>Ga0101943_1000122_pt1 | contig 208404 bp, 208 predicted proteins | sample DewCreD2012metaG_5_FD_75244 | JGI IMG/M metagenome (GOLD analysis project Ga0101943, IMG submission 75244) | Hot spring sediment bacterial and archeal communities from British Columbia, Canada, to study Microbial Dark Matter (Phase II) - Dewar... ... | reverse complement strand
CGCCAGTCTGGGCAAAAAATACAAAGCCACCCCACAATGCTGGGGTGGCTTACCGGCTCCCCGAGCAGGATTCGAACCTGCAACCTTGCGGTTAACAGCCGCCTGCTCTACCGTTGAGCTATCGGGGAACGTCAGTATAATCCTACCACATCGTCCCCGACGGTGCAACCCGGCCGGGCGGCCGGGGAGCCCTCCCCGGCCGCCCGGCGATCCGCCTCAGCGGCGGGCCGGCACGCCGGCCCGCTCGGCCCGCAGCCGATGGGCCGCCGCCACCATGTGGCGCAGCGCGGGCACCGCCTCCTCCGGCCGGCGGGTCTTGAGACCACAGTCCGGGTTCACCCAGACCTGCTCGGCCGGCAGCACCGCCAGAATGGCCCGCAACTGCTCGACGAACTCCTCGACGCTCGGCACCCGTGGCGAGTGAATATCATAGATGCCAGGGCCGATCCAGGCGGGATAACGGAACTGGCGGAAGATCGGCAGCAGCTCGCCCCGCGACCGGGCGTTCTCGATGAGCAGTACGTCCGCGTCCATATCAGCGATGGCGGCGATGATGTCGCCGAACTCGCTGTAGCACATGTGCGTCTGAATCTGCGTCTCCGGCCGGACGCCGGCCGTCGTCAGCCGGAAACAGGCCACCGCCCACTGCAGATAACTCTCCCAGGCCGCCCGCCGCAGCGGCAGCCCCTCACGCAGCGCCGGCTCGTCCACCTGGATCACCCGGATGCCGGCCGCCTCCAGGTCAGCCACCTCGTCGCGCAGCGCCAGGGCGATCTGCCGACAGGTCTCGGCGCGCGGCTGGTCGTCGCGGACGAACGACCAGTTGAGGATCGTCACCGGCCCGGTCAACATCCCCTTGACCGGTCGGGCGGTCAGCGACTGGGCGAAGCTGATCCAGCGGACGGTCATCGGGCGTGGCCGGGCCACGTCACCATAGATGATCGGCGGCCGGACGTAGCGCGTCCCGTACGACTGCACCCAGCCGTGGGTGGTGAAGGCGAAGCCCTCCAGCTGCTCGGCGAAGTACTCGACCATGTCCGAGCGCTCGAACTCGCCGTGCACCAGCACGTCCAGCCCGATCTCCTCCTGGAGGGCGATGACCTGCCGGATCTGGTCCTCGATGAACCGCTCGTAGGCCGCCTGATCGATCTTCCCCTGGCGCCAGCGGGCCCGCATCCGCCGGACCTCGTCGGTCTGGGGGAACGAGCCGATGGTGGTGGTCGGAAGGAGCGGGAGACGCAGGGCCTGCTCCTGAAGCGGCCGCCGCTCGGCGAAGGGCACCGCCCGGCGGAAGTCGGCCGGCGTCAGCGCCGCTTCGCGCTGGCGCACCGCCGGTCGGTGGGCCAGCGGCGAGGTCCGCAGCCGCTCCCGGGCGACGGCGTTGGCGGCCCGCAACCGCTCGAACGCGGCCGGCTGACCGTTCAGCGCCTGGCCGATGGCCACCACCTCGGCCAGCTTCTGATCGGCGAAGGCCAGCGCCTCTTTGATCGTCGGGTCGAGCGTCGTCTCCAGCTCGACATCGAGGGGCACGTGCAGCAGCGAACACGAGGGATTGACGATCAGCCGCTCGGCCGGCACCAGACGGGTGAGGCGCTCCAGCGTCTGCCAGACCGCCCCCAGGTCAGCCCGCCAGACGTTGCGGCCGTCCACCAGGCCGGCCGCCAGGACCTTGTCAGCCGGGAAGCCGTGGGTCTCCAGCAGACGCAGGTTCTCCGGCCCCCGGACGAAGTCCAGGCCGATCCCGGCCACCGGCAGGGCGGCCAGCGTCTGGTACGACTCGTCGACCGAGCCGAAGTAGGTCTGAACGAGCAGCCGGGCCGGCCGGGCGGCCGCAGCCAGGACGGTGTAGGCGTGGGTGAGGGCCGCCTGCTCCGCAGGGGTGCGGTCCTGGACGAAGCAGGGCTCGTCGCACTGCACCCAGGTCGCCCCGGCCGCCGCCAGCGCCTGGAGCACCTGGGCGTAGACCGGGAGCAGAGCGTCGAGCAGGTCGAGCGGCCGCAGCCCGGGCTCGGTCGCCTCGCCCAGCAGGAGAAAACTCACCGGGCCCAGCAGGACCGGTCGGGCGTTGAGGCCGAGAGCGCGGGCCTCCTGAAACTCCTCAATGGGCTTGCGGGAGGCCAGGCGGAACTGCTGCCCCCGGCTGAACTCCGGTACGATGTAGTGGTAGTTGGTATCGAACCATTTGGTCATCTCCATGGCGATGACATCGTAGCCGGGCCGCTGGGCTCCCCGCGCCATGGCAAAGTAGGTGTCCAGATCGACAGTCTCGCCGCTCCAGCGGTAGCGCGGCGGCACCGCCCCGACCATGGCGATGGTGTCCAGCACGTGGTCGTAGAGCGAGAAGTCACCGGTCGGAATGAGATCGATCCCCAGGGCCTGCTGCCGCTGCCAGTTGGCCCGCCGCAGGGCCGCCGCCTGGGCCAGAAGATCAGCGGCTCCGATCTCGCCCTGCCAGTAGGCTTCGGTCGCCCGCTTCAGCTCGCGCCGGCGCCCGATCCGGGGATAGCCCAGGTTCGCCGTCAGCGCCATCTTCACTCCTTTCGTCAGGGGCTCGGCACACAGACACAAGGAAGGCGTCTGGCCGATCCGCCAGGCGCCCCATCGCCTTCCGCGCCGGCCGTTCGCACCGGCGCCCGGAATCTCCCACTGTCGCCCCTATTGTACCCCGGCGGTCCCCCGCCGTCAATGCGCCCGCTCAGCCCAGAACGCACAGGTCCTCGACCACCAGCCGCACCCCGATCTGGCCGTTCCACTCCCGGATCTCCGGCCGGTAGGCTAGTTCGACCCGGGCCCCCCGCGCGACCGCCAGCCCGCCGAGACCGAAGCCGATGGCCTCCCAGCTCCGCCGGCCGTCGGAGACCCGGAGACGCAGGTGGGGGCGCTCCTTCCCCCCAACCAGGCCGACCGTCGAGACCTGAAAGACCGAGGTAAAACAGGGCGGCGGGTTGCCATAGCCGAAGGGCGCCAGGCGCTCCAGCGGGCGGAGGACCGGCACATCCAGCGCCGTGGTCTGGAGGTCGCCCTCGACGAAGAGGGTCGGCTCGGGTCGCCGTCCGGCCAGCTGCCGGTCGATGGCCGCCGTAAAGCGCTCCTGGAAGGCCGGAAGGCAGTCTGGAGAGAGCGTCAGGCCCGCCGCCTGGGCGTGGCCCCCATAGCGCACGAGAAGATCGGCGCACTCCTGGAGAGCCCGGGCCAGGTGGACCTCGGGCGTGCCCCGAGCCGAACCCCGCAGCAGCCCGGCGCTGGCGCTGAAGACCACCGCCGGTCGGTAGAAGCGCTCGACGATCTTGCTGGCGACCAGCCCCAGGACGCCGAGCGGCAGGTCCGGGCCGACGACGTAGAGGACCGGGAGCGCCGGGTCGGGCTCGCCCAGTTGCTCCAGCGCGTAGGTCAGGACGCTCTCTGTCTTCTGCTGACGCCACTGGTTGGCCTGGCTCAGCTCCCGGGCCAGGCGCTCAGCCTCGGTCGGGTTGTCGGTCAGCAGCAGGCGCAGGCTGGGGTCGGCCGAGGCCAGCCGCCCGGCGGCGTTCAGACGCGGAGCCAGGATGTAGCCGACCGCCCAGGCGTCGACCATGCGGAGGCCAGCCCCCTGGATGAGCGCCCGCAGACCCGGATGGTCTGAGCGGTTGAGGGCCTGCAGTCCCCGCCAGACCAGCCCCCGGTTCTCGTCCCGCAGGGGAGCGATGTCGGCCACCGTGCCCAGGGCCACCAGAGCCAGCGCCTGCTGCTCCCAGGCCTCGGCCTGCCCGCCCGGCGCCTCGGCCAGGAGCGCCTGCCCGAGTTTGTAGGCCAGGCCGACGGCGGTCAGATCTTTAAACGGATAGGGACAGCCCGGCTGACGGGGGTTGATGACGATGGCCTCAGGGAGCGTCGGCGGCGGGGTATGGTGGTCGGTGATGATGCACTCCAGCCCCCAGGCCCGGGCCGTCCGCACCTCGGCGGCGTTGGAGATACCGCAGTCCACGGTGATGACCAGCCGCGCCCCCTGCTGACCCAGCCAGTCCAGGGCCGCGAGCGACAGGCCGTAGCCGGTCTGCCGGTCCGGGATGTACCAGAGGACACGACCGCCCAGACGGCGCAGGGCATCGGTCAGCAGGGCCGTCGCCGCCAGGCCGTCCACGTCGTAGTCGCCGAAGATGGCGATGGGCTCACCGGCCCGGAGGGCCCGCCAGATGCGCTCGACCGCGCGGGTGAGTCCGGCCAGCCGGTCCGGCGGATAGAGAGGCTGCCGCTCGGGCTGAAGGAAGACCTCGGCAGCGCTCCGGTCGGGAATGCCACGGGTGTAGAGGGGCTGGACCAGGATCTCCGGCAAGGAGGCCAGGCCCCGGCGGTAGTCCGGCGGCGCCGGCTCGGCCCGCTGCCAGCGCCAGCCACGCAGCGACCGCACTGGTCACCCTCCGGTCCCGGCGGCCGCCCGCGCGGTCAGCAGCCGCCACAGCTCGTCGCGTTCAGGCGGCACCAGCGGCAGCGCCTTGCCCCGCACCAGGAGACGACGGTCGCGCGCCGCCACCTCGCCGATCCGGGCCACGGGGATCCCGGCGTCCTGCAGGACCGCAAGGATCGGCGCCGTCGGCGGCGCGGCGATGAGCAGCGCCCCGCTCCCGATGAGGGCGTAGGGATCGAGACCGAAGTAGCGGCAGATGGCCTCGGTCTCCGGCCGCACCGGGATACTCTCCTGCCAGACACGCAGCCCCACCTGGCTGGCCTCGGCCAGCTCCCACAGGGCCCCCAGGACCCCTCCCTCCGTGACGTCGTGGAGGGCCGTCGCCCCATGGGCCACCGCCAGCCGGGCCTCGGGCACGACGCTGATCTCCCAGCGGAAGGCCTGGGCTCGCGCCACCAGGTCCGCCCCCAGCGCGGCGGTGAGCTCGGCGGCGAAGTCGCTGGCCAGGATGGCCGTCCCCTCGATCCCCGCGCCCTTGGTCAGATAGACGAGATCGCCCGGGCGGGCCGTCCCGGCGTGCACCAGCCGGCCACGCGGCGCCCGGCCGACCGCCGTCACCACCAGGAGCGGGGCGGTCAGCCCCGGCGTCACCTCGGTGTGCCCGCCGACGATCTCGACGCCCAGCGCGCTGGCGGCCGCGTCCAGCTCGGTCAGCAGCGCCGTCAGATCGGCCTCGGTGATCGTGGGGGGCAGGAGCAGGGTCACCAGCAGGGCCACCGGGTCGCCGCCGGCCGCCGCCACATCGTTGCAGTTGACGTGGACCGCCAGCCAGCCGGCGTGCCGACCGGCCGCCGTGATCGGATCGCTGGTGAGCACGACCAGGCTCTCAGCACCGAGGTCGAGCAGGGCCGCGTCCAGGCCGATCCCGGCACCAACCACCGTCTCCGGCCGCCGGCGGCCCCGGCGGGGGAAGACCAGGCTCTGAAGGAGAGCGGGCGGCAGCTTCCCTCCCTGCATCGGCGCCTCCCCTGTCGGCAGGGATTGTACCGGAGGGCACCGCCCGACGCAACCGCCGGGCGGACGGCCCCACGGCCCATCCCCAGGACCGGCAGTCGGCGAGCCGGGGGAGAGGCTGCAGCCACCGTGGCGCGCGGGTCTGGTTCCGGTCCACGCGCCGAGGTTAGGGAGCGGCGAAGGTCAGCTCCAGACTGAAATCGAGCGCCCGGGCCGCGTGCGTGAGGGCGCCGACCGAGATGAGATCCACGCCGGTTTCGGCCACCGCGCGGACGGTCTCCAGCGTGATGCCGCCCGAGGCCTCGACCAGCGCCCGGCCCTGGATGAGCCGCACCGCCTCGCGCAGAAGCGGCAGCGGCATATTATCGAGCAGGATGATGTCGGCGCCGGCCGCGAGGGCGGCCCGGACCTGGTCCAGGGTCTCGCACTCGACCTCGACCCGCAGCGTGTGCGGGGCCCGCTCCCGGGCCAGACGGACCGCCTCGGCCAGTCCCTGCCCGCAGCCGGCCAGAGCGGCCAGGTGGTTGTCCTTGATGAGCACGCCGTCGCTCAGGTTCTGACGATGGTTGTGGCCGCCGCCGACGCGCACAGCGTACTTCTCCAGCGCCCGCAGACCCGGCGTCGTTTTGCGGGTATCAACGATCCGCACGGGCAGTCCCTGGACGGCGGCGACCATCCGGGCGGTCAGGGTGGCGATGCCGCTCAGGCGCTGCAGAAAATTCAGCGCCGTCCGCTCGCCGGTCAGGAGGCTGCGGGCCGGTCCGCAGAGCCGGCAGACCACCGCGCCCGCCTCAATACGAGCCCCCTCGTCCAGGCAGGGCTCGACCTGGACCTGCGGGTCGAGGGTGGCGAAGACCAGTTCGACCACCGGCAGACCGGCCACCACCCCGGCCTCACGGGCCACGATCTGCCCCTCGGCCCGGAGGCCCGGCGGGATGAGGCTCTCGGTGGTGACATCGCCCCAGCCGAGGTCCTCGGCCAGGGCCCGCTCAACCGCCGCCCGCGCCGCAGTCCACGGGAACTCCACGGTCCACCTCCACCGGCGCCACCGTCCAGACCTGACGCCGTCGCCAGGCCGGGTCGGTCGCCGGATAATCCGCCCGATAGTGGGCTCCCCGGCTCTCGGTCCGTCGCCAGGCGGCCAGGACCAGCAGACGCCCGACCAGCACCAGATTGGCCAGCTCGCAGTCCGCCCGGGTCTGCGGTGGCCGGCCGGCCAGGGCCGCCTGCCAGGCGGTGAGGCGGCCGTAGGCGGCGGCCAGGTCCGGGCCCGTCCGGACCAGACCGGCCTTCTCCCAGAGCAGCGTCTGGAGGGCCGCCCGATCGGGCGGCTCGCCGGCCGCCGTCTCGAGGGGCGGCACCGCGAGCCACTCCGCCGGCAGAGCGGGAGGGTCCTCCGGCGGGACCGGCCGGAGGCTGGCGGTGATGGCCCGGGCGGCGAAGACCAGGCCCTCCAGCAGCGAGTTGCTGGCCAGGCGATTGGCCCCGTGGACCCCGGTGCAGGCCACCTCGCCGCAGGCGTAGAGGCCGGGCAGCGTGGTGCGGCCCCAGGTGTCGGTCCAGACGCCGCCCATATAGTAATGGGCGGCCGGGGCCACCGGAATGGGCGTCGTCGTGATCTCCAGGCCGTAGCGGGCGCAGACCTGGGCGATGGTCGGGAAGCGCTGACGCACCCGGTCGGCCGGCAGATGGGTGAGATCCAGGTAGACACAGGGCTGACCGGTGCGGGCCATCTCCTGGAAGATGGCCCGGGCCACGATATCGCGGGGCGCCAGTTCGCCGCGCGGGTCGAGCCGCCGCAGGAAGGGCTCGCCGGCGGCGTTGCGCAGAACCGCCCCCTCGCCCCGCACCGCCTCGGAGATGAGAAAGGCCGGCGCGCCGGGCAGGGCCAGGGCCGTCGGATGGAACTGGAAGAACTCCAGGTCGGCCAGGGCCGCCCCGGCCCGGAAGGCCGCGGCCAGGCCATCGCCGGTGGCCACCGGTGGGTTGGTCGTCCGGGCGAAGAGCCGGCCGGCGCCGCCGGTGGCCAGGATGATGTGCTGGCCGGTGAACTGCCGCCGGCGTCCGGTGCGACAGTCCAGCACCTCGATGCCCTGGACCCGCCCCTGGGCGACCAGGAGGTCGGTCAGCATCTGCTCTTCGAGCAGTGTCACCCGGTCGGAGCGGCTGACATGGGCCAGGAGCACGGCGGCGATGTTCCGGCCGGTGGCGTCGCCGCCGGCGTGCAGGACCCGCGCGACCGTGTGGGCGCCCTCGCGGGCCAGAGCCACGTGGCCGTTGGTGCGGTCGAAGGGCACGCCCAGCGCCATCAGGTGGGCGATGCGCTCCCGGGCCTCGGCAGTCAGCACCCGCGCCGCTCGCTCGTCGACCAGGCCGGCGCCGGCCGCCAGGGTATCCTGGAGGTGCAGAGCGGGGTCGTCGTCAGGGCCCACCGGGGCCGCGATCCCCCCCTGGGCGTACAGGGTGTTGCTCTCGGCCGGCCGGTCTTTGGTCACCACCAGGACCGACCCGGCGGCCTGGGCCAGGAGGGCCGCGTAGAGCCCGGCGATGCCACTGCCGACGATGATATAGCGGTAGTCGGTCATCGGTCCCAGAGGGCGCCCGGGCTGGCGGGGCGCCCGCCTGAATTGTAGTCGAGAGTGGGTGTCGCGTCAAATGTGATGACAGCGGTCGGGCGTTGTCGGGGAACGGGCCCTGTGGTAGGATCAGGGACGGCTGCCCGCCGGCTATCCGCCGCACGTGAGGGGGAACGATGGAGCCACTGCGCCTTGGTCTCATCGGCCTGGGGGTCATGGGTCGGGAGCACCTGCGCAAGGAGCAGGGGCTGGCTGAGGTGCGCTTCACCGCCATCGCCGACGTTGTTCCGGAGGTCGTCCAGCGCTACAGCAGCGAGTACAACCTTCCCGGCTTCACCTCGCCCGAGGCCCTCATCGATAGCGGTCTGTGCGAGGCCGTGCTGATCGCCACGCCGCATCCCTGGCACGCGCCCATCGCCCAGTACGCCGCCCGTCGGGGTCTGCATATTCTCTGCGAGAAGCCGATCGCCGTCACCGTCGCCCAGGCCGACGCGATGATCGCCACCGCCCAGGAGCATGGGGTGCTCCTGGGGATCATGTTCCAGAGCCGGACCCACCCGCTCTGGCGACGGGCCAGGGAGCTGCTGACCGACGGGGCCATCGGCCCGCTCTACTACGTCAGCCACACCGCCGTCCACTACCGCACCCAGGCCTACTACGACAGCGCCGCCTGGCGGGGCACCTGGCAGGGCGAGGGGGGCGGCGTCATCATGAACCAGGCCCCCCACGACCTGGACCTGCTCATCTGGCTGAGCGGCCTGCCCCGGCGGGTGGTGGCCCAGGCCCAGACCCGCTGGCACCGGATCGAGGTCGAAGACACGCTCCAGGCGCTGCTCGAGTACGAGGGGCTGCAGCGGGGCTATCTCTACGTCACCACCGCCGAGTGGCCGCCGCACAATCGCTACGAATTCGTCGGCGAGCGCGGCAAACTGGTGGTCGAGGACAATCGCCTGCTGCTCTTCGCCCTCGACCGGCCGCTGCCTGCGGAGATCATGACCGCGCCGCACGGACAGCGACCGGCGGGCGAGTGGCGCGACCTGACGCCAGACCCCGCCCCCTGGGGGCACGCCGAGGTGGTCCGGCAGTTCGCCCGGGCCATCCGCCTGGGCGAGCCGCTGGTGGCCACCGGCGAGGATGGGCGCCGCGCCCTGGAGCTGGGCAACGCCCTGCTCCTCGCCGGGTTCACCGGCCAGCCGGTCGCGATCCCGGTCGACCGATCGGCCTACGAGGCGTTCCTGGCTGAACGCCAGGCCTGCCGGGCGCCAGGCCACCTAGCGGCCCGTGACCTCGCCCGGCAGGCCCATCACCTGCCGAACGCGCCGCTCGAAGTCCTCGTAACTGTAGAACTTCTCACCCGGCGGAATATTCTGAAAGAGGTGCGAGGGGCAGGTGGGACACTGACGGCGGATATCTTCGACCGTGAGCCCCTGCGCCCAGTTGAGGCGGCGCAGGAGATCGCGGTACTGCTCGAGGGCCATATGGTACGGCATCGCTCACTCCCTGTCCTGAAAATCCCCCGTTGGGGGATCAGCGGGACCGCAAGAGGCGTGCCAGAGAGGGGGAACCGATGAGCCCGGACTACGACCTGACCCGTCGCCAGTATGGCCGCCAGGCGGCCTGGTACGCCCAGAGCCGGGTGCACGCCAGCGGCGATACCCTCGACCTTCTGGCCCACTGGGCCCGGGGCATCGCCGCCCGGCGCATTCTGGACGTGGCCACCGGCACCGGCTTCGCGGCCTTCGCCCAAGCCCCGGTGGCCGAACTGGTCGTCGGGGCCGATCTGACCGAGGAGATGCTGCTCCAGGCCCGGAGCCTGGCCGCTCAGCGCGGGCTGGCGAATGTGCGGTTCGTGGCGGCGGCGGCCGAGGCCCTGCCCTTCGGCGCGGCGACGTTCGACCTGGTCAGCTGCCGGGTGGCCGCCCACCATTTCCAGTCGGTCCCGGCCTTCCTGGCCGAGGCCCGGCGCGTTGTCCGTCCGGGCGGGCTGGTGGTGGTCATCGACACCACCGTCCCCGAGGACCCGGCCATCGCCGCCTGGCAGAACGAGGTCGAGCGCTGGCGCGATCCCTCCCACGTCGAGAACCTCACCCCGTCAGCCTGGCAGGCGGCCTTCGCCACGGCGGGCCTCACCGTCGAGGAGGTCGTTTTCACCATCTCGGGCCCGCACGAGTTCACCGACTGGGTGACCCGCAGCGGGACGCCCCCGCCGGTCGTCCAGCGCCTGGCCGAGCAGTTTCGGAGCGCCCCGCCAGCGGTGCGGGCCGCCTTCCAGATCAGCGAGACGCCCGCCGGCCTGACCTTCGTCTGGCCGGTCATCGCCCTGAAGGGACGCCGCCCGTGAGGGTGGACCGGCGTGGCATAGAACTTGCACATTGGGTCAGGCGGTGGGGCATGCGGTTGGTCTGTCTACTGGAGCCGATCGATGGTGGATGCGGAGAATCCAACGGCCCAACAAACGATCCGTGTGGTCCTGGTCGATGACCACCCTATCTTCCTGCAGGGGTTGCTGGAGTTCCTCGAGCACGAGCCGGACATCGTCTGCGTCGGGACCGCGCACACCGAGGAGGAGGCGCTGGAGCTCATCCCGCAGGTGCGCCCGGACGTGGCGGTGCTGGACGTCTGTCTGCCCAGCGCCTCTGGACCGGCGCTGGCCCGACGGCTGCGCGAACTGGTGCCCGGCCTGATCATCCTGGCGCTGAGCGGCTTCAACACCGAGGACCTGGTCATTCAGATGATCCGGGCCGGGGCGAGCGGTTATCTTCTCAAGACCGCGACCGGAGCCGAGATCGCCGAGGCCATTCGCCGGGCGGTCCGGGGCGAGGCGCCGCTGACGCCGGCGGTGGCCAGCCGGGTCCTGCAGCAGATCCGCCACCTGAGCCAGGTCCAGGCCCAGGCGGCCGCCCGGGCCGACGGCCTGACCGAACGCGAACTGGAGATCCTGCAACTCGTCGCCCACGGCAAGAGCAACCGCGAGATCGCCCAGGCCCTGTTTCTGAGCGAACGCACCGTCGAGAACCATCTGCAGAACATCTACCGCAAACTCAACGTCCACGACCGGACGCAGGCCACGCTGATCGCGATGCGCAAGGGCTACGTCCGGCTGTATGAATAGGCCGTGGCCACAGCGTCCATGGGGCGGCGGTCACGGCTGGGGAATCAGGGGGAGGCGATGATCCTCTGGCTCTGGCCGCGCCTGCTCCCCTGGGGACTGCTCCTGGCCGGGGCGCTGGTGGTGCGGCCCGAGCCGCTGCCCCCGCCTCTGCTGGTCGTCCTGCTCCTCTACGCCCTGGTCGGCCAGGCGCTGGTCGTGCTGCGCCCCGGCTGGATGCCACTCCTCCTCAGCGTCGATGTCCTGCCCAGCAGTCTCCTGCTGGTGGTGACGGCCATGGCGCCCCTGACCGCCCACCTGATCGGCCTGCAGGTGATGCTGGCCGGGCTGCTGGGCGGGCTGAAACGGGGGCTGCTGGCGGCCGGCCTCTGCACCGCCCTCCTGCTGGCGCTGGTCGGGCTGGGACGGGGCGCCTGGCTGGTCCAGAGCCCGCCCATCGCCCTCCTCCTCGGCCTGGGCCTGTGGACAACCGGCCTGACCGCCGGCCTCTGGGCCGGCATGGTCCAGACCCGGCTCCAGCACGCCCAGACCGAGACGGCCCGCACCCTGGCCCGGCTCAGCCACGACCTGCGCACCCCGCTCGGCCTGATCAAAGGCTACGCCGATCTCCTCCGCCGGCTGGAGCCGACGCTGACCCCCGAGCAGCGCCAGCGCTACCTGAGCGAGATCGTCACGAACGTCGAGCGGATCGTCGCCCTTCTGCCAGAGCGCCCGCCTTCCCCGTAGCCGCCGGCGCCTCTCGCCCGGACGAAGGCTGCCCGGTCAGCGCCTCGCCGGTCGCTCGGCTCTCAACACCCAATCTCTGTCCGGTCGGGCGGCCGTCTCCCGGCCCGTTGCCATCGTCTGCCGCCGGCGGTACAATCCCAGCGGCGCGGGCCCAGCCGGGCCTGCGCGGCCGGAGAGACCGCTCATGCGCTCGGTGACCGCCACCCGCCACGGGCCGACCGCTTACCCCCGGTCAGCCCCCTGGCGGGCCGTCCTGGGAACGGTGCTCTTTTTCGGTGGACTGACGGCGGCCTTCTTCTGGCCGCTCTTCGCCCCGCCGCCCTGGCGCCAGTACATGGCGGCCGGCGACTTCATCAACCAGTTCTACCCCTTCCGGGCTTTCGCCGCCGCCGAATGGTGGGCCCGCCGGCCGCCGCTCTGGAACCCCTACATCTTCGCCGGCCACCCCTTCGCCGCCGATATCCAGACCGCCGTCTTTTACCCCCCAGCCTGGCTGACGATCCTGTTCTTCGGGCGCGACGGACTGCCGCTCACCGCGCTGGAGCTGGAGATGGCCGCCCACTACCCGCTGGCCGCTTTCTTCACCTACGCGCTGGTCCAGCGGCTGACCGGCCAGCGGCTGGCGGCAGTGGTCGCGGGCGCGGTCTTCGCCTTCGGCGGCTTCCTGACCTCCTATCCGGCCCAGCAACTGCCGATGCTGGAGTCGGCCGTCTGGCTGCCGCTGGCCCTCTACGGCCTGGAGCGGGGCCTGACCGGCTCCCGACCGCCTCTCGGGTGGATCGGCGCCGGTGGTGCCCTGGGACTGGCCATTCTGGCCGGCCATCCGCAGACCGTGCTCCTCAGCGCCTACACCGCCGCAGCCTACCTGCTGGTCAGAGGCCGGCTGCTCGGACACGCCTGGCGCCATCTCGGGGCCGGCCTGCTGCTGACCGGCACCACCGCCCTGGGGCTGGCGGCCGTCCAGATCGTGCCGACGGTCGAGTTCTTTCTGCTCTCGACCCGTCAGGGCCTGCCCTACGCTGTCGCCGGACACGGCTACGACCTGAAGGCCCTGGTGGGGCTGATCCTGCCAGAGTGGCGCGGTGAGCGGGCCCTCTACGTTGGGGTGCTGCCGCTCCTGCTGGCCACGGGGGCGCTGCGGACCCTGCCCCTGGCGCGCACCGGCTTCTGGGGCGGCCTCGCCCTGATCGCCCTGGTGCTCTCGCTCGGCGCCACCACCCCGCTCTTCTGGCTCCTGTACCACGCCGCGCCGGGCTTCGCCCTCTTCCGCGACCAGGAGCGAGCCATGCTCCTCTACAATCTGGCCATGGCCGTCCTGGCCGGACTGGGTATGGCCGCCGGGGCCAGCCAACCGGTCTGGCCAGCCCGGCCGCTCCTTCTCCGGCTGGCGCTGAGCGGACTCGCCCTGGCGCTCCTCGCCTGGGGTCTTCTTCGGACCGGCCTCGTCGGCCTGCCGGCCGACGTCCAGACCGATCAGATCCCGGGCGGCCTTCTCCGCCTGGCTGCCCTCTGCCTGGCCGCCGCCCTCTGGCTCTGGTGGACCGGCCGCGCCGCCGCCCCCCGTCTGGCCCCGGCCCTGCTCCTGGGACTCCTGGCTCTCGACCTCTGGACCGCCCACTACGGCCACAACTTTCAGACCGCGAACCCCGACCCGCGACCACGGCTTCTGGCCATCGCTCGCTTTATCCACGCCGACATCCAGGAGCCCTTCCGGGTGCGAGGCGAGACCGACGCCCTCTTTCCCCCGAACTACGCGGCGCTGCTGAACCTGCCGACGATCGTCGGGGATACGCCGCTGGTCCTGGAGCGCGTGCAGCGACTCCTCGATACGAAAGAGGAGTGGCGCCTGTGGCAGCTGCTGAATGTCAAGTACGCCCTCGCCCGCAAAGACCCGGAGCCCGGCCTGGAGGTCGCCTTCCGCCAGGGCGATATCCGGGTGATGCGCATGATCTACTCGCTGCCACGGGCCTGGGCGGTCCGCCGGGTCGAGGTCGCCACCAGTCCCACCGAGGCCCTGGCGCGGGTGCTGCGCCCCGACTACCACCCCGGTGACATCGTGGTCCTGGAGGAACCGCCAACCATCGGCCCGATCGTCCCCGGCGACCGGCCCGACGTCCGCATCGTCTACTACTCGCCACGGCGGATCATCGTCGACGCGGTGGCCGACGCCCCGGCCATTCTGGTGCTGAGCGAAACCTATTATCCGGGCTGGCGGGCCTGGCGGGACGACCAGCCGGTGCCGATCCTGCGGGCCAACTTCGTCACGCGCGCCCTGGAACTGCCGCCGGGCCGGCATCGCTTCACCCTGGTCTACGACCCGTGGAGCGTCAAGGTGGGAGCGCTCCTTTCGGGGCTCACCCTCGCTCTGGCGGGCGGGGTTGTGCTCGCCAGCCGCTGGCCTGTCCGCCCATGAACTGGCCGGTCCTGCTCTGCCTGCTTCTGGCCTTCGCCCTGCGGGTCTGGCACCTGGGCGAGCCTACCCTGACCAACGACGAATGGTTTATGCTGCGCAGCGCCCGCGAAGGCCTCCCCTGGATCGTCCACCAGGCCCGGGTCTTCGAGCCACACCCCCTCCTGTACTATGCGGGGATCGCCCTCTGGGTTCCGCTGACCGGGCCGAGCGAGTTCGCCCTGCGCTTCCCCTCGGCCCTGGCTGGCGCCGTCCTGGTGGCCGCCGGCTACCGCTTCGGTCAGGGGCTGGCCGGGCATGGTGCCGGCCTCCTGGTGGCCGCCCTCCTGGCCCTCGCCCTCACCCTCCTCTTCGCCTACGTCACCGCCCGGCGTCCGCTGGGGCGGCACATCTACGCGGTGGGCGGCAACGCCGAAGCGGCGCGCCTCGCCGGGATCGACGTGGCCCGGGTGGCCTTCGTCGTCTACGGCGTGACCGGCATGCTGGTGGGCGTGGCGGCGCTCCTCTACGTCGGCCAGACCGGCTTCGTGCAGTCCAACACGGGGGTGGGGTTCGAGCTGCAGGTCATCGCCGCCGTGGTGCTGGGCGGGACCTCCATCCTGGGCGGGCGCGGCAGCGTCGTGGGCAGCGTGCTGGGGGCGGTGCTGGTGGGCCAGATCAAGAACGGGCTGATCCTGATGAACGTGAGCGGGCTGGCCGAGGGGATGGTGGCCGGCGTCCTGATCCTGCTCGCCGTGGCCGTCGACCTGCTGCGCACCCGGCGGGGAGCCCCCTGATGGTGTGCGGCCGGCGCTGGGCACAGGGAGGCCCCTGATGGCTGCCCGTCTGCTACGTGCCGTCGCCGCGGACCGGCCCCGTTTCCTCCTCGCCCTGCTGCTGGCGAGCTACGCCCTCTTCGCCCTGACCGTCGACGGCTTCGCCACCCTGTACAACACCCTGAACATGACGCGCTACGGGGTCGAGATCGGCCTGCTGGCCCTGGGCGAGACCCTGGTGATCATCTCCGGCGGGGGCTCCATCGACCTCTCCGTCGGCTCGATGCTGAGCCTGGCCGGCGTCGTCATGGGCCTCCTGGTCAAGCACCTGGGGGTGGACGTGTGGCTGGCCGCAGGCGCCGCCGTCCTCAGCGGGGCGGTGATGGGCGCCCTCAACGCCCTCTGCATCACCGCGCTCCGCATCCCCGCCCTCATCGTCACCCTGGGCACGCTCTACATCTACGGGTCGGCGGCGCTGGTACTGACGGACACCGTGCCCATCTCGGGGCTGCCGGAGCGGTTCTACGTCCTGGGCCAGGGGGAGGTGCTGGGGATCCCCCTGCAGGTGGTGCTGGTCTTCCTCCCCGTGGCGGTGCTGCTGCACGCCCTGTTGCGGCACACGGTCTTCGGCCGCCACCTCTACGGCGTCGGCACGAACGAGGTGGCGGCGCGCTTCGCGGCCATCCCCGTGGAGCGGGTGCGGTTCTGGGTCTTCACCCTCTCCGGCCTGCTGGCCGGGGTGGCCGCCGTGGTGATCACCTCCCGGGTGGCCAGTGCCCGCCCGGACGCCGGCTTCGGCTACGAGCTGCAGGCCATCACCATCGCCGTGCTGGGCGGCACCCACATCGCCGGCGGCGAGGGCACGGTGCTGGGGACGGTGCTGGGCGTGACCGTCATCACCGTGCTCTCAAACGGCCTGCAGCTGGCGGGCATCCACCCGATCTGGCAACTGGGGGCGGTGGGCGCGGTCCTGGTGGGCACCGTGGTCCTCAACCAGTGGCTGGCCCGGCGGGGGATGGCGGTGGGCGTGCAGGGAGGGTGAAGCGGTGACGCGGCCGTCGTGGTCGGAGGCGGAGGTCCGCGGGCGCAGTCCCCTGGAGCAGCTGGTCTACCGCTCCCGGCTCCTGGGACAGGACCCCGCCATCGTCAACTGGAAGGGCGGCAACACCTCGGCCAAGGCGGAGGAGGTGGACCACACCGGGCGGCGGGTGCGCACGCTGTGGGTCAAGGGCAGCGGCTCGGACATGCGCACCGCCACCGTGCGCGACTTCGCCGGCCTGCGCCTGGACGAGGTCCTGCTGCTCGAAGCCCGGGACCACCTCTCCGACGAGGAGATGGTGGACTACCTCCTGCGCTGCCTCCTGCGGCCCGACTACCCCCGGCCGTCCATCGAGACGCTCCTGCACGCCTTCCTGCCCTTCGCCCACGTCGACCACACCCACCCCGACGCGGTGATCGCCTTCTGCACCGCCGACCGCGGCGAGGCGGTGACGCGCGAGGTCTTCGGCGATGCCGTCCTCTGGATCCCCTACCAGCGCCCCGGCTTTGCCCTCAGCAAGGCGGTGGCCGCGGCGGTGCGCCGCCACCCCCAGGCCCGGGCGGTCTTCCTGGCCAAGCACGGCCTGGTGACGTGGGGGGGGGACGCGCGCAGCTGCTACGAGGCCACCCTGGCGATCGTCGCCCAGGCGGAGGAGGCGGTCGCCCGCCGCCGGCCCCGCGTGCCCTTCGGCGGCCTCCGGGTCACACCCGCCGCCGAGCAGGAGCGGCAGCGCCTCCTCACCCACCTGCTGCCCCGGGTGCGCGGGGCGGTGAGCCAGCGCCGGCCGGCCGTCCTCCACGTGGACACCACTCCCGACGTGATGGCCTTCGTGTGCAGCGAGCAGCTCACCACCCTGGCCACCGTCGGTGCGGCCTGCCCCGACCACCTGGTGCACACCAAGCACCGCCCGTGCATCGTGTCGGTCGGGCCCGAGGCCGGCCCGGAGGGCCTGGCGGGCGCGGCGGTGGCCGCCGTCGAGGAGTACGCGGCGGCGTACGAGCGCTACCAGGCCGCCCACCGCCGGCCGGGCGACCCCGAGGGGGACCCCTTCCCGCGCGTCCTCCTCCTCCCCGGGCTCGGCATGGTCACCGCCGGCCCCACCAAGGAGGCGGCGGCGCGCACGGCCGACCTCTACCACCGCGCCATCGCCGTCATGGCCGGCGCCGAGGCGCTGGGCACCTTCACCTCCCTCACGGACCGCGAGGCCTACGACGTGGAGTTCTGGCCCCTCGAGCTCTACAAGCTCACCCTGGCGCCGCCCCCGCGCGAGCTGCACGGCCGCGTGGCCCTGGTCACCGGAGGCGCCGGGGCCATCGGGCGGGCGGTGGCCGAGCGCTTGGCCCAGGAGGGCGCGCACGTGGGGCTGCTCGACATCGACGCGGACGGGGCGGCGGCGGTGGCGGCGGAGCTGCGCGAGCGCTTCGGCGAGGGGCGCGCGCTCGGCCTCCCCTGCGACGTCACCGACGAGGCGGCGGTGCAGGCGGCCTACGGGCGTCTCGTGCTGGAGTACGGCGGCGTGGACATCGTGGTGAACAACGCCGGGGTGGCGCTGGCCCGGCCGGTGGAGGAGACCTCCGCCGAGGAGTGGGACCGCCTCTTCGCCGTGCTGGCGCGCGGCTACTTCCTCGTCGCCCGGGAGGCGTTCCGGGTGCTGCGGGCCCAGGGCCGGGGCGGGGCGCTCGTCTTCGTCACCAGCAAGAACGCCCTGCTAGCCGGGCGCAACAGCGCCGCGTACAACGCCGCCAAGGCGGCGGAGCAGCACCTGATGCGCTCGCTGGCCGAGGAGGGGGGCGAGGCCGGCATCCGCGTGAACGCGGTGGCCCCGGATGCGGTGCTGCGGGGCTCGCGCATCTGGTCGGGGACCTGGCGCCAGCAGCGGGCGCGGGACTACGGGGTGGAGGAGACGGAGCTGGAGGCCTTCTACCGGGCCCGCACCACCCTCAAGGTGAACGTCTTCCCGGAGGACGTGGCGGAGGCGGTCTGCTTCCTCGTCTCGCCGCGGTCGGCGAAGACGACGGGGTGCACTATCACCGTGGACGGCGGCGTCCCGGGCGCCTACACGCGCTGAGGAGGGCGGGGGCATGAGCGACGCGGCCTACACCGTGCTGGAACGGCAGCTGACCGACCGGGGGGTGGACGTGGCCCGGGTGCGGGCGGCCCTGCGCAGCCTGCAGGTGGAGACCCCGTCGTGGGGGTACGGGGACTCGGGCACGCGCTTCGCCGTCTTCCCCTGGCCGGGCGCGGCGCGCACGATCTGGGAGAAGCTGGAGGACGCCGCCCTGGTCCACCGCCTCACCGGGGTCTGCCCCTCCGTGGCCATCCACATCCCCTGGGACGCCGTGGACGACTACGGACGGCTGCGGGAGGCGGCGCGGCAGCTCGGCCTGCGCATCGGCGCGGTCAACCCCAACCTCTTCCAGGAGGCGACCTACCGGCTGGGCAGCGTCTGCCACCCCGACCCGGCGGTGCGGCGGCGCGCGGTGGCGCACATGCTCGAGTGCGTGGAGGTGGCGCGCGCCGTCGGGTCGGACCTGCTGAGCCTGTGGTTCGCCGACGGGACCAACTACCCGGGGCAAGACGACTTCCGCGCCCGCCGCCGGCGCCTGGCGGAGGCGCTGGTCGAGGTCTACGCGGCCATGCCGGACGGGATGCGCATGCTCCTGGAGTACAAGTTCTTCGAGCCGGCCTTCTACCACACTGACCTGGCGGACTGGGGGATGGCCTACCTGCTGGCGGTGCGCCTGGGGCCGCGCGCGCAGGTCCTGGTGGACACCGGCCACCACCCCCAGGGGACCAACATCGAGCACCTGGTGGCGGTGCTGCTGGAGGAGGGCCGCCTGGGCGGCTTCCACTTCAACAGCCGCAAGTACGCCGACGACGACTTGATCGTGGGGGCGATCAACCCCTTCGAGCTCTTCCTCATCTTCACCGAGCTCGTGGCCGCCGCCGAGGACCCGGATCCCGCCGTCGCGGAAGGGGCGCGGCGCGTCGCCTACATGCTCGACCAGTCACACAACGTCGAGGGGAAGATCGAGGCCGTCCTGCTCTCGGTGGAGCAGGTGCAGCGCGCCTACGCCCGGGCCCTGCTCGTGGACCGGGCCGCGCTGCGCCGCGCGCAGGCCGAGGGGGATGTGCTCGGGGCGCACCGCCTCCTGCTGGAGGCGTACGAGACGGACGTGCGTCCGTTGCTGCGCGTGGTGCGGGAGGAGCTGGGGGTGCCGGCCGACCCGGTCGCCGCCTTCCGCCAGGGCGGCCATGCCGCCCGGCTGGCCGCGGCCCGCGGGGCAGGACCGCCGGGCGGGGAGGCGGGCGGCAGTGCGTCCACGGCCGGCAGGGCCTCCGCCCCCGGCGGTGCCGCCGCCCAGGGCGGCACGCCGGGAGCCTGACGGGCGGGCGACGCGAGGGTGGCCACGCTGCGCCTGCTGGCCGTCGACCTGGGCGCCGAGAGCGGGCGGTGCATGGCCGGCGACTTCGACGGCGAACGCGTGACCCTCTCCGAGGTCCACCGCTTCCCCAACGGCCCGGTGGCGCTGCCGGATGGCCTGCACTGGGACGTCCTGCGCCTCTTCGAGGAGCTGAAGGCGGGGATCCGTCGGGCCCGCCGCCTGGGGCCGCCGCCGGCGGCGGTCGGGTTGGACACCTGGGGAGTCGACTTCGCCCTCCTCGACCGCCGCGGCGGCCTGGTCCACAACCCCTACCACTACCGCGACCGCCGCACCGAGGGCATGGTCGAGGAGGCGTGCCGCCGGGTGCCGCGCGAGGAGATCTTCGCCCACACCGGCATCCAGTTCATGCCGATCAACGCGCTCTACCAGCTGCTGGCCATGGTGGTGCACCGGGACCCGGGGCTGGAGATCGCCGCCACCTTCCTGATGATCCCCGACCTCTTCGCCTACTGGCTGACCGGCGAGGTGGCCTGTGAGTTCACCGACGCCACCACCAGCCAGTGCTACGACCCCCGGGCCCGCGGCTGGGCCACCGCCCTCCTGGAGCGCCTGGGCATCCCCACGCACATCTTCCCGCGGGTGATCCCGCCGGCGACGGTGCTCGGCCCCCTGCGTCCGGTGGTGGCCGACGAGGTGGGGGGGACCCTGCAGGTGATCGCCCCGGCCACCCACGACACCGCTTCGGCGGTGGCCGCCGTGCCGGCGGAGGACCCGGACTTCGCCTACATCAGCTCGGGCACGTGGTCGCTCGTCGGGGCGGAGCTCCCGCACCCTCTGATCACCCCGGAGAGCCTGGCCGCCAACTTCACCAACGAAGGGGGGCTCGGCGGCACCTTCCGCTTCCTGCGCAACGTCATGGGCCTGTGGCTCCTGCAGGAGTGCCGGCGCCGCTGGGCCCAGGAGGAGGAGTCGCTGACCTACGAGCGCCTGGCCGAGGAGGCCGCCTCCGCCCCGCCCTTCGGCGCCCTCATCGACCCCGACGAGGAGCGCTTCCTGCGCCCGACCGACATGCCGGCGCGCATCCGCGAGTACTGCCGGGAGACCGGGCAGCGGGTGCCCCAGAGCCGTGGCGAGGTGGTGCGCTGCGTCCTGGAGTCGCTGGCGCTCAAGTACCGCTGGGTCATCGAGCGCCTCGACCGTCTGCTGGGGCGGCGCACGCACGTGGTCCACGTGGTGGGCGGGGGATCGCAGAACGCCATGCTCTGCCAGTTCACGGCCGACGCCACGGGCCGCCTGGTGCGGGCCGGTCCCGCCGAGGCCACCTCGCTCGGCAACATCCTCGCCCAGGCCTGGGCGCTCGGACACCTGAGCTCGCTGCGAGACTTGCGGGCGGTGGTGCGCCGCTCCGTCAAGGAGGCGGTCTACGAGCCCAGATCCTCCGAGGAGTGGGAGGAGGCGTACGCGCGCCTGCGCCGCCTGCTGGGGGAGGCGTGATGCCACCAGTCCCCCGCAGGTCGGGCCGGCCGCACGCCCCGTGGTGCCCGCGGCGCGCGCTGTCAGGCCAGCCGCAGGGGATGCGGGGCCCGGGCGAGGAGGGCCTCGACCTCGGCGCGTGTGGGCAGCGACGGCTGCGCCCCCGGGCGCGAGGCCGCCAGCGCGCCCGCGGCCGACGCCAGCACCCCCGCCTCGACCAGCGACCGCCCCTCCGCCAGCCCCACGGTCAGCGCGGCCACCCAGGCGTCTCCCGCACCCGTGGCGTCCACGGCGTCCACGGGAACGGCCGGGACGTGCCAGGCCTCACGCTCGCCGAGCAGCACCGCCCCCTGCCGGCCCAGCGTGACGGCCACGGTGCGCGGCCCGCGCGCGTGCAGCATCCGGGCGGCCTCGAGCGCCCCCGCGGCGTCGCCTACTGCCCGCCCCGCCAGCGAACCCGCCTCGGTCTCGTTCACCACCAACACGTCGGTGAGGTCCCACAAGGCTCCGGCAAACGGACGCGAGGGGGCGGCGTTGAGCAGGGTGTGCCCTCCGGCCGCACGGGCACGGCGGAAACCCGCCACGATGGCCCCGTCGGGCACCTCCAGCACCGCCCCCATCCACACGCCGCCGGGCAGGGCGAGCCCCTCGACGTCCTCCGGGCGCACGTCCCCGTTCGCCCCGGGCGCCACGGCGATGAGGTTCTGGCCGCCCTCCTCCACGACGATGAGCGCCACCCCCGTGGGACGGTCGGAGCGGCGCACCGCGGCCGCGTCGATCCCCTCCGTCGCCAGCGCCCCCTGCAGCTCCGCCCCGAAGGCGTCGCGGCCGACGCGGCCCACCAGGCGCACCCGCGCCCCCAGCCGCGCGGCCGCCACCGCCTGGTTGGCACCCTTGCCGCCGTGGGCGGTGAAGAAGTCAGAGCCCACGACGGTCTCGCCCCGCCCCGGCAGGCGCGGGACGCGGACGGTGAGGTCCATGTTCAGGCTGCCGATGACGACGACGTCCGGTGCGGGCGGGTGGGCGGAAACCATGGCCGTCACGCCCCATCATAGCCGAGCCGCACCGGCGCGACGGGGAGGAACCCTCCCCGGCCGCGCGTAAGCAAGGAGCGGCCCGGACCGGGAGGACCCCATGCACAGCGGCAGAGCGCTGCGGCTGCACCGTCTCCTCGACCCCCGCACGGAGCGGGGGATCGTCGTGGCCTTCGACCACGGCCTCTTCCTCGGCCCCGCCCCCGGGGTGGAGGACGTCGTGGCGGCGATGCGCCGGGTCGCCGAGGGCGGGCCCGACGCCCTGCAGGTCTCACCGGGCGTGGCCGCCGCCGCCGGCGCGATCTTCCACGGCCGCGGAGCACCGGCGCTCGTACTGCGCCTGGACGCCAGCAACACCTGGCGCTCCACCGCCCCGCCGCGCGCGCCGTTCCGCGTCCCGGTGGCCACCGCGGCCGACGCCGTCCGCCTGGTGATCACCTCGCTGAAGGAGCCCACGGAGACCTTCCAGCCGACCTTCGTCCCCTTCGTGCAGTTCACCTCCACGCTCAACAACTGGATCGACCAGTTCCGCCTGGCCGGCCGGGACATCGCCCGCGACCTGCGCAACAGCCTGACCACGGCGCTGGCCAGCGCGGCGCTGGCCCTCGTCCTCGGCTCCCTGGCCGGCTACAGCCTGGCCCGCTTCACCTTCCGCGTGGGTCCGGTGCGCAACCACGACATCGCCACGTGGTTCCTCTCCCAGGTCATCATCCCGCCGGTGGTCGTGGTCATCCCCTTCTTCCTCTTCATGCAGCGCCTGGGGATCACCGACACGCCGCTGGCGCTCATCCTGGCCCACACGACGATCAACCTGCCGCTGGCCACCCTGCTCATGCGCGACACCTTCCTGGCCCTGCCGGTGGAACTGGAGGAGGCGGCGATGGTGGACGGGGCCTCGCGGCTGGTGACGCTGGGGCGCGTCGTCCTCCCCCTGGCCGCCCCCGCCCTGAAGTAGGCGCCACGGCCGCCGGGCCACCATGTCCCCGATCCCGCTGTACGGCCGCACCTGGACGGCGGAAGCGCTGCGGGCGCGCGTGGGCCGCATGGCGCAGCTGGCCGGGGCCACGCGGTGCATCCTGGCCGACGGCCCGGAGGCCGGCGTGGAGGCCGTGGACGTGCGCACCGGCGGGGGGCTGCGCTTCCTCGTCCTCCCCTCGCGCGGCCTCGACATCGCCGACGCCGAGTTCGAGGGGATCCCGCTGGCTTGGCGGTCGGCCACCGGGCGCATCCACCCGGCCTTCTACGAGCCGGAAGGTCGCGGCTGGCTGCGCGGGTTCTACGGCGGGCTCATGGTCACGTGTGGCTACACCACGGTGGGCGCCCCCTCCGAGGACGCCGGCGAGGCGCTCGGGCAGCACGGCCGGGCCTCCTACCTGCCGGCGGAGGCGGTGGCGGTGGAGGAGGCGTGGGAGGGCGAGACCTACCGGATCGCCGTGCGCGGGATCGTGCGCCAGGCGGTGGTCTTCGGGGAGCACCTGGTGGTGCGGCGCACGATCTCCACGGCGCTGGGCGCCACGTGGCTGCGCATCGACGACGAGGCCGAGAATGCCGCCGACGCCCCCACGCCCTTCATGGTGCTCTACCACGTGAACCTGGGCTTCCCGCTGCTGGACGAGGACGCCGAGGTGGTCACCCCGGCGCGCACGGTGCGGCCCCGCGACGCCCAGGCCGCCCCGGGGATGGGCGAGCACACCCGCGTACACGGGCCGGTGGCCGGCTACCGCGAGCAGGTCTTCTACCACGACATCCCGCCGGGGCCGGACGGCGTGGCCGAGGCGGCGCTGGTGAACCGGGCGCTGCGCGGGGGACTCGGACTGGCCCTGCGCTGGGACGGCCGCGCCCTGCCGCGCTTCGTTCAATGGAAGATGCTCGGCCAGGGGGCCTACGTGATGGGGCTGGAGCCGGCCAACTGCCTGGTGGAGGGGCGGGCGGCGGAGCGGGCCCGCGGGACGCTGCAGGTGCTGGAGCCGGGGGAGCGCCGGCGCCTGTGGCTGGAACTGCACGTGCTGGCGGGGGCGGACGCCGTGGACGCCTTCGTGGCCCGGGTGAAGAGATGATGGCATCGGCGATGGATCAATTCACCTCTCCACGCATTGCTATGCCAGCGGCTCGACCGCCACCAGCGGGAGCAGGCGATCCACCTCGTCTCGCTCCACCGTGCCCGGCAGGAGCGTGGCCACGTCGGCCGCGGCCACGGCCACGCCCAGGCGCAGCGCGTCGACGAGCGGCTGCCCGGCCAGCAGCGCCGCCGCCAGGCCGGCCGCCAGACTGTCTCCGGCACCGACCGCGCTCTCCCGCCGCACCGCGGGCGGCCGGGCCATCCAGGCTCCACCCGCCCGGACGAGCACGGCCCCTTCCCCGCCCATCGTCACCACCACCCCCTCCCGCACCGGCACCTCCCGCGCCGCGGCCACCACGTCCCCAATGGCGGTCAGGTCGCGCCCGGCCAGTGCGGCCAGCTCCTCCCGGTTCACCTTGAGGACCGTGGGCGAAGCCGCCACGCCCTGCTGCAGCGCTGCTCCGCTGGCGTCCAGCACGGTGGGCCGGGCCGCGGCTTCTGCGATGACGTCGCCGTAGCAGGTCGCCGGCAACCCCGGTGGCAGGCTCCCGGTGAGGACGAGCACGGACGCCTGGCCGAGCAGGCGGTGCACCCGCCGCCGCAGCAGGTCGGCCGTCCGCGCGTCCGCCTGCGGCCCGGGTTCGTTCACGACGGTCTCGCCCTGCCCGGGCGCGACGATCAGGGTGCACGTCCGGGTGGTGCCGCGGCCCCGGACCGTCCGCACCGCCATGCCCTGCCGGCGCGCGTCCGTGACGAACCAGCGCCCGGCCGCGTCGTCCCCGACCACGCCGACCACCGTGGCCTCGACCCCGAGCGCACGGGCCGTGCGGGCCACGTTCATCCCCTTGCCGCTGGCCAGGATGTGGACCGCCCGGGCGCGGTGCACCCGTCCGGGCGTGAAGTCGGGGACCACGACCACCCGGTCGATGCAGAGGTTGGGGGAGAGGACCAGCAGCACGCCGAAAGAGCGTACTGCCGCCGCAGCGATCCCGGCAAGGAGGGGAGGGGTGAGCGATGCCCCTGCGTGACCTGCGTCCTCAGCGCACCCGGCGTGACCCCGAGGAGCTCCTGCGCCACCTGCGCACCTTCGAGCTGGTGCCCCGCTTCTCGGTGGGCGTCTGGTACTTCTCCCCCATGGCCAGCCGCTTCCACGAGCCCTACGGGCCCGCGCTGGACCTGCCGGCCCGCCTGGAGCGCATCGCGTCGCTGCGCGACTACGGCGTGGAGGCGGTCGAGGCGCACTACCCCAACGAGCTCAGCGAGGCCACCCTCGACCTCTGGCGGCAGTTCACCCGCGACACGGGCATCCGCCTGCTCACCATCGTCCCGGGGCTGTTCGCCGACCGGGCGTTCGAGTTCGGCTCGCTCTCCTCGCCGCTGCCGGAGGCCCGCGAGCGGGCGCTGCAGCGGACCATCGCCGCCCTGCGGTTGAACCGCGAGCTGGACACCGACTTCGCCATCGTCTGGCCCGGCATCGACGGCTACGAGAACCCCTTCGGGGTGGACCTGGCGGCCATGCGCGAGCGCTTCGTCGAGGGCCTGGCCGAGGCGATGGACGCCGTCCCCGGCGTGCGCATCGCCTTCGAACCCAAGCCCTACGAGCCGCGGGGGCACATCCTCTACGGCTCGACGGCGGAGGGGCTCCTGCTGGCGGCCCGGGTGGAGGAGCGGCTGCGGGCCCCGGAGAACCGCCGGCTGCTCGCCGAGGGTCACGCGCTGCTGGCCCTCAACCCCGAGACCGGCCATATGCTCATGGGCTACGAGGACCTGCCCTACGCCTTCAGCCTGGTGTGCGAGTATGGGCGCCTGGCCCACTCCCACTGGAACAGCCAGCCGCTGGGGAACTACGACCAGGACCTGGACGCGGGCGTCGTCGCCCCGGAGCAGCTGGAGGCGGCGCTCTACGTGCTGAAGATGCACGGGTACCGGGAGCACTTCGGCATCGACGTCAACCCGGAGCGCCTCCCGCCGGAGGTGGCGGTGCGCAACTCCATCGACGCCATCCGGGCGGCGGCCGACCGGGTGAACGGGCTGGACCACGAGCAGGTCCTCTGGGCGGTGACGCACCCGGATCGGGCGCGCGGCTGGCTGGAGGCCTACCTCATCCGCGTCCGCGCCTCCCACCCGGAACGCCTGCCGCCCCTGCCGCCGCTGCCGCGCTAGCCCGCCGGTCCGTCCGCGCCCCCACGGCCCCTGCCGGGCGAGCCTGGAGCCGCCAGCTCAGCGTCCGCCGGCACCGGTGGGCGCGACGGCGTCGACTTCCCCGAAGATCTGCCGGTAGAGGTCTTCCCCGTAGCTGGTCGGCAGCGGTTCCCCCGGGACCAGCCTGAAGGTCCGGCGACCGTCGGGCTCGCGGTGGGCCCGCAGGAAGAGCACGCCGTCCGGGCGCTCTCGGGTGAACCTGTGGGCCAGCTCGTAGGAGTGGGTCACGTAGAAGACCCTGACGCCCGCCTCCACCAGGGCGCGGACGATCCCGCCGGCGATCTCGGCTCCCTCCCGTTCGTTGGTGGCGGCGAAGGCCTCGTTGAAGAGCACCAGCGAGCGCGGGGTCAACCGCTCGACGATGGTGCGCATCCGGTCCAGCTCCTCCTCCCACTTCCCCCGCTGCAAGGTGGGGTCTTCCTCCCGACGGTAGTGGGTGAAGAGCCCTTCGCAAAGACTGGCCCGAAAGGTTCCGGCACCGACGAACATCCCGCACTGCAGCATGAGGTGCGCCAGGCCGACGCTGCGCAGGAAGGTGGACTTGCCGCCCTGGTTGGCTCCGGTGATCACCACCAGGGCTACGTCGTCTGCATCCACGTCGTTGCCGACGACGCGCCGCTCCAGGCGCAGGCTCAGGGCCACGTCGTAGAGGCCGCGACAGGAGAACCGGTGTCGGCCGGGCGGGAGCGGCTCGGGGAAGCACACCGGCTCTCCCTTGGCGACGAGCCGCTCCCACAGGGTCAGACACCCGAGGTAGAAGCCCAGGGCCTCCCGCAGGGTCGTGAAGAACCCCAGGATGTGGTCGGCTGACTGGGCCAGGGCGTTGGCGGCCAGGTTGAGACCCTGGTCCCGCAGGTCCGAGAGGGCGCGCAGTCCGCTCTCGTCCCGGTCGGGGACGACCACGGTGTATGCGGCCGCGCGGTCGAAGCCCGGGAGCCACCGCCGCCACCCTCGCCGGTCGGGGGGGAGCCGGCAGAGGGTGTAGTCCCGCCCTTTGTTGCCCGGGCCGAGCCGTGCGCTGAGGAGCACGCCATGGCGGAACTGGAGCTGTCGCAGGTGGGCCTCGACCTGCCGCAGGTAGTCCTCGCTCAGGTCGCGCTGGAGGGTGGCGAAGAGGTCCCGAAACCCCTCCGAGGCGAACGCGTCGGCGTGGGCGTCGGCGATGGCCCGCAGCTGCCTGAGCTGGCGCAGGAACAGCTGCATGACCTCGAGGGCCCCGTGCAGGATGCCGGCGGGGTAGCGGAAGAAGGCGCTCCGGTACACCTTCCGCTCGCCGGTGATGGCCTCCAGCGCCACGGTGTAGAGCTGCCTGACCACCGCCGGGTGGGCCAGGCAGTCCCGGAGGACGCGCTGCCGGTAGGTGATCGCCTCCGGGTCGGTCAGGCTCGCCAGCATGACCGAGCGAGCCACCTCGGCGAGGAAGGCGTCGCCGCCGGCCATCGTCTCCCAGAGCGTCTCCAGCCCGAGGTCCTGCGCGAGGTCTGCTGCGTGCGGCGGCACTTCGCGGGTGCGGCCGACGTCCCCGTCCGGGTGCAGCAGGCGGATGTTCACCGGGCCAGGCGCTCCTGCAGACGTTCGTAGCTCAGACCGTACTGCTCGGCGATGGCCGCCGCGTAGGCGCGCCCGTCGGCCGGACGGCGCACGATCTTGAACGTCCGCCGGGCAGGATTGGCAGGATCGACCGTGCTCACCATGCTCACGATCTGGTCTCCGAGGGCGGCCAGCTCGTCGACGAAGGTCACCCAGACCCCCAGCAGGTCAAGCGCCAGGAGCCGCTCGAGGACCCGCCGCCCCAGGAACCGGGCATCCCGCAGACTGGTCGAGGTGAAGGCTTCGTTCACGATGACCAGGCTGCGGGGCGTGGCGCGCGACAGGATGTCGCGCAGCCGGAGCAGGTCGTCCTGCAGCTTGCCCCGCAGGTCCTCGACCCGCTCCTCCCGCTCGAAGTGGGTGAAGAGGCGGTCGCACAGGAAGAGACGGGCCTCCGACCCGGGCACGGGACACCCCAGGCTGGCCAGGTAGTGGAGCTGGCCGACGGTGCGGGCGAAGGTGGTCTTGCCGCCCTGGTTGGGACCGGTGACGACCATGATGCGCTCGGGTCCCCGGAGGGCGAAGTCGTTGCACACCACCGGCCGCCCCTCGCGGAGGAGCCTGTCCGCCAGGGCCAGGTCGTAGGTCGCGCGCGCCGCGACCGCCTTGGAGCGATCGGACACGTCGGGATAGCAGAAGCTCAACCCTGCCGCGGTGAAGCGCCGGCAATACTCCAGGTAGGCCAGGTAGAACTGGACCTCCCGGTCGAAGGCGGCGACCCCACCGTCCAGGAAGTCCCGGTGGCGCTCGCAGTAGCGGTGGAGGGAGTCGAAGACCGCCGGGTAGAGCAGGGCCACCCGCTCCAGGATGGCGGCCTCGACGTGGTTCATCTCCGGCCAGTCGGGGAGGCCGACCCGGTAGTCCTTTACCGCCCCCTGCCGGAACCGCCGGAAGGTGGCCTCCACCTCCGCCGCATAGTCTGCCTCTCCCGCGTACCGGGCGATGCGGATGCGGTTGCCGTGGATGTGCAGGGTGTAGACGACAGCCGCCAGGTCCTGACGGAGCCGGTCGGTCTCGGCGGCCAGCGCCGCGACCGCGGGCGAGCCGGCGTACGCGGCGACGTACGCCCGCAGGCCCAGGAACCCGCGCGACCGCAGGTCGAGCTCCCCGAGCGCCCGGCAGAGGTCCCTCACCGCGTCGAGGTAGGTGGCCACCGCTTCCAGGAACCAGCGCTCCTGCTGCAGGGGGTAACGGAGCTTGCCGGCCTGCGCCAGCTGCCCCCGCACCGTCCGCATCCGGTCGGCAAAGGTGCGCACCGCCGCCTCCAGGGCCGCGTTGTCCAGATCCCGGAAGACCTCGTGCCGGTACACGATGCTCTCCACGTCGCGGAGCGGAGTGTGGAAGAAGCCCCGGAGTCGGTACTCACTCCGGCCGGCGGTGATGGCCTCGACCACCTGGTCGAGGTGCAGGTCCCGGAAGCAGTCCGGGGCCTGCGCCTCCTCCGCGTCCGCCCGCTGCTCCGGCCGGAGGAAGAGGATGCTGAAGACGCCCATGACCGCGCCGCCCGCGCCTGTGCCTCTACTCGTCCGCTGGCACCGCGGCCGGGGTCAGGATTTCCGCTGCCGGCTCTTCCGGGGCATCGCCGGCCACCGTCAGCGCGAACCAGCGCTGGGCGATCATGGTGGGGACGACGGCGGTGGCGATCACCGTCGTCACCAGCAGCGAGAACTGGGCCGGGTCGAGGATGCCGGCCTGCAGGCCGTACAGCGAGGCGATCGTCCCGAAGGTGAGGCCGGTGCTCATCAACAGGGTGAGGTAGACGGCACCACCCGGGGCATAGCGCCGCGCCGCCGGCAGCACGCCGGCGAACTTCAACGCCACCTTGACCGCGAAGAGGAGCCCCAGCGTCCCCAGGTTGGCGGCAACGGTGGTGAGCCGCACGTTCAGCCCGGCCTTGATGAAGAAGAACGGCGTGAGCATGGCGAAGGCCACCACCCGGAAGCGGCGCTGCGTGTCCCGGTGCGCGGCGAAGATGCGGGAGACGGCCAGGCCCAGGATGAAGGCCGGCAGGACGGCATGGCTGTTAGACCGCTGCCCCAGGTACATGAGCACCAGCAGGGCAGCGAAGGCGCCTTTGATCTCCGCCTCGATGACGCGGCTGCCATAGCGGCTGAAGAACCAGGGCTGCAGGCGCGGCATGATCAGCACGATGGCCACCGCCACGCCCACGAACCCGGCCATCCAGACCGTCGGCGTGACGAAGAGGACGCTGAGGGCGGCGGCGGTGCCGAAGTCGGTGACGAAGGTGCTGGCCATGAGGAGCTTCCCCAGCGGCGTGTGGGTGAGGCCGGTCTCGACCAGCACGGCGTAGACCACCGCCAGTGAGGTCGTGGAGAGGGCCACACCGGTGATCCGGCTGGCCTCGGGCGTCCAGTGCAGCCCCCACCGGGCCACCGCCCAGGCGCCCGCGAAGGGCAGGAGGAAGGAGAGACCGCCGATGAGGAGGCTCGCCCCGAGCTGCTCGCGCAGGACGTCCGTGTCGACTTCGGCCCCGGCCAGGAAGGTGAGGACGATCCCGCCGAAGCCGGCCAGGTAGTCGATCCACGGGGTGGTGTGCAGGCCGAGGAGGTTGCCGCCCAGGACCCCCAACAGGATCTCGACCAGCGCCACGGAGACGCCGAGCTCCACCGAGGCGATGGTCGCCAGGAAGATCAGCAGCCCCAGGACCATGGCGATCCAGGCGTCCGTCATACCCCTCCTCCGAAGACGGCAACTGGCGCGACCCCTGCGCCGGGCAGGGACCGCGCCAGCGAAAAAGCCCCTACCCGCGAGGGTAGAGGCTATCAGCCGTGGCGGCGGTTATCGGCGAGCCTCATCGCCGCGTGCCGATTTACCATGGAGTGTAGAAGGGCGGGTGGGGACTGTCAATGCACGGCCGCCCTTGCAGGGGGCCCGCCGGGCGCAGGAGCGTCGGTGGTGACCGCCGGCCGGAGGTAGAGGGCCCCGCGGAGAGGCGTCGAAGACTAGCCCGCGCCCGCCCATTGCCATGGCCGAGACGCCGGCGACGCAGTCCACCGAACCGCTGGCCGCGACGCAGGAGGCCCGCCGGCTGGAGCTCTCCTACGAGCTGGCCATCCTGGCCGCCCTCATCCTGCTCATGGCGCTCATCACCCTGCGGGCCCCCCGCTTCCTGCAGACCGACAACCTCTTCCAGATCGCCCGCAACTTCTCGTTCATCGCCGCCGTCGGGGTGGGGGAGGCCCTGGTGATCCTCACCGGGCGCGGCGGCATCGACCTCTCCGTGGGCTCGGTGGTCAGCCTGGGGGGCGTGGTGGCCACCAAGCTCCTCAGCCTGGGGCTGGGGGGCGGTGAACCTGAACCAGCGCATCAAGGGGTTCAAGAGCGTCGTCACCGACACCAGCAAGTACCGGGAGGTCGGCGGCTCGCCCTTCCCCAGCAACGACGACATCAACCGGGCCGTGCAGCTGGTGGAGCAGATGATCACGGCCAACCCCAACCTTACCGCCATCGTCATGGTAGGCGGGTGGCCCCTCTTCGCCCCTGAGGCGTACAAGAACGCCGTGAAGAAGAAGGAGGCGGACATCAAGGCGGGACGCTTCACCGTCGTCTCCTTCGACACCCTGGAGCCCGAGCTGCGCCTGGTGAAGGAAGGGTTCGTCTCCGGGCTCGTGGGGCAGCGCCCCTACCAGATGGGCGTCCGGTCCATCGAGCTGCTCAACGACATCGTGGTCAAGAAGATGAAGCCGGCCCAGGCCTTCTACAACACCGGCGTGGACATCGTCACCCGAGAGAACGTGGACCGGTTCCTCAAGAAGTGAGGGCTGGCGAGGGGCCCGTCCTGCGCCGGGGGGACGCCCGGGGCGGGACGGGGCCCCGCCGCCCAGGCCGAGGACGACCATGACCGCCGGACCCGCCCCCGCGCCCGCCCTGCCCGCCGCCGCGCCCGCGCCGCTCGTGGAGATGCGCCGCATCAGCAAGCGCTTCGGGGCGGTGCAGGCCCTGCGCGACGTGGACCTGACCCTCTTCCCCGGGGAGGTCCTCGGGCTGGTGGGCGACAACGCCGCCGGCAAGTCCACCCTGATGAAGATCCTCACCGGCGTCTACCAGCCGGACGGCGGCGAGATCCTCTTCGACGGGCGGCCGGTGCGCTTCGACAGCCCCGCGGCGGCGCGGGCCCGCGGCATCGAGATGGTCTACCAGGACTTCGCGCTCTGCGACAACATGGACGTCGCCCAGAACATCTGGCTGGGCCGCTGGCCGCGGCGCGGCCCCTTCGTGGACCGCGCCACCATGGACCGGCGGGCCGAGGCGGTGCTGCGCCGCCTGCGCGTGGAGGTCTCCTCGGTGCGGGCCGAGGTGGCCACCCTCTCCGGCGGACGCCGCCAGAGCGTGGCCATCGCCCGCGCCCTCTCCTTCGAACCGCGGGTGCTCATCCTCGACGAGCCCACGGCCAACCTCTCCCCGGCGGCCACGCGCGAAGTCCTGGCGGTGGTACGCGGCCTGCGCGACCAGGGCGTGGGGATCATCTTCATCAGCCACCGCCTGCAGGAGATCTTCCAGATCGGCGACCGCATCATGGTGCTCAAGCAGGGGCGCCACGTCGGCACCCGTCCGGTGGCGGCGACCAGCGAGGACGAGGTCCTGGAGATGATCGTCGCGGGGGTCCGCGCGTGATCCCCGCCGGGCCCTGCCTGCTGGGCCTCGACGTCGGGACCACCGGGGCCAAGGCGGTGCTGGTCGACGCCTCGGGAGCGGTGCGGGCCACGGCGACGCGGGCGTACCCGCTCCTCGTCCCCCGGCCGGGGTGGACGGAGCAGGATCCCGACGCCTGGTGGGAAGCCTCGGTCGAGGCCATCCGCGAGGCGCTCGTCCGGTCGGCGGTCCCTCCGGTGCAGGTGGCGGCGGTGGGCCTCACCGGCCAGATGCACGGGCTCGTGGCCCTCGACGCCGCCGGGCGTGTCCTGCGCCCGGCGATCCTCTGGAACGACCAGCGCACCCACGAGGAGTGCGCGTGGATCACCGAGCGCGTCGGCGCCGAGCGCCTCATCGCCCTCACCGGCAACCCCGCGCTCACCGGCTTCACCGCGCCCAAGCTCCTCTGGCTGCGCCGCCACGAGCCCGACGTCTACGCGCGCGTCGCCCACGTCCTGCTGCCCAAGGACTACCTGCGCTTCCGGCTGGCGGATGTCCTGGCCACCGACGTGGCCGACGCGTCCGGCACCACGTGGCTGGACGTGCGACGGCGCACCTGGTCCGAGGAGATGCTCGCCGCCCTGGAGGTCCCGCGGGCGTGGCTGCCCACCATGCACGAGTCGCCCGAGGTGACCGGTCGCCTCACCCGCGCCGCCGCCGAGGCCACCGGGCTGGCCGAGGGGACGCCGGTGGTGGCGGGCGCGGGCGACCAGGCCGCCCAGGCGGTCGGCACCGGCATCGTGCACGAAGGCCTGGTCGCCGTGACCATCGGGACTTCCGGGGTCGTCTTCGCCCACCTCGACGCGCCGCGCATCGACCCGCAGGGGCGCGTGCACGCCTTCTGCCACGCCGTCCCCGGGCGCTGGCACGTCATGGGCGTGATGCTCTCCGCCGGCGGCTCGCTGCGCTGGCTGCGCGACGCGCTGGGCGCGTGGTCGGCCCGGGACGCCCTTGACCCCTACGAGCAGATGACGGCGGAGGCGGCGGGGGTGCCGCCCGGCGCGGAGGGGCTCCTCTTCCTCCCCTACCTGACCGGGGAGCGCACGCCCCACGCCGACCCCTTCGCCCGCGGGGCCTTCGTGGGGCTGACGCTGCGCCACACCCGCGCCCACCTGGTGCGGGCGGTGCTGGAGGGGGTGGCCTTCGGGCTGCGCGACGCCCTGGAGATCATCCGCGGGATGGGCGTGGCCGTTGCCGAGGTGCGCGCGTCCGGCGGCGGGGCGCGCAGCCCCCTGTGGCGCCAGATCCTGGCCGACGTCCTGGGCGTCGAGGTGGTCACCGTCACCACCACCGAAGGGGCGGCCTACGGGGCGGCGCTGCTGGCCGGGGTGGGGGCGGGCCTCTTCGCCTCGGTGGAGGCGGCGTGCCAGACGGCGGTGGCCCGCACCGGCCGGACGGTCCCCGACGGCGAGCGGGTCGAGCGGTACGAGGCGCTCTACCGCGCCTACGCGGCGCTCTACCCGGCGCTGCGCGCGAGCGCGCGGGCCCTGCACGCCCTCGCCTGACGCCTCCGGATGCCTCCCTCGCCTGACGCCTCAGGGCCCCTCAGAGGGACGAGAGGGCGCGCGCCAGCACCTCCCCGGCCAGGTAGCCCACGACGGCCACGCCCAGCCCCACCGCGAACATGTCCAGCCCGCTGCGCAGCACCCCCCGGCCGGTGAAGACGCTGCGCGCCGCGCCCACGGCGAAGTGGGAGAGCATGCTCACCGCGAAGGAGGTCCACACCGCCACGCGGCCCCCGGCGACGACGAACGGCAGCACCGGGATGAGGGCGCCCACCGCGGTGGCCACGCCCGTGATCCACCCTTCCCGCAGCGGTGAGACGCGCTGCTCGGCGATGCCCAGCTCCAGCACCGTCTTCTCCTCGAGCGCCTGCTCCGGCCGGCGCATCACCCGCCGGGCCGCCTCGGCGGCCGTCTCGCGCGGCAGCCCCCGCGCCTGGTAGAGCAGCGAGAGCTCCTCCTCCTCGACGTCGGGCATCACGCGCAGCTCCTCCCGCTCCAGGGCGATCTCGTGCTCGTAGACCTCGCGCTCGCTCTGCGCGGCCAGGTAGCTGCTGCTGCCCATGGAGAGGGCGTCGGCGATGAGCCCGGCCACCCCCGAGACGAGGACCAGGGCATGCGGGACGTCGGCGCCCAGCACGCCCATGACCAGGCCGAAGTTCGCGGTCAGCCCGTCGTTGAACCCGTAGACGACGTTGCGCAGCACCCCGCCCGAGGCGGTGCGGTGCCAGGGCTCGCCCCGGGCGCCGAGCAGGGCGCCCAGGCGCTCGGCGTGGGCGGCCGAGTCGCGGGCCAGCTCCCGCGCCGCGTCCACCGCCTGCGGGTGTCCGTAGCGGTGCGCCTCGGTGAGGTAGGTCTTCGTCTCCCGCGCCTCCTCGCCGAGGAGCAGCGCCAGCAGCGCCTCGCGGCCGGCCAGCCGCGCCAGCAGGAGGAGCAGGCGGGCCCGCAGGCTGGGCCGGTAGGGACCGACCGTCTCGCCGGCCTCGCGGAGCACCTCCGCCCAGCGCGCGACGTGCCGCGCCTCCACGCCGGCCAGCTCCCGGTAGAGCCGGGCCCGCTCGGCGACGGGCTCCATGGCGGCCAGGCGCTCGTAGAGGTAGGCCGCATCCCCCTCGTCCTGCCAGTGGCGGCGCCACAGCGCCACCTGGCGGTCGGCGAGAGCATGGGTTGTCACGCCGGCATCGTACCACTGGGGGCCGGCGGCGGGGACGCCCGACGACGGACAGCAGGCCCGGCCCCGTTCCCTGCCGAACGCTCCCCGCACCGATCACTCACCGTGGGAGAGGGGGTGCACGCTCATGCCCACCTACGTGCAGCTCGTCACCTGGACGGACCGTGGAGCGGCGGCGGCCCGGGAGACGATCCAGCGGGCCCAACGGGTGCGGACGGAAGGGCAGCAGATGGGGGTCCGCTTCCGCGAGCTGGTCTGGACCATGGGGCGGTTCGACGCGGTGGCGATCTTCGAGGCGCCCGACGACGAGACGGCGAGCCGCTTCGCCCTGTGGGTCGGCTCGCTGGGCGCCGCGCGCACCGAGACGGTCCGCGCCTACACCGAGGCGGAGATGACGAAGATCGTGGCAGGGCTCTGAGGCCGCCTGCCGCGGCGATCGCGCAGGACTGCTATACTGAAACCGGCCAGTCCAGCGCGCTGCGGAGGGGTGTCCGGAACCCGGTAACGGAGCGGTCTCGAAAACCGCCGGGCCCCGCGGCCCTTGTGGGTTCAAATCCCACCCCCTCCGCCAGGCCCCGCACCGGCGTGCGGGCGAATTTCAGCGGGCCCGTCCGTGAACCGCACTTCCACGACTGCGGGTATCAGCACAGCGCCCCCGCGGGCACGACCGGCCTTGGTACCCCTGGCTGACCGCGCTGGCCCGCGCCCGCTCCGCCATCCCTCGGTCCCCTTGCCCCGGCCGCTCGTGCCCGTGGTAGTGGTCCGCCGCCTGAACCGTTTCGCGGTGGCGGTCCGGCCCGGGAGCGGAAAGCCCGTCCTGCGACTCCACCTGCCCAACTCGGGGCGCATGAGCGAGCTGATCCGACCCGGAACTCGCGGCCTGGCGGTCCTGCAGCGCCGCCGCCCGCGACGGCGCACCGCCGGAACCCTCCTCCTGGTGCGGCACCGGGGGCGGTGGGTAGGCGTGGACGCGCGCCTGCCCAACCGCCTCTTCGAGGCCGCCATGCGCGCGGGAGCTCTCCGCGAGTTCCGGCGCTACGCCCGCTGGAGGCCAGAAGTCCTGCTGGGCCGCGGGCGGGTAGACTTCCTCCTGATGGGGCGTGACGGCGTCTGCCTGGTGGAGACCAAGTCCTGCAACCGGGTGGACGGGACCGTGGCCCTGTTCCCCGATGCCCCCACGGCTCGGGGGACCCGGCACCTGGAAGACCTCGCCCGGGCGGCGCGACGAGGGGGGAGGGCCGCCGTGGTCTGGATCGTGCAGCGGAGCGACGCGCGAGCCCTGCGCCCCTTCGCCGCGGCAGATCCGCGCTTCGCCCGCGCTGCCCGACGGGCCGCCGCCCTGGGCGTCAGGTTCTACGCCTACACCTGCCGGGTCACGCCCCGCCGGGTGACCCTCCTGCGGCGGATCCCTGTGCGGCTGGGAGCGGTACCCCGGAGCGTAGGGGCGAACCCGGCCGATGGCTGAGGCCTCGGCCGGCCAACTGGCCCTGCTGACCTTCCTGGGAGCGCTGGCCACGGCGCTGGCCACCGGGCTCGGCGGCGTCCCCTTCCTGCTCGTCACCCGCCTGCCCCCGGCGCTCCTGGGCCTGGCCTGGGGGTTCAGCGGCGGGATGATGCTCTCCGCCTCCGTCTTCAACCTGGTCTTCGCCGGCGTCCAGATGGCGGGCTACAACGTGGTGGCCTTGGGCATCGCCCTCGGGGCGTTCGCCTTCTGGCTGGCCGACCGACGCATGGGGCACCAGAGCCTGAACTTCTTCCACCTCCGGGGCGCGTCGGCCCGCCGCGTGGTCCTCCTCATCGGGAGCATGACCGTGCACAGCATCTCCGAGGGGATCGCCATCGGGGTGGGATTCGGATCGGGTGTCCTGACGCTGGCCGTCCTGCTGACCATCGCCATCGCCATTCACAACATTCCCGAAGGCCTGGCGGTCTCACTGCCCCTGCGGGCCGAGGGGTTCTCAGGGTGGGCCTGCATCGGCTGGTCGATCTTCACCAGCCTCCCCCAGCCGCTGCTGGCGGTCCCCGCCGCGCTGGCCGTGGCCATCTTCCGCCCGCTGGTCCCTCTCGGCTTCGGCCTCGCCGCCGGGGCCATGGGATTCCTGGTGGCCAACGAGATGATCCCTGAGGCGGTCGAACACAGCGGTCGGGGGAACGCGGCCGCGGCCGTCATCGGGGGCTTCCTGGTGATGATGCTGCTGCAGAATGTCCTGCAGTAGCCCCCCCCAGCTCCCCGCGTGGGTACCGCCGTATTCGATCCTTGGCCCCTTGAGCACGTGGCGGCCATGGCGTGCGCCTTCCTGTGGCACCCCCTCACCGCCCGCCCAGCCCGGCGTATCCGCCCATCGGACGGGGACTCTCCATGGAGGATCCCCATCGGCCAGCCGAGCACCAGCACGGAGACCACGCCCGTGCTGATCCTCCCTCATCAGCTCTGCATCACCGTCGCTGCCCTCATGGAACCCTGAAGGCCACAGAGCCCAGAGTGGCTGCCCAGATGGCGGCGATCGCAGCCACGATCGGCAGGATCGTGGCTCACCCACTTCTGCCCGCTGCGGACGCTCCCACCCCACCCGCCGGAGACCTCCCCTCCACTCGCGCCCCGCTGACCCCGGGGGAGGACGTCACGCCAGCGCGATGCTGGCGAAGGAGACCAGCCCGCCGGCCGGGTCGGGAGCCTGGCCGTACCTGAGCAGACGTCCGCGGGTCGGCGCCAGAACCCGCAGGAGCACGTAGACGGGCAGCGCGGCATCGATCCGCTGCGGGTTGCCGTCCCCCATCACCGCCAGCCAGAACCCCTCCGCGTCCCCGGCCAGGATCCGCTCCAGCACCTCCCGGTCCCGCGCCGACGTGCGTGCGGCCAGCGCCGCGTCGGCCGGCTCGCGGTCGCCGAAGCGCGGGCCCACGTGGCTGAAGTCCACGCTGGCCAGCAGCGCCACCCGCCGGCCCCTGCCCAGCAGGACGCGCAGGGCCTCCGCCAGCCCTTCCGTCTCTTCGGGAGGGCGCGCCGACGCCCCGGGGAGTGCACAGAGCAACGGGACGATACGCACCGCATCGCCGAAGAGGTGCCGCAGGAAGAGCGCCTGGAACTCGATGGAGTGCTCGGCCCGATGGGCCACCTCGTGGCGGAGGAGGCCGTCGACGCGCTCACTGAGGAGGACCACGGCCGCCTCGTCCACCTGTACAGGGCCGAGGGGCGTGGCGAAGGGCTTGGCCGTCAGGATGAAGGGGACCGGCGCGCCGCCATGCGCCACGCCCAGCACCACCACCGTCTCCGGAGGGGCCTGCGCCAGCGCCCGGTGCGCCCAGGCGTAGCACCACCCGCCGCGGGACAGGTCGATGTGCGGGGCGACGACCCCGCGCGCCCGCACCCCGACGAGTTCCTCCGGGCCTACCCCCGCCAGGTGGCGGTCCAGCTCCTCCGCCAGCGCCTGCGGGGCCGCCGGATAGGACCTGCCGGCGTGGAACGCCGGCCGCTCGGGAGCCGCGGCGTAGGCTTCGGCGACGGCACGGCGCCGCTCCTCGAAGCGTTCCGTCAGCAGCAGTCCGTGCCGGTCCAGCTCGTCCATGATCTGCTGGAGGTCCCAGGAGAAGAGCAGCTCCCCGCCCGTGCGGCGCGCGTACTCCGCCTGCACGTCCACGACGTCAGCGGCCCCGTCGAGCAACGAGGCGATGAGGAAGGTGCGCGGGGGCACCAGGACGGGATCGGGGACGATCCCCTCCAGGTCGCGCAGGCAGATCAGATCGCGCCCGTCGACGCGCACGGGGTAGGCGTCCAGGGGCCGGAGCTTCGGCAGAGGCATACGCCGTCACCCCTTTCATGATGCCATGCGGGAGGAGCGACTCACGGGCTAGGATGGGGGGCGGAGCATGCGGGCTGGACTGGCAATGTTCTGGCTGCTCATGGCGGCGCTGGAACTCTCCCGCCGCTGGACCCCCACGGCGGTCGGCTGGCTCGGCGGAGCGGGTCCCTGGCTGGTCGTGGGCGCGACACTGGCGCCGGTGGTGCGCGCGGCGCGCGAGTGGCGCGACCGGCGCCCGGTGGAGGCCGTGAAGGCGGCGCTGTGGACCATCCCGGGCCTCGTCACCCTGCTGGCAGGGCCGGAGTGGCTGCGGTTCTGACCTGACCGTCAATCGGTCGTCCAGCGGATGGCTGCCCACGCCACGGCGTCCTACGGTGGGTTTGGAGACAGACGGAAGGAGGACGGTTATGACCTCGCGGGAGCTCGTGGTGGTGCTGCTGGTGGTCCTCGGCGCGCTGGTGCTCCTGCCGGCGCTGGGGATGGCCCTGGGCGGGTTCGGGATGATGGGCCCGGGGATGATGGGGCCCGGCATGATGGGCGGCTGGGGACACCGCGGGGCCTTCGGATGGTTCGGCGGCCTCGGGGTGCTGGCCCTATGGCTGCTGGTGGCGGGCGTGGTGCTCATCGTGCTGGCCCTCACCCGGCGCGCAACCCCGGACGGGGCGCTGGAGATCCTCAAGCAGCGGCTGGCCCGGGGCGAGATCACCCCGGAGCAGTACGCGGAGCTGAAGAGGGCCCTACAGTAGCAGACGACGGTTATCGCGTCCGGGCCACGAGCCGATCCCAGTTGGCGTCCACCCAGGCCTGGAAGCGCGCCACCGCCTCGGGGTCATCCAGGAGGTGCCGGAAGCGGCCCTGGCGCTCCAGCCAGGCCCGGACCGGCAGCGGCGGCCTGGGCGTGAAGGTGAGGCGGTAGCGGCCGTCCGCCACCTCGTAGAGAGGCCAGTAGCGCGTCTCGACGGCCAGCCGGGCCACCTCCACGAGGTCCTCGGGCGGGTAGTCCCAGCCGGGCTGGCACGGCGTCAAGACGTTCACGAAGGTCGGGCCGGTGGTGGCCAGGGCTTTCTGCAGCTTCTTGGCCAGGTCGCCCCAGTGGCTGACGCTGGCCTGGGCGGCGTAGCGGACGCCGTGGGCCACCACGATCTCCGTCAGGTCCTTGCGGGGCTCCAGCTTCCCCCGACGGTGCACGCCCACCGGAGTCGTGGTGGTGCGGGCCCCCGGCGGCGTCGCACTGGACCGCTGGATGCCCGTGTTCATGTACCCCTCGTTGTTGTAGCAGACGTAGAGGAAGTTGTGGCCGCGCTCGGTGGCCCCGCTCAGACTCTGCAACCCGATGTCGTAGGTGCCGCCGTCGCCGCCGATGGCCACGACCTTCGGGACCCGAGGGATCCGCCCGCGCGCGAACAGCGCCCGGGCCGCCGCTTCCACACCTGAGGCGGTCGCCGCCGCGTTCTCGAACGCGTTGTGCAACCAGGGCACGGGCCACGCCGAGTACGGGTAGATGGTCGACACCACCTCGAGACAGCCTGTGGCGTTCACCACGACGGGCGGATCCGGCGCCACGGCCAGCAACAGCCGGACCAGCACAGGGATGCCGCACCCGGCGCAGGCCCGGTGGCCCGGGGCCAGGCCCTGCGACCGCCTGGAGAGCTCCCGCAGGCTCAGCGACATCAGCCGTCCTCCACGCCGAGGTAGACGGGACCCGGCACCGCCTCCTGGAAGAGCGTCCGAAGGCGCTCCAGGTCCCGGGGGCGCAGCTCCCGGCCGCCCAGGCCGTAGACCACATCGGTGACGGCGGGGGGAAAGGCCTGACCGTAGAGGGCCGCCCGCACCTCGATCCCCAGCGGTCCCCCCAGGGTGCTGAGCGAGTCGGCCCGGTCCATGACCACGACGCGCGCGACGTACGAGAGCGCCTTCCGCACGGCCTCCGCGGGGAACGGTCGGAACGTGAGCAGCCGCACCAGCCCGATCCCGCCCCGGCCGGCGGAGGTGCCCACCAGGGCTTCGCGTACCGCATCGGCGGTGCTCCCCAGCAGGAGCAGGGCGCCGTCGGCCTCCTCCAGCCCGCTGGTCTCCAGGTGGACCGGCAGGGCACGGCCGAAGTGGGCATTGAAGGCGGCCGTCTCCTCCGCGACGACCTCCAGGGCCCGGGCCATGGCGTGGGCCAGGGCGCGGCGGAAGTCCATGTAGGCGTCCGGCAACGCCAGCGGACCTACGGTGAGGGGTCCGGCGTCCTGCCCGTCCAGCAGCCGGTAGCCGCTCGTGCGGGCCTCCCCGACGAAGGCCCGCACCGCGTCGTCGGCGTAGACCAGGACCGGCTCGAGGCTGTGGCTGAGGGTGAAGCCGTCGAGACAGACCATCACCGGCAAGCGGGCGCGCTCGGCGACTCGCACGGCCAGGATGGAGAGGTCATAGGCCTCCTGGACGGTCCCGGCGTAGAGCTGGATCCACCCCGCGTCCCGGGAGCCCATGGCGTCGGAGTGGTCGCCGTGGATGTTGAGGGGCGCCGAGAGGGCCCGGGTGGCCACGGCCATCACGATGGGGAGCCGCAGGCCGCTGGCGATGTAGAGGACCTCGTGCATCAGCGCCAGCCCCTGGGAGGAGGTGGCGGTCATGACGCGGGCGCCGGCGGCGCTGGCCCCCACGCAGGCGGAGAGGGCCGAGTGTTCCGACTCGGTGGGCACGAACTCGGTGGTCGCCTCTCCGTCGGCGAGGTACCGGGCAAAGCGCTCCACCACCTGGGTCGAGGGGGTGATGGGGTACGCCGCCACCACGTCGGGGTTGATCTGGCGCCAGGCCAGGGCCACGGCATCGTTGCCGGTGAGGCCTCGCCGCCCCACGACCGCCGGACTCATCGCGCCTCCTCGACCATGGCGATGGCGGCCGCCGAGGGGGGACACACCGCCGCGCAGACCCCGCACCCCTTGCAGTAGTCGAGGTCGATGCCCACGACCCGGCCGCCCGCCACCAGGACCGAGGAATCGGGACAGTAGAGCCAGCACAACAGGCAGTGGACGCAGCGGTCCAGGTCCAGGTGGGGACGGCGCTCCCGCCAGTCTCCCGTGAGGAAGCGTCGGCTGGTCTCCCCGGGCAGGACGGGTCCGGCGTCCAGATCCTGCCAGCGCAGCGCGGACGACTCAGCCGACCTCGTCGAGCGGCCTCCGGACATGCCTCACCTCGTCCATGGCGGCCTGCGCCGCGCGCACGTTCGCCTCGACCGTCTCGGCCGGGAACTCGCCGGCCAGCCGGTCCCGCAGCCAGCGCAGGAACACGGGCGGGTCGAACCAGGTGAAGAGCGCGACGACGGCAGCCAGCATCGGGACATTGGGGATGTCGCGCCCCAGGGCGGCGCGGGCGAGGCGGGAAGCGTCCAGGGCCACCACCCGGTCGGCCCGAACCCCGGGGAGGACCGGCCGCTGGGGCGCGTTGACGAGCACCCATGCGGCCGGGGTGATCCCTTCCCACACGGCGGGGGAGCTGACGAGGCGAGGGTCGAGGACCACGACCACGTCGGGCCGGTCGACCGGTCCGCGCTGCCTGATCGGCCACGGGCTGAGCCGAGTGAACGCCTGGACCGGCGCGCCCCGGCGCTCGGGGCCGAACTCGGGTGCCGCCTGGCCGTACCCTCCCGCGTCGATGACAGCTTCGGCCAGGAGCGTGGCGGCCGTCTTCGCCCCGTAGCCTCCCCGGCCGTGCCAGCGGATGGTCAGGAGCCGGGTGACGGGCGCCAGGGGCACCGCCACCTCGTCCGCGCTCAGCGGCACCGGCCGGCTGGCGGGGGGCGTTTCGGCGCCGGTCCGGTCCTTGCCGGTCGCGCCCTGGGCCCGGGGGCGCAGGACGAAGGTGCAACGGGGGTCTCCGCGGCTGATCCACTCCTCCTGCTCCACCTCCGCGCCGGTGAGGGCCTCCAGCACCGCCCGGGCCAGTTCGCAGGCATCTACGGGCTCCAGCGCTCTGCCGTCCAGCGGACAGACGCTGAGCCAGAGCCGGTGGCCGCCCGGCGCGGGCTCGACCGAGGCCACCTCCCCGCCGAAGAAGAGGTCGCGCACAGCGACCAGCCGGGCGGACAGGTCCGGCAGGGAACGGACGTCCGCATACCGGGCCACGATCTCCCGCAGGAGATCCCCGCTCCCCGCCGCCGGCGCCCTCACGTCCCGCCCGGTCGATGCCAGAGCCGCCAGGCACGCCGCGTACGCAGGCCCGGCGGTGCGAGGCCGCCCGGGCGAGCGTGCCATCGGCCTCATCGGCGCCGGGACCGGCGGCTGCGGCCGCCGGCGGGGGGCCGGGGGCGGGGGGCCGCCCGCGTGCGGCTCACCAGAGGAGGGCTCGGAGGCGCGACCTTCGGGTGCTCGTGGAGGTCGAGGAAGAGCTGCATGACGTCGCTGGCGCTGACGATACCAACGACGCGTCCGTTGGCGACGATGGGGATGCGACGCACCATGTGCTCGAGCATCAACCCTGCCAGCTCCTCCACGGGGGTGTCCTCCGACGCCGTGACCGGGTCGGGGGTCATCACGTCGGCCACGGTCTGCCCCGCCCGGCCGACCAGATCCACCAGGCTCACCATGCCGAGCAGCTGGCCGTCCCTGCCCACGACGGGGGCGCCGTGGATGCGGTAGCGGACCAGCATCTCCCCGGCCTCGGCCACCGACATGTCGGGGTCCAACGTGACCACATCCGTGGTCATGATGGCACGGGCGTCCATGGCTGCTCTCCTTCGAGGCCGGCGACCACCCACGGCCCCGCAGCTTCCACTGTGACGGCGCCGGGGGCGGCCCACCATCGGGCCATGACCGGATTCGCACCGGCCCCGGATCGGCGTCTCGCCCGACGACAATCGGGCCGACGCCGGATGGCCCCGGGGGCGTGGGCTGCCCAGGCTGGAGGAGAGACCAGGCGAAGCGCCGGGAGAGGGACGGCCATGCAGGTGCTGCGAGCCAGGGACGTGATGACCGCGCCGGTGATCACCGTGCGACCAGAAGCCTCGCTGGTCGAAGTGGCCCGGACGCTGGTGGGCGCTCGGATCAGCGGCGCCCCCGTGGTGGACGAGGACGGGACCCTGCTGGGGATGGTCACCGAGGCGGACCTGCTGCCCAAAGAGGCGGGCCCGGTGCACCTCCCCTCCGTGTGGGGCCTGCTGGAAGGCCTCACCCGGGAGGTGCAGGAGCAGATGCGGCGGTACCGGGGACGCACCGCTGCCGAGGTCATGACGCGGCGCGTGATCACCGCGGGGGAGGACACGCCCGTCCGGCAGCTCGCCGCCCTCATGATCCGGCACCGCATCAACCGCATCCCCATCGTGCGGGAGGGGAAGGTGGTGGGGATCGTCAGCCGCAACGACGTCCTGCGCGCCCTGGCCCGGACCGACGAGGAGCTGGCCGCCCTGGTGCGCGAGACCATCCTGCGGGACCTGTGGATCGACGCGGATGCCTTGGACATCCAGGTGCGGGACGGCGTGGTCACCATCAGGGGCCGGGTCGACCGGCGGGGGGACATCTCGCTCATCGAGTCCTACGTCCGGCGCATCGACGGCGTGGTGGACGTCGACGTCCAGGGCCTCACCTATGCCCTGGACGAGCGGGCCCTGGCGCCCTAGGGGAGGACACCATGCGGAAGACGATGGCCATCCTGCTCCTCATCGCTGCCGCCGTCGCCGTCCTGGTGCTGGCCGGTCCGGCCCGGGGGCCGCAGCCGGCGTGGCCCCCTGCGGCGACGCGCGCGTCGGCGCCGGGCGGCGAGGACATCACCCACGCTCACCATCGGGGCGTGCACTTCATGGACCTGCTGACGGGCGGCCCGCTGGCGGCCCAGGCCGCGGCCACCATCGCCGCCCAGGTCCCCTCCGCCCCGCCAGGGCCCAAGGCGAGGGTGTACAGGGAAGGCGGGAAGACCGTGCGCGAGTACACGCTGGAGATCGTGGAGAAGACCATCGACTTCGGCGGCGGCAACACCTGGACCGTGTGGACCTACAACGGCACCGTGCCCGGCCCGACGCTGCGGGCGACGGTGGGCGAGGTCCTGCGGGTCCGAGTGGTCAACCGGCACAACCGGACCCACAGCTTCCACACCCACCTGAGCCACTACCCGTTGGAGAACGATGGGTCGCAGGCCAACCTCATTAGCGGCCGAGGCCGGGGTGCCATGATCCCGCCGGGCAAGGAGTATGTCTACCAGTTCCGCCTGGAGCGGGCCGAGGCCGTCTACTACCACTGCCACGCCGCGGACAGGGAGTTTCCCATCAACCAGCACATGCTGCAGGGCCTCTACGGCATGATCATCGTCGGGGACTCCAGGGCGGCGGCCGGGCGCGAAGAGGTGTTGTTCATGGCCGAAACCTCGCGCCTGCGCCAGGGGCCCAAGGTACCGGGGTACATCATGAACGGCCGGGGAATTCCGGGCGGGGAACTCGCCCTGGAGGAGATCTTCACGGCGAAGGGCCTCCAGGGAGTCGTGGACCAGCTGGGCAAGACCGTGCCCTTCTACACGATGAAGGTCGGCGAGTCCATGAAGCTGCACGTGGTGAACATCGGAAACCTGGACCACAGCCTGCACATCCACGAGATCCCCCTGGTCTCCCTGGGCGTGCTGAACGGCCGGCCGTGGCCGGGGCAGGTGCTGCCCCTGGTGGGCGGGGCCATGGACACGCTGCTGGTCCGATTCCGCTATCCGGGTCTGTGGCTCTTCCACTGTCACGTGGTCAACCACGCGGATGCGGGCATGGTGGGCGTCTTCGTGGTGGAACCGTAAGCCCGGGGTGCATCCAGCGCGGGGGCGCGCCCACAGCCTTCGACCGGATCCTGGCCAGCCGTCTGGCAGCCGCGGCCGCAGAGGCCCTCCTGGGCGGACAGGGGGGCGTGCTCATCGGCGTGCAGGGGAGGGACCTCGTCCCGGTCCCGCTGGATCGGACGGCGGGCGTGCGGCGCAGCCTCAACCTGGACCTCTTCCGGCTGGAAGGGATCTTCTCGGTGTAGGCCGCCTGATCCGGAATCGGGTGAACGCCCGAGGCGGGTTTGGGGGCGGCGCCCGACGCGCGAGGCCCCTCCTCGGGGGTAGCGTCAGGCCTAAGAGAAGTCGAAGGGTTCCGCCCTCCCGCCGATGGACGGCGGGCGGAGGCCCATCCCGAGGGGGTGTCACTGGTGAGGGAGAAGGTGCTCATCCTGGGCCTGGCCCTGCTCGCCATGGCCCTCGTGGTCACCCTGACCGTCCGCCCGGACAGCCGGGGAGCGTCCCCGTCCGGGGACCTCCAGGCGCTGATCCAGGCCAGGCAGCTCACGCCCGAGCACGTGCGCGCGGCGCTGCAGACCTACGTGCCGCCGGGCCGGTACGACGAGTTCCTCATGTTCGCCTCGGGAGGGCAGTCCGGCCAGGTCCTGGTCTACGGGTTGCCGTCCATGCGGCTGCTGCGCGTGATCGGCGTCTTCACCCCGGAGCCCTGGCAGGGCTACGGCTTCAGCCGGGAGACGGCCGGGGTCCTGGGGACGGCGGCTGGCGACGGGGCGGGCGATGGGTCCCTCACGTGGGGGGACACGCACCACCCGGCCCTCAGCGAGACCAACGGAGTGTACGACGGGCAGTACCTGTTCATCAACGACAAGGCCAACGCCCGCGTGGCCGTCATCGACCTGCGGGACTTCGCCACCAAGCAAATCGTCCGCAACCCCAACGCCGCCAGCAACCACGGCGCGGTGGTGAGCCCCAACACGGAGTACGTGCTCGAGGCGACCCAGTACGCCGCCCCCTTCCCCTTCCGCCACGAGCCGGTCACCGAGGCCTCCTACAACACCCACTTCCGCGGGCTGGCCACGTTCTGGAAGTTCGACCGCGCCCGGGGGCGCATCGACGTCGCCGGGTCCTTCCAGATCGAGCTGCCCCCGTACTGGCAGGACCTGGCCGACTTCGGGAAGCTCGAGAGCGACGGCTGGGCGTTCATGAACTCCTTCAACACCGAACGGGCCATCGGCGGCACGCTGGACGGGCGGCCGCCCATCGAGATCGGCGCCTCCGGCCGGGACATGGACTACCTGCACATCATCCACTGGCGGAAGGCCGCCGCCCTGGTCGCCCAGGGCAAGGGGCGCGTGGTGAACGGGATCCGCGTCCTCTCCCTGAAGGAGGCGGTGGACAACGGCGTCCTCTACTTCGCCCCGCAGCCCAAGAGCCCGCACGGCAACGACGTCACGCCGCGCGGCGACTACATCGTCGTGGGGGGCAAGCTGGACCCCAACGTGACCGTCTACTCGTTCCGGATGATCCAGGAGGCCATCAGGGCCAGAGCCTTCTCGGGCCGGGATCCCTACGGCGTGCCCATCCTGGCCTTCGACCGGGTGGTGGCCGCCCAGGTGAAGGTGGGTCTGGGTCCGCTGCACACCATGTTCGACGACCGGGGCAACGCCTACACCAGCCTCTTCCTGGACAGCGCCGTCGCCAAGTGGACCCTGGGCCCCCCCTACCACCGGGGGAGCGCCGCGTGGAAGCTGGTGGACAAGCTGCCCGTGCAGTACAACATCGGTCACCTGGCCACGGTGGCGGGCGACACCACCCGGCCCGGCGGCCGGTACCTGGTGGCGCTGAACAAGTGGTCGGTGGACCAGTACCGCAACGTCGGTCCGCTCTTCCCCCAGAACCTGCAGCTGGTGGACATCAGCGGGGAGAAGATGGTCCTCCTCTCCAGCACCCCCGTCGGGCTGGCGGAGCCGCACCTGGCGCAGATCGTCCCCATGGACACCGTCAAGGCGTGGGCCGTCTACCCCGAAGTGGGCCTGAACCCCGCGACCATGCGCTCCGACCCGGCGGCCCTGAAGAAGCGCGGCGAGGCCCGCATCGTGCGCCGGGGGAAGACGGTCGAGGTGTGGATGGCCGCCATGCGGAGCCACTTCACGCCCGACCGTATCCGGGTGCGCCGGGGTGACACCGTGATCCTGCACATCACCAACATCGAGCGGGCCAAGGACGCGATCCACGGCTTCGCCATCGACCGGCACAACGTCAACCTGAGCCTCGAGCCGGGCGAGACGGAGACCGTGGTCTTCACGGCCAGCCAGGTGGGCACGTTCCCCTTCTACTGCACGGAGTTCTGCTCCGCCCTCCACCTGGAGATGGCGGGGTACCTGGAGGTCGCCCCCTAGCGGGACGCGGGGGGGGTCGGCTGTCGCCGGCTCCCGCACGACGGAAGGAGGCTCCACGGTGGCGGACGGGAGGACCCAGGCTTCGCATCGGACGGACACGCCAGCGCGGCGCACGGGCCGGGTCCTCCCGTCCCTGAGCGCCGCCCTGCTGGTGACCTCGCTCCTCCTGCCCGTCTGGCAGGTCACCCTCTACGCCCCCCAGTACCCCGGCGGCCTGCGGGCCTCCGTCTACCTGACCCGTGTGGCCGGCGACGCGGCGGAGATCAGCACCCTCAACCACTACGTCGGGCTGCCGCCGCTGGAGGGGCTGGCCGCCCTGGAGCGGCGCCTCGCGCTGCCCCTGGTGGCCGCCATGGCCGCCGCGGTGGCCATCTCCGCGACGTGGCGGGGAGCCGTGCGGGTCCTGCTCCAGGTCCCCGCGATCCTCTTCCCCGTCGGCGTGGCCGCCGACCTGACCCTCTGGCTGTGGCGGATGGGGCATGCCATCGACCCCCACGCCCCCATCCGCATCGAGCCCTTCATGCCGCCGCTCGTCGGACGGGGCCAGGTCATGCAGTTCGCCACCCACGCCACCTTCGGGCCCGGCTTCGCGGCCGCCGTGGCCGCCGCCGCGCTCCTCCTGGTGGACATGGCCCTGCAGCGTCGGAACCGCACCGCGAGCCAGCCGAGCCTCCCTCCGGCGGCCAGGCGCCCCTCGTGGCAGGAGGCCCGATGACCAGGCGGGCCCCCCTCCTCCTGATCACCGCCCTGGCCGCCCTCCTGGCGCCTGCGGCGGTGGTGGCCGGACGGCCGGCCGCGACCCTCCAGGCCCGGATCGACGCGGCGCCCCCCGGCGGCGAGGTGCTGGTGGCCGGAGTCCACCGCGGCGGCGTGGTCATCCGCAAGCCGCTGCGCCTGGTGGGGGCCCCGGGAGCGGTGATCGACGGGGAGGGGCGAGGCACGGTGGTCCGCGTCACCGCGCCGGGCGTGGTCCTCAGCCGCCTGACGCTCCGCCGCAGCGGCGCCGACCTCAACACCGAGGACGCCGGGGTGCTGGTGACCGCCCCCCAGGCGCTCCTGGAGGACGTGAGGCTGGAACAGGTCCTCTTCGGGCTGAACCTCAAGCGGGCGCACGGCGCCGTGGTCCGTCGAGTGGCGATGACCGGCATGGACCTGCCGCTGAGCCGCCGCGGAGACGCCGTGCGCCTGTGGGACAGTGACCGCGTCACCCTGAGCGCGGTGCGGGTCCGCCGGCTGCGGGACATCCTCATCTGGTTCTCCGACCATTCGGTGCTCCACGACGCCGAGGTGCGGGAGTCCCGCTACGGGGTGCACCTGATGTACGCGGACGGCTTCCGGCTCCTCGACAGCCGTTTCGAGGCCAACGCCGTCGGCGGCTACGTCATGTACAGCACCGGCGTCCGCATCGAGGGGAACCGGTTCCTGCGCCATCGCGGGTCCACCGGGGTGGGGCTGGCGCTCAAGGAGTCCGACGGGGTCGCCGTTCGCCGCAATCTGCTGGCGGGCAACCAGGTGGGGCTCTATGTCGATGGCACGCCGCGGGTGGAGACGGCCGGGGGCGAGATCACCGACAACGTCATCAGCGGGAACGGCACGGGCCTCCTCCTGCTCGCCAATGCGGCCGGCAACGTCATCGCCGGCAACGTCTTCGAGGCCAACGCCCGGCACGTCGCCGTGACCGGCGGACGGACGCCCGCCACGGTGTGGACACGGGGAGGACGGGGCAACTACTGGGACGACTACGTGGGGCTCGACGGCGACGGGGACGGGGTGGGCGACCTCCCCTACCGGGCGCGGGAGTGGTTCGAAGGGCTCGAGGACCGGGTGCTGGCCGCGCGGCTCCTCCAGGGGAGCCTGGCCGTGCCCGCCCTCGACTTCGCCGCCCGGCTCTTCCCCGTCTTCGCTCCGCAGGTGGTGGTCGAGGACCCGCACCCCCTCACCCGGGTCTCCCTCCCGGCGGAGATGACGGGCGGACGGGGATCTCCGACATTCGCCGCCGTGGCCCTGGGGCTCACGGCGGTCGGGGCCGCCCTTTTGATCCCGGCCGGCCGCACCGGCCGCGCCGCCCGGGCCCTCCACCGGAGCGGTCGGCGATGATCGCCCTCACCGAGGTCACCGTGCGCCTGGGCGGCCGACGCGTCCTGGACCGCGTCACGCTGACCGTAGCCCCGGGCGAACGGGTGGCCCTCATCGGCCCCAACGGCGCCGGCAAGACCACGCTCCTGCGGGCCGCGGTAGGCCTCGTCCCCTTCGAGGGCCGGGTGACCATCGACGGCCGGGACCTGCGCCAGGCGCCGGCGGCGGCCCGGGCGCTCGTCGGCTATGTCCCCCAGGTGCCCGGCCTCCCCGCGCACGCGTCGGCGGCAGACGTGGTAGCCCTCTTCCAGGAGCTGCGGGGGGTGCCCCCTGATCCGCTGACCGTCCTCCAGGAGGTGGGCCTGGAGGGAGCGGCAGCCCGACCCATCGGGACGCTGTCCGGGGGAATGGTCCGCCGGCTGGCGCTGGCACTGGCCCGCCTGGGCGATCCGCCGTGCCTCCTGCTCGACGAGCCTACCAGCCACCTCGACCGGGAAGGTGAGGAGCTGGTGCGGCGCTGGCTGGCCGACGCCCGCACCGAAGGCCGCACGGTGGTCCTGGCCACCCACCACCTCGACGGGCTGGAAACCCTGGTGGATCGGGTGGCGCTGCTGGAGGAGGGCCGAGTCGTCGCCCAGACGGACGTCGGGGCGCTGCGCCACCGTCGGGCCTTCGACCTCCTCGTCACGCCGCCCTTGCCGACCGACCTGCCTGCCGGCGTCCTCCCGCTGCCGTCCGCGAACGGCGCGCTGCGCCTTCGGGTGCCGCGGGACGTGCTCGGCGAGACGGTACGGCTGCTCGGGGACCGGGTCGTGAGCGTCCGGGAGGTGCCGGTGGAGATGCTCCTCCGCGAGGCGGACCGGTGAGGGAGGTCCTCGTGCTCGCCCGCTGGGACGGGCGCGCCCTGCTGCGCGACCGGTGGTTCGGCGTGCTGGCGGGAGCCTTCGCCCTCCTCACGCTCACCGCCGCCGCAGCTGCGCTCGGCGCCGCCGACATCGCCGGCGTCTCCTCCTTCGACCGCGTGGCGGCGACGCTGGTCCACCTGGCCGCGCTCCTGGTCCCGCTCATCGGGCTGACCGTGGGGGCGGTCTGGCTGGCGCAGGACCGGGAGAGCGGTGTGCTCGAGCTCCTGCTCGCCCAGCCCGTGGACGCGCCGACGGTGTTCACCGGGAAGGCCCTGGGCGTCGCCCGGACCGTGATCGCGGGGCTCCTGGCCGGGTACGGCGTCGCGGGGACCATGCTGGCCCTGCGGGTGGGAGTCGACCGGCTGCCCGCATTCCTCTGGGTGGTCGGGCTCTCGGCCCTGCTGGCGCTGGCCACCCTGGCCGTGGGCTTCGCCATCTCGGCGGGGGCACCGACCCGCAGCCGGGCGCTGGGGTGGGCCCTGCTGGTCTGGCTGAGCCTGGTCGTGCTCAGCGACCTGGGGATCCTGGCCACGGCGCTCATCCTCCGGCTCCCCGTGACCGTGGTCCTCGCTCTCGGCGTCCTGAACCCGGTGAGCGCCTTCCGGCTGGCCAGCATCCTGGCCATCAGCGGGTCGAGCGACCTGGCGGGCGCCGTGGGGCTCTATGCCGCGGAGCGCCTGGGGGCGGGAGCGCTCACTGCGCTCCTCATGCTGGTCCTCCTGCTCTGGACCGTCGCGGCGTTCCTGCTGGGGCGGCTGCGGTTCGTGCGCGGGAGCGTGCTGTGATGCCGGCCGGTGGGCGAGGCCTGCTGGCCGTCCTCCTCGTCGGGCTGGCCATCCTGACGGCCTGCCGCCAGCAGCCGTCGGCGGCGGTCTCGGGTCAGCAGTGGCGGATGCTCCTGGCGGTCTCGCCAACGCCGCCGAAGGCGTTGAGACCCGCGGTGCTGCGGCTGACCGTCTCCGGGGTGCGGGAGCTGGGGGCGACCGTCACCGCCGAGGCGGCGATGCCGGAGATGGACCACCGCGCCGTCCTCCTCACGTTCACCCGCGTCGGCGACGGACGCTACGAGGCGCGGCACACCTTCTCCATGAGTGGCACGTGGGCGGTTCGCGTCACCGTCACCGGTGGACCGAAGGTCCTCACCGGGAGCTTCACCGTCACGGTGGCCGACTGACCGGCCGGTCCCTGACCGCCGACCACGTCGACCCGCCCGGCCAGCGCCGCCTCGGGGCCGGTCTCAGGCACCGTCGGGAACACGGCCCGCGGGCGTGCCGCCCGCCACCACCACCCGCACCCATGACACCATCAGCCCGGCCACGGTGACGGCCCCCGCGGCCAGGAGGAGCGCCGCAGCCGTGGCCAGGCCGGGGAGCCGGGACCCCACCGCCAGGGCCAGGGCCGTGCTCCCCGCCGCCATCAGGGCAAAGGCCACCACCCCCGCCCGCGGGTAGTAGGGGGCCGGGAGCCGGGGGACTTCCAGCGGGCTCAGGCCGCGGGCGAACCGGTAGTACCACATGAGGAAGGGCGTGACCTTGTAGAGCTGGCCCGTGATGGCCATGGTGACCCACCCCGTCAGGATCAGCACCACCGCAGCCACGCCCACCCGGGATCCCGCCAGCAGCCCGGCCGCGAAGGCCGCCGCCAGCGCCGCCAGCGCCAGCGTCTGTCCCCAGATGACCCACCAGTGGTGGATCGTCAGGTCGGGGGCCTGCCGGCGCGTGTGCTGGAGCAGCCGGTAGACGTCCTGCGCGTAGAGCAGGGCGGCCGCCGCCAGGACCGCCGCAGCCAGGCGGGCCAGCGTCCGGCTCGCGCTGAACGCCGCCCCAACCAGCAGGAGGACGCCGGCGTTCAGCAGGGCAAGGACGAGGGCGACGCGCCGCGGCGAGGGCGGCGGCGCCCCGGTGAAGCGCGGCACCAGGTAGTAGGAGACGCTGACAATGAGCTGGGCGAACCAGCCTCCCAGGCCCAGCGCCGCGTGCGTCCCCAGTCCCGCCCGCAGCAGGAGGCGGGGCCAGAACGGCCACGTCCAGTTGAGCCCCATGAGCAGGCCCCAGGTGGTCGCCAGCACCAGGTAGAGGACGGCCAGCACCACGCCGCTGGCGGCCGGCGGCCAGCGCCGGCGCCCGCGCGCCGCTGCGCCCACGACCCACAGCGCCAGGAGGGTGGCCACCCAGACCCCGCTCCCGCCCAGGGCCACGAGCAGCGGCCGGCGGGTCAGGAAGCCGGCGAGGAGCACGAGCAGCCCCGCCAGAGCCAGCGCCATCTGGGGACCGGCCACCGGGTCCCGGCGGCGGGACAGGCCCACCATGGCCGGGAAGAGCTGGTGGAGCGCGCCGAGCGCCACGAAGGTCCCCCACCCCAGGGTGAAGAGGTGGTTGACCGCCAGTACGGGATAGCTGCGGTAGGCGCCCGCGGCCAGGCCGGGCGCGACCAGGACCAGGCCCAGGGCGGCCACGGGGAGCGCGACCACCCCCGCGACCATGAAGGCGACGCCCGGGGTCATGCCGGGGAGTGCGCGCCACCGGGCGGAGAGCTGAGGGATCACGGCAGCCATGGGGGGCAGGGGACAGTCACGCTCACACGATAGCAGGTGCGCGAGACGGGTGGTGCGCGCGCGACGGGCGGTGCGCGCGACAGGAGTGCGCGTGACGGGCGGTGCGCGCGACGGGCGGTGCGAGGGAAGCTGCCGCACCGTCCCGAACGATCCCCACGGTGCTCATCGCCCTCCTCGCCCTCGGCTTCGGCCTGCTGCTCGCCGCCACGGCCTTCCTCGCCTTCCGCTACCTGGAGAGCCGGGAGCAGGAGGTGCGCTGGTGGGCCATCGCCTTCGCCCTCTTCACCGGCCACGTCGTCGCCGAGGGGCTCTCCTTCGCCTGGCCGGCGGCGAGCCTGGTGCGCCACGTCCTCTTCCTCTTCGCCGCCGGCGCCATGGCCCGCAGCTTCGGCCCCCTGCCGTGGCCCCTCACCCCGCTGCTGGGTGTCGTGGCTGTCGTCGCCGCAGCCCTCCTGCTGCGTGCCTCGGCCTGGCTGGCGGCGGTCCCGCCCTCCGTCGTGGCCGGGTTGTGGTTCTTCACGGCGGCCATCCGGTACGCCCGCTTCGTCGGCGGGCTCGACGAGCGCTCCGCGCGCCTCGTCGCCGGGGGCATGGTGCTGGAAGGCGTGGTCTCGCTCAGCTACCCGCTCCTGCGGCCCCACCCCGTGGGCGTGGGCGTGGGGGCGGTCGTCTCGGGCCTGGCGGCCATCATGCTGGGCCTGGGGGTCCTCATCCGGGCCTGGGCCCGGACCCGCGACCTGGCCACCATCACCGCGGTGGCGGAGACGCTCAACCGCTCCACCGACCTCCGGGAGGCGCTGGCCGCCTCCCTCGGCCGCGTGGTCGACCTCATGGGGCTCCGGGGCGGCTGGATCTTCCTCGAGGAGGACGGCGGGTTTGCGCTGGCCGCCGCCCACCGGTTGCCCGAGCCCCTGATGGCCGACGACGGCGCCGCCATGCGCGGGGACTGCCGGTGCCTGCAGATGCTGCGCGAGGGCCAGCTGCGGCGCCCGGTGAACCTGGTGGCCTGCCTCCGGCTGGAACGCGTCGGCTGGCTGCAGACGCGCCACGCCAGCATCCCGCTCCACGCGGCCGAGCGGGTCATCGGCGTGATGAACCTCCTGCTCCCCGCGGGGCGCAACTTCTCCGGCCGGGAACTGGATCTGCTGGCCGCCACCGGGCACGAGATCGCCCTGGCGGCCGAGCGCACCCGCCTGCTGGCGGAGGTCCGGGCCAAGGAGGCCGTCCGCGGCGAGCTGATCGAGCGCCTGCTGACGGCCCAGGAGGAGGAGCGGCGCCGGATCGCCAGGGAGCTGCACGACGAGGCGGGGCAGGCCCTCACCGCGCTGATCCTCAACCTGGAGATGGCGGGGCGGGAGGCGTCCGAGGCCGACGCCGCCCGGCTGCGCCGGCTGAAGGGCATCGCCGAGCAGACCCTGGGGGAACTGCGGCGGCTGATCTACGACCTGCGCCCCACCGTCCTGGACGACCTGGGTCTGGGCGCGGCCGTGCGCTGGTACGTCCGGGAAGTCGTGGAACCGTCGGGCCTGGCGGTCACCCTGGACCTCCAGGGGACGGAGCGGCGCTTGCCGCCGGCGGTGGAGACGGCCCTCTTCCGGATCCTCCAGGAGGCCGTGAACAACGTGCTCAAGCACGCGGCGGCCACGCGCGCGCGGATCGCCCTGGACGTCGGCACCGATGCGGTCCGCCTGACCGTCAGCGATGACGGGCGCGGGTTCGAGGTCGGCCGTCCCCCCGCCCGGCCGGGCGGCGGGCTGGGCCTGCTGGGCATGCGCGAGCGCGCGGAGCTGCTGGGCGGGCAGATGCGCCTCCGCAGCGCCCCGGGACAGGGAACGACCATCGAGGTCGTGCTGCCCCTGGACGGCGCCCCGGAGCCGGGCCGCAGGCCGTGAGGCGCAGGCGCACCTCCCGGCTCTACCTGGCGAACGCTTCGAAGACGGGCGGAAACGTCAGCACCAGGCCCAGCACGATGAGCACCCAGGCCCAGCGCGTGTAGCGGGCCAGGTTGACGTCGGACGCCGCGAGAGCGCGGTGAAGCCCCACCCACGCGACGAGCCAGATCCCCACCGGGACCGCCGTCTTGCCTGAGAGGGGGCCGGCCGGCGCCCAGAACGTCAGGCCCCCCTTGAGGCCCGGCAGGAGCTCCGCCAGGGTGGTGAGCAGGCCAATGAGGAAGACCCCGATCGCCGCCGACAGGACGGCCGCCGCGGCGGCTCCATTGGGCCGGGCCTTGCTCGTCATCGTCACTCGCCTCCCCTCGCCGCCCTCATCGAATCGGCGCGACTTTGTTGATGAACGCGCCGAAGACGCCCGCGACTGCCGCTGCGCCGAACGCCACGACGAACAGCCCCAGGACCGTGCGGCGCAACGATCCGGAGGCCGCCAGCCCCTCCCGGTAGTAGGCGACCAGATACGCCACCGTGGTGGCCAGGATGGGCGCAAACCAGCCGATGTGCTCCTTCCACTCCATCCCGAATCGATGCCAGAGCGCGGTCTCGGGTCTGGAGAGGAGCAGGGCCCGCGGGTAGGCCGACAGGTCCACGCCCGCGGTCTCGGGTGTTGGCGGTGTGGCCCGGTACCAGGGGTACACGATATAGGTGCCGCTGATCACGGTCACCCAGGCCACGAGCGCCATCAGCCACGTCCCGGCCAGCAGACGGCGGACCCGCTCTCGCAGGCCCTCCACGGTGACCCATTCCGGTCTGAGACTGTACAGCCCGGCAAGCCCGCCGGCGAAGGCGAGGAGGAACAACGACCCGAAGACCAGACCGTGCAACACTGTCCACAGTTCCCTGGCGCTCAGCTGCATGGCCGGCCCTCCGCAGGATCGGGTCGAAGCCCGCCTCCATCCTAGCGGGCGCCCTGCGCTGCCGGCCATCGACCGCACGCCGCATTTCCCCTCGGGCAGGCAGCCGAGAGCGCACGAGGGGGACGCAGGGTGGGGAAGGGGCCGCGTGGCCCGGACCGACCTGCCCGGGGCGGTGCCAGGGCCCCCGCCTGCCGGCGCGGCGGGGGCAGCAGCTTCCCCATCCGGCCGGCAACGGCCGATAATGATCCCGATGATGGGGATCCTGCCGGGGCGCCCGCGATGACCCCAGCCAAGATCCGGGTCCTGATCGCCGACGACCACGCGGTGGTGCGCGAGGGCATCAAGCTCGTCCTGGCCCGCGAGCCCGACATCGAGGTCGTGGGCGAGGCGGCCAACGGCCGGGAGGCGGTGGAGCTGATCGAGGCGCGCCGCCCCGACGTGGTGGTCATGGACCTCTCCATGCCCGAGATGGGGGGGATCGAGGCGACGAAGCGGATCAAGGAGCGGTGGCCCGACGTCCACATCCTGGCCCTGACCATGCACGAGGAGGAGAGCTACGTCTTCCAGCTCCTCAAGGCCGGCGCGTCGGGCTACGTGCTCAAGCGCGCCGCCGCGCAGGACCTCACCCAGGCCATCCGCGCCGCGGCCCGCGGCGAGGCCTTCCTCTACCCCTCGGTGGCGAAGAGCGTCCTGCAGGACTACCTGCGCCGGCTGGAGCGCGGCGAGGACCGGGAGCGCTTCGACGGCCTGACGGAGCGGGAGCGCGAGGTCCTGACGCTGATCGCCGAGGGCCTCTCCAACCAGGAGATCGCGCAGCGCCTCTACATCAGCGTCAAGACCGTGCAAACCCACCGCACCCACATCATGGAGAAGCTGGGCCTGCACAACCGGGCCGAGCTGGTGCGCTACGCCATCCGCAAGGGGCTCATCGAGCCCTGACCCCCGTCAGCGCCGGCGCGCCCCCGGGGCGCGGAGGTCCTGGCCGACGTGCCCCACGTGCTGCCCCTTGATCGTCCCCACTTTGGAGAGGACGATCTGCCCCGTGCTGTGCCCGGAGGCCTGGGGCAGGATCAGGACCAGCACGCCGTTGTCGTAGGTGGCGTTGGCTCTCTCCACGTCCACCCCCACGGGCAGCTCCACCGTGCGCCGGTAGGGCCCGGCGGTCCACTCCTGCAGCAGGTGCTGCTGCGTCCGCTCCTGGCCCGGCCCGCGCCGTTCCCCGTAGATCGTCAGCGAGCGCCCCTGGACCTCGACGCGAATGCTCGGCGGCTCCATCCCGGGCAGGAGTGCCGCCACCATCAGCCGGCCGGCTTCCTGGTAGATGTTCACCGGCACCTGGACCGTGGGCGTCCTGGCCTCCATCGCAGCAGACCTCCCCCGGGACTGAACTCCGTCTCCTTCATTCTACCCCTCCGGGAGGCCCGCCACAACGCCCGGGATCACCGGGGGCCTGAGGGGCGGACGGCCGGCAGCGCCAGGGGGGCAGCGGGCCGCGACGGGCGGGTCCGTCCGTCACCCGACGGCCAAGATACGGCGGACACCCGATGCCCGGCGGCGCAGGGGCGCCGTAGGATCGCCTCCAGGGGTCATCACCATGCGCGACGACCCGTCCGGCCGGTCGGCCCCATTCCCGGAGGTCCCGCTGACGTTCACCTTCGTCGGGCTCTTTCACGAGCCCGTCATGACCTGGCTGGCCCGGGGCCTGCGGCGGGTGTTCGAGCGGCACGGCCACCGCTACGTCGCCGGGGGGGGGGACCTGCGGCTGGCCTTCAACTTCGTCGACCCGCTGCGCCTGGTCCCCTACCGCCGGAAGGGGAAAGCCACCTTTGCCGTCTCGGTCACGCTCAGCGACCGCCGGCCGGAGGACGTGCTCAAGCACGCCTACCCCATCCTGATCCGTTCCCTGGCCAACCTCTGCATCTACCTGGTGCGCCAGGGCGACCGTCTGGAGACCTACTTCGTCACCCTGGAGCAGGGGTGCTACCGCGTCCCGGACCTGCCGGAGGAGGAGTACTTCGAGGAGCTGTACCGACGGTTGCACCCGCTGGCCACGGCGGAGCTGGTCATCGACAACGAGTTCGTCCCCGACCTGCCGCCGCACCTGTGGGACGGCGACGAGTTCACGCGGCAGCTCAGCGAGGCGGGGAAGCGGCTGGACGCCCTGGGCCTCCTCCCCGCGCCCTTCCCCATTCAGGAACTGCTCCCGCCGGCGGACTTCCGCCACCTGCAGCGGCTCTTCGGCCTGGGCGGCCTCAGCTACGGCAACCTGAGCGTCCGGCGGGACGCCACGTCGTTCTGGATGAGCGCCAGCGGGGTGAACAAGGCCGACATGCGCCGGGTGGGGGAGGACATGCTGCTGGTGACCGGCTTCGACCCCCACCGGCGGGTCATGCGCCTGAGCGTCCCGCCCACGGTGAAGCCGCGCCGGGTGTCGGTGGACGCCATCGAGCACTGGATGATCTACACCGAGCACCCCACCGTGGGCGCCATCGTCCACGTCCACGCCTGGATGGCCGGGGTGCCGTCCACCACCGTGAACTACCCGTGCGGGACGTTGCAGCTGGCGCAGGCCGTGGCCGACCTCGTCCGGGCGGCGCCCGACCCCGCGGCGGCGGTCGTGGGGCTGCGCAACCACGGGCTCACCATCACAGGGCGCACGCTGGCCGACATCTTCGACCGCCTGGAGGCCCGCTTCATCCGCCAGGTCCCCATGTCCTGATGCGGGCCCTGGTGTTCACCCCCACCCCGGTGCGCTACCTGGCCGGGCGGGCGCTCACGCGCCTGGGCGGGGTGACGGGCTGGACGACGGCGCCGGTGCTGGCGCTGCGGGCCCTCCCCCGTCCCCGCCTGCCTGCGGCAGCGTGGATCCGCGTGGCCGTGCGCCTCGGCGGCATCTGCGGCAGCGACCTCCACCTGCTCCGCCTGGCCATGAGCCCGGCGACGTCGGCGCTCGCCAGCACGCCCTTCGTCCCGGGACACGAGAACGTCGGCACGGTGGAGGAGGTCGGTCCGACGGTCGACGGCCTCCGCCCCGGGCAGCGCGTGGTCGTCGATCCGCTCCTGCCGTGTGCGGTGCGGGGGCTGCCCCCCTGCGCCAGCTGCGCGAGCGGGGCGTACAACCGCTGCCTGCGCTTCACCGACGGCCTCCTGGCGCCGGGGATGATGATCGGGGCCTGCCGGGAGACGGGCGGGAGCTGGGGGGAGGCCTTCGTCGCGCACGCCGCGCAGGCCCATCCGGTGCCGGAGGGGGTGAGCGACCGGGAAGCGCTGCTGGCGGAGCCGCTGGCCTGCGCCATTCACGCCGTGGGGCGCACGCCGCCGCCGGCGGACGGCTGGGTGCTGGTGGTGGGCGGCGGCACCGTGGGCCTGTGCGTCGTGGCCGCCCTGCGCGCGCTGGCGCCGGGCGCTCGCGTCCTGGCCCTGGTGAAGCACCCCTTCCAGGCGGCCATGGCCAGGCGGCTGGGGGCGGATGAGGTCGTGGCCGCCGACAGGAAGGGGAGGTACTACGGCGCCGTGGCCGAGGTCACCGGCGCGCGCGTCCTCCGCCCGCTCTTCGGCCGGCCCGTGCTGCGGGGCGGGGCCACGCTCACGCTGGAGTGTGCCGGCAGCGCCCGCAGTCTGGACGACGCCCTGCGGCTGACCCGTCCGGGAGGCCGCGTCACGCTGGTCGGCCTGGCCGCCCTGCCGCGGGGGGTGGACTGGACTCCCATCTGGCTGAACGAGCTCCGGGTCGACGGCGCCTTCACCTACGCGGTGGAGGCAGAACCGCTCGGCCGCCGCCCGACCCTGGCGGTGGCCCTGGAGTGGCTGGCCGCCCGGCGGGTGGACCTCGCCCCCCTCGTCACCCACGTCTTCCCCCTCCGCCGGTACGGTGAGGCGCTGGCCACCGCGGCCGGCAAGCGGGACGGGGCGATCAAGGTGGCTCTGGCGCCATGAGCGGTCTTGCCGCTGTCCTGTGCCGACGCCGGCGCACCAGGCCCTGCGGCAGACGGCGGATCCGCCTGCATGAGGTCCGCCCGAGGAGCCATCGGGCGCCGCCCTACTCCGGAATCCATCTCCGACCCGATGGGCCGCCGTGGGCGGAGCTGCTACGGTGGAGCCAGGAGGTGAGGGACATGACCCGCAACGTCACCGGCCGTGGACCGACCATCATGGAGGACCCCCCGTTTGCGCGGTGGCTCTTCGGCAGCACGGCGTCCGCCTGGCTGTGGCTGGTGCTGCGCGTCTGGCTGGGCTACCAGTGGCTCGAGGCCGCCCTGCACAAGATCACCGACCCGGCCTGGATGGTGACCGGCCTGGCAGTCAAGGGGTTCTGGGAGCGCGCCGTGGCCGTCCCGCCGCCGCCGGCCCGGCCGCCCGTCGCCTTCGGCTGGTACCGGGCGTTCCTGCAGTACCTGCTGGACACCCAGGCCTACACCTGGTTCGGGAAGCTCGTGGCCTACGGGGAGCTGGCGATCGGCGTGGCGCTGGTCCTCGGCGCCTTCGTGGGTGTGGCGGCTTTCTTCGGGGCTTTCATGAACTGGAACTTCATGATGGCGGGGTCGGCCAGCACCAACCCCGTCCTCTTCGTGATCGCGATCCTGCTCATCCTGGCCTGGAAGGTGGCCGGCTACCTGGGGCTGGACTACTACCTGCTCCCCCTGCTGGGGACGCCCTGGAAGCCGGGCCGGATCTTCCGGCCGCAGCCCACGGCGGCCTGATTGGAGAGCAGGGCCGCTACCCCGGACACGGGGAACGGCAGGACCCCGGGGAGCGGACCACCGTGCGGCGGAGCGGGGAGGGCGCTGCTCCGCCGCGCGCGCTTCACCGCCCCTCCAACACCCGGTCCTCCTATGACGCCGCGCCTCACTCCGCCGACGCGAGGAGACGACGGGCCGCCTCCTCGCCCTGCCGGATGCAGTCCGGGAGCCCCAGGCCGCGGTACCCTGCCCCGGCCAGCGCCAGGCCGGGAAAGGCGGCCAGGCGGCGGTCCACCTCGGCCAGGCGCTCGAGGTGGCCGACCTCGTACTGCGGCATGGCCTGCGGCCAGCGCGCGACGACGGTGAAGAGCGGGGCGGCGGTCAGCCCCACGGTGCGGGCCAGGTCCCGCCGCACCTCCGCCACGATCTCGTCGTCGGACATCGCCAGGGCATCGGGGTCGAGGGCGCTGCCGACGTAGGCACGCAGCAGGACCGCCCCCGGCGGGGCGCGGCCCGGCCACTTCGCGGAGAGGCAGGTGCAGGCGGTGATGCGCACCCCCTCGCCCCGCGCCACCACGAACCCGTGCCCGGCCGGCACGGCGCCTGCCGCCGTCGCAGGGAACGCCAGGCTCACCGTGGCCGTGGAGGCGTAGCGGATCTGGTCCAGGAGGCGCGCGGCCTCGGGCGCGAGGCGGGCCAGCAGCTTTGCCGCGGCAAAGGCCGGGCAGGCCAGGATGACCCCGTCGGCGTCCACCCGGCCTCCGCCTGCCAGGTGGAGCGTGTAGCCGCCCGGGCGCCGCGCAACCGTCTCGACCGCCGTCCCCACCCGCAGCTCCACACCGGCTCTCTCGAGCACCTCGACCAGCCGCTCCACGAGACGGCCCATCCCCGCACGCAGAGTCATGAACAGGGGTAGTCCCGCCGAGCCCCCCGGATCGGCCACGCTCGTCCCATCGCCCTGCTCGACCGGTGCGGCAGCCGGCAGGTCGTCTCCCTCCGCCGCCGTGCGCCCGGCCGCCATTCGCCCACGCGCGTCCGGGGCTGCCGACGCTCCAGCGAGAGTGGGGCGGGAGGCAACGAAGCCGCGGATGAGCGACCCGTACCGCCGCTCCACCTCGGCCAGGTGGGGGAACGTCGCACGGAGGCTCAAGCGCTCCACGTCTCCGGCATAGATCCCGGCCAGCAGCGGTGAGGCCAGCCGGTCCACCGCCGCCTGCCCCAGGCGCCGGCGGACGAAGGCGGCGAGCGACTCGTCGCCGTCGCCGCGACGGGCCGGCAGGAGCAGGTCGCACCCCATGCGGGCCTTTTCCAGCAGTCCGAAGAGCGAGCTGCGCAGCAGCGGGCCCGCGCGCATCGGCGCGATGAGGGCCAGCCCCTCGGGGAGCGGGTGGAGGCGCCCGCGCCAGAAGACAGCGACGGTGCGCGGCTCGCTCGGCCCGATCAGCTCCGCCTCCAGCCCCAGCGCGCGCACGAGGTGGAGCGCGTGGGGTTTCGTCGTCAGGAAGGCGTCGGGGCCGGCCTCGAGGAGGCAGCCGTCCCGGCGCACCGTCAGGACCTTGCCGCCCGGGCGCGCGTCCGCCTCCAGGAGGACGACCTCGTGGGCCGGCCGGCCCCGTGGGCTCGATGCGGACGCGAGGGCATGGGCGGCGGCGAGTCCCGTGATGCCGCCGCCGACGACCGCCACCCTCACGGGCGAGGACCCTCCCGCTGCGGGGCCGCCCCGCGCAGCCGCGGCGCGACCAGGTCGGCCAGCGCGGCGATGAAGTCCGGCGCGTCGTTGGGCATGGCCGTGCGCGCCAGGCGCATCCCCAGGCGCTCCGCCTCGGACCGCGCCTCCAGGTCGACGTCGTAGAGCACCTCCAGGTGGTCGGCGACGAAGCCGATGGGCGCCACGAGCACCGCGCGGACGCCCCGGCGGCGGAGGTCGGCGAGCGTCGAGCGCAGGTCCGGGCCCAGCCAGGGCTCCGCCGTGCGCCCGGCACTCTGGTAGGCGACGGTCCAGCGCTCCACCCCGGCCAGCGCCGCGGCGAGGCGGGCGCTCTCCTCCACCTGGCGCGGGTAGGGGTCGTCCCAGGTGAGGATGCGCTCCGGCAGCGCGTGCGCCGTGAAGACCACGGTCGCCGGCTCCGGCAGGCCCGCCAGGCCCGCGTGCACCCGGTCCGCCACCGCGCGCAGGTAGCCCGGGTGGTCGTGCCACTGCTCGACGTAGGCGGCGGTCATCCCCGCAGGCCGCGCCGCCTCGGCCGCCGCCACGTACTGGCCGATGCTCATGCGCGAGTAGTGCGGCGCCAGGACGAGCCCGACCAGGTGCGTCACCTCTGCCGCCGCCAGCGCCTGCACCGCGTCCGCGATGAACGGCGCGCTGTGCTTCATCCCCACCCGCACCGGCACCGGGTGCCCGCGCCGCCGCAACGCCTCCTCCAGGGCGGCGGCCTGCCGCGCCGTGATCTCCGGGAGCGGCGAGCGCCCGCCGATGGCCCGGTAGCGCTCCACCAGCTCCGCCAGCAGCTCGGGGGAGGGCCGCCTCCCCCCGCGGATGTGCGTGTAGTAGGCCTCGACCTCCTCGAGGCTGCGGGGCGAGCCGTACGCCATCAGCAGGACGGCCTGCTTCACGGCAGGACGCGCGCAGCGGGCTGCGCCGGGGAGCGGGCGACGTCGGCGCCCGCGGGGGGGATCGCGCCCGCCCGGTCCGGGGCCGCCTCGTGCACCAGGTCCACCAGGCGCTGCAGGTTCTCCACGGGCGTGTGGGGCAGCACACCGTGACCCAGGTTGAAGATGTGCCCGGGGCGGCCCCCGGCCGCCTGCAGGACGGCCCGGGCGTGCCGCTCCATCACCTCACGCGGGCCCGCCGCCGCCGCCGGGTCGAGGTTCCCCTGGATGCCCCGCGGGCCGATGCGCGCCCAGGCCAGGTCGAGCGGGATGCGCCAGTCGACGCCGATGACGTCCCCTCCGGCCTCGGCCATCAGCTCGAGCAGGCCGGCCGTCCCCGTCCCGAAGTGGATCAACGGCACCGGGGGCAGCGCGGCGATGAGGCGGCGCACGTGCGGGAGCACGGCCTCCCGGTAGTCGGCGGGGCTGAGCGCGCCCACCCAGGAGTCGAAGAGCTGCACGGCCTGCGCGCCCGCCGCCACCTGCGCGCGGAGGTAGGCCACCGTGGCGTCGGTGAGTTGCTCCATCAGGCGGGCCCACGCCGCGGGCTCGCGGTGCATGAACGCCTTCACGCGCAGGAAGTCGCGCGAGGATCCCCCCTCGACGAGGTAGGCGGCCAGCGTGAAGGGCGCGCCGGCGAACCCGATGAGGGGCACCGGCGAGGCCTGACGCACCAGCCGCACCGCCTGGAGCAGCGGCCCTACCGCCGCCTCCGGCTCGAAGGGGCGCAGGCGGCCCACGTCGGCGGGCGTGCGCAGCGGCGGGTCGACGACGGGGCCCACCCCGTCCCGCAGCTCCACGGCCACGCCCATGCCCGCGAGCGGCAGCATGATGTCCGCGAAGAGGATGGCGGCGTCCACGCCCAGCCGCCGCACCGGCTGCAGCGTCACCTCGGCGCACAGCTCCGGCTGGCGCATGATCTCCAGCAGGCCGTAGCGCTGGCGCACCGCCCGGTACTCGGGCAGCGCCCGTCCGGCCTGCCGCATGAACCAGACCGGCGTGCGGTCGACCGGCTCGCGGCGGCAGGCGCGCAGGAAGCGGTCGGTCACGCCGCCACCTCCGCCTCCGCGGCGGCCGCCCGCGCGGCGGCCACGGTCTCGTCGACGACGTCCGGGGTGTGGGCGGCGGTGAGGAACCACGCCTCGAACGGCGAAGGCGGCAGCAGCACCCCGCGCCGCAGCATGGCGTGGAAGAAGCGGGCGAAGCGGGCCCCATCGCCCTCCTGGGCCTGGGTGTAGTCCTGCGGGGGCGCGGGGCGGAAGAAGACGGTGAGCATCCCGCAGGTGGCGGTGACGGAGGCCGCGCCCGCCAGCGCGTCGCGCAACCCCTCCGCCAGGCGCGCGGTGGCCGCCTCCAGGTCGGCGTAGAGCCGGGGGTCCTGCAGGCGCCGCAGGACCGCCGCCCCCGCCGCCATGGCCACCGGGTTGCCGGCGAGCGTGCCCGCCTGGTAGACGGGGCCCTCGGGCGCCACCTGCGCCATCAGGTCGGCACGCCCTCCGTAGACGCCCACCGGCAGGCCGCCGCCCACGACCTTCCCCAGGCAGGTCAGGTCGGGGCGGACCCCGTAGCGGGCCTGGGCCCCGCCCGCATCCACGCGGAAGCCGGTGATGACCTCGTCGAAGACCAGCAGCGCCCCGTACCGGGCCGTCAGGTCGCGCAGCGCCTGGAGGAAGCCGGGCCGCGGGAGGACGAGGCCCATGTTGGCGGCCACCGGCTCCACGATGACGGCGGCGATCTCCTCGGGGAACTCCCGGAAGAGAGCTTCCACCGCGTCCGGGTCGTTGTACGGCGCGACCAGGGTGTGGCGCGTGGCCTCGGCCGGGACGCCGGCACTGCCGGGCAGCCCCAGCGTGGCCACGCCGGACCCCGCCTGGACCAGGAGCATGTCGGCGTGGCCGTGGTAGCACCCGGCGAACTTCACGACCTTCGGCCGCCCGGTGGCGGCACGGGCCACCCGCAGCGCGCTCATCACCGCCTCGGTGCCGCTGCTGACGAAGCGCATCCGCTCCATCGAGGGGACGAAGCGCTGCACGAGCTCGCCGAGCTCCACCTCCCCCGGCGTGGGGGCGCCGAAGCTGGTGCCCGCCGCGGCCGCGCGCTGCACCGCCTCGACGACGTCCGGGTGGGCGTGCCCCAGGATGACCGCGCCCCAGGAGGCGATGTAGTCCAGCAGCCGCTCCCCGTCCGCATCCCAGACGTGGGCGCCCCGGCCGCGCACGATGACGCGCGGGGTGCCGCCCACCGCCCGGAAGGCGCGCACCGGGCTGTTCACGCCGCCGGGGAAGAGGTGCTGCGCCCGGGCGAGGAGGTCCGCGCTGGCCGTCCCGGTCACGGCTGGTAGGGGCAGAGAGGGTCGCTGCCCATCTCGTCGCCGGTCCACGCGTAGGCCCGGGCGCGGGAGACAGCGAACCCCTGCTCCACCGCTGCGGCGATGAGATCCCACAGGTCGGGACGCTTCAGGGGATCGCCCCCGGTGATCACCAGGTGGGGCCGCGGATCCCCGAAGCGCCGCGCCTCCCGCAGCATCGCCCGCCCCTCCTCCGTGGAGAGCTCGGCGGGGTGGCGCGCCGCCACCGCCTCGGCGCGGCAGTGGCGGCAGGCCAGGTCGCAGGCGCGCGTCACCTCCCAGTAGATCAGCAGCGGTGCCCGGGCGAAGACGTAGGGGGCGGTCATGGCTCCTCCTATCCCAGCAGGTGCAGGGCCTCCTCCAGCGGCCGGTGGATCCCCGTGAGGATGGGGGTGTCGCGCACGGTGGCCCGGCGGCTCTCCGTCTCGCGCAGCGCCATGACCAGCTCCTGGAAGGCCGCCAGGTCGTCGGTCTCGTAGGCCACGATGAACTCCTGGTCGTCCACCCCGAAGGAGTAGGCCAGGAGCTGGCGCACCATGGGGTACTCGTGGCCCACGCGGATGTGCTCGGCCATGATCCGCTGACGCGTCTCCTTGGGGGTGAGGTACCACTCGGTGGACTTCACGAAGGGGTACACCACCAGGTAGCGGCTGCGCCGCCCGTCGACGAGCGCCTGCTCCTGGGCGGTGGGGCGCTTCACGTACACGGACGGGCGCAGCAGGCCGAGCAGGCTGTGGGCCACCCGGCACCACCGGCCCAGGCCCGAGCGCAGGAGCAACGCCGCCGTCTCCTCCAGGTCCTCCAGGGCGGCGGCCAGGCGCCAGAAGAGGAGGTCGGCGTCGGCACGCAGCCCCACCATGGAGTAGGTGTGGGTGAGGACGCGCCGGGCCGCGGCGTGCGCCGCGTCCCGGAAGCGCGCCACGTCCTCCTCGCGCTGAGCTTCGGGCAGGCGCCGCCACGCCGGGTCGACGCGCAGGGCCAGCACCTGGACGACGCGCCGGGCGGGCCCCGGCCCCGTGGCGTCGGTGCGGTCGGCCGCCGCGGCGGTGTCGGGGGCGTCCCCGCGCCCGCTCATGCCAGCCACCGCGCCACGTCCTTGGCGAAGTAGGTGATGAGGATGTCCGCCCCCGCGCGGGCGATGCCGGTGAGCGCCTCGAGCGCGGCGCTGCGCAGGTCGAGCCAGCCGCGCTCCGCCGCGGCCACCAGCATGGCGTACTCCCCGCTGACCTGGTAGGCGGCCAGCGGCACCGCCACGGTCTGGCGGGCGGCGCGCACGACGTCCAGGTAGGGCAGCGCCGGCTTCACCATGACGATGTCGGCGCCTTCCTCCAGGTCGAGGGCGATCTCGCGCAGCGCCTCGCGGGCGTTGGGGGGGTCCATCTGGTAGCCGCGCCGGTCGCCGAACTGCGGGGCCGAGCCGGCGGCCTCCCGGAACGGCCCGTAGAAGGCGGACGCGTACTTGGCCGCGTAGGCCATGATGGCCGTGTCGGCGAAGCCCGCGGCGTCCAGCGCCCGGCGGATCGCGCCCACCTGGCCGTCCATCATGGCGCTCGGCGCCACGACGTCCGCGCCCGCCGCCGCCAGCGAGGTGGCGGTGCGGGCCAGCAGCGCCAGCGTCGCGTCGTTGTCCACCGCGTCGCCGCGCACCACGCCGCAGTGGCCGTGGCTCGTGTACTCGCACAGGCAGACGTCGGCCATGATCACCAGGTCGGGGTCGGCGTCCCGCAGCGCGCGGCAGGCCTGCTGCACGACCCCCGCCTCGTCGTAGGCCCCGCTGCCCAGGGCGTCCTTGTGCTCGGGGATCCCGAAGAGCAGCACCGCCCGTACCCCCAGCGCGCGCAGCTCCGCGGCCTCGGCGGCGAGCTGGTCCACCGAGAGGCGCCACTGCCCCGGCATGGCCGGGATGGGCTCACGCACCCCCTCGCCGTAGCGCACGAAGAGCGGGTAGACGAGGCGGTCGGGGCTCAGGCGCGTCTCCCGCACCAGCGCCCGCAGCACCCCGGTGCGCCGCAGCCGCCGCATCCGGCGCGTCAGGCCCGTCGTCTCGGTCAGGTGTCGCATCCTCCTCCCTCCCTCCGGCACCGGTGGACCCGCCCTCCCAACCGCACCCGCGGACTCGCCCTCCCTACCGCACCGGCGGGCTCGCCGCCGCGGCGAGCGCGGCCACCAAACCGTCCCCCGTGTGCTCCTCGGCCACGACGTCGGGCGGACGGCCGAGCGCGCGCAGGGCGCCTGCCGTCACCGGGCCGATGGCCGCGACCAGCACCCCCGCCAGCGCCCGGTGGGGCTCCGGGGCGAGGCGCCAGAACCCCCGTGCCGTGGAGGGGCTGGTGAAGAGCGCCGCGTCGATGCCGTCCATGAGCGCCCGCTGCAGCGGCAGACGGGAGCGCTCCGGGCCCTCCACCGTGCGGTAGGCGACGACCTCCTCGACCTGCGCCCCGCGCGCCCGCAGCAGGCGCGGCAACTCCGGGGAGGCGGCGTCCGCGCGCGGCAACAGCACGGTCAGGCCCTCGACCGGGCCGAGGGCCTCCGCCACGGCGGCGGTCAGGTAGCGCGCCGGGACGACGGCCACCTGCACGCCGGCCGCCTGCAGCGCCCTGGCCGTGGCCGGACCCACCGCCGCCCACCGCGGACGGGTGGGGCGCGGCGCGCCGGTGCGCGCCAGCGCGGCCGCCAGCGCCTGCGCGCCGTGGGCGCTCGTCACCACGATCCAGTCGTAGGCCTCCAGCCGCCGCGCGACCCGGTCGAGGTCCCCGCCCGGGGCCACCGGCACGATCGCCACCGTCGGGACCGCGACCGCCTCCCACCCCAGCGCGCGCAGCTTCGCGCACAGCTCGCGCCCGTCCGGCCGCGTCACCAGGACACGCCGCACGTGCGCGCCTCCGCCGGGAGCCCTCACCGTCGGGTGCGGGCGGCGCCCGGGCCGCGCCGCCTCACGTCCGCGCCTCCGCGGCGAGCGCACCGGCGCCCTGCGCCAGCAGGTGGCGGGCCAGCCGCTCCCCGATCGCCGTCGCGTCCTGGGGCGGCCCCGACGCGTCCCCCCGCACCACCTGCCGCCCGTCCGGGCTGACCGCCGCGCCCTGGAGGACCAGGCGCCCGTCCGCCACCCGGGCCAGGGCCGCGATCGGGGCGCGGCATCCCCCGCCCATCGCCTGCAGGAAGGCGCGCTCGGCCCTCACCTCCGCGGCGGTGGCCGGATCGTCCAGCGGCCGCACCCACGCCTCCACGGCCCGGTCCTCCGCGCGCACCTGCACGGCCAGCGCCCCCTGGCCCGGCGCGGGCAGCATCACCGCGGGGTCGAGCCGCTCGGTGATCCGGTCTCCCCACCCCAGCCGGTCGAGCCCCACAGCCGCCAGCACCACGGCATCGCAGGCTCCGGCCTCCAGGCGGCGCAGCCGGGTGTCGACGTTGCCGCGCAGGGGCACCACCGCCAGGTCGGGGCGGGCGGCCAGCAGGAACGCGCGCCGCCTGGGGCTGTCCGTCCCCACCACCGCCCCGGGCCGCAGCCCCGCCAGCGGGGAGCCGTCGCGGCTGACCAGCGCGTCCCGCGGATCGCCGCGCCGCAGGACCGCGGCGACGCGCAGCCCGGGGCCCTCGCCGGTGGGCAGGTCCTTGGCGCTGTGGACGGCCAGGTCCACCGTCCCCGCGCGCAGGGCGGCCTCCAGCTCCTTCACGAAGACCCCGCGGCCCAGCGCCGCGATCGGGCGCCCGCCGGGCTCGTCCCCGGCCGTGCGCACGATGACGACCTCCACCGCGGCGCCGCGCGCGGCCAGCGCCTGCACGACCAGGTCGGCCTGCGCGCGGGCCAGCGCGCTCCCGCGCGTGCCCAGCCTCAGCCGCTCAGCCACCGGACTCCTCGCGCCGGACCGGTGCGGGGTGGCCGGCTCCACCGTCGCCTCCGGCCTCTTCCAGGGCGAACAGGTCGCGCACGACCTCGACGTAGGTCCGCCCGTGCGTGGCGGCCCGGTCGCGCAGGCGCACCGTGGGGTGGTGGAGGAGCTTGTTGAGCAGCCGCCGGCCGAAGGCGCGCAGGCGCTCCGCGTCGCCGTCGCGCCAGCCGCTCACCTCGGCATCCAGCAGCGCCTCGGCCCGCCGGCGCAGCGCCCGGATCGTGGGCACCGCCTCGCGCCCGGCCAGCCAGGCGAGGAAGGCCTGTGTCTCCTCCTCCACGATCGCCGTGGCCGCAGCCACCACCTCGGGCGGCACCGCGCCCTGCGCCCGCGCCCGCAGGTCGTCGAGGTCGATCAGGCTCAGCCCGGGGAGGTCGCGGGCGGCCGGCTCCACGTCGCGCGGCACGGCCAGGTCCACGACGACCATGGGGGCGCCCGGGCGGTCCCCTGAGGCACGCGCGGCCAGCGCGCGGGCCAGGCGCTCCCGGGTGAGGATCGGCGCCGGCGCCCCCGTGCAGGTGATGACGATGTCCGCCGTCCCCAGCACCTCGTCGAGGGTGTCGAAGGCCACCGGGGCTCCCCCGACCGTGCGGGCGAGCGCCCGGGCGCTCTCGGTGGTGCGGTTGGCCACGAGGACCGCGTCCAGGCCCTGGCCGCGCAGCGCCCGGGCGGTGAGCGTCCCCACCTTGCCGGCACCGACCAGCAGGAGGCGGCGGCCGCGCAGCCCGCCCAGCAGCTCCCCCGCCGCCTGCACGGCCACCCTGGGGATGGTGGGGCGGTCGCGGCCCAGCGGCGTCTCCGCGCGCACCCGACGGCCGGCGACGAGGGCGCGCTGCCCCAGGCGGTCCAGGACCGTGCCCAGCCGGCCCGCCGCCCGCGCCTCCGCGAGAGCCGCCCGCACCTGGGCCAGCACCTGGGGCTCCCCGACCACCATGGAGTCCAGCCCGGCAGCGACCGCCAGGAGGTGGCGCACCGCCTCGGCGGCGTCCCACACGACCAGCGGGTCGATGGATGTACCGCCGCCGGACCAGCCCGCCGCCGCCAGCAGGCTTCTGGCCAGCTGCGGGGCCGGCGCCGTCCCGTAGAGCTCGGTCCGGTTGCACGTGATCAGCAGCAGCGCCTCGCCGGGCAGCGACTGGAGCAGGCGGCGCGCGGCCTCCCCGGGGAGGGCGAAGCGTTCGCGCACGGCCAACGGCGCTGTCTTGTAGGTGACGCCGACCGCCGCGATCATGCCGGGGCCTCGGGACCCGGGGCCCCGGGACGGGCCTCGTAATCGCGCACGATGGTGACCAGCACCTCGTCGAGCAGCCGGTTCACCCGGCGCAGCGCGCGCAGTTGCGCCTCCCCGGGCGGGGCGACCTGCAACGTCCGCAGGAGGAGCGTGCTGCGGAAGAGGCAGAAGGCCTCGGTGGCATGGGAGAGCGACAGCCCCGCCTGCCGCAGCTCGCGCGCGTAGCGGTGGCCGATGGTGCGGATCTTGTGCAGCGCAGCCTGCGCCTCCACCTCGCCCCCCGCCGCCTTCGCCACGAGCTCCAGGACGGCCCGGCCGTAGGCCCGCGCCCGCCGCCGGAAGGTCTCGTCCAGTCCGGCGAACCAGGGCTGGGCGCGCAGGCGGCGAGCCGGGAGCTGGCTGGCCAGCCGGAAGGTCCGGCGCCGCAACGCCCCGGCCACGTCCGGGGGCGGCGGGGTCATGAGGGCGCGCAGGTCCTCCTCCAGGAAGCGCCGGTGGCCCCCGGGCGTGCGGAAGGCGCGGACCTTCCCCTGATCGGCCCAGTGGCGCAACGTGCCCTCGTCCACCCCCAGCAGGGCGGCGGCGTCGCGCAGGGGCAGCCAGCGGGGAGGGGTCGAATCTGGCATTACTTCTCAAATTCTACACTTTTCGCTCCGATCCTGGGCAAACCTCCCGGCCTCGTGACGGGTCCGAGACGAGCGCCGCCTCGGCCATCCCTCGACCACAGGGGCCGCCTCGGGTACACCCCGAGATGAGCCTGTCGAGGTCCCGAGGTGAACCCGGGAGAGGGAGTCGAACTCCTCGTCCATGCGGGTCATCGTCGTCCACGGCGGGGCGGGCGCGGCGGATGCGGAGCGCGAGGCGCGCCGGCGGGCCGGCTGTCTGGAGGCCGCCCGGCGCGGATGGGCGATCTTGCGCCAGGGTGGGGACGCCGTCGAGGCCGTCGTCGAGGCCGTGACCGCCCTCGAGGACGACCCGGAGTTCAACGCCGGCCTGGGAGCGGTCCTGACGCGGGACGGGCAGATCCAGTTGGACGCGGCGGTGATGCGCGGGTGGGACCGGGCGGCGGGAGCCGTCGCCTGGGTGGCGCGGACCCGCAATCCCGTGAGGCTCGCCCGGCTCCTGCTGGACCGCGAGACCGTCCTGATGGTCGGCCCACCGGCCGATGCGCTGGCCGCCGAGGCCGGACTGCCCCAGGTCGACCCGACGGCCCTCATCACCCCCCGCCAGCGGGAGCGCCTGGCAACCTTCCTGGCATCCCGGCGCGTAGAGGAGGGTGGGACGGTCGGCGCGGTGGCCCGCGACGGCTCGGGGGGTGTGGCCGCAGCGACCTCCACGGGAGGACGGCTCGGGCAGCGCTACGGTCGCGTGGGGGACACCCCCGTCATCGGCGCGGGCACGTATGCCGATCAGCGAGGAGCGGCGTCGGCGACCGGAACGGGAGAGGCCTTCATCCGCGCCGTGGCCGCGTTCCGGGCGGTCTCCGCGCTCGACCACACGTCGCCGGACGACGCCGCCACCGCCGCGCTGGCCGCCGTTACCGAGGTCGGTGGTCGCGGAGGGTTGATCGTCGTGAACGCCCGCGGGGAGTTCGGTGTGGCCTTCACGACCGGCCAGATGGTCCACGCCTGGGTCCGGGAAGGGGAGGAAGGCACCGGCGCGTAAGGGGGAAGGGATGACGGACTGGCTGCTCACACCGCCACTGACGGCCTCGGAGCCCCTCGCCTGGCAGGTGAGCCGGATCGGCGAGGCCGCACTCCTCAGGGTCGACGGCGCCATCGACCTCTCTACCGTCTACCTCTTCCGCGTCGCCCTGCGGCGAGGGCGGGCGGTCAGTCCCACGGTCATCGTGGACCTGAGCGGGGTCTCCTTCGTCGACCTGGCGGCCGTGCGGGCGCTGGAGCACGCCTATCACCGCTGGCAACGGACGGGCGGCCGCCTGATCGTGGTGGCCAGCGCTCCCCGGGTGCGGCGGATGCTGGAGTTCGTCCACGGCCGCCGGTTCCTCATCGTCACCCCTTCCGTGGGTATGGCCCTGCAGCTCCTGGGCCAGGAGGCCGGGGCCGAAACCGGCGCAGACGGCACCCGTCCGGCCGGCCGCTGATCCGGTGGGAGCTCCCTGAAGCTCCTACCAGAGTGGACGATGTCACCGGACTGGACAGACAATGTTCGGGGAAGGTGCGGGATGGAGGAGGAGATGACCCCCCTCCTCCGCCAATTTCACCAGTTCAATAGTGCCCGCCACGTTGCCTGCCGGTCTCGCCAGGGCAAAGGAGGGGAGGGGCACCTGGTACAGGAGCCACGCCATGGAGCACGACTACCTCGTTCTCGACAGCCGCGGTCACCCACTGGCCGGACCGTTCCGGGACGAGCATGCCGCCCGGCTGCGGATCGCCTTCAACCGCTTCCGCCACCAGGGCCCGCTCTCCATCCTGCACGCCGGCTCGCGCTGGCGGCCGACCGCGGTCTTCAAGCGCGTCCAGGACGTCCCCGATGCGGTCTGGGAGCAGCAGGCGCGGGCGCGGGCCATCGTCGTCCAGACGGCCGACGGCGCCGAAATGCTCTCCTGAGGCGACGAGCCGGGGAGACCGAAGGGCGGGGATCAGACCCCGCCCGGGTGCACCCGCTATAATCGAAGGCAGAGGCCTGGCCGGAGGCCGGGTTTGCACCACCGGAGGGGTCGCGTAGCCCGGTAGCGCGCCCGCCTGGAGAGCGGGTAAGCGGCCACAAGCCGCTTCGCGGGTTCAAATCCCGCCCCCTCCGCCACCAGGGGTCGAGGTCACCCCCTCTCTTGCGGACCGGCGGGTCGTGATGGGATCGCACCGTTTCGCTGAGGTTCGGGCGCGGTACGCTGCGCTGGCACGGGCGCGCCTCCACGCGGCTGTGGCCCGCGCCGCCCACCGCTTGCACCCGCTCCGCGCCCGGATCGCAGGGGCCCTGGCGCCCTTCGACGAGGCCCTGCAGCCGCTCCGCGGTTCCCTCAGCCGGGCCCAGCAGCACCTGCCGCCGCTCGACTGGCGACGCACCCGCCAGAGCGTCCTGGAGGTCACCAAGACGCTCGTCATCGCCTTCCTGCTGGCCCAGCTCATCATGGTCTCGGTGGCCCAGGCGTTCCAGGTGGAGCAGTACTCCATGGAGCCGACGCTGCTGCCGCACGACCGGGTGCTCGTGAGCAAGTTCATCTACCACCTGCGCCCGCCCCAGCGGGGGGACGTGGTGGTGATGCGCTACCCGCGCAACCCCGAGCGCAACTACATCAAGCGGGTGGTGGGGCTGCCGGGCGAGCGCGTGGAGATCCGCGACGGGAAGGTCCTGGTGAACGGGCAGCCGCTCAGCGAACGCTATGTGAACGGGGAGATCGCCGGGGAGTACGGCCCGGTGACCGTCCCGGAGGACTCCGTCTTCGTCCTGGGGGACAACCGCAACAACAGCGAGGACAGCCGGGCCTTTGGCGCGGTCAAGCGCCACCTCCTCGTGGGGCAGGCGGTCCTCATCTACTGGCCTCCGCACCGCGCCCGCTTGCTCCTGGGCCAGTAGGCCCGACTCCTCCCCGCAGTCGAACCCGCCTGTGCTCGAGGCCAGCCACCCGGGCCGGTAGGGTACAATGAGGTGCGGCCGTGCTAGGTGGGGAGCTAGCGGTTCCCTGTACCCGCAATCCGCTACAGCGGGACTGAATCCCCGCCCGAGGCCCGGGGCGTGAGGGCCCGGTCCGCGGCGGTCCGACGACGAGGGTCGGGTCCTGCGCAACGGGATCTGACGAACCCCGCCAGGCCCGGGAGGGAGCAACGGTAAGTCAGTCCTCCCGTGTGCCGCAGGGGCACCTGACCGGAGCCGGTCCCGCGGCGCCCGCCTCGTGTCCTGGGGTCGACGGTGGGTGCACGGCCGCGTTCCCCGCGTGCGTCCGCTGCACGCGCCTGCCGACTCATCTCCCCCTTTGGCGCCGACCTCGCGCTCCCGAGCCGGTGATCATCCGCCGCCCGTGCCCGTCCCGACGGCCCGCTGGTGGTGGGGGAGCAGCGCCGCATAGACGGCAAACGCCAGCGGGGTAGGCACCCCCGCCTCGCGGCCGTAGCGCACCAGCGTCCCGTGGAGCGCCTCCACCTCGAGCCGCCGCCCGGCCAGCAGGTCGGTGGCCAGGGAGGCCCGGCTGTCCGGCGCCTGGGCCTCCGCCAGGGCCACGTGACGGTCGACCAGGTCCGGCGGCAGCGGCACGCCCCTGGCACGCGCCACCGCCACGCCCTCCTCCAGCAACCCGCGGAAGAGCGCCCAGGTGGGGGGCGAAGCCCGCACCTCACCCAGCGGCAGCCGCGTGAGCGCGCTCACGCCCGCCAGCGCGCAGATGAAGATGAACTTGCTCCACTTCTCGGGCCGGATGTCCGCCAGCGCCTCGGCCTCGAACCCCGCGGCGCGGAAGCGCGCCTCCCAGGCGCGCAGGCGGTCGCTCAGGCCACCCCCGGCCCAGGCGCCGAACCGGATCGCCCGCGGCCCCCCGGTCTGGCGCACCACCCCGGGGGCCTCGATGGCCGCGAAGATGTACGCCGTCCCGCCCCACACGCGCTCCGGCCCGAAGCGCGCCGCCAGCACCTCCTCGTTGTCGACGCCGTTCTGTAGGGAGAGGACGACGGTCTGCGGGCCCACCGCCGGCGCGAGGCGCGCGGCGGCGGTCTCGGTGTCGTAGGCCTTCACCGTGAAGAGCACCAGCTCGGCCGGCCCGTCCGGAGCGCCCAGGGCGCGGGCCGGGGCGAAGAGCTCGCCGTGGACGGTGCGCAGGCGCACCCCGCCCTGGGCCTGCAGGGCCTCCAGGTGCGCCCCCCGCGCCAGGAAGGTGACGCGCTCGCCGGCGCGCGCCAGCAGCCCCCCGAAGTAGCCGCCGACCCCGCCCGCGCCGACGACCAGGACGCTCACGCGCCGGACGGTTCGTCCTCGCCGCCGGCGGCCGGGACGGGCGCTTCCGCGGGCTGCCGCTCGTCGCGGCCGGGGCGGGGCACGAACTGGCGCAGCCGCTCCCCAAGCTCCTCCAGCCGCCTGGCCACGCGCGCGTTCACGGTCCCCTCGGGGAACTTCCCGTCCGGCCCGCGCTCGCCGGCGGGCAGGCCGGTGAGGATCTCCAGCCCCTCGTCCACGGTGCGCACCGCCCAGATGTGGAACCGGCCGCCGCGGACCGCCTCCACCACCTCGTCGTGCAGCATCAGGTTGCGCACGTTCTGGGCGGGGATGATCACGCCCTGGCGCCCGGTCAGCCCCAGGGCCTTGCACACGTAGTAGAACCCCTCGATCTTCTCGTTCACCCCGCCGATGGGCTGGATCTGGCCGTGCTGGTTCACCGAGCCGGTGACGGCGATCCCCTGCTCGATGGGGACCTGGCCGAGGTCGCTCAGCAGCGTGTAGAGCTCGGTGGAGGAGGCGGAGTCGCCCTCCACCTCCTCGTAGGTCTGCTCGAAGGTCAGCGAGGCGTTCAAGGTGAGCGGGCGGTCCTGGGCGTAGCGCCCGCCCAGGTAGTTGGCCAGGATGAAGACGCCCTTGCTGTGGATGCGCCCGGACATCTGCGTCTCGCGCTCGATGTTCACCACGCCCCGCGAGCCCACGTAGGTGCGGGCGGTGATGCGGTTGGGGCGCCCGAAGGAGTAGTCGCCCAGCAGGTGGACGGCCAGGCCGTTCACCGTCCCCACGCGGGCGCCGTCGATGTCCACCAGGAGCTGCCCCTGGGCGATGGCCTCCCGGATCCGCTCCTCGATCCGGTTGCTGCGGTAGACCTTCTCCTCCAGGGCCCGGTCCACGTGCGCCGCCCGGACCACCGTGGCCCCCTCCCGCTGCGCCCACGCCGAGGCCTCGGCCAGGACCTTGACCATCTCGTGGAAGAGGGCGGTGAGCTTCTCCTGGTCCCCCGCCACGCGCACGCTGTACTCCACCAACCGGGCGATGGCGTCGCGGTGGAAGGGGAGCAGGCCCTGCCGCCGGGCCACCGCGCCCAGCGCCTGGGCGTACTCCCGCAGGGTGGCCTCGCTGCGCGGCAGGTCGACGTCGAAGTCGGCGCGGATCTTGAACAGCTCCCGGAAGTCCTCGTCGAACAGGTAGAGCAGGTGGTAGACGAGCGTGTTGCCGATGAGGACGACCTTCACGTCCAGCGGGATGGGCTCCGGGCGCAGGGTGGCGGCGGGGATGAGGCCCAGCTGCTCGCCCAGGTTCTCGATGCGGATCTCCCGGCTGCGCAGCGCCCGCTTCAGCGCCTCCCAGGCCAGCGGCGCCAGCGCCAGGTCCCGCAGCTGGAGCAGGAGGAAGCCGCCGTTGGCCCGGTGCAGCGCCCCGGGCTTGATCATCGTGAAGTCGGTGACGAGCGCGCCGAACTCCCCCCGGTACTCCACCTTGCCGATGAGGTTGTAGTAGGTGGGGTTGGGCTCGATCACCACCGGCGCCCCGCGCGTCTCGGCGTGGTCCACCAGCAGGTTCACGCGGTAGCGCAGGAAGGGGTCGCGCCGCCGTACCTCGACGGGCAGGGGGAAGGGCGGGCGCGCCGGCTCCTCCTCCTCTTTGAAGAGGTCGAGGTTCTCCACCACGTCGTGCTTGAGGCCCTCCAGGTAGGCGGCCACGCGCGGGTTGGCCCCGTAGCGCTCGCGGACGGGTTCCACCGCCCGCTCCACCACGCGCTCCACCGCGTCCCGCTCGAGCTCGCGCAGCGCGTCGCGCGCCTCGCGCTCCAGGTTCCGCACCTGGCGCAGGGCCTCGCCGATGCGCTCCCCCAGCTGCCGGGCCCGCGCCTCCAGGGCCTCCCGCTGCTGGGCGGGCAGGCGCTCCAGCAATTCGGGGGCCAGCGGCTCGCCGGACGGCCCCACGGGGAGCGGGAAGACGCCGGCGGCGGTGCGCTGGATGGTGAAGCCCAGCTGGCGCGCCTCCCCCTCGAGCTGCTGCCAGACGGCGTTCACCCGGTCCTCGTAGGCGCGCAGCGCGTCGCGCCGCCGCTTGCCGAAGTGCTCGCTGGCCAGCAGCTGGCGGATGCCCTCGCGCAGCTCGTCGACCAGTCGGTGCATGTCCCGCCGGAAGCGCCGCCCCTCCCCCGGGGCGAAGCGGATGGCCACCGGCTCGTCGGGCTGCTGGAAGTTGTAGACGTAGCACCAGTCGGACGGGGTGGGGCGCAGCGCGGCCAGCTGCTCGATCTTCTGGCGGGCGTAGGTGGTGCGCCCGGTGCCGGTGGGGCCGGTGACGAAGACGTTGTAGCCCGGCTGCGGCACGCCCAGGCCGAAGTCCAGGGCGCGGACGGCGCGCTCCTGTCCCACCATGATCTCGTCGGGCGGCAGCTCGTCGGTGGTCTCGAAGGGGAAGACGGCGGGGTCGCACCGCCAGCGCAGCCGCTCGACGGGGACGCGGAGCCGCTCGCGGGCGTCGGTGGCGGGGACGCTCACGTCACGACCCGGCCGTCCCGTGCCCGCCGGCCGGGCCGCCTGCCCGGCCGCGCGGAGCGGCGGGCAGGCTGATGAAGCCGGCCTGTCGCCCGCGGCTGGTCCCTGGCCCCTGGGGGACGCGGGGGTGGTGGGCGATGTTCACGTCGAGGTGCTTGCCGCAGGCGCAGACCACCTGCTGGGTCTCGGCGGCGTTCACCCAGACGTGCCCCGACGCCTCGGCCCGGCGCCGGGCCGCCTCCACCGCGCCGGAGCGCTCGTCCTCCTCGTCCTCGCGGCGCCCCATCTCCGCCGTCCCGGTCCCGCTCAGCCGGTAGAGGAGGGCTTTCGGGTAATAGACCGTGTAGCGGCGCCCGCACCCGCCGCAGGGGAACGTGAAGACGAGAGCCATCGTTCAGCATTCTAGACCGAAAGGAATGGCGGGCATAGAGCGGGAAGGGTCCTCTGGGAGGCGACGCCGATGCGGATGCTGATGCTGGGGATGGTCCTGGGCATGCTGGTGAGCGGCCTGGCGCTGCTCACGCCGATGGTGCTGGCGCAGGGAGTGCCGCCGTTGCAGGAGTTCATCCCCCTCCCCGGCCCCGGCGACCGCACCCCGGGCACCCGCCCCGGGCCGCCGCAGCCGGGCCAGGGCGACTGCCCCATCCTCCTCTACTACAACGGCCAACTCTACGAACTCCGCCCGGGCCAGGGGCCCGAGGACGGTCCCGGCCGCCCCGGCAGCCCGCCGGAGTTCTTCTACCTGAACCCGTACCGCGGGCCGGCCATCCCCGGGCTCCCGCAGCCGGGACCGGGGCCGAACTTCCAGCCGGTCCAGCCGCGCTCCTGAGCGCACCCGCGCCCGCCTCCTGACCGTCCCGGCGCACGCGGCCGGGATGGCGGCCCTCCTCGCGTTGCTCTCGGCGGCGTTCTTCGCAGGCAACGCCGTCGCCGTCCGCCTGGCCCTGCACGGCTCCACCCCCGAGGTGGTCACGCTCCTCTCCGTGGCCACCAACGTCCTGACCCTGTGGACGCTGGCCGCCGTCACCGGCCCGCTCGTGCCGGCCGACCGGGGTGCCGCCCTCATCTTCCTCGCCGCCGGGCTGCTGGCGCCCGGGCTGGCCCGCCTGGCCATGTACACCGCCATCGGACGCATTGGTATCGCGCCGACGGTAGTGGCCAGCAACACGACGCCGCTGTTCACCGCGGCCGGCGCGGCCCTGCTCCTCGGGGAGCGGCTGACCGCCGACATCGTGCTCGGGACCGTGGCCGTGGTCCTGGGCGTGGTCCTGACCGCCAGCGCGCCGCCCCTGGGCCGCGGAACGGCCTCTCCACCGGAGGCCCGACCGCGCCGCGGCGGCATAGCCCTCGCCCTCAGCACCGCGGTGCTGGCAGCCGTCTCCTTCCTGCTGCGCAAGGTGGGGCTGGAGCGCCTGCCGGCCCCGGCGCTCGCGGCGGCGCTGACGCAGACCGGGGCGCTCTCACTGCTGCTGCCCCTGGTGCTGCTGCGCGGGCGGCGGGAGCGTCCCCGCCTGGCCCGCACGGCCCTCCTCCCGGCGCTGGCCGCGGGGCTGCTCAGCACGGGCGGGTTCCTCACCTACTTCCTGGCCCTCCACCAGGGCGAGGTGAGTCGGGTGACGCCGCTCGCCAGCACCACGCCGCTCTTTGCCGTGCTGCTGCTGGGCGTCGGCTACCGTCAGGTCGAGGCGGTGAGCGCACGCACCGCAGCCGGAGCGGCGCTGACCGTGGCCGGCGTGGTCCTGGTGGTGGCCGGGTAGCGGCCCGCTGTCCGGGGTGGTCGACCCTGCTAGACTGGGCGTGATGATTCCCTCAGCTCCAGCCGCAGCGCTGCGTCCTGCCGATGACCCCGGAGCAGCCTGAAGGCCGTCCGGCTCGCCGACGCCGCCGCGGCCGGCGCCGCCGCGGGGCCGCTCAGGCGGCGACGCAGACCGCGGCGGCAGCGGGCGCCCCCACGCCGGACTCGGAGACGCCGGCGGGGACAGCTTCCAGCCCCGACGGCAGGGCGGCGGGCGGCGCCGCACGCCTCCTCCCGCCGGCGCGCTCTGCCGGACCCGTCGCCGCCCAGGCCGTGCCCCTCCCCGAGGGCAGGCCCCAACCCCTGCCCCCGACGGTCGAAGGCGCCCCGGCCGATGACCTCCGCATCCGCATCCGGGCGGCCATTCTGGACTTCCTGGCGCGCCACCAGGAGACCCAGGTCCCCACGCTCCTGGACGCGCTGACGCGGCAATTCCCGGGCTTCGGCCGGGCCGAGGAGACGGTCGCCCTGGAGGTCCTGCACGAACTGGCCACCAGCAACATCCTCCTGCCCGCGCTGGACCGCCGGCACCTGGGCTGGCCGTGGGTGCGCGTCACCGAGTACGGCCGGCAGGTGCTGCAGGCCGGGCGCCCGGTCCCCTACGACCCCGACCGCTTCCTGGCGGCCGCCCAGCAGCGCCTGCCCACGCTGCCCCCGCTGGTCGTCGACGTCCTGCGCGAGAGCGTGGCCGCTTTCCACCGGGGGCTGATCCGGGCGAGCGCGCTGCTGCTCGGCGTGGCGTCGGAACTGCTGATGCTGGAGCTGATCGACGCGTTCCTGGCCACCCTGCCCGAGGCGGAGCGCCGGCCGCTGGCGGAGCGGTGGGCGGAGAAGAGCCTCTACGCGCGCTACCGCCTCTTCCGCGAGGCCTTCGAGGCCCGGCGGGAGGCGCTGGCCCTGCCCGACAGCGTCAGTAAGGACATCGACGCCATCCTGGACCTCGTCTTCAACGCGGTGCGCCTGCAGCGCAACGAGGCGGGCCATCCGACCGGAGCGCCCCTCAACCCGGTGCTCATGGCCGCGACGCTGCAGGTCTTCCTGGAGTACGCCGAGCGCATCACCGGGCTCATCGCCTTCCTGCGCCAGACGCCAGCCCGCCCGGCAGCGCGCCGGCGGCGCCGCCGTGCCAGGTCGTCCCGGGGCGAGTGAGCCGGAGGGCGAGCCGGGGGGGCGAGCCGGGCGCGGGCTACTCCTCCTCCTCACCCTCCCCGTGCGGGTGCCCCTCGCGGGCCAGGAAGTCCTCCACCAGGAGCAGCTGCGGCCCGGCCCGACGCACCACACTCAGCAGGCGCTCCATCGTCGAGACCTCCTCCAGCTGCTCCCGCACGAACCACTGCAGGAACTCCTGCGTCGTGTAGTCCCCTTCCTTGACCGCCTGTGCCAGCAGGCCGTGGATCTGCCGCGTGACCTCCTGCTCCCACTCCAGGGAGAGGCGCACGGGCTCTTCCGCGCCGCCGAACTCGCCGCGGGCACCGGGCGTGGCCGGCACCTCTACGCGGCCGCCCGCCTCCACGACGTAGCGGACGAAGCGCATGGCGTGCTCCCGCTCGTCGTCGGCCTGCCGGAAGAAGAACCGGGCGAGCCGGGGCAGGTTCTCCGCCTCGAAGTAGGCGGCGATCGCCACGTACTGGAGCATCGCCCCGAACTCCCGACCGATCTGCGCGTTGAGGGCGGCGTTCATCTCCCGACTGATGAGCATGCTGGCCTCCACCTCTCCGACCTGGGCCGTGCCGCGTCCCATTATAGGCGGGACCGCCCCACCGCCCACACGGCGGCCACCTGCACGGCTACGAGCGCCAGCCAGGCCGGTGGATAGCCCACGCGGTCGACCAGCCAGCCGAACGCCGGGGAGGCCAGCATGGTGAAGACGTACAGGACCGTGAAGAGCACCGCCAGCATCGCGGCGCGCGCGGCGGCGGCGCGTTCGGCCACGGCGGTGAGGGCCAGGCCGTTCCACCCGAGCAAGGTGAAGCCTCCGGCGAAGGCGAGCGCCCCTGCCGCCGGCGGCGGCAGGTGGCGGAACCCGCCTGCGGCCGCCAGCGCCACCGCTGCGGCGGCGCCGGCGAGCGCGGCCAGGGCCAGCGGCTGCCGCCGGTCACCGCGAAACCGGCGGTCGGAGAGCCACCCCCAGCTCAAGCGCCCGGCCACCCCACCCAGGTGCACCAGCAGGAGGAGGCGCGCAGCGGGGGCGAGTGCCCACCCGAAGCGGTCGACGGCGTACAGCGGGAGGTAGCCGGTCAGGCTGAACTGGCTCACCACCAGCAGGCAGGCGGCGACCGTGGTGGCGCGCAGGACCGGGTCGCCGACGAACCGCCGGACGAGACCGCCGGTCCCGCCGGCCACGGGTCCGCCCGATGCGGATGCGCCCGATGGGGATCCGGAGATCCGCTCCCCGACGGCCTTGGCTCCCGCCGGCACGCCCGCATCGTCCGGCCAGGCCGGGGTCGCACCTCCGCCATCGGGCACCACCAGCCAGGTCACGGCCGCGGCGGCGAGCGCCGCCAGGCCCGAGGCCACCAGCGCCGCGCGCCAGCCGGAGGCGTCGGCCAGCCACGGCAGGAGGAGGGCGCCGGCCAGTCCGCCGAGCGGCAACCCCGCCTGGCGGATCCCCATGGCCGTCCCTCGCTCCTCCGCGGGGAACCAGCCCACCACCGCATGGCTCCCGGTGATCTGGCTGGAGGGGAATCCCACACCGGCTGCGGCCATCAACAGGGCCAGCGGGAGGAACCCGGGGGCGAGTCCGGCCAGACAGGCACCCACCCCCGTGGCCGCCGCGCCCAGGGCCATGACCCGCCGCTCGCCCAGACGGTCCGTGAGCGCGCCCGTGGGGAGGAACGTCAGCAGGGCGCCCAGGTCGAAGGCGGCCAGCAGGACCCCGACCTGGACCAGCGAGAGGCCGAAGTCGGCGCGGATGAAGCCGGCGATCGCCGGCAGCCCGAATCGGACCACGGTCAGCCCGGCCTGGTGGACCGTGGCGGCCGCGAGCAGCCACCAGCGCGATCGGCCAGGGACGGCGGTGCGCAGGTTCTGTGACGTGCCTCCTTGCGGTGCCCGGGTCGGAGTCAACCCCGTGATGGTGCCGGGCGGGCTAGGCTCCCGCAGGACGGTCAGGCAGGGCGGCCTTCCCGCTTTCGCAGGACCGTCAGGCAGAACGGGTCGCGCACGACGATGCGGGCGTCCGGGTCCCGCCGCAGCTCCCGGATCAGGCGCCGGCGCGTCTGCGGCGGGAGGTCGGTGGCCGTCCACTCCCGGCGCAGCGCCTCCTCCAGCGCGGCCAGGGAGCGGAAGACCGCGGCCAGCATGAACTGTTCCCGCCCGGCGAAGTCAAAGAGCCCCTGCCGGATCACCCGCGCGACCGCCCGCTCGCTTGCGATGTAGTCGCCGTGGTGGCCTCAGGAGTGTCCGTACCTCCAGGTGTTCCGGGTCGAGCCGCGCACCGCGCATCGGGTCACCTCCCCGGAGGAAGTTCGGCTCCTGGCGGAGGGGTCCTGTCGGCGCCGGGCCTACCCTGGGCCGCCGGGACCCGCTGCGCCTGCCCCGGGCCGCCGGAGACCCCGAGGCGGTGTGACCTGCGTCACAGGGCCCCCGCCGACCGGTCCTGCTAGAGTGGAGCCGGATGGACCGCTTCGTGCGCGTCGCCACGCTGGAGGAGCTGCGCGCCGCCGGTCGCCTGGTCGTCCAGGCGGACGGGTACACGCTGGTCCTGTTCCTGGACGGCGACCGGATCTTCGCCGTCGACAACCGCTGCCCCCACATGGGCTTCCCGCTCCACCGGGGCACGCTCAAGGACGGCATCCTCACCTGCCACTGGCACCACGCCCGCTTCGACCTGCACAGCGGCGGGACGTTCGACCGGTGGGCGGACGACGTGCGCACCTTCCCCGTGGAGGTCCGCGACGGCGAGGTGTGGGTGGACGTGACCCCGCGCGGCGACGTGCGCGCCCACCAGCGGGAGCGCCTGCGCGAGGGGCTCGAGTACGACATCCCGCTGGTCATCGCCAAGGCGGTCGTCACCCTGCTGGAGACGGGCGACGATCCCGACGAGGCCTTCCGCATCGGGCTGGACTTCGGCGTGCGCCACCGCAAGGCGGGATGGGGGAGCGGCCTCACCATCCTCACCTGCCTGCGCAACCTCCTGCCGGTGCTGGACCGCGAGGACCGCGCCCGGGCCCTCTACCACGGCCTGGCCGCCGTGGCCGCCGACACCTTCGAGCAGGCGCCCCGCTTCGAGGTGCGGCCCCTGCCCACGGCGGGAGCGAGCCTCGGCGCGCTGAAGCAGTGGTACCGGCGCTTCATCGAGGTGCGGGACGCCGAGGGCGCGGAGCGGTGCGTCGTCTCGGCGCTGCGCGCTGGCGCCACGCCGGCGCAGATGGCCGACCTGCTGCTGTCGGCCGCCACCGACCACCGCTACCTGAGCGACGGGCACGTGGTCGACTTCACCGTGAAGGCGCTGGAGGCCCTCGACCACGCCGGGTGGGCGGGCGCGGAGACGGTGCTCACCAGCGTGGTGGGCGCTTGCGCGGGCGCCGAGCGCATGGAGGAGTCGAACGCCTGGCGCCACCCCGTGGACCTGGTGGCGATCCTGGAAGAGGCGTTCGAGCGCCTCCCCGACGCGCTGGGGGCGCAGGCGCGGCGGGCCCAGGCCGCGGCCGGCGACGGCTCCGTTCCCTGGGAGGGCGGCCCGGCGCTCGTCGACGTCCTCCTGGGCGAGGACCCGCAGGCCATCGCCGACGCGCTCCTGGCGGCACTGCGCGAGGGCGCCGCCCCGGAGGCGGTGGCCGCCACGGTGACCTACGCGGCGGCGCTGCGGCTGGCCCGCTTCCCGACGACCAACGAGTTCACGGACTGGAACACGGCGCTGCACACCTTCTCTTTCGCCAACGCGGTGCAGCAGGCGCTGCGGCGGGTGCGCTCCCCCGAGCTCGTGCGCGGCGTGTTCGACGCGGCCATGAGCGTCTACCTGGACCGCTTCCTCAACGTGCCGCCGGCCCCCCTCCCCGTCCCGGCCGACTCGGGGACGCCCGAAGCCCCCGAGGCGCTGCTGGCGGCGCTGCGTGCGGCGCTCGACCGGCAGCAGCAGGTGCAGGAGGCCGGGACGCTGGTGGCGCGTTACCTGTACGGGGGCGGCGACCCGGCGCGCCTGCTGGCTACCCTCGGCAACCTGCTTCTGCGGGAGAACCGCATCTTCCACGCCATCCAGGCGGTGGAGGCCGCCGTCCGCCAGTTCCAGGCCCTCGGCCCCACCGCGCAGGGCGTGAACACGCTGGTGGCCGCCGCGCGCTTCCTTGCCGCGCACAGCCCCACCATCCGGTCGCAGCAGCAGACCTTCCAGATCGCCTACCGCCTCCACCGCGGCGAACGGCTCTACGCCGAGCCCGACCGGGTGCTGCGCACCGTGCTCGTCATCGACATCGTCCGCTCCACCGAGATCGCCGCCGAGCTGGGCGACCGGCGGTGGCGGGACGTCCTGCGCAACTTCCAGGCGCTCGTGCGCAACGAGCTCGGCCGCTACGGGGGCCGGGAGGTGGACCTGGCCGGCGACGGGGTGCTGGCCACCTTCGACAGCCCGGGCCGGGCCATCCGCTGCGCGCTGGCGGTCGCCGCGGCGGTGCGCCGGTGGGGCATCGAGGTGCGCGCCGGCGTCCACACCGGGGAGGTGGAGGTGAGCGGGGACCGGGTCACCGGCATCGCCGTGCACGTGGGCGCGCGGGCCGCTTCGGCCGCGGCGCCGGGCGAGGTGCTGGTCACGGGGACGGTGCGCGACCTGGTGGCCGGCTCGGACATCCGGTTCGAGGACCGGGGCACCCACACGCTGCGGGGCCTCCCGGGCACCTGGTCCCTCTTCGCCGCCCGCTCCGACCACGTCGGGCGGCGAGGGTGACCCCGCGCGCCCTGGCAGCCGCAGCGCCGCCCGCAGGGAGGGAGGCCCTTCCCGTGGCGGCGCCCCTCCATGGCGGCGGTTCCTCGTCGCGCCTGTACAGGGAGCCGCCTCTTCGTGACGGCCGAGGCCGCTCCTCCGGAATGCCGCCGTCTACGGCTTGGCCCCGCGGATCCTGGCACCGCTGAGCGGGCAGCCGAACAGGGGCGCCAACAGGCACAGGTCGAGCAGGCCGGCGAGAAGGGGCACCACGCCGACTGCAGCGACGACGAGGCCGGTGGGACGCCCGATACCCAGGAGGCCCCAGGCGAGCAGCCCCGAGCCTGCCGCGATGCGCAGCAGGCGGCCAGCCGGAGATGCCATGAAGGAAACCAACGGGCTCATCGCTCCCATCCCCTCCGTCGTGAATTGACCATCCAGCCTCCAGTGTGCCGGGGGGGGAGGGGATCCTGTCGGTGACAACGTCACACAGCCACTCTCGCTTCTAAGCCTCCCACGTCCAGGACCTTCACTTGGCCGCGGCTGATCTGCACCAGGCCCCGCCGGACGAAATCCTCCAGGATGCGGCTTATGACTTCCCGCGACGTGCCCAGTTCTGCAGCGATCTGCTGATGGGTGATGTGTATCGGGTTTTGGAGCCGCGACCGGGCCAGGAGAAGGGAGGCGACGCGGGCGTCCATGCGGCGGAATGCGACTTCCTCCAAGATCTCCATCATGCTGGCCAGCCGCTGGGAGAGCAAGTCGAAGACAAACCTTCGCCAGAGGTCGTAGCGGCGAACCCAACGACGAAAGGCCTCGGCAGGGATCATGACCGCCTCGGCGTCCTGCTCGACGGTAGCGATCGCAGGGAAGGTCTTCTGGTTCAGGATGGCGCTCGCGGTCAGAACGCAGGACTCTCCTGAACCAAACCGGTAGAGTGTGATCTCGCGGCCTGTCTCACCGATCTTGTAAACGCGTACCACTCCGCCAAGCAACAGCGCTATGCTGTCCACGTGAGCGCCTTCGACGAAAACGTCGCTGCCAGCAGGAATGCGCACCAACGAAGCGGCCTGCCGGAACTCGTGCGCCAGTTCCGCGTCAGCCTGCCGCAGGACCGGCAAGGCCCGCAGGATGCGGTTGTAAGTCCCATCCTCGATCATGGACCTCGGACCACGTCCTCCATCCTGGTGGCTTCACAAAGACCCCCCTGCCTGAGTATAGTCTCGTCGTTCCCACGGGCTCCTGGAGGGGAGATGACCCACCGCCTGTTCGAGCGATCGGGCATCGACGTGTGGTGGTCGGCATGAGCGCGCTGCCTGCCGAGGCGACGGCGCTGCACCGCGACGCCGTCGTCGTCGACGCCCACAACGACCTGCTGCTGCTGGTCGCGCGCCGCCGGGCCATCGGGCAGACTGGGTACTTCCGCGAGCGGTGGCTGCCCGAGCTGCGCGCCGGCGGTGTGGACATCCTCGTCCTCCCGGTCTACGTCGAGTCGGAGTACCAGCCCGAAGGAGCGCTGCGCCAGACGCTGCGCCTGATCGAGCTGGCGCACCGTGAGGCCGAGGCGGCCCCCGCGGACGTGGCGCTGTGCACCTCGGGCGAGGCGGTCGACCGCGCCGTGGCCGCCGGGCGCCTCGCCCTCCTCCTCGCCCTGGAAGGGCTGCCCGCCCTCGGCACGGATGTCGAGCTCCTGGCCACGTTCCACCGCCTGGGCGTGCGCATGGCCTCCTTCACCCACTTCGGCCGGACCGCCCTCGCCGACGGCGGCGCGGAGCCGACCGGCGGCCGCCTGACGCGGGCCGGCCTGGCCGCGGTACGCGAGATGGAGCGGCTGGGGATGCTCGTGGACGTCTCCCACCTGAACGACGCCGGCGTGGACCAGGTCCTGGAGGTGGCCACGCGCCCGGTCGTCGCCTCCCACTCCAACGCCCGGGCGCTCTGCGACCACCACCGCAACCTCACGGACGGGCAGCTCCGCGGGATCGCCGCCACCGGCGGGGTGATCGGCGTGAACGCCGTGCGCCGCTTCATCCACCCCGAGGACCCCACCGTGGAGCGGGTGGTGGACCACATCGAGCACATCGCCGCGGTGGCGGGGATCGCCCACGTGGGGCTGGGGCTGGACTTCGTGCGCGAGTACTACGCCGAGGTCTACGCCGCCTACCCGGACCTGCGGGTGGAGGGGCTGGATCCGCGCGCCACGATCCCCGGGCTGGCCACGCCCGGGGACCTGCCCGGCCTCACCGCCGCCATGTTGCGTCGGGGGCTCCGGCCCGAGGACGTGCGCCGGGTGCTGGGCGAGAACTTCCTGCGCGTCTTCCGGCAGGTGCTGCGGTGACCCGTGGCCGCCGCGCACATGGCCAAACGGCCGGGCTACCTGGCGCCCCGGCGAAGTCCCATGGGGAGATCGCACACCCGATCTCCACTGTCGTGGGAACTGCTGTGCACACACGTCTGAGGAGGTGAGGGGAGGTTGCTGCGGACGCGGGCAGGGCTCCTCGCTGCGCTCCTCCTGGCGGCCGCGCCAGGGGCCTCGGTGCTGTCGGGCGCGGCCGGGCAGAGCGTCACGGTGACGATGGCGGAGTTCAAGTTCACCCCGGCCCAAGTGACGCTGCGGGCGGGGATGCCGGCGGGGATGAGAGTGGCCAACAAGGGAACCGTCGACCACGAGTTCATGGTCTACGAGAAGCCGAAGGCGGGCGCCACGGCCATGGAGCTGCACGACTGGGCACGGGAACGGTCATATTTCCTGGGAGTGCAGGCGAAGGTCGAAGGCCGCGTGACCGACCTGGAACGGAAAGGGAAGGACGTGGTGATGGTCATGCTTGCGCCGGGGGAGAGCGCGACGATCAAGTTCATCCCGAAGAAGACCGGCACATTCGAGATCGGCTGCTTCCTACCGGGGCACTACGAGGCGGGGATGAAAGCGGTCCTAGTGGTCCGCTGACCTGGCCTGCCGCGCTGGTAGCGGCGGCCCAACCCTGACGGCAACCGCCCCTGGAGGGCCGTGAGGGACTCGAACCCCCGACGCGCGGGTTAAAAGCCCGCCGCTCTACCCGCTGAGCTAACGGCCCCCTGCTCCACCGGGTATGGTAGCCCAACTCCCCAGCAGGCTCAACGCACGCACCCGCAAGGGCGCGCGGGAGGAGAGCCGGGGGAGCGCACGGGCGCCAGGTACCCTGACGCTGCGCCGACCCTCCACGTCGGAGGGCTCATCCTGCGCCTGGAGCCGCTCCAGGAGGCCGAGGCCTGGCTGCGGCGGGTGCGCGGGTTCTGGCAGGTGCAGCTCGACGCCTACGCCGCGTTCGTCGGGGCCCTTAGTGGCGAGGGCGACGGGAGTGGGTCTCGCTCTCGCTCGAAGACCGTCCGGAGGAAGTCCACCGGGATGCCCCCGCAAGGGGGCTCACGCTCCCGGCGTCCGCGTGGGAGACGTCTCAGGGGAGAAGGGAGGCGCAGGCATGGACAGCGGGCTGCCGGTCGTGGAGGTCGCAGTCGACGTGACCGCGGATCCTGAGGTCGCCTTTGACCGCTTCATGCGGGACATCAATCGGTGGTGGCGCCACGACAGCCGGTACTGGAATGCGCCGGAGCGGGCTCGGGGCTTGCGCTTCGAGCCCTTCGTGGGCGGGCGATTCATCGAAGTCTACGACACGGCGACCGGTGAGGGGTTCGAGATCGGCCGCGTCACGGCGTGGGAGCCCGGCCGGCGCCTGGCGTTCACCTGGCGCGAGGCCGGCTGGGGCACGGAGGAGGTCACGGAAGTCCAGGTCACCTTCACCCCGACGGGGAACGGGACGCGGGTGAGTCTGCGCCACGGCGGGTGGGGACGGGTGCGCAACGGCCTCAGGCAGGCAGGCAGCTACGGGGCAGGCTGGAAGGAACTGCTGGGGTGGTACGGCGGCCTCTGACAGGCCGGCGTCGCAGGGCGGCGGCCGAATCGAGGCGGGGAGAGGGACCGGATGCAGAGAGAGACGACGAGGGAGGCCCGGCGGCCTCCCTCGTCGACCTCTGCGGGCAGGCCACGGCGCCTGCCGCCGGGCGCCTACGCGTCGTAGTACAGGTAGAACTCCGCCGGGTGCGGCCGCAGCCGCACGTAGTCGACGTCCCGCCGCCGCTTCGTGGCGATCCAGGTCTCGATGACGTCCGGGGTGAAGACCCCGCCCTCCAGCAGGAAGGCGTGGTCCTCCTCCAGCGCCCGCAGCGCCTGGTCCAGCGACCCGGGCACCTGGGGGATGGCCGGCCCCTCCCCGTCCAGCTCGTAGAGGTCCACGTCCATGGGCTCCCCGGGGTGGATCCGGTTCCGGATGCCGTCCAGCCCGGCCATGAGCATCGCGGAGAACGCCAGGTAGGGGTTGGCTGTGGGGTCGGGCGGCCGGTACTCCACGCGCACGGCCCGGGGGCTGGCCGAGTAGACGGGGATGCGGATGGCGGCGCTGCGGTTGCGCTTCGAGTAGACCATGTTCACGGGGGCCTCAAAACCGGGGACCAGCCGCCGATATGAATTGGTGGTGGGGGCGCAGAACGCCATCAGCGCGGGCGTGTGCCGGAGGAGGCCGCCGATGTAGAAGAGCGCCGTCTCGGACAGGTTGGCGTAGCCCTGGGGGTCGTAGAAGAGGTTCGTGCCGTCCTTCCAGAGGCTCTGGTGCGTGTGCATGCCCGAGCCGTTGTCGCCGAAGATGGGCTTCGGCATGAAGGTGGCGGTCTTGCCGCGCAGGCGGGCGAACATCTTCACCAGGTACTTGTAGAGCATCAGCCGGTCGCCCATCTCCACCAGCGGAGCGAAGCGCATGTCGATCTCGCACTGGCCGGCGGAGGCGACCTCGTGGTGGTGCACCTCCACCTCCACGCCCATCTCCTCCATCTTCAGGACGAGCTCGCTGCGCCACTCCTGCAGGCTGTCGACGGGCGGGACCGGGAAGTACCCCTCCTTGTGGCGCGGGCGGTGGGCCAGGTTGGGGCGGTCGTCGCGGCCGCTGTTCCAGATGCCCTCGTCGCTGTCGACGGCGTAGAAGGCGCTGTTCGCGCTCTCGCTGAAGCGGACGTCGTCGAAGACGAAGAACTCCGCCTCCGGGCCCCAGTAGGCCGTAGTGGCCACCCCGGAGCGCACCAGGTAGGCCTCCGCCTTGCGGGCGATGTAGCGCGGGTCGCGCGAGTAGGGCGCCCGGGTCACCGGGTCGTAGACGTCGCAGATGAGCAGGAGGGTGCGGGTGGCCGCCAGGGGATCGATGCGGGCCGTGGCCGGGTCGGGGACCAGGTTCAGGTCGCTCTCGTGGATGTGCTGGAAGCCGCGGATGCTGCTGCCGTCGAACCCGACGCCCTCCTGGAAGATGTCGACGGTGAGTTCGCGCACCGGCAGCGAGAAGTGCTGCCACTGCCCGAAGAGGTCGGTGAAGCGCAGGTCGACGATCTGCACCCCCTGCTCCCGCGCCATGGCCACCACCGCTTCCGGGGTGGCCTCGGGAGCCTTCGTCTGGCGTTCGCGGGTCACCGCCACGCCCATCGCCTCCTTCCCCTGCCGCAGGCGGCAGGAGGCCCAAAATGAGACGGCGCCCCGCTGCAACGGGGCGCCGTGGCCCAGCGACGTGCTGTAAACTTCAGCACACGTATAGCACGCCCGCCCTGGTCCGTCAACGGGGTGCCGCCACAGCACGGGTCGCCCCGGGCCGGCGGCGGGCAGACCAGCCGGGGGCGCGGAGCGCATGGACATCGCCGTCCTCACAGGGGACCAGACCGGCCAGGAGCTGCTCGAGGAGGCCCTGCGCGTCCTCGACCCGCAGGTGACGGGCCTGGACCTGCGGTTCGTCCGCTTCGACCTCAGCCTGCCCACGCGCCGGGCCACGCGCAACCGCACGGTCTACGAGGCGGGGGAGGCCCTGCGCCGCCTGCGCTACGGGCTCAAGGCCGCCACCATCACCCCGGAAGGGGCGGAGGATGTGGGGAGTCCCAACGCCATTCTGCGGGAGGTCATGGGGGCCCACGTCATCCTGCGCACGGGCCGCCCCATCCCGGGCGTCCGCCCGCTCACCGCCGCGGGCCAGCCCATCGCGGTCGTCCGCATGGCCGTGGGCGACGCCTACGGGGCCCGGGAGTGGCGGGAGCCCCGCGACGGTGACGAGGTGGCGTACCGGACCACCGCCATCACGCGCAGCCTCTGTCGGGCGGTGGCCGAGTTCGCCTTCCGCCACGCCGCCCGGACGGGCGCACGGGTCTTCGGCGGGCCCAAGTACACGGTCAGCCCCATCTACGAGGGGCTCCTCAAGGAGGAGATGGACGCGGCCGCCCGCCGCCACCCGGAGGTGCCCTACGAGCCGCAGCTCATCGACGCGGTCTACGCCCTGCTGCTGCAGGCCACGGGCGAGGCCCTGGTGATCCCCGCGCTCAACCGCGACGGCGACACGCTGAGCGACCTGGTCCTGCAGATGTTCGGCTCCATCGCGGGAGCGGAGTCGCTGGTCCTGGCGCTGGGGGCGGACTACGCGCCCGAGGTCGTCCTGGCCGAAGCCCCGCACGGCACGGCACCGCGCCTGGTCGGCCGCAACATCGCCAACCCCATGGCGATGATCCTGGCCGGGGCCGCGCTCCTCGGCTACCTGCCGCTGCCGGAGGCGGACCGCGTCGCCGCCGCGGTGCGGGAGGCGGTCTTCGGCGCGGTCCGGGCAGGGATCCGCACGGTGGACCTGGGCGGAGTGGCCACGACCACGGAGTTCACCGACGAGGTGATCCGCCGCGTGCGGGCGGCGCTGGGCAGCCGGACGGCGGGCGCGACGCCTCCCTCCGCGGGGCCGTAGGCGGCCCGGAGCCCGGCGGAGCGCTCAGGGGCTGCGGGCGGCCGAGCGCTCAGGGGCCGCGGCGGCGGAGCGCTCAGGGGCCTCGCGGCCCGGCCTCTGGCCTCATGCGCGGTCGAGCAGGCCACGCAACAGGCCGGGGAGACCCTGCAGGTCGGGCGCCTCGTCCGCGGGAGCCCAGCGCGGGTCCAGGACGGCGTCTCCCGCACGGTTGACCCAGACGGTGCGGATCCCCGCCGCCGTGGCCCCCATGGCGTCCGTGGCAGAGCCGGCGACGTGGAGGAGCTCCTCCGCGGCCACCCCCATCGCGGAGAGCGCCCGGGCATACACCGAGGGGTGCGGTTTGAAGCGTCCGCCCTCCGTCGAGACGATCACGTCGAAGGGCATGGGCAGCGTCTGCAACAGCGCCCGCAGCATGTCGGCATCCCCGTTGGAGAGCGCTCCGAGGCGCAGGGGCAGCGCGCGGACCGCACGGAGCACGTCCACGGTCTCCGGCCAGGGCGGCAGGGCCTCCCACGCGCCGAGCAGCTCGTCGACCTCGTGAGGGGCAGGCGGCGGCGGCCACGGGCGCAGCGTGTAGTGCAGGGCGGCGAGGATGGCCGGCCGGTTGCGGGCTGGCTCCCGGTCCAGCGCCGTGGCGACCAGCAGGTACTCGGCATGCTTCGCCCGCCAGGTCCGCGCCAGGGCCGCGGGATCGGCGGCGATCCCGCGGCGGAGGGTGTACGCGGCCAGCACCCGCCGCAGCCCCTCGACCGTATCGAAGAGGGCGGCATAGACGTCGAAGGTGACGGCGCGGAGGGACACGGCCTTCACCTTCGGCCCTGCGGCCCGCCTTCCTCCGCCCCGGCCGTGTCCGCCTTGCCGTGACCCCGCCGGGGCGCGGGGAGCGGGAGGGGAGGCGTCGAACCTCCCCGGGGAGGTGATGGCCCGTGCTGCTGCGGGGCAAGCGCGCCCTGATCATGGGCGTGGCCAACAAACGCTCCATCGCCTGGGGTATCGCCACCGCCTTCCACCGCGAGGGGGCCGAGCTCGCCTTCACCTACCAGAACGAGCGGCTGAAGGCGAACCTCGATGAGCTGCTGGACACGCTGGGCGGGCGGGAGCGCTTCCTCGCCCTCCCCTGCGACGTCACCTCCGACGAGCAGCTGGACCAGGCGTTCGGGACGCTGCGGGAACGGTGGGACCGGCTCGACGCGGTGGCCCACTGCATCGCCTACGCCGGTCGGGAGGAACTGGCCCGTCCCTTCCACGAGATCTCCCGCAGCGGCTTCGCCCTGGCCCTGGACGTGAGCGCCTACTCGCTCATCGCCGTCGCCCGGCACGCCGCGCCCCTGATGACCGCGGGCGGCAGCATCCTCACGCTCACCTACAACGCCGTCGAGCGCGTCGTCCCGGCCTACGGCGTCATGGCCGTGGCCAAGGCGGCGCTGGAGACCGCCGTGCGCTACCTGGCCGCCGACCTGGGCCCGCGGCAGATCCGGGTGAACGCCATCTCCGCCGGCCCGCTGCGCACGCTCGCCGGCAGCGCCGTGCGCGGCATCTCGCGCCTGCGCGACCTGACCGAGGAGCTGGCGCCGTTGCGCCGCAACATCACCCAGGAGGACGTGGGGGATGCGGCGGTCTTCCTGGCCAGCGACCTGGCCCGGGCCGTCACCGGCGTCGTGCTCTTCGTGGACAGCGGCTTCCACGTCATGGCCGTCCCGGCCGCCCTGGAGGGCGCGCCCGCGGCCGAGTGAGGACCCCAGGAGGCGCGCACCGGCGCGTCGAATTCCCTGGGACGGTGCAGACTCCTTGACGAGGCGGCTCACGACATGTTCTGGAGAGATCCCTTCCTCCGCGCACCTGTTCGCCGGTACGGACCCGCGCCCCGCCCCTCTGCCCCGCCCGCCTGGGCGTGGGCGCTCATGTGGTTCCTCACGGGCGCGGTAGCGGCGCGGGTCATCAGCGGGCTGTTCGGCTTCTAAGGTCGCGCTCTCCGGTCGGGGGCCGTCAGAAGTCCCACCCGTACAGGCGGCCCAGCACCGCCACCACGTTGTTCACCGCGTGGATGACGATGGGCGGGAGCAGGCTCCCCGTGCGCCCGTAGACCACCGCCAGCACCACGCCCAGCAGCAGGATGGGCAGGGCGTGGATGACCTGCTGGTGGACGGCGGCGAACAGCAGGGCGCTGCCGGCGGTGGCCCAGCGGGGGCCCCACCGCGCCCGCAGGCCGCCGTAGATCACGCCGCGGAAGTAGACCTCCTCACCGAGCGGCACCACGCCCGCCAGGAGCACCAGGAGCCAGGCCAGGCGCCACCCGTGCGCGCCGGCGACCACCGCCGCCAGCGGGTCCTGGGCGTGCTCGGCCACGGCGCGGGCCGCGGCCTGGGCGTGCCCCTCCACCAGCCCGACCAGGAAGATCGCCACCTCCTCGGCCCAGACGGCGACCGGGACCATCGCCCCGCCCAGGAGGAGCCCGAGCAGCGCCAGCGGGACGGGGCGGGGGGCGCTCAGGCCCAGCCGCTCCACCGGGAGGCGGTAGCGGTAGGCGATCCCGAAGACGGCCAGGGCCACGAACCCCAGGTTCTGCAGCAGGATGAGCCCGGAGAGCTCGGAGAGGTGCAGCGGGCCGTCCAGCACGCCGGCCAGTTCGGCCACGAGCGGCAGCGTGAGGGCGAAGTAGACGGCGATCCCCACCATCTCCGCCAGCCCCCAGGTGCCGGAGGGATCGGGGGAGCGGGCCCCCAGCAGGTACAGCGGGAGGAAGATCGGCAGGGTGAAGGGGACGAGGACGCCGAGCCCCCACAGGGCGGCCTCGAACCGCGGGCGCTCGGGGGGCAGCCGGCGCAGGGCGTCCTGGAAGACCCACACCCCCGCCGCGAACGCTATGATGAGGAAGAGGAGGTAGGCGATCGGCACGCCTGCAGGGGATTCTGGCAGGCCGCCCCTTGCTCCTGTCGAACTACCCGGTGACGGCGCCGCTCGCGCCGATTCCCCCGAGGTGACGTCCGTGTCCGTCGTCTCCGTGTACCGCCGCTGGCGCCCGCAGACCTTCGAGGAGGTCATCGGGCAGCAACGGATCACCCGCACCCTGCAGAACGCCCTGCGGGCGGGGCGGGTGACGCACGCCTACCTCTTCACCGGCCACCGCGGGACGGGGAAGACCACCCTGGCCCGCATCCTGGCCAAGGCGCTGAACTGCGAGCGCGGCCCCACCCCCGAGCCGGACAACACCTGCGCCGCCTGCGTGGCCATCACCCAGGGCACCAGCCTGGACGTCATCGAGATCGACGGCGCCAGCCACACCCAGGTCGACCACATCCGCGACCTGAAGGAGCGCATCGTCCTCGCCCCGGCGGAGGGGCGCTACAAGGTCTACATCATCGACGAGGTGCACATGCTCAGCACCAGCGCCTTCAACGCGCTGCTGAAGACGCTGGAGGAGCCCCCGCCGCACGCCGTCTTCGTCCTGGTCACCACCGAGCCGCACCGCATCCCGCCCACGGTGGCCTCGCGCTGCCAGCGCTTCGACTTCCGGCGCGTGCCGCTGCGGGAGATCGAGGAGCGCCTGCGCCGCATCGCCCGGGAGGAGGGCTTCCGCATCGACGAGGCGGCGCTGCGGGCCATCGCGCGGCTGGCCGACGGGTCGGTGCGCGACGCCGAGTCCATCCTCGACCAGGTGAGCGCCTACCGGGAGGAGGGCATCACCGCCGAGGACGTGCTGGCGATCCTGGGAGCCCCGACCGAGGAGACGCTGCAGGCCCTGGCCGGCGCGGTGCTGCGCGGCGACGTCGTGGAGGCGCTGCGCGTGGCCTCCGCCCTCCTCGACGAGGGGCGGGATCCCCGCCAGGTGATGCGGATGCTGCTGGAGCACTTCCGGGACCTGCTGGTGGCGCAGGTGGCGGAGGATCCGGCGTCGGCGCTGGACACCACGCCGGAGCGCCTGGCCGCCCTGCGCGCGCAGGCGGAGGGGGCCGACCAGGGGCTGGTGCTGCGCGCCCTGCGGGTGCTCAGCGACGCCATGGTGGAGACGCGCACCAACCCGCAGCCGCGCCTCCTCCTGGAGGTGGCGCTGATCCGGGCGGCCCGGCCCGAGATGGAGGCGGCGGCCCCGGGCGCGGGCACCCTGCCCGCAGGGCCATCCGGCGGCGCCACCCGCCAGGGACCGACCCGCCCCACGGCCCGCCCTGCCCCCTCGACCCCCCCGAGGCGACGGCCCGCACCGCCGGGGCCGGGCGGCGCATCTCCCGTCCCACCGGGGCCGGCCGGCGCGTCCCCCGCACCGCCGGGGCCGGCCAGCGCGCCCCGCGCATCCCCGACCGCGGCCGAGCCCGCGACAGCATCGGACGGCCGCGTCCCCACGCTCGACGAAGTGCGCGCGCGGTGGGCACGGGTCCTGGAGGAGGTCAAGCGGGCCAGGATGCTGTGCCACGCCCTCCTCATCGACGGCGTGCCGGTGGCGGTGGAGGGGAACACCCTTGTGGTCGGCCTGCGCCCCGGGTACAACTTCCACGTGGACAGCCTCCACCGCCCCGACAACCGGGAGATCGTCGAACGGGCGCTGGCGCAGGTCTTCGGCCGCCCCCTGCGCCTGCGCTGCCGGGTGCAGGAGGAGGCCGAGCTGGCCGCCGCCGTCGCCGCCCCCGAGCCCGCGGCGACCGGCGACCCGCTGGTGAGCCATGCGGTCGAGCTGTTCGGCGGCGAGATCGTCGAGGTGAAGCGGGTCGACGAGACGGGGTGAGCGCGGGCCATGTTCAACGTCGGGAAGATGATGAAGCAGGTGCAGAAGCTCCAGGCCGAGGTGGCCCGCATGCAGGAGGAGCTGGCGGCCGAACGGGTGGAGGTCACCGTGGGGGGCGGCGCGGTGCGGGCGGTGGCCAACGGGCACGGGGAGCTCGTGGACCTCACCATCGACCCGGCGGCCGTGGACCCCGGCGACGTGACGCTCCTCCAGGACCTGGTGCGGGCGGCGGTGAACGAGGCCCAGCGCAAGGCGCGGGCGCTGGGCGAGGAGCGGATGCGCGCGTTGACGGGAGGAGTCCGCTTCCCCGGTCTCGCCATCTGAGGCCGGTCCGCGCATGCACGCCCCGCCCCTGGCCCGCCTGATCGACGCGCTCGGCACCCTCCCCACCATCGGCCCCAAGACGGCGCAGCGCCTCGCCTACCACATCCTGCGCCTCCCGCCCGAGCAGGCGGAGGCGCTGGCCCAGGCCATCCTGGAGGCGCGGGCGCGCACCCGCTACTGCAGCGTCTGCTGGAACCTCACCGACGAGGACCCCTGCGCCATCTGCCGGAACCCCCAGCGCACGGCCTCGGTGATCTGCGTCGTGGAGGACCCGCGGGACGTCGTGGCGCTGGAGCGCACGCGCGAGTTCAAGGGGCGCTACCACGTCCTGCACGGCGCGATCTCCCCCCTGGACGGCGTCGGGCCCGACGACCTGCGGATCGCGGAGCTGCTGGAACGCGTGCGCACCGGCGAGGTGGACGAGGTCATCGTCGCCACCAACCCGCGGGTGGAGGGCGAGGCGACGGCGATCTACCTGGCCAGGCTGCTCAAGCCGCTCGGCGTGCGGGTGACGCGCATCGCCCACGGCCTGCCGGTGGGGGCCGACCTGGAGTACGCCGACGAGGTGACCCTGGCGCGCGCCCTGGAGGGGCGGCGGGAGCTGTAACCGCCGTCGTCGTGCCCGACTGCGGCACGGGCGGGGCGCCGCGCCCGACCTGCCCTGCGGCCCGTCCGGCGCGTCCGGCCCTGCGGTCGGTCCGGCGCGTCCGGTCCGCCACGGCGCGAACCGCCTGCTATACTGGGTAGGGAGCGATCAGCGATGGACTTCGTCAGCCCGACGCACGGGAAGCTGACCTTCAGCCAGATGTTCCGGCACCTGGTGGCCTTCATGGAGGAGGAGCCGGACCAGCGCTACCACCTGATCATCGGCACCGACTCCCTGCTGGGGGACGAGACCCACTTCGTCACCGCCATCATCGTGCACCGGGTGGGCCACGGGGGCCGGTACTTCTACCGGAAGCTGCGCAACCGCAAGATCGAGAGCCTGCGCCAGCGCATCCTCTTCGAGACGGCGCTGAGCCTGGAGGCGGCCAGCCTCATCACCGCGGAGCTGGCCCGCAACGGCTACTCCAAGCTCCCCGTGGAGATCCACCTGGACGTGGGGGAGAAGGGGGAGACGAAGCGGATCATCCGCGAGGTGGTGGGCATGGTGACGGGCTCGGGCTACGCCGCCGTCACCAAGCCGGACGCCTACGGGGCGAGCAAGGTCGCGGACAAGCACAGCAAGTAGCCCCGCAGCTGCCGCCGGGCACGCCGGTCGCCACGCTCTGGAGCCCTCTGCTCGCGGCGCTGCTGTGCGCCACCCCTGGCTGGCGCCCGCCTCTCCGGCACCCCGGCGGCAATACCGTTCGCAACTGGGCCCGGGCCCAGTTGCGAACGGCCGCATTCGGCGCGTGAGCGGCGCCTGCTCGGGGAGGAGCGGCGCCACCCCGCGGCCGTTCGGGCACAGAGTGGCGCCGGCCGTAGGGGTCAGGAAGGCGTCATCGCGCGCCGGGGCGCGACCGGGCGCAGCGCCGTCCGCCCCTCCAGGTAGGGCCGGAGCACCTCCGGGACGGCCACGCTGCCGTCGGCCTGCTGGTAGTTCTCCAGCACGGCGATGAGCGCGCGGCTCGTGGCCACGGCCGTCCCGTTCAGCGTGTGCACGTAGTCGCTCCGCCGCCCCTCCCGGAAGCGCAGGCCCAGGCGCCGCGCCTGGAAGTCGGTGGTGTTGCTGCAGGAGGTCACCTCGCCCCACCCGCCGCGGCCGGGCATCCACGCCTCGATGTCGTAGGTCTTGGCCGAGGCCGCGCCGGTGTCGCCGCCCGCCAGCAGGACCACCCGGTAGGGGATGCCGAGCCCCTGTAGGATCTCCTCCTCGACGCGCACCAGGAACTCGTGCTCCTCCCAGGAGCGCTCGGGGTGGGCGTACGAGAACATCTCCACCTTGTCGAACTGGTGGACGCGGAAGAGGCCGCGCACGTCGCGGCCGTAGGAGCCGGCTTCGCGGCGGAAGCACCAGGAGATGCCGGCGAGGCGCAGCGGCAGCCGGTCGGCCTCGAGCGTCTCGTCCATGTAGAGCCCGGCCAGGCTCTGCTCCGAGGTGCCGATCAGCGCCAGGTCGTCCTCCGGCAGCAGGTAGGTCTGCTGCGGGTCGAAGGCCACGCCGCCCCAGGCGCCGGTGATGACGCGCGGGCGCACCAGCACCGGCGGGATCACCGGCAGGAACCCGTGGCGCAGGAGGACGTCCAGGGCGTACCGGACCAGGGCCATCTCCAACAGCGCCCCGTCGCCCAGCAGGTAGTAGAAGCGTGAGCCGGCCACCTTGGCCCCGCGCTCCAGGTCGAGGATGCCGAGCGCCGTGCCCAGGTCGACGTGGTCCCTGGGCGGGAAGGGGAACGACGGCGGCTCGCCCCAGGTCCGGACGACGCGGTTCGCCGTGGCGTCGCCCGGGGGGACGGTCGCGTGCAGCAGGTTGGGCAGCGCCCGCAGCGCCGTCTCCAGCGCCTCGTCGGCGGCGCGCAGGTCGGCCTCCAGCGCACGCAGCCGCTCCGCCAGCGCGCGCGCCTCGGCGAGCCGCGCCGCCTGCGCCTCTCCCTCCAGGCGGGCCACCTCGGCGGAGAGGCGCTTGTGCGTGGCCCGCGCCGCCTCGGTCTCCTGCACGACCGCCCGGCGGCGCTCGTCCAGGGCCAGCACCCGGTCGACCAGCGCCGGGTCGAGCCCGCGCCGGCGCAGGGTCTCGCGCACGAGGTCCGGCTGGCGCCGGATCAGCCTGAGGTCGAGCATGGCGTCACCGTCACCTCATGCCCACGTTACTGTGCCGCCGCGCAAATCACAAACGCCCGCCTCCCGGGAGGCGGGCGGTCCGAAGGGACGGGCGGGGGAAGGGACGGGCGGGGTCAGTCGACGAGGACGACGCGCAGGACCTCCTCCAGCGAGGTCGTCCCGTCCAGGGCCCGGGCCAGGCCCTCCTCGCGCAGGGTGCGCATCCCCGCCGCCAGGGCGGCCTCGCGGATCGCGGCGGCGCCAGCCCCGCGCACGATCAGCTCGCGCACGGCGTCGTCCACCGCCATCACCTCGTACAGCCCCAGACGGCCCCGGTAGCCCAGCCCCCCGCAGCGCGGGCACCCCCGGGGCCGGTAGACGGTGGGCACCTCGGCGGGGTCGAGGCCCAGCCGGAGGAGGACCTCGCGCGTCGGCACGTACGGCTCGCGGCACTCGACGCACAGCGCCCGCACCAGGCGCTGCGCCACCACCCCCAGCACCGAGGCCCCCACCAGGAAGGGCTCGATCCCCATGTCGGCCAGGCGCGTCACGGCGCTGGGGGCGTCGTTGGTGTGGAGCGTGCTCAGGACCAGGTGCCCGGTGAGGGAAGCCTGTACGGCGATGCGCGCCGTCTCCTCGTCGCGGATCTCCCCCAGCATGATGATGTCCGGGTCCTGGCGCAGGAAGGCGCGCAGGCCCCGGGCGAAGGTGAGGCCGGCGCGCGGGTTCACCTGCACCTGCACGATGCCGGGGAGCTGGTACTCCACCGGGTCCTCGATGGTGAGGATCTTCACGTCCGGCCGGTTCAGCCGGTTGAGGGCGGCGTACAGCGTGGTGGTCTTGCCGCTCCCGGTGGGCCCGGTGACGAGGATCAACCCGTAGGGCTTGGCGATGAGCCGCTCGAAGCGGGCCTGGGCCTCCGGGCGGAAGCCCAGCCGCTCGATGGGCACCATGGCGTTGCCCTTGTCCAGGATGCGCATGACCACGCTCTCGCCCCACATGCTGGGGACGGTGGAGACGCGCAGGTCGACCGCGCGCCCGTCCAGCGCCAGCTCGATGCGCCCGTCCTGGGGCACGCGCCGCTCGGCGATGTCCAGGTTGGCCATGATCTTCAGCCGGGAGACCAGCGCGGCGTGGGCCTGCATGGGCACCGCCATGACCTGGTGGAGGGTGCCGTCCACCCGGAAGCGCACCACCACCTCCCGCTCCTGCGGCTCGACGTGGATGTCGCTCGCCCGCTGCCGGACGGCCTGCACCAGGATGCTGTGGGCCAGCCGGACGATGGGCGCCTCCTCGGCCACCGCCCGCAGGTGGCCGACCGCCGCCTCGCCTTCGGGCTCGTCGCGGCGGACCTCCTCCAGCACGTCGCCCACGGCCCGGTCGAGTGCCGGATAGCGTCCCAACGCCAGGCGGAAGTCCTCCGGGGTGATGAGGACGGGGACGGTGTCGAGGCCGGTCACCTTGCGCAGGTCGTCGAGGGCGACGACGTCGAGGGGGTCGACCATCCCCAGGCGGAGGGTCCCGCCGGCGACCTCCAGCGGGATGGCCTGGTAGCGCCGGGCCAGGTGCTCGGGGACGAGGGCGAGGAGCTGGGCGTCAGGCGGCCGGTCGGGGAGGGAGGCGAACTCCACGCCCAGGTGCGCCGCCACGGCCGCGGCCACCTCGCGGCGCGGCTCGACCTCCATCCCCAGGATGATGCGGGCGAGGTGCTGCGAGGTCTCCTGCTGGCGGCGGAGCGCCTCGGCGAGCTGCTCGGGGGTCAGGAACCCGGCGGCGAGCAGCGCGTCGCCCAGGGAGGCGACCCGGCGCCACCCACGCTCGCCCTCCAGGACCGAGAGGCCCTGCCCGGGCCGGCTCCCTCCGTCGGATCCTGCCATCGCACGCGCGAACCTCTCCGGGCCTGCCATAAGCCTTCCCTGCCCAAGCCGCAACGGGGCGTAGACGTGGGCCGCCCGTCACCGCGCGGCCCGGCGGGCGCCGGGCCACGACCGTGCGGCGGCCCGGGCTGGGCACGGGGCGACGACCATGCGGCGGTCCGAGTGGGGGAAGCGGGGACGACTATGCGGCGGTCCGGGTTGGGCAAGAGGGTCTGGAAGCGAAAGGAGCGCACATGCGCCTCGGAGAGATCCTGGTGTCGGCGGGGCTGGTCACGCCCGAGCAGATCACCGCTGCCCTGGCCATCCAGCGCGAGACCGGCGAGCGCATCGGCGAGGTCCTCCTGCGCCAGGGGTGGATCTCCGAGGACGACCTGGCCTGGGCGCTCAGCAACCACCTGGGGTTCCCCTACGTCTTCCTGACCCCGGAGATCGTCGACCCGGACGCGGTGCGGCTCCTCCCGGAGGAGGTCCTGCGCACCCACCGCGTCCTCCCCATCCTGCGCTTCGAGCGGGAGCTGACGCTGGGGATGGTCGACCCCACCGACGAGGAGGCGGTGGAGACGGTGCGCCGCCTGACGGGGCTGGAGGTCAAGCGCGCCCTGGTCCGCCCGGCCAACCTGGCGGCGGTGCTGGCGCGGCTCTTCCACCGTCGCGACGGCGAGCCGGGCGGCGGGGAGGCGGCCTCGGCGGCCCGGCAGTTCCTGCGCTTCCACCTGGTGCAGGCGCTCCAGCAGGACGCCACCGAGATCTACATCGATCCCGCCGCGGACAGCCGCGTGGCGCTGGCCTACCGCATCCGCGGCGTGGCCGTCGGCCGGCCGGCCATCCTGCGCGAGCTCTACGAGGACATCCTCACCGACCTGCGCCTGGAGACGGGCCTCGCCGACGGCGGACAGGGAGGCTTCACCACCCGCGTGGGCCAGAGCACCCTCACCGTCGGGGTCACGCTCGCCCCCACGCGGTGGGGGACGGCCGCCGCCCTGGCGCTCCACCCGCTGCGCGATGCGCCCCCCGCGCTGGAGGCCCTCGGCGTCGCCCCCCTCGACCCCCCGCCCGCGGGGCGCGGGGTGGTGCTCGTGGCCTCTCCCGACCCGCGCGCCCGCCGCGCCGTCCTGCACGCGCTGGCCGCGGCCCGGGGCCCCGCGCGGTTGGTCTGCGTCGGGGCGGTGGCGACGGTCGACTACCCCCGCACGCCCCACCTGGTCCTCGGCCCGGGGAGGCAGGCACGCTCCCGCTACGCCCGGGCCGTGGTCGAGGGGCGGGCGTTGGGACCGGACCTGCTGCTCGTGGACGACCTGCCCACCCGGGGCGCGCTGCGCGCCGCGCTGGAGGCCGGGGCCCGGACGCTCGTCCTGGCGGGCGACCCTTCCCCCACGGTGGCCGCCGCGCTGGACCGGTGCGCCCGCGAGCTGCCCCGCCGCGCGGTCCTGGCGCTGGTCCAGGGGGTGCTGCTCGTCCGGCCGGTGCGGCTACTCTGTCCGGTCTGCGGAGGGCGAGGAGAGCGCGCCGCCGGGCGCGGGTGCGACGCCTGCCTCTTCACCGGGTTCAGCGAGGAGCGGCTGCTCAGCGCCTACGCGCCGGTGGGGGCCCGTCCCGCGGTCGCGTCGGGCGCCGGTCCCGGAGGCGCCGGTGCGGCGGGCGCGCGCCTGGCGGAGATCGCCGGGGAGGCGGAGGCCGCGCTGTGCCGCCAGGCCGAGGCGCTGCTCGAGGCCGGGCTGGTCAGCCCCGACGAGGTCCAGCTGGCGCTGGCCGGGATCGCCCGCCCCCGGCCCCAGGCGGCAGAGGCCCGCTGATGCGCCGGCCGCGCCTGCCGTGGACATAGTCGACCTGCTCCTCCTGGCCCGCGAGCGCCGGGCCTCGGACCTGCACCTGGCCCCCGGCATGCCCCCGGCCCTGCGCCTGCAAGGGCGCCTGGTGGCCCTGGAGGCGCCGCCGCTCGAGCCCGACGAGACCCACCGGATGCTCTACGACATCCTCACCGACGAGCAGAAGGCCCGCTTCGAGGCCACGAGCGACCTGGACTTCGCCATCGAGCTGAGCCGCGCCGGCCGCTTCCGGGTGAACGCCTTCGTGCAGCGGCTGGGGGTGGCCATGGTCCTGCGCCTGATCCCCTCCACCGTCCTGACCCTGGACGAGCTGGGGATGCCGCCGGTGCTCAAGGACCTGGCGATGAAGGACCGCGGCCTCGTGCTGGTGACCGGCCCCACCGGGTCGGGGAAGTCGACGACGCTGGCGGCCATGGTCGACCACATGAACACCCACCGCGACGACCACATCATCACCATCGAGGACCCGATCGAGTTCGTGCACACGCCCCGCCGCTGCCGGATCAACCAGCGCGAGGTGGGGGTGCACACGCACTCCTTCAGCGCGGCCCTGCGCAGCGCGCTGCGCGAGGACCCCGACATCATCCTGGTCGGGGAGATGCGCGACCTGGAGACCATCGCCCAGGCCATCACCGCCGCGGAGACCGGGCACCTGGTCCTCTCCACCCTCCACACCAACAGCGCCCCCCAGACCATCAGCCGCATCGTGGACGTCTTCCCGCCCCACCAGCAGGAGCAGGTGCGGGCCCAGCTGGCCGAGGCGCTGCTCGGGGTGGTGGCCCAGACGCTGGTCCCGGCGCTGGACGGCTCGGGGCGCGTGGCCGCCCTGGAGGTGATGGTGGCCACGCCGGCCATCCGCAACCTGATCCGGGAGAACAAGACGCACCAGATGCTCTCGGCCATCCAGACCGGCGCGCGGGACGGGATGCAAAGCCTCGACCAGGCCCTCAAGACGCTGGTGAAGCAGCGGCGCATCCACCCGGACGAGGCGCTGAAGCGCGCGGTCGACCGCGACGCCTTCCTCTCCGACCGCCCCGCGCCACTCCAGTCGCCCGCCCCCAGCCCGCTCCGCCGGTGAGCCCACCGGACCTCCACGCCCTGCTCGTGGAGATGGAGGCGCAGGACGCCTCCGACCTCTACCTGAAGGTGGGGCGCCCGCCGATCCTGCGCGTCGCCGGCGGGCTGCGGCCGCTGGAGGCGCCGCCGCTCGACGCCGAGGCGGTGCGGGCGCTCACCGCCCCGGTGATGGAGGAGCGCCACCGGCGGGAGTTCGAGGAGGCGCGCCGCGCCGACGTCGCCTACAGCGTGCCGGGGCTCGGGCGCTTCCGCGTGAACGTCTACGTCCAGCGGGGCACGCCGGCGGCGGTGATCCGGCGCGTGCGCAGCCGCATCCCCTCCTTCGAGGAGCTGCGCCTGCCCCCGGCGGTGGCGGAGCTGGCGCTGGCGCCGCGGGGGCTCGTGCTCGTCACCGGCCAGACCGGCTCGGGGAAGTCCACCACGCTCGCGGCCATGGTGGATTACCGGAACCGGCAGCGGCCCGGGCACATCGTCACGGTGGAGGACCCCATCGAGTTCCTCCACGAGGACCACCGCAGCCTGGTGAGCCAGCGCGAGGTGGGTACGGACTGCCCCTCCTTCAGCCACGCCCTGCGCGACGCGCTGCGCCAGGCCCCCGACGTCATCCTGATCGGCGAGATCCGCGACGAGGAGACGGCCGCCGCCGCCGTCTACTTCGCCGAGACCGGCCACCTGGTGCTCTCCACCCTCCACGCCAGCAACGCCGGGCAGACCCTGGAGCGGCTGCTGCACTTCTTCCCGCCGGAGCGGCACGCCGGGCTGGCCCTGCAGCTCTCCCTCACGCTGAACGGGGTGCTGGCGCAGCGCCTGCTCCCCCGCGCCGACGGGCAGGGGCGCGTGGTGGCGGTGGAGGTCCTGCTGGCCACGCCGCGGGTGCGCGAGCTGCTGCGCCGGGGCGACCTGCCCGGCATCCGCGCCGCCATGCAGTCGCCCGCCGGGGTGGCGGAGGGGCTGCAGACCTTCGACCATGCCCTGTACGAGCTGATCCAGTCCGGCCTCGTCGACGCCGAGACCGGGCTGCGCGCCGCGGACAGCCCCAACGACCTGCGCCTGAGGCTGAAGGGCCTGCGCTGACGGGCCTCCCGGGCCCCCCTGCCGCGCGTGTGCACCCGGGGGCGCCCCCCGCCGCCCCCCCGCCGGCACCCCGCCGGCACCCCCGCCGCCGGCCCGCACGTCCGCCGGCCGATCCGCCCGCCGGCCTAGACGTCGAAGATGATCTGGGCGCGCCAGAGGCCGTCCTGCCGCTCCACCCGCAGCCCGTGGTAGGTCACCGCCTTCACGTCCAGGCGGAAGGTGTGGCGCCCCGGGTCGACCGGTTCGCCGGCCACCTGCGCCTCCAGGGCCGTGGGGGTGACCGTCTCGACCTGGAAGCGCGCCGGGAGGAAGCCGTCGCCGTTGAACAGGACGAGGAGCTCGCCCAGCCAGGCCACGAGCAGCCCCTCCAGGTCCTCGGCCGTCGCGCGCACCGGCCGGGTCTCGCGCTCGGCCACGGTGGCCGGGTCGACGATGAAGTGGAACATCCCCCGGGCGGCGTTGGCGAACAGCTCCGGCAGGTCGCGCCCGTAGGCCACCAGGCCGACCTCGGCGGTGTGGTCGATGGGCTCGAACGGCGGGAGGTCGCTCACGGCCTCATCAATAGCAGGCCCGGGGAGGCGGTGCTAGAATGAGGCCCCGCCGCGGCCCTGCCCGCAGCCTTCGTGGCCTGCCCAGGGATCGCCGGCCCGGCGCGGCGGAGGCGGCAGAGAGGAGGTCGCGGATGGACGACCAGCGTGAGCGCATCCGCCTCACGACCACGGTCGCCTGCGCGGGGTGAGCGTCGAAGCTCAGCCCGGCCGACCTGGCGCAGGTCCTGCGCCACCTCCCACAACCCAGTGACCCCCGCCTGCTGGTGGGGTTCGAGCACGGCGACGACGCTGCCGTCTACCGCCTGACCGACGAGCTGGCGCTGGTGCAGACGGTGGACGTCTTCACGCCGGTGGTGGACGAGCCCTACCACTACGGGGCCATCGCCGTGGCCAACGCCCTCTCCGACGTCTACGCCAAGGGGGCCCGGCCGCTGCTCGCGCTCAACATCGTCGGGTGGCCGCGCGGGAAGCTCCCCCTGACCGTGCTCGGGGAGATCCTGCAGGGCGGCGCGGCCAAGGCCCAGGAGGCCGGCGTCCTCATCGTGGGCGGCCACACCGTCGACGACCCCGAGCCGAAGTACGGACTGGCCGTCACCGGCGTGGTCCACCCCGACCGGGTGGTGACGAACGCCGGGGGGCGGCCGGGCGACGTGCTGGTGCTCACCAAGCCCATCGGCATCGGCGCGATCACCACGGGGATCAAGCAGGGGAAGGCGTCGGCCGAGGCGGCGGAGGCGGCCATCCGGCTGATGGGCGTGCTCAACCGCGGAGCCGCCGAGGCCATGCTGGAGGTGGGCGTGCACGCCTGCACCGACGTCACCGGCTTCGGGCTGCTCGGGCACCTGCACGAGCTGGCGCTGGCCAGCGGCGTGGCGGCGGTGGTGGAGGCCGGCCGGGTGCCGGTCCTGCCCGAGGCGGCCGACCTGGTACGGGCCGGCGCGGTGGCCGGGGGGACGGCGCGGAACCTGGAGTTCCTGGCGGACTGGGTGCGCTTCGACGAGGCCCTCCCCGAGGAGGTGCGCATCCTCCTGGCCGACGCCCAGACCTCCGGCGGCCTGCTGATGGCCGTCCCCCCCGAGCGCGCGGGACGGCTGGAGGCGGCGCTGCGGCACCGGCAGGTGCCCGCAGTGGCCCGCATCGGCACCCTGACGGAGGGCCCCGCGGGGCGCCTGTCGGTCACCGTCTGACAGGGACGCGGCGCCCGGGCAGGCCCCCGGACCTCGCCTCTGGGCCCCCGGACCCGCCTCTGGGCCCCCTGGCACAGGCGCGGCGCCGGCCACCCACGCGAACACCGCGCAGGTCACCCGGGCAGGCGCGGGGTCATGATGCTGGCCGTCAGGTTCAGGATGAGGTGAGCGATGGTCGAGGCTGCGGTGCCCCAGCGCAGCCGCAGCCAGCCCAGCGCGAACGACCCGGTCAGCAGAGTGGTCGGGCGGGCCAGCGAGAAGTCGACGACGACGTGCTTCGCGGCGAAGAAGAGCGCAGTCTTCACGAAGCCCAGTTCTCCCTGGATGTACCCTCGCCAGAAGAACTCCTCCACCACCGGGGCGAGCACGCCGTTGGCGACGATCTGGAGGACCCAGGCAACGACCGTGGCCCGCTGCTCGGGCTCGAGCTTCCCTGTCAGGGTCTGATCGAGGTGGTGCGTGCCAAAGCTGAGGAGCGGGACGAGGAGCACTCCGCCGAGGATCCCGGCGAGCACCGCGGGACGGTCCCACCGGTACCCCAGCGGGTAGCCGGCGAGGCGTCGGCCAAAGAACCAGCCCAGGATGACCAGGGCGAGGCCGGTCATCACCATCTGCAGCGTGAAGATCTCCGGGGGCAGGGCTGCGGTGCGCGGGATCCATCCCAATTCCATGAGCCCGATGCCGACCGCAACGAACAGCACCAGCCGCACCGCCAGCTCGACGGCGATCCACACCGCGATCGCCCTGAGGGGCCTAAGGCCGACCTGAGGCCTGACCTGCCGGACAGTGTTCATCGCAGCCTCCCGGGACCATGACGAGGCGCCGCCGGGCCATCGCGTCATAGAGGCGCTGGCCGAAGAGGACCCGACCCACGACGAGCGGCGGCACGGCGGGCCACAGGCAGGGAGCGCGTCCGGCGATCTGGATCAGCACATCCATGCCCTCGCGGATGGCGCCGTCGGAGCGGCGGCTGAGGATCCGCCGTGCCGCGCGGTCCTGGTCGATCTCGGGAACCGTGCGGAAGGAGCGGTAGCGCACCAGTCCGGTGCCCAGGCTCCTCAGCAGGTCGATGCTGCGGACGCACGAGGGACACCAGCCGTCGTAGAAGACCTCGAGCCTCCACCGCCGGACCACCCCCCGGTACTCATCGTCTGTCAGCAGGAGCGGGTAGACCGCGAGCATGCTCCAGGCGAACGTCACCAGGCCCATGATCAGGGCAATGTTGACGTGGAACAGCACCCCCGCGCCGATCACCAGGTACCGGGTGTACCGGTTCAGCAGTGCGGGCAGGAAGAAGACTTCGAAGAGCACCGTCCCGTAGGTGCCTCCCACCACGAGCCAGGGGTTGTGCGTGATGTACCGGGCGAGCGCTGGCCACGTGAACTCCTCGACGCGCAGGATGTAGTAGAGCGCCGTCCCGTTCTGCCAGACCTCGCCCATGACCTTGTAGAATCCCGTGCTGACGTAGAGGTAGGCCAATTGGGCCAGGATGAGCAGGACGCCCACATTGTGGACGATGGCCTTGGTCTCGACGAGCCGGCGAGGCCGCGGTGCCATCACGGTCAGGTAGGCGCCCGTGTTCACGAGGACGAGGAAGAGCAGGATGATACGGACAAAGTTGTCTCCGCCGTCCCCCAAGAGCGGGTTGCGGTCCTGAAACGACCAGACGAACAGCCAGTGCAGCACGGTCATCAGCCGAGGGAAGACGCCCAAGGTGAGCAGGACGGCGACGGCGATCGCGGCCGCATACAGCGCCTCGAATGCGGACGGCGGGACATAGCGAAACAGGCTGAACGGGGAGGCGTCGAGCAGGTACTGGGAAAGCGGCCAGACGCCGTCGGGTCCGTACAGGGTGTGGCGGACGGAGAGGTGGAGCCCGTAGTAGTAGAGGGCCAGGAGCCCGAGGCTCACCCGCGTCAGGCTGGCGCCGATGAGCCAGTGCTCGGTGGTGAACCAGGCCAGCAACCGGAGGGGCACGCGCTTCAGTCTCATCGGATTGGAGTCCACGGCAGCATGACGTACAGGACATCTCCACGGTGGACGGGGAGGAAACGCTTCGACCACACCGGGGGGCGATGGATGAGAATGCGGGCTTGACCCCACTCAGCGCCCTGCCGGACGCAGTGACGGCGCGTCAACTCCTGCAGGACGTACTGCCCCATCTCCCGCCGTGCAGCGATCTCCGGGTCGTCTCGACAGGCTTTCAGGTGGGGCTGCTTTGGACAGACGACCCGGCGCCACTCGTTGGTCGAACGCCCCAGGTAGAGCAGCATGGCGTTCTGCTGCACGCGCAGCAGTCGACCGAGGGGCGTGTGGCGGTCCAGGTGGTGGCGTGCCAGCAGGGGGGTGGTCACGTCCTCCCACGGCCCGACGGTGCGCCCCACCCTGCACCGGATTGTCAGGATGAAGTTGCGGTTGATGGGGTTGGGCGCGAACAGGTGCCAGTTCTGCGCGAAGAACGGGTGCATGATCGCGTCGTTCCACCTCACGAGGCGCGCCTTCACCGGGTTGGGAGGTGTGAGGTAGAGGTACGCGTTCGCCAGGTAGAAGAGGGCCGCCGTGGCCATGACGACCATGGTCACGGTGTTGACGATCCGCATCCCCGCACCGGGCACAGCTCACTCCACGTCGAACGCCAGCTCCAGCACGTGCGCGTACCCTCCGGGCGGGGGAGCCCATAGGTGGTCCAGCAGCCACTCCACGGCGGCTCTGGTGTAGGCGCCGGCGAGGTGCCAGTCGGGGAGGGCGTTGTCCTGACCGACGCGATCACCGGCCAGGTCGCCCTCGCTGCCGTCCACGGCAGCGAGGGCGACTTCGAGCTCTCCCATCGCCAGCAGCCCGACCGCCCGGCAATCCCTGTCAGCGAGGCAGAGGGCCGCGGGGCCGACCTGCTGCATCGGCGTTGCCCGGGCCCCATGCCCTCCCAGGGCGGCCATGGCCGCCAAGAGCACACCCAGGGTCGCAAGTGCGCCGAGCATGCGCATGACGCTGTCACCCGGTTCCGGCCTGTGCCGAGGCCACGTCACTCGACGTCGAACGCCGTATCGAGGACGTATGCCACGTCGGTGGGAGAGACGTCACCTGAGAAGTGCTCCATGATCCAGTTGACCGCGACCACGACCAGGTCACGAAACAGGTCCGCCCAGTGCCAGTCGGGCGTGGCACGATCGCCGCCGATCTCGTTTGCGGAGAAATCCCCGGCGAGGTTGCCTGCCAGCTCGTGCTCGAGTTCCGCGGCAGCGATCTGGATGGCGGGTCGGCAATGGCCGTCCAGCACCCGCGGGCCGGCACAGAGGTTCGCGGCCACGCCGGTCTTCGGCAGCGGAGCGGCTCGCAGGCCCTTGACCGCCACGCCCGAGACCACTGCGAGGAGCACACACACTACGGCCATCTGACGCATGATCGTCCTCCTCTCCCGGATCTGACAGCTGCGGGGACGCACGCTGCCCGAGACGGCCAGCACGCCCGGGTGGCGGCCCGAGGCACCGGCCCTCGGCGGCGAGAGGGCATCCCCCGCCTGCTGTCACCTATGGGATCGGCCAGGGGGAGAATTTTTCAGGGGGCGGGCGGAGACGCAATCAGACCAGGCTGGACCGTCCCCCCATGAAGAGGTGCTGGTTGGCGTAGCCGGCCAAGGGGCCGAAGCGTTCCCGGGCCCACGCGCGGATTCCCCGCAGGGTGGCGGGGGCGTCCGGGTAGGCCCGGCGCACCGCCCGCTCCACCCAGACGTCCACCGGGAAGGCCTCCCCGTGCCCCAGGGCAAAGAGCAGGACGCACTCCGCGACCTTCTCGCCCACCCCCGGCAGCGCCAGGAGGCGCTCACGGGCCTGCGCGTAGGGTAGGGAGGCCAGAGCGTGCAGGTCGACCTGGCCGTCCGCCACCAGGCGGGCCAGGTCCCGGACGTAGGGGGCCCGGTAGCCCAGGATGCAGGCCCGCAGGCTGCGCAGGGGGGCCTCGGCCAGGCGCCCGGGCTCGGGGAAGGCGAAGTGGCCAGCCCCCAGCGGTCGGCCGAAGCGACGGGCCAGGGCCTCCACCGACAGGCGGATCTTGGGGATGTTGTTGAAGGCGGAGATGACGAAGGAGACCAGGCACTCCCAGAGGTCCTGGCGCATCAGGGCGATCCCGGTGGTTTGCGGGAGGAGACGGCGCAGCACCGGGTCCCGTGCCAGAGCGCGCTCGACGGCCGCGAGCGGCGCATCGAGGCCCAGGTGGCGGGCCAGGGCGGGCAGGGCAGGGTCGCCCGGCTGGGCCGCCACCTCCAGCCACCCTCCCACCTGGCGCACCCGCCACACCCGGCCGTCCACGACGCCGACCGCCCAGCCATCCCGCTCCGTCCACCGGAAGACCTGGCCGCAGGCGAGCGTGCGGCCCAGGTGGTACGGGCGGGACAGGCGGAGCCGGACCGGCGGGATGGGCGGCGGGGAGGCGGGCATCGGACCGGACGCGGCAGAACCGGGCGCTTGCGCGGGCCTCGCGGGAGCGCGCAGTGCCGTTGCGGAAGCGCGCGCTGGGGACGTGGGGGGGACGGTGCGCTGGACGGTCACACCGTGAAAGGGTCGACCGCGTCCAGGATGCGCTGGGACCAGGTCTCCATGGCCGGGTAGGCCGCCCGGACCTCCTCGCGCGTGGCCAGCCGGCCGCTCAGCCGGTCGGTCTCGCGCACCCGCACCGCCGGGTCCTCCACCTCCACCAGGTAGACCAGCCCGAAGTGGACCCGGCTCACCGGCGTGTCCTCCTCGTTGAGCACGCCGAGCAGCCGGGCGCGCCACGGGGGACGGACCACCAGCTCCTCCTGCAGCTCCCGCTCCCACCCGGCCTGGAGGACGTCCGCGGCTGCGGCCTCCGTCGCGGCCTCCTCGCCCGCGCCGCCGTCCTGCCGCGCGATGTGCCCTCCCACCCCGATGGAGTAGAGCCCGTGCAGGCGGCGCTCCGCCCCCGAGCGCAGGCGCTGGAACAGGAAGATGCGGTCGCGGTGGCGGACGATCAGGTAGGGGATGATTTGCTTGAGCGCCGGGTCCTCCTCGACGTCGCCGCGGCGGCGGTAGGTGCCCCACCGCCGCACGCGCTCGACGTAGGCCGCCCCGTCCCCGGGGTGGAAGCCGACGAGCGGCGCCGGCAGCAGCGCCTCCCGCGGCACCACCAGGATCTGCTCCTCCGCCTTCGCCTGCGCCTCCGCCTTCACCTGCGCCTCCGCCTTCACCTGCTCCTCCGCCCTCACCGCCGCCTGCCTCCGTCCCGTCGTCGCCGGCCCTGCCGTTCCGGCTCCTCTTTGAACGCCTCCCGCACCGCCTCCTCCTCGGTGAGCGGGCGGCGCGGGAAGACGGCGCGCAGCAGCGGCGGGGTCACCACCGTCGTCGCCAGCACCATGATCACCATGATGGCGAACCCCCGCGCCTCCAGCAGCCCCGCGGCCAGGCCGATGGAGGCGATGATGAGGCCCACCTCGCCCCGGCTGATCATCCCCACGCCGATGCGCAGCGCCTCGCGCCCCGTGAAGCCCGCCAGGCGGGCGCCGCCGCCACAGCCGACCACCTTGCCGGCGATGGCGGCCGCCACGACCGCGAGCGCCAGCGGCACGTCCGCCGGGGTCAGCGCGCGGGCGTTGGTCTGCAGCCCGATGCTCACGAAGAAGACCGGCACGAGGAGCGCGTAGATGAAGGCGCGCAGCCGCTGCTCGACCTCGTGGCGAAACCCCGCCTGCCCTACCAGCACCCCGGCCAGGTAGGCACCCGTGATTGCCGCCACCCCGCCCCCGGCCTCGGCCGCCCAGGCGTAGAGGAGGACCAGCAGGAGCGTGGCGGCCAGCAGGCCCTCGCTCACCGGGGCCCCTGCGGCGCGGGCCAGCAGCGGGCGCACCAGCCGGCCCAGGAGGAGCGCGGCCGCGAAGTAGAGGGCCATGCGCCCCGCCACCGCCGCCAGGCCCAGCCCCCCGCCGGCCCCGCCCCCTTCTGCGGCGGGCCCGGCTCCACCCGTCGTCAGCGCCAGGAAGACCGAGAGGACGATCAGGGCGATGACGTCGTCGACCACGGCCGCGCCGAGGAGGGTGACCCCTTCCTTCGAGCTCAGCTGGCCCAGCTCGATGAGCGTCTGCACGGTGATGCTCACGCTCGTCGCCGTGAGGACGATCCCCATGAAGAGGCTGCGCGTGAGGTCGAAGCCGAACGGCAGGGTCACCGCCAGGCCGAGCAGCAGCGGGGCGGCCACGCCGGCCACCCCGGCCGCCACCGCCACCTTCCCCACCCGGCGCATCTGCTCCAGGTCGGTCTCGAGGCCGGCCACGAACATGAGCAGCACCACGCCCAGGTTGGCCAGGAGGAAGACGCCGGCGGATTGGGCCTCGCCGGCGAAGGGCCCGCGCCCGAGCAGGTCCAGCACGGACGGCCCCAGGACGACGCCGGCCAGCAGCTCGCCCAGCACGGCCGGCTGGCCCGCGCGCAGGCTGAGCCAGCCCCCCGCCTTCGCCGCCGCCACGATCAGGGCCAGGAGGAGCAGGAAGTCCAGGATCTCGTGGTGCTCGGGCACGTCTCACCCCCAGGTCCGCTCGTCGTCACGCTCCCATGGGGTCAGGCAGGCACGCGTGGGTCGACCCTCCTGGCCGTGGCCCCACACCGGCCTGATTGTCGCATGCCCGCTGAAGACCGCATGTGAGCGGCAGACTGAACGGCAGCCGTTTACAAAGTGGCTTCAAGTGGCTACATTTTCTGGTGTGAAAGTGGTGGGGCTCCGCGAACTGAAGAACCGCCTGGCCGAGTACGTGCGGCACGTCCGTCGGGGAGACATTGTCATCGTCACGGACCGCGGCACGGTAGTAGCTGAGTTGCGCCGTCCAGACACGCTCTCCCCGGGCACCCGGATCGACAAGGGCGTCGAACTCCTTGCCAACCGCGGGCTGCTCATTCCTGGGATGCCTAACACACCGCGTATCTACCCTCGGCTGCGCCCGCTGCTGCGCGCCAGAACATCGCGGGAGCTGCTGGATAGCGAGCGCGGGGGCCGGTGAAGCTCTACGCCGAATCGAGCGCCATTCTGGCATGGTTGCTGGGGGAGCCTCCGGGGAAGGAGATTCGACATCTCCTCCGGACCGCTGAGCACGTCTTTACCTCGGTCCTGACGTTTGTGGAGGCAGATCGCGTGCTGATCAGGGCGCAGATCGTGGAGTCCCTCTCCCTGGACGCGGTAGCCGCTCGGCGAAGAACCCTGATCCGGGCAAGCCGGCACTGGCACATGGTCGATGTTCACAGAGAGGTGCTCGAACGGGCCCGCCGGCCGTTTCCCACCGAACCCATCCAGACGCTGGACGCCCTGCACCTCGCCAGCGCGCTGGCGGTCCGCACCGCTGTCCCCGAACTGGCACTGCTCAGCCTGGACCTGGCCATCCGTCGAGCGGGCGCGGCCCTGGCCCTCCCGATCCTCCCCACCTAGCAGGGTGCTGAAAAACGAATGCTTGCGAAAGTCAACCCCTTCATCGGCGCTCGCCCAGCGGCTAAGTTGGGCCCGGGAGCTCCGTCGGCCACCATCCGTCGCTCGACCTCTGGCCCATTCGCCCCCGCTGCCCTCCGGTAGACCCCAGCCCACATGGAAGCGGCGCCGTCAGGCCTGCGGCGCGGGCGACGTCCTGACCAGCGCCGCGCGCACGCGGGTCAAGAGCTCCACCAGCGGCCCCTCCGCCGCCGCGCCGGCCTGCTCGACCAGGTCCACCAGGGCGCTGCCGACGATCACCCCGTCGGCCACCGCCCCCACGGCCGCCGCCTGCTCCGGGGTGGCGATCCCGAACCCGGCGCACGCCGGCAGGCGCGTGACCGCCTTCACGCGGCGCAGCAGGTCCACCGCCTCCGGCGGGACCGTGCGGCGCACCCCGGTCACGCCGGTGAGCGAGACGCAGTAGACGAACCCGGTGGAGCGGGATGCGGCCAGGCGCAGGCGCGGCGCCGAGGTGGTGGGGGCCACCAGGAAGATCGTGTCCAGGCCGTGGTCGCGGGCGGGCGCCAGGAGCGCGTCGGCCTCGTCGGCCGGCAGGTCGGGCACCACCACGCCGTCCACGCCCGCCGCACGCGCGTCCCGGCAGAAGCGCGCCCACCCGTACTGGGCCACGGGGTTGGCGTAGGTGAGGAGCACCACGGGGACGGGGACGTCGCGGGCGAGCGCGCGCACCAGCTCGAGCACGGCCTTCAGGGTGACGCCGCGGGCCAGGGCGCGCTGCGCCGCCCGCTGGTTCGTGGGGCCGTCGGCGATGGGATCGGAGAAGGGCACGCCCACCTCGACGATGTCGCCGACCCGGGCCACGGCCCGCAGCAGCTGCGCACTCGCCTCGAGATCGGGATCGCCGGCCATGAGGAAGGGGATGAGGGCCGGCTGCCCCTCCAGGCGGGCGAAGCGTTCCCCCAGGCGGCTCACCGGCAGGCCGCTCCCCGGCAGGCGGCTCACCGGCGGGGCTCCCGGTCCGCCAGCGCCGGCACCGCGGGCGCGCCCTCGACGGCCGCCGTCGCATCCTCCCCCAACGCCCGCGCCACCACCTCGACGTCCTTGTCGCCGCGCCCCGAGAGCCCCAGCACCACCACCGCCTCCGGCGGGAGGGAGGCGGCCAGGCGCGGCAGGTAGGCGACCGCGTGCGCCGGCTCCAGGGCCGGCAGGATCCCCTCGGTGCGGGCCAGCAGGCGGAAGCCCTCCAGCGCCTCCGCGTCCGTGACCGCCACGTACTCCGCCCGTCCCGTCTCCTTCAGGTAGGCGTGCTCGGGCCCCACGCCGGGGTAGTCGAGCCCGGCGGAGATGGAGTGGGTCTCCCGCACCTGCCCGGCGGCGTCCTGCAGCAGGTAGGAGAAGGCGCCGTGGAGGATGCCCGGCCGGCCGGCCACCAGCGTGGCGGCGTGCGCCCCGCTGGCCAGCCCGGCGCCGCCGGCCTCCACGCCCACGAGGCGCACCGGGTCCTCCCGGAAGGCGTGGAACAGCCCGATGGCGTTGCTGCCGCCGCCCACGCAGGCCACGGCCGCGTCGGGCAGGCGCCCCGCCGCCTCCAGTACCTGGGCGCGGGCCTCGCGGCCGATCACCGCCTGGAAGTCCCGCACGATGGTCGGGTAGGGGTGGGGGCCCACCACCGAGCCGATGACGTAGAAGGTGGTGCGAACGTTGGTGACCCAGTCGCGCAGCGCCTCGTTGATGGCGTCCTTCAGCGTGCGGCTGCCCCCGTCCACGGGGATCACCTCGGCGCCCAGCAGGCGCATGCGCACGACGTTGAGGCGCTGGCGGGCCATGTCCTCGGTCCCCATGTAGACGTGGCACTCCAGCCCCAGCAGCGCCGCCGCCGTGGCCGTGGCCACGCCGTGCTGCCCGGCGCCGGTCTCGGCGATGATGCGGCGCTTGCCCATGGCGCGGGCGAGCAGGGCCTGGCCGAGGGCGTTGTTGATCTTGTGGGCGCCGGTGTGCAGCAGGTCCTCGCGCTTCAGGTAGACGCGCAGGCCGCCGAGCGCGGCGGAGAGCCGCTCGGCGTAGAAGAGCGGCGTGGGGCGGCCGCAGTAGTCGCGCAGGTAGCGGGCGTAGGTCTCCTGGAAGGCGGCGTCGCGGGAGAGGGCCGCGTAGGCGGCTTCCAGCTCCTCCAGCGCGGGAATGACCGTCTCCGGCACGAACCGGCCGCCGTAGGGGCCGAAGTAGCCGCGCCGGGTGGGCGGCGCCGTCACTGCCGATCGGTCCATGCAGGCCCTCCTCCCGGTCAGCGCTGCGCGCACTCCCAGGCGCGCACCGCCGCCACGAAGGCGCGGATCGCCTCGGGGTCCTTGCGCCCCTCGCGCTCCACGCCGCTGCTCACGTCGACCGCGTACGGCCGGAGGCGCGTCAACGCGTCGGCCACCGTCTCCGCCCGCAACCCTCCCGACACGATGATGGGGATCCTGGTGCTCAGCCCTTCCCCCGCCGCCCAGGGGAAAGGCCGCCCGCTCCCGCCGGCCACCCCCTCCACCCTGGTGTCCAGGAGGATGGCCGAGGCCCGGGCGTAGCGCTCCACGGCCGCCGCGACGGCGGCGGCGGTGTCGCCGGCCCCCACGCGCACCGCCTTGATGACGCGCAGCCCCTGCGCCCGCAGCGCCTCCACCTCCTCGGGGCTCTCCTCTCCGTGGAGCTGCACCGCGTCGAGCGGCACCCCGTGCGCCAGGGCCAGGACCTCCTCGAGCGGTGCGTCCACGAAGACCCCCACCGCCGCCACGAAGGGCGGCAGCGCCCGCGCAATGGCGGTGGCCTGCGCCACCGTGACCCGGCGGCGGCTCTCCGCGAAGACCAGCCCCACCGCGTCCGCGCCGGCCGACGCCGCCACCCCGGCGGTGGCGGGGTCCTGCACCCCGCAGATCTTCACGCGGACGCGGGACACGTCAGCCGGCCCGCACCGGGGCCGCCTCGGGGAAGTAGTCGAACTTCATCGCCGCCTTCATCAGCTCCAGCGTGGCCGCCGCCTCCTCGCGGGCGCGGCGGCAGCCCGCCGCCAGGATGTCGTCCACGGCGTCGCGCATCGCCTCGTAGCGGCGGCGGCGCTCCCGGATGGGCTCGAGGAAGGCGTTGAGGGCCCGGGCCAGGCGCCGCTTCACCTCCACGTCCCCCACGCGGCCCTGGCGGTAGCGGGCCTTCAGCTCCTCCACCTCGGCGCGGTCGGCGTTGAAGGCGTCGTGGTAGATGAAGACGGGGTTGCCCTCCACGTGCCCCGGGTCGGTGGGGTGGATGCGCGTCGGGTCGGTGTACATGCGCATGACCTTCTGCGTCACCGTGGCCTCGTCGTCGGAGAGGTAGATGGCGTTGCCGAGCGACTTGCTCATCTTGGCCTTCCCGTCGATCCCCGGCAGCACCGGGACGTCCCCCAGCAGGGTCTGCGGCTCGGGGAAGACCGGGCCGAAGGTCTCGTTGAAGCGGCGCGCGATCTCGCGCGTCAGCTCCAGGTGGGAAGCCTGGTCCCGCCCCACGGGGACGATCTCCGCGCGCACCGAGAGGATGTCCGCCGCCTGCAGGATCGGGTAGGCCAGCAGGCCCACCGACGGCTGGGCGATCTGCAGGTCGCGCATGACCTCCTTCAGCGTGGGCACCCGCTGCGCCCGCGGCACGGTGACCAGCATGGAGAAGACCAGCGCGATCTCCGGGATCTGGGGGACCTTCGACTGGATGAAGATCGTGCTGCGCTCCGGGTCGATGCCCACGCTGAGGTAGTCGAGCACGATCTCCCGGATGTTCTGCTCGACTTCGTCCAGCCCTTCCAGCCGGGTGGTGAGCATGTGGTAGTCGGCCAGGAAGAAGAAGCACTCGTACTGGTCCTGCAGGCGTACCCGGTTGGCCAGCGTCCCGACGTAGTGCCCCAGGTGGAGCTTGCCGGTCGGCCGGTCCCCGGTCAGCAGCCGTCCCTTCTTCACGCGTCCATCCCTCCATCCGCCAGCCGCCCGTCCCCTCCGCCGCGCCCCGGCCCGCGGGCGTCCGGCCCGACGGGCACGCCCCCGGCCAGGCGCATCCGGCGCACCAGGTCGGCCGGGTCCGGGCTGCGCACCAGCGCGCTCCCCACCAGGACCGCGTCGACGTAGGGGCGCAGCCGCGCCACGTCCGCCGGCCCCTCGATCCCGCTCTCCGCCACCCGCACCGCGCCGGGCGGCAGCTGGGGCGCCAGCCGCCGCGTCGTCTCCAGGTCGACGGCGAAGGTGCGCAGGTCGCGGTTGTTCACCCCGACGAGGTCCGCGCCGGCCGCGCGCGCCCGCCGGGCCTCCCCGGCGGTGTGGACCTCGACCAGCGCCGCCATCCCCAGCTCGGCGGCCAGGCGCCGCAGCGCCGCCAGCGCCTCCACTTCCAGCAGGGCGGCGATGAGCAGGACGGCGTCCGCCCCCAGCGCCCGCGCCTCGTAGACCTGGTAGGGCTCCAGGACGAAGTCCTTGCGCAGCACCGGCAGGTCCACGGCCGCGCGGGCCTCCTGGAGGTCCTCCGGCCGCCCCTGGAAGAAGCGCGCGTCGGTCACCACCGAGAGGGCGGCGGCCCCGCCGTCGGCATACGCCCGGGCGAGCGCGGCGGGGGAGGCGACGTCGCCCAGCCTGCCGGCGGAGGGCGAGGCGCGCTTGATCTCGGCGATGACTCCGAACCCCGCGCGGCGCAGCGCGCCGGTGAAGTCGCGGGGCGCGGGGGCGGCGGCCGCCCGCCGACGGACCTCCGCCTCCGAGACGCGGGCGCGCGCGGCTGCCACCTCCGCGCGCTTGTGCGCGGCGATCGTCTCCAGGATCGACGGCGCTGCGCTCACGCGGCCCGCCTCCGCATCCAGGGGCGTCACACCCGCCTCCCTCACACCACGGCCTCCGCGCGGGTGCGGGCGCGCAGGGCCTCCAGCCGCTCGTAGGCCGCCCCCGAATCGACGGCCCGCGCCGCCAGCGCCAGCCCCTCGCGCAGGTCCTCCGCCAGGTCGGCCGCCACCAGCCCCGCCGCGGCGTTCAGCAGGACCAGGTCGCGGGGCGCCCCGCGCTCGCCGCGCAAGACCGCCTCGGTGATGCGCGCGTTCTCCTCCGGCGCCCCGCCGGCGATCGCCTCGGGGGCGGGACGGGGCAGGCCCAGGGAGTCCGGCTCCACGGTGTAGGTGCGCACCCGCCCGTCCCGCGCCTCCGCCACCGTGGTGGGGCCGAGCGTGCTCACCTCGTCCATGCCGTCCCCGTGGACGACCAGGGCGCGGCGCACCCCCAGCTCCAGCAGCACCTGCGCCATCAGCTCGATGAGACCCGGGTCGTAGACGCCCACCAGCAGGTGGCGCGCCCCGGCGGGGTTGGTGAGCGGTCCCAGGATGTTGAAGACGGTGCGGATGCCGATCTCCCGGCGCGGCCCCACGGCGTGCTTCATGGCCGGGTGGTAGAGCGGGGCGAAGAGGAAGCCCATGCCGATGTCCTCGACGCACCGCTCCACGACCTCGGGCGCCACCTGGATGTTCACCCCCAGCGCCTCCAGGACGTCCGCGGCCCCGCAGCGGCGGCTCACCGCGCGGTTGCCGTGCTTGGCCACGTACGCCCCGGCCGCGGCCACGACGAAGGCGGCGGTGGTGGAGACGTTGAAGGTGGAGATGCGGTCGCCGCCGGTGCCCACGACGTCGACCAGGCCGTCCACCCGCGGGCGGATGCGCTGGGCCCGCTCGCGCATCCCCCGGGCGAAGCCGGCGATCTCCTCCACCGTCTCCCCCTTCATGCGCAGGGCGGTGATGAGCGCGGCGATCTGCGCCGGCGTGGCCTGGCCGTCCATGATCACCCCCAGGGCGTCGTGGGCCTCCGTCTCGCTGAGGTCCTGCCGTTCCACCACCTTCCGGATGACCTCTTTGAGCTCCATGGTCCGCCCCTCCCCGTCTGCCCTGCGCGCCGGCCCCGGCTCGGCCGCCTACGACGGGACGCCCGCCGCCGGCCGCACCGCCAGCCCGGCCCGCTGCAGGAAGTTGCGCAGGAGCTGCTTCCCCGGCGCGGTGAGGATGGACTCGGGGTGGAACTGCACCCCCTCCACCGGATGGGCGCGGTGCCGCAGCCCCATGATCGTGCCGTCCTCCAGCCAGGCGCTGACCTCCAGGACGTCGGGCAGCCCGGCCCGGTCCACGACCAGCGAGTGGTAGCGGGTGGCCTCGAAGGGGTTGGGGAGGCCCTCGAAGAGGGTGCGCCCGTCGTGGTGGATGCGCGAGGTCTTGCCGTGCACCGGGACGGCGCCCCGCCGCACCACGCCGCCGTAGGCGGCCCCGATGCACTGGTGCCCCAGGCACACCCCCAGGATCGGCGTGGTGGGGCCCATCCGGCGCAGGACCTCCAGCCCGATGCCCGCGTCCTCCGGCGTGCCCGGGCCGGGCGAGATGACGATGGCCGCCGGACGCATCCCCTCCAGCGTGGGGACGTCCACCGCGTCGTTGCGGAAGACGGCCACGTCGAAGGCGCCCTGGCCCAGCTCGCCCAGGTACTGCACCAGGTTGTAGGCGAAGGAGTCGTAGTTGTCGAGCACGACCACGGTCGGCATCAGCGTCCCTCCCCGCCGGGGACCGGCACGGCCGCGGGCGCGGCGGCGCGGGCGGCCGCGTCGCGCTCCGCCTCCCGGTAGCGCCGGCCGGCCAGCTCGAGGGCCCGCACCAGCGCCTTGGCCTTGTTCACCGTCTCCACGTACTCCCGCTCCGGCACGGAGTCCCACACCACGCCCGCCCCGGCCTGCACGTAGGCCCGCCCGCCGGTCAGCACCAGCGTGCGGATGGTGATGCAGGTGTCCATCGCCCCGGAGAAGCCGATGTACCCCACCGCCCCCGCATAAGGCCCGCGCGCCACCGGCTCCAGCTCGTCGATGATCTCCATGGCCCGCACCTTGGGCGCCCCGGTCACCGTCCCCGCGGGGAAGGCGGCCCGCAGCACGTCCACCGCGTCCAGGCCGGCGCGCAGCCGGCCGCGGACGTCGCTGACGATGTGCATGACGTGGGAGAAGCGCTCCACCGCCATGAGCTCGGGGACCTCCACCGTGCCGTAGCGGCAGACCCGGCCCAGGTCGTTGCGCCCCAGGTCCACCAGCATCACGTGCTCGGCCCGCTCCTTCTCGTCGGCCAAAAGGTCCGCCTCGTAGCGCCGGTCCTCGAACTCGTCGCGCCCGCGCGGCCGCGTGCCGGCCAGCGGCCGCGTCTCCACCACGTCCCCCTCCAGCCGCACCAGCAGCTCCGGCGAGGAACCGGCCAGCTGCACCCCCTCGAAGTCCAGGAAGAACATGTAGGGGGAGGGGTTCACCGTCCGCAGGGCGCGGTAGACGTCCAGCGGGTCCACCCCCGGGACCTCCAGGGCGAAACGGCGGGAGAGGACCACCTGGAAGATGTCCCCGGCGCGCACGTACTCCTTGGCCCGCGCCACCGCCTCGACGAACTGCCCCACCGGCATGGTCGTCTGCGGGACGGGATCCACCCGCCCGGCCGGCTCCGGCAGGACGAGCGGCTGGCGCAGCCGCTCGTACAGCCCCTCCACACGCTCCACCGCCCGCCGGTAGGCCGCCGCGCCCGAGCCCGCGTCCTCGGCGAACCCGTTGGCCACGATGCGGATGGTGTGCTTCAGGTGGTCGAAGACCACCACCGCGTCCGCGAAGACCAGGTAGCAGTCGGGCAGGCCCAGGTCGTCCGGCGGGCGGTGCGGCAGGCGCTCCCACTGGCGCACCAGGTCGTAGCCGAAGTAGCCCACCGCGCCGCCGAAGAAGCGCGGGAACCCCACGACCGGCGCGGGGCGGTAGCGGGCCAGCACCTCCCGCAGCACCTGGGTGGGGTCGCCGTCCACCTCCTCCGCGCGCCCGTCCGCCCGCAGCTCCACCCGCCGGTCCCAGGCCCGCAGGGTGAGGAAGGGGCCGACGCCCAGGAAGGAGTAGCGGCCGATGCGCTCGCCGCCCTCCACGCTCTCCAGCAGGAACGCCTCCTCCAGGGCCCCGCCGGGGGGACGGCCGGTGCGCAGCTTGAGGAAGGCGGAGATCGGCGTCTCCAGGTCGGCCGGCAGGTCGCCCCAGACCGGGACCAGGTTGCCCTCCCGCAGGCGCGAGAGGAACTCCGTCTTCGTCGGTTCGATCTCCAGCCGCATCAGCCGCCCTCCTCCGTGGCGTCCTCCTGGAGCGGGGTGTCCCCGCGGGCCGCGGCCTCCCCGGGGGGCGCGGCGCCCTCGCGGCGCGTCTCCCCCTGGAGCGCGGCGTCCCCGTGCAGCCGCCCCGACACCACCGCCGCGCGCAGTGCCGCCAGCTCCGCCTGGAAGCGGTCCAGCGCCGCCAGGATGGCCTCGCGGTTGGCCCGCGCGATGGCCGCCCACATCGGGCGGGGGCTGCGGGCCACCCGGGTCATCTCCCGGAAGGCCGGGCCGGCGATCGTCCGGGCCTCCCCCTCGACCGCCCCGGCCAGGGCCAGTGCCACCAGGTAGGGGAGGTGGCTCACCTGCGCGGCCAGGCGGTCGTGCACCTCGGGGGGCAGCCGTACCGGCTGCATCTCCAGGGAGCGCACCAGCTCCTCCACCACGACCACTGCCTCCGGGTCGGTCCCCTCCACCGGCGTCAGCACGTACGGCCGGCCCGGCAGGAGGGAGGCGTCCGCCGCCGCGATCCCCTGCCCCTCCGAGCCGAACATCGGGTGGCCGCCGACGAAGCGCACCCGCGGCAATCCGGCGAGCGCGGCCACCACGGGGCCTTTCACGCTCCCCGTGTCGGTGAGGACCGCCCCCGGGCGCATGTGCGCCGCCGCGTCCCGGGCCACCGGCACGATGGCCGGCAGCGGTACGGCCACCACCGTCACCTCCGCCTCGCCCACCGCCCGCAGGTCGGTGCCGGCTTGGTCCGCGGCGCCGCGGGCCACCGCCGCCCGCGCCGTCGCGGGGTCGCGGTCGACCCCCACCACCGCCCACCCGGCCCGCCGCAGCGCCATGCCCAGCGAGCCGCCGACCAGCCCGAGCCCGACGACCGCGACGCGGCGGCCGGCCAGATCAGGCCTCCCGCCCCACCGCCGCCGCCACCGGGCGCAGCCGGGTCATCAGCCGCGCGAAGTTCTCCGGGGTGAGCGACTGCGGCCCGTCGCTGAGGGCGCGGTCCGGCTCCGGGTGCACCTCCACCGTGATGCCGTCGGCGCCGGCGGCCACCGCGGCCAGGGCCATCGGCTCGACGTAGCGCCACTTCCCGGTGGCGTGGCTCGGGTCGACGATCACCGGCAGGTGGGTCAGGTGCTTGAGGACGGGGACGGCGGAGAGGTCCAGCGTGTAGCGGGTGTAGTTGCCGAACCCGCGCACCCCGCGCTCGCAGAGGACGACCTGGTAGTTCCCCTCGTTCATGATGTACTCGGCGGCGAGCAACAGCTCTTCCACGGTCGCCCCCGGCCCGCGCTTCAGCAGCACCGGCTTCCCCGCGCGGCCGGCGTCGCGCAGCAGCGGGTAGTTCTGCATGTTACGGGCGCCGATCTGGATCATGTCGGCGTACTCGGCGACGATGCGCAGCTGCGCGGCGTCCATGGCCTCGGTGACCACCGGCAGGCCGGTGCGCTCGCGCGCCTGGGCCAGCAGCCGCAGCCCCTCCTCCTCGAGTCCCTGGAAGGAGTAGGGTGAGGTGCGGGGTTTGAAGGCCCCGCCGCGCAGGAGCGTCGCCCCCGCGGCCTTCACCGCCTCCGCCGTGCGCAGGATCTGGTCGCGGCTCTCCACGGAGCAGGGGCCGGCGATGACGGCCACGCGGGGGCCCCCGATCGCCGCCGGGCCCACCTGCACGATGGTGTCGTGCGGGCGGAACTCGCGGCTCACCAGCTTGAAGGGCTGGAGGATGCGCACGACCTTCTCCACGCCGGGCGCCGCCTCCAGCGCGTCGCGCAGGAGCTCCTTGGTGTGGCTGTCCCCGACCACCCCGATGACGGTCCGCTCCGTCCCCACGGAGAGGTGCGTCCCCAGTCCCGCCGCCCTGATCTTCTGCACCACGCCCTCGATCTGGGCCTGCGTGGCTCCCGGCTCCATCACGACGATCATCCCCTGCCTGCCCCCTCTGCCCGTTCACGGCGGTCCGAAAAAACGACAGACTCTCGCCCGTCGAGGACGAGAGTCTGACTCCCGCGGTGCCACCGTCGATTCCGGGTGCCTGCCGCGCCGTACGGCAGGCATCACCCCGGCACTCGTTGACGCCCTGCCTCCCGGGCCCATTCCCGGCGGATCCGGTACCGCGCTCCCACCGCTGCGCGGCTCGCTCACACCGTCGGACGCCTGGCGCGCCCTCCGGTGGCCCTCCCGGGCACCTTCCCCGCCGGTACTCTTCCCGATCCTCGGCGGCCGGTATGGACCTGTGTGGGAGGGATTATAGCACGGGCGTCAACCCCGATGGGGAGACGGTCCTCGTCGACGTCGAAACGCAGCTCCACACCCCACTATGGCCGGGAGCCCCCGGCTGGCGTCCGGATGTCCTGTGCCAGTGATCTTCCCACAGCCCGTCTCGCCCGCGGGTGCACCGGGCATACACCGGTGGTTCGCCCCGTCGTCGTCGATAGCGCCAGCACCCCGCCGCGCCACCGCCGCCACCGCCCGCGGGCGGGCCGCAGTGCACCCGACCGGCCGGAGGGAGTGGGAGGGCCGTGGAGGAGTCCAGGCAGACACCGCCTGACGGGCCGCCGCCAGGGGCGGGGCCGGACGGCGGCGAGGCGAGAGGGGGCGACGACCTCGACACGGTCCTCGTCGCCCTCTACGACGCCGGCGCCTGGTTCCGGCGGGCGGTCAGCCTGTACGACTTGCCGCCGCGGACCGGGCTCTCGCTGGCCGCCGTGCGGGTGGCCTGCCTGCGCGGGCTGCGGGAGGGGTGGCTCACCGTTGCCGAGGCGCCGCCGGGGCGGCGGCCGGCCTACACCCTCACCCCCCGCGGCGTCGCGCGGGCGGCGCGCCTCCGCCCGCGTCGGCCGGAGCCGGACGAGCACCGCGACATCGACTGACGGCCGTGGCCCACCCTACCTGGGCGTCTGACCTCCTTCCTCGACCAGCGCCTCCAGCCGCTCGAAGAAGTCGGGGAAGGTCTTGGCGACGCACTCCGCGCCGCGCAGGAGGAGCCCCTCGGCGCGCAGCCCCGTGACCGCGAACGCCATCGCCAGCCGGTGGTCGCCATGGGTCTCCACCACCGCCGGGCGCAGCGGGCGCGGGTGGACCTCCAGCCCGTCGTCGTGCTCCACCACCTCCTGCCCCAGGCGGCGCAGCTCCTGCGCCAGGGCGTGGAGGCGGTCGCTCTCGTGGTGGCGCACCACGGCCACGCCGCGGATGCGCACCGGCCCGTCGGCGAAGGGGGCGAGGGCGGCCAGCGTGGGGGTCATGTCCGGCATGGCCCCCAGGTCGGCGTCCACCCCGCGCAGCCGCGCGGGCCCGCCCACCTCCACGCCCTCGGCCGTCCAGCGCACCGCACACCCCATGCGCGCCAGCACCTCGAGGACGGCCAGGTCGCCCTGGGGGGAGTCGGGGCGGAGGCCCGGCACCTCCACGCGCCCGCCGGTGACCGCGGCCGCGGCGAAGAAGTAGGAGGCGCTGCTGGCGTCGGGCTCGACCCGGTAGCGGCGGGCACGGTAGCGCTGCGGGGCCACGCGGAAGAGGGCGGGGTGCGGGCGCTCCACCGTCACGCCGAACGCCGCCATCACCCGCACCGTCATCTCCACGAAGGGCGCCGCCGGGAGGGGCCCCTGCACCTCCAGCTCGACCGGTGCGCTGGCGAGCGGCGCGGCCATGAGCAGCGCCGAGAGAAACTGGCTGCTCCGGGCCGCCCGCACCGTCGCGCGCCCGCCGGCCAGCCCCCGGCCGCGCACCTGCACGGGCGGACAGCCGGTGGGGGCGTCGAGGTCGCCCCCGAGCGCCCGCAGCGCCTCCACGAGCTCCCCGATGGGGCGCTGGCGCATGCGCGCGCTCCCGTCCACCACGTAACGGCCGTGCCCGCAGGCGGCCACGGCGGTGAGGAAGCGCGCCACCGTCCCCGCGTCCCCCGCGTCGACGACGGCCTCGGCGGCCGGGATCCGCCCGGCCGCCCCGTGCACGATGAGCCGGTGGCCTGCGGGGTCGGCCTCGACGGTGAAGCCCAGGGCGCGCAGCCCCTCGACCATGCGCCGGGTGTCCTCGCTCCACAGCGCCGCCTCGACGACGGTGCTCCCCTCGGCCAGGGCGCCCAGCACGAGGGCGCGGTTGGTCAGGCTCTTCGACCCGGGGACGCGGACGGTGCCGACGACGGGGCGGACGGCGCGCACCGCCGGCCGGGGCCGGGACGCCCCCGTGCCCGCCCCGAGCGGCGCCTCCTCCGGAGCCGATCCGGAGTCGGCGCTGGGCGCCCCTGCCGGGGAGGTCACGGCGTGGGGGGCTGCCCCCGCGCCAGGTCGGGGCGCAGGTTCACCGCCTCGCGCAGGTAGACGTGCACGATCTCCTCCTGGGCCCGCGGGGTGTTCCACAGCAGGAGGACGCGGATGGTGCGCGGCGGGGCGCCGGGGACGTCGATCTCGCGGGCGCTGAGCAGCGGGACGTGGGTCCACCCGAGCAGCCGGCCCGCCTCGGCCGGGAAGGCGGCGTCCAGGTCGCCGGTGGCCGTGAAGATCACCGCCGCCACCTCGTAGGGCTCGACCCCGTTGCGGCGCACGATCTCCACCAGCAGCTCGCGGGCCGCCTCCAGAATCGCCTCGACCGTGTTGGCCTCCACCGACGTGGCGCCGCGGATGCCCCGGATGTGCACCTCAGGCCCCTCCGCCCCTCCTGCGCGCCATCTCAGGCCCGCCCGCCCGGCGGCCGGAGGAGCGCGGCGGCGGCGCGGAGGGCCAGGACCATGGACTCCCCGCCGAACCCGGCGATGGAGCCCACGCACACGCCCGCCAGCAGCGAGCGGCGGCGGAAGGGCTCCCGCCGCGCCGGGTTGGAGAGGTGCGCCTCCACCACCGGCAGCCCGACCGCGGCCACGGCGTCGCGCAGCGCCACGCTGGTGTGGGTGAGGCCCCCGGCGTTGAGCACCACCGCGTCGTGGGTGCGGCGAGCGGCGTGCAGCCGGTCGATGATCGCCCCTTCGTGGTTGGACTGGAAGACCTCCACCTCGACGTCGAGCTCCCGCCCCACCCGCTCGAGGCGCTCCACCAGCGCGGCGTAGGGCTCGCGCCCGTACACCTCCGGCTCCCGCTCGCCGAGCAGGTTGAGGTTCGGCCCGAAGATCACGAGGATGCGCGGCACGCCGCCAGCGCCTCCCGCACGAGTGCCTCCGGCACGACCTGGTCGATCACCGCCTGCCCGACCTCCTTCAGCAGCACCAGGCGCAACGCCCCCGCCGCCGTCTTCTTGTCCAGGCGCATCGTCGCCAGCAGCGCCGCGGCGTCGGGCGCATCCGCCGGCAGGCGCGTGGGCAGCCCGGCGCGGGCCAGCAGGGCCGCCTGGCGCTCCACCGCCGCCCCGGCCAGCAGGCCGAGGCGGCGGCTCACCTCGGCCTCCACGCACATCCCCAGCGCCACCGCCTCGCCGTGGGTCAGGCGCCCGTCCAGCCGCTCCAGGGCGTGCCCCACCGTGTGCCCGTAGTTGAGGACGCGCCGCGGGCCGGCCTCCCGCTCGTCCGCCGCCACCACGCGCGCCTTCACCGCCGCGCAGCGGGTCACCAGGTCGGCCAGGACCGCCACGTCGCGGGCCAGTACCGCCGGCAGGTGCGCCTCCACCCAGTCGGCCAGCGCGGCGTCGCACGCCATCCCGTACTTCACCACCTCGGCCAGGCCCGAGCGCAGCTCGCGCTCGGGCAGCGGCCGCAGCGTCTCCACGTCGGCCACGACCACGGCCGGCTGGTGGAAGACCCCGACCAGGTTCTTCGCCCGGGGGTGGTTCACCGCCGCCTTGCCGCCGATGGCGCTGTCCACCTGGGCCAGCAGCGTGGTGGGGACGTGCACCAGGGTGATGCCGCGCATGTAGACTCCGGCGACGAACCCGCCCAGGTCGCCCACCACCCCGCCCCCGAGCGCGACCAGCGCGGCGCGGCGGTCCACCTCCGCCGCGGCCATCCGGTCGATCACCGCGGCCGCCGCGCGCAGGCTCTTCGCCCGCTCCCCCTCCGGGACGGTCACCCGCAGCGGCGGCAGCCCGACCGCCGCCAGCGCCCGGGCCGCGCGGGCCCCGAAGCGGCGCCACAGCCGGCCGTGGGTGAGCAGGACGACGCGGCTCGGGGTAGCCCGCCGCCGCACCTCCGCGCCCAGCAGGTCGAGCAGCCCCGCCCCGATGCGCACCGGGTAGCCGCCGCCCGGCAATGACACGGAGACGGTCGCCGCGGCGCGCTGCAGCACCAGGCCGACGATCTCCTCGGCCACCTCGTCCACCGGGCGGGTGCCGTCGAGGGTGATGTCCGCCTCGGCGTAGCGCGCCGCCCGGGCGCGCAGCAGCGCCTCCAGCCGGCCGGGCGGGTCGGCGGCGAGCAGCGGGCGGTCGGCCGCCGCCGGACCGAGGCGGCTCAGCAGGACTTCCGGCGGCGCCTGCAGCCAGATCAGCAGCCCGCGCCGGCGCAGCGCCTGCAGGTTGCGCTCGTCGAGCACGACCCCGCCGCCGGTGCCGATGACCGCCGGGTGCGCCGCGGCGGCGCGGCGCACCGCCAGGCGCTCCAGCCGGCGGAAGGCGCCCTCCCCCTGCTCCTGGAAGATCGCCGTGACCGGCCGGCCGACCCGCTGCACCACCAGGTCGTCGGTGTCGACGAAGGGCCAGCCCAGCCGGGCCGCCACCGCGCGCCCGACCACCGACTTCCCCGCCCCCGGCATGCCGATCAGCACGACGCTGCGCACCACGCCGCGCTCACATCTCCCGCAGGCGGCGCAGGTAGGCGTCGTAAGCGCCGCGGATGTCCGCCAGCGCGTCGCCGCCGAACTTCTCCAGGAAGGCGTCCGCCAGGACGTAGGCCACCATCGCCTCGCCGATCACCCCGGCGGCGGGGACGGCGCAGACGTCGCTGCGCACCACCACCGCCTCGACCGGCTCCTTCGTCACCAGGTCGACGGAGCGCAGCGGCCGCCGCAGCGTGGAGAGCGGCTTCATCGCCGCGCGGACCACGAGGGGCTCGCCGGTGGTGGTGCCCCCTTCCAGCCCCCCCGACCGGTCGCTGGCGCGGTAGAAGCCCCGCCCGCGCTCGTAGAGGATCTCGTCGTGGGCCTCCGAGCCCGGGCGGCGGGCCGCCTCGAAGCCCAACCCCACCTCCACGCCCTTGATGGCGTTGATGGACATGAGCGCGGCGGCCAGGCGGGCGTCCAGCTTGCGGTCCCAGTGGACGTAGCTGCCGAGCCCGGAGGGGACGCCCAGCGCCACCACCTCGAAGACCCCGCCCAGGGTGTCGCCGCGCTCGGCGGCCTCGTCGATGGCCGCCATCATCCGCCGGGCCGCCTCCTCGTCCACGGCCCGGACCGGCGAGGCCTCGGCGCGGGGCGCGTACGCCTCCCACGCCGCCGGACGCGTGGTGATGGCCACGCCGCCGATCTCCGTGACGTGGCTGAAGATCTCGATGCCGAAGGCGGCCAGCAGCTTGCGGCAGATCGCCCCCACCGCCACGCGGGCCGCCGTCTCCCGGGCGCTGCTGCGCTCCAGCACCCGCCGCACCTCGCGGAAGCCGTACTTCTGCGCGCCCACCAGGTCGGTGTGGCCCGGGCGCGGGCGGGTGATGTCGGGCTCGTCGCGCCGCCAGTCGCGGTTCTCCAGCCACAGCGCGATGGGGGCGCCGATGGTCTCGCCGCGGATGACGCCGGCGACGATCTCGGCGCGGTCCTGCTCGATCTGCATCCGCCCGCCGCGGCCGTAGCCCCCCTGGCGGCGGGCCAGGTCCCGGGCCAGGTCCTCCTCGGTGAGCGGCAGCCCCGCCGGCATGCCCTCCAGGATGGCCACCAGCGCCCGGCCATGTGACTCCCCGGCGGTCAGGAAGCGCAGCATGGCGTCATTATAAGATCGCCGCCGGGTGGTGCGGGGAGCGTGCGCCGGCGGGACCGGGATGGCCCGTCCTGGCCTCTACGCGCTGGGAGCCTTCGGCAGCAGCCTGCTGCAGCAGACGGTCCTGCTGTGGCTCTTCTACTTCTACGCCCCGCCGCCGGGACAGTCGCTCCCGCCGAGGGCGGAGGCGGCGGCCGTGGGCGTCGCCCTGGGCGTCGGGCGGGTCGTCGACGCCCTGGCCGACCCGCTGGTGGCCCACTGGAGCGACCGCGTGCGCTCGCGCTGGGGACGGCGCCGCCCCTTCATCCTGGCGGCCTCGCCGCTCCTTGCGCTCACCTTCGTGCTGGTGTGGCGCCCGCCGCACGCGTGGCCCTCGCCGGCGAACGCCCTCTACCTGGCCGTGACCCTGGGGCTGTTCTTCTTCCTGTACACGCTCGTCCTGAACCCGTACACGGCGCTCCTCCCCGACCTCACCCCCGGCGGCCGGGGACGCCTCGGCACGGTGGCCTGGCTGACCGCGGCCAACCTGGGCGGGGTCGGCGTGGCCTTCGTCCTCTCCCCACTGCTGGCCGACCGCCTGGGCTTCCCGCAGATGGGCCTCGTGCTGGCGCCGCTCGGGCTCGCCGCGCTCCTGGCCGCGGGGCTCGGCGTGCACGAACCGCCCACGACAGACCCGCCGCGCACCTTCCGGGACGCGCTGCGCGGGGTGTGGCGCGACGGGCGCTTCCGCGTCTACCTCCCCGGCCTGGCCACGCTGTGGTTCGGGCTCAACACCATCACACTGGCCCTGGCCCTGGTCGTGACCGTGCTGATGGGCCTCCCCCAGGCGATGGTGGCGGCGGTGCTCGGCGCCGGCCTCGCCGCCACGGTGGCGGCCCTCCCGCTGGTGAGCGGGCTGGCCGCGCGCTGGGGCGCCCCGCGGACGCTGCGGCGGGCCATCGCCGCCGTCGCCTTCTTCCTGCTCCTGCTGGCCGGCGTGGGGCGGTGGCCGCTGCCGCTCGCTCCCGCCCTCCTGGGCACGGCGCTGGTGGTGCTGGCGGGGCCGGCCGTGGCCGGGCTCTTCATGCTCCCCAATGCGCTGCTGGCGACGATCGCCGAGGAGCACGGGCGCGCCGGCCGCGGCCGCGTGGAGGGGATGTTCTTCGCCTTCCAGGGGATCGTGCTGAACGGGGTGACGGCCGCCTCCGCGGTGGCGCTGGGCGCCCTCCTCGACGGGCTGGGGTACACCCCGCCGCTGGCGCCGGGACTCCGGGCGGCCCTGCTGCTCGCGGCGGCCTCCTGCGCGGTGGCGCTCCTGATCTTCTCGCGCTACCCGGAATGACCCGTCCGCTCGCGCGCTCCGGCATAACCGCTACCCGCGGGCCGGCGGCCGGTCGTCACCGCCCGCCCGCGCGCCGGGCCCGGCGCACCTCCTCGAGCAGCGCCAGGTAGCTGCGGTAGCGGGACGGCGCGATCTCCTCGCGCGCCACCGCCGCCTTCACCGCACAGGCCGGCTCCTCCAGGTGGAGGCAGTCGCGGAAGGCGCAGGCGGCAGCACGGGCGGCGATCTCGGGGAAGCAGTCGTCCACCGCCTCGGGGGCCAGCGGCTCCAGCTCCAGCACCTGCACCCCCGGCGTGTCGACGATGAACCCCTCCGCGACCGGCAGGAGCTCGGCCACCGTCGTGGTGTGGCGCCCCCGCCCGGTACGGGGAGAGAGCTCACCGGTGCGTCGCCGCAGCCCGGGCTGGAGCGCGTTCAGCAGCGTCGACTTCCCCACGCCGGAGGGCCCGACGACCACGGAGATGCGCCCGGCCAGGCGCGCGCGCAGCTCGTCGAGCCCCTGCCCGGTGCGCGCACTCGTCACCAGCACCGGGTAGAGCGGACGGTAGCGCGCCACCAGCGGCGCGGGGTCGGCCAGGTCCGCTTTGTTCACGCACAGCACCGGCGCCACGTGCGCCGCCTCCGCCAGGGCCAGGAAGCGGTCGATGGCTCCGGGCTCGGGCTCGGGGGACGCGGCGGCGAAGACCACCACGGCCTGCTCGACGTTGGCGGCGATGATCCGCCGCGCGCCGCGGACCCAGCGGGTGAAGACGGTCCGGCGCGGCAGCACCGCCTCCAGGACGCCCGTCCCGTCTGCGCCCGGCCGGAACTGCACCCGGTCGCCGGGCACCGGACGCCCCGCCGCCCCGCGCAGCCGCCCGCGCAGGACACAGCGCACCGTCCGGCCGTCGTGGTAGACGTCGCAGAAGGACCCGGTCGCCCGGGCGACCAGCCCCTCCGCTACCGAAGCGGCGCCCTGCGCCTCCGCCACGGAGCGGCGCTACCGACGGTCGCTCGCCGTGCGCAGCCCTGCGCCCCGCACTCCCGGGCCCCGGCCCGCACCGCGGCCTGCAGACCCGCGGCCCCGTCCGGCGGCGGCGCGGCGCTGCGGCGGGCGGCGCAGACGAGGAGCACCACTGCGGCCGGCACCGTTATGGCCGGCACTGCTGCGGCCGACACCGCTGCGGCCGCGTGCCGCGGTGAGGTACTGCCGGTAGAGGCGGCTTACGGTGTGGTGGGTGATGGCGAAGCGCGGGGCCCGCTCCGGGCGCAGCCCCCCGGAGAAGGTGCGCGGGATGTGCAGCAGCTCGTGAATGAGGACGCGGTCCTGCTGCGCCCGGCTGAGGCGCCCGAAGTCGGGCATGAGCACCTCGACCACGTAGTGCGCCCGCACGCGCAGCGCCCGCTGGAAGATCTGCGGCAGCCCCCAGATGCGGGCGTAGGCGTTGGCGCGCGAGCCGAAGACGCGCAGGCAGTGGACCCGCTGCGGGTCGACGTGGTCGAAGCCCAGCGCGCGGGCGATGCGCACCAGCCGGCGGTGGATGTCGGGAGCGGGCTGCCAGCGCATCAGGAGGCCGGTGTGGCCGCGCGGGCGTGGCGGGCCAGTGCCGCCAGCTGCCGGATCTGCCCGAGGTGGTAGGCCAGGTGCTGCACGGCGTGGAGCAGGGCCCAGGTCCGCGTCACCTCCGCGCTGCCCCGCGCGCGCTCGACCCGCACCGTCCCCGCCAGCCGCTCGGGGGTGACCTGGGCCAGAACGCGCGCACTCTCCTCCCCCACCGTGCGCAGCGTCGCCAGCAGCGCCGCCTTCTCCAGGCGGTCGGGGCCGAACTCCGCGTCCCGGTGACGCAGCACCGTCGCGCCGCCCACGATCCCCTGCACCCAGTAGCGCTCGGAGCCGGCGATGTGGCGCAGCAGGATCCCCACGGTGTTGCGCAGCCCGGGGAAGCGCCGATTGATGTCCTCGTCGTCGAGGTCGGCCACCGCCTCGACCACCTGGCGGCGCAGGTCCTCCAGCACGTCCGCCACCGCGTTCACGAACTCGTCCGGCATCGCCTCCTGCTCCTCCCGCCTGACGACCGCCCCTCGGCGGCCCCGCACCGGTTCTGGCCGCACGGCCCGCCCTCCGCCACCACGCGCCGGCCCGGGCCAAGTGGCCTGCCCGGGGCCGGCCCACGCCGGGGCGCGGGGCCTAGCGCACCGGCCGCCACCGCGGCTTCTCCTCCGCGTCGAGGCGCTGGTAGCACTGCGCGCACAGGTACACCACGTCGAGCTCCCCCGCCTCGTCCAGGTCGGCGCCCGTCCCCTCGTACCAGGCGAGGCGGGCCGCCGGGTCCTGGCGGCGCCCGCAGGCGTCACAGACGAAGGGCAACGTACAGCCTCCGGTTCACCTTCCCCTTGTTCTCGGTGCCCGTCACCACGAGACGGCCGACCTCCGCCGTGTTGCCCACGTGGGTCCCGCCGTCGGCCTGGGCGTCGAACCCCTCGATCTCCACGACGCGGATCGTCTCCAGGTGCGCGGGCACCAGGTTGCGGGCGGTCCGCACCAGGTCCTCCCGGGCGAACGCCTCCCGCGAGACGAAGCGCACCCGCACCGGGCGGCCTTCGGCGATGATGCGGTTGGCCTCGCGCTCGATCGCCTCGACGCGCGCCCGGTCCAGGTCAGCCAGCGCGAAGTCCATGCGCGCCCGGTCCGGGTAGATCTGGCCGCCGGTCACGCTGGCCCCAAAGAGATGGTAAACGACCCCGCTGAGGACGTGGAGGGCGGTGTGGTGGCGCATCACCGCGTAGCGGTGCTCCCAGTCCACCACGACCTGCACCGTGGCGCCCGGCGGGGGCACGGGGCCGGCCACCTCGTGCCAGGGCGGATCCCCCTCGACCGCCGGATGCGCGTGGCCCACGACCGCGGCCTCCCCGCCGTCCCAGCGCAGCCACCCGCGGTCGGGCGGCTGCCCGCCCCCGCCCGGGAAGAGCACCGTGGAGGCCAGCTGGACCCGCGTCCCCTCGACGGCGCGCACCCAGGTGCTCTCCTCGCGCGCGTACGCATCGTGGAGGTAGCGGAGGACGGCGAAGGGGAGCGTCGCACCCATGACTCCACCACAGACCCGGCAGGCAGAGGTTTCGCTGCCGCCCCCTCACAGCTCCTTGCTGACGATGAGGAGGCCGTCGGGACACCAGGGGTGCGCCGTCCACTCCCCATCGAGGCGCGGCAGGGGGAGCCGTTCCGGCGTGAAGACGACGAGGCGGTGGACCTGGCCCGCCCGCGCGCGCTCGGCCACCGTGCCGAGCATCGCCGTCACGTGCGAGGGGGGACCGTCGACGAGGCCGACCACGGCGGCGTCGCGGTGGAGGGCGAAGAGCGCCGCCCCCTCGACGGGACCCGCCGGCTCGCCCGTGCGCAGGACCCGGCCGTCCCGGGCGAGCCCCTTCACCATGGGGACGAGCAGCGTGCGGAACCGCCACCCCAGCGGGGCCAGGCCCGCCCACGCCCGCAGGGTCTCGCCGCCCTGGAGGCGGCGCGCGATGGCCGCCGCCTCCTCGGGACGCGCCGGCCGCACGTGGGCATCGTAGGGGACGTCGATGGGACCGGCGCCGAGGCGGGTCTCGCGCACCTGCGCCCGGGTGACGGGCCGGTAGCCGGCGCGCTCCGCCACCGCCTGCGCCGCGTACTCGTGGACGGGGATGGCCGTCCGCGCCACCCCGGCGCCGTAGCGCCGCGCCAGCGCCTCCGCCTCGGCGACGAGCCGCCGCCCGATGCCCTGGCCCTGGCGGTCCGCCCGCACGCGCACCCCCTCGAGCCACGCCTCCTCGGCGCTCACCAGGGCCACGTGCACGGCGCCGACCACCGTGTCGTCGTCGGCGAGGAGGACCTGGTGCGCCGGCTCTTCGGCCCACGCGTCCCACTCGGCTGGGAGGGCCGTGCCCGGGTCGAGGGCCACCGCGCCCCGCACCAGCGGTCCGCTGCGCACCTGCATCGCCCTGCGGAGGCCCGGGCTCAGGAGGACGAGGGCGACCCGCTCTGGCCCAGGAGGCGGCGGAGGTCGTTCAGGAAGATGTGCAGGAGGAGCCAGAAGAAGAGGACGGCGGTGGTGTGGCGGAAGAGGTGGCGGCCCGCCTCGGGGACCCCTCGCGCCTCCATCTGCGCCAGCGCCAGGTGCCCGCCATCCAGCGGCGCCAGCGGCAGGAGGTTGGCCAGCCCCACGCTCAGGTTGATCTGCGCGGCCAGCACGCGCAGGCTCTCCGGCGTCCCCGCGCGCAGCAGCAGCCCGAGCGCCCCCACGATCCCGGCCAGCTGCACGCGCGGTCCCCGCGCGCCCACCGGGCGGCGCTCCCCCGCCAGGGCCCGCCGCACCTCCGGGCTGATGCGGCGGGGGAGGAGGAGCAGGCCCAGCAGGAGGTTGGCCAGCGGGCCGGCCAGCAGGACGGGGATGCGCCGGCGGGGCGGCAGGCGCTCGATGTCGATGGCGGCGAAGCCGCCCACGAGGAAGGGGCGGAGGCTGATCGTGGTCCCGTCCACCTCGCGCGCCAGCAGGCGCGGCCCGAAGCCGATGCCCACCTCCTGGACGCGTCCGCCCGCCCGGCGCGCCGCCACCGCGTGGGCCGCCTCGTGGACGAGCACGGTGGCCGAGAGCACCCCCAGCGCCCGCAGCCAGGCGCCCAGCGTGGGCCCCCGCGGCGTCGCCGCGCGGCCGTCTCCGTTCCGTCCCATCGGTGCCAGCCGCGGCTCCACGGCGCTCAGGTCTCCTTCGCGATCACGGCCACCGCGGCCAGGCGGTCGCCCTCGTCCAGCTTCTTCACGCGCACCCCCTGCGCCGCCCGCCCCACCAGCGGCACCGAGGCGGCCGGGGTGCGCAGCACCTGGCCCCGCTCGGAGATGATCAACAGCTCATCCTCCTCGTCGACGGCGCGCACGGCCACCACCGGCCCCGTCCGCTTGTTCAGCCGGATGTTCACCACGCCGAACCCGCCCCGCCCCTTCAGCGGGTACTGCCCGAAGCGCGTGCGCTTGCCGTACCCGTTCGCCGTGAGGGTGAGGAGCGCCTCCCCCTCGGTGACGTCGGCGATGCCCACGACGGCGTCGTCCGGGCGCAGGCGGATGCCGCGCACGCCGCGGGCGGTGCGCCCCGTCTCCCGCACCAGGTCGGCCTTGAACCGCAGCGCCCGCCCCAGGCGGGTGGCCAGGACCACCTCGGTGGCCTTGCGGATGTGCCGCACGCCCACCAGCTCGTCCGGCCCGTCGAAGGTGATGGCGAAGATCCCGGCCCGCCGCGTGTGGATGAACTCCATCAGCCCGGTCTTCTTCACCAGCCCGCGCGCGGTGGCCATGAAGAGGGCGCCCTCCTCCTCGAAGGAGCGCAGGGCGATGAGCGCCGTCACCCGCTCGTCCGGGGCGATGGTGACGAGGTTCACCAAAGCCACCCCGCGGGCCACCCGCCCGCCCTCCGGCACCTCGTGGGCCTTCAGGCGGTAGACCTTGCCCCGGTCGGTGAAGATCAGGAGGACGGCGTGGGTGGTGGTGACCACCAGGTGCTCGACGACGTCCTCCTCGCGCGGCGTGGCGCCCACGACGCCCCGGCCGCCGCGCCGCTGCAGCCGGTAGGTCTCCAGCGGCAGCCGCTTGATGTAGTTGTTCCGCGTCAGCGTGATGACGACGTCGACGTCGGGGATGAGGTCCTCGGCCTCGAACGCCTCCGCCTCCCGCGCCTGGATGCGCGTGCGCCGCGCATCGGCGTAGCGCTCCTTCACCTCGAGCAGCTCCTGGCGGATGGCCGCCATGATCAGCCGGGGCCGCGGGGCGTCGGCGTCGGCCAGCATCTCGGTGAAGCGGGCGATGTCCTGGAGGAGCTGCCGGTACTCCTCCTCGAGCTTCTCCCGCTCCAGGCGGGTGAGGCGCTGCAGCCGCAGCTCCAGGATGGCGTCGGCCTGGGCCTGGCTGAGGCCGAAGGTCTGCATCAGCCCGTCGCGGGCGGCGGCGGTGTCCCGGGCCTTGCGGATGAGGGCGATGACCGCGTCCAGGTGCCGCAGGGCGGTGCGCAGCCCCTCGAGGATGTGGGCGCGCGCCTCCGCCCGCGCCAGGTCGTAGCGGGTGCGGCGGATCACCACCGTGCGCCGGTGCGCCAGGTAGTGCTCCAGCAGCTCCCGCAGCGTCAGCACGCGCGGCACGCCGTCCACCAGGGCCAGGAGGATGGCGCCGAAGGTCGTCTGCAGCTGGGTGTGCTTGAAGAGCTGGTTGCGCACGATCTGCGGGTTGACGTCGCGGCGCAGCTCGACGACCACGCGCAGCCCCCGCCGGTCCGACTCGTCGCGCAGGTCGGTGACGCCGTTGAGCTTGCGCAGGCGGACCAGCTCGGCGATGCGCTGGATGAGCGCGGCCTTGTTCACCATGAAGGGGAGCTCGGTGATGACGATGGCCGTCTTGCCGCCGCGCAGCTCCTCGATCTCCACCTTGGCCCGCACGGTGATGCTCCCCCGGCCCGTCGTGTAGGCGGCCTTGATGCCGTCGCGGCCCAGGATGACCCCGCCGGTGGGGAAGTCGGGCCCCTTCACGTACCGCAGCAGCTCGGCGTCGGGCAGCGCCGGGTCGTCGATGAGGGCCACCAGCGCGTCGACGACCTCGCCCAGGTTGTGGGGCGGGATGTTCGTGGCCATGCCGACGGCGATGCCGCTGGCGCCGTTCATGAGCAGGTTGGGCACGCGCGCCGGCAGGACCACCGGCTCGCGCAGCGACTCGTCGAAGTTGGGGACGAAGTCCACCGTCTCCTTGTCGATGTCCGCCAGCATCTCCATGGCCAGGCGGCTGAGGCGGGCCTCGGTGTTGTGGTTGACGAACCCGTTCCCCACGAAGGAGTGGCAGGGGCTGTCGACGCGGATGGAGTAGACCGGCTGCTCGCCGGCGTCCTCGATGGCCACGACCGGCTCGTAGAGGTAGCCCCGCTCCAGCACGTCCGCCACCAGCCGCAGGTCGTCCGGGTCGAGGGCCGCCGCCAGGCGGGGCAGCGCCGCCCTGAGGCGCCCGAGCCGGTCGACGTTGTGCCGGGCCACCCACTCCCGCTGCCCCCGCCGGGCGTGCGCCCGCACGTAGGCGCCCACGAACGGGACGGCGTCGGACGTGGAGAGGGTCCGCCCCCGCTGCGCCGCCAGCGCGCACGCCAGCGTCTGCCGCTTCGTCTGCGAGAGGAAGCCGATCTTCGCGACGAAGCGCTGCACGTCGTCGCGCCCGCAGATGTAGAGGCGCCACGTCCCCCGGCTCCGGTCCTCCCGGATGGAGGAGACGATGCCGAAGCGCAGCAGCAGGACCTGCACCTGGGCCAGGAGCCGCCGGTGCTTCGCGCACAGCAGGACCCAGACACCGCTGCGCAGGCCGGCCTTCAGGGGGCGGCCGACGCCGCCGTCCCCCTCGAAGAGCCCCCGGAGGAAGGCGGCGGCGACGGGCTGCGGAGCCTGGAGGATCACCTCGGGGACCTCGCGCTCCCCCGACTTCCCGCGGAGCCCCAGCCGCTCCAGGAAGGCGATGACCTGGCGGCTGACCACCTGCATCTGCCAGAAGGGGCGCTTCCCGTAGCTCACCGGCTGGCGCAGGAAGGTGTGGAGCCGGCACGAGGGGAAGGTGCGCTGCCAGCAGTCGCGGAAGGCATCGGCGTACTCCCCCGGGGTGCTGGTGAACTCGACGACGTTCGGGCGCAGGGTCCCCTCGGCGACGAGCGCCCCCAGCAGGAAGGCCAGGTCCTCGGTCAGGTGGACGGGGAGGGTGTGGCGCTGCACCCGCGACCCCGCCGGCAGGACGGGGTAGTAGGGCGTCAGGTCCACGGGGCCCTGCGGCCACAGGCGCTCACTGCGGTCGAGGACGAGCCAGTCGCCCACCTGCAGTTGCCCGATGGTCTTCCACTGGAGCCGTGCCCGGCCGTCCTCGCCGGAGACCCAGACCAGCAGGGGATGGTTCCACGTGCCCGTGAGCTCGTACCCGCGCCGCGTGCGCACGCGGCGCACGGGGAAGGGGCCGCAGGCGAACCACTTGCTGGCGGTGTGGACCTGCCCGTCGCGCGAGAGGACGCGGACGGCGATCTCCTCCCGCCCGTCGGGCGAGAGGCGGTCGATGCGCCGCAGCCCGCCGTCGGTGACCACCAGCGTCTCCCCCGTGACGCAGTACCGCTGCGCCCCCGGGGGGTCCCCGTCGATGGAGCCGAAGTTGCCCTGCGGGTCCACCAGCGGGTAGCGGAAGGACCAGTCCTGCGCCATCCGCACCAGCGCCTCGTAGATCGGCGCGTCGCCGTGCGGGTGGTAGCGGCCCATGACGTCGCCGACGATGCGGGCGCTCTTCTTGTAGGGGGCGTCGGGGCGCAGGCCCAGCTCCAGCATCCCGTAGAGGATGCGGCGCTGCACCGGCTTCAGCCCGTCCCGCACGTCGGGCAGCGCCCGGCTGACGATGACGGACATGGCGTAGTCGAGGTAGGAGGTCTTCATCTCCTCCTCGATCGCCCGGGCGATGATGCGTTCCTCTAGGGCCACGGCTCTCCCCTCACCGGTGCGCCGACATCCCCACGCTCAGAGGCGCGCAGCGTCGCGGCCTCGTCCCGGCAGCCGATGCAGGCCACGGGTCCGCGCCGGGCCGACGGCGCGCCGATCCGCATCCTCGGTCGGGAACAGGGGGCGGCTCAAATGTCCAGGTTCCGGACCTCGCGGGCGTACTGCACGATGAACTGGCGGCGCGGCTCGACCTCCTCGCCCATGAGGGTGGCGAAGAGCCGGTCGGCCGCCTCCTTGGCCTCGGAGACCTCGACGCGCTTGAGCGTGCGCGTGCGCGGGTCCATGGTCGTCTCCCACAGCTGCTCGGGGTTCATCTCGCTGAGCCCCTTGTAGCGCTGCACCTCCACCTTCGCCCCCGCCGCCTCGAACTCCCGCACGATCACCTGCCGCTCCTCGTCGGAGTAGGCGTAGCGGACCTCCTTCCCGCCCTTGATCCGGTAGAGCGGCGGCTGGGCGATGAAGACCCGCCCGTGCTCGATGAGCTGCGGCATGTACCGGTAGAAGAAGGTGAGCAGGAGCGTGCGGATGTGGCTGCCGTCCACGTCGGCATCGGCCAGCAGGATCGTCTTGCCGTAGCGGGCCTTGGCCAGCTCGAAGTCCGCGCCGATCCCGGTGCCGAGGGCGGTGACGATGGCGCGGATCTCCTCGTGCCCGAGGATCTTGTCCATCCGCGCCTTCTCGACGTTGAGGATCTTGCCCTGGATGGGCAGGATCGCCTGGAAGTGCCGGTCCCGGGCCTGCTTGGCCGACCCGCCGGCCGACTCCCCCTCGACGATGAAGAGCTCGGCCCGCTCCGGGTCGCGCTCCACGCAGTCGGCCAGCTTCCCCGGCAGGGTGGAGATGTCCAGGGCGTTCTTGCGGCGCACCAGCTCGCGGGCCTGCTTGGCCGCCTCGCGCGCACGCGCGGCGGTGATGGCTTTGGTGAGGATGCGCCGCGCCTCGGTGGGGTGGGTCTCCAGGTACTCCTGGAGGGTCTCGGCAACGATGGACTCCACGAGCGGCTTGACCTCGGTGTTGCCGAGCTTGGTCTTCGTCTGCCCCTCGAACTGCGGCTCCGGCAGCTTCAGGCTCACCACCGCGGTGAGGCCCTCGCGCACGTCCTCCCCCGTCAGCGTCACCTCGCCGTTCTTCACCAGCCCGGAGCGGCGCAGGTAGTCGTTGAGCATGCGCGTCAGGGCGGACCGGAAGCCCACCAGGTGCGTCCCGCCCTCGGTGGTGGGGATGGTGTTCACGTAGGTGAGGACGTGCTCCAGGTAGGAGTCGTTGTACTGGATCGCCACCTCCACCTCGGTCCCGTCGCGCTCGCGCCGGCTGTAGATGGGGTCGTGCAGCTTGGCCCGGTTGCGGTTGAGGGTCTGGACGAGCTCGCGGATGCCCCCGGCGTGCTTGAAGGTGGCCACCGCGCCGCTGCGCTCGTCCCGCAGCACGATCTCCAGCCCCGCGTTCAGGTAGGTGATGTCCTCGAGGCGGCGGCGGATGACCTCGGCGTTGAACTCCAGCGCGGTCATCACCTGGGGGTCGGGCTTGAAGCGCACCAACGTGCCGCTCGGCAGCGGGGTCCCCGGGCTGCTGCGCAGCCCGCTCACCGGCTCGCCGCGCTGGAAGCGCTGCCGGTAGGTCTTCCCCTCCCGGTAGACCTCCACCTCGAGCCACTCGGAGAGGGCGTTCACCACCGAGACGCCCACCCCGTGCAGCCCGCCGGAGATCTTGTAGCCGCCCCCGCCGAACTTCCCGCCGGCGTGCAGCGTGGTGAGGACCACCTCCACGGCCGGCCGGCCGACGTCGGGGATGATCCCCACCGGGATCCCCCGCCCGTTGTCGAGGACGCTCGCGCTGCCGTCGGCGTGCAGGGTGACCTCGATGCGCGTACAGAACCCCGCCAGGGCCTCGTCCACCGCGTTGTCCACCACCTCGTAGAGGAGGTGGTGGAGCCCGTCGGGGCCGGTCGACCCGATGTACATGGCGGGGCGCTTGCGCACCCCCTCCAGGCCCTTGAGGACCTGGATGTCCTGGGCGTCGTAGGTCGCGGCGGCGTTCACGTCCACGTCGTCTCCGGGCTCCTCGTCTGCGTGCCAGGGCGCCCGCCGGGCCCGCCGCCCCGGGGGTGCGGGTGCGGGCGGGCAGGACCTCGCGCACCAGAAAACGGGCGTGATGGCGTTTGCCCCATCACGCCCGTCGTGCGGATCTGCGGCGGCGACGCCGATTCCTGCGGGCGTCTGGCCCCGTCGAACCAATTGTCAGTATAGCACGCCAACTCCCCGGGGGTCAAACGCGCAAACCCGCTCCGTGCGCGGGTTTGCGCCTATGAACCCAGGCGGACAACGGGGCGGAGGGCGGTGAGCGGCGCGCCCGGCAGCCGCCGGCGCAACGCCTCCAGCACCTCCCCTTGGCGCATGCGGAGCTCGTGGGCCACGGCGGGGTGGCGGCAGGCCACCTCCAGGACACCCCGACGCACCGCCACCGGCGCCGCCCCCGAGGCCAGCGGGCCGACCACGTCCTCCCACACCTCGCACACCCGGGCCAGGTGCAGGGCCCCCTCCACCCCCAGCGCCCGCGCCGTCGTCGTCAGGAGGTCTCGAAGAGCGGTAAGCATGCCACCTCCCGGACCGTTCCCGCCTCGACCTGGTAGAGCCGGACCGGACGGTCGAGCGCCCGCGCCCCCACCGTCGTCAGCGCCAGGATAGCCTGGCCCTCCCCGAGCGCCCCCAGGAGGCGGTCCCGCCGGGTCGGGTCCAGCTCGGCCACCACGTCGTCCAGTAAGAGTATCGGCGCCTCCCCCCACTCTTCCCGGGCCACCTCGTACTCCGCGACGCGCAGCGCCAGTGCCGCGGCGCGCTGCTGCCCCCGGGACCCGAACGTCCGCAGGTCGCACCCGGCCACGGCCAGGCGGAGGTCGTCCCGGTGGGGCCCGGTGAGCGTCACGCGCCTGGCCGCCTCCGCCCGCCGCACCGCGCGGAGGGCAGCCTCCGCCACCGCGGGCAACGCCTCCTCGGACCCGGCCCAGGCCGGAGCGTACTCCACGCACAAGGGTTCCTCCCGCCCGGCCAGGACCGCGTACCAGGCGGCGGCCCGCGGGGCCAGTCGCTCCACGAACGCACGGCGGCGCGCCGTCAGCCGCGCCCCCAGGTCGACGAGCTGGGCGTCCCAGGGCTCCACGCCCTCGAAGCGCCCCGTCCGGAGGAGCCGGTTGCGCTGCTCCACCACCCGGAGGTACCGGGCGAGCAGGTCGTGGTAGGCGGGGCTGAGCTGGACGAGCGCGACGTCGAGGAAACGCCGGCGCAGGGCCGGAGGACCGGTCACGACCGCCAGGTCCTCGGGCGCGGCCAGCACGCTGCCCACCCGCCCCGACAGCGCGCGGCGGGTACCCGGGATCCCGTTCACGCGCAGGCGTCTGAGCGCCCGCTCCCCCTCGCGGAGGAGCACGAGGTCGACCTCCTCCAGGCGGCCCGCCCGCTCCTGCTCCAACCCGACCCGCACCCGCGCCGTCTCCGCCCCGAAGGCGATCAGGTCCACGTCCCTCCCCGCCCGGGCCGAACGGCCGGTCAGCGCCAGGTGCAGCGCCTCCAACAGGTTGGACTTCCCCTGAGCGTTGGCACCGAAGACCAGGTGCAACCCTTCTCCGAAGGCCAGGTCCGCCTGCCGGTAGTTGCGGAAGTGGCGCAGGGTGAGCGTGCGGACCTTCACGTGTAGACCCGTACCGGGGCCAGCACGTAGACGTAGTCGGGCTGGTTGACAGGCCGGATCGCCCCCGGCTGCAGCGGTCCGGTCAGGTCAAAGACCAGCTCATCGGTTTCGAGGATGCTCAGGCAGTCCAGCAGGAACCGGGCGTTGAACGCGACCTGCACCGGCTCGCCCTCAGCCTGGACGGGCACCTTCTCCACTGCCCGTCCCACCTCGGGCGTGTTGGAGGTGATCGTCAACGTGCCCGCCTCCGTGCTCAAGCGCACCACGTTGGCGGAGTCGCGGGCGGTGATGGCGGCCCGCCGCACGGCGCGCAGGAAGCGCTCGGTGGACAGGCGCAGGCGCTGCTTCGCCACCTGCGGGATGACCTGCTGGTAGTTGGGGAACTGCCCGCTGATCAGGCGGGAGACCAACCGGACCTCCGGCAGAGTAAAGACGAGCTGGCTGTCGGCCAGGGCCACCGCCACCTCCCCGCCCGCCGAAGGCAGGAGGCGCGCCAGCTCGTTCATGGTCTTTGCCGGGACGATGACGGCCAGCTTCTGCCGGAGGGGTCCCCCCAGCGGTGCCGTCCGCAGCGCCAGCCGCCCGCCATCGGTGGCCACCAGCCGTACTTCGCCCTCGTCGAGGACGAAGTAGACCCCGGTGAGGAACGGGCGCGTCTCGTCGGTGGAGACCGAGAAGATGGTCTGCCGGATCATCGTGCGCAAGAGCCCGCTGTCCAGCGTCGCCACCGGGGGCGCATCGGCCTCGGGCATGAGCGGGAAGTCCGCGGCCGGCAGCCCGTGGATCTCGAAGGTCACGTTCTCCGCCAGGACCTCGGCCTGGGTGCTGTTCTCTTCGACCCGGAGCTCGACGCGGCCCTCGGGCAGGTTACTCACGATCTCCTGCAACAGCCTGGCCGGCAAGGTGATGGCCCCGCGGCGGCGGACCGTCGCAGGGACCGTGGTCTGGATTCCCAGCTCCAGGTCGGTCGCCGCCAGCTTCACGGCGTCCGGGACAGCTTCGAGCAGGATGTTGCCCAGGATCGGCATGGTCGTCCTGGCCGAGATCGCCCGGCTGACAATCTGGACCCCCCGTAGCAGGTGGGCCTGTTCACTGAGGATGTGCATGCGCGTTATCCCTTCTTAATTCGTAGAGTACTTAACTTCGTCATCATCATAGATGTTGTGATGAGTGGGGATAAGAGGGGGTCGGGCCGGTCCTGAGCGGCCCGGCCGGGCGCGCGTCCCTGTGGGCAGGCTGGGGATGGTTCGTGGAGTTGGCTGGGGACGGCGGGGGACCCGGAGGGTCCGGGGCGTCGTCCCCAGCTCGCCCACCGGGTTATCCACCGTGCTGTAGGCGTTCCATCAGGCGCTTAAGGCTGGCCGCCAGGTGGGGGTCCTGCTGCAGCGCGTGCTTGACCCGGTCGCAAGCGTGCATGACGGTCGTGTGGTCGCGCCCGCCGAAGGCCTCGCCGATCCTGGGGAGTGAGGCGTCGGTCAGCTCCCGCGCCAGGTACATGGCGACCTGGCGCGGGAAGGCCACGGCCTTGGTGCGGCGTTTGGCCCGCATCTCCTCGAGCCGGATGCCGAAGTAGTCGGCGACGGCCTGCTGGATGGCCTGGATGGTGACGGCCGACGGCCGGGAGGCGGGCAGGAGCTCGCGCAGGACCTCTTCGGCGAGGGTGCTGGTGATGGCCGACCGCGTGAGCGTCGCGTAGGCGACGACGCGGACGAGCGCGCCCTCCAGCTCGCGGATGTTCGTGGTGATCCGCTGGGCGATGAACTCGGCCACCTCGTCCGGGAGGTGGATGCCGTCCACCTCGGCCTTCTTGCGCAGGATGGCGATGCGGGTTTCCAGGTCGGGGGGCTGGATGTCGGCGATGAGGCCCCACTCGAAGCGCGATCGCAGGCGCTCTTCCAGGGTCGGGATCTCCTTGGGGGGCTTGTCGCTCGTGATGATGATCTGGCGGGTGGCCTCGTGCAGGGTGTTGAAGGTGTGGAAGAACTCCTCCTGGGTGCGCTCCTTGCCCGCCAGGAACTGGATGTCGTCGATGAGGAGCACGTCCACGTTGCGGTACTTGTGGCGGAACTCGATCATCCGGTCGTCGCGAATGGAGTTGATGAGCTCGTTCGTGAACTTCTCGCTGCTGACGTAGGCCACCCGGTGCAGGGACTCGTGGTCGACGACGTGGTGACCGATGGCCTGGAGGAGGTGGGTCTTCCCCAGGCCCACGCCGCCGTAGATGAACAGGGGGTTGTAGGCGCGTCCGGGCGCTTCGGCGACCGCCCGGGCGGCGGCGTGGGCGAAGCGGTTGCCGCTGCCCACGACGAAGGTCTCGAAGGTGTACTTGGGGGAGAGGGCGAGGCCGTCGATCGTGCGCACCGGGGCCGGCTCCCGGGCGGCGGACGGGAGCGCCGGGGGTGGGCCCTCGCTCACCGTCAGCTCGACGGTGACGGGGCGTCCGGCGATGCGCCGCAGCTCACTCTGGATGAGCCCCAGGAACCGGGACTCGATCCAGTCCTTGGCGGCCCGGTTGGGGACGGCGAAGGTGACCGTATCGCCGCGGATCCCCAGCGGGCGCATGGTCTTCACGAAGACCTCGAAGCTGGGCTTGCCGAGCTGCCCTTCGATGCGGGACACCGCAGCAGTCCACAGCGACTGCGCGGAGGCGGGGTCGGTGGTGGCCATGGCGTCCTCCTCCGAGGCAGGTGACATCGGCACGGGCCGGTCGGAGCAGACGAGGCGCCGGGACGTCCGGCTTCGCCGGCATGACGTCGGTCATGACGTGAAGATGGCTCCCAGCTGGGCGATCCCGTTCTCGGTCAGCGTGCGTTTCCCGGAGCCCCGGTGCTGCACGAGGCCGAGCGACTCGAGGGCGACGAGTTCCCGGTAGGCGGTGCTGTGGCTGATGTCCAGCTCCTTGGCGATGCTGGTCGGTCCGGCCGCGCCCAGCTCGCCGATGAGCAGGAGGATCTTCTTCTGCCGGGAGGTGAGCTCTGCCGGGCCGGGGCGTCGCCCGGCCGGCGGACCGGGAGGCGCGGCCGGGCGCGCCAGGCTGAGGGTGACGACGGTCCCGCCGTCCAGGTTGTCCTCCAGCGTCAGGGTCCCGCCGAGGAAGGCCAGTTGCTCGCGGGCGACGGGCAGGCCCGAGCCCACGCCGCGGATGTAGCGGCGCATCTCGGCGGAGGCGGTGGTGAACCCCGGCAGGAGGGCCCGTTCCTTGTCGCGGATGCCCGGCCCTTGATCGGCGATGCGGATCGTGTTGCCGTCGTCGAGGATGCTGATCACGGCGTTGTGGAAGTAGGCATGGATGAGGTTCTCCACGATCTCCCGGATGACCACGAAAGGGATACGGCCCCCGCGGGCCTGCGAGTGCGTATAGGTCGTCGTCGCCAGGTCGTCGATGAGGGCCTTGAGGTCGCCGCCCGTCAGCGAGATTACCCGCGGCGTGGCCAGCGGCGAGTCGTACACCGCCAGCCGGACCTCGGGGTCGACCTCGGCATCCTCCGCACCTCCCCTGGCTGCTTCCCGCAGGCGGCGGAGGGCATCACGGATCGTCGTCGGCTCAACCGACATGACGCATGTTTTCTGGGGTGGTCGGAATTCCTACTGTCCCGGCCGGTGTTCGGGTCTGTGTTCGGGTCTTTTCATGCCAGCCATGCGGCAGGCAGAAGATCACCGGAAATGTGGATATCGCCGTCCCGGGCAGTGCGGGTTTCGGCGGGGGGATCCTCTCTTCCTGCGGGGTAGATGGGGAGGAAACCCTTAGAGTGCGCGGGCAATTGCGGAGTTGTCCACAGGTGTGGGCAAGGCTGTGGACAGACCTGGGGGGGTGTGGGTAGAGGGAAGGGCTCGCGGGGTCGACAGACCCGGGTCATGGGTGCATGGGCACTGGCTGATGGGGCGGTCCCGGCCGGATTGTGGACAGAACCCGGGGTTGTCCACAGCTTGTCCACAGTTCTCCCGCCCCATATCCCGGTGTCGCACTGTTCATTGATGCTCGGATGCGCGGTGTGGTATAAGAAAGCGGGACTTTTACCCCCTTTCCCGACCGGAGTGGCATGGTCAAACGGACTTATCAACCGAAACGGCGGCGGCGTCAGCGCGTCCACGGGTTTCTGGCCCGGATGCGAACGCCGGGGGGGCGCAGGGTGTTGAAGCGCCGTCGTGCCAAGGGTCGCCGCCGCATCGCTCTTTGAGCGTGCTTTGAGCTCGTGCCCATCTGAGGGGACCGCTCCTGCGAGCCAGGGCCGGGCAGGACGATCGACGGGGCGGCTGAGCACGCAACAGGACTTCCAGGCTGTGTACCGGCTGGGACGCCGGGCGTCCACACCCCTCCTCACGGCGTACGTGCGTCCGGGCACTGGTGCGGTCCGGTTGGGCATTGTGGTGCACCGGCGGGTGGGAGGCGCGGTGACCCGTAATCGGGTCCGGCGACGGGTTCGGGAGGCATTCCTCCGGGTCCGTCCCCGGCTGGTGGGCGGGGGCGATGTCGTCCTGGCTCCGCGTCCGGAGGCGCTGGAGGCCCCGTTCGAGGAGCTCGTCCTGGCCGTCGCCAGGGCGCTGGCGGCCGGCGGGATCCCATCCAGGGAAGCGTCCGACCGGGGTCCCAGACCGGGAGGCGGCGAGGGCGGCCTATGAGGGGTCCTGGAGGAGGGGCGGAGATGGTCGCGGATCGGGCCCCCGGACAGCCCTGGCCGGTAGCGGTGCAGGTGACCCGGCTGGCGCAGACCATGCTGGTGGCTGCCATCCGCCTCTATCAGGTGGTCCTCTCCCCGCTGTTGGGAAAGCGCTGTCGGTTCTACCCCAGCTGCTCCTCCTACGCCCTGGAGGCGGTCGGGCGTCACGGGCCCTGGCGGGGGAGTCTGCTGGCGGCCCGCAGGCTTCTGCGTTGCCACCCCTTCCATCCTGGGGGGTACGACCCGGTCCCATAGGAGAGTCCGGTGCTGCGACCGATCGAAGACGCCCTTGCGGCCGTCATCCATGCCCTGACCGCCTGGACGGGCAGTGTGGGGCTGGCGGTCGTCCTCATGACGATCCTGATCCGCCTGGTCCTCCACCCGCTGACCCGGTGGAGCCTCAACTCCATGAAGCGCATGCAGGCCCTCATGCCCCAGATCGAGGTCCTGCGCCGCAAGTACAAGGACGACCCCCAGCAGGCCAACGTCGAGATCATGAAGCTCTACCGGAGCAGCGGGGCCAACCCCTTTACCGGCTGCCTGCCGCTGTTCATCCAATTTCCCGTCCTCATTGCGCTCTTCCGCGTCTTGCAGCGGCAGGAGCTGTTCGCCGCCCAGACCTTCCTGGGGATCCCGCTGGACTCCCGTCCGTCGCTCTCGGCCATTGCGGACAACCCCGTCCTGCTGGTCATCCCCGTGCTCATGGGCGTGACGACCTATCTCCAGCAGCGCCTGAGCATCACCGACCCGCAGCAGGCCCGCATGTTCGTCATCATGCCGATCCTCTTCGCCTGGTTCAGCCTGAGCTTCCCCGTGGGCCTCTCGCTGTACTGGATCGTCTCGACGGTGGTGTACATTGGGGAATACCTCCTGGTAGTCGGCCCTCCTCGCCGTTCGGCTCCAGCCCGCGCCCCCGCCCGACGGGCAGCGAAGACGGCGGAGAAGCGGTCCTAGGGGTGTAGCCAGCAGGGCAGAGCAGCGGGCAGCGGACACGGAGTCGACAGGAGACGGCGCATGAAGAGCCCCCAGCACGAGGTGCGGACGGTCGAGGAGGTCGGCCGGACCGTCGAAGAAGCGGTCGAGCGGGCCATCGCCCACCTGGGTGTCGCCAGGGACCGCGTCCAGGTGGACGTGCTGGATGAAGGGAGCCGCGGCGTGCTGGGACTCGGCGCGCGCGAGGCGCGGGTCCGGGTGACGGTGCAGCCCGGCGCGGACGAGGTCGTGACGGCGATCCTGGAGGGGCTCCTGGAGCACATGGGGGCCCAGGCTGCCGTGCAGGCCCAGGAGGAGGGCGGGGTGCTGCGCGTGCGCGTGGAGGGGGACCAGCTGGGGAGCCTCATCGGCAGACGGGGGCAGACGCTCTCCGCGCTCGAGCACCTGCTGGGGGTCATGGCCACACGGCGGCTGGGGCGGCTGATCCGGTTGGAGCTGGACGTTCAGGGGTACCGGGAGCGGCGCCGGGCGGCCTTGGAAGCCCTGGCCCGACGGACGGCGGAGCGGGTCGTGCGACAGCAGCGGGAGATCGCCCTGGAGCCCATGGAGGCCCGGGAGCGCCGGATCGTGCACATGGCGTTGCAGGACCATCCCGCGGTGGTGACCGTGAGCCGCGGCGAGGGGGAGTGGCGGCGGGTCGTCGTCATTCCACGTGAAAAGGCGGGTCAGCCCGAGGAGGCGGGCGAGCGGGAACCCCTCAACGCCCGATATCGCTCCGGCGAGCGGACGCGGCGCCCTGAACAGGGAGGATCCCCGCAGCGTTTCGAACGCGGCGGGCGGGGGACGTGGCCGGGCAATCGAGAGCGGACAGCCCAGGGGCGCAGGCCGAAGCCTCCCCGTCCCGGCGCGGCTCCGGGGGCTGACCGACACGGGCAGGGATACGGTCCTCGCATGGGCCGCGCCCCCGTCGTCCCACCGTGGGCCGCACCCCCCCGCGTCCCGGAGAAGGAGGGCCCGCCGGGGCGCCGCCCGGAGGGGCTTCCCGCAGATGAGGAGTTGGAGGCGGAGATCGAAGCGCTGGCCCGACGGATGGAACGGCCGCCCGAAGACGATCAGTCGAAGTAGCCGGGCTTGGCGCAAGGGGGCCTGACTGACCCACCCCTCCGAATCTGCCCGGGAACTCATCCTCGAGGGTGCTCGAGCTCTCGGCCTCGGAGTCCCGCCTGAGGCGCTGGAACGCCTGCTCACCTACGCCAGGCTCGTGCTGGAGTGGCGCGACCGGGCCAGCCTGACCGCCTATGGGGCTCTGGAGGCGATCGCGCGGTCCTTGGTGGTGGAGTCGCTCTTCTGCCTGGCCGCGTTCCCCGTTCCCACTTGCGCCCGAGTCATCGACATCGGCACCGGGGCCGGCTTCCCTGGGGTCCCTCTGGCGGTCCTCCGCCCGGACCTGGACGTCACGCTTCTGGAGGCTTCCCGGCGGAAGGTGGGGTTCCTGGAGATGGCCACTCAGGCGATCGGCCTTGCCGTCCGGATCATCCACGGAAGAGCCGAAGACCTCGCGCGGCAGCGGGAGCACCGCGAGGGGTATGGAGTGGTCGTCTCCCGTGCCGCCGCCCCCCTGCGAATCGCCCTGGAGCTGGCGTTCCCCCTCCTGGCGCCCGGAGGTGCCGGGCTCTTCTCCTCCGGCGCAAGAGCCGCCGAGGAGGTGGCCTCTGCGGCTGATCTCCTAGCTGCCCTTGGAGGGGTCCCGGGCTCCGTCTGGGTGCCTCCTCCGGCCCTGGAGACGGGCTCGCGGGTGGTCGTGGTCACCAAGGTGGCTCGAACACCGGAGAGGTTTCCCCGTCGCATTCACCGGATGCGTCGCGACGTTTTCACGTGAAAACCTGGGGAGGAGGCGGGGTAGCTCCGGCGAAGAAGCCAGGAGGTCGCAGCAGCTTTACGGCACCTTTCGTCGCACCGTGCATCGGACCATCGCCATCGTGAACCAGAAAGGCGGGGTGGGGAAATCCACCACCGCCGTGAACTTAGGGGCTGCGCTCGCCCTCGAGGGGCTGCGGGTACTCGTCGTGGACCTCGACCCGCAGGCCAATGCCACGAGCGGGCTGGGCGTCCCCAAACCTCCCGCGCGCGCCTCCATCTACCACGTCCTCATCGAGGGAACCCCGCTGGAGCAGGTGATCGTCCCGACCGCCGTGCGGGGCGTCTTCCTGGTCCCCTCGAACATCCACCTGGCCGGAGCCGAGGTCGAACTGGTCCCCATGCTCTCCCGGGAGACCCGGCTGCGGGAAGCCCTGGGTGCGCTGCGCGAGGCCTACGACGTCATCCTGCTCGACTGCCCGCCTTCGCTCGGCCTGTTGACGATCAACGCGCTGACGGCGGCGCAGGAAGTGCTGATCCCCATCCAGTGCGAGTACTACGCCCTCGAGGGGCTGAGTCAGCTCCTGGACTCCATCGGCCTCGTCCGCCGCCATCTGAACCCGCAGCTGGAGGTCACCGGTGTCCTCCTGACGATGTACGACAGCCGGACCAGGCTCTCCGATCAGGTCGCAGACGAAGTCCGCGGGTTCTTTAAAGAACGGGTCTACCGGACGATTATTCCCAGGAGTGTGCGATTGGCGGAGGCTCCCAGCCACGGCCTCCCCATAGCCCTCTACGATCCCGGCTCGCGCGGCGCGGAGGCGTATGCCGAGCTGGCCAAGGAGGTCATGACCCGTGGACGACCGGTTGGCGTCATCGAGCACGTCGGCTGAGCACCGGCGTCGGGCGCTCGGGCGGGGGTTGAGCGCGCTGCTGGGCCGGGAGGCGCTCGACGAGGGCGCGGTGCGGGAGATTGCCGTCAGCGACATCCGCCCCGGCCCCTTCCAGCCCAGGGGCCCCGTCGCGGCCGAGGATCTGGCCGACCTGATCGCGTCCGTCCGCGAGCGCGGCGTCATCCAGCCCGTGGTGGTGCGGCCGGTGGAGGACGGCTACGAGCTGGTGGCCGGCGAACGACGGTGGCGGGCGGCGGTGGCGGCCGGCCTGGCCGTCCTCCCGGCCGTGGTGCGGCGCCTGTCCGATCAGGAAGCCCTCGAGGTGGCCCTGATCGAGAACCTCCTGCGGGAGGACCTCTCGCCGCTCGAGCGCGCGCGCGCCTACCGGCGCCTCCACCAGGAGTTCGGCCTGACGCACGAACAGATCGCCGCCCGTCTCCACCGCAGCCCCTCCAGTGTGGCCAACACCCTGCGGCTCCTCCACCTCCCCCCGGAGGTCCAGCACGCCCTGGAGCAGGGTCGGCTGACCGAGGGACACGCCAGGGCCCTGCTCGGCCTGGCCGACGAGGAGGCGATCGTGGCGGCGGCCCGGGAGGTGCAGCGGCGCAACCTCACGGTGAGGCAGGCCGAGCGCCTGGTCAGGCGGTGGGGTGCAGGGCCCCTCCGGCGTGGTCGACCGCGCGATCTGGACCTCCAGGCGGTGGAGGAGGAGTTGACCGCCCGGTTCAAGACCCGGGTGACCATCACGGGCGGCCGACGCGGGGGGCGCATTGCCATCGCCTTTTACAGCTTGGAGGATCTGGACCGGCTGGTCGCCCTGCTCCAGCAGGCTGCCGAGGCCGCATCCAGGCCGGATTCGGCCTCTCCTCCGGTCGCCCCCACGCCGGTCGCCTCCACCCCCGTGGGGTGAGGCCGCTCCGGGCCCGGCCGTGACCCGCGAGGAGGCCTGGGAGCTCCTCTGCCGATGGGTCCGGAGTCCGGCGCTCAGGCGCCACCTGCTCGGGGTGGAGGCGGCTATGCGCGCCTACGCCCGGCGGTTGGGCGGCGACCCTGACCTGTGGGGGCTGGCCGGGCTCCTCCACGACCTCGACTACGAGCGCTATCCCTCCCAGGAAGCGGGCCACCCCTACCGCGGGGCGGAGGCTCTCCAGGCGGCCGGCGCCCCTCCGGAGGTCGTCCGGGCCGTCCTGGCCCACGCCGACTATACGGGCGTGACCAGGGAAACACCCATGGAGAAGGCGCTCTTCGCCTGCGACGAGCTCGTGGGGTTCTTGGTCGCCGTCGCCCTGTCCCGCCCGGGACGGACCATCGCCGAGGTGGACGTCCCGGCGGTCTTGAAGAAACTCAAGGAGAAGGCCTTCGCGCGCGGGGTGAATCGCGAAGAGCTCAGGCGGGGCGCTGCTGAGCTCGGGGTGCCGTTTGAGGAGCACATCCAGGTGGTGCTGGAGGCCCTCCAGGCAGAGGCGCCGGCGCTGGGCCTCGCCGGGGAGGCATCGGTCCCACCGGGGTCCGGTTAGGCGGATCCCACGCCGGGGCGGCGGAGGAGATCGCCTCCCGGCCGTGGAACGTGAGCCGCGATCCCGGTCCCCACGGTCCGGCACTCCACATGGCCGTCCGCATCGACCCGATCGTCCTCAGCATCGCCCTGGTCGCCCTCGCAACCGTGCTGGCGCTGACGGCGCTCTTCCTCGTGGTGCTGCTTCGACGGCATCTCCGCCCGGCACCCCGGCCCGCTCCGGACGACCGCGGGACGGCAGATCGCCTCATGGCGGTCGAGCGACGCCTCGCGGACCTGGCCGGCCAGGTCCGCGAGGTGCGCGACGCCCTCGACCGTACCGTGCAACACGTCGGCATGGTCCGCTACGATGCCTTTCAGGACCTTGGCGGGCAGATGAGCTTCAGCCTGGCGCTGCTCGACCGGCGGCGTACCGGCGTGGTGGTGAGCGTCCTCAACGGTCGGGACGGGAGCCGGGGCTATGCGAAGGCGGTCGTCGATGGGCGCCCCACCCTCCCCCTGTCAGAGGAGGAGGCGGAGGCGGTCGCTCGGGCGCTCGGCACCCCGTCAGCCTGAGGGGATCCCGGAGCCGCCGGCTGGGGCGCGGCGTCGGCGGCCGGGCGCGCCCATCGGATGCCGATGCGGGTTCGGCCTCGGGTGTCCGGCCGTTGACCCGCCCGGGGTGAGGTAGCGGAGCGCCGCCCGTGCTCTTCCGCGACCGACGCGAGGCCGGTGAGCGGCTGGGGGAAGCCCTGAGGGGCCTCGACCTGCCCGGTCCGGTGGTGCTGGCCATTCCGCGGGGCGGCGTGATCGTCGGGGCGGCGGTCGCCGCAGCCCTCGCCGCTCCCCTCGACGTCATCGTCCCGCGCAAGTTGCGCGCGCCTGACAACCCCGAGCTGGCCATCGGGGCGGTGGCCCACGACGGCTCGGTGTACCTGGACCAGACGCTCCTCCACCTGCTGGGGGTGGACGACGCCTATGTCGCCGAGGAGATCCGCCGCCAGCGTGAGGAGATCCGCCGCCGCCTCTTCCTCTACCGGGGACGGGAGGACTACCCCTCCATGGCCGCGCACACGGTGATCCTGGTCGACGACGGCATCGCCACCGGTGCTACGATGATCGCAGCAGCACGGGCCGTTCGGGCGATGCGGCCCGCTCAGACGGTGATCGCCATCCCGGTCGGTCCGCCGGACGGCGTGCGGCGGCTGGAGCGGGAGGCCGATCGGGTGGTCGTCCTGGAGACCCCGCCGGCCTTCTACGCGGTGGGCCAATTCTACGAGGACTTCACCCAGACGACCGACGAGGAGGTCCTGGAGGCGCTGGGGCGCTCTGCCGGTGCCGCAGGTCCGGGGCCGGCGCGGGGCGCCGCGCCCGGCCGGGAGGATGGGGAGCGCCGGGAGGGGGAGGGCGGGCAGCATCGGCCAGGGGAGGGCGGGGCATGAGTGAGGGATTGGATCGTGGGTGAAGCGACCACGCTGCGGCGGACGCCTCTGCACGCCGCGCACCTGGCGCTCGGGGCGCGGATGGTCCCCTTCGCCGGGTGGGCGATGCCGGTGCAGTACCGGGGGATCATGGAGGAGCACCTGGCGGTCCGCTCGCGAGCGGGGCTCTTCGACGTCTCCCACATGGGCGAGATCCTGGTCGAGGGGCCGGGCGCCCTGGAGACGCTCCAGCGCCTGCTCACCAACGACGTCGGGCGGCTGCGGGTCGGGCAGGGCCTGTACTCCCCCATGTGTGCGCCGCACGGCGGCATCCTGGACGACCTCACCGCCTTCCGCGTGGGCGAGGAGCGCTACCTCCTCGTCGTGAACGCCGCCACCACGGCCAAGGACCTGGCCTGGGTGGCCGACCACGCCGATCGGGCGGTCGTGCGCGACCTCTCGTCGGAGGTCGCCCTGCTGGCCCTGCAGGGACCGGCCGCCGAGGCTATCCTGAGCCAGCTCACGCCGGTCCCGCTCGCGCGCCTGCGTCCCTTCGACGCGGTGCCGCGCACGACGGTGGCCGACCGGCCGGCCTTCCTCTCCCGCACCGGCTACACCGGCGAGGACGGGTTCGAGATCGGCCCGGCCTGGGAGGACGCGCCCCCGGTCTGGGAGGCGCTCCTCGCGGCCGGCCAGCCCCTGGGGCTGCAGCCGGCCGGATTGGGCGCGCGCGACACGCTGCGCCTGGAGGCGGGCTTCATGCTCTACGGCAGCGACATCGACGAGACGACGACGCCGCTCGAGGCGCCGCTGGGGTGGACGGTGAAGTGGGAGAAGGGAGACTTCATCGGGCGGGCGGCGCTGCTGGCCCAACGGGAGCGGGGGGTGGAGCGCCGGCTCGTCGGCTTCACCCTGGCGGAGCGCGCCATCGCCAGGCACGGCTTCCCCATCCTGCGGGATGGCGCCACGGTCGGGCGCGTGACCAGCGGGACCTTCAGCCCGACCCTGCAGCGCAGCATCGGCCTGGGCTACGTGGCCGTGGCCCACGCGGAGCCGGGGACCCCGCTGGCCGTGGAGATCCGGGGCCGCCCCGTGCCGGGGGAGGTCACCCGCCTCCCCTTCTACCGGCGCCCGAAGGTCGAGCGGCCGGTCGGCGCGGAGCGGTGACGGCGACGAGGTGGGCGATGTTCCCTGAGGACCTCCGGTACACGAAGGAGCACGAGTGGGCGCGGCGCGAGGATGGGCGGATCCGGGTCGGCATCACCCGGTTCGCCGCCGACCGCCTCAGCGACGTCGTCTTCATCGAGCTCCCCCGCCCCGGCAGCACGGTGACCCAGATGCAGACCTTCGGCGTGATCGAGTCGGTGAAGGCCGTCTCTGACCTCTACGCCCCGGTCTCGGGGACGGTCGTCGAGGTGAACACGCAGCTGGCCGAGCGCCCCGAGCTGGTCAACCAGGACCCGTACGGAGCGGGGTGGATGCTGCTCCTGGACCCCAGCGACCCCACGGAGTGGGAGCGCCTGCTCTCGGCGGAGGAGTACCGGCGGCTCGTCGGCGAGGAGGCCTAGCGGTGGCCCGCGCCTGGGTGCCCCACAGGTACCTGCCGCTGACCGAGGCGGACCGCGCGCAGATGCTGGCGACGATCGGTGTGGCCAGCGTGGAGGACCTCTTCGCCGACATCCCGGCGAGCGTGCGGCTGCTGCGGGACCTCCGCCTCCCCCCCGCCCCCAGCGACGCCGAGCTGCTGGCGGAGCTGCGCGCGCTGGCCGGCCAGAACGCCGACGCGGACCGCTACGTCTGCTTTCTCGGGGCCGGTGCCTACGACCACTTCATCCCCAGCGTCGTTTGGCACCTGGCCGGGCGCGCGGAGTTCGTCACCGCCTACACCCCCTATCAGGCCGAACTGATGCAGGGGGAGCTGCAGGCCACCTACGAGTACCAGAGCCTGCTGTGCGCTCTCACCGGCATGGAGGTGGCCAACGCCTCCATGTACGACGGGGCCAGCGCGACCGCGGAGGCGGCCGTCATGGCGCGCGACCTCACGCGCCGTGGCGGCATCCTCCTGTCCACCGCGGTCCACCCCGAGTACCGCCAGGTGCTGCGCACCTACACCGCCCCGCTGGGGCTCACCGTGACCGACCTGCCGCACGAGGGCGGGGTCACGACCCCGCAGGCGGTGCGCGACGCCCTGGACGGCGAGACCGCGGCCGTCGTCGTCCAGCACCCCAACTTCTTCGGGCGGCTGGAGGAGGTGCAGGCGCTGGCGGAAGCCGCCCACGCCGCCGGGGCGCTGCTGGTGGTGGCGGTGGCCGATCCGGTGGCCTACGGGCTGCTGCAGCCGCCGGGGGCGCTCGGCGCCGACATCGTCGCCGGTGAGGGGCAGCCGCTCGGCAACCACCTGAACTTCGGCGGTCCCTACCTGGGCATGCTGGCCACGCGCGAGGCCTTCGTGCGCCGCATGCCCGGGCGTCTCGTCGGCGCGACGGTCGACGCGCGTGGCCGTCGCGGCTTCGTCCTCACCCTGCAGACCCGCGAGCAGCACATCCGGCGCGAGCGGGCGACGAGCAATATCTGCACCAACGAGGCCCTCAACGCCCTGGCGGCGGCGGTCTACATGGCGGCGCTGGGGCCGCACGGTCTGCGCCAGGTGGCGGAGGCGTGCGTCCGCAAGGCCCACTACGCGCGGGAGCGCCTGTGCGCCCTGCCCGGGTTCGGCCTGGCCTTCCCCGGCCCGACGTTCCACGAGTTCGTCCTCACCTGCCCGCTCCCGCCCGAGCGGCTGAACGAGGGGCTCCAGGCCCGGGGGATCCTGGGGGGGCTGCCGCTCGGCCCCTTCTACCCGGACCTCGACCACGGCTGGCTCCTCTGCGTGACCGAGATGCGCACCCGGGCGGAGATCGACCGGCTGGTGGAGGCGGTGGCGGAGATTGCCGAGGAGGCGGGACGATGACCGAGCACCACGGGCTCGCCTCGGGCGGGGTGAGCGCCCCGCCGCAGGAGGCGCCGCGCCGGCCGGGCGCGGACGGGGTCCCGCTGCTCATCGAGCAGAGCGCCCCCGGTCGTCGGGCCGCCGCCCCGCCGGCGAGCGACGTGCCCCCCGTGCCGCTCGAGGCCATCCTCCCCCCGGCCGTCCTGCGCCCCACGCCGCCGCCGCTGCCGGAGGTGAGCGAGCTCGACCTGGTGCGCCACTACACCCGCCTCTCCCACCGCAACTACGCGGTGGACCTGGGGTTCTACCCGCTGGGGTCGTGCACGATGAAGTACAACCCCAAGGTCAACGAGGACGCGGCGCGCCTGCCGGGCTTCGCCCGCCTCCACCCCTACACGCCCGTGCCGCTGGCCCAGGGGGCGCTGCGGCTCATGGCGGAGCTGGAGGCGATGCTGGCCGAGATCACCGGCATGGACCGCGTCACCTTCCAGCCCGCCGCGGGGGCCCACGGGGAGCTGACGGCGCTCCTGATGGTCCGGGCCTACTTCGCCGACCGCGGGGAGCGCCAGCGCACGCGCGTGGCCGTCCCCGACTCCGCCCACGGCACCAACCCGGCGTCGGCGGCGATGTGCGGCTACGAGGTCCTCACCGTCCCCAGCGACCGCCGCGGCAACATCGACGTCGAGGCGCTGCGGCGCGTGGCCGACGAGCGCCTGGCCGCGCTCATGCTCACCAACCCCAACACGCTGGGGCTCTTCGAGGAGCGCATCCTCGAGGTGGCCGAGCTGGTGCACGGGGTCGGGGCCCAGCTCTACCTGGACGGCGCGAACCTCAATGCCATGCTGGGGATCACCCGGCCGGGCGACCAGGGGTTCGACCTGATGCACACCAACCTGCACAAGACCTTCAGCACCCCGCACGGTGGCGGGGGGCCGGGCGCGGGGCCGGTGGCGGTGAAGGCCCACCTGGCGCCCTACCTGCCGGTCCCGGTGGTGGAGCGCGACGGCGACGGCTTCCGGCTGGACTACGACCGCCCGAAGGCGATCGGCCGCGTGCGGGCCTTCTACGGGAACTTCGCCGTGTTGGTGCGCGCCTACGCCTACATCCGCGCCTACGGGCCGCTGCTGCGCCAGGTCTCCGAGGCGGCGGTCCTCAATGCCAACTACCTGCTGGCGCTGCTGCGCGACGCCTTCGACCTCCCTTACGACCGGCCGTGCAAGCACGAGTTCGTCCTCTCCGGCCGGCGGCAGAAGCGGGAGTCCGGGGTCACCACGCGGGATATCGCCAAGCGCCTCCTCGACTACGGCTTCCACGCGCCGACGATCTACTTCCCGCTCATCGTGGAGGAGGCCATCATGGTCGAGCCCACCGAGACCGAGAGCCGCGAGACCCTGGAGGCCTTCGCCCGGGCCATGCTGGCCGTGGCGGAGGAGTGCCGCACGCACCCCGACCTGGTGCGCACCGCCCCCCACACCACGCCGGTGGCGCGGCTGGACGAGGTCACCGCGGCGCGCCGCCCCAACCTGCGCTGGCGGCTGCCGGAAGACGCCCCGGCGTGACGGACGCGCCAGGCGCTGAGCGGGGTGGGGCGGCGGTCAGCGCCGTCGTGCTGACGCTGGAGGCCATCCGGGCGGCGCGCGAGCGCATCGCCCCGCACGTCCTGCGGACGCCCCTCCTGCCCTTCCACCCGCAGCCGGGAGTCTGGCTCAAGGTGGAAGGGGTCCAGCCCACCGGCTCCTTCAAGGTGCGGGGGGCGGCGAGCCACCTCACCGCGCTACCGCCCGGGCGCGGGGTCGTCACCGCCTCCTCGGGCAACCACGGACAGGCGGTGGCCTACGTGGCCGCACGCCTCGGCCGGACCGCCACAGTGGTCGTCCCCGAGGACGTCCCGGCGGTGAAGGCCGAGGGGATCGCGCGCTGGGGGGCGCGCCTCCTGCGCCACGGGCGCACCAGCGAGGAGCGGATCCGGCTGGCCCTGGACCTGGCCGAGCGCGAAGGGCTGGCCTACGTCCCGCCGTTCGACGACCCGCTGGTCATGGCCGGGCAGGGCACCGTGGGTCTGGAGATCGTGGAGGACCTGCCGGAAGTGCGGGCGGTACTAGTGCCGGTGAGCGGTGGAGGGCTCATCTCCGGGGTCGCGGTGGCGGTCAAGGGGCTGCGCCCCCAGGCGGCCGTCCTGGGCGTTGAACCGGCCCTGCTACCCCGGTTTGCTCGCTCCCGCGCCGCCGGACGCCCCCTCCGCCTCCCCTTTGCTCCGACGGTGGCAGACGGCCTGCGCGTCCTGGAGCCCGGTCGCCTCACCTGGGCGGTGACCCGGGCCTGCGTCGACGACTTCGTCGCGGTGCCGGAGGAGGCCATCCTGGAGGCGGTGCGCCGCCTCCTCCTCGAGGCGCGGCTGGTGGTGGAGCCGTCGGGGGCGGTCGGGCTGGCCGCGCTCCTCACCGGAACCGTCGACGTACCCCGCCCCGCCGTGATCGTGCTGTCCGGCAGCAACGTGGACCCGGACCTGCTCGCTCGGGTGCTGGCGCTGCCCACGCCCTAACTCCTGCGGGTGTGCCCTTCAAGATTGCGCTCTGACGCGTCCGGCCCCGCGCGAGGCCGTGCGAATGAGAAAATCGTACACATGTTCGTCGTAGCGCTAGTTGCTGTTCGTACATGTGTTCGGCATATGCTCCTCCCGGCGAGAGGCCGCCTGCCGTGGCAGGCGGCCCGGAGGCCGTTCAGGAGGGCTCGGTCCGAGTACGGGTGAGAGGCTCGAGGAGGCAGCGAGGAGATGGGAGGGCGGCTGACCCAGCGCCAGCAGCAGATCCTGCACTACGTCGCCACCTGCATCCGCCGCTCCGGCTACGTCCCCTCGGTCCGCGAGGTGGGCAGGGCGGTGGGGTTGCGCTCCCCGTCCACGGTCCACCAGCACCTGGCGGCGTTGGAACGCAAGGGCTACATCCGCCGGCACGGCGACCGCATGCGGGTGCTCCAGATCACCGACCGCAGCGCGCTGCGCGACCTCGAGGAGACGGTCACCCTGCCGCTGGTGGGGCGGGTCTCGGCCGGGCTGCCGGTGCTGGCCGAGGAGCACGTGGAGGACATGATCCCTGTGCCCCGGCGCTTCGTGGGGTGGCAGGAGGAGTGCTTCCTGCTCACCGTCCGTGGCGACAGCATGGTCGGGACGGGGATCCTGCCGGGCGACCTCGTCATCGTCCGCTGCCAGCAGACTGCCCAGCCCGGGGACATCGTCGTGGCGCTCTACGGGGAGGAGGCCACCGTGAAGCGCCTGGCCCGCGAAGGGGAGCAGCTCGTGCTCAGGGCCGAGCACCCGGCCTACCCGGTGCTGCGGGGGACGTTCGAGATCATCGGCAAGGTGGTGGGGCTCCTGCGTGGATACCACGAGGCGCGGGGATGAGCGCGGGGCCGGCGGTCGCCAGACGCCTCGCCTACGGCGCGGCGCCGTCGGCGCGGCCGGCACCCCCGCGCCGGCGGGCGGTGTGGGAGCGGCTCCTGGACGACGAGCAGGCCCTGCGGCTCAAGGCGTTGCTCTTCATCGTTCTCCTGCTGGTCACCGCCTGGTGGGAAGGCCCCCTCCGGCCCTGACCCGGCCCGCCCCAACCCAGGCAAGGCCCTTGCGGCGCGGTTGAGCCGGCCCCTCGGCACGCGGGGGGTCCCCACCCGGGGCCGTCCCCACCCTAGGAGACCACACCGTAGGCGCCGAAGCCCCGCTGCGTGGGCGAGGTGGACGCGCGGCCGCACCTGGAGGCCGGGGAGGAGGCGCTCCGACGGGAGGCGTGGCCGGAGGCCGAGGCCGCCTTCCGCGAGGCCGTGGCGAAGCACCCCGACTCGGCCGTGGCCTACAGCAAGCTGGGCGTGGCGCTGGCCCGGCAGGGCCGGTACGAGGAGGCGCTCCAGGCCCTCCAGGTGGCGGTGGCGCTCAACCCCCGGTACGCCGCCGCCTACAGCAACCTGGGCAACGTCTACCGCGAGCTGGGGCGGCGCGACGAGGCGCTGCGCGCCTACGAGCAGGCCATCGAGGTCGACCCCGACTACTGGGTGGCCCACCAGAACCTGGGCGTCCTCTACAAGGAGATGGGGCGCGTCGGCGATGCCGTGCGGGAGTTCAAGAAGGCCACGCGGCTCTCCATGCGTGCGCCCGCCGGTGCCCCCCGTCGCGGCTGCCTGGGGCCGGCTGCGGCCATCGCCGTCCTGGGTGCTGCCCTCCTCCTCGCGCCGCTGCTCCTCTCCTCGCGCTGAGGGTCCCCGCCGGGTGCGTTGGCCCATCGGGGGAATGTTGGGCAGCGGGCGGGCGTTACGCTATGGTAGCGGGGGAGCTGCGCGGTGTGCTCCCGTCAGCACGACGGTGACCGTTGGGAGGAGCGAGGGACGCATGGCGAAGCCGACGCACGTCACGGAGGAAACCTTCGAGCGCGAGGTGGTCCAGGCGGACCTGCCGGTCCTGGTGGACTTCTGGGCGGAGTGGTGCGGCCCGTGCCGGATGATCGCCCCCATCGTCGAGGAGTTCGCCAGGGAGTACGAGGGGCGCATGAAGGTCGCCAAGGTGGACGTGGACACTAACCAGGGGTTGGCCATGCGCTTCAACATCATGAGCATCCCCACCCTCGGGCTCTTCAAGGGTGGGCAGCTGGTCGAGCGGATCGTCGGGTACATGCCGAAGGCGGAGCTCAAGCGGCGGGTGGACGCCGCGCTGGCGGCGAGCGTGCGCTGACCGGTCAGGCCCCCGGCGGCCGACCGCACAGGCCCCGGCGGGCAGGGGTCAGGAGGGTCGCGGGGAGGGGGCTTCGGCCACCGGGCGCGGCTCCCAGTGCTCCTCGGGGGTGAGGGCCTCCGCCCCCTGCAGCCAGCGCTCCGCCTCCATCGCCGCCATGCACCCGAAGCCGGCGGCGGTGATCGCCTGGCGGTAGGTATGGTCGTGGACGTCGCCGGCGGCGAAGACGCCCTCCCGGCTCGTGTGCGTCCCCCGGACGACGAGATAGCCCTGCGGGGTCATCTCCAGCTGCCCCTGGAAGAGGCGGGTGTTCGGGACGTGGCCGATGGCGATGAAGACGCCGTCGGTCCGGAGCACGCTCTCCTCCCCCGTCTGGCGGTCCCGCACCCGGACGCCCGTCACCTTCTCGTCGCCCAGGACCTCCACCACCTCGCTGTTCCAGCGGAAGCCGATCTTGGGGTGGCGCCGGGCCCGCTCCTGCATGATCGCGCTGGCGCGCAGCCGGTCGCGGCGGTGGATCACCGTGACGGAGCGCGCCAGGTTGGCCAGGTAGAGGGCCTCCTCCATCGCCGTGTCCCCGCCGCCCACCACGACCACGTCCTGGTTGCGGAAGAAGAAGCCGTCGCAGGTGGCGCAGGTGGAGACCCCCCGCCCCAGCAGGCGCTGCTCCGAGGGCAGTCCCAGCATGCGCGGCGAGGCTCCGGTGGCGATGATGAGGGCGGCGGCCAGCACCTCCTCGCCGCTGGCCGTGCGGATGCGGAAGGGCCGGCGCGACAGGTCCACCGCCTCCGCGTCCTCCGAGCGGAACTCCGCCCCTACGCGCTCGGCCTGCAGGCGCATGGCCTGCATGAGGTCCGGGCCCATGATCCCGTCGGGGAAGCCGGGGTAGTTCTCCACCAGGGTGGTGAGCATGAGCTGGCCGCCCGCCTCGCTCCCCTCGATGACCAGCGGCGCCAGGTTCGCCCGGGCGGCGTAGATGGCCGCCGTCAGCCCGGCGGGGCCGCCTCCCAGGATCACCACGCGCCGCAGCCGCCCCTCCATTCCCGGTCGATGCCCTCCTCGTCACGCCTGGACGGCGTTGGCCTGGACGACGTGACACCGTGAGCCTACCCGAAACCCGGGCGCGGGGAAATGGCCGCGAGCGCCGGACAGGCGGGGCCGCGGCGACACCGACCGGCCCGGGCGGGGCGCTGCCGTCGTCCGGCCGCACCACGCTTTCAAACGCCGGACGGCACCGGGTCATTCCCCATGCGCGCCGCCGTGGCCATGGCGCGGCAGGGGGGCGGGCGCGGTGCGGGCGCCGCCTTCGGGCGCGGAGTTGACAATTTGACAATATCATTGTCAGATCCCTTGACAATCGTGCTGACAGTGGGTAGGTAAGGAGTATGGGGGTATGGGGCTGGGCACCACGCTCAGGAAGGCGAGGGCGGGAGGCATGAGGAGTCGGCGGGAGGACACGCCCCTCTACCTCATCAGCATCGCCGCCGACCTGGCGGGGCTCCACCCCCGGACGCTGCGGATCTACGAGGAGAAGGGCCTGCTGGCCCCCCGGCGGCGGAACCGCATCCGCCTCTACTCCGACCGGGACATCGAGCGGGTGCGGCTGATCCGCCACCTGACCCAGGAGCTCGGGGTCAACCTGGCCGGGGTGAAGCTCCTCCTCGAGGTCTACGACCGGGAGGAGGCGGGCCGCAGCGGGGACGTGACCTGGATCTTCAGCCGGCGCAGCGTGCGCGTGCGCCGGAGCGGCGACCGGTGAGCGGCTGAGGACGCGGACGCGAGGGGCGAAGGGAGGGAGGAGCGGTGAGCATCCGGCGGTGGGACCCGTTCGACGAGCTGGCCTCGCTCCGGGAGTCCATGGAGCGGGTCTTCGACGAGTTCTTCACCTCCCGGCGGACGGAGCGGCGCGGGGTCCCGGCGGTCTGGGAGCCGGCGGCCGAGCTGTTCGAGACCGACAACGAGGTCGTCTTCCGCGCCGAGATGCCCGGCATCGATCCGAAGAGCGTCGACGTGACGGTCTCGGAGGACGCGCTGACGGTGCGGGGCGAGGCGCGCGCCGAGGAGGAGCAGAAGGGCCGCAACTACTACCGCCGCGAGCTGCGCTACGGCTCGTACCAGCGGACGGTGGCGCTGCCCACGGCGGTCCAGGCGGACCAGGCCCGGGCGGCCTACCGGAACGGCATCCTGGAAGTCCGCCTCCCCAAGGCGGAGCGGGCCCGGGCCAAGTCCATCAAGGTGGAGGTCGAGTGACGTGGCACGCGTCGTCGGCATCGATCTGGGCACGACCAACTCCGTCATCGCCACGATGATCGGGGGCGAGCCCCAGGTGATCCCCAACGCCGAGGGCGGGCGCATCACGCCGTCGGTGGTCGCCTTCACGAAGACGGGGGAGCGCCTGGTGGGGCAGATGGCCAAGCGCCAGGCCATCCTGAACCCGGAGAACACCGTCTACTCCATCAAGCGCTTCATGGGGCGCCGCTACACCGAGGTGGAGACGGAGCGGCGCATGGTCCCCTACAAGGTGGAGGAAGGGCCCAACGGCATGGCTGTGGTGCGCATCCCCGCCGCGGGCAAGACCTTCACCCCCGAGGAGATCTCGGCGATGATCCTCCAGAAGCTGAAGACCGACGCCGAGGCCTACCTGGGGGAGAAGATCACCGAGGCGGTCATCACCGTGCCGGCCTACTTCAACGACGCCCAGCGCACGGCCACGAAGAACGCCGGGGAGATCGCCGGGCTCAAGGTCCTGCGCATCATCAACGAGCCCACCGCCTCGGCGCTGGCCTACGGGCTGGACAAGAAGGGCGCCGAGACCGTGCTGGTCTTCGACCTGGGCGGCGGGACCTTCGACGTGACGATCCTGGAGATCGGCGAGGGGGTCTTCGAGGTCAAGGCCACCTCCGGCGACACGCACCTGGGCGGGGACGACTGGGACGAGCGCATCGTGAACTGGCTGGCCGACGAGTTCCGCCGGGAGCACGGCATCGACCTGCGCAAGGACCGCCAGGCCCTCCAGCGGCTGCGCGAGGCGGCGGAGCGGGCCAAGGTGGAGCTCTCCACCGTGGTGCAGACCACCATCAACCTCCCCTTCATCACGGCCGACGCCACCGGGCCCAAGCACCTCGACTACGTGCTGACGCGGTCGAAGTTCGAGGAGCTCACGGCCGACCTGGTGGAGCGGTGCATCGGGCCGGTGAAGCAGGCGCTCAGCGACGCCAAGATGACGGAGAAGGACATCCACGAGGTCATCCTGGTCGGCGGCGCCACGCGCATGCCGATGATCCAGGAGCTGGTGCGCCGCCTCCTCGGCAAGGAGCCCAACAAGGGGGTCAACCCCGACGAGGTCGTGGCCGTGGGTGCGGCCATCCAGGCCGGGGTGCTGGCCGGGGAGGTGCGGGACGTCGTCCTGCTGGACGTCACCCCGCTCAGCCTGGGCGTGGAGACCCTCGGCGGCGTCATGACGGTGCTCATCCCGCGCAACACCACCATCCCCACGCGCAAGAGCGAGGTCTTCACCACGGCGCAGGACGGCCAGACCCAGGTCGAGGTGCACGTCCTCCAGGGCGAGCGCCCTATGGCCCGCGACAACCGCACGCTGGGCCGCTTCATCCTGGACGGCATCCCGCCGGCGCCGCGGGGCGTGCCGCAGATCGAGGTGACCTTCGACATCGACGCCAACGGGATCCTCAACGTGACGGCCAAGGACCGCGCCACCGGCCGGGAGCAGTCCATCAAGATCACCGGCACCTCCACCCTCTCCAAGGAGGAGGTGGAGCGGATGGTGCGGGAGGCCGAGCGCTACGCCGAGGAGGACCGCCGCAAGCGCGAGCAGGCCGAGCTGCGCAACCGGGCCGACAGCGTCGCCTACCAGACCGAGCGCATGCTGCGCGAGGTGGGGGACAAGGTCTCCGCCGAGGAGCGGCAGCGGGTGGAGGCGGCCCTGCGGGAGCTGCGCGAGGCCCTCGGCACCGACGACCTGGAGCGCATCCGCCGGGCCACCGACGCGGTCCAGCAGGCCAGCTACAAGCTGGCGGAGGAGATGTACCGGAAGACCGCGGCCCAGCCGGCCGGCGCCACGGCGGGGCGGCCCGAAGGGGAGAAGCCGGGCGAGGACGTCATCGACGCCGAGTACCGGCGCACGGACGGGTGAGGAGCGGGGGGACGATGACGGAGGAGCGCAAGGCGCCCGAGGAGCTGGCCCCGCCCGCCGAGCCCCGCGACGACGTGGCGGCGCCGGAGGCGCCGGCGGAGCCGCGGGAGGGCGCGGTGGCCTCGCCCGAGGCGACCATCGAGCAGCTGCGCGCCGAGGTGGAGCGCTACCGCGAGGAGGCGGACCACCACTGGCAGCAGTTCCTCCACGCCGCCGCCGACCTGGAGAACTACAAGAAGCAGGCGGCGCGGGCCCGGGAGGAGGCGGTGGCGCGGGCGCGGCGCGAGCTGCTGGCCGTGGTCCTGGCGGCGGTGGACAACCTGGAGCGGGCGCGCGCCTACGCCCGGGAGGCGGCGGCGCGGGCGGCCTCGCCCGAGGGGGACGCCGCCGCGGCCCTGGCCGGCCTGCAGGAGGGGCTGGAGATCAGCCACCGGCAGATCCTGGAGCTCCTGGAGCGGTTCGGGGTGCGGCCGTTTGCGGCCGCCGGCCGGCCCTTCGACCCGCGCCTCCACGAGGCCATCGAGGCGGTGCCGCCCGACGAGGCCCATCCCGCCGGCACGGTCGTCGAGGAGGTGGAGCGGGGCTACCTGATCGGGGAGGACGTGCTGCGCCCCGCGCGGGTCCGGGTGGCCCGCGGGGGCGACGGCGCCTGACCGGGCGCCGCGGCGCCACGCCGCGGCTCGGGGCGGCACGACGGCGGTCGGCACGCCGAGGCGGGCGGAGATGGAGTTCAAGGACTACTACAAGATCCTGGGCGTCGAGCGGACCGCCGACCAGAAGACGATCAGCCAGGCGTTCCGCCGTCTGGCCGCGCAGTACCACCCCGACGTGAACAAGAGCCGGGGGGCGGAGGAGCGCTTCAAGGAGATCAACGAAGCGTACCAGGTCCTCCACGACCCGGAGAAGCGCGCCCGCTACGACCAGATCTACGACGCCTACCAGCGGGGCGGCGTCCACTGGGAGCAGATGTTCCGCGGCGCCTACCAGCAGGCGCCCGGCGGCTACACGGTCACCTTCGGGGACCTGGGCGACCTGGAGGACCTGCTGGGCGGGGGCTTCAGCGAGTTCTTCCAGCAGTTCTTCGGCGGGCTGGGCGCGCGTCCGGGCCGCCGCCGTGCGGGACGCCAGCCCTCGGCGGTGGAGGAGGTGCTGCGCGGGGCGGAGGCGCGGCCGCAGGCGAGCGCGGAGCTGGAGCTCACCCTGGAGGAGGCCTTCCGGGGCGGGCGCAAGCCGGTGACCCTGCAGGTGGACGGGACCACTCGCCGCCTCGACGTCACCGTGCCCCCGGGGGTGCGCGACGGGCAGCGCCTGCGCCTCAGCGGCGCGCTCGACGGCGGGGACCTCTACCTGACCATCCGCATCCGCCCGCACCCGGTCTTCACCCGGCAGGGCGACGACCTGCTGGTGGAGGTGCCGGTCTCGCTCCCCGACGCGCTGCTGGGGGGCGAGGTCGAGGTCCCCACGCTGGAGGGGCCGGTGCGCATGCAGATCCCGCCGGAGACGCAGAACGGGCGGACCTTCCGCCTGCGCGGGCTGGGGATGCCCAGGGCCGGCGGCGGCCGCGGCGACCAGCTGGTGCGGGTGCGGGTGGTGCTGCCGGAGCGGCTCACCGAGGAGGAACGGCGGTTCTTCGAGGAGATGCGGCGGCGCCGCGCCGGCGGCGGCCGCGCCCGGGCCGCCGGCAAGGTCTAGGCGCCGCGAGGCGCGGCGCGAGCGCAGGGACGGCAGGAGCAGGGAGGGTCGACCATGGCCAGCCGGTTCGAGCGGTTCACTGAGCGGTCCCAGGAGGCCCTGGTGGCCGCGCAGCAGGAGGCGCGGCAGCGCCAGCACCCCCAGGTGGACGTGGAGCACCTGCTGCTGGCGCTGGTCGACCAGCCGGACGGGGTCGTCCCCCGCCTCCTGCAGGCCATCCAGGTGGACCCGCGCGTGGTGCGCACCCGCCTGCTGCACGAGCTCGACCGCCGGCCGCGCGTGCAGGGCGCGGGCGTGGGCGAGGGGATGTACATCTCGCCGCGCCTCCAGCGCGTCCTCACCGACGCCCAGGACGCCGCCCAGCGGCTGGGCGACGAGTACATCAGCACGGAGCACCTGCTGCTGGCGGCCGTGCGCGACGCCGAGGATCCTGCGGCGCGGCTGCTGGCCGACGCCGGCGCCACCCCCGAGCGGATCCTCCAGGGGCTGCAGCAGGTGCGCGGCCACCAGCGCGTCACCGACCCCCACCCGGAGTCGAAGTACCAGGTGCTGGAGCGGTACGGCCGCGACCTCACCGCCCTGGCCGCCCAGGGCAAGCTCGACCCGGTGATCGGCCGGGACGAGGAGATCCGTCGCGTCATCCACGTCCTCAGCCGGCGCACCAAGAACAACCCGGTGCTCATCGGCGACCCGGGCGTGGGCAAGACGGCCATCGTCGAGGGGCTGGCCCAGCGCATCGTCCGCGGGGACGTCCCCGAGGGGCTCAAGCACAAGCGCATCTTCCAGCTCGACCTGGGGGCGCTGGTGGCCGGGACGAAGTACCGGGGGGAGTTCGAGGACCGCCTGAAGGCGGTGCTGCGGGAGATCCAGCAGAGCCAGGGGGACATCATCCTCTTCATCGACGAGCTGCACACCGTGGTGGGCGCAGGGGCGGCGGAGGGAGCCATCGACGCCGCCAACATGCTCAAGCCCATGCTGGCCCGCGGCGAGCTGCACGCCATCGGCGCCACCACGCTGGACGAGTACCGCCAGCACATCGAGAAGGACGCGGCCCTGGAGCGGCGCTTCCAGCCGGTCTTCGTGGGCGAGCCGTCGGTGGAGGACACCATCTCCATCCTGCGCGGCCTCAAGGAGCGGTACGAGGTCCACCACGGGGTGCGCATCACCGACTCGGCGGTCATCGCCGCGGCCGTGCTCTCCGACCGCTACATCACCGAGCGCTTCCTGCCGGACAAGGCCATCGACCTCATCGACGAGGCGGCGGCCCGCCTGCGCATGGAGATCGACAGCAAGCCCCAGGAGCTCGACGAGGTCGACCGGCGCATCATGCAGCTGGAGATCGAGCGGGAGGCGCTGCGCCGGGAGGAGGACCCGGCCAGCCGCGAGCGGCTGGCCGGGATCGAGCGCGAGCTCGAGGAGCTGCGCGGGCGGTCAGAGGCCTTGCGCCAGCAGTGGGAGCGGGAGAAGCAGGCCATCCAGGCCATCCGCGAGACCAAGCAGCGCATCGAGGAGACCCGCCGCCAGATCGAGGAGGCGGAGCGGCGCGCCGACCTGGAGCAGGCGGCCCGCCTGCGCTACGGCGTCATCCCCGACCTGGAGCGCCGGCTGCGCGAGCAGGAGGCCGAGCTCGCCCGGGTGCAGGGCGGGCGACGGCTCCTCAAGGAGGAGGTCACGGCGGAGGACATCGCCGAGGTGGTGGCGCGCTGGACGGGCATCCCGGTGCAGCGCCTCATGGAGGGGGAGATGGCCAAGCTCCTCCACCTGGAGGAGCGGCTGCACGAGCGGGTGGTGGGGCAGGACGAGGCGGTGCAGGCGGTGGCCGACGCCATCCGTCGCGCCCGCGCCGGGCTGAAGGACCCGCGCCGCCCCATCGGCTCCTTCCTCTTCCTCGGCCCCACCGGCGTGGGGAAGACGGAGCTGGCCCGCGCCCTGGCCCAGGTCCTCTTCGACTCCGAGGAGGCCATGGTGCGCCTGGACATGTCCGAGTACCAGGAGCGCCACACGGTCAGCCGCCTCATCGGCGCCCCGCCGGGCTACGTGGGCTACGAGGAGGGCGGGCAGCTCACCGAGGCGGTGCGCCGGCGGCCCTACCGGGTGGTCCTGCTCGACGAGATCGAGAAGGCCCACCCCGACGTCTTCAACATCCTCCTGCAGGTGCTGGACGACGGCCGGCTGACCGACGGGCACGGCCGCACGGTGGACTTCAAGAACACCGTGCTGATCATGACGAGCAACCTGGGCAGCCGCTACCTGCTCCACCTGGACCCGGAGGACGAGGCCGGCTACCAGATGGCCCGCATCCAGGTGCTCGACGAGGTGCGCCGCACCTTCCGGCCGGAGTTCCTCAACCGCATCGACGAGATCATCGTCTTCCGGCCGCTCTCGCGGGCGCAGCTGCGCGCCATCGTCGACCTGCAGCTGCGCGACCTGCGCGCGCGCCTCGCCGGGATGAAGGTGGGCCTGGAGGTGACCGAGGCGGCGAAGGACTACCTGGCCCGGGAGGGCTACAGCCCGGAGTTCGGGGCGCGGCCGCTGCGGCGGCTCATCCAGCGGGTGGTGGAGAACCCGCTGGCCCGCCGCATCCTGGCCGGGGAGCTGAAGGAAGGCGACGTGGCCGTGGTGGACCTCCAGGCCGGGGAGCTGGTCTTCACGCGCCGCGAGGCGGTCGCGACCACCCCGGCCTGACCGTCCCGCACTGATGACCTACCGCACCCTCGGCGCCTCCGGCTTCCGGGTCTCGCTCGTGGGGCTCGGCGGCAACACCTTCGGCCGTCAGGTGGACGCCGAGGGGGTCGAGCGGATCGTCCACGCGGCGCTGGGCACGGGCCCACGACCGTACCCTGGGCGAGCTGGCCATCGCCTGGCTCGCCGCCCAGCCGATGGTGGCCACCGTCATCACGGGAGTGGCGGCGCCGGGGCAGGTCGCGGCGAATGCGCGCGCGGCCGCCTGGACCCTCACGCAGGAGGAGGCCGCCGCCGTCGCGGCGCTCACGGAGGACGTCCCGCCCGCATAGAGCCCGGGCCCGCGGCCTGCTAGGATGTCAACGACGCCACGTCGCCCCCACCGCAGGAGCACGCGGGAGGGCGGCGCACGAGGGGCGCGGGAGGAACCAGACCGGTGCTCGAGATCACCGTCTTCACGAGCGGGGCGGTCCTGCTGGTCCTGGAGATCGTCGCCAGCCGCGTGCTGGCGCCGTTCTTCGGCAACTCCGTCTACGTCTGGGGGAGCCTGATCGGGGTCTTCCTGGCCGGGCTGACCCTCGGCTACGTCGTCGGCGGGCGGGTCGCCGACCGCTGGCCCTCGCCGGTGCTCTTCAGCGCCCTGGTCTTCCTGGCCGGGGCGCTGACCTTCCCCATCCCCTACGTGGCCCGCCCGCTGCTCGGGGCGCTCGTGCTGGCCGGGTTCGGCCCGCGCGCCGGCTCGCTGCTGGCTGCCGCCCTGCTCTTCCTCCTGCCGAGCGTGGTCATGGGCACGGTCTCCCCCTTCGCCGTGCGCCTGCGGGCCCGCAGCGTCCTCACCGTCGGCAACGTCGCCGGCGTCCTCTACGCCCTCTCCACCCTGGGGAGCATCCTGGGGACGCTGCTGGCCGCCTTCGTCCTCATCAACGCCTTCGGCGTGCGCGCGATCATCCACGGGCTGGGGATCATCCTCATGCTGCTGGCGGTGGCGGGGCTCCTCACGGCCCGGCGCGCCGTGGCGGCGGCCACCGCCGGAGGACTGGCGGTGGCGCTGGTGGCCGGCGGGGTGGCGGCCGGCCCGGTGCGCGCGCCGGACGGGGTGGTCTTCCAGCGCGACACCGTCTACCACCAGATCACCGTCTCCGACGAGGGGCGGATCCGCTACCTGAAGCTCGACAACTACTGGCAGAGCGGGCTCGACCTGGACGACCCGCGCCGCACCGTCTTCGCCTACAGCGACTACCTGCACGCGCCCCTCCTGCTCGTCCCGCGGCCGGAGCGGGTGGCGCTCATCGGGCTCGGCGGCGGCACCGTGCCGCGCCGGTTCGTCGAGGACTACCCGCAGGTGCAGGTGGACGTGGCCGAGCTCGACCCGGAGGTGGTGGCCGCCGCCTACCGGTACTTCGACCTGCCGCGCACCCCGCGGCTGCGCGTCGCGGCGCAGGACGGCCGCCTCTTCCTCTTCACCTCCCCGGCGCGCTACGACCTCATCCTCCTGGACGCCTACCTGATCGACACCATCCCCTTCCACCTGGCCACGCGGGAGTTCTTCGCGCTGGTCGCCGCGCGCCTGCGGCCGGGCGGGGTGGCGGCCAGCAACGTCATCGGGGCGCTGGACGGCCCGGACAGCCGGCTCTTCCGCGCCATCTACAAGACCTTCCGCAGTGTCTTCCCCACGGTCTACGTCTTCCCCGTGGGGTGGCACACCTACGGGAGCGCCGCGTCGGTGCGGAACATCATCATCGTCGGCACCCACGAGGCGCCGCTGGAGGCCGCGGCGCTGCGCGCCCGGGGGGCGGCGCTGGCGGGGACGGTGGTCCGGGTGCCGGGCTTCCCCGACGTGGTGGCCAGCCTCTACCCCCACCCCATCCGCACCGAGGACGTGCCGCTCCTCACCGACGACTACGCGCCGGTGGACGCCCTGATCCCCCGGCGGTGAGCGGGCCGTGGCCATCCTCAAGCTCTACGAGGGGGACGTCGTCCGCACCCGCAAGGCCCACCCCTGCGGCAGCGACACCTGGGAGGTGGTCCGGCTGGGCGCGGACGTGCGCATCACCTGCACGGGGTGCGGGCGCAGCGTGTTGGTGCCCCGGGTGAAGCTGGAGCGGCGCATCCGCCAGTTCGTCCGCCGCGGCCCGGGCTACCGGCCCGACCCCACCGCCGACGCCGGCGGGAGCGGAGCACCGGGCGGGTAGGCGTCCCGCCCGGCGGCGCGCCCCGGCGGCGCGCCCCGGCCATCGACCGCCCCTCCGCCGGTGGGGCAGGCCGGCTCAGGCGGACGCGGCCAGGCCCAGGTACGAGGCGATGACCTGCGGATCGCGCAGCAAGGCCGCTCCCGGGCCGTCCAGGACGACCCGGCCCGTCTCGAGCACGTAGGCGCGGTGCGCCATCGGCAGCGCCTGGGTCACCTCCTGGGAGATCAGGAGGATCGTCAGCCCCTGGTGGTTCAACCGCCCGAGGGTGACGAAGATGTCTGCGGCCACGCGCGGCGCCAGGCCCAGGGACGGCTCGTCGAGCGCCAGCAGCCGCGGGTCCGCCATCAGGGCCCGGGCGATGGCCAGCATCTGCTGCTCGCCACCTGAAAGGGTACCGGCGTGCTGTGTCTGCCGCTCGCGCAGGATCGGGAACAGCGCGAAGACCTGCTCCATCCGCTCCTGCCGCCGTGGGCGCGCGCGCCGACCGTAGGCACCGAGCTCCAGGTGCTCGCGGACGCTCATGGTCGGGAAGAGGAGGCGGCCCTCCGGCACGTGCACGAGGCCGCGCGCACAGATGCGGTGGGGCGGGAGCCCGACGATGGACTCGCCCTCGAAGACCACCGTGCCCCGCGCCGCTGGGTGGAGGCCGGAGAGCACCCGCAGCAGCGTCGTCTTCCCGGCGCCGTTGGGGCCGATGACGCTGACGAGCTGGCCGGCCTCCACCGTCAGCGACACGTCGTGGAGCACCTCCAGCTCCCCGTAGGTGGCGCAGAGACCGTCAACCCGCAGCACGGTGGTCTTCCCCGAGGTAGAGCCGCCGGACTTGGGGATCGGCCGCGATGGCCGAGGGAGGTCCCTGGGCGATGACTTGGCCGGATCCCAGGACCACCACGTGGTCGCACAGCCCCATGACGATGCGCATGACGTGCTCGACCAGCAGCACCGTGACCCCCAGCTCATCGCGGATCCGGCGCACCAGGGCCACGGCACCCGCGCTCTCCGCCGGGTTGAGCCCCGCGAAGACTTCGTCCAGCAGCAGCAGCCTCGGCCCGGTCGCCAGCGCCCGGGCCAGCTCCAGGCGCTTCTTGCCGCCCAACGTCAGCGCGCCCACCGGGGTGTCCAGGGCCGCTTCCAGGCCGACGTACCGCAACCAGTGGCCGGCCTCCGCTCGGGCCTCCCGGACGTCACGCAGGCCTCGGCCGTAGAGAAGCGCGGCGGCGACGTTGTCGGCGGTCGTCAGCCCGGCAAAGGGCCGAACCAGCTGGAACGTCCGCGCGATGCCGGCCCGCGCGATCTCGAAGGGCGCCAACCCCACCAGGCGGCGGCCCATGAAGACCACTTCGCCAGCGTCCGGCCGATGGAAGCCGGTGATCACGTTGAACATGGTCGTCTTGCCCGAGCCGTTGGGGCCGATCAAGCCGACGATGGCCCCCTGGGACACCTGGAAGCTCACCGAGCGCAGCACCACCAGCCCGCCGAAGCGCTTGGAGACGCCCTCGATGCGCAGCATGGGCCTCACGATCGCACCACCGCCGCTGGTACGGCCGCCGGCGGCCGGGGAGCGCCGCGCCGCAGCCGCAACAGGTGGGGCAGCAGCCCCTCGGGGAGGAGCACGATCACCAGCGCCAGACCCAGCCCGAAGATGATCCGGGCGGCCTCGGTCCCCACCCTGACCGTGAGGACCTCGTCCACCAACCGCACCACCACCGCACCCAGGATCGGACCAGCCCAGGACTGCCTCCCGCCCAGCAGCGCCATGAGCACGGCCAGCACCGACAGGTGGAGGTCGAACATGAAGTCCGGGTGGATGTAGGAGCGGTCATAGGCGTAGACGCCGCCGGCCAGACCCGTCAGCCCGGCGCTGAGGATCAGGGCCCCGAGCTTCAGCCGCACTGCCGGGACGCCGATACTCTGCGCCGCATCCTCGTCCTCGCGGAGCGCCTCCAGGCCGACGCCGCTCTTGCCCAGTCGTACCGCCCGCACGGCCAGCACGGTGCACAGGGCCACCACCAGCATGGCGTAGTAGAAGGCGCGCCGTGCGCTCAGCGGCTCCCACGGTGGAAGCGTCATCCACAGCCCCTCCGCCGCCCCGGTCCACGGGAGGTTGAGAATCACGGCGCGCACCGCCAGGCCCAAGATCATGGTCACGACGGCGAAGTAGGGACCGCGCAACCGCAGGCATGGGTACCCGGCCAGCGCTGCAAACACTGCGGCCACCACACCACCCAGAGGCGCGGTGAGGAAGGGGGAGAGCCCGCCCCGGACGAGCAGGAATCCGGTGGTGTAGCCGCCGAGACCGAAGAAGGCGGCGTGGCCGAAGCTCAGATACCCGGCGAACCCGCCGATGACATTCCAGGCCACCGCCAGCGTGCTGTACATGAAGACCGAGGAGAGCAGCGCCAGCGGGTACTCGCCTGTCCCTGCCCAGGGGAGGAGGAGCAGGACTACCGCCACCCCGGCAGCCGCGGCCCGACTCATCTCCGCAACAAGCCCGTCGGTCGCCAGAGCAGCAGGAGCCCCAGCGAGGCGAACAGGAGGAAGGGTGTCCAGGCAAAGGGCAGGACCAGTGTGGTGAGGTGGGTCAACGCCCCCACCAGGACTCCCGCCACCATGGCGCCGACCAGGCTGCCGACGCCGCCCACGATCACCACCAGGAAGACGAAGACGAGCCACGTCAGGTGGCTGGCGGGGGAGAAACTGTAGATCAGGGCCAGGGCCACCCCCGCGACGCCGGCTGAGGCTACGGCCAGGCCATACGTGAGGCCGGTCACCTGGCGGAGATTGACGCCGCACAGCGCCGCCCCCTCACGGTTCTGCCACACCGCGCGCACGGCCTTGCCGGGGAGCGTCTCGTGCAGGAAGAGGTACAGCGCCGCGATCGTCACCGCCGCCAGGCCGGCGCCCGCCAGATGGGGAACGGGCAGAGCCAGCAGGCCCAGCCGCACCGCCTGGCCGGTGTAGGCCACGTTGATGACCCGCGGACCGGGCCCCCAGACCGCGGCCAGGGCGTTCTCCAGCGCGGCGGCCAGGCCGAACGTCAGCACCATGGAGACCAGCACCAGGTCGCCGCTCCGCCGGGCGGCGGGCCGCACCACACCTTCGTACAAGACCACGCCGAGCACGAAGAAGAGCGGCACAACGACCGCCAGGCTCACCAGGGGATCGACGCCGCGCATGGCCAGCGCGTAGGCGGCATACGCCGCCCCGACCGCCAGCGCCGGGTGTGCGATGTTGATGACGTGCGCGACGCCCCAGATGAGGCTGAAACCGGCCCCGAGCAACGCGTAGACGGTGCCGGTCAGCAGCCCGGTCGCCAGGGCCTGCACCGCCTGAACCAGCAACGGCTCACCGCCTCCAGGGCGGTTTCGGGTAGACGGGCTGGGCCGAGCGGCGCCCGGGCGGCCAGATCAGCTCCACCTCGCCGTTGATCACCTGCGTCGCGTACTCGTAGGGTGCCGGCAAGCCCCGCTCGTCAAAGCGCAGCTCCCCGGCGATGGTGCGAAAGGTCGCCTCGCGCATGTACCGCACCAGCACCGCGTGGCTGAGCGTCTTGGCCCCCTCGACGGCCTGTTGCAGCAGCTGTGCCCAGGCGTAGCCGAACAGGAAGTACTGAGGCGCCCACTTCAGGTTCCACCGCTCCCGCGCCACCTGGTTCAGCTCAGCGATCCCGGGGAAGGGGAGTTTGTGGTGGATGGCGGTCCCCGAGACAATGTAGTCCCCGTCCGGCCCCAGCTGGGTCACCCACTCCGGGATGAGGGAGCCTACCGCCTGGAGGACGACCTTGGGATTGTAGTCCAGGACCTTCATGGCCCGGACGGCCAGGACCCCGTCGGGGAAGAACCCGTTGGCCAGGAACATGTCGGCGCCCAGCGCGCGGGCCCGGGAGACCAGGGGCTCGGCCGACGCCAGCGGCAGGTCGTAGAGCTCATCCATGACCAGGGGGATGTCCAGCCGCTTGAGTCCCTCCTGGAAGGACTCGCGCGCCGCCATGCCCACGGGGTTGTTCACCGTGATAGCGGCAGCCCGGGTCGGGCGCTGGCCCCGGGGGATGTTGGCCAGCCATCGCCACGCGCCCTCATACCACCACTGGCCCATCAACGGGGGGCCCCCGAAGCTGTACCTGAACCCTCGCCGGAAGGAGGCCATATGCCCTCCCATGGAGACGTAGACCTTCCGGTACCGCTCCACCAGCGCCATCTGCGCCGCGGCCGCGGTGCCGGGATACCCGCCGAGGACCAGGTCGACGCGGTCCACCGTGATCAGCCGCTCGAGCAGGCTCACGGCGCGGTCCACGCTGCTGGCGTCGTCCAGGATGGTCACCTCCACCGGTCGGCCGAGCAGCCCGCCCTGCCGGTTGGTCCGCTCGGCCCAGTACCGGTAGCCGCGCTCGACCCAGACGCCCGTATCCGCAAAGGGGCCGGTCAGCGGCAGCGTGCCTCCCAGGCGAATCGGCTTGCCCTGTGCCCGCACGCCACGGCGCAGGGCCTGGGGCACCGCCAGCATGCCGGCTCCCAACGCCGCTGCCTTCAGGAACCGCCTGCGGGATAGCCTCACCCCTCCCCCTCCCTTCTCGTCCGCCGGTGTGGGCCGCCGCCTCAACCCACCGCGGGTTCTTCGATGATGGCCACCGCGCGCGTCCAGGCGGCACTGGCCGCCTTCAGCTTGAACGGAAAGCAGGCGACCTTGAACCCAAAGGGCCTGGGGATCTGGTCCAGGTTGGTGAGCTTCTCGATCTGGCAGTACTCGCGTTCCTTGCCGTAGAAGTGGGACTCCCAGAACCTGCCGCGCACGCCGCTGGCGGCTTCCCGGAACATGACGTCGAAGGGCCGGTCCAGCCCCCAGGCATCGATGCCGATCACCTTCACGCCGCGCTCGACCAGGTGCTGCGTCGCGCTGCGTTCCAGCCCGGGATGCCGCATCTCGTAGCCGGGCTGCTTGAAGGCCTTCCAGGTGTCGGTGCGAATGAGGGCGATGTCATAGGGCTTGATGACATAGCCGATCGCCGTCAGCGCGGCCTCCACATCCGCCGCGGTGATGCCTTCGCCCCGCCGCTTGTGCGTCATGTCCAGGACGAAGGCGTCGCTGAAGAACCAGCGCAGGGGCAGCTGCTCGATGGTCTTCGCCGGCGCCCCGCCCGATGTCGGGCCGTAGTGGTAGGGGGCGTCGATGTGGGTTCCGGAGTGCGACGAGAGCGTGGCCACCTCCGCGGCCCAGGCGTGGCCGTCCGGGAAGAGGGTGGGCAGCAGGTTCCGGTCGACGTTGAAGACGTCGACGGCCATGCGCATGCCCTGCACGTGATCGATGTACTGGATCTGGTGCCGATTGGGTTCGAAAGCGCTGGTCGCATTCTCCAGCGTATCGCTGAGGTCGATGAGGGTCACCCGGGTCCGGCCCACCACGTAGCGCTCCATGGTCCTCCCCCCTGCCCCCGGCGGCGCGGCGGCCCGGTCACGCGGGGCGGACCGGGGCCGCGCCGGCGGGCCCGGCCGTCGGGGCGTCCGCGCCCAGGACCTCGCGGATGATGCCGCGGTACACGGCCGGGGGCAGCGCGTTCTTCAGCTGCAGGGCCACCACCTTCACCTGCCGCACGATCTCCTCGACCTGCGCCGCGGTCGCGTGCAGCCCCAGCTCCTCCAACGTCATCTCCACGTAGTTGCGGCCGGTCCCGCGCCCCGCCACCAGGCTGGGCCCGTCGCGGCCCACCAGCGCCGGCAGGTACGGGAACGCCGCGATCTCGCCCAATGGCGTCGCGCGGAACTGGCGCAGGATGTGGATGACAATGCCCGACTCGACCTCGAACAGCCCGGGCCCCACGATGGGTTTGTTGGACGCCGGCCGGAGCTTGGAGATCTCCGCCACCATCTGCGACAATCGGTAGAGTCCCTCCAGGCGGATCCCCGTGGGGATGCCCAGCAGGTGCTCGCACGCCACAGCCACCTCTTCCGTCGCCACGTTCCCGGCGCGCTCGCCCAGGCCGTTCACGGAACAGTGCACCTCATCCACGCCCGAGGCGATGGCCATCAGGGCACTGGCCGTCGCCTGGCCGTAATCGTTGTGGATGTGCAGCCCCAGGGGCGTGTCGGGAAACCACTGGCGCAGCCTGCGGATGAAGAACCGCATGGCCAGGGGGTGGGCCATGCCAAAGGTGTCGGAGACGGTGATGCGATCGACGGCGCCGCGCTCGATGATCTCGCCGAAGAAACGCTTGACGTACTCGAGGCTGGGGATGCGGAAGGTGTCCCAGCCCATGAACTCCACGTACATGCCGGCTTCGTCCTTGGCTCGGCGGGAGAGGACCACGATCCGGTCCACCAGCTGCTCCGGCGTCATGTTGTAGGCGTACTTGATGAGGAAGGGGTTGATGCCGAACTCCAGCACCATCCCCGGTGCCCCGCAGGCCATCGCCGCCTGCAGGTCGTCGTCCCGGACGCGCACCAGCGGCGTGACCCGCGCCCGCAGCTTCATCTGCGCCAGGGTGCGGATGACCTCGCGGTCCTCCTCGGTCGCCGGCAGGCCGGGTTCGATGGAGGGGATGCCGATCTTGTCCATCTCCTGGGCCAGGAAGAGCTTCTCGTCCACCGTGAAGGCGACCCGCGCGGTCTGCTCCCCGTCGCGCAGGGTCACGTCGTGGATCAGGACCCGTGGAGGCAGCTTCATCTCCTCCCGGACCTCGGGGAGGTAGTTGAGCGGCGAAACCCACCGGCCCGGGCCGAAGTACGGACCGTCGAGCACGACGCCAAAAGCCTCTGGGGCGGCCATCATGACCCTCCTTCGCCCGGAGCGCCGCTGTCGCCGCGTGGAGCGGCGACGAGGCGGCGCTCCCCGGGCGTCGCTGGTGTTCGCCGGGGAGCCGGCGTGCCCCGCCGGGCGGCTGTGCCGCCATGGGCGGCCTCCCTGGTGGCCGCAGCCGGCGGTACGGGCGCAGTGGGCAGGACGCGATCCCCCGTGACGTCGAGGAGGAGGTCCAGCTCGGGGCCGTAGGTGGCGTGCAGCAGGCCGGCGAACCGGCGGTAGAGCTTGTTGAGGTAGATATCGTGCCGGATGTAGTTGCGGATGGTCTGCAGCACCGCGGGATTCGACGTCCAGACACCATGCCAGGCTCCGCGAGACCGATCCATCATCAGGCCCGCGGTGTCGTCGGCCACCAGCAGCAGCTGGTCCCCGTGGCGCTCGTAGACCGTGCGGAGCATCACGTGGTGGATCGTGAAGCCGACCGCCACGTCAGGCGCGTCGAACAGCACCGCCGCGATGTGCACGCCCCGGCGACTCGCCCGGTGCAGGGCCTGCTGGAGGTCCAGCACCTGATCTCGCCACGCGCTGAGATAGAGTTCCCGCTTCGCCGCTCCGGCGACCCGCCGCGCCCGGTCCAGCAGGAGGTCGTACCCCTCCAGATGCCACAACATGTCCCGCCCGGCCTGGGCCGTCGCCGCCGGCAGACCTCTACGGATCAGTGCGGCCAGCGCCCTGAACCGAGCCTCCCGCGCGCCGAGGAACTCATCGGCCGGCAGGGGGACGTAGGTGACCGGTCGGCCGTCGATGAGGGCGACGAGCCCGCGATCCAGCAGGCGCCGCAGGGCGGCGTAGACCTTGGCTGAGGGCACGCCGGAGCGCTGGCTGATCTGGTTACCGTTGGCCGGATGGACTTCGTGGAGGGCGAGGTAGACGCGGGCCTCGTAATCTGTGAGCCCCATCTCCCGCAGGGCCTCGAGCAGGCGCGTGGGTGCCGGGCGCATCGGCTCACCCTACTACCGGAGTAGTAGGGCAGTTCCACGCCGGGCGGCGTTTTCCTGCCGGATGGGAGGAGGTCTGCCGGGGGGAGGCCAGGCCGATGACGGGGAGGTGCGGCACGGCCCCTCAGGCCGACCGCCTGCCCTCTGGCTGCTCTCTGATGCCCGTTCGGGGTACAATACGCAGTCAGACTCCGGGAGAAGGGGGATCGGGGTGGCGGTCCAGGGCGACCTGCTTGCGCCCGCGGTGGTGCAGGACCCCTCCGCAGACCTCGCCCTCCCGCGCCGGTTCGCCCCTGTCCGCCGGCACGGACGGCGCCGGCCCGGCACTTGAGGACCCCAGCCGGTGGCGCTGCGCGCCGGGCTCGTCGGGTTGCCCAACGCGGGGAAGTCCACGCTGCTGAACGCGCTCTCCCAGGCCCGCGCGCCCACCGCGCCCTACCCCTTCACCACCCTCGACCCCCACCGCGGCATCGCCCCGGTCCCGGACCCGCGCCTGGACGCGCTCGTGCGGGCGCTGCGCCCGGCGCGGGTCGTCCCGGCCACCGTGGAGGTCGTCGACATCGCCGGCCTCGTGCGCGGCGCCTCGCGGGGCGAGGGGCTCGGCAACCAGTTCCTGGCCCACGTGCGCGAGGTGGACGTCCTCCTGCACGTCGTGCGCCTCTTCACCGCGCCGGAGGTGGCGCACGTGGAGGGGACGGTCGACCCGGTGCGGGACGCCGAGATCGTCGAGGCGGAGCTGCTCCTGGCCGACCTGGCCCAGGTGGAGCGGCTGCGGGAGCGTACCGGCCCGCGGGCGCGCAGCGGCGACGCGGCCGCCCGGGCCGAGGTGGAGGTGCTCGACCGCCTGCGGGAGGCGCTGGGCCGGGGGATCCCGGCGCGCCGGGCCCTGGAGGGGGCGGAGCTGGCCCGTCTGGCGCCCTGGCGCCTCCTCACGGCCAAGCCGGTGCTCGTCGTGGCCAACGTGGACGGGGCGGCTGCCGCGGCGGCCCTGGCGGCGCTCCAGCGCCACGCCGAGGCGCAGGGGGCGCGCCTCGTCGCCCTGGACGCCCGCCTGGAGGCGGAGCTGGCCGAGCTCCCGGCGGAGGAGGCGGCGGAGTTCCGCCGCGCCCTGGGCAAAGACGGGGACGCCTCCGGGGTCAGCCGCCTGCTGCGGACGACCTACGAGCTGCTGGAGCTCATCACCTTCTTCACCGTCCTCTCCCAGGAGGTGCGGGCCTGGCCGCTGCCCCGGGGCGCCACCGCGCTGGAGGCGGCGGGGCGGATCCACACGGACATGGCGCGGGGGTTCATCCGGGCCGAGGTGGTGCCCTGGGAGGGGCTCGTGGCGGCGGGCAGCCTCGAGGCGGCGCGGGAGCGGGGGCTCCTCCGCGTGGAGGGGCGGGGGTACGTGGTGCAGGACGGCGACGTCCTCACGATTCGGTTCGCCGTGTAGGAGGAAATCTGCCCGGGGCGCGCGAAGCCCACCCGATAAGCCATCATGCCGACATCCTGACATGCCGTCATTGCCTGGTCCGACCGGCCTCAAGCCCGACCGCCCCGCTGCGGGCTGGACGGCCCGCCCCGTCTCCGCCCAGCCCCTCAGCCTCGTCCCCAAGTACCACCAGGTGCGCGCGGACATCGAGCGGCAGATCGCCGCGGGGACCCTGGCCCCGGGGACGTTCCTGCCCCCTGAGCGGGACCTGATGCGGGCGTACGGGGTGAGCCGGATCACGGTGCGGGAGGCGCTGCGTCCGCTCCTGCTCCAGGGGACGCTGGTCTCGGTGCGGGGGCGGGGCATCATGGTGGCCCAGCCCACCATCCGCCAGGCCGGGGACGTGCTGGTCTCCTTTACCGACGTGCTGCGCTCCCAGGGACTGGAACCCGGCATCGCGCAGGTGGAGGTCACGGTGGAGCCGGCGCCTCCCGACGTGGCCGCCGGGCTGCGCCTGCCGCCGGCGACTCCCGTCGCCCGGGTGGCCAGGGTGCGCACCGCAGGAGGTCGGCCGGTCAACTACAGCGTCTCCCACCTGCCGGCCTCGGCGGTCCCGGGGCTCAAGGCCGCCCGGCTGGCGGCGGTGGGCTCGCTCTACCACCTCCTCCACCAGGACTACGGCCTGGAGATCGCCCGGGCCGAGGACGAGATGTGGGCCCGGGGGGCCACGCGGCGGGAGGCGGCCTTGCTGGGCATCCGGGCCCGCGCCCCCGTCCTCATCCTGCGGCGCCTGGCCCTGCTCAGGAACGGCGAGCCGATCGAGCACGGGATCTCGGTGATCCGCTCCGACATCTACCGGTACGGGGTCCGGCTGGCTGCTCCGCCGGTCGGCGGAGGGTAGGCGGTGACGCACGCGGAGGCGGGTCGCGGCGCCGAGCAGGGCGTGGGCGTGGCCCGCCGCTCTGCCGAGGTCCTGGACGACCTGCGCCTCTTGCGGATCCGGGGCGGGAGCGCCATCGGCCGGGCGGCGTTCACCGCGCTGGCGCTGGCGGCGGCCGAAGGTCCCGACGACCCCGCAGCCCTGGGCGCGCACGTGCGCGCCGTGGGCGGGGAGCTCCTGGCCCTCGCCCCCGTCATGGCCACCGTCGCCCGCGCCGTCCGCGACGCCGAGGCCATCGTGGAGGAGGAGCTGCGCCGGGGCACCCCCGCCCCCCAGCTCCGCGCGCGGCTGCGCACCTGGGCGGAGCGGAGCGTCCGGCGGTCTGAAGCCGACCTGACCCGTCTGGCCGAAGTGGGGGCACGCCTCGTGGGGTCGGGACGGACGCTGGTGACCCACAGCTTCAGCGATACCGTCCTGCGCATCCTCACCCACGTCGCGCGCGCGGGGGGCACGGCGCGGGTGGTGCTGACCGAGTCCCGCCCCCTCTGCGAGGGGCGGCGCCTGGCCGAGGCGGTGGCGGCGCTGGGGCTGCCCTGCGAGCTGATCCCGGACGCCGCCATGGGCGTGCGGGTGCGAGGGGCGGACCTGGTGATGGTCGGCGCGGACGCCGTCCTCCCCTCGGGAGCCTTCCTGAACAAGACCGGCACCTACCTGCTGGCGCTCGCCGCCGCGGACGCCGGCGTCCCCGTCTACGTGGCGGCAGAGACGACCAAGGTGGACCCGCGGGCCGCCCTGGGGTGGCCGGTGCCCGTGCCCGACCGCCCGGCGGCAGAGGTGTTGGGCGAGTGGACGCCGCCGCCGGGGCTCACGGTCTGGAACCGCTTCTTCGAGACCACGCCGGCGAGGCTGGTGGAGGCCTTCATCACGGAGCGCGGCCTGTTGAGCCCGGCGGCCATGGCCGCCGCGGTCCGCGCCGAGGAGGAGGCGTAGGCGACGGACGATGCCGGAGGTGGACCTCTACGACCGCATCCTGGGCAGCCTGGCCGCCGGGGTGATCGGCGACGCCATGGGCGCGGCCACGGAGCAGCGCAGCTTCGAGGAGATCGTGCGCCTCTTCGGCGCGCCCGTGCGGGAGTTCCACCGCCCGCCGCCGGACAGCCCTTTCGCCGGCGGGCGCGAGGCCGCCCAGATCACCGACGACGCGGGGCAGATGCTGGCCATGGCCCGGGCGCTCATCGAGACCGGCGGCACCCTCAGCGTGGAAGCCGTCGCCCGTCACCTGTTGCGCTGGGCCGAGGATGCGGAGGTCTTCCGGCGGTTCGCCGGGCCCACCACGCGCGCGGCCATCGAGGCCATGCGCGAGGGCGTGCCCCCGCTGGAGGCAGGACGGCGCGGGCGGCTCACCAGCGTGGGGACGAGCAACGGCGCGGCCATGCGGGTGGCGCCGGCCGGGCTGGCACACCCCGGGGACATCGACGGCGCGGTGCACGACGCGGTGGTGATGTGCCTGCCCACCCACGCCACCCAGCTGGCCATGGCGGGTGCGGCCGCCGTGGCCGCCGGCGTGGCCCGGGCGCTCACCCCGGACGCCGACGTCTACAGCGTGGTGCAGGCGGCCTTTGCCGGTGCGGAGCAGGGCGAGGCGGCGGGACGGCGCGAGGGGCGGGTGGTGGCGGGACCGTCGGTGCAGCGGCGTATGGAGCTGGCGGTGGCGCTGGCGGTGCGCCACCCCGACCTGCTGGAGGCGGTGCAGGCGATCCACGCCGTGGTGGGCAGCGGGCTCCACATCGCCGAGGCGGTCCCTGCCGCCGTGGGCGTCTTCGTGGCGGCGGGGGGCGACCCGCTGGAGGCGATCGTGGGGGCGGTGAACATCGGGGACGACACCGACACCGTGGCCATCATCGCCGGCAGCCTGGCCGGGGCGCTGCGTGGAGCCCGGGCCCTGCCGGCCGACCTCATCGAGCGCGTGGAGCGCGCCAACGGGCTCGACCTGCGCGCGGTGGCGCGGGAGCTGACGGCCCTGGCCGAGCGGGTCCGGCCCGGGCGCGCCCGCTAGGGCGTCCCCGCCCGTCGCCGGGGCGCGGGCCGGCAGCGGAAGGGAGGTGAGAGGGGCTTCGACGTCTACGCGGAGGAGGGAAGGAGGTCGAGACGATGTGGGTGCGAGTGTGGGGAGGCCTGACGGTCCTGATCGTCGCCGTGGTCGCCGGCGCACTGGTGGCGAGCACGGTGCTCCCGGTCCGGGCGTCCCCCCGACAGGCTGAGGCGCCGGCCGCGGCCGGCGGGGCGGTCGCGCAGGCGGCGCGACCGCGCGTCGTGCTCAAGTTTCTGACCATCACCGACGACGCCCAGATCAACGCCTGGAAGGCGATCCTCCAGGAGTTCCGCACGATCGAGGGCGGGAAGTGGGCCCACGTGGACCTGGCCTTCGAGTCGGTGCCCTTCCAGGACCTCTTCCCCAAGATCGAGAGCGCCGTGGCCGCGGGCGCCCAGATGGACCTGGTGCAGTCCGACGGTCCCGACATGAAGCACTACGCCTTCTACCGGAGCCTGGTGCCCCTGGGCCGCTACTTCACCCCGGAGGAGCTCAAGCAGTGGCTGCCCCAGTCCGTGGAGGAGGGCAGCTTCCGCGGCGTGCTCTACGGCCCGCCCATGATGCAGTCCTGCTCGCTGATGATGTACAACCGGCAGATGACCGACGCCGCCGGCATCAAGCCGCCCACCACCCTGGGGCGGAGCTGGACGATGCGCCAGGCGCTCACCGCCTGGCAGAAGACCACCCGCCGCCCCGCCGGCTCCAGCGTCCCCACGGTGTGGGGACTGCGCTGGGGGCAGGGGACGTGGGTCGGCGACTACGAGCACGGGATCTTCCGGCGGTCGAACGGGGCCAAGGGGTCCAAGACCTTCCAGGGCATGGGCCCGGACGGGGTCACCTTCGTCGGCTACTTCGACACGCCGGAGGCCATCGAGGCGATGCAGTTCTACCAGGACCTGCACCGCCGCTACCGGGTGACGCCCATCGAGCCGATCCCGCAGATCTTCGAGACGCGCAAGGCCGCCTTCATGGTGACGCCCGACAACCGCATCGGGGAGCTCAACCGCCTCTACGGCGAGGGGAAGTTCCCCTGGGGCGTGACCGGCATCCCCTACTTCAAGACCCAGCTCTGCCACACCGGGAGCTGGCACTACGGGATCTCGCCGAACACGCGCCACCTGGAGGAGGCGGTGGCCTTCGTCAAGTTCGCCAGCAGCGACGCGGGAGCGCGCATCTGGTACAAGCACGTGCGCCAGCTCCCCGCCAACGTCAACCTGCTCAACAGCCTGCCCGAGTACCGGCCGGGCGGGCGGCAGCACATGTGGTTCGAGGCGATGCAGCGCATCGGCGTGCCGCGCATCCAGACCCCCGGCTACACCGAGTACCAGCAGGTCTTCGCCGAAGTGGCCCTCAACATCATCGCCGGCGCCGATGTCGCCCAGCAGATGAAGGCCGGAGCCCGGCGCATCGAGGGGCTGCTGGCCAAGTACCGGGGCTGGAACCGCTAGCCCCACGGGCGGGGCCGCCCGGACGGGCGGCCCCGCGCACCGCGGAGGAGCGCACGCGCCCAGAGGGCTCAGGTGAGCGTCGCCACGCCCGCCCTCCCCGTCCCGCGCCGGTGGTGGACCGCCCGCCGCCGCGGCTACCTGCTGGCCTTCCTCTTCATCGCCCCCGCCCTGGTGAACTTCCTCGTCTTCCGCTACCTGCCGATCCTGGCGGCGCTGCGGTCGAGCCTCTGGCAGTACAGCCTGCTCGGCGGGTACGGGGAGTTCATCGGCCTGGCCGCCTACCGGCGCATGCTCGAGGACCCGATCTTCTGGACCTCGCTGCGGGTGACCGCGCTCTACGTCCTGCTCAAGGTGCCGGCGCAGGTGGCGCTGAGCCTGCTCTTCGCCGTCCTGCTCCAGCGGGAGACGCGCTTCGCCGCCGTGGTCCGCTCGGCCGTCTTCGCCCCCGTGGTGGCCTCCATCGTCGTCGTCTCGGTGATCTGGGCCCTGATGTACCACGTGCAGCTGGGGCTGCTAAACAGCATCCTCACCAGCCTGGGCCTGCCGCGCATCGCCTTCCTCTCCAACCCCCGGCTGGCCCTCGTGGCCATCGTCGTCATGATGGTCTGGAAGGAGCTCGGCTTCAGCATGATCATCCTCATGGCGGGGCTGAAGGGCATCCCCGAGATGTTCTACGAGGCGGCGCGCATCGACGGGGCCAGCCCCTGGCAGCAGTTCCGGGCCATCACCCTGCCCCTGCTGCGCCGGGTGCTGATGTTCGTCCTGGTCACCCAGACGATCTTCTCCTTCCAGGTCTTCGTCCCCGTCTACACCATGACCCGCGGCGGGCCGCTGGACGCGACCAAGGTCATCGTCTACTACATCTACCAGAACGGCTTCCTCTTCCAGGACATGGGGTACGCCGCCGCCATCTCCATGGTGACCCTGGCCATCCTGCTGGTGGTGAGCGGCGTGCAGATGCGGCTGCTGCGCAGCGAGGTGGAGTACTGAGATGAGCTCCGGGCGCGTGGCCGAGGCGCGCGCGGTCCTGCCGGTCCGGTGGGGGGCGGGGGCGGCGGCGGTGCTGGCCCGCTGGGCGCGCGGGGCCGGCCGGGAGTGGTGGTGGTACCTCACCGGGGTCGTCATCCTCGTCCTCTACGTCACGCCCTTCGCCTGGATGATCCTGGGGAGCCTGCGGCGGGAGGTGGAGATCTTCGAGTACACCTACCCGCTGACCTGGCGCACCTTCGTCCCCGTGCAGTGGACGCTGAAGAACTTCCTGGACGTGCTCGGCCTCTCGCCGGAGGGGCGGGCCTTCGGCCTGAACTTCGGCCGGGCCCTGGCGGTGACGGCGTTCGTCTCCGCGGCCGTCGTGCTCAGCTCCCTCGTCGTGAACACCATGGGCGCCTACTTCTTCGCCCGCCTGGACTTCCCGCGCAAGGAGGCGCTGCTGCTGGTCGTCATCGCCACCATGCTCATCCCCTTCGAGGCGGTGATGGTGCCGCTCTACATCGTCGTGCGGGCGCTGGGGGTGCAGGACACGGTGTGGGCTCTCATCCTCCCCTGGTACGCCAGCCCCTTCGTCATCTTCGCCCTGGTCCAGTTCTTCAAAGAGATCCCGCGGGAGCTGGACGAGGCCGCCATCATCGACGGGGCCTCCTTCTTCGGGGTGCTGCGCCACGTCATCGTCCCCAACGCCGTCCCCGGGCTGGTGACCACGGCGCTGCTGGAGTTCCAGTTCATCTGGAACCTCTTCTACTGGCCGCTCATCGCCGTGGGGCGCAAGGAGCTGCAGACGATCCAGGTGGCCATCGCCCAGCAGACGACCCAGACGCAGATCTACTGGGGGCGCATCTTCGCCGGCTCGGTGCTGGCCTCGGTGCCCATCATCCTCCTCTTCCTCCTGATGCAGCGCTACTACGTGCGCGGCGTCGTCCTCTCCGGCGTCAAGGGGTAGGCCGTGGCCCCCCGGCGGCTGCTCATCGACACCGACCCCGGCGTGGACGACACCATGGCCATCCTCCTGGCCCTGGCCTCGCCCGAGGTGCAGGTGGAGGGGCTCACGGTGGTCTTCGGCAACACCGACGTGGAGCAGTGCGCCCGCAACGCCCTGGCCGTGCTGGAGGTGGCGGGGCGGCCCGACCTGCCGGTGGCGGTGGGCGCCGGGCGCCCGCTCCTGCGGCCCTACACCGGCCGCGGCCGGCAGGTGCACGGCGCCGACGGGCTGGGGGAGACCGGCCTCGGGGCCGGCCGCCCCGTCCCCGACCGGAACGCCGTGGAGTTCCTCATCGCCCGCGCCCGGGAGGCCCCGGGGGAGCTGACCGTGCTGGCGCTGGGTCCGCTGACCAACCTGGCCCTGGCCGTGAGCGTGGAGCCCCGTCTGGCACGGTGGGTGCGCGAGGTGGTCCTCATGGGCGGCGGGGTGCGCGACCGGGGGAACGCCACCCCCGTGGCCGAGGCGAACGTCCACAACGACCCCGAGAGCGCCCGCATCGTCCTCCACGCCGGCTGGCCGGTCACCATGGTGGGGCTGGACGTCACCCACCGCGTGATCATGACGCCGGCGCACCTGGAGCGGCTCACCGCCGCCCGCACGCCGGTGACCGAGCTGATCGGGGCGATCACCCCCTTCTACCTGCGCGCCGCCCGCCAGTTCGCCGGCATCGACGGGTTCTTCGTGCACGACCCCACCGCCGTCACCTACCTGCTCCGCCCCGAGTGGTTCACCACGCAGGCGCTCTACGTCGACGTGGTCACCGACAGCGAGCGGGCGCGCGGCCAGACCATCGCGGACTTCCGCGGGCAGTGGGGGCAGCCGCCCAACGTGCGCGTCTGCCTGGAGGTGGACGCGGAGCGCGAGCTGGCCTTCTACCTCGAGCGGGTGACCGCCTACCGCCCCGGGACCGCCCGGCCATGAGCGGCCCTCCCGTCGCCCAGGCATGACCGGTCCTCCTGCCGTGGAGACCCGCGGCCTCACCCGGTGCTACGGCGACCTGGTGGCGGTGCGCGACCTGGACCTGCGCGTGGAGGTCGGGGAGATCTACGGCTTCCTCGGCCCCAACGGGGCCGGGAAGACGACGACGCTGCTGATGCTGCTCGGGGTGGTCGCCCCCTCCGCCGGGCGGGTCCTCCTCTGGGGGCAGCCGCTCGCGGCGGACCCGCTGGGCCTGCGCGCCCGCATCGGGGTCGTCGGGGAGCACGACTACGTCCACGACCACCTGACCGGCGAGGAGTACCTGCGCTTCTTCGCCGCCCTCTACGGCGTGCCCGACCCCGCCGCCCGCATCGGCGCCCTGCTGGAGCGCCTGGGGCTGTGGGAGTTCCGCCGCCTGCGCGCGCGCGACTACTCCCGCGGGATGAAGCAGAAGCTGGCGCTGGCGCGGGCCCTGCTCCACCGGCCGGCGCTGCTCATCCTGGACGAGCCGGTCTCCGGCCTCGACCCGCAGGGGGTGGTGGAGGTGCGGCGCCTCCTGCTGGAACTGAACGCGGCCGGGGTGACCATCCTCATCTCCTCCCACCTCCTCTCCGAGGTCGAGCGCACGGCGCACCGGGTCGGGATCATGCACCGGGGCCGCCTGCTGCGGCAGGGGCCGCTGTCGGCCCTGCGCCTGGAGAGCGGGCAGGCCGTGGAGATCGAGGTGGCCCACCCCGCGCCGCACCTGGGCACGGCGCTGGCGGCGCTGCCCTTCGTTCACCGCGTCGAGACCGAGGGGCGGCGGCTGGTCGTCACCACGGTGGACGGCGAGGACCGGCGGGCGGCGCTCTCCCGGGCGGTGGCCGACGCCGGCGGGGTGATCGTGGGGATGCGCGTGCGCGAGCGGACGCTGGAGGAGACCTTCCTGCAGGTGACGGAGGCCGACGTCGACCGATGGGCATCCTCGTCGCCCGACGGGTGATCCCCGTCGCGCGGGACCGGTGGCTGCGCTGGCCGCCCGTCGCGGCCATGGTCCGCCTCGACCTGCTCACGGCCCTCACGAGCCTCACCCCCTACGCCGCGGCCGCCGCGGTGCTGGCCCTGGCCGCCCTGTTGCTGCAGAACGACCTGCACCGGATCCGCGAGGACGGCTTGCTCGTGCGTGGGGAGCCCTTCGCCCTGCCCCTGGCGGCGGCAGGGTTCCTGCTGGCCCTCGTCCTGGCCACCTGGGCGGCGCTGGCGGTGGCGCGCGACCGCGAGCAGGGCGCGCTGGAACTGCTCTGCTACGGTCCGGTCAGCCCGGCGGCCTACCTGCTCGCGCGCCTGGTCGGCCTGGTGCTGCTGGCCGCCGTCCTCCTCCTGGTCGTGCTGGGGGGCTTCGCACTGCTCAGCGCGGCCACGGGACTGCACCTGGGCCTGCGGGCGGTGCTGGTCCTCCTGCTGATGACCGGCCCGCTGGCCGGCGCCGCCGGGGTCGGGCTGGCCGTGGCGGGCGCAGTGCGCCGGGCGCGGCCGGCGGTGCTGGCCGTGCTGGGGTTGGCCCTGGGGGGCATGGGGTTGGAGGTGGCCCACGAGGTGCTGGCCCGCCTCCCCACGCCGGACTTCCACGTGAGCCCGGTACAGGTGGTGCGCTGGGCGGCGTTCCTGCTGTCACGGGTGACAGGATGGGCGCTGCCCTTCGGGTACGTCGATCGGCTGATGGGAGCGGTGCTGCGCGGCGACGCCGCGCAGGCGCTCCCGGCCGCGCTGGTGCCCTGGCTCTACGCCGCGGTGCTGCTGGCCCTCGGGACCGTGGCGCTGGAGCGCACCGGGGTGCGACGGTGAGACGGCGTTCTCTCTGTCGCTGCCTGGCGGGCGTGGTCCTGGCCTGCCTGGTGCTCGCGGGGACGGCGGCGGCCCAGGTGCCGCGCCGGGAACGGCGCTTCGTCTACGGCGTGAACGCCTTCGCCTGGGACGGGTACGCGGGCGGCCTGTCCGCGCTGCCGGCGCACGCCATCTACCTGCTGGCGGGGCACGCCAGCGTTGTGGGCGCCCGGGAGACGCTGGTCTACTACTGGCCGATCACCGGCGAGTACCGCGCGGACTGGGACAGCCTGAACGAGCCGGTGGCGGGCACCCTGGAGGTGTGGCAGGGCAGCCGGCTCGTCCGCGAGTTCGCCCCGCTGCCCTACGTGATCCAGTACCCCGACGGACCCGACGGCCGCTCGGTCCTCTACGTGGGCGCAGAGGCGCACCGGCGCTACCAGGCCTTCGTGCGCGGGCGGGCGCGCTACCGCGACGCCCTCTGGCGATACAGCGAGGCCAGGCGGCGGTACCTGGAGGCCCTCGACCGGGCCGTCCAGGTCCGACAGCGCGGCGGCCGCCCGCAGGTCCCGCAGCCGCCGCCGGAACCTCCACCGTTCCGGCTGTACAGCACGGAGGTCCACCAGGGCTTCGTCCTGGACCTGCCGCCGGGGCGCTACCGGATCCGGCTGCGGACGCCGCAGGGGACGCTCCGCCCGGAGAGCGAGCGGACCGTGGTGGTCTTCACCCACCGACGCGGGGGGGTCGCCTTCACCATCGTGCCGCAGCGGCGGTGGACCGTCCCCGAGCGCGCGGACGACGGCGGCGGGACGATCTACGCCCGGCGCGGGGAGGTCCTCTACCTCCAGCCCCAGGCCGCCCGCGAGTACCCCGACCTCGCCTATGCGCGCCTGCTCGACCCCCAGAGCCGCGAAGGGCGGCCCGATGGGTGGCGCTGGGTCCACACCGCACCGATCACCCGCGCCCGCCTCGAGGTCGTCGGGCCGGCGGGGCGCACCACGGTCGAGCTGCGCCCCTACCGGGTGGTCCAGGTGCCGGGCGCGGCCCTGGGCTACGAGGTGCAGGCAGCGCGCCGCGGACAGCCTGCCGACTTCTACGGCTTCAGCGTTACCGCCGAGGGGCCGCTGCGCCTGCGGCTGCTCGACCCGTCCGGCCGCCCCTATCCCGGCAGCGATCGGCACGTCCGTGTCCCGGTGACGGCGCCCCTCTTCGTCCTCTTCCTGATCCCGCTCATCCCGCTCACGCTGGGCGCCGCCGTGGTGGCCTGGCGGCGAGAACAGCTCGAGGCCTGGCGGCAGGAACCCTCCGGCCGGCCCGCAGGCGCCCCGTGAGCGCGCCCGAGCTGCTCACCCTCGGTGGGTTGGTGGCCGACCTGGTGCTGCCCATCCCCGCGCTCCCGGTGCGGGCCGGGGAGCACCAGCTCGGGGAGTGGCTGCGGGTGGAGCCGGGCGGGCTCGGCAACTGCCTGGTGGTCGCCGCACGGCTGGGGATGCGGACCGCCGCGCTGGGCTGGCTGGGCGACGACCTCTTCGGGGACCACCTCGTGCGGGTGCTGGAGCGCGAGGGCGTGGACCTCACGCCGCTCGTCCGCGTGGCCGGGCCGACGGCCACCTCGGTCGTCCTGATCGACCGCACCCGTGCCGAGCACGTCTTCCTGGGAGCCTTCGGCGCTCCCGGGCCCGCCCGGATGCCGCCCCACTGGGCGGAGCGGCTGGGGCCGCAGGCCTGGCTGCTCAGCGACGGCTACGTGGTCCTCCACGCGGCGCCGCTGGTGGAGGAGGCGTTCGCACTGGCCCGTGCCCGCGGAGCCCGCACCGCCTTCGACCCGGGCCCGCTCGCCCACGGCGCGCCGGAGGGCAGCCTGGAACGGGTCCTGGCGCAGACCACCGTCCTCCTGCTCACGGAGGCGGAGGCCGGGGACGTGCTGGATCGCGTCGCCTCCGGAGGCCGCCCCACTCCCCGCACGGACGTCGGCGCCGACGCGGTGCCCGGTCCAGGAGCGCTCATCCGGACCCTGCGCGGCCTGGGGCCCCAGGTGGTGGTCCTCAAGCGCGGCCCGGCCGGCGCCGTGGCGGCAGGCCCCGACGGCACCGTCACCGTGCCGGGCTTTCCGGTCACGGTCCGGGACACCACGGCCGCCGGGGACGCCTTCGACGCCGCGTTCCTCGTGGCGCTGGCCTCCGGGGCCGACCTGCAGACCGCCCTCCTCCTGGCCAATGCCGCAGGCGCCCTGGCCGTCACGCGCGTGGGCACCGGCACCGCCCTGCCGGGGGCGGCCGAAGTGGCGGCCTTCCTGGAAGAGCGCGGGATGGCTCCTCCGGCCGTCCTCCGCCGCCTGAGCGGGGTGGGCGGGGGGATCCCCGAGACGGAGGACCCATGGCGCGCCGGGTGATCGTCGACTGCGACCCCGGGCACGACGACGCCCTGGCCATCCTCCTGGCCGGCCGGCGCCTCGAGGTGCTGGCCATCACCACGGTGGCGGGCAACCAGACGGTCGAGAAGGTCACCACCAATGCCCTGAAGGTGGTGGAGGCGGCGGGACTGACGGCCATTCCCGTGGCCCGCGGCGCCGCGACCCCCCTCGTGCGCCCGCCGCGCCACGCGCCGGAGGTGCACGGGGAGACCGGCCTCGACGGCCCCGAGCTCCCGCCGCCCCGTACCCCCGTCGCCGACCGCCACGCCGTCGACCTGATCGTGGAGACGGCGATGCGCGAGGACGACGTGACGCTGCTCGCGCTGGGGCCGCTGACGAACGTCGCCCTGGCGCTGCGCCGGGAACCGCGCCTGAGCCAGCGGCTGCGGGAGATCTGCCTCATGGGCGGGTCCACCACGCGGGGCAACGTCACCCCGGCCGCGGAGTTCAACATCTCCGTCGACCCCGAAGCCGCCCACGCCGTCTTCACGAGCGGCGTGCCGGTCAGGATGGTGGGGTTGAACGTCACCCAGCAGGTGGTGGCCACGCCGGAGCGCCGCCGCGCCGTCCGGGCCGCGGGGACGCGCGTGGCGGTGCTCGCGGCCGACCTGCTGGAGTTCTACAGCGCGGCGATCCACCGTCTCTACGGGCTGCCGGGCGGAGCGCTGCACGACCCGGTCGCCGCGGCGGCGCTCATCGACCCGTCCCTCGTGCGGTTCGCCCCGATGCACGTCGCGGTGGAGCTGCACGGCGAGCACACCGCCGGCATGACGGTGTGCGACGACCGCTACACCCGCACCGCCCCCGACGTCCCCGCCGCCCGGCGCGGGGCGCCCCCCAACGCGGAGGTGGCCGTGGCCGTGGACGCGGACCGGTGCTTCGACCTCCTCCTCGACGTGCTGCGCGAGTACCCGTGAGGCGTGCGCGGGGCGGGGAGCGGGCGAGGCGGACGGCGCCCCGGACGGTCCGGACCGACCGGGCGGTCCGGCGGTCAGGGCGGCGGGAGGTCGCCGACGCCGTGGGCGGCGAGGCACGCCGCCGCCTGCGCCTGGAGGGCCGGCGTGATGCGCGGCACCCCCAGCGCGCCCAGCGTCACCGCCGCGGAGATGGCCCCGTGGAGACCGGCGATGCGGGCCGCGTCGGCCCGGCCTCCGTCTCCCGTACGGGGCGTCTCCGGCTCCGCCCGCGGGTCCGGCGCCCGCGGGCCAGTCGCCCGTGCCCACCCGACGAGCAGCCCGCCGCCGTAGGCGTTCCCGGCACCGGTGACGTCGACGACCGGACCCAGGGCGACGGCTGGCACGTGCACGGGGGCGGTGTCCCCCCGCGCCTGCACGAGCGACCCCGCGCGTCCCAGGCGGACCGCCGCCAGGGCGGTGCCGGCCTCCAGGAAGGCGGTGAGCCACGCCTCGGGCGGCTGCGGGCCGAGCAGCGTGCGGCACTCCTCGCCGTTGGGGCAGACGATGTCCACCCGGCGCAGGAGCGCCAGCACGGTGCGGCGGTGCTCCGGCACCATGTGCCAGGGCGCGGGCTCCCAGCAGACGGCGGCGCGGCGGGCCCGGCGCATGGCGGTGAGGAGCGCGTCCACGTGATCGAGGTCGGCGGTGTGCAGGTGAAAACCGCGGGCGTGCGCGAAGGGCGCGAGCTGCTCCGGGGTCGGCAGGAAGGCGGGGAACTCCTCGGGAGGCGAGCGGAAGCGCTCGGTGCGGCGCTCGTCCGCGTCGTAAAGCTGCCAGGCCCTCGGCGTGGCGCGGTCGAGGCGGCGGATGGCGCGCAGGTCCAGCCCCATCGCCTCCAGCGCCGCCCAGTGCTCCGGGGGGAAGTCCCGGCCGACGCTGCCGACCAGCGCGACCTCGGGCGCCCACAGGCGCATCCCGGCGGCGGCGTGCGTGGCGCCGCCGCCCAGCACGCCCTCGAAGAGCCGCCCGTCCGCCGTCCGGATGTCGTCCACGATGATCGAGCCGGCGGCGACGAACACGCTACCCTCCCGGGGTGCCGTCTCCGGCGCGCACCGTCCGCGATGCCCGGGCGGGCGACGAGGCGGCGCCGACCGGGCCCGCGCGGGGGAGCCGCAGGACGATCAGGCAGCCCACCCCCGCGGCGAGCGCGCTGGCGGCGAAGACGGTCGACGCCCCTCCCCATCCGTACACCGTCCCGGCCAGGGCCGTGCCGATGCCCGGCCCGAGGCCCATCAGCGCGGCGCCGTACAGCGCCTGTCCGGTCGTGGCCCACCCCGGCGGCGTCAGGGTGCGCACCAGCACCACGCCGGCCACTTCCAGCCCCGCGATGGTCACGCTGTGGAGGAGTTGCAGCGGGAGGATGGGCCACGGGGACGCCAGGAGCGCGTAGAGCGTCCAGCGGATGGGCAGGGCCAGGAACCCGGTGGCCACCATGACGGACAGCCCGAAGCGTTCGATGAGGCGGTGCATGCCGGCCATGAGCGGCACCTCGCCGAGGGCGGCGACGGCAAAGGCGGCCCCGACGGTCCAGGCCGGACCGCCCAGGTCGCGGAGGAAGACGGCGAGGAAGGTGTTGTTCACGCCCAGGCCGGCGCCGGCCAGCACCGCGGCGGCACAGAGTCGCCACAGGCGCGGGTCGGCGGCGCCGCGCAGGGCCAGGCGCGCTGCGGTGAGCCGGCCGGGGGGTGCAGGCAGGGCCAGGGAGAGCGCCGCGGCCACGAGCATGACGACGGCATGGACCGGCAGCACGTGCTGCGGGTGGCTGCGCACCACGGTCGCCCCCAGCGCGAAGACCGCCAGGGAGAACCCCAGGGAGCCCCACAGGCGGATCCGTCCGTACACGGTCTCCTGTGGCCCCAGGTGGGCGAGCGCCATGGCGACGGCGATCGGGAGCACGGCGGCCCGACAGGCGGCGAACGCCACCATGGCGGCCAGGAGGGCGGCGGAGGTCGAGGCGGTCCACAGGCCGAGTGCGGCCGTTGCGGTGCCCAGGCAGGCTGCGGTGAGGAGCGCCCGGGGCCGTCCGGTGAGATCGGCGAGCAGGCCCCACAGCGGCTGGACGACGACCTGGACCACCGGCAGCAGGCCAAGCAGCCAGCCGGTCGCGGCGGGGGTGAGGCCGCGGTCGAGGAAGGCCACGGCGATGAAGGTGATCGCGGCGATCCCCGTGTAGGTGGTGGCGAAGAAGGCCCAGAAGGCGGCGGACGGTGCCCGCATCGAGCGCACTGTTCCACCGGAGGTGCAGAGGTTCCTGGACGCCGTGGGGTGGGAGCGGTCATGAGGGCGGCGCAGCGCTCCGGGTCGCGCCCGGTGGACGTGGTGGCGGTTGGCGCCGCCGCGGTGGACCTGGTGATCCGCACGCCGCGCCTGCCCCGGTTCGACGAGAAGGTGACCGGGACGCTGGTGGGATGGCTGCCCGGCGGGACGATGGCCAACGTCGCCTGCGCCCTCAGCCGGCTGGGCGGACGGGCCGCCTGGGTCGGGACGGTGGGCGCGGACCGCGGCGGCCGGCTCCTCCTGGAGGACTTCCGCCGCCACCGGGTCGACGCGCGCCTGGCCGTCGTCGATCGGCGTCAGGCGACGAACATGACGGTGATCTTCCTCCCCTCCCCCCATGAGGGCTCACCCGATGGGGGATCATGGCGCCCGTCCCGCGGCTCAGCGCCGGGGCAGGCCCGGTCCGGCGCCGTGGCCCCCGCGTCCGGCGCCGAGCGGGCCATCGTGGTGCTCTCCACCGCCCGCGACCGGCTGCCGGCCCCGGACCGGTGGCGTCGCCTGCTGGCGCGCGCACACTTTGTCTACCTCGCCCCGCACGACCCGGTACTCGCGCGGCGCGTGGTCGCCGCGGCACGGCGGCAGGGGTGCGCCGTGGCGCTGGAGGTGGAGCCCACCGCCGCCCACGCGCTTCCCGCCGTGGGGGCACTCCTGCGCCGCGCGGACCTCCTGGTGTGCAACCGCGGCGGCCTGGCCCTCCTCGCCGGCCGCCGGCTCCGCAGTCGGCGCGACGCGGCGGCAGAGGCGGCCCGCCTGCGCACGCGCGGCCCGGCCCTGGTGGCGGTGACGCTGGGGGCGGAGGGAGCGCTGCTGGCCGCGGCGGAGGGCGTCCTCTTCCAGGAGGGCTTCGCCATCCCGGCGGTGGACACCACCGGCGCCGGTGACTGCTTCGGGGCCGCCCTGCTGCTGGCCCTGGCGCGGGGGTGGTCACCCGAGCGGGCGCTGACGTTCGCCACCGCTGCCGGCGCCCTGGCCACGACGGGCCTCGGCCCGCGCGGCCACCTGCCCACGCGCGGCGAGGTCCGGCGGCTGGCCGCCACCGGCCCCCCGCCGCGCCGGATCCCGGTGGGCCCCCCGCGGCGGAGTCGACCATGACCGTTGATCCGGCCCGGCCGTACCGCACCCACCCGCCCGCGGCGCCGTTGCCGCTCGCGGCGGCACCGGCGGGGCGGCTCGTCCTGCGCGGGGGGCGCGTCGTCGACCCGGCGGGAGGGCGCGACGGCGTCGCCGACGTGGCCATCGTGGCGGGGCGTGTCGCGGACGTGGCCGCCGACATCCCCCTGGAGCGCGACGACCGGATCGTGGACGCCGACGGCCTGCTGGTGCTGCCGGGGCTGGTCGACCTCCACTGCCACCTCCACGACCTCTTCGACGTCTCCACCCGGCCGGTCGAGGAGGCCGTGGTCCACGGCACCGTGCTGGCGCTCTCCCCCGGGGCCGGGAACACCTTCATGGCGCCGGCGCTGCTCGGCGCGGAGGTGGACCGCGGCCTGCCGCTGCACGTGGGGTGCTACCTGGGCATCCCGGCCGTGCTGGGGACGCGGGCGCGGGTCGAGGACCTCGTGGCCTACTTTCGCGGAGAGCTCCCCCCTGACGCGCAGAGCGCCCTCATCACCCGCAATCCCCTGACGAATGCTCTGGGCCGCCTGGCCGTCGGGCTGAAGGACCACATGGGGCACGCCATCCTCACCGACGAGGCGCTGGAGGCGGCGTGCACCGTGGCCGCCGCCGCGGGGCTCGTCCTCATGTCCCACTGCCAGGATCCGGAGCACGCCGAGCGGGTGGTGGCCGTCGCGGCCGGCCGGCCCGTCCTCCTCACCCATGCCACCGCCGCCGGGGGAGGCACCCACGGCGAGGCCCGGGAGAGCCTGGCCCGCGTGCTGGCCCTGGCGGCCCGCCCCGGGGTGACGCTGGACTTCGCCACGGCCCACCTGCGGGCGGCCGGCGGCCTGCGCGACGGGCTCCGCATCGAGGAGGGGGCGCGACGCCTGGCCCTGGAGGCGCTCGCCCGGGGCCGGGTGGCCATCCTCACCTCGGACGGTCCGTGCAACGCCACCATGAAAGGGTTCGGCGACAGCTCCGCCAACATCCCCTGCCTGCTCGACCTGGTCGCTGACGGCGTCCTCTCCCTGCCGCAGGCGGTGGCCACCATGACCGCGAACCCGGCCGCGCTGCTGGCGCGCCTGACCGGAGGGTCCTGGTGGACCGCGGAGGTGGGGCACCTGGGGGTGGGGGCGCGCGCCAATGCCGTGCTGGTCCACCCGCGGGAGCGTCGCGTGGTGATGACGATCGTCGAGGGGACGGTGGCGGCCTTCGAGGGCCGGGTGGTGCGCGGCGCCGCCGGTGTGGGCGGGTGGGCCGCCCGCACCGGCCTCCTCCGGCGCCTGGGGGTGGGCGACCTGCCGATCTTCCGCCGGAAGCCAGCCCAGTGAGCTGCCTGCGGGCGTGATGAGGGACTCACCACCAGACCTACCAGGCCTGAGTGGCCGGAGCGGCGATCCACCGCACGAGCCGATGAGTCGGGAAGAGCGGGAGGGTACCATGGAGCGATTGATCATCGACACGGACACCGCCTCGGACGACGCGGTGGCGCTGCTGATGGCCCTGCGCTGGCCGCAGGTCCACGTGGAGGCCATCACCGTGGTGGCCGGCAACGTGCCGCTGGAGATGGGCAGCCGCAACGCCCGGTACACCGTGGAGCTGTGCGACCGCGAGACGCCGGTCTACGAGGGCGCCGCCCGCCCCCTGCTGCGGGAGCCGTCGTGGGCCTTCTTCTTCCACGGCACCGACGGCCTGGGGGACGTGGGCTACCCGCCCCCGACGCGCCCTCCGGCGCCGGGGCACGCGGTCGACGCCCTCATCCGCCTCATCCGCGCCGCCCCCGGCGCCTACACCCTGGTGACGCTGGGCCCGCTGACCAACATCGCCCTGGCGCTGCGCCAGGCTCCCGACCTGGCCGCTGCGGTCCGCCAGTGCGTCGTCATGGGCGGGGCGGCCTGCACCGTGGGGAACATCACGCCCGCCGCCGAGTACAACATCTGGGTCGACCCCGAGGCGGCCCGGATCGTCTTCCACTCGGGGATGCCCATCCTCATGGTGGGATGGGAACACTGCCGGGGCGCCGCCGCCCTGGACGACGCGGACATGGCGCGCCTCCGCGCCATCGGCACCCCTCATGCCGCTTTCGCGCTCGACTGCAACCGAACCGCCCTGCGGGCCAGTCGGGAGTGGCTGGGCGAGCCCGGGCTGACCCTGCCCGACCCGGTGACGATGGCCATCGTCCTCGACCCGGCGGTCTGCACGGCGCGCAGCCGCCACTACGTGGACGTGGAGACCCAGAGCGAGCTGACCCGGGGGATGACCGTCGTGGACCGCCTTGGGGTCACCCGTCGCCCGCCGAACGTGGAAGTCTGCTGGGCGATCGACCCCCAGCGCTGGAAGGCCGTGCTGGAGGCGGCGCTGCGCTGAGGTCCTCGCCCGGGAGCTTCCGGCGGCGCCTCAGCGGTCCGGCTGGGGATCTCGTGCGGGGCATGGAATTCTCTTGCGCCCCCCGTACAAGGGGCAACCGATGCCGATGCTATAATTGGCTGTCAATCGAGACTCCTGCCCTCGCCGCCCCGGAGGGGTTCGGCAGGGCCTCCCGGCGCCCGGGCGCCGGAGTCCAGAGGAGGGATGGCATGCGGCAGTATGAGCTGGTCGGGATCGTGCGTCCCGACCTCGAGCCCGACGCCGTGCAGGCCGTGGTGGAGCGCATCGGCCGACGGGTCGCCGAGGCCGGCGGCGCCGTGGACGTCGTCGACGTGTGGGGGAAGCGGCGGCTGGCCTACGCCATCGGCCGGTACCGGGAAGGGATTTACTTCCTGCTTCGGTTCACGGTGCCGAAGGAGGCCGTGCCCGAGCTGAAGCGCCTGACGCGCATCATGGACGAGGTGATGCGCGCCCTGATCGTCGTGGCGGAGGGACCGCTGCCGGCGCCGAAGGCTGCGCCCGAGCGGGGCACTGAGCCAGCGCGGGCCGGCGAACCGGCGCGGGTGGGCGAACCGGGACGGGCCGGCGCCGGTCGGGGGACCGAACCGAGCCGGGCTGCCGAGACGGCCGGGCCCGCTGGAGAGGCGGTCCGGCCTCCGGCATGAGTGGAGCGCCGTCAGCACGGCGCGAGGGGGGAGGACCATGTTGAACCGCATCATCCTGATCGGCCGGCTGACGCGCGACCCCGAGCTGCGCTACGTGCCGAGCGGCCAGCCGGTGGCGTCGTTCACCCTGGCGGTGGACCGCCCATTCACCAACCAGGCCGGCGAGCGGGAGACCGACTTCATCGACGTGGTAGCCTGGCGCAAGCTGGCCGACCAGGTGGCGCAGCACCTGACCAAAGGCCGGCTGGTCGCGGTCGAAGGGCGGCTGCAGATCCGCAGCTACGAGACCCAGGAGGGGCAGAAGCGCAAGGTGGCCGAGGTGGTGGCCGACTCGGTACGCTTCCTTGACCGGAAGGCGGCGCCGGTGGCGGCCGGGGCCGTCGCCGCTGCCGATGAGGGGGAGGAGTTCGGGGCGGCCGACGACGTGCCCTTCTAGCCGCCCTCAGCAGTGAACCAGGGAGGAGCAGCGATTCATGGCTGAACGTGAGGAGCGGGCCCGGAAGCCCTGGCGCGGCCGGCGTCCGCGGCGAAAGGTGTGCGCCTTCTGTGCGGAAAAGGCGACCTTCATCGACTACAAGGACGCCGGCAAGCTCCGCCGGTATGTGACCGAGCGGGGGAAGATCGTACCCCGACGGGTCTCGGGCACCTGTGCCCGGCACCAGCGGGCTCTGGCGGTGGCCATCAAGCGGGCCAGGGAGCTGGCGATGTTGCCCTACACCAGCGAATAGGGGCGGCGGAGGGAATCGGCCTAGGGCGCGGGTACGGTAATTCGAACAAAGGTTCGTATATCTGAGTGCAGAGAGCCTGGCCGAGTGTTCGGATAGCCGGACTCCCGAGGGCGGGCTACCATGAGGAGGCGGGGGACGACCCCGCCTCCCGTGCGTTGACCCGAGGGCCATGTCCAGGATCCGCAGTGAAGCGAGCGTCTCCGTCAGGGGGACTTCCACCCCCGCCAGGGGGATGTCCACCCGCGGCCTGACCGAGGGGGCCATCCAGGCGGCGCTGGTGACCGTCCTCGCGCTGGGGGCGCGGTACGTCCCGCTGCTCGCGGTCGTCACAACCTTCCTCATCCCGCTGCCGCTGGCCGTGCTGGTCATCCGCCACGGGATCCGCCCCGCCGTGCTGGCCGCCGTCGTCGCCGGCCTCATCGCCGGGGCGCTCGCGGGCCCGCTGACCGGGTTCGGGATCCTCGCCACGGTGGCGCCATTGGGCATCGTGCTCGGGCTGGGCGCGCGCGCCGGCCGCTCGGCGCCCGCGCTCCTCGGGATGCTCACGCTGGTCTCCGTGGCCGCCCTCCTCCTCAACCTGGTGCTGACCCTGGCGCTGGCCGACGTCAACCCCTACCAGGTCATGATCGAGTCGATGCGCCGGGGACAGGAGGCGAGCGAGGCCTTCTACCGCCGCCTGGGCATCCCGCCGGAACAGCTCGAGGCCACCAGCCGGCAGGTCAGGCAGGTCCTGGCGCTGATGCCCCGCCTCATCCCCGTGCTGATCGTGCTCGGTGGGGTGATGAGCGCCTGGATCAACTACCAGGTGGCCCGGGCGGTCCTGGGCCGGCTGAGCTACACCTTGCCGGCGCTGCCGCCGGCCTCCACCTGGCGCCTCCCGCCCTACGTGCTGTGGCTCCTCCCGGCGGGCCTCCTCCTGACGGCCACTGCAGGACCGGTGCGGCCCCCGCAGGGCGAGACGGCACCGCCGATGGCGCTCCCCGCGGTGGTGGGGCTGAACATCCTCTACGGGGTGCAGATGGCCTTCGCCGCCCAGGGGATCCTGGTGGTCTGGGTGGCCCTGCGGCGGTACATCCTCCTGCCGTTCCTGCGGGTGGTGATCCTGCTCTTCGTGGTGCTGAACCCCCTGCTGGGGGTCGTCGTCACCCTGGCCGGCATGGCGGACTCGGTCTTCCGCCTGCGGGAGCGGCTCGACCCGAGCCTGGCCCGCAGCACTCCGGCTGCGGGCGCGGAGGTCCGGTCGTGAGCCCGGCGGGGCGGACCGGAGGCGAGGTCCGGCCGTGAAGGTGATCCTGCTGCGCGAAGTGCCGTCGTTGGGGGCGGCGGGGGCGCTCGTCGAGGTCAAGGAGGGCTACGCCCGCAACTACCTCTTCCCGCGCGGGCTGGCGCGCGAGGCCACCGAGGGGGCCATCCGGGCACAGGAGCAGGCGGCGCGCGCGGCGCAGGAGCGCCGGGCCCGCGAGGCCCGGGAGGCGGACGCCCTGGCCCGGGCCCTGGAGGCGCTCGTCCTGGAGGTGCCGGCCAAGGCGGGCGCGGAGGGGCGGCTCTTCGGGGCCGTCACCGCGCAGCAGATCGCCCAGGCCCTGGCGGCCCGCGGACACGCGGTGGACCGGCGGCAGGTCGTCCTCCCCCATCCGGTCAAGACCCTGGGGATCCACCACGTGGAGGTGCGCCTCCCGCACGGGCGCACGGTCACCCTGACCGTGAACGTCGTGCCGCTTGGACGGTGATGCCGCCATGCCCCGTCGCCTGGCCCGTCGCCAGACCCTGCCGCAGAAGCTCCGCGGCACCGAACACCTGAAGCGCCAGGTCCAGGCCCTCTACGGGGTGCTCGCCGGCGTCTACGGCCAGGAGGCCCTGGCCGCCCGCGCCGCCCTTGGCCGGCGCCTGCCCTTTATCGCCACGGTGACCGAACTGGTGACGGTCCACCGGAGCTGGATCGAACCGGCCATCGACCGCTACACGGCGGCCACCCCCGAGGTTCAGGCCCGGCTGATCGCGGGGGGGATCCCACCGGAGCGGATCGTCCTGACCGGGCTCCCGGTCGGCCCGCGCTTCGGGGCCATCACCACCCCGCCGGCCGCGCTGCGCCTCCGGTGGGGGCTGGACCCTGACCGACCGACGGTGCTTCTCCTCGGGGGAGGCGAAGGAGCCGGCCGCCTGGAGCCCCTGGCCCGAGGGATCGCCGCCCTCGACCGCCGGCTGCAACTGCTCATCGTCTGCGGGCGCAACGAACGTCTGCGCCAGCGGCTGGCCGGTCTGGACTGGCCGGTGCCGGCCCGGGTGCTGGGGTTCACCGATGAGATGCCCGAGCTGATGCACCTGAGTGATATCATTGTGACCAAGGGCGGGCCGCAGACGATCGTCGAGGCGCTGGCCAGCGGACGGCCGCTCATCATCACCCATACCCTGCCGGGACAGGAGGAGGGCAACGCCGAGTGGGTCGAGCGGAACGGAGTGGGCTTCGCCGGCACCACTCCCCAGCGCTGCCTGGCCGCGCTCCGCCGCCTGCTCGACCAGCCGGCCCTGCGGGCGGAGATGGCCGCCCGCGCCCGCGCTCTCAGCCGGCCAGAGGCCGCCACGACGATCGCCCGCCTCATCCTGGCCACCGCCGACCTGTCCGACGCACCGAGAGACCGATGACCTGGCGCTGTCTGGTGACGGGGGCTTCTGGCTTCATCGGCGGCCACCTGGTGGCCGCTCTGAGCGCCCAGGGCGCCGAGGTTCACTGTTTAGTCCGCCCGACCAGCCGGCTGGATCGCCTGCGCCCCTACAGCCCCAAGCTTATCGCCGGCGATCTCGGCGACCCGACCACCCTGCGGAGCGCGGTCGCCGGGGTGGACTGTATTTTCCACCTGGCCGGCCGGGTTAAGGCCCTGGACCCGCAGGAGTTTCACCAGGCCAACTACCGGGGCACGCTCCATCTGCTCCAGGCCGTCCGGGCGGCTGGCCCCCCCTACCCACGGGTGGTCCTGGTGAGCAGCCTGGCCGCCTGCGGGCCGAGCCGGCCGGGAGCGCCCCGGGCCGAAGACGACCCGCCAGCCCCCTGCTCGCCCTATGGCCTGAGCAAGCTGCGGGCCGAGCTGGCTGCCCTGGCCTTCCCCGAGATCCCCTGGACGGTGGTCCGGCCCCCGGTGGTCTACGGACCGGCCGATACCGAGACGCTGGCCTTCTTCCGGACCGTCGCCCGTGGGCTCCTGCCACGGCTGAGCCCGGCGACCGAACTGAGTCTGGTCTACGTGACCGATCTGGTGGAGGGGCTTCTGCGGGCTGCCCAGGCCCCGCAGGCCGTCCACCGCCACTACTTCCTGGCCGATCCCCAGGTCTACCGGGTGGCCGAGGTGCTGACCGCCGTCGCCCGCGTCCTGGGGGTCCGGCCGGTGCCGGTGCCGGTCCCCTATCCCCTGGGCTGGCTGGCCGGGCTCGGGAGCGAACTCTGGGCCCGGCTACGCCGACAGCCCACCGCCTTCGACCGGGCCAAGGTCCGCGAGATGCACCAGCCGGCCTGGACCTGTCGGACCGAGCGGGCCGCCGCCGAGCTGGACTTTCGGGCTCAGGTCCCGCTGGTGGAGGGTCTGCGGCAGGCCGCCGAATGGTACCGCGCCCATGGCTGGTTGTAGACCATCTGTCCGCTTCCACTGCCTGGCCACCGACCCCACGACGCGGGCCCGGGCCGGCTGGCTGGAGACGCCTCACGGCCCCATCCCCACGCCGGTCTTTATGCCGGTCGGCACCCAGGGCACGGTCAAGGGCCTCACCCCGCGCGACCTTGCGGCCCACGGCGTGCAGATCGTTCTGGCCAACACCTACCACCTGCTCCTGCGCCCCGGCCCGGCGGTCGTCGCCGCCCTGGGGGGCCTGCACCGTTTTATGGGCTGGTCGGGGCCGATCCTGACCGACAGCGGCGGCTTCCAGGTCCTGAGCCTGGCCACGCGCTGCGCCCTGGACGACAATGGCGTAACCTTTCGCTCACACCTGGACGGGACACTCCATCGCCTCACCCCCGAAGGGGCCATGGCCATTCAGGCCGCCCTCGGCAGCGACATCGCCATGGCCCTGGACGAGTGCCCTCCCTACCCGGCCGACCGTCTGACCGTGGCCCGGGCCGTCGAGCGGACCCAGCGCTGGGCCGAGCGCTGCCGGGCGGCCTGGCGGCGGCCCGATCAGGCCCTCTTCGGCATCGTCCAGGGCGGGGTCTACCCGGACCTCCGTCGGCAGAGCGTCCGGGGACTGGTGGCCCTCGATCTTCCCGGCTACGCCATCGGCGGGCTGAGCGTCGGCGAGCCCAAATCCCTCACCTACGCCGTCCTGGCCGACGTGACCGCCGAACTGCCGGCCGACCGGCCGCGCTATCTGATGGGCGTGGGGGCGCCGGAGGACCTGGTGGTGGGGGTGGCCCTGGGCGTGGACATGTTCGACTGCGTCCTGCCGACCCGGTTGGGGCGACACGGCACAGTGTTCACCCCCGAGGGCCGGCAGGACCTGCGCCGGGGCCGCTGGCGGAAGGTGGCCGATCCCATCGACCCGGCCTGCGACTGCCTGGCCTGCCGGCGGTTCAGCGCCGGCTACCTCCACCATCTCTTCCGCAGCCAGGAGCCGCTGGGGCCGGTGCTGGCCAGTCTGCACAACCTGCGCTTCCTGGTCCGCTGCCTGGCGGAGGCGCGGGCGGCGATCATCGCCGGCCGCTTCCGGACCTTCGCCCAAACCTTCCTGGAGCGGGCCGGCCAGAACGTGGCCGCCGCTCTCTTTTAGCCCAGCGGGATCTCCTGGCCGGTCTCCAGCGAGGCCTTGGCGGCCAGGCTCACCTGCAGC
>Ga0101943_1000118_pt1:210000-215847 | contig 215847 bp, 169 predicted proteins | sample DewCreD2012metaG_5_FD_75244 | JGI IMG/M metagenome (GOLD analysis project Ga0101943, IMG submission 75244) | Hot spring sediment bacterial and archeal communities from British Columbia, Canada, to study Microbial Dark Matter (Phase II) - Dewar... ... | reverse complement strand
CTCCATCCATGTAATCAACAGTGGAATATCGTCCACGCATTCCGTGGTTACAGTCAGTTCTTCGGCCATACCGATAGGTTATCGTATTTCAAATTCAGTCAAAAAATGAGCGAACCGTGAGTATGAGGTTACCGGCATAATTTCCTTTGTCTGTAAAGGGACTATTTCCCTGTGATGGTACCTGGAGAACGTTTAGGAATGGAATGTTTCATCTGGAATACATCCTCTCATTCAGTTTCAGCGTCTTTTATAATTTAGTGGGGGGATTAGCAATCATGCTCATCGACAGTGGCTCGGAGTAAGTGGATGAATCGTCTCATATTATATCTCCTCCCTGTGCTGGTTTGCGGACTGACTCCAGCAGTGTTTGGTCGCTCTCCTTCCGTTTTCGCAGAGTCTTCTACCCCACCTCTCCCTGACACGATAGTTCATAGCAGCGTATCTGCCCAAACGATATCATCAAATTTGCTTCAGGATGGTGGGTTCGAACAGCAGGGGGCTGCCTGGGAGGCTTGTGGCAACGTCGGCCTGATTGATGCGCAATCGGAAGGTGCCGAATTCGTTTATGCTGGTCGTTATGCGATCGTTATGGGTGTAAGCGCTGATGGAAGCGATTGTCCTCAGCTTCCTGATCTTACCGTACCCAAACAGATTCTGAGCCAGGAACTCAGTATTCCTGCCGATGCGAGTGCTGTCACCGTGTCCTTTTGGTTTCGCGGCTTCGCAGGTACGAGGGTCGATGTTTTTCTGGCCCGTGGTCTTTACCAGTTTGACCCGAATCTGGGTGGGGTTAAGCTGGGGACATTTGCAACCGATCAGCCACCTGGCTGGCAGTTGTATCGCACGGTGTTGACCGGGGATCGACTTGATCTCGTGCGAGGGCAAACGCTGCGCTTCTCAATCGTGATCCAGAGTGATGCTCCTGTTGAGCAGAATGCAGCTCTCTTGATCGATGAGGTGCAGGTTATTGTGGCTGATTTACGCACTGCCCCCGCACCATTACCACCAGCCCTCCGCGGCGACGGGAGTCGCCCGCTGGCAGTGATTCGCAGTGAAGGCACAAATCGCTGGTTATACCGCATGGACACCGATGGCAGCAATCTGCAACTCATCTACCGCGGTTTACTAGGCAACGTTCGTTACCCGGCATGGTCCCCTGATGGTCAACAGATTGCGGTGGCCGACAACAATACCTGGCCCTGGCCTGTTCCCGATCCTGATCCGCAGAATAATCTGAGTGCGACTGCGATCACAGTGTTGAACGCCGATGGAAGCAATAGCAGGCAGGTCTACCAAACCGAGAGCCAGAAGGGATCGCGCTGCCCGTTCGTGGCACTTCCCGGACAGAGCGAGGTCCCTTCCCGTATTGTCCAAGTGAACGAACTCACATGGATGCCAGACGGCCGTCAGCTTGCGTTTACCAATGTCGGCTTCCTCGCCTTCTGCGATGGCCGGACCGCCGGTGGTCTGGCTGACGTGTACCTCTCACCAATACCCCCAGCGCTTAATGCCACGAATGTGGCCGGTTTTGCTGCGAATCCAAGTGTCAACCGCAATCGTCAGCTATTGTTCGAGAGTTTTGATCTGGAAGGAAACAATCGAACGATCGGGATTTGGGAGGCCGGTCTGGAGTCTCAGCCGCCGCGTGAGACCCTTCTCATTGGTCATCGTGCTGAACGTGAACCGGTCTGGGCGCCTGATGCTCGTCGCTTTGTTATCGCGCGAATAACCAGTAGTCCTTCCGAAGATATCGGTGAACGTACTTACGCCATCGTGCTCTATGATCGGCAAAATTTGAGTAATCCACGAATGCTGTTGTTTGCCGATCATGGACGAAGTGTAGGCCGCATGCGCCGGTCCCCTGATGGAAGGTACCTGATCTACACGCTCAACCGTTTTGATGGTGGAACAGACATCTGGTGGCTCGAGATTGACAGCGGTGCAACTGGGCCAATCACTACTGATGGTCTGGCACTGGAGGCCGACTGGCGGCCGGATGTGACGTTGCAGCGCGTTTTCGTCCCACTCGTAACGCGCAATGAGCGATAGACAGAAGGAAGGAGCACTCATTCTGGTTCAGGTGGAGTTGTCCCTTTTCCAAATGGCGAGGCTATTTTTGCGGTCAGTTCGGTGATAGGAAGGAAAGTGTAGCCGCTCAGCTTGCTCGCTTCGTCTGTGCTTTCATCGATGAATCCATTGCAAAAAGTTAACACCGAGATATATAAGGGGTGGGGCCAGGCACTGCCTTCTCCCACCCCTCAATCTGGGACGGCAAATAGCTCTTTTGCAGTAAGTTTAAATATCACTTAACAAAGCTCCCCGCTTCAATAATATTCTCATAACCCTCCCTTAGCACCTCTCTGATACGTTACCTATTAGCGAGAGCGCCTGATGGATATCTAGACATCGTGGCAGCCTTATCTCATAGAGAGAAATTTCTTGAGCTTTGTCGCACATACCGTTGGAGACACATACCGAGACACATATCGTTGGAGAGAGGAGAGGATGCTTATTCTTGTTATTTACGAATGTACAGACCCTAATAACTCATATCTTGCATAGCCTGAATCAATGATCTTCAGAGGGAGGAAATCTATGGGAATCGGTAGGTGGCGGCTTTATATTGCGTTGGTAGTTTTGTCGTTAGTGGTTGCAGCATGTGTTGCTCCGGCGCCGGTTGCGCCCACTGAGCCCTCAGGAGCACTGACAGCTTCATCCGCAGGTCCTGTGGAAGTCGAGTTAACGGTCTGGGCTCAGGCCAATGAAGTAGAGCGCTGGCGAGTGGATGGCCCTATTCAGGCGGCCGAGTTGGTTACCGAATACAAATTGAAGGTCACCGGTGTGCGAGACGATGCTGGCTGGGCCGATTATAAAAAGAAGTTCACGCTGGCGGCGGAGGCTGGCGAGGCTCCTGACATTGTCCTCTCTGGCCACGAAGATGTCCCCGTTTGGGCCAACGCCGGCTACATTGTGGAATTTAGCGATTGTAAGGCACGCTATCCAGAGTTCGACGACGTAATCGAGAGCTTGTGGGATGCCGGCATGTGGCAGGGCAAGCTGTGGGCGGTTCCGCAGGATACAGAAGCCCGGCCGATGTACTTCAACAAGACCAAACTTAAGGAGCTGGGCTGGTCGGATGAAGAGATCGCTTCCCTTCCCGAACGGATCAAAAACGGCGACTTTACTCTGGATGACTTGATCGCCACAGCCAAAGAGGCGGTACAGAAGGGGATCGTCGAGCCAGGGTATGGATACTGGCATCGTCCGCGCAAGGGGGGTGACTTCCTCCAATATTACTTCTCCTACGGTGGTCGTCTCTACGATCCCTCACAGGATAAGCTGGTTATTGTGAGGGACGCCCTGGAGCAGTGGTATACCTTCCAACGCCGCGTGGTGGAGGAGGGAATTACCCCTGAGAATTTCATCGGCACGGAGTGGAGCGTCTGGCACGACACCGTCAGTCATGGCAAGGTGCTGTTCTGGAATGGCGGCATCTGGCAATGGGCGGACTGGGCCGCCAACTACGTGCAGGACCTGGGCGGTCAGGAGTACCTCTTCAGCTTCGTCGGATACGCGCTGCAGCCCTCGGGGATTCAAGGCAAGCCTGGCGGCACCCTCTCCCACCCTCTGGTATATATGATCACCTCGGAGAAGGCTTCCGGCAAGAAGAATCAGGACGCAGCCTGTGCGTTGCTGGCGAAAACGACAACCCCTGAGATCAACACGTTGCATGCAGTGGGGAGCACGCACCTGGGCATCCTCAAGTCACAGGCTAATTTCCCTGAATACGCGAATGATCGCCTGCTTTCGGAGACCCTCTACATGCTCGAATACAACTACTATCAGCCGAACCATGTGATGTATGGTCCCTATTTTGACATCGTGTGGGATTTCATGGTCAAGGCTGAAAACGGTGAGCTGTCGCCTGCCGAAGCGGCCAAGGGCGCAGTCGAGCTATTACAGATCGAACTGGGTGATGTTGTGATCGTGGAGTAAAGCAACGCGACGGCAACGTGAGGGCGCTTGATGCTTCAGCCGCAGGAACGGTTGTCAGGCGTTGCCTGCGGCTGAAGCCGTTGTTTGGTGTTGTAAGCTTGATCGTGTATTGTCTTCATGGTTAGGAAGCAGACCATGTCAGAAAGCACTTCAGCCATCTCGACGCCGAACGCTGGCGAGGCACGTGGCGTTGGCGCGTCGCTGCGCAGTCTGCTTGGTCCCTGGCTCTTTATGGGGCCAGCAATGGTTCTGGTAGTGGTTTTCTTTTTCGTTCCAGTGGTGATTATCCTGACCATTTCCCTGACCGATATGAGCACGGCGACAGGATTCAGCAATTGGAAGTGGGTGCAGTTCGAGAACTATCAGAGAATTGCGTCGCATCCAAACACGGGCCAGGTGTTAAGCAACACCATCAGGTATGTGGCGCTTACCTTATCGTTATTCAATGTAGGCATGGCGCTGGTTATCGCCCTGCTGACTACCCATGTGCCGCGCCGCGCTGGGATCCTGTTCCGCTCTTTGTGGTTGCTGCCGCGCCTCACGCCCTCGGTCGTTTATATTATGATGTGGAGATACGTGGCAGCCGACGCCCCCTACGGTATCCTCAATCGTCACCTCCTTGGTCCCCTTGGGATTCAGCCGACAAACTGGCTGCCTGCCCAGCCCTGGCTCTTCGTGGTCCTGACGAATGGGTTCATCGGTGCCTCGTTTGGAATGGTGATTTTCACTTCGGCCATCGAATCCATCCATCGTGACTATATGGTTGCTGCCCTGGTAGACGGATGCTCGCCGTGGCAACGTATTCGCTACGTCATTCTCCCCTTGATTCGCTGGCCCTTGCTCTTTGTTACTACCTATCAGACTCTCTCTCTTCTCACCTCTTTTGAGCAGATTCTTCTCCTGACAGATGGCCAGTTCGGGACAGAGGTGTGGTCGCTATGGGCCTATCATCGAGCGCTCAGCAATTATTGGGGAAATTTCCAGTGGGGATTTGGTGCAGCGCTGTCGGCTGTACTGGTCTTGATCGGCGTCGTGATGGCCTTTGTCTACATGCGTTTCTTCCAGTTCAATCAGCTCGTACAGGAACCGAAAATCGAAGTGCTCTAAGGAGGGAATCGTGGACGATCGTTTGGGGATAGGGAGTCGCTGGCAGGCGCTGATCCTTCTTGTCGCCCTGGGGGTGCTGACGATCCCGATCGTCATCGGTTATTTGTGGATCGTTATCTCGACCTTCTCCCAACGCACATATGGCCTGGTTCCAGTGGATGCCTCGGGCCAGCCTGGAGGACTCACCTTGCGCAACTGGTCGTTTCTATGGACGGATCCCAACATCTGGCGGGTAAGCCTCAATTCCCTGATTCTGGCTCTAGGATTGACTGTCGGTGTGGTATTGGTATCATCGCTGGCTGGCTATGCGCTGTCGCGTATCAGCTTCCCCGGACGCCGCATTTTCCTGGGGACTACGTTGGTGCTGCATGCGTTCCCCAGCATCACCCTCCTGATTGCCATCTTTTTCGTGTTGCGCTGGATCAGCGGCATCCCGGTCCTGGGGCGAGGAATCCCCCTCATCGGTGGGTTCGGTTACAACACACTGGGTGGCGTGATCCTGGTAATGGTTGCGCTCCAACTGCCGTTGGGCATCTGGCTGATGAAAGGCTTTTTTGATCAGATCTCCTGGGATATTGAACGTGCCGCCTTAATCGACGGCTGTTCCCGGCTGCGGACCTGGTGGCAGATCATCTTGCCACAAATCAGACCCGGCATCGCTGCGCTTTCTATTTTCTCCTTTATATCGGGGTGGAATGAGTTCCTCATTCCCTACACCTATATTACCGATTCACAGAACAGCAC
>Ga0101943_1000116_pt1 | contig 217573 bp, 217 predicted proteins | sample DewCreD2012metaG_5_FD_75244 | JGI IMG/M metagenome (GOLD analysis project Ga0101943, IMG submission 75244) | Hot spring sediment bacterial and archeal communities from British Columbia, Canada, to study Microbial Dark Matter (Phase II) - Dewar... ... | reverse complement strand
CACGAGGGCGCCACGCCCGGCCGCTTCGCCCACGTCGCCCAAAACCTCGCCCGCCTGCACGCCAAGTGGGGCCCGCAGCTCGCCGCCCTGCCCCGCCTGCCCGCCGAGGAGTTCGGCACGCGCACGGCGCCGGTGGTCGTCTGGGAGGGCGCCTTCTGGCGCCACCACAGCCTGGCGCTGGTCAACCGCGAGCTCACTCGCGCGCTCGCCGCGCGGGGCGTCGAGGTCTGGCCGGTCAGGCGCGAGCCCGACGACTTCGCGCCGCCCGACGACCCGCTCGACGCGGTCCTGGCGCGGCGCGCCGCCCTGCCGGCGCCCGCCTGGCCGGCCGTGCGCGTGCGCCACCTCTTCCCGCCGGACTTCAGCCGCGGCCCCGGCGAGCGGCTCGTCGTGATCGTGCCCTGGGAGTTCGGCGCCGTGCCGGCCGCGTGGGTCCGCGCGATCGTCGAGCAGGTCGACGAGCTCTGGGTGCCGTCCGAATCGGTCCGTCAGTCGTTCGTCGCGGGGGGCGTCCCGCCCGAGCGGGTCGTGACGGTCCCCAACGGCGTCGACCCCGCGCGGTTCCGCCCCGACGTGCCGCCCCGGCCGCTGCCGACCACGAAGACGTTCCGGTTCCTCTTCGTCGGCGGCGGGCTCCACCGCAAGGGCATCGACCTGCTGCTCACGGCCTTCGTGGCGGAATTCACCGGCCGCGACGACGTGTGCCTCGTCGTCAAGGACCACCCGTTCTACGGCACGCGGCTCGACCAGGCGATCGCCGAGGCCCGGGCCGCCGTCGCCGACCCGCCGGAGATCGTCTACCTCCCGGAGGCGCTCGCCCCGGACGAGCTGCCCGGGCTCTACACGGCCGCCACGTGCCTGGTCCACCCCTTCCGGGGCGAAGGCTTCGGCCTGCCGATCCTCGAGGCCATGGCGTGCGGACGCCCCGTGATCGTGACCGACGCCGGGCCCGTGCGCGAGTTCTGCCCGGACGACGCCGGGCTCTTCGTGCCGGCCGCGCGCGTGCCCTTCGCCGAGGCGCGGGTCGACCGCCTCGAGACCGTGGGGCGTCCGTGGCTCGCCGAGCCGCACCCGGGCGCGCTACGGCGCGCGCTGCGCTGGGCCGTCCGCCACCCCGAGGAGCTCCGTCGGATGGGCGCGCGCGCCGCCGAGGCCGCCCGACGCTGGACCTGGGCGGCGCCCGCCGGCCGCGCCGCCGCGCGCCTGGCCGCCCTCGGCCTGCCGGTGCCGGACGCGCGCGCCAGCGCGCTCGCCCGGCTCACGCGCTTGGCCGAAGAGGGCCGCCTCCTCGAGGCGCTCGCCGGCTTCGCGCAGCTCGTCACCGAGGACCCGGACGACCGCGCCGCCCTGCTCGGGGCCGCCCACTGCGCGCTCGCGCTCGGCCGCGACGAGGTCGCGCGCCCGTTGCTCGAGCGCCTGCTCCGCCTCGACCCCGCGAACACCGCCGCGCGCCAGGCCCTCGACGCGCTCGGCGCCCCCGCGCCCGCCCCGTCGTGAGCACGCCGCTCATCTCCCTCTGCATGATCGTCCGCGACGAGGCCGCGATCCTCGGGCGCACGCTCGCCGCCGCGCGCCCGTGGGTCGACGAACTCGTGGTCGTGGACACCGGGTCGACGGACGCCACGCCGGAGATCGCCCGAGCGGCGGGCGCCCGGGTCGAACGCTTCACCTGGTGCGACGACTTCGCCGCCGCCCGCAACGCCTCCCTCGCGCACGCCCGCGGCGCCTGGGCGCTCGTGCTCGACGCCGACGAGGTCCTCGCCGACGGCGCCGGCTCCACGCTCCGCCGCGCCTGCGCGGAGGCGCCGGCCGACCTGGTCGGCTGGGAGCTCAAGCTCCGCTGCCCGACCACCGGCGACGGCGGCCTCGTGCGCCTGAGCTGGTTCGTGCGGCTGTTCCGCAACCTGCCCGGCGTGCGCTTCGAGGGGCGCGTCCACGAGCAGGTCATCGGCACCCTCGCGCGGCACGGCCGGGTCGCGCGCCTCGAAGGCGTCGAGGTTCTCCACACGGGCTACCAGCGCTCGCCCGAGGCGCTCGCGGCCAAGGCGCGCCGCAACCGGCGCCTGCTCGAGCTCCACCTCCGGGAGGAGCCGGACTACGCGCCCGGCTGGTTCCAGCTCGCTGACACCCTGGCGCTCCTCGGTGAGCCCCGGGCCGCGATCGACGCCTACCGGCGCGCCCTCCGCCTGGCCGACGTGAGCCGCCTCACCCTGCCCCCGGGCATCGTGGCGCTCGCGCTCCAGAACCTCGGCGCCGCGCTGCTCGCGGTCGGCGAGCGCGAGGAGGGCGTCCTGACGCTGGAGACGGCCCTCGACCTCGACCCGACCCTCGTCCCCGCGCGTGTCCACCTGGCCACGCTCGCCCTCGGCGAGGGCCGCCCGGCCACCGCAGCGCGCTACCTGCGCGAGGCGCTCGCCGTGGACGGCCCGAGCGCGCGCGGCGCCGAGTACGAGGTCGACCCCACGCTCGTGCGCGCCCTGCTCGCGCGCGCCCTGGCCGCGCTGGGGCGCCCGGCCGAGGCGCGTGAGGTCCTGGCCGCCGCGCGGGGCCGCGGACCGGGCGCCGAGGGCAGCGACGGCGCACGCCGCGCCGTCAGCGTGAACCGCCAGGGCGCGGCCGGCGCGGCTGCCGACGGGGCCACGCTCCTGCCGTGACCGCGCGCACGCGCCGCCCCGGGCTCGCCCCCCCGCCCGTCGCCGCCCCCGCCGGGCGCGGAGACGACCTGCGGTCCTGGCGGTTCGCGCGGGTAGGCCAGGACGTCACGATCTACCCGACCGCGCGCATCGTCGCCCCCGAGCGGCTCGAGCTCGGCGACGCGGTGATCATCGACGACTTCGTGTTCCTGGCCGCCGGTCGGCGCACGGTGATCGGCAGCTTCGTCCACCTCGCCGCCTTCACCTCCATCGCCGGCGGCGGCGAGTGCGTCATCGAGGACTTCGCGGGCCTCTCGGGCGGTGTCCGCATCTACACGGGCAACGAGGATTACCACGGCGGCAGCCTGACCAACCCTACCGTGCCCCCGCCCTGGCGCCTGCCCGCCCGCTCGTTCGTCCACATCGGCCGGCACGTGCTGATCGGCGCCAACGCCGTCGTCCTGCCGGGCGTGACGCTCGGGGAAGGCGCCGTCGTGGGCGCCGGCAGCGTGGTCAAGACGAGCTGCGCCCCGTGGGGGATCTACGCCGGGGCTCCTGCCCGCCGCGTGGGCGAGCGGCCCAGGGCCCGCATCCTCGCGCTGGAGCGCGACCTCCGCGCAGCGCTCTACGACCGGGACGGCCGCTACATCCCGGCGGCCCGGCGCGCGCGCCCGGCGCCCTGTCCGGCCGGCGCCGGCCCGCGCACGGCCGCCCGCAGCCGCGCCCCGTGAAGACGCGGCTCACGGACCTCGCGATCTTCGGCGGGCCGCCGGCCTTCGCCGAGCCCCTGCACGTGGGCCGCCCGGCGCTCGGGGACCGCCGCGCGCTGCTGGCGCGCCTCGAGGCCGTCCTCGACCGCGGCTGGCTCACCAACGACGGACCCTGCGTGCGCGAACTCGAGCAACGCCTCGCCGCGCGCCTCGGGGTTCGGCACTGCGTGGCGATCTGCAACGGCACGACCGCCCTCCAGATCGCCGCCCGGGCGTGCGACCTGGCGGGCGAGGTCATCGTGCCGGCCTTCACCTTCATCGCCACGGCCCACGCCCTCACGTGGCTGGGGCTCACGCCGGTGTTCGCCGACGTCGACCCCCGCACCGGCACGCTCGACCCTGCGGCGGTCGAGGCGCTCATCACCCCGTACACGACGGGGATCGTGGGCGTCCACCTCTGGGGCCGCGCGTGCGACGTCGAGCGGCTCGCCGCCCTGGCGCGGCGCCACCGCCTGGCCCTGCTCTTCGACGCCGCGCACGCCTTCGGGTGCTCGCACCGCGGCCGTGCGATCGGAGGTTTCGGCGACGCCGAGGTGTTCAGCTTCCACGCCACCAAGCTCTTCCACACCCTCGAGGGCGGCGCGATCACGACCAACGACGACGCCCTGGCCGCCCGGGCGCGCCTGCTGCGCAACTTCGGCTTCGCGGGCTACGACCGCGTGGTGAGCCTCGGGATCAACGGCAAGCTGCACGAGGTCGCGGCCGCGGTCGGCCTGGCCCTGCTCGAGCGCTTCGACGACCTCGTGGCCGTCAATCGCCGGAACTACCACCGGTACCGCGCGGCCCTCGCGGACGTGCCGGGCCTCACGCTGCTCGCCTACGACGAGCAGGAGCGCTCCACCTACCCCTACATCGTGGTGCGGGTCGACGCCGCGGCGGCGGGCGTCGGCCGCGACACGCTCCTCCAGATCCTTCACGCCGAGGGCGTGCTGGCACGCCGGTACTTCTTCCCCGGCTGCCACCGGATGGCGCCCTACGCCGCGCGCCCGCCGCGCCGGCCGCTGCCGGTCACCGAGCGCCTGGCGGCCGAGGTGCTCGTGCTCCCCACCGGGCCGGCCATCGATCCGGCGGCCATCGACACGATCGCCGCGCTCCTCAGGCTCGCGGTGGCCCACGGCCCGCAGCTCGCCCGCCGCCTCGGCGCCGCCGCCACCGCCGCGGCCGTGCGCTGACGATGACGCCGCGCCTCCGCCTGCTCAACGTCGGCGCCGGCGACTGGCCCCTGCCCGGCTTCCTGAACCTCGACCGCGCGCCCGGGGCCGATGTCCGGCTGGACGCCGCGCTGAGCCTGCCCTTCCGGACGAGCGCCGTGGACGCCATCTACTGCGAGCACTTCCTCGAGCACCTCTCGCAAGCCGAGGGCGCCGCGTTCCTGCGGGAGTGCCGGCGCGTGCTGCGCCCGCAGGGCGTCCTGCGCGTCGTCACGCCGGACCTCGCGGGGCTGGTGCGGCAGTACTGGAGCCCCCACTGGCGCGACGCCGAGTGGGACCGGCACGGCTACGACTGGCTCGCCACCCCGTGCGAGATGCTGAACCTCGCGCTGCGCGCGTGGGGGCACCGGTGGGTCTACGACGAGGAGGAGCTCGTCCGTCTGGCCCGTCTGGCGGGCCTCACGCCATGCCGCCGCTACGAACCCGGCCAGAGCCAGACGCCCGCGCTCCGCGGCCTCGAGCACCGCGGCGGACCGCAGCTCATCGTGGAGTTCGTCAAGGCCCGCACGCCTGACCCCGACCCGACGCCGCTCGTCAGCGTCCTGATCCCGGCGTTCAAGCCCCGGCACTTCCGCGCCGCGCTCGAGAGCGTGCTCGCACAGACCTACCGTCCGCTCGAGATCGTCGTCAGCGACGACAGCCCCGACGACACGATCGGGCGGATCGTCTCGGCCACCGCGGCCGGCGACGTCCGCCTCGTCTACCTCCGCAACCCCCGGCCGCTCGGCGAGCTCGCCAACACCCGGCAGGCGCTCGCCCACGCCCGCGGCGCCTACGTCAAGATCCTCCACGACGACGACCGGCTCCTGCCCGCCTGCCTCGCGCGCCAGGTCGCCGTCCTTCGCGCCGACCCGGACGTGACCCTGGTGACCGCGCACCGGGCGCTCATCGACGCCGACGACCAGCCGCTGCCGGAGGACGACACCACGCGCCGCCCCGTGCCCTGCGACGCTCGGCTCGACGGCGAGTCGGTCGTCAACGTGGTCCTGGCCAAGCTCTGCAACTTCATCGGCGAGCCGAGCGCGACGCTGTTCCGGCGGCGCGACGTGCCCGTCGACCTCTGGAGCTTCGCCGGGCGCAGCGTCCCGTCCAACACCGACGTGGCGCTCTGGCTCAGCCTGCTGAGCCAGGGCGATCTCGCCTACCTCACCGAGACGCTTTGCCTCTACCGGCGTCACCCGCGCCAGCAACAGCGGGAGCGCGGCTTCCTCGAGCGCGCCGGCGACGCCTGGGCCCAGATGCGGGCCGACGGCCTCCGGCTCGGGTTCCTCCGGGGTCCGGGTCCGTGGCCGCTCCGCTGGCGCCCTCTTGGCCCGCCCGTCTCGGCGACGGCACGACTCGAGCTCGCGCCGGCGAGCACGCTCGAGCGCGTGGGCTGGGCGCTCAAGCGCCTCGAGGGATGCCTCGGACGCGGCGACGCGGTCGGGGCCTGGCGGCTGGCCGTGCACGCGCTCGACCTGCTCCACCAAGCCCGGGCGGAGTTCCCCGGCCTCGCCGAGGACGCCGCCGCGATCGAGGCCACGCTGGGCGCCACCCTCGAGGCCGTCGCCGGGGCCGTGCCCGTCGCGCTGCGCCGTCAGCGGCCGGCGCCCTGCAGCCTCGCCGCGGCCACGGGGGCTTCGCGGCCCGACCCCGTGCGGCCAGCGCCCGACGCGCCGGCGCCCGCCGGCGGGGAGACGCCGACCTCCGGGGCACGCGGCGAGGCCGCGCCCGCGGGCGTCCCGCCCGAAGCCGCCGTCACCGCGGGATCGGACGGTCCCGCCACCACCGTCATCGTGCGGACGCGCGGCGACGTCGTCCGCCTGGGCCGCTGCCTGGCCGGACTCGCGGCCTCGCGAAGCGACACGAGCGTGGAGGTGCTCGTCGTCGCCGACGGCCCGGCCGGCGCGCCCGTGGGCGAGCTCCGGGCCGTCGTCGCAGCCCACGGCGCCCGCCTGCTCGTCCTCGACGGCGCGCCGAGCGCCGCGCGCGCACTCAACGCGGCCGCCCACGGCGCGCGCGGTCGCTTCCTGGTCTTCCTGCACGACGACGTCGTCCCGCGGCCCGGATGGCTCGACGCCCTGCGGGCCCCAGCCGAGGCCGACCCGGCGGTCGGCGTGGTCGGGGCGAAGCTCCTCATTCCGGGCACGCTCCAGGTCCAGCACGCGGGCCTCGCCTTCGGTGCGACGCGGACCCCGTACCCGCTCTACCAGGGCTGGAACGCCGACCACCCCGCCGTCGACCGCCCGCGGGTCCTGCGCGCGGTGAGCGGCGCCTGCCTGCTGGTGCGCCGCGCCGAGTTCCTCGCCGTCGGCGGCTTCGACGAGACCTACACGGATGGCTTCGAGGACGTCGACCTCTGCCTCCGGTACGGCGAGCGCGGGGCTCAGGTGGTCTACGCGCCGGGGGCCGTCCTCGAACACGCCGACCTCGAGCTGGTCTCGACCGACCCGGCCCGCAGCGAGGCCGCCCGCACCGGCCTCCGGCGACTGCTCGAGCGCTGGGGGCACACCCTCGCCGCCGACGCGCCCGCGCAGCACGCCGCGGACGGGCTCACGGTAGAGCTGCGCGACGGCGGGGCCGTGGTGGCGATGGAGCCCGGCGCCGTCCACACGACCGTCGTCATGGTCACCTACAACTCGGCGCTCGACCTGCCCGACTGCCTGCGGACGCTGCTCGACCTCGGCATCACCGGCGAGCCCGTCGAGCTCGTCGTCATCGACAACGCCTCGTCCGACGGGACCCGCTCGCTCCTGGCCGCGCTCGCCGCGCGCCAGCCCAACGTCACCCTGATCCTGAACGACGACAACCGCGGCTTCGCCCGCGCGGTCAACCAAGGGCTCCGTGCGGCGTCCGGCCGGTGGGTCGTGCTGCTGAACCCCGACACACGCCTCGCCCCGGGCTGGCTCGCCCGGCTGCGGGCCCACGCCGGCCCCGACGTCGGGGCCGTCGGCCCCGTGTCGAACGGCGCCGGCGGCGCGCAGGCCGTCCGGCGCTACCTGCCCGACTGGGACGGCGCTCCCGAGGCGGCCACCGCCGCGCGCCTGGCCGCCGCCCACGCCGGCCGCGCCGTCGAGACGCGGGCCCTCACCTTCTTCTGCACGCTCTTCCCCCGCGCGGTGTTCGACCGCGTCGGCCTGCTCGACGAGGACTTCTTCCTGAACCAGGAGGACCTCGAGTTCTGCCTGCGGCTGCGCCTGGCCGGCTACCGGCTCCTGGTCGCCACGGACGCCTATGTCCACCACCTGGGCGGCGGCAGCAAGCTGAGCCTCGCCCCGACCCGCCAGCTCGCGCTCCACGCCGAGGCAACCCGGATCCTGCTGCAGAAGCTGACCGCGCGGTTCGGCGACGACGTTCCTCCGCTCGACACGCTCTGGGGCGACGTCGCGCTCGGCGAGCCGCCCGCCCCGCGCTGAGCGGGCCGGCGCGCAGCGCTGGCCCCCGCGCGTCGCCGGCCCGAGTGTCCCGGGGCGCGAGCCCACGCCCCGACCGTCACGATCCCCCCGAGCTCGCTGTCCGCAATCCCTCCCGCGGTACCGCGGCGCGACGGCGGGGGCCTGGCTCACGCGGGAGCTCCCCGCTGAGCCGTTCGCGACGCGCCAGCCGCCCGGCGTCGTCCGATACGGGCGGTCGGACGCCGTCGCCCCGGATCGGCCGGGGCCGGCAGGCGATCCAGATCCCGACGCGAGGATCGCGTCCGGCCCCCGCGGGCCGCGAGCCAAGGAGGAGTGAGCGCCCTATGCCCTCGATCGGCGACCTGACCAGAATCCGCACCAACGTCTCGGCCCTGAACGCGCTGAACGCCCTCAAGCAGATCAACGACCAGCTCAACATCACCAACCTGCGGCTGGCCACGGGCAAGCGCATCAACTCGGCCGCCGACGACCCGGCCGGGCTCACGCTGGCCAACGGCCTGGCGCTGCGCGCGCGGCGCATCGGGGCCGCGATCAACAACATCGGGGACGCGCAGAACCTGCTGTCGATCGCCGAGAGCGGGCTCAGCTCCATCAACGACATCCTGGCGACCATGATGGAGAAGCTCACCCTCGCGGCCAACGACACCCAGGGCACGTCCGAGCGGGACGCGATCCTGCAGGAGCTCCAGCAGCTCGGCTCGGAGATCGACGCGCTGACGCAGCAAACCCAGTACAACGGCAAGATCCTGCTCACCGCGGGCGCGCTGACGTTCCAGGCCGGGCCCGACGGCGCGGACGTGGCGGTCTTCTCGCTGAGCCAGGCCTTCACTTCTGCCGCCCTCGGCATCAACCAGCTCACCGTGGCCACGCAGGCGCTGGCCAGCCTCTCCATGGGCTCGGTCCAGGTCGCCATCAACTCGGTGCAGTCGGCGCTCCAGCGCCTGGGCGCGGTGATGGAGCGGATGCAGACGCGGTCGAACAACCTGGCGGTGGCGCAGCTCAACGTCACGGCCGCCTCGAGCCGGATCGTGGACGCCGACCTCGCGGCCGAGCAGCTCAACGCGGCCAAGCTGCAGATCCTGCAGCAGACGGCCACGGCCCAGCTCGCCGCGGCGAACGCCGCGCCGGCCTCGCTGCTCACGCTGTTCCAGTAGCGACGCGGGAGGAGGGCGCTCGGCCCACGCGGTCCGCGCCCTCCTCCCCACGGGGCGCCCCCGACACACCGGAGGACACCGATGTCCGCCACGCTCCAGCAAGCCGCGGCCGCCTACGGGGCCACGGCCGCCCAGACGCTCTCGCCGGTCGAGACCATGCTCCGGCTCTACGACCTCGGGGTCGCGGCCTGTGACGCCCGCGACGCCCGCCAGGCCAGCGCCGTGCTGGTCGAGCTGATCGCCGCGCTCGACTTTCGGCACGGCGACTTCCCCGCGCGGCTGTACGCGCTCTTCGAGTACGCGCTCCGCGAGGTCAAGGCCGGTCGCTGGACGATGCCGCACCGGATCCTCGCCGAGCTGCGCGACGCCTGGCGCCAGGCGCTCGCCCCCTCGCAGGGCTGATGGCCATCGAACCCGTCCGGCAGGGCACCGTCTCCCAGGCCATCCGGGACCTCGCCGCCGGCCTGCTCAGCCGCCAGCGCGCCGTGGTCGACGCCGTCGCCCGGCAGCGCGCGGGGCTTGACGCGGTCGGCGTCGCCCTCGACGGCGTGGCGAGCCGCCTGCGGGCGCTCCGTGCCGCGCTCGAGACCCTGCTCCGCCCCGGCACGCTCTCGCCCTTCGCGGCGATGCGTGCGACCTCGAGCCAGCCCGACGCCCTCGAGGCCACGGCGAGCCCCACAGCCGGGCCCGGCCTCGTCGAGGTGGCGGTCCAGCAGCTCGCGCGCCGGGCGACTCACGCCTCCAACGTCTACGTCGACGGCGACGGCCTCATCGCCAGCCAGGGCCTCGGCACATTCACGTTCACCCTCACCGTGGCCGGGATCGACTACCCGGTCACCGTCACGGTCGCCAGCGGCGACACCGACGCCCAGGTGCTCGACAGGGTGGCGGCCGCGATCACCGCCGCGGCGGGCGACGCGGTCAGCGCTCAGCGGGTCGTCACAGAGCCGGGCCGCTCGCGCCTGGTCGTCTCGAGCCTGGAGACCGGCACCGGGCACAAGCTCGTCTTCGCCGACCCCGACGGGCTCCTCGCCCGGCTCGGCATCGTCCACGCCACGCCGACGGCGGCCACCGACACCACGGGCGGCTACGTCGCCGAGGATCTCGGCAACCACGAGCTCGACGCCCGGCTCACGGTCAACGGTCTCGCCTACGTCCGCGAGACCAACACCGTGAGCGACCTCCTGCCCGGCGTGACCCTCACGCTGCGCGCCCCGACGGCGGGCTCTGCCACGGTCCAGGTGGCCGCCGACAGCGGCCCGGGCCTCGCCGCGGTCCAGGCCTTCGTCCAGGCCTGGAACGAGCTCATCCGGTTCGCTCGGGCCCAGAGCGCCGTCGATCCGGAGCGACACACGGCCGGCCCGCTCGCGCAGGACCTGCTGACGCGCACGGCCCTGGCCCAGCTCCGGGCCCAGGCCACAGCGCGCGTGGCCTCTGCTCCCGCGGGAAGCCCCGACAGCCTCGCGGCCCTTGGCATCCGCGCCAACCGCGACGGCACGCTCACGATCACCAGCGAGGCGGACCTCGCTGCGACCATCGCCGCCACGCCGACGGCCGTCGCCGAGCTCTTCCGCGCCACCGACGGCGTCGCGAGCCGACTCCTCACGCTGACGGACCAGCTCGGCGGGCCCTCCGGCGCCGTGGCCAGCAGCCGCGCCCAGATCACCGGGCGCCTGCGCGTCCTGGATGGGCAGATCGCGCGCCTCACCGAGCGGCTGGCCGCCGAGCAGGCACGGCTGGAAACCAGGCTCGCGCGGAGCGAGGCCCTGCTCCAGGCGCTGACGCGTCAGCAGGCCCAGATCCGCTCCGTCCTCGCCGACCTCCAGGGCGGATGAGCCCCCGCGCCGATCCCGACGAACCCGAGCTCGCCGCGCTGGTCGCGGTGAGCGAAGCGCTCGGCCACGCACTCGACGCCGACGACGTCGCGACGGCCTGGCGGTGGCTCGCACAGCGCGCGTCGCTCCTCGCCGCAGTCCTGGGGCGGGGGCCGGGGGCGCCGGGTGGGGCGCGGCCCGCGTCGCTCGTGCGCGCGTGGGCCGCGGTCGAAGGCCCGGCCCAGCGACTCGCACGCCGGATCGAGGCGCTCGGCGCCGCGCGCCGGGAGCTGACGGAGCGCGGAGTCGCCCTCGGCGCCTACCTCGGCGCCGCACCGGATCCGGCAGGGAACGCCTCCCGTGACACGGGAAAAATTCCGTCGTCTCAGCCGGTGGCGTCACCGACGCAGGTGCGAGTAATTGCTTGATGTGACGACTCTGCCGAATTCTTGGCCCTCGGGGCACGCCGGTTGCCTCTGGGGGCCTGCGCCGCCCAGAAGCTGGGCGGGCGACCGGAGGAACGAGACGATTCGACCGCAGCGGCGCAGGACCTCAGGGGTCAGCGCCTCTCCATCCTCCAGCCCTTCACCGCGCGCCTGCGAGCTCCGACCCAGCGGGTGCGCCGACCCGCTGGCCACGCCGACGTGGGCGCCCGTGTCGCCCCACAAGCTCACCGGGCGACCGGGTGACGAGCCGCGGCGCACGGGGCGCTCGAGCGCGCGCCTCGCGCACGATCGCCGGAGGGCGTGGGTCGCACCCATCCCGCGACAGGAGGCGCTTCATGGACGAAACGCTTTCCCGGCCACCGAGCAGGAGCCCCGCACCCCCCACCGCTAGCGCACGGCCCGCACTGGCCGGCGCCCCGGCCAGCCTGCGGCCCGCGATCGTCCCCGAGGAGGTGTGGGCAGAGGCCCGGCCCAGCCACCGCCGGGCGCTGGTGCGGCTCACGCGCGCCGTCCGCCGCGCCCACGCCGCCGTGCTCGCGCTCGCCCGACAGCTCGCGGACACCCAGCGCCAGCGGCTCGCCGAGGCCTGCGGCTGGGAAGACGTGCCGGCGCTGATGGAAGGCCTCTGGGGGTATCAGCGCCGCACGACCCGGCGGCTCATCGCCGTTCACGAGACGTACGTCGGGCGGCTGCGCTGCGCGCGGCACGACCTGGCCGACGTCCACTGGACGAAGCTCGCGGCGATGCTGCCCGTCGCCACCCCCCGCACCGTCCGGGGCTGGATCGCCCACGCGCGCCGCACCACGCTCGGCGTGCTGCGCGGCGAGGTCCGCCGGCTCTGCGCCGGCGGGTCCCGGAGCCCGCGCGTGACGAAGACCTTCGCGATTCCCCCTCGCGCCGAGCGCGTCGTGGAGCTCGCCCTCGCCGCGCTCGGCCGCGAGGCGGGCACCGACGACCGCGGGCGCCAGCTCGAGCTGCTGGCCGCCGACGCGCTCGCGCGGCGCATGGACGCCGAGCCCGGCGAAGCGCGGACGGTGAGCGCCACGCTGAGCCCCGAGGCCTACGCCCGGCTGGCGGCCGCGCTGGCCACGACGGGCAGGGCGTCGGCCGCGCAGGCGCTGCTCGCGCTGGCCGACCACTGGCTCGGCTGCCCGTGGCGACTTCGCGCCACGGGCCCGCGTCGGAGGTCTCCACGATGACGGGCACCTATAGCGGACCGCCGCTGCACTTCGCCGGGTTCCCGGTCAGCGCCGAGGTCGAGGAAGTCGACCCGGCCGCGCTCCGCCCCTACGAGCCCACCGGAGCCTGGCCGCCCAGCTGGCGCGGCACGCCGGCCTGGGTGGAGCTCGCCCAGAGCATCGCCGCGACGCGCGCGGTCTGGCAGCCGCTCTACGCGCTCGCCGACGGGACGGTCGTCGACGGGCTGGCCCGGCTCGAGCTGGCCCGCGCGCACCGCCTGCCGCGCGTGCCGGTGAGGCGGGTGAAGGTCCCGTTGCCCCTCACGCCGGAGGCGCGCGCCGCCATTGAGGAGGAGGCCGTCCTGCGCGCGCTCGCGCGGCGGCAGCTGAGCGCCGACCAGGCGCGCGAGCTCCGGGCCCACCTCGACGAGCTCGCGCGCGCCCGTCTCGTCGCGAGCGACCCGGCCCGACGCTCCACGCCCCTCGCGGGGCCGGCCCCGGCACGGCCCGGGGCTGCGACGCCCGGAGCGGCCGGCGGCGGCGTGCGCCCGACGCTGACCGTCGTGCCCGGCGGCCGCGCGCACGGCGGCGAGGCCCCGCCGCGGGCGCGCAGGGCCGACGCCCCGCCGCGGGCCGAGGCGCCCGCGCCCGAGCACCCGGCGCAGCACCGCGTGGCCGAGCGCCTGGTCGAGCAGTTCGGCGCCTACGAGGACGCGCTCGTGGAGGCGGCGCGCGCGGCCGCGCCGGCCAGCGCCACCGTGGTCGCTGCGCTGCTCGACGCCGAGCAGGAGCTCCACGAGCTCGTCGAGCGGTTGACGGCTCGCTACCTCGCCCGTAGCCGCCTGGCGACGACCACCGCACCCAGCGCGGCGCCGCCGGCGGGCGGCGGCCGGGTGGCCCGGGGGCGCGCATGACCACGGACGTGCGGCGCGCCCTCGCGACGGTCTTCCACGGCACGCCCGAGCCCCGGCCCGTGTCCGCGCTCCGCCACTACACGCCGCGCTGGATCTGGCCGCCGAGCTACCGCCGGACGTGGGAGTGGGACACGCTCTGCCGGACGATCGCCACCGTGGGCCTCCGCGAGCCCGTGGTCGCGTTGCCCGACGGTCGGGTGGTGGACGGCGGCCATCGCCTGGACGCCGCGGTGGCGGTGGGGCTCGAGACCGTGCCGGTCCTGACGCTGCCGGTCCCCCTCCCGCTGGACGACGAAGCCCGCTGGGCGATCGAGGAGTGGGCGGTCGTCAACGCGCTGGCGCGCCGCCAGCTCACGCGAGGCGAGATCGTCCGCCTGCTGATCGACCTCGAGCGCGCCACCGCTCGGCGCGAGCGGCGCCGTGCGATCAGCGCGGCGAACCTGCGGCGCGGCGCGACCCCCGGTCAGCCGATGCGCCTGTCCTCGCGGGTCGATGACCTGGCCCGGCTGACGGGGCTCAGCCCCACGTACGTCAAGCGCGTGCTCATGGTCGCCCGTCGCGCCTCGGAGGCGCTGGCCGAGGAGGTGCGGGCGGGTCGGACGGCGATCCGCGACGCCTGGCAGGCGACCCAGGCCGACCTCGACGCGGCGATGGACGCCGACGCGCCGACGCACGACGCGCTCGAGTCCCGGGTCGCCCGCTACCGCGCCCGCCTGCGGTTCCTCGTCGAGGCGCTCGAGGCCCTCGGAGCGCAGCTCGACGGCGCACCGCACCGGCAGCAGCAGGCGTACCTCGACGTGGTGGCACGGGCCGAGGGACGGACGCAGCGCAACCTGGAGCGTCTGACCGCGGCCTCGCAGTGGCGGAAGACCATCATCCCGGGAGGCGAGCGATGACCACCGTGCGCATCCCCTCGCAGCCAGTCGCAGCCGCCGCCGGCGTCCCGGCGGTGCCCGTGGCCAGCCCTCCGGCGCGACGGGGGGCGACACAGGCCCGCACCATCGAGGCGGAGGCCGCCGAACGCCTGCGCGAGCTGCGGGCGCACTTCACGCTGGCGATCGCGGTGCTCGACTACGCGCGGACGGTCGCCGGGCTCTCGCCCGAGACCGTGGCCCGCCTGGCCCCGCTCCGGGGCGATCTCGAGCCCTGGCGCGAGACCGGCGCGCGCCTGGAGGACCTCTCGGACACTCAGCTCCACGAGCTCGCCGCCCACCTCACCGGGCTCCACCTGGCCGACCATACCGAGATCCGCGAGCGGTGCGAGCTCGTCCGGCGGTCCCGACACCCCGGGCTCCTCGCGGCCACCACCCTGATCGCCGTGCTGAGCCGCCATGGCCGTCGCTGAATCGCCGGCCAGCAGCGAGGCCGCGGCGCCTGCGCGCCCCGGCCCCGGGCGCCGCAGCGGCAGCGACGGCCTTGAGCACGACCCGATCCGCTTCGGCATCCGTGAGCTCTATCGGGCCGGCCTGCGGGTGGCCGAGCTCACGCAACTGGCCAACGTGTCGACGGCGACGATCAAGCGCTACGTGGCCGGCGTGCTCCCCACCCCCGAGACGGGTCGCGTGACCCCGCTCATGGAGGCCGCGCTGACCATGTACTGGGTCGTGCAGATCGACCAGGGCCGCAACCTGCCCGCCGTGAGCGCGCGGCACATCTTCCTCGACCGCTTCTGTCCGATCTGCGTGGCCGCGCCGCCCCGGCGGCCCAACCGCCGAACCCATCCGGTCCCGCTGCCGCGGTGGTTCGGGGAGGTGCGGTTGGTCTCCCTCGTCGAGGCCGAGGAGATCGCGACCCGGATGTGCGCGGCCGGCGCGCCGCTGTGCATGTCCGGCGCGATCCGGTTCGCCGCCCTCGTGCGGAGCCTGCACCTGCAACCCTGGCGCGCCTACCTGGCGTTCCGGGACGTGGCCCCGTCACGCCGCTGGCTCCGCACGTGCCGCGAGTGCGGGCGCGCGGTCGTCACCGAGTCCCCGGCCCACCGCCTCTGCGAGGGGTGTCGATGAGCGGGCGTCCCGGTCGCAGGCGCGCCGGCCGGCGGGGCCCGCCGCCCGCCGCGGCCACCGACCCGGATTGACGGGCCGTGCGGCTGGCGCGCCGGCCGGGCCCCCCGCACTCCGGGATGGCGATGGTTCGCCCGCAGCTCACGCTCCAGGGAGACGCCCTCACGCTGCCGCTCGAGCGCGCCGCGGTCGCGGCCCTGTTCGGACGCCTGGCCGGGGCCGTGGGGTCGATCGTCTCCATCGGCGCCGGTCCCCGCGACGGTCTGGTCGTCACGATCCACGGTGCCAGCGCGTTCCTCGGCGAGCTGGCCCAGGTCGGCGCCCCGGAGGACGACCTGCACGCCGAGGCGCTCCGGGACCTGGCGCACCGCGCCGGCGCCTGGCTGTGGTTCGTGGACCACGCCCAGGACACGCTCACGTTCGTCGTCACGTAAGGCGCCCGCCGGGCCACCGGGCGCCGTGCTGAGGAGGACCTGCCCCATGCTCGAGACCGCTGCCGGAACGACGCGTCAGGGCGATCTCGCCCCCATGGCCACCGTGCTGGCCGTCGTCGTGGCGGAGACGCTGCGGCGGCGGGCGGCGTCGGGGCGCGGCGGAGCGGGCGCCGCGGAGGCCACGACCGAGGCAGTCACCCCGACGGGGTGGGACGCCGCGACCCTCGAGAGCGTCGCCGATCTGCTCCGGCCGTTCCTCGCCTTCCCCCGAGCGCTGCCGGACCGGACGATGCTCGCCCGGCTGCTGGCCCAGTCCCGGCCCGCGCGGGCCGGCGCGGACACCGGGGAGCTCGCGCAGGCGCTTGCCGTGCTGCTCGGCGTCGGCGCCGCGTCGCTGCGCGTGCTGGCCGCCGTCGCCGCCGAGGCCGCGCGACGGCCCGTCTCCGCAGGGCTGCGCGGCGTCGGGGAGAGTGACCCCGGGGCCGAGCACGACGCGTACCTGGCGCGCCTGACCACCGAGCTCGGCGCCGTGGCGGCGGCCGTCCTCGAACGTCACCGCTTCGGCGGCGCGCCCGGCCTGGCGCGCCTCCGCACGACGCTGCTCGAGCTCACCGCGTCGGGCGTCGCCTGGCTCGCGCGGCTGGACGTCGCGAGCCGCGAGGCCTCGGCCGCGACGGCCTCGGCGTGAGCGCACCGGTGGCGGCCGCACCCTCGCCGCCGCCGCGCCGCGCGGCGCGCGCGGGGCGAGGCCCGCGGATCTCGAGTCGAACGCTCGCGGCGCGGTACGGCGTGGGCCGGCGTTCCGTCGAGCGCGCGTGGCGCCTGGTGCGCGACCCGCTCGGGCGTCGGCTGACCGGCTGGATCCCCGCGGGGAGCGCCGAACGCCTGGTGCGGGCCGTCCGGGCCGGGCTCCTCCCCGAGCTCGCGCTGCGTCGGGTGGCCAAGACGAGCGAGCGGTTGATCCGACACTGGCGCGCGGGTCAGCTCGGGGCGGTGCGCCCACCCGCCCTCGTCCTCCGGCGTCGGCCGCTCGCCGGACCGCCCGACGGCTGGATGTTCGACCCCGAGCTCGTGCGGGCGTACTGCCGGCTCGCCCGACGCCTGTGCCCCGCGCTGGCCCCCGACCTCACGCGCTTGCTCCGGGCGCTGCGCGAGGCGCTCGCCGGCGCGGCCCTCCGCCCGGGCGGCGAGCCGTGCCGACCGCAGCCGGCTCACGCGCGCGCCGCCCGCCGCGCCGCGATTCCCTGGGACAGCCCCCCGCGCCGGCCGTAGGGTGGCTGCCGATGTCGATCGCCCTCGGCGCCGTCTTCGTCCTCGTCAGCGTCTTCGGCGGGTTCGTCGCCGCCGGCGGCCCGCTCTCGGTGATCATTCAGCCGGTCGAGTGGGCCATCATCCTCGGGGCCGCGTTCGGAGGCGTCCTGATCTCCACGCCGCCGGGCCTGCTCCGACGACTCGGCCGCGAGCTCCTCCGCGCCGCGCGTGGGGCGCGCGGGCGGGGCGACGAGCACATGCAGCTGTTGCGGCTGCTCTACGAGCTGTTCATCAACGCCAAGAAGCACGGCGCGATCGCCCTCGAGCGCGACATCGAACACCCCGCGCAGTCCGACCTCTTCCAGCGAGCCCCGGGCGTGCTCCATCACGCGGCCGCGCTGCGCTTCCTGCGGGACTCGTTCCGCATGGTCATCGACGGCGGCGCCTCGCCGCTCGACCTCGAGCTCCTGATGGACCGCGAGATCGAAACGCACGCCGAGCACGCGCGCAAGCCCGCCCTCGTCCTGGTGCGCCTGGCCGACACGCTGCCCGGGCTCGGCATCGTCGCCGCCGTGCTCGGCGTCGTGATCGCCATGCAGTCGCTCGACGGCACGACGGCCGAGATCGGCCACCACGTGGCGGTGGCGCTCGTCGGGACCTTCTTCGGCGTCTTCCTCGCCTACGGCCTCGTCAACCCCCTGGCCGTGCTCCTCGAGCACGTGGTCGAGCGGGACCTCGTCACGCTCGCGTGCATCAAGGGCGCGCTCATCGCGTTCGCCAAGGGCTTGCCGCCGGCGATGGCGGTCGAGTTCGCCCGGCGCGTGATCCCCGAGGACGAGCGGCCCTCGCCCGAGGCGACCGAGGCCGCCTTGCGGGACCTGGTCCCGCGGCCCTGACCGGTGGCGCGCGCGCGGCGCAAAGAGGCGGCCGACGTCCCGCTGATCATCCGGCGGGTCGTCTCCCGCCGGGGCCATCACGGCGGCACCTGGAAGGTGGCCTACTCGGACTTCATGACGACGATGATGGCCCTGTTCATCGTGCTCTGGGCCTCCTCGCAGAGCGAGGCCGTCCGGCGCTCGATCGCGGGCTACTTCCGGGCCGCCCACGTCCTGACCACCACCGGGCACGGCGCCACGGTGCTGCCCGCCCCGCCGCCGCCCGCGACGAGCGAGACGCCGCCGAAAGACTTCGCCGCGCTCCGCGCCGCCGCCGAGGAGCTGCTCCGCCAGCTCCAGGCCGATCCGCTCTGGCACGAGCTGCGCGAGCAGGTCCTCATCGATCTCACGGACGAAGGCCTCCGGATCCAGCTCGTCGAGCGCGACGGCCACCTGTTCTTCGCCCTGGGATCGGCCGAGGTCCGCCCGGCGATGGCGCACGTGCTCACCCTGATCGCCCGCGTCGTCGGCAAGCTGCCCAACCCCGTGCGCGTGGAGGGCCACACCGACGCCCGCCAGTACGCGACCGGGCGCGAAGGCTACTCCAACTGGGAGCTCTCGAGCGACCGCGCCAACGCCGCACGGCGACTGCTCGAGGCCGGCGGGCTGCGCGCCGGTCAGATCCGCCAGGTGATCGGTCACGCCGACCTGGACCTCTTCACGCCCGCCGACCCGCTCGACCCGCGCAACCGCCGCATCAGCATCCTCGTCACCGCGCTCCCGGCGACGCCGGGCGCGCCGGCTCACCCGCCGGCGCGCCGCTGACCCGCGATCGGGAGACCCCGCGCGACTGCGCCGCCGACACGCTAGGGCCGTGCAGCGCTTCACTGCCTCCCCGCGCCCCGCGCGGGCCGGCGCCGCGGCGGCCGAGGCCGGCGACGTCGCGCTCGACGCCGCCCTGACCGCGCTCGGCCGCGCCGTGAGCCAGGTCGCCCACGAGCTCCGCAACGGCCTCTGGAATCTCGACCTGGCCCTCCGCGCGCTCGACGAGGCGCTCGACGAGCCGGCCCGCGCCCGGGCGCACCTCGCCGAGGCGGTGGGCGCCGCGGCGCGGCTCCGGGCCCTGGCCGGCAACGTCCTCGCGATCGCCCGGGGCCGGAGGCTCGCGCCCGACCCCGTCGACTTCCGCGTCGCGTGCCGCGAGGCGCTGGACGGGGTCGCGTGCTTCCTCCGCGGGGCCGGCATCGAGCTCACCGTGCGCGACGACGGTCGGCCGGCGCCCGGCCGAGGCGGCGCCGCGCGCGTGCAGCAGGTCCTGCTGAACCTCGTGCTCAACGCCCTCGAGGCGATGCCCACCGGTGGGCGTCTCGCGATCCGCCTGGCCACGCGCGGCGGCCGGTTCACCCTCACCGTGCGCGACACCGGCCGGGGCATGGACCGGGCGACGCTGGCCCGGGCGACCGAACCCTTCTTCACGACGCGGCCGAACGGCACCGGCCTCGGCCTGGCCATCGTGCAGGACACCGTCACCGCACTCGGCGGGGACCTGGAGCTGGCCAGCCGCCCGGGGCGCGGCACCCGCGTCCGCGTCACGCTGCCGCTCAGCCCGACGCCATGACCGCCGTCGCGGTCCTCGTGGTCGACGACGACCCCCAGGCGCGCCGCCTGCTCGGCGGCCGGTGGCGCGCCCACGGGCTCGACGTCCACGCGGCGCCCGACGGCGTCGAGGCCCTGCGCCTGTTCCGGCGCCACCGTCATCCCGTCGTGGTCACCGACCTCGCGATGCCGGCGCTCGACGGTCTCGGGCTGCTCGACGCCGTCAAGCGGCTGGCGCCGGCGACCCACGTCCTCGTGCTCTCGGGGGTGGCGACGGTGCGTGCGGCGGTCGAGGCGGTGCGACGCGGGGCCGACGACGTGCTCGAGAAGCCCGTGGACCCCGACACGCTCCTCGCGCGGATCCGCCCCTGGCTCGAGGCGGGCGAGCCGCCGGCGCTCGTGACGGCCTCGGCCGCCCTCGACGCGCTCCTCGCGCGCGCCCGGCGCCTGGCCGCGACCGACGCGCCGGTGCTCGTCACCGGCGAGACGGGCACCGGCAAGGACCTGCTCGCGCGGATGCTCCACGCCTGGAGCCCCCGGGCGCGGGGCCCCTTCGTGGCGCTCAACGCCGCCGCGATCCCGGAGACCCTCCTCGAGGGCGAGCTCTTCGGCCACGAGGCGGGCGCCTTCACCGACGCCCGCCGGCCGCGCGCGGGGCTCGTCGAGCAGGCCCACGGCGGCACGCTCTTCCTCGACGAGGTGGGGGAGCTCTCGCCCGCCGCGCAGGCCAAGCTCCTCCGGGTCCTCGAGGACGGCCAGGTGCGGCGTCTCGGCGCCGGCCAGGCGCGGCCCGTGGACGTCCGGCTCGTGACGGCCACGCACCGCCCGCTCGCCGTGCTCGTCGCACGGGGCCGGTTCCGCGCCGATCTCTACTACCGGATCGCGGTGGCCACGCTCCACCTGCCGCCGCTACGCGAGCGGCCGGAGGACGTCGAGCTCCTGACGCGCCGGTTCGTGGCGCGCTGGGCCGCGCGCTACGGGCGCCCGGCGCCCGTCGTGAGCCCGGAGGCGCTCGCCGCCCTGCGCGCCCACCCCTGGCCCGGCAACGTGCGCGAGCTCGACAACACGATCCACCGCGCCGTCGTCGAGGCCGACGGCGAGATCACCCCGGCCCACCTCGGACTCACCCCGCCGCCCGGCCCCGCCCGGCGGCGGGCGCGGAGCGTCCCGTGCTCACCGACCCCGTGACCGGCCTGCTCGCCCTCGGCCTGCGCTACGCCGCGCTCCGGCAGCGGCTGATCGCCGACAACCTCGCCAACGCCGCCACCCCCGGCGCCCGCGCCCGCGACCTCGCGTTCGAGGACGCCCTCGACCTGGCCGGACGCGTGCGCGCGGTGCCGGTCGCCGACCCGGGCCTCACGCCGCTCCGGCTGCGCCTGGTCGCGGATCCCGACCCGGTGGCGCGCCCCGACGGCAACACGGTCGACCTCGACCGGCAGATGGCCCGCCTGGCCGCGACCACGATCTACCAGCACACCCTGGTGAGCCTGCTCGCCGGCCGGATCGCGCTCCTGCGCAGCGCGATCCGCGAGCGGGCGTGAGGAGCCTGCGCCCATGGACGCCTTCGCCATCAGCGCCTCGGGCCTCGCGGCCCAGCGCGCGCGCCTGGACCTGATCGCCGAGAACCTGGCCAACGCCGAGAGCACCCGCGCCCCGGGCGGCGGCCCGTACCGGCGCCGGGTAGCGATCCTCGCCCCCGAGGTGCCGGCGTTCGCGCGCCTGGTGGGCGCGCTCGACGCGCCGCGCGGCGTGCGCGTGGCGGGCGTGGCGACGCTGCCCGGCGCGCGGCTGGTCTGGAACCCGGCCCACCCCGACGCGCGCGCGGACGGCTACGTGGCGCTGCCCAACGTCAACCCGATCACCGAGCTCGTCGACCTCATCCAGGCCGCGCGGGCCTACGAGGCCAACGTCACCGCGCTCCAGGCCGCCAAGGCCATGGCCCTGCGCGCCCTCGACCTCGCCCGATGATCGTCGACCCGGTCGGCCTGCCGGCCCCGCCGTCGCTCGAGCCGCGCGCGCCCGCCCCGGGCGCGGGCGACGGCGCGCCGGGCTTCGGCGCGCTGCTCGCGCGCCTCGTGGGCGAGGCCGAGGCCGCCCAGCGCGCGGCCGCCGACGCCGCCGTGGCCTACGCGACCGGCGCCACGACCGACGTCGCCCTCGTCGCGCTCGCCGCGCAGCGCGCGGCGCTCGCGTTCGAACTGCTCCTGGCCGTGCGCCAGCGGGCGCTCGAGGCCTACCAGACCCTCGAGCGCCTGCAGGTCTGAGCCCGTGGCCGGCGCGCTCGCCCTGCCCGCCGCGCTCGCGCCCGCCCTGGCGCGCTGGCAGGCCCTGCCGCGCCCGGCGCGGCTCGGGCTCGGGGCGGGGCTCGGCGCCCTCGCGCTGGGGGCGCTCCTCTGGGGCGCGCTCGCGGGCGGGCGGGCCGAGCAGGTCCTGTTCGCGAACCTCGCCCCGGACGACCTCGACGCCGTGCGCCGCGCGCTCGAGCGCGAGGGCGTGCCCTACCGCCTGGCCGAGGGCGGGCGCGTGCTCGTGCCCGCGTCCCAGGTGCACGAGCTCCGGCTCCGCCTGGCCGGCCAGGGCCTGCCGAGCGGCGGCACGGTCGGCTTCGAGCTCTTCGACCGCACCCAGCTCGGGCTCACCGACTTCACGCAGCGCCTGGCCTTCCGGCGCGCGCTCGAGGGCGAGCTCGCCCGCACGATCGGCCAGCTCCGGGCGGTGGAGGGCGCGCGCGTGCACCTGGCCCTGCCCGAGCCCCGGCTGTTCGAGCCCGAGCCGCGCGCCCCCTCGGCCTCGGTCGTGCTCCGGCTCCGGCCGGGCGCGCGGCTGGGCGGCGACGAGGTGCGCGCCATCGTCCACCTCGTCAGCGCCGCCGTCGAGGGGCTCACGGCCGAGCGCGTCACCGTGATCGACGCCGCCGGCCGCCTGCTCGCGGCCGGCGACGGGCGCGGCGAGCCGGGCGCGGCCGGCCTCGGCGAGGCCCGGCGCGCCCTCGAACAGGAGCTCGAGCGCCGGGTGGAGAGCCTGCTCGCCCCGATCGTGGGGCCGGGCGGCGCGGCGGTGCGCGTGAGCGCCACGCTCAACCCGGCGCGCGTCGAGCGGACGCAGGAGCGGTTCGCCGACCCCCTGCCGCGCAGCCAGCAGCGCACCACCGAGCTCACCCAGGGCAGCGCGACGCAGCCCACGGCGCTGGCCACGAGCGAGCCGCCCGCGCCGGCGCCGCCGCCGAGCTCGTCGACCACGCGCACCGAGCGCACCCAGGAGCAGACGACGTTCGAGGTGGGCCGCACCGTCGAGCGCGTCGTGATCCCGCCCGGCGCCATCGAGCGCCTGAGCGTCGCCGTCGTGCTCGACGTGCCGTGGGTCGACGGCCGGCGCGTGCCGCGCGCGGACGCCGAGCTCGAGCGACTGCGCCGGTTGATCGCCTCGGCGGTCGGCCTGCGCGAGGACCGCCACGACGAGCTCGAAATCCAGCAGGTCGCCTTCGACTGGACGCGCGAGGCGCCGTCCCCCGCCGCGCCGGCGCCGCGCTGGCGGCCCTGGCCCTGGCTCGTGCTCGGCGGCCTGGCGCTCGCGCTCGCACTCGCGGCGACGCTCCTCGCGGTCGCCCGCCGCCGCCGGCGGGCCTCCCCCGCACCGGTCGGCCTCGCGCCCGCGCCCGAGGCCCCGGCCCTCGCGGGCCCGGCGCCGGCGATCGTCGACGCGAGCGAAGAGCGTCCGGCACTCCAGCTCCGCCGGCTCGCCGCCGAACGGCCGCAACGGGTCGCCGAGGTCGTGCGACGCCTGCTGCGCGAGCCCGACCAGGAGCTCGGACGATGACGCCCTGGCGGCCGCCGGAGCTCGAGGGCGAGGACGTCCGCACCGCGGCGCCCGAGGATCCCGCGCGCGTGATGGCACGCGCGATCCTGCGGCGCGCCGAGCGCCAGGCGCGTCGGCTCGAGGACGAGGCGCGGCGGCGGGGCGAACTCCGCGGCGCCGAGGAGGCGCGGGCCCGCGAGGAGGCGGCCCTGCGCCGGGCCGCCCAGACCCTCGCCGACGCGGCCGGACAGCTTCAGGCCCGGGCCGCGGCGCTGGCCGAGGGGCTCGAGACACTCCTGCCGCGCGCCGCGGTCACGCTGGCCGAGCGGGTGCTCGGGCGGGCGCTCGCTCAGGACGCCGACGCGCTGGCCGCGATGGTGCGGGACGCCGTCGCCGCCGCGCTGCCGGCCGACCGCGTCACCGTGCGCCTGCACCCCGCCGACCTGGCGACCCTCACGCGCGCGGGCCTCCGGCCCGAGCTCGACGGCGCGCCGCTCCGGCTCGAGACGGCCACGCACCTGGCACCCGGGGAGTTCGAGGTCGACACCGGGGAGGCGTTCGTCGTCGATGGCATTCGCCGGCGCCTCGAGCGCGCCCTCGCGCTGCTCGCCGAGGAGGCCGCGCCGTGAGCGCGTTCCTGGCGCGCCTGGCGACGCTCGAGCGCGCGGCCCTGATCCGGCCCGAGGGGCGCGTGCTCCGCGTCACCGGCCTCACCGTGGAGGCCCGCGTCCCGGGCGTCGCGCTCGGCGAGCTCTGCCGCGTCGAGACACCGGCGCCCGTCCTCGCCGAGGTCGCCGGCTTCCGCGACGGCCGGGCCCTGCTCGCCCCGCTCGGCGGCCTGGACGGTGTCCGCCCGGGCACCGCGGTGACGCCGCTCGGCGGGCCGCTCACCGTGCCCGTCGGGCCGCGGCTGCTCGGCCGGGTCGTGGACGCCTACGGCGCGCCGATCGACGGACGCGGACCCCTCGGCGCCAGCCCGCGGCGCGTGACGCGCGCCGCGCCGGCGCCGGCCGTCGGTCGCGCGAGGGTGCGGGATCCCTTGCCCACCGGCATTCGGGCGATCGACGGCCTGCTCACGCTCGGGCGCGGCCAGCGCGTCGGCATCTTCGCCGGCTCGGGCGTGGGCAAGTCCACCTTGCTCGGCATGCTCGCCCGCCACACCGCGGCCGACGTGAGCGTCGTGGCGCTCGTCGGCGAGCGCGCCCGCGAAGTGCGCGAGTTCCTCGACGGCGCGCTCGGGCCGGCGGGCCTGGCCCGCGCCGTCGTCGTCGTCGCCACGGCCGACGCCCCGGCCCAGGCGCGCCGCCAGGCGGCCTTCACGGCGACGACGATCGCCGAGGCGTTCCGCGACGCGGGCCAGGCGGTGCTCCTGCTCGTCGACTCCCTCACGCGCGTGGCCATGGCCCAGCGCGAGCTCGGCCTGGCGACCGGCGAGCCGCCGGCCACGCGCGGCTACCCGCCGTCGGTCTTCGCGCTGCTGCCGCAGCTGGCCGAGCGGGCCGGGACCACCGACGGCCCGGGCGCCATCACCGCCGTCTACACGGTGCTCGTCGAGGGCGACGACCTGCTCGAACCGGTCGCCGACACCGCCCGCGCGACCCTGGACGGCCACATCGTGCTGAGCCGCGAGCTCGCCGAGCGCGGCCACTGGCCCGCCATCGACGTGCCCGCCAGCGTGAGCCGCTGCCAGCCCGACCTCGTCGCGCCCGAGCACCGGGCGGCCGCGACCCGCCTTCGCGCGCTCCTGGCGGCGCGGCGCGACGTCGGGCCGCTCCTCGCGCTCGGCGCCTGGCGCCCCGGGGGCGACCCCCTCGTCGACCGCGCCGTGGCGCTCGGGCCCGCGCTCGACCGGTTCCTCCGTCAGGCGCCGGACGAGCGCGCGGGCTGGGCCGAGACGGTCGAGGCCGTGCTCGCCCTGGCCCGGGAGGCCGCGCCGTGAGGGCGCCCTTCTCCCCGCTCGTCCGCGTCCGTGACGCCCAGGCCCGCCAGGCGCGCGCCGCGGCGGCCCTCGCCGCGACCCTGGCGCGCGAGGCCGCCGAGCGGGCCGAGCGCCTGACGGCCGCCCTGACGAGCTGGCAGCGCGCCGCCGCCGCGGGCGCGGCCGCGCTCGGGCCGACGGGCTGGCGTGCGCTCGCGGTCGGGACCCGTGCCGCGGCGCACGTCGCCCTCGAGGCCGAGCAGGCCTGGGCGGAGGCTCGCCGGGCGCTCGGCGACGCCGTCCGGGCCCTGGCCGTGGCCGAACACCTTGACGCCCGCTGGCGAGCGGCCCAGGCGCGCGCCGCGCGGCGCGCCGCCGAGCGGGCCGTCGACGACCGCACCGCCCACGCGTGGGTCACGAGCCTCGCTGATGGTCGTTAGCGCGCTCACCCCGCCGCCGGCCCCGGCGCCCGCGCCTGCCAGCCCCGCGGAGTCCGGCGGCGCCCTCGCCCCCTTCGCCGCCCTGCTGGCAGCCCTGGCAGGCGCCTTGGCCGGGTCGCCCGACTCCGGTCAGGCGCCGAGACTCGACGCGGCGGAGCCGGGTCCACACCCGTCGGTCGGGCCGGCCCGGCGATCCCTGGCGGTGGAGCCCGGCGGAGACGCACCAGGGCCAGCGCAAGCCGCGGAGTCCGAGCCGGCGACGCCGAGCGCGGCGACCGCTGCCGACGCCCCGGAGACGCGCACCCGGGACGACGAGGCTCGCGTGACCTCCGAGGCACCGCCCGCGACAGCCCCGAACCCCGACACCGCGGCCGCAGGTGGGGCGGGCTGGGCCGCGAGAACCGTCGCGGTCCGAAGCCCGGCGACGGCGCCCACCGTCCCACGGGAGCCCATCGACCCGGACGGCGACGGCGACCGGCAGGTGATCCTGCGACACGGGGCCGGCACCGCTGCGGGCGCCGGAGCACCCCTGGGCCCTGGCGCGATCCGGCCCCATCCGGCGCCGCGCGAAGCGCGTACCGGCGCGCCCGATGACGCCCCCGCCCCCGTGGCGGCGAAGCCCTCGACACCGGGCGCGGCGCCGTCGCCAGCGGCCCAGGCGGTCCTCCGGCTCCGCGGCGGCATGGACGGGACGCCGCCGCCCGCGCCCGCCAGGACCCGCCCGGCGACGGCGCCCGAGCCGCGTGCGGCCGGATCGCCCGCCAGCACCGCGCGGGACGGGCGGCCCGAGCCCCATCCGCTCCCGGTGCCGGAGCCGACCTCCACGCCGCTGGATCCGTGGGTCCGGGACCCCGTCGCGGCTCCCCCATCCGCCGGGCCGGCGCGCGCAGCCGACGTGCCGGGGGCTGGCGGCGCGCGCGTCCGCCCGGCCCCGGCGCCCGACGGGGACGCCGGGACGTCCGCCGCGCCCGGGGACGTCCCGCCCGCGCCGCGGGCGCGACCGGGGCGTCCCGGGGACGCCGGCGGCGAGGCCGCCGGCCCCGCTCCGGCGCCGACCCAGGCCGAGGCCGCGCTTGGGGCCGAACCCTCCGCCGGGCCGGCCCCGGACGGCCCGGGTGCGCCGGGCGGCACGCCGGCCCCGGCGTCCAGCGCGCCGGCCACGCGCCTGGTCGAGGCCGTGCTGCGCCACGCGCGCCTGCTCGAGCGCGGCCGTCGGACGACGCTCGAGGTCGCCCTCGACCCGCCCGCGCTCGGCCGGGTGACCGTCGAGGCGACCCTGGGCCCGGCGGGCCTCGACCTGACGCTGCGTGCCGCGCACCCGGAGGCCGTGCTCGTGCTGGCCGGCGCCCTGCCGGCCCTCGAGCGAGCGCTCGCCGCGACCGTGGGCGGCCCCGTCCGGGCGCGCCTGGACGCGCCCCCGCGCCCGGCGCCCGCGGCGGCCCCGAGACCAGCCGACGATCCCCCGGCCGTGCCCCGAGCCCCGGGCGCGCTGAACCTCACCGTCTAGGAGGTGCTATGGCGATCCCGATCGTGCCCCTCGTGACCGGCGCCCTCTCGGCCGTCCGCGCGCTCGTGGGCGGCGCCCCGCGATCCATCACCCCGGCGGGGCTCGACCAGGAGGCCTTCCTGCGCCTGCTCGTGGCCGAGCTCCGGAACCAGGACCCGCTGAAGCCGCTCGACAACGACCGGCTGATCCAGCAGACCACCGCCTTCGCCCAGCTCCAGGAACTCACGCGCCTCAGACAGGCCGCCGAGGCGGGTGGCCCCGACGCGGGCGGGGCGCTCGCCGCCGCCGCCGCGCTGCTGGGCCGGCGCGTCACGGCCACGGCGGCGACCTTCACCTACGCCGGAGCGACCGTGTCGTTGCCGCTCGACCTCGGCGCGCCGACGCGCGCGGCCACCCTCGAGGTCCTCGACCAGGCCGGGCGCGTCGTGGCGTCGCTGCCGCTCGGCGCGCTGCCCGCGGGGCCGCGCGCGGTGCCGTTCCCGCCGACCGGCGCGGCCCTGCCGGCCGGCACGTACCGCTACCGCGTCGTCGACGTCGACCCGACCGGCCGCCGCGTGCCCGTGGCGCTGGCGAGCGGCCCGGTCACCGGCGTGACCGTGGACGCCGGCCAGCCGCTGCTGCGCGTGGGCCAGGCCCGCGTGCGGCTCGGTGACATCGCCGCGGTGGACGCCGCGGCCTAGCCAGCGAAAGGAGGACGCCCATGCTCCGTGCCCTGTCGTCCGGTGTGAGCGGGCTGCGCGCCAACCAGGCCGCGCTCGACGTCATCGGCAACAACCTCGCGAACGTCAACACCCCCGGCTACAAGGGCGCCCGCGCCTCGTTCGCCGACCTGCTCAGCCAGACGCTCAAGGGCGAGCAGGCGCCGGCCCCCGGGCGCGGGGGCATCAACCCCATGCAGATCGGCCTCGGCGCGGCGCTCGGCGCCGTGCGCCCCAACATGGGCCAGGGCGCCGTCGAGGCCACCGACAACCCGACCGACCTCGCGATCCAGGGCGAGGGGTTCTTCGTGCTGGCCGCCGAGGGCCAGCGCGTCTACTCCCGCGCCGGCGCCTTCGCGCTCGACGCCGAGGGCGCGCTCGTCGACGCCGCCACCGGGCTCCGGGTGCAGGGGCTCACGGGCGACGTGCTCGTCCGGCCGGGCTCGCTCATGGCCGCCCAGGCCACGGGCCGCGTGACCCTGGGCGGCAACCTCGACGGCCAGGCGGCCGACGGCACCCTGGTGCCGGTCACGCTCACCGTGCGGGACTCGCTCGGCGGCGCCCACACCCTCACGCTCACCTTCACCAAGAACTTCGCCGCCGCGCCGGGCCAGTGGGACTGGACGGTCACCGAGGCCGACGCGGCGATCACCGGGCTCGGCGGAGCGTCGGGGGCGGTCGTGTTCGACGCGGCCGGGCAGCTCGCAGCGGGCCAGACGGCGACGCTCACGATCACCTACGCCCCGGCGACCGGCGTCGCCTCGCCCCAGGCTGTCACGCTCGACTTCGGCTCGGCGCAGAACCCCTCGCCGCTCACCGGCTTCGCGCAGGCCTCCACCCCGGCGATGACCGCGCAGGACGGCTTCGCGGCCGGCAGCCTCCAGGCCTTCAGCATCGCGCCGGACGGCACGGTGGTCGGCGTCTACGACAACGGCCGCACGCAGGTCATCGACCGCCTGGCACTGGCGCGCTTCGCGAACCCCGCGGGCCTCGTCCGCCTCGGGCAGAACCTCTTCCGCGAGTCCGAGAACTCCGGCCCGCCGGACGTCGGCGCGCCGGGCGACGGCGGCCGCGGCACGCTGATCCCGAGCGCCCTCGAGCGCTCCAACGTGGACCTGGCGCGCGAGTTCACGGATCTCGTCGTCGCCCAGCGCGGCTTCGAGGCCGCCGCGCGGATCATCGGCGTGAGCGACCAGGTCCTGCAGACCGTCGTCAACCTGAAGCAGTGACGGCGATGGGCTCGCCCGCGCCGGTCCTGTCGCCCGCGGCGCCGCAGCGCCGTCGGGGCGCGCGGCTCCTGCTGCTCGCGGCCCTGGCGGCCGCCGCCGCGGTCGCGGGCGGGAGCGGTGCCTGGCTCTGGCTCACGCGGGGCCCGGCGACCACCCGCCCCGCGACCGAGGCGCCCACCTACTGGAGCACGCGGCCGGTGGTCGTCAACGTCGCCGATCGCCGGTTTCTGCGGGCGACGGTGGAGTTCGCCGTGAGCCGCACCGACGCCGCGCGCCTCGAGGAGCGGCGCGCCGCGGTGCTCGACGCCGTGCTCGCCGTGCTCGGCGCCACGCCGGCCGAGACCCTGGTGGACCCGGCCCGGCGCGACAGCCTTCGCCGCGCCATCGCCGAGCGCGTGAACGCGGTGCTCGGCACCCCCGCGATCCACGAGGTGTACTTCACCGAATTCGTCGTCCAGTGAGGAGACCCTCCGTGCTCGTCCTGCGTGCCGCGCTCGTCGTCGCCCTCGCAGCCACGCTCACGCTCAGCGCCTCCGCTCCCGGCGCGGCGGCACCCCGTCGGGGCACGCCACCGGCCGGGCCGTCGACAGCCGCTGCGCCGAGCCCGTCCGAGCCCGGGCCCCCGGCGGGTCGTGCGCCGGAGGCGAGCGTCCTCACAGCGCCCGCCCCGACGCCCGAGGCGGGCCCGGGGGCGCTGGGGCTCCTGGGGCTCGCGCTCGGGCTCGCGGGCGCCCTGGCCGCGCTCGCCTGGGCGCTCGGCCGCTGGCCGCGCGCGGCGCGCTGGCTCGGGCGCGAGGGGCCGGTGCGCGTGCTGGCGCGCGCGGCGCTCGGCCCCCGACAGAGCCTCTGCCTCGTCGAGGCCCTCGGCGTGGGCGCGCTCGTGGCGCTGCACCCGGCGGGCGTGACGGTCGTCCACGTCTGGCCCGCGGGGCTGCCGGCGGCCGCCGAGGGTCCCGGCGCGCCGAGCCACGCCCAGGCCCCGCCGACGGCGCGCCCGCCGCGCCAGCTCGCCGCGCTGGTCGAGGCGCTCCGGCGCCGCGAGGCCGCGCGGTGAGGGTCGCGGCCGCAGTGCTCGGCGCCCTCGGCGGCCTCGGCGGCGCCGGCCCCGCCTGGGCGCAGGACCTCCGCCTGCCAGGCCTCACGCTCACCTGGCCGCGCACGCCCGGGCAGGCCTCGGCCGCGCTCGAGATCCTGGCGGCGCTCACGCTGCTCGCCCTGGCGCCGGCGATCGTGCTCCTGCTCACCTGCTTCACGCGGATCGTCGTCGTGCTGTCGCTGCTCCGGCACGCCCTGGGGCTCCCCCAGGTGCCCCCGACCCAGGTCGTCGTCGGCCTGGCGCTCTTCCTCACGGTGTTCGTGATGGCGCCCGTCGGGCAGGCGATCCACCGCGAGGCCCTGGCCCCCTACCTGGCCGAGCGGCTGACGGCCGCCGAGGCCCTCGAGCGCGGCTGGGCGCCGCTCCGGCAGTGGCTGCTCGCGCACACCCGCGAGGCGGAGCTCCGCCTGATGCTCGAGCTGGCGCGCGCGCCGCGCCCGACGCGCCCGGCCGACGTCCCGGCCCAGGCGCTCGTGCCGGCCTTCGTACTGTCCGAGCTCCGGACCGCCTTCCAGCTCGCCGTCGTGCTCTTCGTGCCGTTCCTCGTCATCGACCTCGTCGTGGCCGCCGTGCTCATGTCGATGGGCATGCTGCTGCTGCCGCCGGTGATGGTCTCGCTGCCGCTGAAGCTCCTGCTCTTCGTGCTCGCCGACGGCTGGACGCTCGTCGCGCGCGCCCTCGTCGCGGGCTACGCGCGATGACCGCCGACGCCGCGCTCGAGCTCGGCCGCCAGGCCCTCTGGACGGCGCTCGTGCTCATGCTGCCGCCGCTCGCCGTGGCCGCCGCGGTCGGGCTCGTCGTCGCGCTCGCGCAGGCCGTCACGCAGCTGCAGGAGCCCACGCTCGCGTTCCTGCCGAAGGCCCTGGCGCTGGCCGCGACGCTCGCCCTCCTCGGGCCCTGGATGCTCCGGATGGGCGTCGACTACCTCCGGACGACGCTCGCCGCCCTCGCCCGGCTGGCCGGGCCGTGACGCCCTGGACGCTCGAGGCGGCGGAGCTCGCCCGGGGCGCGCTCCTCGGCGCCCGCATGGCGGGCCTGGTCGCCACGATGCCGGGCCTCGGCGGGGCCGGCGTGCCCGTGCCCGTGCGCGTGGCGCTGACGCTCGCCCTGGCCCTGGCCGCCTGGCCGGCCGCGCCGCCCGCCACCCCGACGAGCCTGCTCGCGCTCGGCCTCGACGCCGGGCGCGAGGCGCTGGTCGGCGCGGCGCTCGGCTGGATCGCCCGGCTCGTCGTCGGCGCCGCGGAGGCGGCCGGCGAACTCGTGGGCCTGGCCACAGGGCTCGGCCTCGGCGCCGCGCTCGACCCGCTCAGCGGCCACCAGGCGACGGCGCTCGGGCTGCTGCACCGCTGGGTCGCGCTCGGGCTCTTCTTCGCGCTCGACGCCCACCACGTCCTGCTGGGCGCCGCCGTGGCCAGCGTCCGCGCGCTGCCCCCCGGGCGGCCGGCGGTCGGCGCCGACGCCGCCCTCGCGCTCGGCCGGGCCGTGGGCGACATGGTCGCGGTCGGCCTGGCCCTGGCCGCGCCGACGCTCGCCGCGCTCGGCCTCGTCCAGCTCGCCCTCGTCGTGGTCGGCCGCAGCGTGCCCCAGCTTCCGCTGCTGACCCTCGCCTGGCCGGCGACCATCCTGACCGGGCTCGTCGTCCTCGCCCTGACCGCCGCGCCCGCGGGCGCGGTCCTGGCCGGCGCGGTGCGGGCGCTCGGCCCGACGCTCGGGCGCCTGCTCGGCGCCCTCGGCGGCGCCTGATGGCGGACGTCGAACGCACCGAGGCCCCGACCGCGCGGCGCCTGGCCGAGGCGCGCGAGCGGGGCGAGGTCCCCCGCAGCCGCGAGGCCGCCTCCGCGGCGGCGCTGCTCGGCGCGGCCGCCGCACTCGGCTGGGGCGGCGACGCCCTGGCCCAGGCGCTCGGGCGCGTCCTCGCCCGCGCCCTGGCCCAGGCCGCCGACCCGACGCCGTGGACGCTCGCCCAGGCGCACGCCGCGCTCGCGGCCCTGGCCTGGACGGTGCTCGGCGCGGCCGGCCCGGTCGCCGCGGTCGTGTGGGTCGCCACGGTCGCCGCCCTGCTGGTCCAGGGCGGGTTCGTGCTCGCCGCCGCGCCGCTCGCGCCCCGCCTCGGCCGGATCGACCCGGCCGCCGGCCTGCGCCGCCTCGCCTCGGCCACCGCCGCGCTCGAGCTCGCCAAGCTCCCGCCGAAGCTCGCGGCGCTCGGGGCGACCGCGGCGTTCACGCTGTGGCAGGCGCTGCCGGCGCTCGTCCGCGCCGCGGGCGGCGGCCCGGTCGCGGTGCTCGCCGACGCCGCCGGGATCGGGCTCACCCTGCTCTGGCGCCTGGGCGCCGTCGCCGCCGCGCTCGGCGCCGCGGACTGGGCCCTGCTCCGCTGGCAGCACCAGCGGCGCCTGCGCATGACGCGCGCCGAGGTGCGGGACGAGCTCCGGCAGACCGAGGGCGATCCGGGCGTGCGCGCCCGTCTGCGCCGCCTGCACCGCCGCCTGCTTCAGGAGCGGCGGATGCTCGGCGAGGTCGCCCGCGCGCACGTGGTCGTGACCAACCCGACCGCCCTGGCCGTCGCCCTGCGCTACGACCCGCTCACGATGCGCGCCCCCCGCGTGGTGGCCAAGGGCGCGGGCGCGCTCGCCGCCCGGCTCCGCGAGCGCGCCTGGCGCGCCGGGGTGCCCGTCGTGCGGCAGCCGCCGCTCGCCCACGCCCTCTGGCGGGCCGTCCCCGTCGGGCGCGAGATCCCGGTCGCCCTCTACCTGGCCGTCGCCGAGGTCCTGGCCCTGGTCTGGCGCCTCGGCCGGCCGCGCGGCACCGCCTGATGCGCGCCGAGCTCGGGCTGGCCGCCGGCGTCGTCCTCACGCTCGCCCTGATGGTGGTCCCGGTCCCGGCGCCCCTGATCGACCTCGGCCTCACGGCGAGCCTCACCCTGTCGCTCCTCGCCCTGCTCGCCGCGGCGGCCGTCCGCGCGCCCGTGGAGCTCAACGCGTTCCCCGCGCTGCTGCTCGTGCTGACGCTCCTGCGCCTGGCGCTCACGGTCGCCTCGACCCGCCGCATCCTCCTGCACGGCGCCGAGGGCCCGGGCGCGGCGGGCCAGGTGATCCGGAGCTTCGGCGAGTTCGTCGTCGGCGGCAACGTCGTGGTCGGGCTCGTGGTCTTCCTGATCCTGGTCGTCATCCAGTTCGCGGTGATCACCAAGGGGGCCGGCCGCGTGGCCGAGGTCGCCGCGCGCTTCACGCTCGACGCCATGCCCGGCAAGCAGATGGCCATCGACGCGGACCTGGCGGCGGGTGTGCTCGGGGAGGCCGAGGCGCGGGCCCGGCGGGCGGCCATCGCCCGCGAGGCCGACTTCTACGGCGCCATGGACGGCGCCTCGAAGTTCGTCCGCGGCGACGCCGTGGCGACCGTCGTCGTCACCGGCATCAACATCGTGGGCGGCCTCGCCGTGGGCGTGCTCCAGCAGGGGCTGCCGCTCGCCCAGGCCCTCGAGACGTACACCGTGCTGACGGTCGGCGACGGCCTGGCCAGCCAGGTGCCCGCCCTGCTGACCTCCACGGCGGCGGGCATCGTCGTCACGCGCGCCGCGGCCGAGAGCGACCTCGGGCGGGACCTGGCGCTGCAGTTCGCGGGCCGGCCGCGCCACCTGACGATCGCGGCGGGCGTCCTCGGCGCCTTCGCGCTGGTCCCCGGCCTGCCGGCCGGGCCCTTCCTGGCCCTGGCGGGCGCGCTCGGGGCCGGCCGCTGGGTGCTCGGCCGCGCGCTGGCCCGCCCGGCGCCGGCCGAGGCCGGGCGCCCGGCCGGCCCGCCGGCGGCCGAGCCGACGCCCCCGCGCGTGGAGCCGCCCGACGCGCTCGCGCTCGAGGTCGGCTTCGCGCTGGTCCCGCTCGTCGACGTCGCGCAGGGCGGCGAGGCGCTCGACCGCATCCGGCGCCTGCGCGCCACGCTCGCCCAGGAGCTCGGCTTCGTGCTCCCGCAGGTGCGCGTGCGCGACCGGCTCGACCTCGGGCCGACCACCTACGTGGTCTCCCTCCGGGGCCTGCCCCTCGCGCGCGGCGAGCTCTTCCCGGCCCGCGTGCTGGTGATGGGGCTCGGCGAGCTGCCGGCCGAACTCGAGGGGCTCGACACGCGCGAGCCCGCCTTCGGCGTGCCCGCGCGCTGGGTCGCCGCGGCCGACGCCGACCGGGCCCGGGCGCTCGGCCTCACGGTGGTCGACCCGGCGACGGTGCTGATGACCCACCTGGGCGAGCTCGTCCGGCGCCACGCGGCCGACCTGCTGTCGCGCCAGGCGGTGCAGGAGCTGCTCGACGGCCTCCGGCGGCGCGAGCCGGCGGTCGTCGAGGGCGTGGTGCCGACCCAGCTCTCGCTGGGGACGGTGCACCGCGTGCTCCAGCTCCTGCTGGCCGAGCGCGTGTCCATCCGCGACCTCGGCGCGATCCTCGAAGCGCTGGCCGACGCCGCGCCGCAGACGAAGGACCCCGCGCAGCTCGCCGAGTGCGCGCGCCAGGCGGTCGGCCGCGCGGTCGTGGCCCCGCACCTCGGCGCCGACGGCACGCTCAGGGCGCTGGCGCTCGGGCCCGCCGTCGAGCGCTGGCTCCGTGACCGCCTGAGCCGCAGCGACGCGGGCGCGACCCTGGCGCTCAGCGCCGACGAGGGCGCGGCGCTCGCCGAGGCCGTGGCCCGGGCGCTCGACCGGCTCGGGCCGCGCCCCGAGCGGCCGGCGCTCCTGACCGCGCCCGACCTCCGCCCGCACGTCCGGCGCCTGCTCGAGCGCGCCCTGCCCCAGCTCGGCGTCGTCTCCTGGGCCGAGATCCCCGCCGGGGTCGAGGTGGCCCCGGCCCTGACCGTGGAGGTGCCCGATGCAGCTCTGTCGCGCTGAAGCGCCGACGGTCGGCGAAGCGTTCCGCAAGCTCGCCGCCGAGGTGGGACCTGACGCCTGGATCGTCCACGTGCGGCCCAAGGGCGCCGGCGTGGAAGTGCTGGCCGCCGCGGAGCGGGCGCTCCCGGAGCCGTCCCCGGCGACGCCGCGCGGCCGGCGGGCCGCCCGGCCGACGACCGCGCCGCCCGTCTGGACGCCCGTGGACGGCCGGGCGCGCCGCGTGGCGTTCGTCGGGCCGACGGGCGCAGGCAAGACGACGACGCTCGCCAAGGTCGCCGCGCGCGCCGTGCTCCACGAGGGGCGGCGCGTCGGCCTGCTGACGCTCGACACCTACCGCCTCGGCGCCGTGCCGCAGCTCGCCTCCCTCGCCGAGATCCTCGGCGTGCCCCTGCGCGTGGCCGACCGGCCGGGCGAGGTGGCCGCGGCGCTCGGCGCCCTCGGCGACCGGGACCTCGTCTTCGTGGACACGGCCGGCCGCAACCCGCGCGACCCGGGCTTCCTCGACCTGACCGCCACGCTCGCGGCCGTCGAGGCCGACGAGGTCCACCTGGTCCTACCCGCGACGATGCGCCCGGCCGACGCCCGGCAGGCCGCCCAGCGGTTCGTCGAGCTCGGCGCCACCCACCTGGCCCTGACCAAGCTCGACGAGACCGGGGCCGTGCGCGAGGCCCTCCGGCTCGCCGCAGCGCTGGGCCTGCCGCTCGTCTGGCTCGGCACGGGACAGGAGGTCCCCGAGGCGCTCGCCCCGGCCCACGGGGCGGGGCTCGGCGGGCGCGCGCCGGGCCGACGCGCCCGCTGAGGCGTGGGGGCCCGCGATCCGGCGGAGGACCTGCGCCTCTGGCGCGCCTGGCGCGCCACGGGCGACCCGGCGGCGCGCGAGGCGCTCGTGGCGCGGTGCGTGCCGCTCGTCCACTGGGTCGTCGACCGGCTGGGCTACCTCGCCCGGGGCCGCGCCGAGCGTGACGAGCTGATCTCGGCCGGGCTCGTCGGCCTGCTGCGCGCGCTCGAGGGCTACGACGAGGCCCGCGGCGTGCCCCTCGCCGGGTTCGTGGTGGCCCACGTGCGCGGCGCCATCCGCGACGCGTTCCGGGAGCTCGACTGGCTCGGCCGCGCGCGCCGGCGCCAGGTGCGCCGCGCGGCCGAGGCCCTGGCCGCGCTCGAGGCCGAGCTCGGCCGCCCGGCGGCCGACGCCGAGGTGGCGGCGCGCCTGGGCCTCAGCCTCGAGGCCTACCACGCCCTGCTCGAGGACGCCGCCCGGATGCCCTGGCGGACGGTCGTGCTGGCGCGGGACGGCGGGGACACGACCGACGACGGCGCGCCGGACGACGTCGACGACACCCGGACCGCCGCGCTGCCGGCCCGCGAGGCCGGCCCGCTCGACCGCCTGCTCGCGGACGAGCAGGCGCGAGCCCTCGGCCGCGCGATCGCCAGCCTCGCCCCGGAGGACCAGCAGCTGCTCCACCTGCATTACGTCGAGGAGCGGCCGTTCAGGGAGATCGCCCGGGCGCTCGGTCTGAGCCCGAGCGCGCTGCGCCGCCGCCACGCGGCGATCCTGCTCCGGCTGCGCGGACGGCTCGTGCGCTCGGCGTAGGGCCCCGCTCGTGCGGAGGCGCGACGGCCATCCGGGCGCCAGCCGCCGCGGTGATCCGGAGCGATGTACCCGGGGCTCCGGATCCGCCGGTTCCGCACCTTCCTCGACCTTCGGATCGCGGGCCTCCAGCGGTTCAACCCTGATCACCGGCCAGAACACCGTCGGTAAGACGGCCCTTCTCGAGGCGGTGTTGATCCACTGCGGCGGCTTCAACGTGACGCTCCCGTTCGCCGTGGAAAACTTTCGCGGCGTGACCCGGTTCGAGTCGCCCATGGACGCTGCGCTGGCCGGCCTCTTCTACGACTTCGACACGACGACCGCCTCGAAATCGAGGGGACCGAGCATGCCGCCGTTCCGCAACGCGGTGTTCGTCCACACCGGTGCGCGCGATCACAAGGCCGACGCGCTGCGCTTCAGCCGTCTCGCCAAGGCGGCGGACGGGGAAGCGCCGTTCGCCCAAGCGCTCGCGCTGATCGAGCCCTCGATCAAGCGCGTGCGGCTCCTCGAGCACGCCGGCCGATGATCCACGTGGACCTCGGGCGCGCGCGCCACCTGCCCCTCGCGCGTGCGGGCGAGGGGCTCGTCCGGATGGATCGATGCCGGCGGCCGTCGGCGGGTCGCGGAACGGCGTCGTCCTTGTGGACGAGTAGCCGTGCGAATCTTCGCGGAGCGCTTCAACGTCCAGGTCGTCGCGACCACGCACAGTGCCGAGTGCCTGCGCGCGCCCACCGGGCGTTCTCGGACCGGGAGTACGCGTTCCGGCTCTTCCGTCTCGCGCGTCTCTCCGACGAGACCATCGTCGCGAAGCCGTTCGACCGCGACGCCGTCGAGGCCGCCACCCGCGCAGACCTCGAGCTCCGGTAGGTGCTCAGCAGCGCGCGGGTCGTCGTCGCCGAGGGCCGGGACGGCGCGGACCTCGTCAGAGCCGTCGCGCGCGCGATGGGGCTTCACGACGTCCAGGTCTGCTCGTTCGAGGGCGTCGACACCCTGACCGGCCACCTCAAGGCGTTGCCAGGCGTCGCCGGATTCGAGGCCGTGCGCGCGCTCGGGATCGTGTGCGACGCCGAGGACGACGCGACCGCCCGGTGTCAGAGCGCGGCGAACGCGCTCGGGGCCGCAAAGCTCCCCGTGCCGGCCGCGCCGCTCGCGCCCGCGCCGGGCTCACCGCGCGTCGTGATGCCGGTGAATCCGCATGGCGCTCGGGCGGGACGCCTGGAGGACGTGGGTCTCGCGGCGCTTCAGGGGCACCCGGCGATGCCGTGGCTCGACGCCTACTTTGACTGTCTGGCCCGGGCAGGGCTGCCGAGCCCGCGGCGGCTCGCCAAGGCTGGGGGTCGCACTGCAAGCGCGGCGACATTCCGCTCGACGCGCCGGCATTCGACCCGGTCCGTGCCCTGCTCGCCTGCCTCTGACCCCGTGGCGGCCTCACCCGACCCCTGACGCGCCGACGCCGCGGGCGGGCGCGCGCGCACCGCCCACCAGATCACCGGACGCACCGGCGCTGACCCGTCCGGTGCGGGGCCGTCCGGCGGAGGGGGCGCCGACACTGCGGGGGGGACACCCGCATGACGGCGCCCGGCGACCCGCTCCTCGAGGTCTTCCTCGAGGAGGCCCAGGAGCTGCTCGAGGCCTTCGAGACGAGCCTGCTCGCGCTCGAGGCGGCGCCGGCCGACCGCGAGGCCCTCCACGCCGCCTTCCGCGCCGCGCACACCCTCAAGGGCAACAGCGCGATGCTCGGCCTCGAGGCCCTCGCCACCCTGACGCATGCGCTCGAGGACCTGCTCGTCAGCCTGCGCGACGGGGCCGCGGGGCCCGACCGGGCCGCCATCGACCTGCTGCTCCGGGGCGGCGACGTGCTCAGGCGCCTGCTCGGCGCGGTGCGCGCCGGCGAGGGCGCGCGCAGTGGGCCCGAGGTCGAGGCCCTGCTCGCCGCGCTCGCCGCCCGCGCGGCCGGTGCGCCGGGCGCGCCCGGGGCGCCGGCCGGCGCGGCCGGGCTCGGGCGGGCCGGCGGCGAGGACGACGGGCGCCGCCCCGCGGAGCCCGCCGCGGACACCATCCGCGTGGCCACCGACAAGGTCGACCGGCTCGTGGACCTCGCCGGCGAGCTCGTGATCGCCCAGTCCATGGTCGCCCAGGCCGTCCGCCAGCTCAGCGGCGACGGCCTCGCCCCCGAGCGCCTGGCGCCGCTGGCGGAAGCCGTCGCCCAGATGGACCGCCACACGCGCGAGCTCGAAGAGCGCGTGATGGCCATCCGCATGCTGCCGATCCGGACGGTGTTCGGGCGCTTCGGGCGCGTCGTCCGCGACCTGGCGCAGGCCAGCGGCAAGCAGGTCCGGCTCGAGACGCGCGGCGACGAGACCGAGCTCGACCGGACCGTGATCGAGCGCATCGCCGACCCGCTCCTGCACCTGGTGCGCAACGCCGTCGACCACGGTCTCGAGCCGCCCGCCGAGCGCGTGGCGCGTGGCAAGCCCGCCGTGGGCACGGTCGTGCTGGCGGCCTCGCAGCGCGGCGGCCGCGTCGTGATCGAAGTCGCCGACGACGGTCGGGGCCTGGACCGGGCGCGCCTGCGGGCGCGGGCCGTCGAGGCCGGGCTCGTCCCGAGCGGCGCGACGCTCACCGACGAGCAGGTGGACGCGCTCATCTGGACGCCGGGGCTCTCGACGGCGCCCGCGGTGACCGAGGTGTCCGGCCGCGGCGTGGGCACGGACGTCATCCTCCGCGGCGTGGAGGCCCTCGGCGGCACGATCGCGGTCGAGACGCGGCCCGGCGCCGGCACGACGTTCCGCATCCAGCTGCCGCTCACGCTCGCGATCCTCGAGGGCCAGGCGCTCCGGGTCGGCCGCGAGACGTACGTCGTGCCGCTGGCCGCGGTCATCGAATCCGTGCGTCCGGCGGCCGGGGCGGTGCGCACGCTCGTCGGGTGCACCGAGACGTTCGTCTGGCGGGACGAGACGCTCCCGGTGGTGCGCCTGGCCCGGCTGTTCGGTGTCCCGAACGCCGAGACGGAGCCCGCACGCGCGCTCCTGGTCGTCGTCGAGCACGACGGCCGGCGGGCGGCGCTGCTCGTCGACGACCTCCTGAGCCAGCAGCAGTTCGTGGTCAAGACCCTCGACCGGCGGCTCGGCCGATGCGAGGGCATCGCGGGCGCCACGATCCTCGGCGACGGCCGGGTCGCTCTCATCCTCGACGCGGCGGCGCTCGTCGGGACCGGCCTCGGCGCGCCGCCCGGACCGGCCCCGGGCCCGCCGGGCCCTCGCGCCTGAGCCCCGTGGCCGTCGTCCCGAGGCCCCCCGGCGCCGAGCCCGAGCTCCGGGCCGCCGACTTCGAGCGCGCCCGTGCACTCGCCGCGGCCTGGGCCGGGCTGGCGCTCGGCCCGCAGAAGCGGGCCATGGTCCAGGCCCGCCTGGGCCGCCGGTTGCGTGCGCTCGGGCTCGGCTCGTTCGCGGCGTACTGGGCGCGCCTCGAGGATCCGACGACCGCGGCGGAGGAGCGACAGGCGTTCATCAACGCGCTAACGACCAACACGACGGAGTTCTTCCGCGAGCCCCACCACTTCACGTACCTGCGCACGCGGTGGGCGCCCGCCGCATGGGCCCGGGCGCGCCAGGGCGCCCCGCGGCGGCTCCGCCTCTGGTCCGCCGGCTGCGCGAGCGGCGAGGAAGCCTACTCGCTGGCGATCGTCCTGGTCGAGGCCGGGCTCGTGGCGCCGGGCTGGAACACGCGCGTGCTCGCCTCGGACATCGACACCGAGGCGCTCGCGCGGGCCGCCGCGGGCCGCTATCCCGCCGAGCGCCTGGCGGCGCTGCCACCGGCCGTCCGCGTGCGGCATTTCAGGCCCCGGTCGGACGCGCCGCGCGAGTGGGAGGTCCAGCCCGCGCTCCGGGCGCTGGTCACGGTCCGGCGCCTGAACCTCGTCGAGGAGCCCTGGCCGATCCGCACGCACTTCGACGTGATCTTCTGCCGCAACGTGCTCATCTACTTCGACCGGCCGACCCAGCGGCGGATCCTCGCGCGCCTCCGGGCGCAGCTCGTGCCGGGCGGGCTGCTCGCACTCGGCCACGCCGAGTCCGCCTTCGGGCTGGTCGAGGGCCTGACGCCCGTCGGGCCGACCCTCTACCGCGCCGAGCGCTGATGGGGCCGCCGGAGCGCCCCCTGACCGTCGGCGAGGTCGTCGTGGCGTGCGAGCCCGCCACCCTGGTCACGCTGGTCGGCTCGTGCGTGGCCGTCTGCCTCTGGGACCCGGTCACCCGCATCGGCGGCATGAACCACTTCCTCCTCGCCGAGGCGCCCGCCGGTGCGGAGGCGGACCCGCGGTTCGGCCCGGGAGCCATGCGCGCGCTCTTCGCGGCCATGGCCGCGGCCGGCGCGCTCCAGGGTCGGCTGGTGGCCAAGTGCTTCGGCGGCGCCCACGTCCTGGACGGCGTGGCCGTCGCCGACGGCGTGCCGGCCCGGAACGCCGCCTTCGCGCTCGCCACGCTCGCCCGCGCCGGGGTGCCGGTGGTCGCCCGGGACCTTGGCGGGGCTCGGGCGCGCCGCGTCCGCTTCCGCACGGACACGGGACAGGTGGCCGTGACGCGGTACCGGCCCGCCGCGGCGGCGGCCGCGGCGGGCCCACCGCCAGCGGACCCGACCCGGCCATGACCGCCGGGCCCGTACGAGTGCTGATCGTCGACGACTCGGCCCTGGTGCGCCAGATCCTCAGCCGGCTGCTCGCGACCGACCCCGCCATCCACGTCGTCGGCACGGCCCCGGACCCCGTGACGGCCGAGCGCAAGCTCGAGACGCTGGCGCCGGACGTCCTCACGCTCGACGTCGAGATGCCGCGCATGGACGGCCTGGCCTTCCTCGAGCGCCTGATGCGCGTGCGCCCGATGCCCGTGGTGATGGTCTCCGCGCTCACGCAGCGCGGGTGCGAGGCCACCCTGCGCGCGCTCGAGCTGGGCGCCGTCGACGTCGTCCCCAAGCCGCACGTGGACGTCCGCGAGCGGCTGGAGGACGTCGCGGCGGAGCTGGTGGCCAAGGTCAAGGCCGCGGCGCGCGCCCGCCCCCGCCCGCGGCGCGCGGCCGCCGCCGCGCCGCGCCCCCCGGCGTCGGGCATGCCGACGTACCGCGCGAGCGAGGCGGTCGTGGTCATCGGCGCCTCCACCGGCGGGACCGAGGCGCTGCGCGAGATCCTCACCGCGCTGCCGGCCACGGCCCCGGGCATCGTGATCGTGCAGCACATGCCCGAGGGCTTCACCGCGGCCTTCGCCCGGCGGCTCGACGCGCTGGCAGCCGTGCGCGTGGCCGAGGCCGCCGACGGCGACCGCGTGCTGCCCGGCCACGCCCTGGTCGCCCCGGGCAACCGCCACGTGCGCCTGGTGCGCGACGGCGCCGCGGTGCGCGTCGCCCTCGTCGACGGCCCGCCCGTCAACCAGCACCGTCCCTCGGTCGACGTCCTCTTCGCCTCGGCCGCCGCGGCGCTCGGGCCGAACGCCGTGGGCGTGCTCCTCACCGGCATGGGGCGGGACGGCGCCGAGGGCCTGCTGGCCCTGCGCCGCGCCGGCGCGCGCACCATCGCCCAGGACGAGGCGACTTCCGTGGTCTGGGGCATGCCACGCGAGGCGATCGCCCTCGGCGCCGCCGAGCGCGTCCTGCCGCTCGACCACATCCCCGGCGCCATCCTCGCCCTGGCGGCGGCCGGGCGCGCCGCGCGCTGACCCGAGGCTCAGGCGCGCGCGGCGGCGTGATCTCCTTTCACCGCCCCGGCAGCGCCCGCGACCCGGCAGGCTCGAGGGCGCGACCGACTCCGGGTCCCGCGGGGGCGCGGGGCCGACACAGCGAGGGGACGCCATGGGCGCGTTTCGCAACTTGCCGGTTCGCTGGAAGCTCCTGCTCGGGTTCGGCCTCGTCCTGCTCATCGCCGCGGGGCAGAGCGCCTTCGCCTACCGCGCGACGACCCGGAGCCTCGAGACCAGCCGCTGGGTCGAGCACACCTACCGCGTGATCCGCCTCGCCGACGCGGCGCTGGCCGCGCTGGTCAACATGGAGACCGGCTACCGCGGCTTCCTCGTCACCGGGCGCGAAGAGTTCCTCGAGCCCTACCACGCGGGCCGCCGCGCGGTCGCCGAGACGCTGGCCGCGCTCAAGCGCGAGACCGCCGACAACCCGGAGCAGGTCCGCCGATGGGAGCAGCTCGAGGCTCGGGCGGCCGCGTGGCACCAGGCCGTGCTCGAGCCCGGCCTGGCGCTGCGGCGCGCGGTGGCGGCCGGGCGGGCACGTGTCGACGACGTCGTGCGCTTCGAGGCGAGCGGCGAGGGCAAAAAGCACCTGGACGGGCTCCGCGCGCTGGCCGCCGAGGCGGTGGGGGTCGAGCGGGCGCTGCTCGACCGCCGCGCCCGGGAGCAGGAGGCCGCCGCGAACTTCCTCCTGCACCTGCTGGTCTGGGGCACCCTCGCGATGGTCGCGCTCGGGCTCGGCCTCGGCGCGCTCCTGGCCAGCATGGTCGGCCGCCCGCTCGCCGCGGCCGTGCGCGCGCTCGAGGCGCTCGCAGCCGGCGACGTGACGCAACGGCTTCGCGTGGACACGCGGGACGAGGTGGGACGCATGGCGACGGCCCTCAACCAGGCCGTCGAGAGCATGCGGACGGCGCTGCTCGCCGTGCGCGCGGCGGCCGCGGAAGTCGCGGGCGCCGCCGGCCAGCTCTCGGCGGCCTCGGAGGAGCTCGCCTCCGGCTCGCAGGAGCAGGCGTCGAGCCTCGAGCAGACGGCGGCCTCGCTCGAGGAGCTCACCGGCACGGTCAAGCAGACGGCCGACAACGCGCGCGTGGCGAGCCAGGTCGCCGCGGACTCGCGCGAGCAGGCGCAGAAGGGCGGCCAGGTCGTCGCCGCCGCCGTGGGGGCGATGAGCGAGATCAACCAGGCCTCGAAGAAGATCGCCGACATCATCACCACCATCGACGAGATCGCCTTCCAGACGAACCTGCTCGCGCTCAACGCGGCCGTCGAGGCCGCGCGCGCCGGCGAGCAGGGCCGCGGCTTCGCCGTCGTGGCCGGCGAGGTGCGGAACCTCGCCCAGCGCTCGGCGGCCGCGGCCAAGGAGATCAAGGCGCTGATCCAGGACTCGGTGGCCCGCGTCGAGGCGGGCACGGCGCTCGTCACCCAGTCGGGGCAGACGCTCGAGGGGATCGTCACGGGGGCCAAGCGTGTGGCCGACCTGGTGGCCGAGATCGCCGCGGCGTGTCAGGAGCAATCCACCGGGATCGAGCAGGTCAACCGGGCCGTCACCCAGATGGACCAGGTCACGCAGAAGACGGCCGCGCAGACCGAGGAGCTCGCCTCCACGGCCCAGGCCCTGGCGGGCCAGGCTCAGCGTCTGCAGGGCCTCGTGGGCCGCTTCACGCTGGAGGCCGGCGCGGCGCCGAGCCACGAGGCGCCGGCGCCCGCCCCCGCCGCCCCGGCGCCCCCGCGCGCCCCGGCGCGGCGGGCGGCGCCCCGCCCCGCGGCCCGCCCGGTGCTGGCCGGCGTGGGCTCCGGCAACAGCTCGGCCCTGAGCCGCGAGGACGAGACGGAGGAATTCTGAGGCCATGGCCGAGACGGCGACCCGGACCCAGGTGCTCACGTTCACGCTCGACGGCGAGAGCTACGGCGTGGACATCCTCGCCGTGCAGGAAATCAAGGGCGGTGCGGCCATCACCCCGGTGCCGCACGCGCCCCGCCACGTCCGGGGGGTGATGAACCTCCGCGGCGCCATCGTCCCGGTGGTGGACCTCCGCCTCCGGCTCGGCATGGCGCCCGCCGGCGAGGCGCACACGGCGGTGATCGTCGTCGTGCGGGTCGGCGCGCACCCGTGCGGCCTGGCCGTGGACAGCGTCTCCGACGTGCTCGACCTGGCCGCGGAGGCCATCGAGCCGCCGCCCGCGGCGGCGGCGCGGGCCGGCGACGGCGCGGTGCGCGGCATTGCCAAGGCCGACGGCCGCCTGGTCGTCCTCCTGGACGTCGACCGCCTGGTGGGCGACGACGCCGGCGCGGCCTGAGCCGCCCATGCGCATCCTCACCGTCGACGACTCGGCGACGATGCGGCGCATCATCCGGAACGCGCTCAAGGCGATGGGCTACGAGGACGTCCTCGAGGCCGACAACGGCAAGACCGGCCTCGCGATGATCGAGCGCGACGGGGTGGAGTTCGTCATCACCGACTGGTCCATGCCGGTGATGACCGGGCTCGAGCTGGTGCGCGCGATCCGTGCGCAGCCGACCCTCGCGCACCTGCCCATCCTCATGGTCACGGCGCTCGGGCAGAAGGACGACATCGTCCAGGCCATCGCGGCCGGGGTGGACGGCTACATCGTCAAGCCGTTCGACCCCGAGACGCTCCACCAGAAGATCCGGCTGATCCTGACCAGGCAGCGCGCATGAAGCCCGGCCTGCTCGAGGCGATCCCCGGCCCCCGCCGCGCCGCGCTCGTGGTCATGGCGCTCGGCGCCGAGACGGCCGCCGAGGTCCTCCGCCACCTCACGCCGGAGGAGATCGAGGCCCTGACGGTGGAGCTCTCGCGGCCCCACGAACTCGAGCCCGAGACCGTCGACGCGGTGCTGCGCGAGGCCGCCCGGCAGGCCCAGGCGCAGGCCGAGCTGCTCGGCGGCGGCCTCGACTACGTCCGGGACGTCCTCGAGCGCGCGCTCGGCCGCGAACAGACGCGCGACCTCGTGGACCGCCTGCAGCAGTCCTTCCAGCCCCAGCCCTTCGGCGCGCTCCGCAAGGTGAACCCCAAGCATCTGGCCGACTTCCTGGGACGCGAAGACCCGCAGACCATCGCCATGGTGCTCGGCCACCTGGACGCCGACACGGGCGCCCAGGTCCTCAGCCACCTGCCGGAGGCGCTGCGCGGCGACGTGGTACGCCGGCTGGCCACGCTCGAGAGCGTGCCCCAGGAGTTCGTCAAGCAGATCGACCACGTCCTCGAGCGGCGCGCCGCCGGCTTCGCCGCGCGCACGCTCGGGCCGGCGGCGGGCCCGAAGACCGCGGCGGAGCTCCTGAACCGGGTCGACCGCAGCGTGGAAAAGCAGGTCTTCGCCGCGCTCGAGGCGGTCGACGCCAAGCTCGCCGAGGACATCCGGCGCCTGATGTTCACCTTCGACGACCTCGTGCGTCTGGACGACCGGTCCATGCAGCGCCTGCTCAAGGACGTCGACCAGCACGACCTCGCGCTCGCCCTCAAGGCCGCCTCGCCGGAGGTGACGCAGCAGATCTTCCGCAACCTCTCCGAGCGCGCCCAGGCGATGCTCCGCCAGGAGATCGAGTTCCTCGGGCCCGTCCGGCTCCGCGACGTCGAGCGGGCCCAGAGCCAGATCGTCCGGCTCGTGCGCGAGCTCGAGGAGGCCGGCGAGATCGCAGCGGCGGCCAAGGGCGACGGCGAGGTCCTCGTCTAGGCCCCCGGCGCCATGGGCCCCCGCGAGGCGCTCTCCCAGGACCAGGTCGACGCGCTCGTCGCCGCGCTGCGCGCGGGATCGGTGCTCGTCTCGGAGGGCACCGGGCGCGAGGCGCGCGCCGTGCCCTACGACTTCCGGCGGCCGAGCCGGGTCACCAAGGACCAGGCGCGCGGGCTGCAGATCCTGCACGAGGACTTCGCCAAGCTCGCCGCCGTCTCGCTGTCGGGGCTCGCGCGGACCGTGGTGGACCTCGAGCTCGCCGGGCTCGAGCAGACGCCCTTCGGCGAGTACCAGCTCGCCGTGGCGGCGCCGACGTGTCTGGTGACCTTCGCCATGGAGCCGTTCCGGGGCACGGCGGTGCTCGAGGCCGGTCACCCGGCCACCGCCGTGCTCCTCAGACGCCTGCTCGGCAGCGCCGGCTTCGACGCGCCCGCGGCGCCGCGCGACTTCACGGAGATCGAGCGGACGCTCCTGGCTCAGGTCGCCGCCAAGGTCCTTGGCGACCTCCAGCAGGCCTGGCAGCGCGCCGGCGTGGCGGGCTGCCGCACGCTCGGGATCGAGACGAACCCCCAGACGCTCCAGGTGACGTCCCCGACCGAGGTGATGGTCGTCGCGACGTTCCGACTCAAGCTCGGCCCGGTGACCGGCCCGTTCGCGCTGGCCTACCCCTATCCCATGCTCGAGCCGGCGCTGCCGCGCCTCGGGGCCCAGGCGGCGGTCAGCGACGACCGCACGGCGCCCGACCGACGCGCGGCCCTGCTCGGCGAGCTCGCCAGCAACCCGGTGACCGTCCGGGCGGTCCTCGGCGAGACGACGCTGACGGTGCGGGCTCTGCTCGGCCTCGAGCGCGGCGACCTGCTCTGGCTCGACACCGGCCCCGACGATCCGGTGCGGGTGGAGATCGAAGACTGCCCGGCGTTCCTGGGCCGCGCAGGGACGCGGCGTCGGCGGCTCGCGATCGAGCTGCTCCGGGCCGTGGACGAGGGAGGACACCTGCCGTGACCGCATCCCCGAGGCTGCTCGACAGCTCCCGCGAGGCCTTCGACGCTGCGGCCGCCGCGCTCGCCACGCTGACCGGCCGCGAGGTCACGGTGCTCGGGCTGGCGACCGTCGCCCTCGCCGCCGCGCCCCGGAGCCTCCCGGGGCCCTGGGTCGTCCTGGACGCCGGCGGCGGCCCCGTGGCCGCCATGGCGCTGGCCGAGGCGCGCGCGCTCGCCGGCGCCGTGCTCGGCGAGGACGCACCGGAGGGCGCCGACCTCGCGCCCAGCGAACGCGACGCCCTCCGCGAGGGCCTCCAGCAGGCGCTCGCGGCCGCCGCGGCCGTCTCGGGCGGCACGGTGACGCTCGGCGAGCCGCGCGTCGTCCCCGCAAGCGAGCCCTGGCCCCTGCCCGGCCCGGAAGTCGCCATCGCCTCGTTCGCGCTCGGCGGCGCCCGCCCGCTCGAGGTCCGGCTCGCCGTGGTCCCGAGCCCCGGCGCCGGGCGCGGCGCGCCGGCGCCCCGGCCCGCGGCCGACGGCGGGCGCGGCCTCGCCGTGATCCTGGACATCACCATGCCCGTGCGGGTGGAGCTCGGCCGCACCCGCATGCTCATCCGCGACATCCTGGGGCTCCGGCCGGGGGCGATCATCGAGCTCGACAAGCTCGCCGGCGAGGCCGTCGACGTGATGGTCAACGACCGCCGGATCGCGCGCGGCGAGGTGGTCGTCGTCGACGAGCGGTTCGGCGTGCGGCTGACCGAGATCGCGGCCGCGGCCGACCGCCTGGAGAGCCTCCGGTGAGCGCCTCGACGGCGCCGATGGACGAGCTGGCGCGGCTGGTGGCCCATCTCGAGGGGGCCCTCGACCGCCTGCGTCACGCCCTGGCGGGCTTGCGCCCGTCGTCGACGGCGACGCTCCCCGCGGTGTCCGCCACGCTCAACCGCCTCGTCGAGTCCACCGAGCACGCGGCGCTCCGCGTGCTGGACGAGGCCGACGCGCTCGCGGCCGACGCCGCCGCGCTGCGGGACGCGCTCGAGGCCGTCCGCCCCTGGCTGCCGGCCGGTCAACCCGACGCGGAGGCGGCGTGGCACGCGGCGGCGGCGCGGTGCGAGGGCTGGCGCACCCGCGCCCTGCGACTGGCCGCGGCCATGGAGTTCCAGGACCTGATGGCCCAGCAGGTGGATCAGATCCTGGCGGTCCTCGACGGGCTGCGCGCGCGGCTCGGCGCCGCGCTCGAGGCGGTGGGGACCCCGGAGCCCGTCGCCCTCGGACACCCTGCGCCGACGAGCGGGCCGGCGCCACTCGTGCCGCGGGTCCTCAGCCCTGCGCCCGGCGAGGGCGATCGTCAGGCCCTGGCCGACGCCCTGCTGGCCGAGCGCGCCCGCGACGGCGGGCCGCGCCCCGCCCCGCGCGGGCGCAGGGCGCGCGCGGGCGAGCGTGACGCTCCGCGCGCCCGCGACGGGCGGCGCCGGGCCTCGCGGGCGCCCGATGACGCGGAGGCGGGGTGAGCCCCCGAGGGACGCTCCTCGCGCTCCTGGCCGTCGCGACGCTGACGGGCTGTCAGCTCGTGCCGGTCGTCCCCGCAGCGCGCGTCGTCCACGCGCCGGCCGGCGGAGTCACCCTGGTCGTCGTCGCAGGGGAGCCCGCCGCGAACGCTCCCGAGGCCGACCGCCTCGCGGTCGAGGCCGCGCTCGCCCTGCGCGCGCGCGGCTGGTCGGCGCAGGCCGTCGCGGCCTGGCGCGAGGAGCATCCCGAGCGCGCCGCGCTCCTGAGCGTGCGGGTGCTGGCCGGCACGCCCGCGCAGGCCGAACTCGCGGCGCTCGCAGGCGCGGGCGTGACCCGGCTGGTCGTGATCCGACTCGAGCGCCTGGACCCCGCGTGGGGACGGGACGGTCGCCGGGGAATCCTGGCGCTCAGCACCCGGCTCCTGCCCACGGGCGACGCCGCGCCGCCAGCGACCGTCACCGTGCTCGCCGAGGCGGAGGATCCGCCCGGGGCGACGTTCGCGACCCTCCGTCATCGGGCGGTCGAGCGGCTCGCCGACGCGCTGGTCGGGCTGCCGGCGCTATGAGCGACGCGGTCAGCCCGCCACCGCCGGTGACGGCGCCCGCGCCGCGCGACCCCGCCGAGCGGGGGCGCGAGGGGCGCCGGCGCTCCGCCCCGCCCGCGCAGGAGCCGCCGGCCGAGGGCGCGCACGCACCGCCCGCTGCGGACGCGCCCGCCCGCGTCGACGTCGTCGCGTGACGCCGCGATCGCCGCGCACGACCGCGGCTGCCGTTCGCGGTGCCCCGCGGCCGGCCTCCGCGCGGGCCGCATCGCGTCGCGGGCCTGGGGCCTGAGGGATCCGGGGCGGCGCCGGGATCGGGGCTGCCCGGCGACGGGGTCCGGCCGAGCGGGCCCGACCGAACGGAGCCCCTGCTAGGGCGTGGGCAAGAGATCGGCGAGCGCGTCGGCCGCCAAGCGATCGAACTGCTGCTCCTCGTCGTACACGGGATTCACGACGACGAGATCCGCGCCTGCGCGGTGCGCGGCCTCGATCGCCTCGCGGCACCTGCCGGGCGACCCGGCCACCGCCACGTGGGCGCCGAGCGACGGATCCCCGTAAAACTGGCCGAACCACGCCTCCAGGCGCCGCGCCGCCCGGGGCTCGTTGTCATCCACCGCGACGTAGAGGCGCTTGGCGACCGGGAAGGTGGCGGGATCCCGGCCCCGCCGCTCCAGCGCCGCACGGAGGGTTTCCACGGCCCGGCGGAATTCGCTCAGCGACGAGGCGCCCGCTCCGATGAAGCCGTCGCCCAGTGCGGCCGCCCGCTCAATGGCGGCCGGCGCATGCGCGCCGAACCACAGCGGTGGGTGCGGACGTTGCACGGGCTTGGGTTCCATGCGGACCCCCTCGAGGCGCCAGTAGCGGCCCGGCAGCGACGCGTCCGTCTGCGTCCACAGGGCCCGCAGCACGGCAAGCCCTTCGACGAAGCGGTGCACGCGATGGCTGGGCTCGAGGCCGTACGCAGGGTCGTAGCGCGTGCTGCCCCCCAGCCCGACTCCGACGATGAGCCGGCCCCGGCTGAGGTGATCGAGCGTGCTCAGGGCCTTCGCGAGCGGCACCGGCTGGCGGAGCACTGGAAGCAGGACGGCGACGCCGAGGCGTACCCGGCGCGTGCGCCCCGCCGCCCAGTTGAGCACGGCCAGCGGCTCCAGGCTCGGTGTAGGGCCGAGGATCTGCTCCTGCACCCAGACGCTATGGACGCCGAGTTCCTCCGCCCGCGCCAGGATGCGGCCGACCATCTCGACATCGACCCCGCCATCGAGGAACGTTTGCGGCAGGGCGAACCCGAGCACCGGGCGGTGCGCCGTCACGGCTCGGCCGGGCTCCCGGGCAGGAGGTACCGCCCCTCGCGGTCGCGCCGAAGCGCCCAGCGCCGCCGTACCTCGCCCCACGCGCGGAGCACGTCGCGATACGGAACATCCTCCAGCGCCTCGAGGATCTCAAGGAAGAAACGCGGCCCGCCGCGCACGCACTCCTCGATCCGTCGGACGACCGTCGGGAGATCCGTGGTCGCCGTCGCCGGGTCGACCCGCCGCCCGCGGAACGCATACCGCTGGTGCTCGTACTTGCTCGCGGGGATCCCCTCGGGAACGGTCGCATCAATTCCGAGCTTGGCCGTCATCGGCAGGGCGCCCTTCGGGAGCTCCCAGGCACGCGTGCTCGGATCGAGATGCTTGCCGCGCGCCCCGCCGACCACGAGGACGTCCCGATCCGCCTGCACCCGGTACGCCAGCGCCCACTCGAGCTCCTCCTGGTCGTAAATGTCGACGTCGTCGTCGGTCACGACCGCGAGCTTGACGGCGCCCAGCGCGAGCAGCGCCAGCAGCGCGTTCTTTCCCTCGCCCGCGGCCTTCCTGATCGCCGCGACGACGGACGACCAGCCGGCCTTCACCGCCCGCACATCGATGCGGGCGTCTCGGAGCGCCTTCCAGGCCATCGCCTCCAGCGCCGGCCGGCCCAGCCAGACGTTCTCCCAGGGCATGTTCATCGTGTACAGGATCGGATCGCGGCGGTGGGTGATCGCCGTCACGCGGAATACCGGGTTCCACTTGACGTCACCCATGAGCCAGTAGGCGTCGCCGAACGGGCCCTCGTCGTGCGTCCACCCGACGGGGACGATCTCGCCCTCGAGGATGATCTCGGCTTCCGCGGGCACCTCGAGATCAACGGTCAGCGCGCGCACGAGCTCCAGCGGCTCTCCGTGCAGCCCGCCGGCCATGCCGAACTCGTCAACCCCCCGAGGCAAGGGGTACCCTGCGGCCATCATTTCGTTCAGGTGAACGCCAAGCGCCACCGCGATCGGCAGCGGTCGCCCGACGTCGAACGCCTCGCGGGCGAGCGCCCGCAGATCTGAATGCGAGGCGAGGTCGATGCCGGTCTCGCGCGGCGACCGGTACATGAGCCGGTACATGCCGGCGTTCCGGCTCCCGTCGGGGTTGCGGGCGACGACGACCCCCGAGGTCAGATAGGGGCCGCCGTCGCGCGTGTGCAACAGCGGGATCGGGAGCATCGTCAGATCGACCTCGTCGCCCGTGTGGACGACCTCCTGGGCGGGGCTGTCGGCGACGAGTCGCGGCGGGATGGGGTGCTCGAGACCCTCGAGGAGGCGGCGGCCAAGCTCGCGCTCGGCCACGCCGAGCCCGAGCGCGACGCGCCGTCGGGTCTTCAGGAGGCCACCCACGTGCGCCACGTTGTAGCCCGCGACACGAGCCACGAGCACCGCCTGCGGTGACTCCGCCATCAGCGCCGAGATGGCCCGGGGGTCGACAGGCTCCGAGATCCGTCGCAGCTCGCCCGCCTCCTCGAGATCCCGCAACCACGTCCGAAACGTCGCCTTCATCGCCCCGTCCCGCTCGCCGGCTCCAGAAGCAGTCGCTGCTGGAAGCGACCCGCCGACGTCCCGTACTTGCGCACGAACTCCTCCATCTTTCCGTTGACGAGGAGGTAGTCGATCGCCGTATTGAGGAAGCCGAGGAACTCCTGGTCACCGCGGCGGACGGACCACGAGATCGGCAGCCTGTTGAACGGCGCCTCGACGAAGAGGGGCACGACTTCCGGGTGCTCCTGCGCGTAGCGCTGCACCTGCCAGACGTCCTGAACGCCGAGATCCGCGCGCCCCGCCGACACCTCGACAAACGGTGCCGTCAGGTCCGCCGTCGCCAGCGCGACGATCTGCGCCTGCCGGAAGTGGTCCCGGACGAAGCTGTGCCCGGCCGAGCCCTGCACCACCGCCACCTTCGTTCCCGCCCTGTCGGCGTCGAGAACGCTCTTGATGCCCGCGAGCGCGCTGCCCCGCCGAACGACCGCGGCGAACGCCAGGTAGTGGATCGGCTTGGTGAACGCGACGGCCATCGCGCGAGGGATGGTCGCGAACGTGGCGGCGATGCACAGGTCGAACTGGCCGGCCTGCAGGCCGGCGGCGAACGTCGCCCACTTCGTCTCGACGAAGTTCGCCCGCACCCCCATCTGGTCGGCGATGAACCGCGCCGCGTCGACGTAAAAGCCGCTCACGTCGCCCGTCTTCACGTCCTTGTACTGCCCGGGTGGCGACGGGATGTAGCCGATGTTGAGAACCTTCTCCCGGAGGATCCTGTCGAGGGTGCTCGTCGCGCCGGCCACCCCGGTCGGCGGCGCGATCAGCGCGGCCAGGACGACCGCGGCCGCGGCGGCTCGGGTCACGTCGCGTCTGGGCATCGGCCTCCTCCGTCGTGCCTTCGGGGATCCGCGGCGACCTAATGAAGCACCTTGCTGAGGAACGCCGCGGTCCGCGCCTCCTTGGGCGCTCGAAAGATCTGGTCAGGCGGCCCGACCTCGATGACCACGCCCTCGTCCATCATCAGGACCCGGTCAGCCACTTCCCGGGCGAAGCCCATTTCGTGGGTGACCACCAGCATGGTCATCCCCTCGCCGGCCAGCTTCTTCATCACGTCGAGCACCTCGCCGACCAGCTCCGGATCCAGCGCCGACGTCGGCTCGTCGAACAGCATCACCTTCGGCTGCATCGCCAGGGCGCGCGCGATGGCCGCGCGCTGCTGCTGACCGCCGGAGAGTCGGCTGGGGTACGCGTGCAGCTTCTCCTCGAGGCCGACCTTGCGCAGCAACGCCGTGGCGACCTCGACCGCGGCGGCGCGCGATTGCCGTTTGACGACGAGCGGGCCCTCGATGACGTTTTCGAGCACCGTCTTGTGGGGAAAGAGATTGAAGCTCTGGAACACCATCCCGATCTCGGCGCGCACGCGTGCGACGTTCGCCTCGTGATCCCGCACGCGCCGCCCCTTGAGGTCGCGGTAGCCCACGAGCCGGTCTTCGAAGTACACCGCGCCCCGCTCGTACTCCTCCAGGAAGTTCAGGCACTTCAGCAGCGTGCTCTTGCCCGACCCGCTCGGGCCGATGATCACCAGGACCTCGCCGCGCTGCACCTCGAGATCGATGCCACGCAGCACGTGGTGCTGGCCGAACCACTTGTGCAGGTCGACCACGCGAATCATGAGCGGGCCACCCACGCCCGCTCCAGCCACCGCGAGAGATAAATGATCGGGTAGATGATCGCGAAAAAGGCGAGGGCGAGCGTCGTGTAGACCTCCAACGGCCGGAACGTATTCGTGATGAGGTTATTGGACTCGTGGAGTAACTCGTAGACCGCGAGCACGGAGCCCAACGTCGTGAGCTTGACCAGCGTGGCGGTCTCGTTGATGAACGGCGGGATCATGCGCCGCACCGCCTGCGGGAGGATGATCCGCCGCATGGCCTGCCAGTGCCGCATCCCGATCGCCTTGGCCGCGTCCATCTGCCCGCGGTCGATCGACAGGATGCCCGCGCGAAAGATCTCCGCGAAGTACGCGCCGGCATTCATGCCGAGCCCGAGCGTTACCGACACGAAGCTGCCGAGCTGCACGCCCGTGAGGATCGGCAGCGAGTAGTAGATCCAGACCAGCTGCACGAGCGTCGGCGTCGCGCGGAAGAGCTCGACGTAGGTCGTGGCCGGCACGCGCAGCCACGCGCGCCTCGAACTTTTCGCCATGCCGATCAGCAGCCCGAGAACGAGCCCGATCGCGAGCGCTCCGGCTGTCAGCTTCGCGGTTACCAGCGCCCCGCGCAGAAAGACCTCCCGGTACTCCCACACCACGCCGAAGTGCCACGTGTAGCCGACCACGGCTCGCGTCCTCTAGTCGGCGACGACGGGCTCGTACACGAGCTTGAGCTGGAAGCGGCCGGATGGCCCGTACTTCTGCGCGAACTCCCGCAGCTTGCCGTTGATCAGCAGGTAGTCGATGACGGTGTTGACGAAGTTGAGCATCTGCGTGTCGCCCTTCCGGACCGCCCACGCGATCGGCAGGACGTTGAACGGGCTCTCGGCGAACAGGTCGACGACCTCCGGGTGCTTGGCGGCGTACCGCCGGGTCGCCCACGCGTCCTCGATGCCGACATCGGCCCGGCCCGCCGAGACTTCCACGAACGGCGCCGTCAGGTCGGCCGTGGCGAGCACGACGAGTTGGGCGTTCTTGAGATTCTGCTTCGCCCACTCGTGGCCGGCCGCGCCCTGGACGACGGCCACTCTGATGCCGGGCTTGTCGATGTCACGGAGCGACTTGAAGCGGCTGTCGCCCTTCCGGACGATGGCGCTGTAGCCGAGGTAGTGGATCGGCTTGCTGAAGTCCACCGCCAACGCGCGGGGGATCGTCGCGAAGGTCGCTGCGACCGAGAGGTCGAACTGCCCGGACTGGAGCCCAGCCACGAACGTCGCCCACCGCGCCTCGTGGAACACGGGCTTCACGCCCATCTGCTCGCAGACGAAGCGGATCGCGTCGATGTAGAAGCCCGAGAGCTCCCCGGTTCGCGGATCCTTGATGATCCCGGGCGGCGAGGGGATGTAACCGATGTTGAACGTCTTCTCCTTCAGGATCTTGTCGAGGGTGCCCTGCTGCGCGTCGGCCCGCTCGGCAAGCGGTCCCGCCAGCAGGACGAGCGCCGCCAGCAACGCTCCGCACACCTGCCGCCTCGCCCGCCGGACCATGGGGTTCCTCCTTTCATGGCAGCTAACTTCTGAATGCCGCGCCCTGCGCGACTTCGCGCTTCAAGACGCTTTCGAGCGTCGTCCGCACGTGGTTGACCATGGCGAGCCGTGCCTGCTCCCCGTCGCCAGTCCGCAAGGCGGCGACGATCTCCACGTGCTGGCCGATCTCGTACCCCAGCGCGATGAGGCGCATCATCTCGTCGAGCGTGCGCTCGATGAGGCGCACCAGCCGTACGTTTCCGGAGGCCCGGGCGATCGTCAGATGAAACGCCCGGTTGATCTCGAGCAACCGACGCCAGGCCTTCCCTTCTCCGGGACGCCGCGCGGCCTCGGCCTGCGCGCCCCGGCTCTCGGCGATGAGTCCGTCCAGGCGCGCGAGCTCGTCCTCGGTGATCCGACCCGCAGCTAACTGCGCCGCCGCCCCCTCGAGGGCCATGCGCAGCTCGAACAACTCCCGGACGTCGCGCACCGAGACCGGCGTGACCAGGACGCCGCGCCGCGGCACGATCTCGACGAGCCCGTCCTGCTCGAGGAGGGCGAGCGCCTCACGGATCGGCGTCTTGCTCACCCGAAAGCGGGCCGCGAGCTCGCGCTCGACCAGGAGCTGGCCGGGGCGCAGCGCCAGCGTCAGGATGTCCTGGCGCAGCGTGCGATAGACGCGTAGCTTGCGCGACGTCGCCGGACGCTGCTGCCGGCGGCCAGCGGACTCGGCGCCGGTCGGTCTACGCCCAGTCCCGCTCATTGTGGACGCGGACACGCAGGTCGGTAGCGCGCCGGTCCCCCGACCCGATGAGGCCCATGGGACACGCCGAAAGCACGCACAGCACCTCCATGGTGGCCCGCAGCGTCACTGCGTCGCCCGCCCGCGACGGCGAGGGCGCGACGTGCAAGGCGCCGTCGTCGCCAACCCGAACGCTCATGAACAGGTTGACCGGGTCGTACAGCCGTGGGACGCGGATGCCGAGGGCCCCCAACGCGTCGACCGCGTTCGTCGCGCAGCTGCGCCGACCGGGGATGCCCAGGGCCGCGTGGAGCGCTGGATCGCAGCCGGCCAGCAGCAGGTCGTGACAGCCGACGGTATCGCGCGCCAGGACGAACATCGGCCGTCGCCGGTTGGTCACGAACCTCGCGCCTACTCGAGGCACCAGCGCGTTGGCCGTGAGGCGCGTGTGGGGCGGGCTGAGGTACTCGCGGAGATCGTGGCGATTCCACGCGAAGAGCTCACCCACTTGCTGACCTTCGATCACTGTGATCGTCAGGAACTGACCCAGGCCGACGACAAAGGCGCGGCCCTGACCGCCGGGGACGACGAACTCCGTCTCGGGGCGGTGGTCGTAGGCCTGCAGCGCTAGCATGGCGGCTCCGCCGTCACGCTGATGCGCAGGTCGGTGATGCGGAAGCCGTTGACGGGGAGGAGGTCCTGCGGGCACGCTGACAGCGCGCCCACGACGTTCACCAGGGCGCGCAGGACGATCCGGTCGCCCGGCCTGGAGAGGGACTCCGCCAGCACGAGCTCCCCCGACGCCGAGGTGGGGCTGTTCTGGAACAGGTTGAACGGGTCGCGGATCTGGATCGGGTCCACCCCGTAAGGGGCGAGCGCGTCCGCGAGGTTCTCCTGGCAGCTCCGATGCCCGACGACGCCGAAGAACAGCGCATAGCGCGCAGGGTCGCACGCGGGCACCGAGAAATCGTGCACGCCGACCGTATCGGCGATGACCTCGAACATCGGGCGGCGGCGAGAGCTCACGAGCCGGTCGCCGGGCTTGAGCCGCATCGATCGCAGCGCCACGCGCGTGTGCGACGGCGACAACCACTCGTCGTGGTCGTCGGCGTTGAACGCCACGAGGTCGCCGATCTGTCGGCCGGCGACGTCCTCCACGAGGATGAACTCGCCGGCTCGCGCCTCGAAGGCACGGCCTCGGCCCGCGGGGACCAGGATCTCGGCGTCACCACGCGCGCGTCCCACGCTCAGTACTGCAAGGCAGGCCGCACCCGGTTTCGCAGCGGACGGCCCGCCAGGAACCGCGCGGCGTTGGCAAACACGAGGTCGAGCGTGCGCCGGATGTACGCCTCAGCGTCGTCGGACGACACGTGGGGCGTGATGATCAGGTTCGGCGTCGTCCAGAGCGGCGAGTCGGCGGGCAGCGGCTCGGGGTCGAAGACGTCGAGGATGGCGCCGCTCAGCTCTCCACGGCGGAGCTTCTCGGCGAGCGCGTCGTAGTCGACCACTGCCGCGCGGGCCATGTTGATGAGACCCGCCTCGCGCTTCATCAGGTCGAGCTCGGCGCGTCCGATCAGGTGCCGTGTCTCGCCCGTCAGCGGCACCGTGACCAGGACCACGTCCGCCCGCGGGAGGACGCTGGCGAGCGCGTCCGGCCCGAACATCTCGTCGACGGCTCGATGCGGCCGGCCGCTGCGACGTACGCCGAGCACCCGCATGCCCATCTGCCGCGCGCGCCGGGCCGCCGCGCTTCCCATCGCGCCCACGCCGATGACCGCGAGCACCTTGCCGCGCGCCTGGGTGCTGAAAATCCGCTCCCACCGGCGCTCCCGCTGCGCCGTCACGAGGGCCGGCAGGCGGTTGAGGATCATCAGGATCGCCATGACGGCGAACTCGCCGGCCTTGGGCGCATGCACGCCGCTGTTCGTGGTGAGGGCGACCCCCGGCGGCACCCAATCCAGCGGCAACAGATGATCAATACCCGCGCCCGTGACGTGAATCCACCGGAGGCGAGGCGCGCGCGCGGCCAGATCGTGGCGGGGAAAGCGCCAGCCGACGAGGACCTCAGCCGAGCGCACCGCTTCGTCCCACCCGTCGAGGTCCCAACCGATCGTGGTTTCCAGGCGCGCCGCGATGTCGGGGTGGCGCGCCGCCGCCTCACGGTATTGCTCCGCCGAGATTTGGAAGACCGGGGCCATCGTCGAGACGTTCTCGATGTGCACGCGCAGGCGCCGCTCCGGCATCCCTCAGTCGCGTACCTGTACGCGGATCGGCGTCGGCCTGTAGCCGCAGGCCGGGTTGTTGACCTGCGGGCAATTGGAGATCACGGCGAGGACATCCATCTCAGCCACCAGCTCCACATAGTCGCCCGGCCTCGAGCGCCCGTCGGCGATCGTCATGCGACCATCCGGGCCGATCGGCACGTACATGAACCAGTTGACGTTCGCGACGATGTCCCGCAGGCCGAGACCGAATGGCTCCAGTGCGCGAAGGAAGTTGTCGCGACAGTTCGGCGTGCCGCGCACGCCATACCGCACCTCGTTGCTCTCGGCGCTGCAGCAACCGGCAATGGTGTCGTGATACCCGCACGTATCCTCGACGATGGTCAGCAGCTTGCGCCCGTGGCCCGAGTAAAGGCTCATCCCCTTCGTCAGGAAAACGGACCCGGCGATCTTGATCGTGTCGGCGGCGTTGTAGCGTTCCTCGGGGCGCGCCGCGTTGTAGCAGAGGAAGTCGACGGCCTGCTGCCCCTCGAGGTCAACGATGCGCAGGGTCCCCCTTCGGCGGATCACGCGCGCCCAATAGGCGCCAGCCGGCAGCACGACGTCTTCGCCCACGGGCTCAGCCATCGCCCCGGCTCAAGACCCGATCCAGCACCCAGTTATCGATCTGGTGCACCACCTTCTCCCGGTGGCAGAAGCGTCCGCGGCCGTTGATGCGCGAGGCCAGGCCGCGTTGCTGGAGTTCGCAGATCGCGATGTCCTCCTCGAGGGTGATGTCCCAGCGCTTGTAGTAGTTCTTCACGACCTCTTCGAAGTCCGGTCGCCGCGTATAGGCGCGCGGGAAACATGCGCCGTGAACCAGCGTCGTGCGATCCGGCCCGTGTGGGTGCAGTTCGAGATACCAGAGAGTGTCGATGGTCGCTGCGATGTACGTGCACGGGAAGATGAACGGCGAGAGGGTACCGCGCCGCGCGCGCTCGTCGAGCGTCTCGATCGCCGGGAACCCGGTATCGCCTTTCAGAAGCGCCATGCTGACCCCGGGATGTTCCGCGTAGTTCATGGCGTACTGGCCCCGGACAGGAACGTACTCGTACTTGGCGACCTCGGCCGACGCGTACTGGTTGATCGTCTTTCGGTGGACGGTCGCGATGTGATAGGCCTCCTTGGCGTTCTCGGCGAAGATCTTCCAGTTGCACCTGAGGTCGTAGACCTTGCGGCGCACGCACACGAGGTCGGCGGCGACGTGGCCGGCAAGGTTGTCCGGCAGATCGCCCAGGTATTCGCTGAGCGGAGGCGCCGTCTCATCGAAATTCACGAAGAGGAAGCCCGCCCACGTCTCCAGCCGTACGGGCAGTAGCGGGTAGTTCGCCGGATCGAAGCCCCTGGTTCGACCCATTTCGGGGGCGCCCAGGCAACGCCCGTCGAGCCCGAACACCCAGCTGTGGTACGGGCACCTGAACGCCCGACAGTTGCCCTGCCCCTCGACGAGGATCGTGCCCCGGTGGCGGCAGGAGTTGACGAAGGCCCGGAGCTGACCCTCGTGGTCTCGAACGATGATCAGCGGCACCCCCACAAATTCGACCGTGAAGTAGTCGCCTGGGTCGGGGATGTGGTCGGCGCGACCGAGGAAGTTCCAGACCTTCAGGAAGATCCGCTCCACTTCTCGCTCGTAGAACGCCTGCGAGGTGTACGCCCACGGCGGCAGGGTTTCCGCCTCAAGCTCCGGCAGCCGCGTGGTCACGTAGTGCGCCGGGTCGAAGATGTCGAGCGGCATCGTCCGTGCCCTCCTGGCCGGCTCTCTGAGCATCTCAGTGAGATGATTAGCGCATTCCTCGTGGGATGATTAGCTCATCTCTCCGGGCCCGGTCAAGGGGGTTTTCCAGGACCCCATCACCCCGTCGGGAGTGACCGTGAGCCCGCCCGGGCAGGCCGGGCGCATGCGCCACGCCCCCGGGCGCCCGCCCTGCCGGGACGAGCTCAGCGTCGTCGCCGTCTGCCCGGCAGCAGGCCAAGCGGCATGTCGCCCTGCGTCGCCAGTCGAGTTGCGCCGCCGCAGGCTGCTGGAGCGCGCCCTAGGCGGCCCCGTGCTGGCCGTCGTCGCGGGTTGGTGCGCGACCCCGGAGGCCGCGGGCGCGGCGGGATCTCCTCCGGCCCGAGGTCGTGGAGACGGCGCTGTGGAAGGCCTTGGAGCTGCTCCGGCCGGACATCCAGGCGGCCGAGGCGCGCCGCCGGGCCCTCCGTGAGGAGCTGGCGCGCCTGGCGGCCATGCGGCAGGCGCTCACCGACTGGCAGGGTCTGCTTCGCCACGCGGTGCCGGAAGCCCGGCGCGCCCTCAAGGCGCTGCTCGCCGGGCGCGTCGTGTTCAGCCCGCAGGAGGACGCGCAGAGGCGCTACTACGCCTTCGAGGCGCCCGGCACGGTTCGTCGGATTATCGCGGGGTTAGCGCTTCCAAAGGCGGTGGTGACCCCGGCGGGATTCGAACCCGCGATCTCGACCTTGAAAGGGTCGCGTCCTGGGCCTGGCTAGACGACGGGGTCGGCCGACCGAGTATAGCAGGCGGTCGGCGGTGCGAGTCCGCACGGCGCTCGGCCGCGCGTGAACCGCCGCCGCGCGCGGGGCGTGAGTGGATGCGACGCGCGCGCTCGCTGCGCGGGTGACCCGAGGCGACGCGCCCGTCTGCCGCACGCGCGAGCCGAGGCTTGGCGTCCGCCTGCCCCGCGCGCGAGCCCACGCGCTGCGCCCGCGCCGCGCGAGCCGGCGCGACTCACCTGCTCGCCGCACGCGCGAGCCCACGCGCTCTGCCCGCGCGCCGCGCGCGGGTGCGCGCCGAGCCCGCGCGCCGCGCCGGGCGCGCCCTCCGTCACCCTGGGAGACCTCGCGGCACCACCTCCCTCCCGCGAGCCGCCGCCCGCGCGCCGTCACCCGACGGCGCTCAGGGCACCGGGTGCACCGAGGTACGCACCTCCGCGTACTGTCCGGCGGCGTAGCGCCCGGCCTCGGGGACCCACACCTGCACGGGCCCGCGCGGTGACTCCACCGTGAGCTGCCCGGTGGGGCTCACGGCGCGGATGGCGCCGCGCACGGTCGCGTAGTCGCCCGGCTCCGCCATCACGGCCGCGGCGGGGGTGTCCGTCTCCCCAGGAGGCGTGGTCCCCGCCGGCGCGGCCTCGAGCCGCTGGACGCGGATGCGCACACGCACGCGGTCACCGGCCTTGAAGCCGGTCCCGGGCACGGCCGCCCAGAGGGTGAGCAGCCCGCGCTCCGAGTCGATGGTGACGAGCCCGGCCGGGTCCACGCGGCTTACGGTGCCCTGGAGCTCGGTCTCGTCGACGGGACCACGGGCCACCAGCAGGGGCGCCGGTGTCGTGATCTGCTCGATCTCGGCCGGCGGCGCCAGCTCGCCCCGTAGGGTCACCGTCTGCCAGAGCCGCAGCCCGACGAGCTGGTCCGGTGTGACCTTCACGCGAATCGTCTCGCCGCCCCGGCGGAGCGTGACGACGTTGGTGCGCTCGTCCCAGGTCCAGACCTCGCCGGTGAAGGTCTGGCCGGGCGCCGTGGCAGCCGTCCGCCCGGTGGGGCTCGCGCAGCCCGCGACGAGCGGGGCCCCGACGAGCAACGTCGCGAACACGAATCGGACCGTCCGTCGCCTCATGCTCGCTCCTCCTCCCACACGCGGTCACTCCCGACCGGTTGCCAAGGCTACAAGCCGTGTGCCAGAGGATCCGGGCGGCGTCAACGCCACCGGACGCGCGTCCCCGTCGGATCTCGCGGGCGATCCGGCGTCCGGGCTGCGACGGGTCGCCCAGCGCCTGACGTCACCGCGCGAGGCCTGGCGCGCCGTACCCATGCGGCGGCCCCGCACACCGCGCCCGCACGCCCGACGGCGACACCTCGGCCGCCGCGTCGAGGCGACGGCTGGGAAAAATTTTCCCTCAGGGCGACTGGAGCCCGAGCCCCGGGCGGAAACTGCTGACCCGCACCCGGAAGCGCGCGGCGCCCGGCGTGCCCGGCACGCTCACCACGAACGGTGCGCTCCCCCGCTCGGGGATCAGCCCGGCGACGAAGCTCAGGCCCCGGGCCACGACGCGCCCGCCGCCGTCCAGCGCCTCCGCGCTCACGTAGACATCGCGCATCTCGACCGGTGCGTCGTTGTAGACGACGCCCGTGATCCGCACGCGGGTCGGGTCGTGGCGGTCCACGGTATACGCGAGCCGAAACGCCTCCTGGGGCGCGGCCGGCGCCCCCGGGAGCAGCAGCGCGGCCTGGATCAGCGCGACCGCGAGGCCGACGCGCCAACCTCCCCGCGCTCGCGGGCCCATCAGCCGCCCGGCACGCGGCGCGGCGTCCCGAGGCCCGACGCGTGACGCGCCGGACTCACGGCGTCTGCCCGCCGCCCGGCACGCGCGCCTCGCCCGCGTCGCAGCTCGCCTGGAGCGCTTCGCGGTAGAGGTCCTCGGTGAAGCCGCGCACGAGCAGGTCGCCGAGGACCAGCACGGGCACGCGGAGGAACCCGTCCTCGTGGAGCAGGCAGCGGAGCACCTCCGCCTCCGGAAGCGGGCCCGTGCTGGCGTCGAGGCGGACGATCTCGGCGCCCACCTTGGCCACGACCCGCCGGGCCCGTCGCGCCAGGGCGAGCGTCGCGGCTCGGTCGACCGGCGCCTGCTCGACGAGCCGGCTCTCGTAGGGAATGCCCTCCCGCGAGAGGAACTCCCTCGCGCGTGCGCAGGTGGGTCAGCCGTCCTTGTTGTAGAGGATCGCGGGCACGGCGCGACTCATCAGCGCTCACCTCGGCCCCGCGCCGGTCGAGCCTCCACCGTTCGGCGCGGAGCTCACGGTCCAGGACGGTACCACGAGTCGCGGCGCCCCGGGGCGCCGCGCCGTCGCGGGGCGCGCCACCCCGGCCTCTCGGCCGCTCAGGCCCGCGGGCGGACGGTCGCCAGGTCGCGGGGCGAGAGGTGGGGAACCGTCTCGCCGGTCTCGACGAACGTGCGGGTGACGTCGGTGGCGTTGTAGACCCACAGGATCGTCATCGGGCCCGCGCCCACGTTGACGAACCGGTGGTGGACGCCGACCGGGATGTAGGCCGTGTCGTAGGGCCGCAGGCGGTGCTGCTGCCCCGCGATCTCGGCCTCCGCCTCGCCCTCGAGCACGGTCGTCTGCTCGTCGCAGTTGTGGTAGTGGAGCGGGATCCCCGCTCCGGGCGGAAAGCGCGTGATCCCGCTCGTGACGGTCGCGCCGAGCTCCTTGTGCGAGAACAGGAGCGTCTGCACGCCGTTGCCGCGGTCGAAGACGGGAAGCTCGGCGATGCGAAGCAGGCGCGGCGCGGTTGTCATAGCCCCCTCCCCGCTGGTATAGAAGCGCGGAGCCCGGCGGAAATCAACGGGCTCGGAGGCCATGCATGGAGCGCTATCCCGCCGAGCACGTCCGGCGCTTCGTCGCGCGCGCCCTCGAGAAGGTCGGCCTGCCGCCCGCCGACGCCGCCGAGGTGGCGCGGCTCATGGTGCTCGCGGACCTGCGCGGCGCCGACGGCCACGGCACCTTCCGACTTCCCCAGTACGTGCGCCGCATCCGTGCGGGCGGCATCAACGTCCGCCCACGGATCCGCGTCGTGCGCGAAACCGAGGCGATGGCCCTCGTCGACGGGGACAACGGCATGGGCCACCTCGTCATGAGCTTCGCCGCCCGCGTGGCGATGGCCAAGGCGGCGCGTCAGGGCGTGGCGTGGGTGGGCGTGCGCGGCAGCAACCACGCGGGCCCGGCCGCGCTGTACGCGACGATGCCGCTCGAGCGCGACATGATCGGCCTCTACCTGGCCGTCGGCAACGCCAACCACATGGCGCCGTGGGGCGGCGTGGAGCTCCTGCTCTCCACCAACCCGATCGCGGTGGCGATCCCCGCGCTCGAGGAGCCGCCGATCGTGCTCGACATGGCGACGACCGTGGCCGCGTACGGGAAGGTGAAGACGGCGGCCCAGCGCGGGGAGCCGATCCCCGAGGGGTGGATGATCGACCGCCAGGGCCGGCCCTTGACGGACCCGCGGCGGGCCGACGAGGGCTCGCTCCTGCCGATCGGCGGCTACAAGGGGTACGGGCTCGCGCTCGTCTTCGGCATCCTGGCGGGCACGCTCAACGGGGCGCGCTGCGGGCGCGACGTGGTCGACTTCAACCGCGACGACGTCACGCCGACCGACACGGGCCAGGCGCTCGCGGCCCTGCAGATCGAGGCGTTCGGGCCGGTGGAGCCGTTCAAGCGCGCCGTCGACCGCCTCGTGCGCGACCTCCGGGGCTCGGCGCGTCTGCCGGGCGTCGAGCGGATCCACGTCCCCGGCGACCGGAGCCACGCTACCGCGCAGGAGCGCGCCGCCCACGGCATCCCCCTCGCGCCCACGCTCGTGGCCGAGCTCGCGCGCCTGGCCGACGACCTCGGCATCGAGCCCCTCGCGCCGCGCGCCGAGGAGACGCGCCGGTGAGGGCGCAGGGGCGTGCGCGCGCCGGGCGCGGCGGCCCGCTCGCGCTCGCGCTGGCCCTCCTGCTCCTCGGCGCGGCGTGCACCGCGCCGGCCGAGCACCAGTTCCGCGACGCCGAGCGCTGGGCCCGCGTCTTCGACGACCCGGCGCGCGACGCCTGGCAGAAGCCCGACGAGGTCCTCCGCGCGCTCGCCCTGCCGCCCGACGCGCTCGTGGCCGATATCGGCGCGGGCACGGGCTACTTCGCCGTGCGCCTGGCGCGCGCGCTGCCGCGCGGGCACGTCTGGGGCGCCGACGTGGCGCCCGACATGGTGCGCTACCTCGCCGAGCGCGCCCGGCGCGAGGGGCTCACGAACCTGACGGCGCTCGCCGCGGCGCCGGACGACCCGCGCCTGCCCCGCCCGGTCGACCTCGCGCTGGTGGTCAACACCTACCACCACATCGGGGCGCGCCCGGCGTACTTCCGCCGCCTCCGCCCGTGGCTGCGCGCGGGCGGGCGCGTGGCCATCATCGACTTCCAGCCCGACGCCCCGGTCGGCCCGCCGCGCCACGCGCGCGTCCCGGCCGCCGTGGTCAAGGCGGAGATGGGCGAGGCCGGCTACGGCCTCGTCGCCGAGCACGCGTTCCTGCCCTACCAGTACTTCCTGGTCTTCGCCCCGCAGTAGCGGCCCGGGGCTGCGGCGCGCTAGACGCCCTCGACCAGCACCACGTGGCCGCGCGAGGCGCGCTGCCGCAGCGCCTTCGGCTCCCGGTACTCGGGTGAGTCGTACCAACGCCGCGCGGCCTCGAGCGACGGGAATTCGAGGACGACGAGCCGGTGCGGCCGCCAGCTCCCCTCGAGCGTCTCGTGCCGGCCGCCTCGCACCAGATAGCGGCCGCCGTACTGCGCGATCGTGGCCGGCACGCGCTCGCGGTAGGCCTCGAACGCGACCGGGTCCGTGACCTCGATGTCCGCGATGACGTACGCCGCCATGGCCTCCCCCTCCCGCCCGCCTCAGCGCCCGATCCGGCGCCGGAGCTCCTCGACGGTCTGTCGCTGCCGGGCGAGCTCGGCCTCGACCTCCGCCGGCGCCCGCCCGCGACAGCGCTCGAGCGCCGCGAATTCGTCCCAGACCCGGGCGTCGAGCGCGTGCGCCTCGTCGGTGTGGGCGCCGCGCGTGCGCCGGACGTGGTCGCGCGCGCGTCGCGCCCGCTCGAAGGCCCATTGCTCGGCGCGACACGGCCAGTCGACGAGCACGACCGCTCGCGACGGTGCGTACCAGAGGACGACGCCGGCGATCACCGCCGCCCCCGCCGCGCACACGAGGGCTCGCTCGTGGCGCCGGGCCGCGGCCGTGGGGCTCGCGAGCACGAAGTCGAACGCGAGCGCCGCCAGGGCGAACGCACCCAGGGCCGCGAGCTGCGTGTGCGTCAGGGCGAGCCCGCCGGCCGCGAGCGGCGGCGCGAGCCCGAGCAGCCAGAGCGCGACCGCGAGGTCGCGGGCGAGCCACCGCCCGAGCGCGGCCCGTGGGCCGGAGTCGGCGAGCCGCCGGCGCACCGCGCGGGCCGCGAGCGCGAGCGCCGGGCCGGCCACCAGGAGCCACCCGAGGCCGAGCGCGACGGCCGGGCTCACGGGGGCGTGGGCGCGCGCGGGACGATCAGCGCACGCGCCCTGCGGGACGCGTGCCGGTGCCGAGCGCCCACACGTCGCGCTCCACGGCCACCTGCCGCGCCGCGCCGTCCTCCTGCCACGAGAACCGGTAGCGGAGACGCCGCAGCCGCGCGTCGAAGGGCGTGACCACGCGCAGGGCGCCCTCGTGGCCGGGGCCGAGCGTTCCCGGGCGCACGGGGGCGTCTTCGACGCTCAGGAGGTCGCCGAAGAAGTCGAGGAACTCCACCGAGACCTGCACGGCGACGAGCGGGCGCGACGCCGTGCTGGCGACGACCGCGTCGACCACGAGCAGCGGCCCCGAGCGGTAGACGCGGTCGCGGGCGATCTCGACCGGCGGCCGGGGCGCGCCCGGCGGTGGCGCCCCGGGCTCCGCGGCCGGGGGTGACGCCGGCGACGCCGGAGCCTCCGGGACGTCGGGGCGCGCGGACGCGGCCTCGACCGCGCCGACGAGGGCCGCGGCCAGCGCGAGGCCCTGGAGGATGCTCGAGGCCCGTGGCGTCACCGCGCGGATCCTCCTGACGGTCGGGGTCGCCCACTCGATGATAGCCCCGCGCGCGGCGTGCCGAGCCGGCGCGGCCCCGCGCGGCGCGCCGGCGCGGCCCCGCGCGGCGCGCCCGGCCCGCGCGGCGCGCCGGCGGGGCCCCGCGTGCGCCCGACGCCCGGCGCGTCAGCGGCCGGCGCGGTCGGGCTTGCGGAAGAGGAACTCGCGCGCGCCGGACTTCAGGAGCACCGAGTCCACCACGCGCAGGCGCTCGAAGAGCCGCGCGATGTCCCGGTTCTGGAGGCCGGGACGGCGGGGGCAGGCGCCGGCGTAGAAGCGCGCGGAGAGGTGTTGCGCGTCCTCGATCACGTAGCGGGTGTACGTGTCGCGCGGGCCCGGGGCGCCAAAGAACGCCAGCAGGACGCCCCCGGCCCGGAGCAGGCGCGTGAGCTCGTCGGCGAGCACCGTCGCGGCCGGCGCGTCGAGGTAGTCGAAGACGTCCCACGCGAGGACGGCGTCGACGCTCCCGTCGGGGAGCGGAAAGCGCTGGCGGAGGATGGCGGGCAGCCGGTCGAGCGTGCCCTCGCGCGCGTGCTGGTCGAGGTCCGCATAGAGGTCCTCGACGTGCACCTTGCAGCCGACGCGCTCGCCGAGGAAGGCGATGTTGGCGCCGATGACGGGCCCGAGGTCGACGAACTCGGCCGCGGGACGCGCGCACACGAGCGCGAGGAAGCGCTCGAGGCCCCGGCTCTGGAAGCGCGTGGTGGGGGCGGGGTCGGGCCCCGGCGCGGCCGGGCCGGACCGGGTCGGCCCCGGAGGCCGGTGACCGAACAGCGGGATCAGGCCCGCGAGTCGCCGGCCGGACGGACCCGTCACACGCCCGCGAGCTGGCCAGGCACCGACGCCGCCGGCGCGGCGGCGGGCTTCGCCTCGGGCCGCGCGGCCCGCTCGGGCGCCGCCTCCTTGCGCTGCATGTCGATGCTGCCGCGGAAGTGGGAGCCGTCGGCGATGGCGACGCGCGGCGCGACGATGTCGCCTTCCACCGCGCCGTTCTCCCGGATGTCGACCTTCTCGGTGGCGGTCAGGTTGCCGGTGACCTGGCCCAGCACCACGATGGCTTTCGCGGTGATCTGTGCCTTGACCCGTCCGTGGGGGCCGACCGTGAGCACGTGGTCGCGGAGCTCGATCTTGCCCTCGACCTGGCCCTCGACCGTGAGGTCCTCGCTCCCGCTCAGCTCGCCCTTGATGACGATGCTCTTGCCGATGCTGGCGCGTTCGTCTCTCATGGGCTCGTGCTCCCCCCGTCGCTCGAGATCCCCGGGCACGCTCGTCGTCCGCGGGGAGGCCGGCGGGGGACCGCTCGCCGTCCCGCTCGGCCGTGCCGCTTCCTCTCGCTTCCACATCATGGCTGTGGACCTCCGCGCCTGCTCCGGACTCGCCCAGCGTGGTGTGAGGTTCGAGGTTCGGCGAGTATAGCAAGGCCGCCCCGCGCGCGAGCAAGCCTCGGGAGCCGCCCCCGCTCCGATCGCCCCGGCCCGGCCCCCGCCCGAGGACGCGGCCCGGGCGTGTCGCCCCAGCCCGATGGGGTGCAGCCCGGCCGCGCCCGGACATCTTGCGCTCGACGCCGCTCGCGCCCCCGTGACCGAGGCGCCGGGGTTCACGGCGCGCGGGCGACGGCGGTCGGTGGGTGCGCGGGCGACGGCGGCGCGCGGCGATCGCGCAGCGCGCGGGCGGACGCGCGGCGGCGGTCGCGCGGCGCGGCGGTCGCGCGCCGCCCCGCAGGCGCGATGGCTTGACGGCCCCCGACCCCGCCGGTAGCCTGACTCAGCAGTTCCTCGCTCGCGCTCGCGGTCCGTGCTCACGCTCTTCCCGCCGAGCCCGCGCGGCTGCCTCCCTGCGCGCGGGCGGCGCGGGCGGGCGCCGCCCAGGGCCGCGAGCGCCCGGGCAGACCTCCGAGCCCGGCGAGCGCGCGAGGCCAGGAGGGAGCACGGCCATGGCGTTGATCGACAGGCTCCAGCGCGTCTCCGACACGATCTGGGAGATCCCTCCGACCGCCAAGGCCGGCATGCGGGTGCCGGCGCGCATCTTCGCCACCGAGCGGCTCGTGCGCGAGATGGACCAGGCGGTCTACGAGCAGATCACGAACGTCGCCACGCTGCCCGGCATCACCGGCTACGCCTTCTGCATGCCCGACGGCCACTCGGGCTACGGGTTCCCGATCGGCGGCGTCGCCGCCATGGACGTCGAGCAGGGCGGCGTCATCTCGCCGGGCGGCATCGGCTTCGACATCAACTGCGGCATGCGGCTCGTGGTCACCGGCCTCACCTACGAGGAGGTCAAGCCGCACCTGCGCCGCCTCGTGGACCGGCTGTTCGAGCGCATCCCCGCGGGCGTCGGCAGCACCGGCTTCCTCAAGCTGAGCCGCCAGGAGTTCCGGCGCGTGGTCGAGGAGGGCGCGCGCTGGTGCGTCGAGCACGGCTACGGCTGGCCGGAGGACCTCGAGCTCACCGAGGAGGGCGGCTGCATCGCCGGCGCCGACGCCGGCAAGATCAGCGAGCGCGCGGTCGATCGCGGCTTCAACCAGATCGGCACCCTGGGCTCGGGCAACCACTACCTCGAGGTCCAGGTCGCTCGGCCGGAGAACGTCTTCGACGCGAAGCTGGCCGCGGCCTTCGGCATCACCCTGCCCGACCAGGTCGTCGTGATGTTCCACTGCGGCAGCCGCGGCTTCGGGCACCAGGTGGCGACCGACTACCTCCAGACGTTCCTGCGCGTCATGGAGAGCAAGTACGGCATCCGGATCCTCGACCGGGAGCTCGCCTGCGCGCCCTTCGACTCGCCCGAGGGGCGCGACTACTTCGCGGCCATGAAGTGCGGGATCAACATGTCCTACGCCAACCGGCAGGTGATCCTGCACCGGATCCGCGAGGTCTTCCAGGAGGTCTTCGGCCGCCCGGCCGAGGCGCTCGGGTTGCGCATGGTCTACGACGTCGCCCACAACACCGCCAAGCTCGAGACGCACCTGGTCGACGGCCGGCCGCGACGGCTCCTGGTGCACCGCAAAGGCGCCACGCGCGCCTTCGGCCCGGGCATGGACGGCCTGCCCGCGCGCTACCGGGAGACCGGCCAGCCGGTCATCATCGGCGGCAGCATGGAGACCGGCTCGTACCTGCTCGTGGGCGTGCCCCAGGGCGCGCAGGCTTTCTACACCACCGCCCACGGCAGCGGCCGCACGATGAGCCGCACGCAGGCGCGGCGGCAGTGGCGCGGCGAGAAGCTCCAGAAGGAGCTCGAGGCGCGCGGCATCTACGTGCGCACGGCGTCCTGGTCCGGGCTGGCCGAGGAGGCGGGCGCCGCCTACAAGAACATCGACGACGTGGTCGAGGCCACGGAGCTCGCCGGGCTGAGCCGGCGCGTCGTGCGCTTCGTCCCGATTGGCAACATCAAGGGCTGAGCCCGCGCCCGCGCCGCGGCTCGATCGCCACGGACCCGACGCCCCGCGCACGCCGATGGCCCCGCGCACGCCGCTGACCCTGATCACCGGCCCCCTCGGCGCCGGCAAGACGACGCTCCTGCGCCACGTGCTCGAGGTGGTGCCGCGCCGCCTCGCGGTGGTCATGAACGAGTTCGGCGAGATCGCCATCGACAGCCGGGTGATCGAGGGCAAGCACGTGCGCCTGGCCGAGCTGGCGGGCGGGTGCGTCTGCTGCACGCTGATCGGGGAGTTCGCAGCGGCCGTCACCGAGCTCCTGGACACGGCCGACCCCGAGCTGATCGTCGTGGAGACCACGGGGCTCGCCGAGCCCGAGGCGCTCGTGTTCGACGTCGCCGAGCGCCTGGAGCGGGTGCGGCTGGACGGCGTCGTGGCCGTGGCCGACGCCGACATGCTGGCGCGCTTTCCCGAGCTCGGGCACACGACGCGCCTGCAGCTCGAGGCCGCCGACCTGATCGTCCTGAACAAGCGGGACCTCGTGAGCCCGGAGACGCTCGGCGCGGTGACCGCGCGGCTCGAGGCCCTCAATCCGCACGCGCCGGTGGTCGCCACCGAGCGGAGCCGCGTGGACCCCGAGCTCCTCTTCGGCCTGGACCGGCGGCGCCCGCCGGCGCCGCCGCACGCCGTCCACGCGCCGGAGTTCGAGGCGTGGAGCCACGCGCCCGGCGGCCCGCTCGACCGCGCCTGCTTCACCGCGCTGGCCGACCGCCTCGAGGCCCACGGCGTCTACCGCGCCAAGGGCTTCGTGCGCTTCCCCGAGGGCAGCGCGCTGTTCAACTACGTCCGCGGCCGGTGGGACCTCGAGCCCTTCCCGGACCAGGACACGGTGTTGGTCTTCATCGGCCGCCAGGGCCGGCTCGACCGCACAGGGCTCGCCGCCGCCCTGGAGGCCTGTCGCCGGCCCTGACCGGCCCCGGGGCGACGGTGCCGTACGAGTTCCTGCCCGACCTCGCCACGGCCGACATCGCCTTCCGGGCGTGGGGCCGAACCCTCGAGGAGACCTTCCAGGCCGCGGCCGACGCCACGCTCAACGTCATGGTGGAGGACCTGGAGAGCGTCGAGCCCCGCGACGAGCGCGCGATCGGGCTCGAGCGCGAGAGCGCGGAGATGCTGCTCTTCGACTTCCTCCAGGAGCTGATCTACTACAAGGACGCCGAGGCGCTCCTGCTCCGGGTGCCCGAGCTCGAGATCAGGCAGCCGGCGAGCCGATGCGTCCTTCGCGCGCGCGCCCGGGGCGAGCGGATCGACCCGGCGCGGCACCGGCTCCGGGTCGACGTCAAGGCGGTGACCCTGCACGAGTTCCGGCTCGAGCCGGTCGAGGGCGGCTGGCAGGCCCAGGTCATCCTGGACATCTGAGCGCCGCGGCTGGAACCGCCGCGGCGGTCAGGGCCACCGGGCTGCGGTCAGCCGAAGGGGCCGGCTCCGGGACGCATACCCCGGGTGAGCGGCCGGGCCGCCTCACCCGGGGAGCCGGTCCCGACCCCGGGGAGCCGGTCCTGAATAGTCGGGCCACGCGCCCCGTCCGAGTTGACGGATGATCGACCGGCATTCATATAAATAGAGGTCGCAGGCCACACCACCCTGCAGTGAGTTCTTCCTCCGCGATGCCGTTCGAACCCTACGACCTCGACTTCGAGCGCGAACTCGGGCTCGAGCGAGAGCTGCTGACCGGCCCCCGGGGGCTGGCGCCGGACGTCCAGGCCCTCACGCCCGAGCCGGCGACCCTCGAGGAGGGGGAGGCCGCCGAGGAGCGCGAAGCGGCCCGGGCCGACGACGCCGTGCGGACGTACCTCCGGGAGATCGGGAAGGTGCGCCTGCTCACCGCCGCCCAGGAGGTGGAGCTCGGCCGTCGCATCGAGGCCGGCCATGCCGAGCTCGTCCGCGCGCTCGCCGCGATCCCGATGGCGACGCGCGCGCTCGTCGAGCTGGGCGCCCGGGTCCAGCGCGGCGAACTCGACCCGGACGACCTCTTCCTCGACCCCGGCGGCGTCGAGATCGGCCCGCGCACGCTCCGTCGCCTGCTCCGCTCGCTCGAGCGCCTGGGCGAGCTCGGGGCGCGGGCGGACCAGCTCCGCCGCCGGCTCCGGAGCCGGCGGTACACCGGCGCCACGCGCGACCGCTACGCCCGCGAGCTCACAGCCCTCCAGGAGACGATGCGGGGCCTGCTGGCCGAGCTGCCGCTGCGGCCGGCCCGGATCGAGGAACTCGCCACGCGCGTGCGCGAGGCCGGCGCCGAGTTCGAGCGACTCACCGAGGAGGCCCGCCGCACAGGTCGCGTGCCCGAGGGGCTCGCGCGCCTCCGGAGCGAGATCGGCCTACCGCTGGCCGAGCTCCGCCCCCTGCTCGGGGCCCTGGCCGAGGGCGAGGCGCGGGTCCGGCAGGCCAAGCGCGAGCTGACCGAGGCCAACCTCCGCCTGGTCGTGTCGGTGGCCAAGCGCTACCTCGGACGCGGCCTGTCGCTCCTGGACCTGATCCAGGAGGGCAACCTCGGGCTGATGCGCGCGGTCGAGCGCTTCCAGTACCGCCGGGGCTTCAAGTTCTCGACCTACGCGACGTGGTGGATTCGCCAGGCCATCACGCGGGCGCTCGCCGACCGCGCCCGGACCATCCGCATCCCCGTGCACATGGTCGAGACGCTCAACCGGGTGTCGAAGATCGCGCGGCGGATGACGGTGAGGCTCGGGCGCGAGCCGACGCCCGAGGAACTCGCCCGCGAGGCCGACCTCCCCGTGGAGAAGGTGAAGCTCGTCCTCGAGGCGGGCCGCCAGCCGCTGTCGCTCGAGACGCCGCTCGCCGAGGACCTCCAGCTCGGCGAGGTGATCGCGGACACGTCGATGGCGGCGCCGGGCGAGGAGGTCGCGGCCGAGGACCTGGCCGCGCGCGTGCGCGCGGCCGTGGACACGCTCGAGCCGCGCGAGCGCGAGGTGCTGCGGCTGCGCTTCGGGCTCGACGACCAGGAGCCGCAGACGCTCGAGACCATCGGCGCCCGCTTCGGCCTCACGCGCGAGCGCATCCGGCAGATCGAGCGTCAGGCCCTCGAGAAGCTGCGGCGCGGGGCGCAGGCCCGCGAGCTCGGCGTCCTGCTCGGGTCCTGAGGTCCGCCGGGGCCCGCGCGGGCGCACCGGCCCCGGCTGCGACGCCCCCGCGCGCCGGGCGCCCGCCCTCCGACGAGGCCCCGGGCGCGGGGCGCCGGGCACCCGCCCTGCGGCGACGCCCACACGCGTGTCGACGCGCGGCGACATCCTGGCGCCGGGCCAATGCAGGCGGCCCGCGGGGCCGAGGGGCGCCCCCGGCGGGGCCCGGCCCCGCGGCCGAACGCCGCACGCTCAGCGCCGCACGGCGCGATGGCGTTGCGCCATTGCATTGCATTGAGGGCGGTGAGGGCGCAGGGCGGGTGGCGACCGGAGTCGCCCGAAACGCGCGAAATTCCCTCCGGGGGCGAGAGCGGGCGTATACTCGCTCCTGTAGGTCGACCAATTCATCCACGAAGGAGTCGCCAATGCCCTCTGTCGCGCGAACGCGTCGCTCGACCGGCGGTAGCACGGCCCATTTCGTACGCGGGCTCGACCGCCTGCTGCGAGGGCTCGGGTATCGCGTCGTCCCGCTCGCCACGGACGGTCAGGCCTCCAGCGGCGCAACCCGTGGCCCGCAGCGGCCCCTCGTGTGTCCGCGCTGCGGCCGTCGCTTCCGCTTCCCGATGAACCTCGGGCGCCATCTCTCCGCCAGCCACGGGCGCCGGACGAAGAAGAGCGCCTGACGCGCGCCCCGCGCGGCTCGCCGCGCTGGCGCGCTACCTGTGATCGGTCGCGGGCGCGGTACGCCCGCGACCGATCACCCGCCTGAGCCCGGGCACAACACCTTCGGGCAGAAGCATGATCGTCGCCACGAGGGCTGCGCCGTACAGGATCAGGCGGGCTGCTGGCGCCGCGCGGAGCAGTTCGGGGACGAGCGTGATGGCCAGCGCCCCGACCAGGGGCCCCATTACTGTCCCACGACCTCCCAGGACGACCATCAGCACGGTCTCCGTCGTCGTTCGGAGGCTGGCGACGTACGGGTCGATGTACTCGAGGTAGTGCGCGAGCAACGCGCCACTCAACGCCATGAGGACGGCCGCGATGGTGAACCCCGCGACCTTGAACTGGTAGACCGGAAGCCCGAGGGCGGCCGCCTTCTTCTCGTTCTCGCGGATCGCTGTGAAGTAAAGCCCGAGGTCCGAGCGTGCCACGAGCGCGACCAGCGCCGTGGCGCCCGCGGATGCCCCGACCACGAGGTAGTAGTACGCCTCGGAGCTCGTCGCGACCGCTGGGCGTGGAATCCCCGGCAACCCGAGGGGACCACGCGTCACGTCCTCGAGATTCAGGGCGAGCAGGGCGACGACTTCCCCGACGGCGAGCGTAGCGAGGGCGAAGAAGAACCCGCGCATTCGCAGGAAGGCCAGCGCCACGACGACGGCGACGACCGCGGCCATCGCAAGCGCAGCGCTGATCGACACCGGGACGGGCCAGCCAGCCAGGCTCAATACCGCCGACGCATAGGCGCCCAGCCCGACGAAGGCCCCGGGGGCCAGGTTCAGCACACCGAGGTAGCCGTTGGTCACGTTCAGGCCGAGCGCGGCAATCCCGGCGATGCCGCTCAGGGTCATGAGGTGCAACGCGTAGGCACCGAGCCCGAAGTGCGGCAGCCCAAGGAGCGCGGCCGCGAGCACCGCGACGGCGGCTGCGCGCCAGCCCCGGGCGGTGCCCGTCATGGTTGCCCCAGCCGGACCCGCGACGGCGGTCGGGATCACGGAGCGTCGCCCACCGGGCGCCCGAAGAGCCCCTGGGGACGGAGCATCAGCACGCCGAGAAACACGAGCATCACGACGAGGCGCTGGAAGCGTGGGTTCACGAGCCCGCCCGCCACGGCCTCCGTGACCCCAATCACCAGGCTGGCAACGAGGGCACCCGGAATGTGGCCCGGGCCTCCGAGGATCACGATGATGAAGGCCACGACGATCAGGCTCGATCCCATGGCGAAGTTCGTCGAGTAGAGCGTCCCGAGGAGGATGCCGCCCAGGGCGGCGAGCCCGCTGCCCACGGCGAAGGCCAGCCCCAGCACGCGCTCCGTCTCCACACCCACGAGCGCGGCGGTCTCGCGGCTCTGGGCGGTGGCTCGCACGGCGGTACCGAGCCGCGTGCGGTGGAGAAACACCCAGAGCGTGGCGAACACCGCGGCTGCCACGGCCACCGTCACCGCGCTCTGGGTCGGCAAGAACGCGCTGCCCACGGGCAGCACACCCGGGAACGGGGGCGGCGAAAAATAATACGGCTGCGCGCCCCAGGCAGCCTGGGCGCCGTTTTCCAGCACGAGCCCCAGCCCGAGCGTGGCCAGCAGGGTATCGGCCTGAAAGGACTTCGAGCGCAACAAGGGGCGGATGATGCCGCGATCAATTAGCAGGCTCAGGGCGCCGAACATCGCCGGCGCCACGAGCAGCACCGCGAGATAAGGCACACCGCGCTGGTAGAGTGCGAGGCCGAGGAACGCCCCGAGCATGAGGAACTGCGCGTGGGCGAAGTTGATGATACGCAACAACCCGAAGACGATCGTCAGTCCGACGGCGACCAGCGCGTAGATCGCGCCGAGGGCGACCCCGGTGAGGGCGAGTTGAATGACGAGGTCGGGGCTCACCGGGCAGGGTTGATGATGACGACGTCGCGGCGCGCTGCGTCGAATCGGGTCAGGAACAGTTCGAACTGAGCCTGCCCGCTCTCGTCGAACTTCACAGTGCCCCGCGAATAGACTAGTCCGGTGAACATGTGCTCGCGGAGGGCTTTGCGGAACGCTTCCCGGTCGAGCGAGCCGGCGAGTTCGAATGCCCGAGCCGTGATGAAGGGGAGATCGTAGGCCGGCGGCCCGTTGAAGCCGGGAATCCCCCCGAATCGGGCCCGGTACTTGTCGACGTACCGCCGCACCGCGGGCCTGTCCTCGGTCGGAACCCACGCTGAGGTCGTTACCATGCCGTCCATCAGCTCCCAGCCGGCCTTCTCGGCCACTTCGGGCGTCCACGTCGGCGGCCCGATCAGGGGGATCTTCAGCGCGAGCTGACGATACTGTCGGAGAAAGGCCACTTGCTCATCGATCGCCTGGGACGCGACGTAGATCGCGTCGGGTGCCAGGCCGCGGATCTGGATCAGGTACGGGGTAAATTCCTGGGTCCCCTTGTCGAACTTCAGGTGCCGGAGGACCGTCAGCCCCTCCGGCTCGGCGGCCCTGAGAAACCCGCGAGTGATATCGGCGCCCCAGTCGGTGTTCTGGGCGAGAAGGACGACCCGGGTCAAGCCGCGGCTCTTCAAGTAGCGCACCTCGTTATGCCCGCGCCAGTCGGCGTCCTCCTTGGTCTTGAAGAGGTAGGGATTACCGCGGGGCCCAACGAAGCGTGGCGTGCCGCTCGTCGAGTTGAGGACCACGTGCCCGGATTCCAGAAGAATGTCTCGCACCGCCACGGCAACGCTGCTGCACATCGGCGCCCAGATCACGTGAATCGGCCGCACCTTGGCCAAGGCCGCTCGCACTGCGCTCACGCCCACGCGCGGGTTGCACTCGTCGTCGAACCAGTGAGCCTCGAACACGTGCTTCTGCCCGCGCACCACCACGCCCCGCGCGTTGACCTCCTCCAACGCCATCTGGAGCGAGTGCTTGGAGGCCTCCATGATTGGCATTACGGTCCCCGACAGCGGGGTCACGATCACGACGCTGATCTTCGGTGCCGGTTCCTGCGCCGCCGCCGCTGCCAGCGCGGCGGCCTCGAGTGCTGTGAGCAGCGCGAGACTCGCGATCGTCCGGACCCATGCGTACCTCATCGAGCTCCTCCACCTCGAGTGCCCCACCGCGCGTGGTAGCGTGCTCGCATCATCCACCAAGGAACAGCTCCTGCACTCGGCGCTCCTGGAGCGCCGCGCCCGCCGCGCCGCGATAGACGATTCGCCCGAGGCGGAGCACGAAGACGTCGTCGCTGACGCGGAGTGCCTTGTCGACGTTCTGCTCGACCATGAGTACGGTGACCCCGCTGGCGTTGATCTCCCGCACGCGTCCAAGAAGTTCGTCGACCAGACCCGGCGCGAGCCCGATCGACGGCTCGTCGAGGAGGAGTACTCGAGGACGCAGCAGCAGCGCCCGACACAGTTCGAGGGTGCGTCGCTCGCCACCGCTCAAGGCGCCAGCCGGCTGCCGTCGTCGCTCCGCCAGACGCGGGAAGCGGGCGTACGCCTCGTCCAGTCGGGCGCGGACTTCGCGTCGAGGCAGCGTGTAAAGGCCCATCTGCAGGTTCTCGTGGACGGTGAGTCCCGGGAAGACGCTCGGTCGCTGCGGCACGTAGGCGACGCCTGCGCGCAGCACGCGCTGCGGCCGCGGGGGTAGCGGTGCGCCGTCCAGAAGGACGTCGCCGCGGCGCGGGGCCAGGAACCCGGCGATGACGCGCATTACGGTGCTCTTGCCCGAGCCGTTCGGGCCGACCAGGCAGCCGATCGAGCCTGGGCGCACCTCGAGGTCGACGCCTTGCAGGACCGCGAACGCCCCGTACCCGGCCTCCACGCTTCGCAGCACGATGCTCATGGGACGGCGGCCTGCCCGAGGTACGCCCGCGCGACCGCCTCGTTCGCCTGGATCTCGGCCGGAGCGCCGACCGCGAGCACCCGACCCGCGTCGAGGACGACGACACGGCTGCAGAGAGCGAACACGACGCTGACCTCGTGCTCGACCACGACGAGCGCCGTGCCTGCGGCATGGAGGCAACCGAGCGCGGCGACGATACGCGCGCGCATCCCGGGATTGACGCCCGCCGTGGGCTCGTCGAGGAGGAGGAGCCTCGGGTCGGACATCATGCCCATGGCGAGCTCGAGCAGCCGCTGCTGCCCGAACGAGAGCGCGCCGGCGGGCCGCAGGGCATGCTCCTGGAGTCCCACGAGCTCGAGCAGCGCCCCTGCGCGCTCCAGACACCAGGCCGGCCACGCGACTCGCGGGCGCAGCAGGCTCGCGAGCGAGTCGCGGGCATGTGCGCGGGCCACCATCAGGTTGTCGAGGACGGTGAGGCGTGGGAAGACCTCCACGGTCTGGAACACCCGGATCACCCCCGCCTGCGCGCTCGCTCTCGGACCTCGCCCCGTGACGTCGACGCCGCAAACGCGCACTCGGCCGGCGTTCGGGCGCAGCGTGCCGGTGACGACGCTGAGGAGCGTGGTCTTCCCGGAGCCGTTGGGCCCGATCAACCCCACGCATTCACCCGGCGCCACCTGGAAGTCGACGCGATCGAGCGCGCAAACGCCCCCGAAGACTACCGTGATGCCCCGGGCGTCGAGGACGGATCCTGCGGCGACTCCGGTCGTCACGTGTCCCACCGCGAGACCGCGAGTGCGTCGACGCCGTCCAGCGTGGCGCTCGCAGCCACGAGCGCCCCTGCTAACGTTGCGCGGCCGCGACGCGCTCGGGTGGGCCCGGCGCCAGGGCCGCCGAGCCGATCGCCGCGGTCGAACCCGTCCTGGTCCGGGCCCGCGACGGGTTCGCCCACGTGGAGGGCGTCCGCGGAGGCGCGCATCGGCTCGGGGAACCCGGCGGCGGCTGTGCTGCCGCGACGTCGCCCCCGTACCGCGCGCCCGTCCCACGCGGCCCCATGCATGCGCTGCTCTCCCCTTGCGCCCTCACGAGGAATCGGGCCGCTCGGCCGGACCACGCGGTGCGAACGTGCGGTACAGCACCTCGCGAACCCGGTCGGGCTCGAGGCCGTGGGCCGCCACGAGATCGCGGACCTCGTCGAACACCGCGTCCGGATCGCCGGAGAGCTTGAACCGCTTGTAGAGATCCGGATGGTCGATTCCCATCGCCTCGGCGAGCAGGCTGATCCAATTCACGACGGCGAAGGGATAGCGGGCCTCTTCCCCGCAGAGCTCCCGGTGACACGAGTGGTAGATCGTCGCGAGGATCTCGGCGCCCGCCGCGGCCGCCGACTGGAGGACCGCGCTGACCTGTCGCTGCCACGTCTCGCGACCGATTCGCGCGATCACGTTCGAGCTACAGTGCCGGCCGAGCGCCGCCAGCGTCGGGATCTCGACGTACCGGAGCCCCGGGATGGCCTGAAGGATCGTCCGCGTGGCGTCTCCGTCGAGATCCTGCTGCGGGTGACCAGTGTGAGCGTGCAACGCGACGGTGCGCTCGACCCTACGCGCCCACCGCACTCGGTCGAGGTGACGAGCGATGAACGCGGTGATGTGCTCGTACGAAAACGGCACGGCGTGGTCGCGGGTGACGACCTCGTCGTAGTGCTCGTTGCAAGACGGACACCACATGATGACGTGCCGCGGTCGGAACCGCGCGAAGTGTCGGAGCGAGTTCCCCGCGAAGGCTCGGCCCGCTGCGCGCTCTCCGTGTAGATGGTGCACGATCCCACAGCAATAGGCGGGTCCGCCGACCGCGTGGAACTCGAACCCCATGGCCCGGAGCACGTCGATCGCCGCCCTGGCCAGATGAGCGGTGCGCAGGACGTTGCACCCGAGGTAAAGGAGGAGCTCTCGCGGCTCGGGATCCACCGGCGCTCGGTCCGCGTACGGTCTTGGCCCCGGCGGAAACTGGAGGGCTGCGAGGACCTGAATCTCTCCGAAGTATTGCGCGAACGGAAATCCCGAACCCATCTCAGCTTCGCCGCCCGAGCCGGGCCGTCCAGTACGCCCAGGCTCGCCCTTGCTGTGACTCCAGCAGGATTTCCCCGCCGATCCGCTTGACCTCGTCCGGCGTGTAGTAGTTCGGGGCACCGAGCTGGTTCGCCATCAGTTCCAGGCGTGCGCTCTCCTCGAGATTGAGCGCGCGCAACGCCGCCTCGACGAGCGTGCGGCCCGTGACGACCACGCCGTTACCGCGAAGGATGACACCCGTCCGATCGCCGAGGGTGGCGACAAGGGCCGCTGCAGCCTCCTCGGTCGCGATCGGGTCCGTCTCGCGGTGCACGGGCGTCTCCCCCAGCATTACGGCCCCGAACTGGTGCGCCGGTCTCACCGCGCGTCCCACGACCCCGAAGGCCTCGACCGTCGGCGGTTGCGCCCGGACGATCGCCTGGACGTCAGGCCGCGCGCGGTAGATCGCGGTGTGGATGACGCCCTCCAGCGGCGGCTGTCCGGCGCCCCGCACGACGGCACCGTTGTCGATCGCAATCGTGAGCAGTTCGCCACGTCGGACGAGCCCCAGCGGCTTCTTCGGCGTGATCACGTACTCGCCCCCGCCGGGCAACCTCGCACTGACGTGACCGAAGCCCTTGACCAGCCCCTCGTGGGCGAGCACGCGGCAGACCGTGACGATCAGCCGGGCGAGCTCGGCCCCGGAGCGCGTCACCGCGGCGTGTGCCGGGCGAGCCAGTCGTCCAGGACGGCCTGAAATCGCTCCGGCTCCTCAAGCATGAAGAAGTGGCTGCTTTGCTCGAAGATCACGGCATCCGCGTGCGGCAGGCGCTCCAGCATCCAGCGCGTAGCCGTCATCGAGCACACCGGGTCACGCCCGCCCGCCATGACCAGGGTCGGGCATCGGATCTCAGCGAGCCGACCGAGCGTGTCGTGTTCGAGGCAGGCCTGGTTGGCGCGGTTGTATGCTGCGGCGAGGCGCGTCTCGCCGCCGATCAATCCCTCGATCTCGGCGATGCGGTCGGGATGCGCGTTGAAGAACGCCGGCGAGACGAACATCGGGATCGCGTGACGCGCGTAGGCACCCCAGCTGCCACTCCACCCCAGGACCTCGCGCATGTTCTGGAGGGCGCGCATGCCGGCCGGATCGAGGCGGGCGAAGGAGGCGCAGAGCACGAGCGTGTGGACGCGCGTCGGCGCCAGCAGCGCCATGTGCTGCGCGATGGCGCCTCCCATGGATCGGCCGACGACGTGCGCCCGCTCGATCCCCAGGGCGTCCATGAGCGCGAGCGTATCGCGAGCCATGTCCTCGGTGCTGACCGGCTCGTCGAGCTGCGTGCTCTGGCCGGCGCCCCGGTTGTCGAGGGCGACGACACGGTGCCGCGCGGCGAGCGCCTGGATCTGCGGGCGCCACGCGGTGTGGTCGCCGGCCAAGCCGTGGATGAGCACGACCGGAAAGCCTTCGCCCTCCTCCACGTAGTGGATCCGGTAACGCCCGACGGCGACGGTCCCGCTCCGCATGGTTCCCCCGTCACGCCTCCGCGAGGAACTCGGTCACGAGGCCCAGAAACCTCGATGGCACCTCGAGCGGTGGGCAGTGCGCGCACTCGGGCAGCTCGACGTAGCGGGCACCCGGGATCCCCGCGGCGACCTCCCGAGCCAGGTCCGGGGTCGTCGTGGGATCCAGCGCGCCCGCGACGACGAGCGTCGGGTTGCGGACTCCGCGCAGCGCGGCGCGGAAGTCCATCACCGCGAGTGCCATGCACGCGTCAGCCACCCCTTCGGCGTCGAACGCGGCGAAGCGGCGCATCCGATCCGCAACCAGGTCGGGATGCGCGGCGATGAACGCCTCGGTGAACGTTCGCCGGACGGCAACGTCAGCTCCAGCCCGGGCCCCCTCGCGCCGGACCTGCTCGCCGAGCGCACGCACCGCCTGGCGCCCCGCCTCCGGAAAGGCGGCGGCGACCCCCGCGAGCACGAGCTTGCGAAACCGCGCGCCGTGTCCCACGGCCAGCGCGAGCGCGACGTGTGCGCCGAAGCCGTTGGCGACGACATCGGTCGTGGGAGGCCAGCCGAGCGCGTCGAAGAGCGTCGCGAGCCATTCCGCGTACGCCTCAAGGCGCGGGCCAACACGGGTGGAACCACCGAAGCCGGGAAGATTCGGCAGCCAGACGCGGCGGGTCCGTGCTAGCCCGGACGCCACGCCGTCCCAGACGGACCGGTCCGACAGCAGCGTGTGCAGGAGGACCACGTCGGGGCCGGCGCCCATCGCCACGACGTCCACCCCGCCTCGGTCGACAGCGACGCGGCTCATGAGCCCAGGGCGGGGCCGGCACGCTTGAGGAACTCGACGATGTGCGTCGCCGCGGCCTCGACGTGGGCGCGCATCGCGCGCTCGGCCGCTAGCGGGTCGCCCGCGCGGAGCACCTCCAGCAGCGAGGTGTGCTCCGCGCCCGGCATTTCTTCGTGGGCGTAGGCGCCGACGTGGACCCGAATGTAGGGCTCGACCGCGCGTCGCAGGAGCTGGGTTTGCGTCACCAGCCGCGGCCGTCCGCTGCGGCGCACGATCGCGTCGTGGAACTCGTCGTGACAGCGCAGCCACCGCCCGAGGTTGCCGCGGCTGCGATCCATCCTGGTCAGCAGCAGCTCCAGGTCCTCGAAGGCCTCGGCGTCCAGATTCGGGACGGCCACCCGGGCGGCAAGCCCTTCGAGCACGGCCCGCATCTCGAAGATCTCGAAGACTTCGGCCGCGGTGAGCTTCGTGACCACGACGCCGCGGTTCGGGCGGATCGTGACGAGCCCCTCCGCGTCGAGCTGTCGTAGCGCCGCCCGCACGGGCATGCGGCTCATTCCAAGGCGCCGGGCCACCTGGGGAATGTCGATCCTGGTGTCGCCCGGGAGCTCTCCGGAGAGGATCGCCTCGCGAAGATACTCGTAGGCTTCAATCTCAGCTGTTTTGTAGCCAAAACCGCGTGGATCCATGTAGCCCGGATTTTCAGCACAAGAGGACCCGACGTCAAGGCTCTATCTAACCTCGCGTCGTTCAAGGAGATTCTCTCCTCGCCAGAGGTGGGCGCTGCCGTTTGGGGCCCGCCTGGCCAGAGCGTCACGCAGGAGCCTGCCCTCGGCCAACCGGGGCTCGGTGTCCCGTCCGCCCGGGAAGGCACCGCCCGCTCCTCTCCAGCCGGAGGACCGCGCTCGGGAGCCCGCGACCTGCGCCCTGTACCAGGCCGCGCTCGGTTCCGCGCAGGTCTCCGACTTGACACCACGTCCAAACCGTGCTTCCTGTCTCGGCACCCACCCCTGACCATGGAGGACGCCGCCATGCGGAGTCGCGCGCTCGCCCTGGCCCTCGCGGCCCTCGCGCTCGTCGCGCTCGTCGCCGTGCAGAGTCGTCCGCCGGCGACGGCGCAGGCGAGCGTCAAGTGGGTCGTCCAGACCGCCTACGCGGCCGGGGACGACCTGCATCTGTCGTTCGTGAACCTCGCGCAGAAGATCCGGGAGATGTCGGGCGGACGGCTCACGCTCGAGGTCAGCCCGGGGGGCACCTTCGTGCCGCCCTTCGACACGCTCCAGGCCGTCAACGACGGCGTGATCGACGCCGGCGGCGGCGACGGCGACTACTGGGTCGGCAAGCACCCGGCGGGGAGCCTCTTCGCGTCGGCGCCCGCGTACGGGATGGACTCGATCACCCTGCTCGGCTGGATGCACTACGGCGGCGGCGCGGAGCTCTTCCGCGAGTACATCCAGGACGTCCTGAAGTTCAACAGGACCGTGCCCTTCGTCCTGAGCCCCGCGCTCGCGCAGCCCTTCGGCTGGTTCCGCAAGCCCATCACCTCGCCGGCCGAGATCAAGGGGCTCAAGTACCGCACGCCGGGCCTGCCCGTGGAGGTCATGAAGGAGATGGGCGCCGCCGTGGTGACCGTGCCCGCGGCCGAGATCGTCCCGGCGCTCGAGCGCGGCGTCATCGACGCCGCGGAGTACTTCGGCCCGCGGGCGGACATGGTCCTCGGCCTGCCCGACGTCCGGAAGGTCTACATGATGCCGAGCTACCTCCAGCTCGGGCTCGTCCTGAACTTCTTCGTCAACAAGGAGCGCTGGGACCGGCTCTCGCCCGACCTTCAGGCGATCGTGCGGTACGCCACCATGGCGGAGTCGGCCGACTTCTACTGGCGCTACCTCGAGCTGAACAGCAAAGCGCTCGAGCAGCTCGAGACGGAGAAAGGCGTCAAGGTCGTCCGGACGAGCCGCGAGATCCTCAAGGCCCAGCTCGCCGCGTGGGACCGGGTCTTCGAGCGGCGCGGCAAGGACCCCTTCTTCGCCAAGGTGCTCGACTCGCAGAAGAAGTGGGCCCGGCGCGTGCTGAGCCTGAAGGCGCGGATCAACCCGCCGGAGGAGGTCGCCCTCGAGCACTACTGGGGGAAGCGCTAGGCGCCCGGACTCCGGTGCTCCGCGGGCGCCGGCGGCCGGCGTCGGGCCGGGCGCCGGCCGTCCCGCAGCCCGGCGCGGCACCCGCCCGCCAGTGGTCACCCGCGCGGCCGCCGTGCTCGGGCTGCCGTTCGTCCGCCGACGCGTGAGCCCGAGCGCATGAGCGCGTCCGCGCGCGACGCGCGCCCCCGCGACGAACGCCCGGGGGCGCCCGACCACGCCGGGGTCGACGAGGCCCCGCGCGCGCTGGACGCCCCGCGCCCGCCGCTCGACCTGCCCCCGCCCCTCCGGCAGGTCGTCGCCGCCATCGACGCCTTCACGGACCGCACGGGGCGGCTCGTGGGCTGGCTCACCGCGCTGCCCCTGGTCTTCGTGGTGGTCTACGAGGTGGTGCTCCGCTACGTCTTCAACGACCCCACGGTCTGGGCCTACGACATCAGCTACATGCTCTACGGGTCGCTGTTCATGCTGGGCGCGGCGTACACGCTCCTCCACCAGGGCCACATCCGGACCGACATGCTCTACAACCGCTGGTCGCCCCGCGTGCAGGGGCTGGTGGACGCGCTCCTCTACCTGCTGATCTTCTTCCCCGGGCTCGTGTTCTTCCTGCTCGCGGGCTGGCAGAAGACCGTGCACTCGTGGGCCATCGGCGAGACGTCGGAGCTGAGCCCCTGGCGCCCGGTCCTCTACCCGTTCCGCGCCGTGATCCCGATCGCGACGGGCCTGCTCCTTTTGCAGGGCCTCGCCGAGTTCATCAAGGCCGTCGCCACGGTCCTCCGGGGACGCCGACCGTGACGGGCAACGAGTTCCTCGGCTTCCTCTGCCTGGCGGCGCTCCTCACGGGCATCTTCGCCGGCTTTCCCATCGCGTTCACCCTGCTCAGCCTCACGGTGCTCTTCGGCTACCTCGGGCTCGGCCCGCGCGTGTTCGACATCATGGTCTTCCAGGCCTGGGGGCTCATGCGGGAGGAGACCCTGGCCGCGGTGCCGCTCTTCGTGCTGATGGGCTACCTGCTCGAGCAAGCGGGTCTGGTGGAGCGGCTCTTCCGCGGCTTCCAGTACGTCCTGGCCCGGATGTACGGCTCCCTCTACCTCGGCGTGATCCTCACCGCCACGCTGTTCGCCACGGCGACCGGGCTCGTGAGCGCGTCGGTGACGCTGCTCGGGATCATGGCCGGCCCGGTCATGCGCAAGAGCAAGTACGACCCCGCGCTCTCCTCGGGCGTCATCACCGCCGGCGGGACCCTCGGCATCCTGATCCCGCCGAGCGTCATGCTGGTGGTCCTCGGGCCGGTGGTCGGCGTCTCGATCGCGAAGCTCTTCGCCGCGGCGATCTTCCCCGGGCTGCTCCTCTCCGCGCTCTTCATCGTCTACAGCCTCGTGCGGTCCTACCTGAACCCGGCGCTCGGGCCGCCCCTGCCCCCCGAGGAGCGCCCGCCGTCGTTCGGCGCCGCGCTGCGGGAGCTGCTGGTGGGCATGGTGCCGCTCCTGCTGCTCATGGTGGCGACGCTCGGGAGCATCCTCGCGGGGCTCGCCACGCCCACCGAGGCGGCCGGGCTCGGCGCGTTCGGCGCCCTCGCGCTCATGGTGGCGTACGGGCGGTTCTCGCTGCCCCGGCTTCGGCAGGCCGTCTACCGCACCGTGGTCACCACGAGCATGATCATGTTCCTCCTCACGGCCTCGAACATGTACGGGGCCATCTTCAACCGCCTCGGGACCGGGCCGTTCATCGCCCGGGGCCTCGTGCAGCTCGAGCTGCCGCCGCTCGCGATGCTGCTCGCGCTGATGGCGGTCATCTTCCTGCTCGGCTGGCCCCTCGAGTGGGCGCCGATCATCTTCATCTTCCTGCCGATCTTCCTACCCGTGGTCGAGGCCTCGAAGATGGACCCGCTCTGGTTCAGCACGCTCGTGGCCGTGAACCTCCAGACGGCGTTCCTGTCGCCGCCCGTGGCGCAGGCCGCGTACTTCCTCCGCGCCGTCGTGCCCGAGTGGAGCCTGGGGCAGATCTACGTGGGCATGCTCCAGTTCATGGTCTTGCAGGTGATCGGCCTGCTGCTCGTGCTCTTCTTCCCGGAGATCGCGCTCTGGCTCCCGCGCGCCCTGTTCGGCTGACACGCGCGCGGGCCGGGCGCGCCCTCAGGCCTCGACGTCCCAGATGTACTTGAGGACCTGCTCCCGCAGGGCGACGAACTCCGGGCTCGACTTCACCGCGCGGCTGTCGCCGGGCGCCGCGCGCCGGCTGAACGGCGCGTCGACCGTGGCGAGGATGCGCCCCGGGCGCGGGGACATGACGACGATGGTGGTCGCCAGGTAGCACGCCTCCTCGACGCTGTGGGTGATGAACACCACGGTCTTGCCCGTGGCCTTCCAGATCTTCAGGAGCTCCTCCTGCAGGTGCTCGCGGGTCAGCGCGTCGAGCGCGCCGAAGGGCTCGTCCATGAGCAGCATGCGCGGGTCGTTCGCGAGGACGCGGGCGATGGCGACCCGCTGCTGCATGCCGCCCGAGAGCTCGTAGGGGAACCGGGTGCGGAACTCCCAGAGGCGCACCATCCGCAGATACCGCTCGGCCAGCGCCCGGCGCCGCGCCGCGGGGACGCCGCGCATCCTCGGGCCGAACTCCACGTTGCCCTGGACGGTGAGCCAGGGGTAGAGGGCCGGCTGCTGGAAGACCACCCCGCGCTGGTGATCGGGCCCCGTGACGGGCACGCCGTCCACCCGCACGCGCCCGGCGCTCGGGGCGACGAAGCCGGCGATCACCCGGAGCAGCGTCGTCTTGCCGCAGCCCGACGGCCCGACCACGCAGAGGAACTCGCCCTCGCGCAGGGTGAGCGTCACGCCCTCCAGCGCTGCGATCGGCCCGTCGCGCGAGGCGTACGCGACGGCCACGTCCTCGAGTTCGAGGATCGGCCGGCTCACGGGCCCACCCGCCCGTTCACTTCACCGCCTGCTCCAGGTAGCCAGGGTTGATCGCCTTCTCGATCGCCGCGAGCGTGGCCGCCGTCTTGATCGTCTTCTGCGCCACCAGGAAGTCGGCCGTGTCCTTGAGCGCCCGGGCCAGCGCCCCGCGCCGGGCCGTGGTGCCGAGGTATCGCTCGGAAAGCTGCTCGCGCCCGTCGGGCATGACGAGCGTCTTCATCTGCCGCTCGGCCTCGGTCTCCGGGATGTTGAACTCCCTGGCCACGACCCGCGCAGCCTCCTTCGGGGTGTCCCGGTAGAGCTTCACCGCGCGGTCCAGGTTCCGGAGGTACTTCACGACGAGGTCGGGGTACTTCCGGGCGAACTCCGTCCGCACCACGGCCAGGTCGGCGGTGAGGAAGCCGCGCTCGGCCAGGGCGCGGCTCGAGAGCACGATCTCGCCCCCCGCCTCCACCATCTTCACGAGCGTGGGCTCCCAGACGAAGCCGGCGTCGACGTCGCCCCGCAGCCAGGCCGCGAGCATGTCCGGCGGCTGCATGTCGAGGATGGTGACCTTCTTCGGGTCGACGTTGAAGACCCGCAGGGCGACCAGCAGGTGGTAGTGCGTCGTCGAGCCGAAGGGGGCCGCGACCTTCTTGCCGACCAGATCCGCGACCTTCGTGATCCCGCGCCCCTTGCGCGCCACGAGCGCCTCGTTGTCGGCGATCACGTCGTAGATCCAGATCACCTCGTACGGGATCCCGGCCGAGATCCCGGCGGCGGCGGGGCTCGAGCCGACCAGCCCGATGTCGACGCTGCCCGCGGCCATGGCCGTGTTCACGTCGCGGCCCGAGTCGAACTGCTTCCAGTCGATCCGCACCCCGAGCTCCTTCTCGTGCCAGCCGAGCCCTTTCGCGACGATCTCGTTGTTCGGGATGACCTGGAATCCGATCGTCACCTTCGCGGGCCTGGCCTGCGCCCGGGCCTCCGCGGCCGGGCCGAGCAGGACCGGAAGGGCGAGCGCCACGACGAGCCAGCGTCTCCCACGCATGTCGAGCCTCCTTTCGCGCTCACGCCCGGCCTTTCCAGGGCACCACCCGGCGCTCGAGGACGCGGATCATCCGGTCGAGCGCCAGCCCCGTGAGGCCCATGACGATGTTGCCCATGAAGATCACGTCCGAGCGGAGGAACTTCGACGCGTCCAGCACCATCCAGCCCACGCCCGAGGTGGCCGCCACCATCTCCGCCGCCACGAGCGTCGTGTACGTGAAGCCGATGCTCACGCGCATCCCCGTGAAGATGTCGGGCAGGCACGAGGGCAGGACGACATGCCGGAAGACCTGCCAGCGGCTCGCGCCGAGGGACTGGGCGCCCTGGATGCGCTCGGCGAGGACCCCGCGCACGCCGGCCATGGCGCTGACCGCGAGCGGCGGGAAGGCCGCGAGGTAGAGGAGGGCGATCTTCGAGGCGTCCTCGATGCCGAGCCAGATGACGAGCAGCGTGTAGTAGGCGAGCGGCGGCAGCGGCCGGTAGAACTCGATGAGCGGGTCGAACACCGCCTGGACCCGGGAGGAGTAGCCGATCGCCAGCCCGAGCGGCACCGCCGTCACCACGGCGAGGAGGAACCCCGCGAGGACCCGGTAGAGGCTGTCGCCCAGGTGGCGGAGCAGCGTCCCGCCCCGGTACCCCTCGACGAGGATCTCGACGAACGCCTCCCAGACCGCCCGCGGATGCGGCACGAAGAGCTCCGACACCACCCGCCACCGCGCGATCGCGTACCAGGCGAGGACGACCGCGGCCACCGTGAGTACGGTGAGCGCCGGCTCGGGGCGGGCCCAGCTCCGCCCGCGCGCCGGGCGCGGCCGCGGTGCGGTGCGGTTCACGCCTCCACCGCGATGTTCCAGAAGACCGCGCACGCGAAGTTGAGCACGCCGCGCACGGTCTTGCGGTAGACCGTGGGCTGGACGAACTGGCCCCAGAGCACGTAGGGCACCTCGTCGTAGGCGAGCTTCTGGATCTCCTCGGCCAGGCGCTTGCGGCGCGCCGGGTCGAGCGCGCGCACCCACTCGGCGCGGAGCTTCTCCATCGCCTCGCTGCACGGCCAGCCGAACCACGCCTTGTCGCAGGCCCCGGAGATCCCCGCGTTCACCGCGGGCGTCATGACGTCGGCCGAGATCCACCACGTGACGAAGAGGTTCCAGCCGCCCTGTTCCGGCGGCTCCTTCTTGGCCCGCCGCGAGATGAGCGTGCTCCAGTCCATCGCCTGGAGGTCGACCTTCACGCCCGCCTGCGCGAGGAGCTCGCGGATCACGAGCGTGGCCCCGTGGATCGACGGGTAGTCGGTCGGGTCGAGCAGCACCACCGGCCGGCCGTCGTAGCCGGCCTCCCGGAGCAGCTGACGCGCGCGCTCCAGGTCGGGCTTGGCTGGCGCACCCACCGCGCTCTCGTACGGCAGCCCCGGGCCGCACATGAAGTACGCCGGGCAGGTCCGGTAGTACTTCGGCTGGCCGATCGTCCCCTGGAGCACCATCTCCTGGTTCACCAGATAGAGGAGCGCCTGGCGGGCCTTCTTGGTGTTGAAGGGCGGGTGGAGGTGGTTCGGGCGGAGCCAGCCCTGGTTGCCGCGCGGGTCGGTGACGAAGACCGTGAGGTTCGGGTTCTTCTCGAAGCGCGGCATGAAGTCGATGGCCGGGAACTCGTAGTAGTCGACCTCGCCCGCCTCGAGGGCGTTGGCCGCGGTGGCGGCGTCCGGGATGTAGCGCCAGACGACGCGGTCGAGGTAGACGCGCTTGCCGCCCGCCGCGCCGCTCGGCGGCTCGTTGCGCGGCACGTAGTCGGGGTTGCGCTCGAAGACGACCTGGTGCCCGGGCTGCCACTCGCCCTTGACGAACCGGTAGGGGCCCGAGCCGATCGCCTCCTTGATCTGCTCGTTCTCCGAGGTGGCGGCGAGCCGGGCGGGCATGATGAACGGCACGTTGCTCGACGGCTTGCCGAGGGCGTCCAGCACCAGGCCGAAGGGCTCGGCCAACTCGAGCACGAAGGTCTTCCGGTCCACGGCCTGGAGCTTGCCGGTCGCCGCCATCAGGAGCTTGCCGAGCGGGTCCTTCTTGCCCCAGCGCTGGAGCGACACGACGCAGTCCTCCGCGGTGACCGGCTGGCCGTCGTGGAACTTGAGCCCGTCGCGCAGGGTGAAGCGGTACCGCATCTGGTCCGGGCTCACCGTGTATTTCTCCACCATCTGCGGCTTGATCTGGAGGTTCGCGTCGGTGGCGAAGAGCGTGTCGTAGATCATGTAGCCGAAGTTCCGCGTGATGTACGCCGTCGTCCAGATCGGGTCGATGACCTTCAGGTCGGCGTGCGGGATGACGCGCAGGGTGCCGCCCCGCTTCTGGGCGCGCACGGCCGGTGCGTGCACGGCGAGGGTCCCTGCCGCCGCGGCGCTGCCGACGAGGAACTGCCGACGATCGAGTGCGCTCATGACGTGCTCCTCCCTGGCCGGGGCCTGGCGCCCGGCGGCCCGCGCGGGGCGACCGCTTCGCGCGCGACGGCGGCACCCGGGCCCGCCGCGACCGGGCCGTCGCGCACCGCCATGATATTCTGGCCGCGAGCCGTTAGCTCAGCCGGTAGAGCACCTGACTTTTAATCAGGGGGTCCTGGGTTCGAATCCCAGACGGCTCACCACCGACGCCGACCATCCTGGCGGGCAGTTGCGCCGAACCCGCCGATCCTGTCCCTGGGCAATCGGCTACCGGGTTAGCTACCACTTCGGCCGAGCACGCCCCGGTGGATCCCAGGGCGTGCGCACCCTCGCCCCCTGCCGCCGTGTGCACGGCGGCGTCGTCGAGCCGGTCGACGGCCGCGGGGTTCCCGAGGGGGAGCCACCGCCCGTAGGTGTCGACCGTCAGCTTGATGCTCGCGTGGCCGAGCTGGCGCTGGACGTAGGTCGGGGACTCGCCGGCCTGCAGGAGCAAGCTCGCGAAGGTGTGGCGCAGGCTGTGGGGGCTCCAGTGGCCCGGCAGGCCGGCGGCCCGGAGCACGCGCGGAAGACCTTCCGGACGCGGGAGGCGTCGAGCGGCTGGCCGGCCGTGTTGACGAACAGCCACGGCGGCACCTCGCCCCAGCCGCGCCGCAGGGTCTCGGCCTTGCGCTTGACCTCGAGCCGGCGGAGCACGCTCAGGGTCTGCTGCGAGAGGTCCACGGTGCGGCCGTGGCCGCTCTTCGGGGTCTCGAGGCGCCGGTGGCGCCCCGTGCCGGACAGGCCGCGCTCGACGCGCAGGGCGCGCCCGCGCCAGTCGACGTCCTGCCAGCGCAAACCCAGCGCCTCGCCCAGACGCACCCCCGTGCGCGCCATGACGAGGAACAGCGGGTAGTGGCGCCGGACCTCCGCGCTCGGGTGCGTGCGGCACGCCTCGAGGAAGGCGCGGAGCTGCGTGCGGTCCATGGCCTTGATCGCATCCTGGCGCGCGGCGGGCGAGGCCATGAGGCGTAGTTGGCGCCCCAGGCGTGCGGCGGGGTTCGCCTCGACCAGGCCGTCCTCGAGGGCCGCGTTGAGCAGGGCGCGGACCACGGCGAGGATGAGGCGGACGGTGTCGCGGCTGTAGCCGGCCCGGAGCTTGTCGGCGAGCAGCCGCTTGAGGCGCGGGCGATCGAGCGCGCGGAGCGTGAGGGGCCCCAGCGCGGGCAGCACGTGGCGCTCGAGCAGGCCGCGCGCGCTGTCGAGGGTGCGGGGCTTGGCGGTGACCACGAGCTGCTCCAGGTAGCGCGGGGCGTACTCGGCGAGGGTCGTGTCGGGGTGCCCCGCCGGGCGCCCGGGCCGCCGCGCCTGCCGGAGCACGGCGGCCAGGACCTGCTCCGCCTGCTCGCGCGTGCGGCAGACGCGCCACCGGCGGCGCCCGGAGGCGTCGCGGAAGTCGACGATCCAGCGCCCGGGGCGGCCCCGCCGCTCCCCTTTGATGATCGCTGCCATCCGCAGCCCTCCTTACCAGTGCGCCTCGTCGTGCTCGGGGTCGACGGGGTCGGCGGGCGCGCCGCGCGGCGAGCGCCCGGCGCTGAGAGGGCCATCTCGCCGCGCTCGGCCCGGGCGACCGAGTTCCAGGACAGGCCCAGGAGCTCGGCCCACCGCTGAGAGGTCAGACCGGGCCTCGGGCCCATCGCCCGTGGCTCGCGCCCCGTCAGGGGCCTGACGCCGCGCCGAGGATCGTGCCCCGTCAAGCGCCCTCGGCTCAAGCCAGGCGGCCAGGGCGGCGACCGAGATCCGGATCGCGCGGCCGACCCGGTGCGCGCGGAGGTCGCCGCGCGCGACGGCGTCGTAGACGGTCCGCTTGGCGAGCCCGGTGCGCGCCGCGACCTGGCCCACGGTGAGGAGTTCCGCGGGGGCCGGCGCCGGCGCGGGGATCGCGGAGGCCGCCGCCGCGAGACACGCCATCTGGTAGAGGGGGGCCAAGCGCAGCACGAGCGCGAGCCTGTCGGGACGCGGCAGCGCCCAGACGCGCATCGGGTCCGCCACCAGCTGCTCGAACGGGCTCATCGGGCTGACGTCACGCGTCGGCCTCCCCGCCGCGTGCGGTTGCGATTACGAATCTAATAATCCCAGGGCCTAATCCCAGGGCCGGGCTGTCAAGCCCCTTGACCCCCACGCGCCCGCGGCTTAGCCGGCTCGATCCACGTCCCGCGCGAGCGGCGCGCCGCACGAGCAGGCCATCCAGACCGTCGCGCCGTCCGCCGGATCTTCCTCCACCCCACCGTCCAGTTCGCCGCACCGCCGGTGTTCCTCCAGGAACGCGGCCAGAGCCGACCCGAGGTCGTCCATGGCCGCGCAGTATACGGCTCGCGGGGTCGGCCCGGTGGCCGCATGAGTCGTCCGGGGCCGCCCGTGCCACAGCGAAAAGTCGGCGGCCAGCGCGTCCTTGCTCACCGCCTCGTCGCGCCGGAACACCGCCGGGCCTCCCGGCCCCGCGGCGCGGGCTCGTTGCGACCTGGGACGCGGCGTGCAGGCGCTCGACGTCAGCCGGGCGCGGACGCGGTCACCTCCCAGGCCGCCGGCCTGCCGCCGGGCACTTCGAGGAGCAAGGCGCCGGGCCGGCCGTCGAGCGTTCGACTGACCGAAAGTCCGCCGTGGGCAAGGTCAGCAGGCGGAAGTGCTGCACGCCGGCCGCGGCCGCGAGCGGGAAGGTCTCGAGCGCGTCGGGAACCCGGCGGAGATCGGCCAGCCTCTCCGGAATCGGAGGGGTCAGACTGTCCGGAACCAACAGTCGGCGAGGAGGGCAAGACGCGCGTACCCATCCTGCAGACCTACGCGGCGGCCGGCTTCGACCCCGAGTGCGACCGGCGCCCAGGGGACCTGCCCCGGACCCCGCAACGGGAGCTCCACACCCGGCCGTGATGCCGTCGCTCCTGAGATCGATCGCCTGCTGGCGCCGGGTGAGCCGGGAGAAGTAGGCGAACGGCATCCGCAGGCTCGACAGTCGCGGCGGCCCGTCTCGCGGTCAACCGACCGGTAGGATCGCCACCTCGGGCGTATCCGATCCGCTCCTTGCGGAGCCTGCCGCCGATCCCGTATGCTCGCGTGACGCAGGGCCAGGACACGGATCATGGGCAGCGTGGAGTCGAGCGCCCGGGCCCAGTACCCGACGCTGCCGGCTGGCGGCGGCCGCCTCACCCTGTGGTCGTTCCGCGAGAGCGGTCCTCCCGAGCCTCCGAAGCCCCGCCTCCTCGACCGCGTCCGCCAGGCCCTACGCGCCCGCCACCTGAGCCGCCGCACCGAGGAGGCGTACGTCGCCTGGATCCGGCGCTTCATCGTCTTCCACGACAAGCGCCACCCCGCCGGGATTGGCGCGCCCGAGGTCACGAAGTTCCTCACGTCCCTCGCGGTGGACGGCCGGGTCGCCGCCTCGACCCAGAACCAGGCGCTGAGCGCCCTCCTGTTCCTCAACAAGGACGTGCTGGAGATTGATCTTCCCTGGCTCGACGGCATCCTGCGCGCGAAGCGCCCCGAGCGGCTCCCCGTCGTGCTCACGCGGGAGGAGGTTCGCGCCGTGCTCCAGAGCCTCGACGGCGTGCCGCGCCTCATGGCCTGCCTGCTCTACGGCGCCGGGCTCCGGGTGCTCGAGTGCTGCCGGCTCCGCGTCCAGGACCTCGACTTCGCGACCAACCAGATCGTCGGCCGCGGCGGCAAGGGCGACAAGGACCGGGTCACCATGCTCCCGGGCATCGCCCGGGCCGGTCTCCTGGAGCACCTCGAGGCCGTCCGCGTCCAGCGTCAGCGGGACCTGGCCGTGGGGGCCGGCTGGGTCGAGTTGCCGACCGCCCTCGCCAGGAAGTACCCGAACGCTGGGCGGGAGTGGGCCTGGCAATGGGTCTTCCCCGCCACCCGCGTCTACCGTGACCGGCTCACCGGGCGGCGGCGCCGCCATCACCTGCACGAGTCGGTGCTCCAGCGCGCCGTCAAGGCCGCGGTCCGCAAGGCCGGGCTCGCCAAGCGCGCGAGCCCCCACACCCTGCGCCACTCGTTCGCCACGCATCTTCTCGAGGACGGCCACGATATCCGCACCGTCCAGGAGCTGCTCGGACACCGGGACGTCAGCACCACCATGATCTACACCCACGTCCTGAATCGCGGGCCGGCCGCGGTGAGGAGCCCGGCGGACCGGATCCTGGGCCCGTGACCCGCCCCGGCAGCTTCCCAAGGTATGTGGGGCAGGATAGGCTGCACGGCCTCGCCGCCTCTACCGGCGTCGATGCTCACTGCCCGGAGACCGAAGCAGCTGGATCGAAAGGCCGCAGGACCGGCAGAAGGGGTCGGGGCCAATTCCGAATACGCTGCAGGGGCTCGCAGGGGTTGCGGTGCTATGCAGGTCAGCGTATCCAGTGGTCGAATTCTAGTTATCTGAACAGAGCCTGATGGCAGACGAGCTGAAGTTGTCACTCCTCGAGAACGCCGAGGATTTCCTGCGCGAGGCCGTGAAGTACGCGAAAGCGTCTTCGCCGCGCGACTGGAAGTATGCGGCTCTTCACCTTTGGTCTGCTCTCGAGCTCCTTCTCAAGGCGCTCCTTGAGACCGAGCACTGGAGCCTCCTGTTCGAGGATATCAACAAGGCGTCCAAGAAGAAGCTCCGCGAGGGCGATTTTCAGACCGTTCGATTCGACACAGCGCTTGAACGAATCAACGGCATTGTCGGGATCTCAATCGGGGAGAGGGATCTCAGGTATCTCAGACAGCTTCGGGACCTCAGGAACCGCATAACGCATTCGGCTGTCAAGCTGAACGTCGAACAAGCCAAGTCTGTCGTCGCCCGCGGCATAAGCGTCTTTCTCACGCTCCAACAGGAGCATCTTCATGAGAAGCACAAGGCGCTCGAGTACGAGGTGAACCAAGCTCTCCAGGACTTCCAGAAATACGTCGACGCCCGCCTAAGGGATCTCAAGGCGGAACTGGAACAGGCGGACCGGCCTCATCGATGGTTTCGAACATGCTCTAGTTGCACACAGGAGACGTTAATCTCCAGAGATGACGTTGCCGCCTGCTTGTTCTGCGGGCAGGAAGTCGCGTTCAAGGATCTTGCGCATTACCACAGCGAGGGCCCAGCCGGCCCTTGCCCCGACTGCGAAGAAGGAGTGTTGGCCTTCGTCCTCCTCAACAATGACGAAGGTCGTTTCGTGTGCCCGAAATGCGGCTTTGAAACCGACGAGAGTCACAATAAGGAATGTGGTCGGTGCGGAAAGGAGTATTGGGACGAGGACGGCTCGCCGATGTGTGATGACTGCTGGTCCGAAATCATGAGAAAAGACGACTGACCGCGCCCCATGCCAGATAACAGCACGTTCGACCAGACCGCTGGTTCGCATTCGCTCGCCGCGGCTGGTCAACGTGAGCGTTAGACGCCGCAACCGAGGAGGAGGAGGGCTTCCCATGAGACAGGGACGTGAACTATTCGTTCTGTTCTGCGTGTCCCTGCTGTTGATCGGGGGGTGCGCGCCCATGGCACCGGCACCCGGGGCCCCGACAGCTGACCTCAAGTGGCCGCCGCCTGGGAGTAGCTACGTGCTTGCAGAGAGGAATACCGGATCCTACGGTTCTGGGACTGGGCAGGTGACCATCCGCTTCTTGGGCGAGCAAACCTGGGAAGGCAAGAAGGTGATGGCCTTCAGTGATGGGGTCACTACGAGTTACGTAGACTCCCAGCGACGACTTCTCGCCCGCGTTCGGGGCGGCACGCGCCTTGAGAGCTGGGAGCCGTACTTCGTGAATGCTGACTGGCCGATCTTCGTCGGCAAGTGGTGGGTCAACCGGTTCCGTTACATCGATCACGAACGCGGCCGAACCTTCGACAACGTGCAGTATGATGGCAGAGTCGAAGCGTACGAAGATGTAGCCACGCAGGCCGGAACGTTCAAGGCGTTCAGGATCACCTATGGAAACCCATTCTCTAGCTTGACCCTGTGGTATAGCCCAGATCTCGGGCTCTTCATCAAGTCCAGGGCTGAACGCTTTTCCGGGCACTACCTGGGACTCGGCACCCGCGAAACCGAACTGGTCTCCTACGAGATCAAGAGGTAGCAGCTCCGTGGCTTCGGCGGAGGTCTGAGACCGACTCGTGTACACCACGGGGTGCCGGGGACGGGCCTCGGCACCCGAACCGAAGTTAGGGTCTGGAAGCCGCGCGGGACAGAAAGCGTCTAACTACAGGATTCACCCGCCGGCCTTCGGCCGCGGGTGATCCTGGGCGTTAGGGGCATGCCGACTGGATGAAGGAGGAGCACTATGCGTCGAGTGAGCCTGTCATTCTTGTAACTCGCGTTTCTGACGGTAGGGGCAGGATGCGCAGCCATGCAGCCGCTGCCGGATCAGGCCTCGATGGATACTCCGCAAGATCCGGCCCAAATCATCGTCGTTCCCGAGTGGCCGACGCCCGGAAAGAGATATCTTGTCGAGCGCGACGGTCAGCAAGAGATCTGGCTGGTGAAAGACAATAACGGTACGATCGAGTTCATCGACTCTTCGACGCAGCAGACGAAGTTTTCGGTAGGCCATAGTTTCGCGCCGCAGATCCCGGAAACGTTCGCGGTCAGCTTTGGCAAAGTCCGGCCCTCCGTCCTCTTGGAGTTGCCCCGGTTTGGTGGAGGGTGAACGGCCTTCCAAGCTCCTTGTCCCTCACCGCACCGCCTCCAAGGGGGATGGTGAGATAGCACCCCGCTGGGCGATCGTCGATCCTGGCGCCACTGAGCGCTCGCCCATCCGGTGGGATCGCTCATACCCCAGGGGCGACAGGTAGTCGAGGGCCGAATGCCGGCGCCGCGGGTTGTACCAGCCTTCGATGTAGTCGAACACGGCGAGGCGGGCGGCGGCCGGGGTGGCGAAGCGCTGCCGGTCGAGCAACTCGCACTCGAGGGAGGCGAAGAAGCTCTCGCACAGGGCGTTGTCGTAGGCATCGCCGACCGAGCCCAATCGACGGCTGCACGCCCGCCTCGCGACACCGCTGCCCGAAGGCGATCGACGTGTACTGGCAGCCCTGGTCCGAGTGATGGATCACGTGCTGTCGTGCCGCTCGGCCCCGAGGCCGGGGCGCTCGTCCGCCGGTGGGGCGACGAGGCTGCTGCGGCGCTCGGCCGGCGCGCCGAGGCCCTCGGGCCCGAGGAGGTCGCGCGGGTGACAAGCCGCTGGCCCCTCGGGTCCGCACAGGACCACGGCACTCCCCCTCGCGACGCCCGCATTCTTTCCGGGCCCCTCAGCGGACGTCAAGGCCCGACCGCGTCCCCTCCGGTCGATCCGAACGATTCCACACCCTAGCGGTCACCCGCGACAGGGTGGGACACGCCACCGCCCAGCCCCGAGGCCTCCGAAGCCCCGCGCGGCCTCGTGCCTCGGGCGCCCCGCGCCGAGCCGGTCACGCCGATCCGCTCGAACCCCCGCCCAATCCGTCGCAGCGCCCGGCGAACCGCCTCGGCATAGGCCGGCTTCGGCTGTGTCCCGGCCTCCCACGCCGTGTAGGTGGCGAACGTCGTGCTCGGCAGCCCGTGGCGCTGCAGCAGGCGGATCATCGCCGTCTTGCTGAGCCCGTAGCGCTGCCGCGTCGCCCGGAGCGCGCTCGCGATGCTGTCCGTCACGCCGGTCCCCCTTTCCGCCCTCATGACCGTGCCACCATGCCACCGCCCCGAACCGTCACAGCCGGAGCGGCATGACGAGGTACTCGGCGCGCGGTTCCGCCGTCGCCTCCGTCCACCGGAGCGGCGCCCGGCCGTCCCTGACGCCCACCACCACCTCGTCGACCGCCACCGCGCCGAGCCAGTCCAGCAGGTAGCGGCCGTTCAGCCCGACCGTCACCGGCGCGTGCGGCCAGGCCACCGGGACCGCGACCTCCGCCTCGCCGCCCTCAGCGTCGGCCGCCTGCACGCGGAGCCCGCCGTCCTCGAAGGTCGGCCGGATCGGATGGCTCCGCGGCGGCGCGACCAGCAGCGCCCGCCGCATCGCCTGCGCGAGGGCCCGCGCGCTGAGCCGTGCCGTCGCCGTGTACCGCCGGGCCGGCTCGAGCACCGCCGCCGCCGTGTTCGGATACGGCCCCTCGAGGAGCCGGAGGCCGACGCGCACGCTGCCGGCGTCGACCTCGAGCGCGTGCTCGCCGACGGTGAGCGCGACCTCCTCGCAGCGCGGCAACAGCGCGGTCAGGGTCTCCACCGCGTCGCCGGGCACCAGCACGGGCCAGCGGCCCTCCACGGCGAGGGTCGGCACCGCCGTCACCGCCAGCCGGTGGCCATCCGTCGCCTCGACCTGACAGGCGCCCGCCTCGACCCGCAGGCGCACGCCGCTGAGCGCCACGAGCGTCGGATCGTCGGCGACCGCGAACGCGGTCCACTTGAGCCCCCGCAGCAGCGCCGCGCGCTCCAGGCGCGCCGTGCTGCGCCACGCCCGACCACTTCTACACGAAGTTCTTCCGGGCGACGATCCGCAACGCCCGGCGGGGCCGGGCGCAGCTCCAGGAGGCGCTCCGCCAGGCCGAGCGCTCGGCCTTCACCATCTTCGCGAAGGACGTCCCGCTGTGATCCGGGCGCTCGGGCTACCGGGGCCCCGCGGGAATGACACGGACGCCTTCGCCGAGACCTTCGCGGCGCCCCTTGACCTTCCCCCATGGGGCAAGGTTTACCGTGACCGGGTGATGGGCGGGCTGAAGATCGGCGAGCTGGCCCTCCGGGCCGGCGTCACCCCCAAGGCCATCCGCTTCTACGAGCGGAAGGGGATCCTGCCACCCCCGCGACGCGCCGCCAACGGGTATCGCGTGTACGGCGAGGAGGCGGTCGACCGGCTGCGCTTCGTCAAACAGGCGGCCGGCCTCGGGCTGACGCTGGCGGAGATCCGGGAGATCCTCGCCATCCGCGAGGGCGGTCGGCCGCCGTGCGCCCACGTCCACCAGCTCCTGCGCGCCAAGGCGGCCGAGCTCGACCGCAAGCTGGCCGACCTGCTGAGCCTGCGAGCGCGGATCCGACGGAGCCTCGCGGCCTGGAAGCGCGCGCGACCGACCCGCGCCGCCGTGTGTCCCCACATCGAACGCGGGCCGCAGCGGGTGTCGGGCGCCGACGCGGCCGGCGCCGCGGGCCGGCCGCCGACAGGGCGCGGCACGCCCCGTCGGGCTCGTTGATGGCGCTGGCCAAGCTCCAGGTCAAGATCGGCGGCCTGGCCTGCTCCTTCTGCGTGGAGACGATCCGCAAGGGGCTCGGCCGGATCGACGGCGTGGCCGAGGTCCACGTGAGCCTCGCCCACGAGGAGGCGCTGGTGACCTACGACCCGGGCCGGGTCACGCCGACCACGCTGACCGACACGCTGCGGAGCCTCGGGTACACCGTGCGCGACCCGAACAAGGTCCGCAGCTTCGAGGACGAGGACGCGGAGCTCCAGCGCGAGCGTGACCGGCTGATCATCGCCGGCGCGGCCGCCTGGATCGGCTTCGTGGTGATGCTGCTCATGTGGGTGGGACGGCACCATCCGCTGGCCCACTGGGTCATGGCCGCGCTGGCCGTGGTCATGGTGTTCGGGCCGGGCCTCTACATCCTCACGATGGCATGGGCCTCGGTGCGGCGGCGCATCCTCAACCAGCACGTGCTGATGGAGATCTCCGCCTTCGGCGGGCTGGTCGGCGGCGTCATCGGGCTCCTCAACCCGGTCTTCCGCAGCGAGGAGTTCTTCGGCGTGGCGGTGTTCGTCACCGCCTACCACATCCTCGGCGGCTACGCTTCGCTGCGGGTCCGCACGCGGGCCTCGCAGGCCGTCAAGAAGCTGCTGTCCCTCCGGCCGCCGACGGCGCGCGTGGTGCGGGGCGACGTGGAGACCGAGGTGCCGGTGGCCGAGGTCGCCCGCGGCGACCTCGTCCGCGTGCGGCCCGGCGAGCAGGTTCCGGTGGACGGCGTGGTGGTGGAGGGCGCCTCGGCGGTGACCGAGAGCCTGGTGACCGGCGAGCCCCTGCCGCGCGACAAGCGACCGGGCGACGAGGTGATCGGCGGCTCGGTGAACCAGTCGGGGACGCTGCTGGTCCGGGTCACGCGCGTCGGGGCCGAGAGCTTCCTCGAGCAGGTCGCCCGTCACATCCAGGAGGCCCGGGCGCTCAAGCCCGGGATCCTGCTCCTGCTCGACCGCATCCTCGCGCGCTTCGTGCCCGGGGTCCTGACCGTGGCCGCGGCGGCCTTCGTGTTCTGGACGCTCGGCGCCGGGCTGCTCTGGGGCGCCCCGGACTGGGAGCGCGCTGCGCTGGCCGCCCTGGCCGTGCTCGTCATGGGCTACCCCTGCGCGCTCGGCATGGCGACCCCGCTGGCGATGATCCGGGGCGGGGGCGAGGCGGCGCGGCAGGGCATCCTCATGCGGAGCGCGGCCTCCTTCCAGGCCTTCAAGGACGTCTCGGTCGTGGTGCTCGACAAGACCGGCACCATCACCCACGGCGCGCCGCGGGTGGTGGAGGTCGTCCCGGCGCACGGCTTCACCGTCGAGGGTCTCCTCGCGCTCGCCGCCTCCGCCGAGCAGGCCTCCGAGCACCCCCTGGGCCGGGCGGTCGTCGAGGCGGCGCGAGCGCGGGGCCTCGAGCTGGAGCGCGTCGAGGACTTCCAGGCCGTGCCGGGCCTGGGCGTGCGCGCCCGCGTGGGGGGCCGGTCCGTGCTCGTCGGCACGCTGAGGTTCCTGGAGGAGTCGGGGATCGAAACCGGCCTGGCGCAGCCCGTGAGCCAGCGCGAAGAACGGGGGCGGACCGTGGTGCTGGTCGGCGTCGAGGGCCGGGCGGCGGGCTTCATCGCCCTGGCCGACACCGTGAAGCCCGACGCGGCGGAGGCCGTGACGCGGTTCCGCGCGGCCGGCATCGAGCCGGTGATGATCACGGGCGACAACGAGCGCACCGCCCGCGCCGTCGCCGCCGAGGTGGGCATCGACGAGGTCCTGGCCCAGGTGCTGCCGCACGAGAAGGCCGAGCGCGTGCGGGACCTGCAGCGCGCGGGCCGGCGCGTGGCGATGGTCGGCGACGGGATCAACGACGCGCCGGCGCTCATGCAGGCCGACGTCGGGATCGCCATCGGCGCGGGCACCGACATCGCCATCGAGGCCGCCGACGTCGTGCTGGTGGGGGAGCGCCTGACGGCGGCGGTGGATGCCTACCACGTCGCGCGGCGGACGTACGCCAAGACCGTCCAGAACCTCGCGCTGGCCTTCTCGTTCAACGGTCTCGGCGTGCCGGCCGCCGCCACCGGGCTGGTCATGCCGGTGTGGGCCATGGTGGCGATGGCCGCCAGTGTGACGACCGTGCTCCTGAACTCGTTCGCCGGCCGCCTCGTGCCGGGCCGCCGGCGCGCCGCGCCCCGGCTCGAGCGGCTGACGCTCACGGTCCCGAGCATCCGCTGCGCCGGCTGCGTGGCCACGATCCGGGAGGCCCTGGCGACGCTGCCGGTCGTCGCGGCGGTGGACGGCGATCCGCAGCGCAAGCGGATCGTCGTGACGGTGCGGGACGGCCAGGGCGGGCGGGCGGCCGTCGAGGAGGCCATCGCCCGGCTCGGCCACGTGGTCGGGGCGGAGGGGGCCGGCGCGCCATGAGGAAGTGGGTCTGGGTCGCCGTCGTCGCCGCCGCGTTCGTCACCGGGTACGCCGTCGCCTACGCCGTCCGGCCGGCGGTGCCGCTGGTCAAGGGGTACGCCGAGGGCCGCGAGGTCCTCTTCCAGCACACGGAGGTGTCGGACCCGAAGGTCGCCGAGCGGCTGACGGACATGATGAAGTCGCCGGTCCTCGTCGTCCCCTCGCTGGCCCAGGCACCGGAGGCGCTGGTGGCGCGGGTCTGGGTCTTCACGAACGGGGTCCGCGGCGAAGGCCCGTTCAACTACCAGCCCGACGTCTTCGACCACCCACCCGGCACGCCGGGCTACCGCCCGCTGCGGGCGATCCACCTCGTCAGATGGAAGGACGAGCGGGCGGCGCGCCTGCTCACGTCGGCCAGCGAGGTGGAAGCCGCCGAGCGGGCGGGGGCCATCACGGTCGAGCGGACGGGCGTGGTCGCCAACATGCCGCTGGTCACGTGGCCGGGCGGCCGCCGATGATCCGCGTCGCGCTTCTGCCGGCCCCCGGCTGAGGCAAGTGCCAGGCGGTCAAGGCTGTGGTCGCCGCGCTGGTCGAGAAGGCGAGGCGCCAGGCGGGCGCCGACCAGATGGATGCCGGAGGCCGAGTAGTCGGGCACGGTCACGCGCAGGGCGGCCCGCTGGCGGAACCACGCCGCCCACCTCGTCCCGGTCGACGGAGGCGAGCTCGGCCGGCCGGTCGAGCTGCGCGTAGGCGATGTGCTTGTCCACGAGCGCGCCGACCAGGTCCGGCCCCTGGCGGCCGGGCAGCAGCAGCGTCACCGCGACCAGGACGGCGACGAGGGCCCCGATCGGCACCAGGCGGAGCGTGCGCGCGACCCGCCCGCTGCGGCGGCGCACCGCGGCGACGATCCACGCCCGCAGCTCGGGCGGCGCCACCTCGCGCGGCTGGCGACGCAGCAGCGCCCGGAACTCGCGCTCGGCGTCCCGCGCCCGGGCGCAGTCCGCACAGGCCGCGCAGTGCGCCTCGGCGGCGGCCAGGTCGGCCACGGGGAGCTCGCCGTCCACGTAGGGCCCCAGGCGCGCCGCGAACTCCCGGGAGGTCATTCGTCCCGCTCCACCCAGCCGTGCTCGCGGGCGAAGTCCCGCAACAGCCGGCGCAGCAGGCGGCGCCCGCGCGCGAGCCGCGACATCACCGTCCCCAGCGGACAGCCCAGCACCTCCGCGATCTCCCGGTACGTCAGCCCTTCGAGGTCGGCCAGGATGACGGCCTCGCGAAACGCCACCGGCAACGCCTTGAGCGCCCGATCCACGTCCCCGTGCAGCACGGTCTGAAACAACTCCTCGGGGTTTCGCGTCCCCTCCTCCGGCCCCGTCACGCTCTCGCCCTCGACCGCGTCCATCAGGGGCTCCCGCCCCTTCACCGCGTCGCCGACGCGCACGGGTTCCGTGGCGCGCACGGGTTCCGCGGGGCACAGGGGTTCTGCGGCGTCGCCCCGAGCTTCACCGGCGTCACCCTCATGGTGGTGCCGTTCCCGAAGACGTAGTCGTTGTCCCGGGCGCCCGGCGTGCCGCCCTGGTCCTCGAACGCTTCCTTCACCAGCACCGCCCCGGCCGGGAACGGGAACTTGCCGGCCAGCGCCGGACCTTCGGCCGCCTTGTTGACGTCGGTGAAGACCAGCGTGTTGCCGTGGGTCTCGCTCTTGACGGGTGCGGCGTCGACCTTCGTCCACCGCTTGTACTGCCGGAACGCCAGCTGGGCGGCCGTGTCCTGGACGCCGGTCGCCGGCGTGGCGGCGCACGGCTGGCGGGGCGCACCGGGCTGCTTCGGCGCGCAGGGGTTTCGGGCCGCGCACGGGCGCCCGGCGTGGCCGCACAGGGATTCCTGGCCGCACACGGGTTCGGCCCTCGGCCAGGACCCCGGCGCCCGATGCGAGCGCCAGTGCGGCAGCGATGCACGTGGTCGTCGCGAGCTTGCGGGTCATGCCGTCACCTCCTCGCCCTGCGCTCGTGGACCGACGGAGGCCGGCCCAGCGCGGACCCTCCCCCGCGCCTATGCAGCGCCGCGGGCACCAGGCTTTATTCCCGATTCGGGCCCGGACCTCCTCGGTGAGGGCCCGGACCTCCTCGGTCAGCCGGGCGTGGCTCTCGGCCAGGCGCGTGTGGCTGGTCGCCAGCTGGGTATGGCTCTCGGCCAGGCGCGCGTGGCTCGCCGCCAGGTCCCGCACCTCCTGGACGAGCTAGGGATGGCTCTCGGCCAAGCGTGCATGGCTGGCCGCCAGCTCGCGGACCTCGTGGACGAGCTCGGCGTGGCTCTCGGCCAGGCGCGCGTGGTCTTCGGCCAACGCCCTGACCTGCGCGGTCAGCCGGCCGACCTCGACGCTCAGGTCACGCACGACCTGCGGCAGGGCCAGCAACTCGTCGGTGAGGAGCAGGCGGCGCAGCTCGGCCTTCCACTCCGCGCGCTTTTCGAGCGCGCGGATCAGGCTCTGCAAGTCCCGGACGGTGAAGGGCATCGCGTCAAGCAGTCCATCATCCCGGCCGCGCCCGCTCGGCGGCGCGGCCGCGAGGATGAGCCGCGCGGTGGCGGCGCGCCGAGCGGCGCTCGCTGCACCCTGGCGCTTCGCGCCTTGACAACCGGACTGACCCCTCTCTAGGCTCCGCGCCAGGTCACGCGGCGCACCGTGTGGCGGAGGAGGAGGAGTCCCATGCCCACACGCCTGAGCCTGCGTCCCGGCACCCTCCCGAAACCTCTCCCCCACGATGCGCGGGCCCCACGCGTTCCTGTCCCTCGGCCTGGTTCCGTCGCAGCTGGCTGGGCCGATCCCGGCCACGACAGGAGGAGCCTATGAGGAAGTGGGCGATTCCCAGCGCGTGTCTGCTCTTGCTCGTCGCGGGAGCCCTGGCCGCCTCGCTCCCCATGCCGTGGGCCGCCGCTCAGGCGCCCAAGGTCTGGCGAGTGCAGAGCAGCTGGCCCCCGGCCTCGCCCCCGCACCTCTCGTTCCTCGAACTGGCGAAGAAGATCGAGGAGATGTCCGGCGGACGGCTGAAGCTGCAGGTGCTGCCCGCCGGCGCGGTCGTACCCGCCTTCGAAATCCTGGATGCCATCCACCGGCGCGTGCTGGACGGCGGCCACGGCGTCCCCGCCTACTGGATCGGCAAGCACGAGGCGTCGAGCCTGTTCGGCACCAGCCCGGGCTTCGGCATGGACTCCTGGGACAACCTCGCCTGGATGTACTACGGCGGCGGGCTCGAGCTGTACCACGAGCTCCTGCAGAAGGAGCTCAAGATGAACGTGGTCTCCTTCCCGACCAGCCCGCTGCCCTCGCAGGCCTTCGGGTGGTTCAGGAAGGATCCCCTCAAGTCGGCCGCCGAGCTCAAGGGCCTCAAGTACCGGACGGTGGGGCTGGCGGCGGACCTCTTCAAGGAGCTGGGCGCGGCGTTGACCATCCTTCCCATCGGCGACGTCATCCCGGCCCTGGAGCGGGGGGTGCTGGACGCGGCCGAGGTGTGCTGCCCCAGCGTGGACAAGACGCTGGGCTTCCACGTCGTCTTGAAGACCTACATGGTGAAGAGCCTGCACCAGCCGGCCGAGTTCCTGGAGCTGATCGTCAGCAAGAGCCGGTGGGACGAGCTGTCGCCCGACCTGAAGGCGATCGTCAAGTACGCGGCCATGGCGGAGGCCGCCGACTTCTACATGCGCGACCTGAAGATGAACATGCAGGACCTGGACGACCTCGTCGCCCGGGGCGTCAAGGTCACCGAAACGCCGCCCGAGATTCTGAAGGCGCAGCTCGAGGCCTGGGACCGCGTCCTCGAGCGGAAGGCCAAGCAGGGCCCGTTCTTCGCCAAGGTCATCGAGTCGCAGCGGCAGTGGGCGAAGCAGGCCGTGCCGTACCGGTTGCTCTTCTCGACGCCGCGCGAGATCCAGTTCGAGCATTACTGGAAGAAGCGGTCCTAGCCGGCGCCGGCCGGGCGGTGACCGGGGTCGGTCGCCGCCCGGCCCCTCGCCGGCCCGCGGCGTCCCCTCGCGCGCCCCGGCCAGGCGCGCCGGCGCGCCGTCGCGCACCGACGCCGCGCTACCCGCGCTCGGCCGGACGCGCCGTGCGGTCCGGCACGCCGAGTTCGGCGTTGTGCTCGCCGAGGCGCGGCGGCGGGCGCCGGATCGGCGGGCGCGTACCGTCGATGGAGACGGGCAGGCCGAGCAGGCTCAGATCGGCGCCGGGCACGGGCGCGACGAGCCCGAGCGCCGCGGTCTGGGGGTGCGCGAGCGCCTCGGGCAGCGTGTGGATCGGCCCGCACGGCACGCCGGCGGCCTCGAGCCGGTCGATCCACTCGCCCTTGCTCCGCGTCCGCAGCACCGCCTCGATCTGCGGCAGGAGCTCCGCCTGGTGCGCGACGCGCGCGGCGTTGGTCGCAAAGCGCGGGTCGCGCGCCCACTCCGGGTGCCCGAGCGCCTCCGCGAGGCGCGCGAAGAGCCGGTCGTTGCCCGCGGCGATCATGAGCGGCCCCGTGCGCGTCTCGAAGGCCTGGAAGGGCACCACGCGGGGGCTGCCGGTGCGGTGACGGGGCGGGAGCTGCCCCGAGGCCCGGAAGGTCGCGTAGTGCCCCTTGAGCCAGGTGAGCGCGGTCTCGAGGAGCGAGGTATCCACGACGGCGCCGCGCCCGGTCTGCGCGCGGCGGACGAGCGCGGCGAGGATGCCGATCGCGGCCCACATGCCCGTGCCGTAGTCGACGATCGAGGTGCCGACGCGCGTCGGCGGGTCGCCCTCGGCGCCGCTCACCATCATGAGGCCCGCGAAGGCCTGGACGAGCGGCTCGTAGCCCGGCTTGAGCCGGAGCGGGCCGGTGGCCCCGAAGGCCCACACCGAGCAGTAGACGAGCCGCGGGTAGCGCGCCGTGAGCGCGGCCGGCCCGAGGCCGAGCGCCTCGAGGGCGCCCGGTCGGAGGTTCTGCACGAGGACGTCGAACTCGCCGACGAGGTCGGCGAGCCAGGCCACCGCGCGCGGGTCCTTGAGGTCCACGGTGATCGCGCGCTTGTTCGCGTTCACCGCGAGGAACCCCGGCGAGACGCCCTGCCAGAAGGGCGGCCCCCAGCCCCGCGCGTCGTCGCCCTCGGGACGCTCGACCTTGACGACGTCGGCGCCGAGGTGCGCCAGGATCTCGCCCGCCATGGGGCCCGCGAGGTTCTGGGCGAGCTCCAGGACCCGGATGCCCGCGAGGGGCAGCGCCGGCGCGCTCACCGGACGAGCGCCCGCTCGGCCACGTCGGCGGCGGAGACCGGCGCGGCCCCATCGACCAGGCGGCCCGGGGCCCGACGCGCCCGGGCACAGGATCTCCGGCGCTCGTCGGGCCGGGAGCCGGGGACGCGCGTCACGGGCCGCGATGATAGCACCGCAACCACCGCCGGGGATCGCGACCCGCGTCGCCGGGCCCGGCGCGCCGCTCTGCCGCGGCGCGCCGCGCCCGACCCGGTGCGGTGCGCCGTCGACGACGGCGTGGCCACCGCCACGCGGCACCGGTCCGCGCAGCCTCGGCTCACTCCTGGAGCAGGCTCGCGCGGATCCCGGGGAACCAGCGGGTCAGGGGCGAGTTCTCGCAGACGATCGTGTCGGTGCGGACGGCACCGGTCGAGATCAAGCAGAGCGGCACCCCGATGAGCTCCTCCAGGCGCTCCAGGTAGCGGCGCGCCTTGGCGGGCAGTTCGGCCTCGTGCCGCGCCCGGCTCGTGGGCGCCATCCAGCCCGAGAGCTCCTCGTAGACCGGCTCGGCCTCGCGGAGCACGCTCTCCTCCTCGGGGAACTCGGTGAGGAGCTCGCCCCGCCAGCGGTAGGCCACGCAGATCTTCACGGTCTCCAGCGTGTCGAGCACGTCGAGCTTGGTGAGGGCCACGGTGTCGAGGCCGTTGATCCGCACCGCGTAGCGCAGCACCACGGCGTCGAACCAGCCGCAGCGCCGCGGGCGCCCCGTGGTGGCGCCGTACTCGTTGCCGCGTGCGCGGATCTCCTCGGCCAGGGGGCCGGTCACCTCGGTGGGGAACGGCCCGGCGCCCACGCGGGTCGTATAGGCCTTGGCCACGCCCAGCACCCCGTGGATCTTCGTGGGCGGCACGCCGGTGCCGGTCGACGCCCCGCCCGCCGTGGTGTTCGACGAGGTGATGTAGGGGTAGGTGCCGTGGTCGATGTCGAGCATCGTACCCTGAGCCCCCTCGAACAGCACCGAGTAGCCGCGCTCGATCCACCGGTGGAGCAGGAGCGAGGTGTCGGTGATGTAGGGCGCGAGCCACCCCGCGTAGCGGAGGTAGGGGTTCAGGATCTCCTCGACCGTGAATGTCTTGGCGTCGTAGATCTCGCGCAGCAGGCGGTTCTTCTGCGCGAGGTTGTATTCGAGCTTCTCGCGGAAGAGCCGCTCGTCGAGCAGGTCCGCCATCCGGATCCCGACCCGCGCGGCCTTGTCCACGTAGGCCGGCCCCACGCCCTTGCCCGTGGTCCCGATCCGCCGCGGCCCGAGCTTGGCCTCCGAGGCGCGGTCGAGCGCCGGGTGGTAGGGCATGATCAGGTGGGCGTTCTTGGAGATGAAGAAGTTGGCGTCGAAGATCACGCCGCGCTGGACGAGCGACTCCATCTCCTCGATGAGCGCGCCGGGGTCCACGACGACGCCGCAGCCGATCACGCACCGGCACCCGGGGTGGAGGATGCCGGAGGGGATCGAGTGGAGCACGTACTTCTCGCGGCCGACGACCACCGTGTGCCCGGCGTTGTTGCCACCCTGGTAGCGCACGACGACGTCGACGTGCGGGGCCAGGACGTCGACGACCTTGCCCTTGCCCTCGTCGCCCCACTGCGTCCCCACCACGACGATGTTCGGCATCGCCCCGTCGGCCCCCTCAGGCCCCGGCCCCGCCGGCGTCGGCGCCCGCCGCCGCGCGCGCGGCCCCCCGGCCCCCCGCGACGGTCGCGCCCGCCCCGTCCGCGCGCGCGCCGAGCCCGAGCGCGCGCTCCGGCGCCTCGAGGAGCGCGCGGATCGCCACCCGGCGCTCGGCGCCGTCGGCCAGGTCCACCACCAGCGCCTCTTCGGGCGCCGTCCGCGCGCTGCCCACGACGAGCGCGCGCCGCACGCGCTGGGCCCGCGCGTAGGCCAGCGAGTCCTCGAGCGCGCGGGTGACGATGTCGCGCGCCACCGAGATCCCGAGGTCGCGCAGCCGCCGCGCCACGGACAGCGCCACGGTTTTCTCCGGCGTGAAGTCGATGATGAAGACGTCGGGGCCGGACAGCGGGACCTCCACGCCCTGGCTCTCCATCACCGAGAGCACCCGGGCCACGTCGACCGCGAAGCCCACCGCGGGACAGTCGTAGCCGAAGCGCCCGAGCATGTGGTCGTAGCGGCCTCCGGCCGCCACGGCCGCGCCGAAGTCGGCCACGTAGGCCTCGAAGTACATGCCCGAGTAGTAGTCGAAGCCGCGCACCTCGCCGAGGTCGAGCAGCACGGCGTCGGCGAGGCCGTAGATCGTGAGCAGCCGGTAGACCTCGGCCAGGTTGGCGAGCGCGCGCGCCGCCCGCGGGGTGCGCGCGAGCGGCCGCGCGCGCTCGAGCACCTCGGCGTCGCCGAAGAGGCCCGGCAGGGCCAGCAGCGCCTCGGCCACGGGCGGCGCCGGCGCGAGCACCGCCACGAGGCGCTCGAGCGAGCCGCGGTCCTTGCGGGCGAGCGCGGCCCGCAGCTCGGCGGTGTGCGCAGGGTCGGCCCGCACCTCCTCGAGGAGCCCGCGGATGAAGTCGGGGTGGCCCACGTCGATCTGGTAGCGCTCGAGCCCGAGCGCGCGCAGGCCCTCGATGGCCATGGCCAGGATCTCGACCTCGGCCTCGGGCTTGTCCAGGCCGATCAGCTCCACCCCGGCCTGGTAGAGCTCGCGCGAGTGGGCCAGGCGCGGCTCCTCGTAGCGGAAGACGTTGGCGACGTAGGCCAGGCGGATCGGCTTGGGCGCGTCGCGCAGCCGCGTGGCCACCACGCGCGCGATCTGCGGCGTGATGTCGGCCCGCAGGGCGAGCGTGCGGTTCGTCTCGCGGTCGACGAGCTTGAACATGTGCTCCTGGAGCGCGACGTCGGTCCCCAGGGCGAGCACGTCGAAGAACTCAAGCGTCGGGGTGACGATCTCGCGGTAGCCCCACCGGCCGAAGACGTCGAGGAGCCGGCTCTCCACGTAGCGCTTGCGCGCGGCCTCGTCGGGCAGGTAGATCCGCGTGCCGCGCGGTAGCTGCGTCGGCACCGGGGTCACGGGCCCGCTCCCGCGCCCGCGGCGGCCAGGTGCGCCACCGCGTTGACCCGATGGACGGTCACCCAGCCGTCGCGGTACTCGAACTCGGTGAGCCCGGCCGGCGCGGCGTCGACCGCCCAGAGCCGGTCGAGCCCGAGGCCGAGGGCGTCGAGCACGAGCAGGCGCAGCACGACGCCGTGCGTGACGAGGATCACGGTCGCGCCCGCGTGCGCGGCGCGCAGCCGGGCGAGGCCCTGCCCGACGCGCGCGGCGACGGCGGTCACGGCCTCCCCGCCGGGGGCGGTGAAGCGCCCGGGCGCGGTCCGCCAGGCGTCGAACCCCTCGGGGTCGCGCGCGGCGACCTCGGCGCGCGTGAGCCCTTCCCAGGCGCCGAAGCCCATCTCGCGGAACGCCGGTTCGAGGCGCACGGCGAGCCCGTGCGGCGCCGCCACGATCTCCGCGGTGGCACGGGCGCGCGCGAGCGGGCTCGCGTAGACGGCGGCGGGTGCGACCCCGGCGAGGGCGGCCGCCGCGGCCTCGGCCTGGCGGCGCCCGGCGGCGTTCAGCGGGACGTCCCGCCAGCCCGTGAAGCGGCCCTCGCGGGTCCAGTCGGTCTCGCCGTGGCGCAGGAGCAGGAGTCGCATCGGGGTCCGCAGCCGGCCCATTCTATCGTGGCCCCGGCGGGCCGGCTCGCGGCCGTGGGCCGCGCTCGGCGGGGGACCGTCCAGGGAATTCCGCCCGGGCGCGCACGTCGCTGCCCAACCTCTGCAGCGCCGTCGCCCCGCCACGCGCGGCGGCCGCGGCCGATCCCAGCGCGCGCGACGCTCGACCGTCCGGCACGAGTTCGCCCCCTGACCGGGACGCGCTCCTCGCGGGGGTCCACGTGGTGCCGGTCGGCGCGGACGCCGAGACTCGCGAGCTTCTGGCGGTGGTCCTGGAGTACGCGCTTCGACGCGTGCGCCCTCGCGTGCTCGTGAGCGCCGCCGGACCACCGCCGCCCTGCCGGCGCTCGCGCTCTCGGGACCCGACCGGCCCGAGGACCGACGCCGCGCGCTCGCCGCGGGGTTCGACGGGCACCTGCAGCAACCCGTCGATCCCTGGGAGCTCTGCGGCGCCATCGCGGCGCTGCTGCCCCGCTGAGGCGGCTGGCCCCCGCGCCCGGCGCGCCGGCCGCGCGCTACGCGGCGTCGGCGAAGACCTTCTGCGCGGCGCGCACCGCCGCGCCGAAGTCGACCGGCTGCCCGAGGGCCGCGAGGATCTGCTCGAGCGCGGCGAGCGCCACGAGCACGTCGACCTCGGTGGCGTAGCCCATGTGGCCGAGCCGGAAGATCCGCCCCTTGAGGGACCCCTGGCCGCCCGCGATGGTGATCGCGTGCTGCTCGGCGTAGGCGGTCACGATCCGCTCCCCGTCCACCCCGGGCGGCGCGAGCACGGCGGTCAGCGCCGGGCTCGGCGTGGCGCGGGGGAAGAGGCGGAGGCCGAGCGCCTCGACCCCGGCCCGCGCGGCGCGCGCCAGGCGCGCGTGGCGACGGAAGACGTTCGGCAGGCCCTCGGCCTCGAGGAGCCGGAGGACCTCGCGGAGGCCGACGACGATGGACACCGCGGGGGTGAAGCGCACGTCGTTGGCCGCGTTCGCCCGCCGCTCGGCGGCGAGGTCGAAGTAGTAGCGCGGCAGCCGGGCGCGCGCGACGTGGGCCCAGGCCTTGTCGCTCAGCGCGCAGAAGGCGAGCCCCGGCGGCAGCATGAGCCCCTTCTGCGAGCCGGCGAGCACGAGGTCGACGCCCCAGGCGTCCATGGGCAGGTCCGCGATGCCGAGGCTCGAGACCGCGTCCACGACGAGGATCGCCTCCGTGGCGCGCGTGACCTCGGCGTAGGCGCGCACGTCATGGAGGACGCCCGTGGAGGACTCGCTGTGCTGCGTGAACACGGCCCGGATCGCCGGCCGGCGTCGCAGCGCCTCGGCGAGCCGCTCGGCGGGCACGGTCTCGCCGTACGGGGCCTCGAGCACCTCCGTCTCGATCCCGTAGGCGCGGAGGATCGCCTGCCAGCGCTCGCCGAAGGTCCCGGCGCTCACCACGGCGGCCACGTCGCCGGGGGAGAGCGTGTTGACGACCGCCGCCTCCATCGCCCCGGTGCCCGAGCAGGCGAGCAGGACCACGTCCTGGCGCGTCTGGAAGAGCCGCTGGAGCCCGGCGCGCACCTCGGCGAAGAGCGCGGCGTACTCGGGCGTGCGGTGGTGGAGCATCGGCCGCGCCATGGCGAGGAGGACCTCGTGGGGGACCGGCGTGGGCCCGGGCGCGAGGAGCTGGTACTTCCGGAGCGGCGGCACCCCTCGATCCTACCAGAGGCCGCGGCGCCGCCCCGCGCTCACCGCGGCGCCCGCGCCGCGCGCCCGAGCGCGGTGACGAAGATCGCGTCGAGCCCCGCGGCGTGCGGGGCGAAGAACCGCACGACCTCGCGGTCGTAGAAGGTGAGCCCGGTGGCGCCGAACCGCTGCCCGTAGGCGGCCAGGTAGGCGCGGCCGCCGACGAGCCCCGCCTCCAGGTTGGCGAGCCGATAGCCCCGGTTGCCGTAGTGCGCGAGCAGGCGGTCGAGCGGGGCGAGGAAGTAGATCACCGCCGCGGCGTCGCCGCCGAGCGCCTGCTCGAGGCAGAGGAACGCCGACTCGCGGCGGAACTCGCCCGCGCGGATGAGCTCGAGCGCGTGGCGGTCCGTCCAGTAGCGCCAGGCGCCCGCGGGCACGCCCTCGACGGCGTGGACGAGGAGGTAGGGGTCGACGAACCCCCACGGCACGTCCGCCTCGACCGGGCGCGTCGCCCACCAGAGCACGGTCGCGAGCTCCTCGGCCGTGAGCGCCCGGGGCGCGAAGCGCCGCGTGGACCCGCGCCGCTGGATCGTCTCGCCGAGCCCGCGTTCGGCCGCGGTCCGCGGCGGCGGCAGCGGCCGGGGCTCGGCCCGCGACGCGCGCGGCGGCGGCGGCGCGCTCGCCCGCCAGGCCACCACCGCCGCCGCGTCCTCGAGCGCCGAGGCGGCCTGCATCGCGCGAAGCTCGGGGTAGTCCACCTCGCGCGGCGAGAGCGGGAGCGCGCGGTACGCGACCGGCTCGGTCACGGCGGCCGGCGGCGCCGGCGCGCCCTCGGGCCCGAGGGCCAGGAGCTCGAGCGCGGCCTCCCGGTCGGCGTCGAGGCCGAGCAGCGCGTTCACCGCGGCGTCGACGAAGCCCGTGAGCACGCGCGGCGCCAGTCCGAGCGTGCGGCCCACCGCCGTCAGGTTCGCGAGCATCGTGCCCGAGTCCCAGTAGAGGTGGCGCCAGGCGCGCGCCCGGTACTTCCAGGTGTTGCGCCAGAAGATCGCGGTGAGGGCCAGCGTGGCCGCGCGACGCGCCAGCGCGGGCTCGGCCGCCGCCTCCGCGAGCGCGGCGCGCACGTCGCCCTCGCGCAGGCGCCGGAGCACGAACTCGCCCGGGGCGAAGTGGTAGACGCCGGGCGCGAGCCCCGCCACCGCGCCGGCCACCACGTACACCTCGGTCTGGTAGAGGGCGCCGGTGGACGGCGCGGCGCGGAAGAACACCTCGGCGCCGCCGGGATACGTGAGCTTCTTGGTGACGCCCGCGCCGAGGTAGAGGAGCGCGGCGAGCGCCTCGAGCGTGAGGTGCGTCGCCGACGCGACCGGCGCGGCGCCGAGCGCGCCGAGCGTGTCCACGCCGGGCAGCTCGAAGGTGCGCGGCAGCGCCACGACGGGTGCGTCGGGGTAGATCTTGAAGGGGAACGGCTTGCTGTCCCAGTCGAGCCGGTGGTCGCCCGTGCGCACCGACTGGGGCGTGTGCGTCGTGCGATCGTGGAAGGCGCGGGCGACCTGGACGTCGGCGTTGCCGGGCATCGAGGACGCCGCTCAGCGGCCGGCGGGCGCGGGGGCGGGATCGCCGGGCGTCGCGGCCGGCCCGAAGCGGTACGGCGGGCGCACGACGCCCCGCTCGGTGACGATGGCGGTGATGAGCTCGGCCGGCGTGACGTCGAAGGCCGGGTTGTAGGCGGGCGACTCGGCGGGGGCGACGGGCCGGCCGCCGAGCGCCCGGACCTCCGCCGGGTCGCGCTCTTCGATGGGGATCTCGCGCCCGGAGGGCAGCGTCGGGTCGATCGTGGACCAGGGGGCCGCCACGTAGAACGGCACGCCGTGGTGGCGGGCGAGCACGGCGAGGGCGTAGGTCCCGATCTTGTTCGCGGTGTCGCCGTTGGCCGCGATCCGGTCGGCGCCCGTGATGACGAGGTCGACGAGCCCGCGGGCCATGAGCGCCCCCGCCGCGGCGTCGGCGACGAGGCGGTGCGGGATGCCCTCGCGCGCGCACTCCCACGCGGTGAGCCGCGCCCCCTGGAGCACGGGCCGCGTCTCGTCCACCCAGACCAGGGCCACCTTGCCCTGGGCGTGCGCGGTGCGGATCACCCCGAGCGCGGTCCCGTAGCCCGCCGTGGCGAGCGCGCCCGCGTTGCAGTGGGTCAGGATGCGGGCGCCGGGCGGCACGAGCGCCGCACCGTGCGCGCCGAGCGCGCGGTTGGCGGCGAGGTCCTCGGCCAGGATCGCCTCGGCCTCGCGCGCGAGCCGGGCGCGCAGGGCGTCGGGCGGCGCGCCGCGGGCCGCGAGCTCGTGCGCGACCCGCCGCATGCGCTCGAGCGCCCAGAAGAGGTTGACCGCCGTCGGGCGCGTGGCGGCGAGGCCCTTGATCGCCGTCTCGAGGTCGGCGAGCAGCCCGTCGGCCGTCGCCGCGGCGCTCGCTCGCGCGGCGAGCACGACGCCGAAGGCCGCGGCCACGCCGATCGCCGGCGCGCCGCGCACGACGAGCGTGCGGATGGCGTCGGCGACCTCCTCCCAGCGCCGGCACTCGCGCGTGACCTCCTCGGCGGGCAGGCGGGTCTGGTCGAGCAGGAGCATGCGGTCGCCGGCCCAGCGGACGGGCGCGATCATGGGCCCGCGGGCGCGGCGCTCAGATCGTGCCCGGCGGCACGGGCGCCGGCGCCCGCGTGCCGGGGCGCGGCCGGGCGTCCAGCGAGAAGTCGAGGCCGCGGTCCGGGCTCTCCAGGCGCCCGTCCACCCGGAGCCCGTCCGGGTGGAGCCGGCCCTCGACGCGCGCCCCCCAGGTCCCGGCGGGCTCGCGCAGGCGGCCGTCGAGGCGGAAGCCCCGCGGCCCGACCTCGAGGTCGAGCCCGAGGCCCACGCCCGGGCCGGGCTCCGCGGCCGCCGGCGCGGCGGCGAGCGCCGCGGCGGCGAGCGCCAGCGCGACGAGCGCGCGGTTCATGCCGGGCGCCCCCCCTCGCCGTCGCCCTTGAGGTCCTCGCTCACGAGCCGGACGTAGCGCTCGAGGGTGCCCCGGACGTCCTCCAGGAGCTGGCGCCGCGCGCGCCGCAGCTCGCCGATCTCGTGCCGCATCCGGGCCTCCTCGGCGCGCGCCTCCTCGAGCAGCTTCTCGCTCTGCAGCCGCGCGTCCTGGAGCAGCAGCTCCGCCTCCCGGCGCGCCTGGGCCTTGAGCTCCTCGGCCAGCCGGTGGGCCGTGATCAGCGTCTCCTTGAGCGTCCGCTCCGTCTCGCCGAGCCCGCGGGCGCGCTCCTCGTGCAGGGCGAGCTGCTCCCGCAGGTGGGTGTTCTCGCGCAGCAGCCCCTCGAAGTCCTCCGCCACGTCCTCGAGGAAGGCCTCGACCTCCTGGCGGTCGAAGCCGCGGAAGCGCACGGTGAACTGCTGCTGTCGGATGTCCATCGGGCTCAGGCGCATGGGGACCTCCGCCATCTCGCTCCTAGCCGATCTGGGTCGCGATGCGATGGAGGACCGGCACCAGGAACTCCCGCAGGAAGTAGAGGCCGAGCAGCACGACCATGGGCGACAGGTCGAGCCCCATCGCGATCGGCAGCCGATCCCGGACCGGCCGCAGTACGGGCTCCGTCACCCGGTGCAGGAACCGGACGATCGGGTTGTAGGGATCGGGGTTCACCCAGGAGATCACCGCTCGGGCGATGATGATCCACATGTACACGACGAGGACCAGGTTGACCAGGTTGGCGAGCGCGGTGAGCAGGTAGCCGAGGACGAACATCGCTAGTGCCCGCCCCGGCCGAGCTCGCGCGCGCGGAGCGTCGCGCGCTCGACCGCCTCGATCAGCGTGGCGCGCAGGCGCCCGGCCTCGAGCGCCGCCACGCCGGCGATCGTCGTGCCCCCGGGCGAGCTCACCATGTCCTTGAGCGCCCCGGGGTGCATGCCGGTCTCGAGGAGCAGGCGCGCGGCGCCGAGCACCGTCTGCGCGGCGAGGGTCATCGCCGTCGGGCGATCCAGGCCCATCTTCACGCCGCCGTCGGCCAGCGCCTCCACGACCAGGGCCACGAACGCGGGCCCGGAGCCCGAGAGCCCGGTGACGGCGTCCATGAGCGCCTCCTCGAGGACGACCGTGCGGCCCACGGCGCCGAAGATCGCCGTGGCCGTCTCGAGGTCGTCGGGCTCGAGCCCCTCGGCGCGGGCGATGGCGGTGGCGCCCTCGCCCACGAGGGCCGGCGTGTTCGGCATGACGCGGAGGAGCCGCGCCTCGGGGCCGAGGTGGCGGCGCATGGCGGCCGTGGGCACGCCCGCGGCGACGGAGATCAGGAGCTTCGCGCGGGTCACCGCGGGCGCGATCTCGGCGAGCACGGGCGCCACGAGCTGCGGCTTGACCGCCAGGACGACGACGTCGCTCTCGCGCACGCAGGTCACGTTGTCGGGCATCGGGCGCACGCCGTAGCGGCGCGCGAGCTCCTCGAGCCGCTCGCGCCGCACGTCGCTCGCCCGGAGCGCCTCGGCCGGCAGCGCCTGCGCGGCCAGCAGGCCGCGGATCAGCGCCTCGCCCATGTTGCCGGCGCCGACGACGCCGAGGGTGCGCCCCTTGAGGCTCACGGGCGCGGGCCGAAGATGGCCGTGCCGATCCGCACGATCGTCGCGCCCTCCTCCACGGCCACCTCGAAGTCGGCGCTCATGCCCATCGAGAGCTCGCCCAGGCCGTAGCGCTTGGCGAGCGCGGCCAGCGTGCGGAACCAGGGCCGCGCGTCCTCGGCGCGCGCCACGGGCGGCGGGATCGCCATCAGCCCGCGCACCTCCACGTGGTCGAGCCGGCCGAGCGCCTCGAGCGCCTCGCCGAGCGCCTCGGGGGCGAAGCCGCCCTTGGTCGCCTCGCCGGCGACGTTGACCTGCACGAGCGCCGCCACGCGGCGCCCCCGGGCCCGCGCGCGCCGGTCGAGCTCGCGCCCGAGCTCCAGGCGGTCGAGGGACTGGATCAGGTCGAAGAGCTCGATGGCGTCGCGGACCTTGTTCGTCTGCAGGTGCCCGACCAGGTGCCAGGGCACCGGGCGGCCGAGGTGCGCGATCTTCGCGCGGGCCTCCTGCACGCGGTTCTCGCCGAGCGCGGGCAGCCCGGCCGCGATGGCCGCCCGGATGCGCTCGACGTCGACCGTCTTCGAGACGCCGACCAGGAGCACGTCGTCGGGCCGCCGCCCCGCCCGCTCCGCCGCTCGCGCGATCCGCTCGCGAACGCGCTCGAGGTTCGCGCGAACGTCGACCACGGCGCCGATTCTAGCACGCGCCCGCGGCCCGCCCCGGCGGGCCCCGCCGCGCGCCGGGCCGCCCGGCCGCGCGGCCCACGCCGCGCCCGCCGAGCGCGTCAGGGCAGCGCGGCGAGCGTCGCGAGCCGGCCGCGGTGGCCCTTGCGGTAGGAGAACAGGAGCTCCGGGTGGCAGGCGGTGCAGAGCCGTGCGTTGAGGATGGCCGTCGGCGCGACGCCGGCCTCGACCAGCAGGTCCTCGACGGCGGCGCCGAGGTCGAGCCGCCAGCGCCCGGCGCCGGTCGCGCGTGCCCACCGTGTCCACCGCGCGCCGTAGGCCCGCGCCAGGCGGTCGGCCACGGGCGCGTCGACCTCGTAGCAGCACGGCCCGATGGCGGGCGCGATCGCCACGCGCAGCCGCGCCGGGCGCGCGCCGGCCGCGACCACCGCCGCGACCGCGGCCTCGGTGGCGCCCGCGGCGAGGCCGCGCCAGCCCACGTGCGCCACCGCGAGCGCGCCGGCCGTGGGGTCCCAGAGCGTCAGCGCGAGGCAGTCGGCGGTGAAGATCGCGAGCGCGACCCCGGGCGCGGTGGACACGAGGACGTCGGCCGTGCCCGCGAACCCGCCCGCGGCGGCCACGCGCGCCGCGGCGGCGCCGTGCACCTGCCGGGCCCAGGCCACGCGCGCGAGGTCGAGCCCCGCCGCGCGGAGCGTGGCCACCGCGGCCGGCGCGAAGGGCCCGCGGGCATCGCCCTCGAGGCCCGGGCAATGCCGCGTGGTCGTGGCGTGCGGCAGCCCGAGCGCTTCCAGCGCGGGGAAGGTGAAGTAGCGGGGCGGCTCGCCGTGGGCGCGCAGCGGCCCCATCGCCCGCGCGGCGCTAGTCGGCGTGGCGCCGGAGGAAGGCCGGCACGTCCAGGTCGGCCTCGTCGAGCCCCTCGTCGCCGTCGGCGCGGAGCTCGGCCAACCGCCGGCGCCAGGCGCCCACCGGCGCCGCCGCGGCCGCCGGGCGCGCCGGACGCGGCAGGTCGACCACCCGCGGCGCCGCGGCCGGGGCCTCGCGCCGGTCCGGGAACCCGGTGGCGATGACCGTGATCCGCACCTCGTCCTGCAGCGTCGGGTCGATGACCGCGCCGAAGATGATGTTGGCCTCCTCGTGGGCGGCCTCCTGCACGATGCGGGCCGCCTCTTCCACCTCGTGGAGGGAGAGGTCGGCGCCGCCCGTGAAGTTGATGAGCACGCCCCGCGCGCCGTCGATGGAGGCGTCGTCGAGCAGCGGGCTCGCCACGGCGCGCTGCGCGGCGTCGAGGGCGCGGTTCTCGCCGCGGCCGACGCCCGTGCCCATCATCGCCATCCCCATGCCGGCCATGATCGTCCGCACGTCGGCGAAGTCCAGGTTGATCAGCCCGGGGACCAGGATCAGGTCCGAGATCCCCTGCACCGCCTGCTGGAGCACGGAGTCCGCCACCCGGAACGCGTCCGTGAGCGGCGTGCCGCGGTCGACGACGGCGAGCAGGCGCTGGTTCGGGATGGTGATGAGCGTGTCGACGACGCCCCGCAGCGCCTCGAGCCCCGCCTCGGCCTGCTGCATGCGCCGGCGCCCCTCGAAGTGGAACGGCTTGGTCACCACGGCCACGGTCAGGATGCCGAGCTCCTTGGCCAGCGAGGCCACCACCGGCGCCGCGCCGGTGCCGGTGCCGCCGCCGAGCCCGGCGGTGATGAACACCATGTCGGCGCCGTGGAGCAGGCGCGTGATCTGCTCGGGGTCCTCGAGCGCCGCCTGGCGCCCGATCTCGGGGTTCGAGCCGGCGCCGAGCCCCTGGGTGAGCCGCGCGCCGAGCTGGACCTTGATCGGGGCGGGCGAGGCCCGGAGCGCCTGCGCGTCGGTGTTGGCGACGATGAAGTCGACGCCGGTGAACTGCGCCTGGATCATCCGGCTCACGGCGTTGCTGCCCCCGCCGCCGAGCCCGATGACCTTGATCTTCGCCGCCTGGGGCGCGTCGTCCAGCTCGAACAGCGGGCGCCGTCCGCGTTCCTTCTCCATCCGCTCCTCCCTGTGCCGTCGCCGGGCGCGCCGCCGCGGACCCACCCCGGGGCGCCCGGCGCGCCGTCCTAGAAGATCTCGCCGAGCCAGCCCATCAGGCGGCGCGCGAGCCGACCGAGCCAGGCGGGCTCGGGCGCGCCGGCGCCGCCGTCGGCCGGTCGGCGCTGCGCGCCCCAGAGGGCGAGGCCGACACCCGTGGCGTAGACCGGGCTCTTGACCGCGTCGGCGAGGCCGCCCACGGTTTCGGGCAGGCCGCGCCGCACCGGCAGGTCGAACACCGCCTCGGCGAGCTCGGGCACGCCCTCGAGCAGGGCCGTGCCGCCGGTGACCACGACGCCCGCCGTGGCCGCCTCGAGCAGCCCCGCGCGGCCGAGGTCGCGCGCCACGAGCGCGAAGATCTCCTCCATCCGCGGCTGGATGATCTCGGCCAGGACCTGGCGCGACAGCTGGCGCGGCTTGCGGCCGCCCACGGCCGGTACCTCCACCGTCTCCTCCGGGCTCACGAGCGCCGTGAGGGCGCAGCCGTGGCGCCGCTTGAGCTCCTCGGCGTCGGCCGCCGGCGCGCGCAGGCCGACGGCGATGTCGCTGGTGACGTGGTCGCCGCCCAGGGCGAGCACCGCCGTGTGCCAGACGACGCCGTCGCGGAAGAGCGCCACGTCGGTCGTGCCGCCGCCGACGTCGAGCAGCAGCACCCCGAGCTCCCGCTCCTCGGGCGAGAGCACGGCCTCGGCCGAGGCGAGCGGCTCGAGCACGACGTCGTGCACGGTCAGGCCCGCGCGGTTGGCGGCGCGGACGACGTTCTGGACCGCGGCCACGGCGGCGGTGACCAGGTGCACCTCGACCTCGAGCCGCACGCCCGCCATGCCCACCGGGTCGCGGATCCCGTCCTGGTCGTCGACGACGAAGGCCTGGGGCAGCACGTGGAGGATCTCGCGGTCGGGCGGCAGGTTCACGGCGCGCGCCGCGGCGATGGCGCGCTCGACGTCGGCCGGGCGCACCTCGCGCTCGCGGCCCGAGACGGCCACGACGCCCCGGCTGTTCAGCGAGCGGATGTGGCCGCCGGCCACGCCGGCCCACACCGCCGTCACCTCGACGCCGGCCATCCGCTCGGCCTCGCCCACGGCCTGGCGGATCGCCTCCACGGTGGCCTCGATGTTGACCACCACGCCCTTGCGCAGCCCGCGCGAGGGCGCGGTGCCGAGGCCGACGACGTCGATCCCGCTGGCGCTCGGCGCGGCGATGACGGCGCAGACCTTGGTCGTTCCCACGTCCAGCCCGACGACGAGCTCTCGTGCCCTGGTGCGCGCGATGGCTAGCCTCCGTGGCGCAGCACGACCTGGTCCCGGAACCGCAGGTCGATGGTGCGGACCTCGGCGCCCTCGGCCGCGAGCCGGGCGAGGACGCCCTCCAGGCGGCCGAGCCGCTCCTCCCACTCCTCGGCGCCGAGGCGCACCTCGACGCCGTCCACCGTGTAGAGCACCGGCCCCTCGCGCCGGCTCATGTCGATCTCCGAGATCGCCGTCGTGAGCGGGCTGCCGCGGCGGAGCAGCGTGCGGATCAGCGCGAGCGCGGCCTGCACGCGCGGGCTCGGCGCGGTCGCGAGGGCGGCCAGCTCCTGCTCGCTGAGCCCGGTGATGACCGGCACGGGCGGGGCCGTCGCCGCCGCGGCCTCGCCCAGCAGCCGCCCCTCTTCGTCGAGCCAGTGCAGGCGCGGGCCGCCGACGAGCGTGAAGGGCCGGCGCTCCTCGACCCGGAGCGTGACCCGGTTGGGCAGCTCGCGGACGAGCTCGGCCCGCCGGACCTCGGGCAGCGCCTGGACGCGGGCCACGACCGCCGCCGGGTCGATCCGCCAGAGGTTGGTGCCGGGCGGGATGGCCGCCGCGGCGAGCACGCGCTCGACCGGCACGCGCGAGAGCCCGCGGACCTCGACCGCGCGCACCGCGAAGCGCGGCGACGTGAGCAGCCAGCGCACGCCCGCCCCCGCGCCGGCCGCGGCGACCAGGAGGGCGAGCGCGGTCGCGAGCCGGCGCCGCCGCCGCGCGGGGTCGGGCGCCGCGCGCCGCCGGCGGCGCACGCGCTGGCGGGCGAGGACGCGCGGGCGGGCGCCCGCGTCGCCCGGCGCCGGGGGCGCCCCGCGCGGCGACAGCAGCCCCCTATTCACCGATGATCCGGATCTCCGGCTCGAGGTGGACGCCGAAGTGCGCCCGCACGCGCTCCCGGGCGAGGTCCATCAGCGCCAGGACGTCGGCGGCCGTGGCCCCGCCCCGGTTGACGATGAAGTTGGGGTGCTTGGAGGAGATCTCCGCCCCGTTGACGCGCTTGCCGCGGAGGCCGACCTTCTCGAGCAGCCGCGCCGCCGTCTCCCCCGGGGGGTCCTTCCACACGCCGCCCGCCGAGGCGAGCGCCAGCGGCTGCGTGGCCTTCTTCTGCTTGAGCCGCTGCCGGATCTCCTTCTGGATCTCCGCGAACGGCCGGCGCTGCAGCCTGAGCCGAGCGCCAACGAGCACGGCGCCCGGCGGCACCTGAAAGGCACGGTAGCCTAGCGCGCCGGCCTGGGGCTTGAACTCGCCGAGCGAGCCGTCGGGGTAGAGGAAGTAGACGGCGGAGACGAAGTCGCCGATCGTGCCGTCGGCGGTGCCGGCGTTCATGGCGAGCGCGCCCCCCACCGTGGCGGGGATCCCGACCAGGCACTCGAGGCCGCCGAGGTTCAGCGCGGCCGCCTCCCGGATCAGCGCCGACAGGCTCGCGCCCGCCCCGGCCACCGCCTCCTCGCCGTGGAACTCGGCCCGGCCCAGGCAGCCCTCGAGCTTCAGGACGACGCCGCGCACGCCCCGGTCGCGCACGAGCAGGTTGTTGCCGCCGCCGACGACGACCACGGGGAGCTGCTCGCGCTCGGCGAAGCGGAGCGCGTGGCGGATGTCGTCCAGGTCCTGCGGGATGACGAAGATGTCGGCGGGGCCGCCGATCCTGAGCGAGGTGTGGAAGCTCAGCGGCTCCTTGAACCGGACCTCCCCCCGGATGTCTCCTAGCATGTCGACCTCCCCCCGAGCGAATCGCCCCCCAGCCGGCGGAGCAGCTCGGGCCCGATCTGCCCGACGTCGCCGGCGCCCAGCGTGATCACCAGGTCGCCCGGCCGCACGACGCGGGCCAGGTGCTCGACCACGTGCGCCCGCTCGCCGCCGACGTAGGTCACGTCGCGGTGCCCGCGGGCGCGGATCCCGGCCGCGAGGTCCCGGGCGTGCACGCCCGGGATCGGGCGCTCGCCGGCCGGGTAGATGTCCATGACCAGCACGACGTCGGCCTGGTCGAAGGCGGCGAAGAAGGCCTCGCGCAGGTCCCGCGTGCGCGTGTAGCGGTGGGGCTGAAAGACGGTGACCACGCGCCGGTCGAAGGCCGCGCGCGCGGCCTCGAGCGTGGCCTGGATCTCGGCCGGGTGGTGGCCGTAGTCGTCGACGACGACCACGCCGCCGGCCTCCCCCCGGACCTGGAACCGGCGCTGCACGCCCGTGAACCCGGCGAGCGCGCGCGCGATGGTCGCGAACGGGATCTCGAGGTCCAGGCCCACCGCCACGGCGGCGAGCGCGTTCAGCACGTTGTGACGGCCCGGGATCCGGAGCGTGCACTCGCCGAGGCGCGTGCCGCGGTGGTGGACCTCGAAGCGGCTGCCGAGGCCGACCAGGCGGAGGTCGCGCGCGGTGAGGTCGGCGGCGGCCTCGAGCCCGTACGTGATCACGCGCTTGTCGAGCCGCGGCACGAGCGCGCGGATGGTCGGCTGGTCCGCGCAGAGCACCGCGGCCCCGTAGAAGGGGACCTTGTTCACGAAGGCGAGGAACCCTTCCTGGAGCGCCGCCAGCGAGCCCCAGTGGTCCAGGTGCTCGGCGTCGATGGTGGTGACCACGGCGATCGTGGGCTGGAGCTTGAGGAAGGAGCCGTCGGACTCGTCGGCCTCGGCCACCAGGAACTCGCCCTGGCCGAGGCGCGCGTTCGAGCCGAGCCCCTGCACGCGCCCGCCGACCACGATCGTCGGGTCCAGGCGCCCCTCGGCGAGCACGGCGCCGATGAGCGAGGTCGTCGTGGTCTTGCCGTGGGTGCCGGCGACGGCGATGCCGTACTTGAGCCGCATGAGCTCGGCCAGCATCTCGGCGCGCGGGATCGTCGGGATCCCCTGCGCGCGCGCGGCGCGGAGCTCGACGTTGTCGGCGGGCACCGCCGAGGAGTAGACGACCACGTGCGCCCCCGCCACGTGGGTCGCGTCGTGCCCGATCCACACCTTGGCCCCACGCTCCTCGAGCCGCTCGATCGCCTCGGTGCGCCGCTGGTCGGAGCCCGTCACCCGGTAGCCCAGCGTGAGCAGGATCTCGGCGATGCCGGACATCCCGCTGCCGCCGATGCCCACGAAGTGGATCTGCTGGTAGCGCTTAAACATGGGCGTGCTGGGAGACGTTCAGGAGCAGGCCGGTGGCGAGCATCGTCGTCAGCAGCGCCGAGCCCCCGAAGGAGATGAAGGGCAGCGGCAGCCCCTTGGTCGGCAGCGTGCCGGTGACGACGCCGAGGTTCACGAGCGTCTGGGTCGCGACGAGCACGGTGACGCCGAGGGCCAGGTAGGCGCCGAAGGGGTCGGGGGCGCGGAGGCCCACCCGCAGGCCCCGCCACACGAGCACCGCGAAGAGCGCCACCACGGCCACCGCGCCCACGAAGCCGAGCTCTTCGCCCACCACCGCGAAGATGAAGTCCGTGTGGGCCTCGGGGAGGTAGAAGAGCTTCTGGCGCGACTCGCCGATCCCGCGCCCGAGCCAGCCCCCGGAGCCCAGCGCGAGCCACGACTGGATGATCTGGAAGCCGGCGCCCCGCGCGTCGCTCCACGGGTCCAGGAACGTCGCGATGCGCCGGAGCCGGTAGGGGGCGACCCAGATCGCCGCGGCCAGCACGGGCAGCGCGGCCGCAGCGAGCGCGAGCAGGTGGGCGACCCGGCAGCCGGCGAGGTAGAGGAGCGCGAGCGTCACGCCGACGAGCGCCACCGCGTTGCCGAGGTCGGGCTGGAGCACCACGAGCGCGGCCAGCGCCCCGGCGGCCGCCAGCGGCGGCAGCACGGCCCGGCGGAAGTCGGCGAGCGTCTCGCGGTGCCGTGCCAGCCAGCCGGCCAGGAACAGGACCAGCGCGAGTTTGGCGAACTCCGCGGGCTGGACGGAGAGCGGCCCGAGCCGCAGCCAGCGCCGCGTGCCGTTCACGGGCTGCGCGAGCGGCGGCACCAGGACCAGCACGAGCAACCCGGCGGCCACGAGCAGGGCCGGCACCCCCCAGCCCTCCAGCCGTCGGTAGTCGACGCGGAGCGCGGCCACGAGCGCGAGCGCGCCGAGCACGGCCCAGAGCAGCTGCTTGCGCAGAAACAGGGCGGGGTCGCCGAACCGCTCGGCGGCCACGATCGCGCTCGCCGAGTAGACCATCACCACGCCGAGGGCGAGCAGCACCACGGTCGTGCCCACGAGCCACATGTCGGGCGCGAGCCGGCGCGGCACGTCAGGCGAGCCCCAGCACCAGGGCGCGGAAGACGTCGCCCCGGTGCTCGAAGTTCTCGAACATGTCGAAGGAGGCGCACGCCGGCGAGAGCAGCACCACGTCGCCGGGCCGGGCCGCCGCGCGCGCCGCCTCGACAGCCGCCTCGAGCGAGGGCGCGCGGGTCACCGGCACGCCCGCGGCGGCGAGCGCCTCGGCGACCGCGGGCCCGTCGCGCCCGATGACGACCGCGTGGGCGACGCGGCCGCGCGCCGCCGCGCCCAGGGGCGCGAAGTCCTGCCCCTTGCCCACGCCGCCGGCGATGAGCACCACGCGCTCGGTGAAGCTCTCGAGCGCGCGCACGGTGGAGGCGACGTTGGTGCCCTTGGAGTCGTTGTAGTAGACGACCCCGTCGAGCTCGCGGACGCGCTCGAGCCGGTGCGGTACGCCCCGGAAGCCCGCGAGGCCGCGCCGGATGGCCTCGGGCGCGAGCCCCGCCCAGAGCGCGCACGCGGTGGCCGCGAGCGCGTTCTCCACGTTGTGGGCGCCGCGGAGCGGGAACTCGGCGAGCGGGCAGAGCCGCTCGACGCGCCCGTCGAGGGCGGCGGCGATCCAGCCCGCGTCGACGAACACGCCGGGCACGCGCGCCCCGCGCCGGCTGAACCAGACCACGCGCGCGCGCGTGCGGCGCGCCAGGACCGGCGCGCTCGCGTCGTCGGCGTTGAGCACGGCGCAGTCGGCCTCGGTCTGGTTCAGGAAGATCCGCGCCTTCGCCTCGAGGTAGGCCTCGAAGGTGCCGTGCCGGTCCAGGTGGTCCGGGGTGACGTTGAGCACCGCGGCCACACGGGGCCCGAAGGCGTCGATCGTCTCGAGCTGGAAGCTCGAGACCTCGCAGACGAGGATCCCGTCGGCGGGCACGTCGAGCGCGTGGGCGGTCAGGGGCGTGCCGATGTTGCCCGCCACGAGCACCGGCCGCGCCGCGTGCGCGCGCAGGAGGGCGCCGACCAGGGCCGTGGTCGTCGTCTTGCCGTTGGTGCCGGTGATCGCGATCGTGTCGGCCTCGGCCGCGCGCCAGCCGAGCTCGAGCTCGCCGATGAGCGGCACGCCGGCGGCGCGCGCGGCGCGGAGCTGCGGCGAGTCGAGCGGCACGCCCGGGCTCACGACCACCAGGTCGACCGCGGCCAGGGCCTCGGCGTGCGCGCCCCCCGTGAGCAGCGTCACGCCGAGCGCCGCGAGCCCCTGCGCCTCGGCCCCGAGCGCCGCGAGCGGCTTGAGGTCCGCCGCGAGCACGCGCGCCCCGACCGCGTGGAGCAGGCGGGCGGCGGCGACGCCGCTCCGCGCGAGCCCGACGACGGCGACCGGGCGCCCGGCGAGCGTGCGCAGCCAGGCCGCGCCCCGGCCGGGAGCGTGGCCGGGGGCCGGCGCGGACTCCACCGCCTGTCGCGGGGCGCTCACCGGGCCCTCACCGGAGCTTGAGCGTCGTCAGCGCCAGCAGCGCCAGCGCGAACGAGACGATCCAGAAGCGCACCACGATCTTCGGCTCCGGCCAGCCCGCCAGCTCGAAGTGATGGTGGAGCGGCGCCATGCGGAACAGCCGGCGCCCGGTGAGCTTGAAGCTCGCCACCTGGAGGATGACCGAGGCCGCCTCCACGACGTAGAGGCCGCCGATCAGCGGCAGCAGGAGCTCGGACTTGGTCAGCACGGCGAGCATGCCGATCGTCGCGCCCAGCGCGAGCGACCCCACGTCGCCCATGAAGACCTGGGCCGGGTGGCAGTTGAACCAGAGGAACCCGATCGCCGCGCCGATCAGCGCGCCGCAGAACACGCTGAGCTCGCCCGCCCCCTTGACGTTGATGATCTTCAGGTAGTCCGCCGCCCGGAAGTTGCCGGTCAGGTAGGCGATGACGCCGAACGCCCCGCCGGCCATGATCACGGGGCCGATCGCCAGGCCGTCCAGCCCGTCGGTGAGGTTCACCGCGTTCGACGCGCCGACGACCACCAGCATCGCGAACGGGATCCACCACCACCCGAGGTCGATCAGCCAGCCCTTGAAGAACGGGATGGCGAGCACCGGCTCCCATCCGCCCGCGGCCGGCTGCCAGAAGACCGCCTGGAGCAGGGCCGCGGCGAGCAGCGCCTGCATCGAGAACTTCGTCCGCGCGGCGAGCCCGCGGCCGGTCCGGAGCTTGGTGAGGTCGTCCCAGAGCCCGACGAGCCCGAAGCCGACCGCCGTGAGCACGGCCACCCACACGTAGCGGTTGACCAGGCTCGCCCAGAGCAGCGTCGAGCCGAGCAGCGCGACCAGGATGATCAGGCCCCCCATGGTCGGCGTGCCCTTCTTGAGCCGGTGGCTGGCCGGCGTGTCCTCGCGCACGGCGGTCTCGCCGTGCTGGCTCTCGCGCAGCCGCCGGATGATCCACGGGCCGACCACCAGGGAGATCACGAGCGCGGTGATCAGCGCCATCAGCGACCGGAACGTGAGGTAGCGGAAGACGTTGAAGAGGATGTGCTCCTTGGCGAGGGGGACGAGCAGGTGGTAGAGCATGGGCCGCGCTCATTCCCGGCCGGACCGTCCAAGCCGCGCGGTGAGCGCGTCCGCCACGCGCTCCATCCGCATCCCGCGCGAGCCCTTGACGAGCACGAGGTCGCCGGGCCCCACGCGCTTGAGCAGGTGGGCCACGGCGTCCTCCACGCCGGCGACGTGGTGGGCCTCCGGCACGCCGGCCGCCGCCGCGGCCTCGACCGTGAGGCGGGTCCACCGCCCGACGCCGACCAGCAGCGCGGCGCCGGCGGTCGCCGCGTGGCGCCCGACCTCCGCGTGGGCGGCCTCGGGGTCGGCCAGCTCGAGCATGTCGCCGAGCACGACGACCAGGCGCCCGGCGCCCCGGTGGGCGGCCGCGGTGTCGAGCGCGGCGCGGACCGAGGCGGGGTTGGCGTTGTAGCTGTCGTCCAGGATCCGCACGTCGCCGGCCCGGCGCCAGGTGAGGCGCCCCGCGGGCGGGCGCGCCGCCGCGAGGCCGCGGGCGATCTCCTCGAGGCCCAGGCCGAGCGCCAGCCCCACGGCCGCGGCCGCGAGCGCGTTGGCCACGTTGTGGCGCCCGACGAAGGCGAGCCGCACCGGCACGCGCGCGCCGCCGGCCGCCAGCGTGAACGCGAGCCCGTCGGCGTCCTCGACGACCGCCTCGGCCCGGACGTCGGCGCCCGACCCGCACCCGTAGGTGAGCACGGGCGCGCGGCTGTCGCGCGCCATGCCGAGCACGCGCGGGTCGTCGGCGTTGAGCACCACGCGGCCCTCGGGCGGGATCGCGCGCACGAGGTCGCACTTCTCCTCGCGGACGCCGTCGAGCGAGCCCAGGAATTCCGTGTGGACCGCGGCCACGGCGGTGACCACCCCGACGGTCGGTGCCGCGAGGCCCGCGAGGTAGGCGATCTCGCCCCGCCGGTTGGTGCCGAGCTCGAGGACCGCCGCCTCGTGCTCGGCCGTGAGGCCCAGGAGCGTCAGCGGCACGCCCCACTGGTTGTTGAAGCTCGCCTCCGGGCGCAGCACGCGCCACCGTGTGGCGAGCACCGCGGCCGTCATCTCCTTGGTCGTGGTCTTGCCGTTCGAGCCGGTGACGGCCACGACGGGGATCGCGAACCGCGCGCGGTGCCAGGCGGCCAGCCGCCCGAGCGCGCGCGTGGTGTCCTCCACCAGGACGAGCGGCACGCCGGCCGGGATCGGGTCGGGCACCGCGTGGGCGACGATGCACGCCGCGCCGCGGCTCGCCGCCTCGCGGATGAACTCGTGGCCGTCGACCCGGTGGCCGCGGATGGCGACGAACGCCTCGCCGACGCGGAGCGTGCGCGAGTCGATGCTCACCCCGCTGACCGTGAGGCCGAGGTCCCCCACGACGAGCGCCCCCTGCGTGGCGCGCACGAGCTCCTGCACGGTGAAGGTCGGCATCGCCTTACGCGCCCCGCGCGCCGAGCGCTTCGCGGGCCACCGCGCGGTCGTCGAACGGCAGGACCGCGTCGCCCACGATCTGCACGGTCTCGTGGCCCTTGCCGGCGATGACCACGCCGTCGCCGGCCTCCGCCCACGCGAGCGCGGCCCGGATCGCCGCGCGGCGGTCGGCCTCCCGCACCGTCCGCGCCTCGCCGCCCGGCACGCGCCGCACGCCGGCCATGATCGCGTCGATGATCGCCTCGGGCGGCTCCGTCCGCGGGTTGTCGGAGGTCACCCACACGCGGTCGGCGAGCCGGGCGGCGATCTCGCCCATGAGCGGGCGCTTGCCGCGGTCGCGGTCGCCGCCGCAGCCGAAGACGACGGCGAGCCGGCCGGGCACGAGCCGCCGCGCCGTGGCGAGCACGCGCTCGAGCGCGTCCGGGGTGTGGGCGTAGTCGACGACTACGAGGAAGGGCTGCCCCGCCCGGATCTGTTCGAAGCGGCCCGGCACTGCCTGGACCCGCCCGAGCGCGGGGCCGAGGACGTCGGGCGGCACGCCGAGCGCGACGCCCGTGGCGATGGCCGCCAGCAGGTTCATGACGTTGTGCTCGCCGATCAGGGGCGAGGCGAGCGCCACGGGGCCGGCGGGCGTGGCGGCGCGGAGCTCGATGCCGTCGAGCGTCGACCGCCACACGAGCGGTCGCACGGCGGCCTCCGCCCCGAGCCCGAACGTCACCACCGGCAGGTCCAAGCCGCGGACCATCTCGGCCCCGGCGGGGTCGTCGGCGTTCACCACCGCGGTGCGACGGGGCTTCGGCGAGCGCGCGAGCAGCTCGAACAGGCGGCGCTTGGCGCGCCGGTACGCGTCCATGGTCCCGTGAAAGTCGAGGTGGTCTTGTGTCAAATTGGTAAACACCGCGGCATCGAGCGTCAATCCGTCAACACGGTGAAGGGCGAGGGCGTGAGAGGAGACCTCCATGGTGACGCCGCGGACCCCCGCGGTATACATGCGCGCCAGCATCGCTTGCAGCTCGAGGGCTTCGGGGGTGGTCTGCCCGGCCGGCACCGCCTCGTCACCGACCCGGTACTGGACGGTGCCGATGACGCCCGTGCGGAGCCCTCGCGCTTGCAAGAGCGCGTCCACGAGATACGACGTCGTCGTCTTGCCGTTCGTCCCGGTGATCCCGACGACCGTGAGGTGGCGCGACGGGTGGCCGAACCAGGCGTCGGCGGCCAGCGCCAGCGCCCGCCGCGCCGACGGCACCAGGACCAGCGGGACCGGCGGGTCGCCCGGCGGCGCCCCCTCCGTGATCACCAGCACCGCGCCCCGGCGCACCGCCTCGGGGATGAACCGGCGTCCGTCCTGCCGCAGCCCCGGCACGGCCACGAAGCAGTCGCCCGGCGCGACCTTGCGCGAGTCGTCGGCGAGGCCGCTCACGGTCGCCGGGGGCGTGCCCACGACCGTCTTGTCCTCCAGGGCGTCGAGCAGGACGGCGGTCGGCACCGTGCGGCGGCTCATCGGGCACCGGCCGTGAGCGCGCTCGGCGGGCCGAGGACGAGGCGGACGCGCTGGCCGGGCGGCAGGGGGCTGTCGGGCGGCGGCGTCTGCGCGACGACCACGCCGTGCCCGCGCACTTCGACCGGCACGCCGAGGGGGGCGAGCGCGGCGAGCGCCTGGCGCAGCGGGCGGCCGCGGAGGTCGGGCAGGCGAGGCTGCGGGTCGCCGGTCCCCGGCGGCGCGACCCGGAGCGACGCGGCCGCGGGGCCCGTGCCGTCGACGAGCTGGACGGGCGCCGGGGCGAGCGCGGACCCGGCGGCGGTGACGATCGGCACCGGCGGCGTGCCCTCCGGCGGCACCTCGAGGTAGCGCAGGAGCTCGCGCCCGATGGCGGCGAAGATCGGCGCCGCCGCCTCACTGCCCCAGCGCTCGGTCTGCGGCTCGTCGAGCAGCACGAGCATCACGAACCGCGGCGCCCAGGCCGGCGCGAACCCGACGAAGGAGAGCACCCCCGGCGCGCGCGAGTAGCGGCGCGTCACCGGGTCGAGCTTCTGGGCCGTCCCCGTCTTGCCCGCCACGGCGAAGCCGGGGATGGCCGCCCGGTGCCCGGTCCCCTGCTCGACCACACGGACGAGCAGGCCCGTGAGCGTGCGGGCGGTGGCGGGCGAGACCACCTGACGGACGACCTCCGGGGCGAAGCGACGCACCTCGCGCCCCTCGGCGTCCACGACGCCGAGCACGATGCGCGGCCGCACGAGCCGGCCCCCGTTGGCGATCGCGCCGAAGGCGGCGACGAGCTGCACCGCCGTGACCGCGACCTCCTGGCCGATCGACAGCGTCGGCAGCGAGAGGGCCGACCAGCGCTCGGGCTCGCGCAGGAGCCCCCGGCTCTCGCCGGGCAGCCCCACGCCCGTGGGCGCGCCGAAGCCGAAGGCCTGCAGGTAGCGGTAATAGCGCGGGCCGCCGAGCGCGAGGCCGACCTTGATCGCGCCCACGTTCGACGAGTGCTGCAAGACCTCGGCGAAGGTGAGCCAGCCGTACTTCTTCCAGTCGCGGATCGTGGTGCGCGCCACGGTGATGGCACCCTGCTCGGCGTAGATCGCGTCGTCGGGTCGCACCACGCCCTCCTCGAGCGCCGCGGCCGCCAGGAAGGCCTTGAAGGTCGAGCCCGGCTCGAAGGGGTCGGTCACCGCGCGGTTGCGCCAGTGCTCGCGCGAGGGCACGTCGAGGAACGCGTTCGGGTTGAACGTGGGACGGACGGCCACGGCGAGCAGGTCGCCCGTCGTCGGCTCCATGACCACCGCGATCGCCGCGCGCGCCCCGGTGCGCCGCCACGCGGCGTCGAGCTCCCGCTCGACGACGTGCTGGACGTAGGCATCGAGCGTGAGCACGACGCCCTGGCCGGGGATCGGGGCCTTGAGCACCCGCTGGGTCAGGAGGTCGCGGCCGAGGCCGTCCCGATCCACGACGGCGCGCCCCGGCGTGCCGGCCAGCGTCGTCTCCCACGCGCGCTCGATCCCCTCGAGCCCGCCGTCCACCCCCTCGAAGCCGAGCACGTGCGCGGCGAGCTCCCGGTTCGGGTAGAGCCGGAGCGGCTCGGGCACGAGCCCGAGGCCAGGCTCGCCGAGGGCGCGCACGGCCTCGGCCACCGCGGGGGGCAGCCGGCGCTTGAGCCAGACGAACGCGCGGGGGCCCGCGAGCGCGGCCTCGAGCTCGGCGCGCGGCAGGCCGAGCAGGGGGGCCAGGTGCGCGGCCACCCGCGTCGGGTCGGCCACCGCGCGCGGGTGGGCGAAGAGCGACTCGGCGGGGCTCGAGGTGGCCAGCACGGTGCCGTGCCGGTCGAGGATGGGCCCGCGCCGGGCGTGGAGCGTGACCGTGCGCGAGTACTGGCGCTCGGCGAGGGCGGCGAACTCGGGCCCGCGCACGAGCTGCACGTGCGCCAGCCGGAGCGTGAGGCCGAGGAAGGCCGCGCCGAGCAGCGCCGCGAGCACCAGCACGCGCGCGCGCAGGCCGGGTACGCTCACGGCGCGCGCACGCCCCCGAGTGGCGCCGCGGCCAGCTCCCCGGCCGCCACCACGCGCCCCTGACGGGCCAGCCCGGTCCCGCCCGGTACGAACTCGCGCGCGAGCCGCACCTGCGCCGGCGCCGGGGCCGTGAGCCCGAGCCGCCGCGCCTGTTGCTCGACCCGGCCGGGGGCGCGGAGGGTGGCGACCTCCACCTCGAGCTCGCGGATCAGCGCCTCCAGGCGCGCCCGCTCGGCGCGCAGGGCGTCCAGGCGATAGGCCAGGTGGACGTGCTGCACGCGGAGCCCGACCACGAGCAGGCCGACCAGCGCGGCCGCCGCGCCCGCGGCCAGCGCGCGGCCGAGCGCCCGCGGGCCGCGCGGGTCGAGCTCCCGGTGGGGGCGCTGGCGCGCTCTCACGCGAGACGCTCGAGCACGCGCAGCCTGGCGCTCCGCGCGCGGGGGTTGGCCTGCACCTCGTCCGGGCCGGGCCGGATCGGCGCCGGCTCGAGCCCTGCGTAGCCGGCGCCCTCGAGCGCCCGGAACGCCTGCTTGACGATCCGGTCCTCCCCGGAGTGGAAGCTGATCACCGCGAGCCGACCGCCCGGGGCGAGCACCCCGGCCGCGGCCGGCACGGCCTCGCGCAGCGCGCCGAGCTCGTCGTTCACCGCCATGCGCAGGGCCTGGAAGGTGCGCGTCGCCACGTGGACGCGGCGCGGCCACGCGCGTCGCGGCACGGCGCTCGCGACCGCGGCGACGAGCTCGCCGGTGCGGTGGAGCGGCCGGCGTCGCACGATCGCGCGCGCGATGCGGCGGGCGTAGGGCTCGTCGCCGTACGCGGCGAGCAGGCGCGCGAGCTCGGGCTCGGGGAGCCGGTTGAGCAGGTCCGCGGCCGTCACCGCGGCGTCCGGGTCCAGGCGCATGTCGAGCGGCTCGTCGCGCTGGAAGGAGAAGCCGCGCCCCGAGGCCTCGAGCTGCCAGGAGGAGACGCCGAGGTCGAGCAGCACCGCGTGCGCCGGCACGGCGCCGTGCGCCTCGGCCACCGCGGCGATCCGCCGGAAGCTCGCACGCACCAGGCGCGCCCGGTCGCCGAACCGCGCCAGCCGCGCGCGGGCGTGCTCGAGCGCCGCCGGGTCGACGTCGAGCCCGAGCAGCCGCGCGCGCGGCGATCGCTCCAGCAGCACCTCGGCGTGCCCTCCCATGCCCACCGTCCCGTCGATCACCCAGCCCTCGTCGTCGCGCGGCCGCAGGAGGAACGCGACCTCGTCGACGAGGACCGGCCGGTGACCCGCTACACTCCCAACTGCGACAACCGCTCGAAGAGCGACGGCAGCCCGTCGCCGTTCATCCGCTCGTACTCCTCGAAGCGCTTGCGGTCCCACACCTCGAAGTACTTCCGCCCCGGGCCGATCAGCGTGACGTCGCGGTCGAGCCCGGCCTGGCGTCGGCTCTCGGGGGGCAGCAGGATGCGCCCGGCCGCGTCGAGCGTGACCTCGTGGGCGCGCGAGATGTAGAGGCGGCCGAGCTTTCGCACCTCGGGGTCGAAGATCGATTGCTCGTTGATCTTCGCCTCGAGGCGCTCGAACTCTTCGAGCGGGAACACCTCGAGCGCGTTCTCGTTCGGGACGACGATCAGCGTGCCCTCGTACTGCGCGAGCACGTCCCGGAACCGGGCGGGGATGCTGAGCCGGCCTTTGGGATCGATCGTGTGCTGGTACCGCCCTCTGAACATGGCCCTCGGGCGGGGCGTTCGATCCACTTCATCCCACTTCGCCCCACTTGAGCCGGCAGATTACAGTTGCCGGAAAAGGCCTGTCAAGGAGAAAAGCGGTGATTTTTAGCGCGCTTCGAGGACGCGATCGGTGGGGGAGCCGAGGCCCGGGAGCGCAGCCGGTAGGGTGACCCGGGCCGTTACGTGTCCGGGCGAGGGCGATAGTGCTGGAGCGCCTCGGGCAGCCAGGCCTCGATCTGGCGGATCCGCGTCCCGGGCGAGGGGTGCGTGGACAGGAACTCCGGCGGCCGCGGCCGCCCGCGCCCGGCCTCCTCCATCCGGAGCCACAGGTCGCGCGCCGCGGCCGGGTGATAGCCGGCCCGCGCCATATAGATGAGCCCGAGGTGGTCGGCCTCCGACTCCTGCGCCCGGCTCCACGGCAGCAGTACCCCTACGGCGGCGCCGACGCCGAGGAGCGCGGCCACCGTTTGCACCGTGCGCGGGTCGTTCCGCTCGAGCGCCGCCATCACCCCGGCGAGCGTCGTCTGCACGAGGAGCTGCTGGCTCACGCGCTCGGCGCCGTGGCGGGCGACGGCGTGGGCGACCTCGTGGCCGAGCACGGTGGCCAGGCCCGCGTCGTCGCGCGCGACGGGCAGGAGCCCGGTGTAGACGGCCACCTTGCCGCCCGGCAGCGCGAAGGCGTTCACCTGGGGGTCCTCGAGCACGCGGAACTCCCAGGGGTAGTCGAGCCGCCCCGTGGCCTCGGCGATCCGACGGCCGACGCGCGTGACCTGGGCGTTGAGCGCCGGGTCCGTGGACACCCGCGAGCGCCCGAGCACTTCCCGGTAGGCGGCGAGCCCCATCTGGAGCTCCGCGGCCTCGGGCAGCAGCATGAGCTGGCGCCGACCGGTGATCGGCGCCGTCGTGCACGCGGCGCAGCCGGCGGCCAGCGCGGCGAGGAACGCGCGTCGCCCGCGGTCCACGGCCCGGATTGTAGCGCGCCCGCGCGCACGGTGGCCCACCGCCCTCCCGGGCGCGGCGGGGCGCGCCGGGCCGCCCGCCGCGCGCCCCCAGGCGCGCGGGGCCCCGTGAGCGCCCGCGCCGCGCCCCGCCGCGGCGCGCGCCTCAGCGGTTGCGCAGGCTGACCCGCGTCGCCACGCGCGCGACGGCGGGCCGGTCCGGGCGCGCCGCGGCCGGCGCCGTCACGAGCTCGATCTCGATCATCTGCACGGCGGCCGCTATCGTCGTCGGCCGGCCGGCGGCGTCGAAGTACCGCAGCACGAGCGCGCGCACGCCGTTGATCACGGGCTGGGCGCCGCCGCCCGCGTCACGCCGGAGGACCGCGCCCGCGAGCCGCCAGGTGATCGTCTCCCCGCGCCCGTCCACGGCCCCGTCGCCGTCGAGGTCGTGGTGGATCACGACACGCGTGGGCTCGGCCACGGAGACGGGGCTCCAGTCGCCGCCGCCCGGGCCCTGGCCCGCCTGACGGAGCTCGGCGGCCAGGCGCGCGAGCGCCACGCGCGCGTGCTGCTGCGCCTCGACGCGGCCGGCCCCGCGCGCGGCGAGCTCCTGGCCCTGGCCGAGCAGCGTGACGGTCGCCGTGAGCACGAGGCCGAGGACCGCGAGCGCGGCGAGCAGGTCGGCGAGCGTCACGCCCCGAGCGTGCGGCGCCCGCGGGCGCAGGTCAATGCCCGACGGTCGCGACGTCGGGGCTCCGGTACACTGACGCCGTGACCGTCGGCGTCCCGCGCGAGGTCAAGCCGGGGGAGCACCGGGTGGCGCTCACGCCCGCCGGGGTCCGTGCCCTCGTCGAGCACGGCCACCGCGTGCTCGTCGAGCCCGGGGCCGGCGTGGGCAGCGGCATCCGCGACGACGACTACGTCAAGGTGGGCGCCGTGCTGGCCCCCGTCGCCGAACTCTGGGGCGACGCCGAGCTGATTCTGAAGGTGAAGGAGCCGCTGCCCGAGGAGTGGGAGCGCCTGCGGCCCGGGCAGGTCCTCTTCGCGTTCCTCCACCTGGCGCCCAACCCGGAGCTCACGCGCGCGCTCCGCCGCGCCGACGTGATCGCGCTCGCCTACGAGACCGTCCAGCGCGCCGACGGCAGCCTGCCCCTGCTCACGCCCATGAGCGAGGTCGCCGGGCGCCTGGCGGTGCTGGAGGGCGCGTACCACCTCGGGCGGGTCACCGACGGCCGCGGCATCCTCCTGTCGGGCGTGCCGGGCGTGCCGCCCGGCAACGTGGTGATCCTCGGCGCGGGCACCGTGGGCACGAACGCCACGCGCACCGCCGTGGGGCTCGGCGCCGACGTCGCCGTGCTCGACGTCAACCTCGACCGCCTGCGCGCCCTGGACGACCTCTACGGCGGCCGGCTCGTGACGCTCTACTCGTCGAGCTTCAACATCGCGGAGGTCGTGCGCCGGGCCGACCTCCTCATCGGGGCCGTGCTCGTGCCCGGGGCGCGCGCGCCGGTGCTCGTCACCGAAGAGATGGTGGCGACGATGAAGGAGGGAGCGGTGATCGTGGACGTCTCGGTCGACCAGGGCGGCTGCGTCGCCACGATCCGTCCCACGACGCTGCTCGAGCCCACCTACCGGGTGGGCGGCGTCGTCCACTACGGGGTCGCGAACCTGCCCGCGCTCGTGCCGCGCACCTCGACCTTCGCGCTCGCCAACGCCACGCTGCCCTACGTGCTCGAGCTCGCCGACCGAGGGGTCGTCGGCGCCGTGCGCGAGAACCCGGCGCTCGCGCGCGGCGTCAACGTCTGGCGGGGCGCGGTCGTGCACCCGGGCGTGGCCGCCGCGCTCGGCGAGCCGCCCACCCCGCTCGCCGCGCTGCTCGGCTGAGGCTCGGGTTCCGGCCGCGCGCTCGCCTCCCGGGCGCCGCCTACCCGATCGGCGGCCGGTGCTGGGCCCAGGGGCGCGCGCGCTCGAAGGCCGCGGCCGCCCGGAGCACCGTGACGTCGTCGTACCGGCGTCCCACGATCTGCAGCCCCACGGGCAGGCCCTCGCGCGTGAAGCCGGCCGGCACGCTCGCGGCCGGCTGCCCGGTGAGGTTGAACGGCCATGTGAAGGGCGTCCAGAGGTAGGCGTCCACGGGGTGGCCGGCCACCTCGGGGGCGTTGTCCAGGCCCACCGCGAAGGGCGGGCAGGCCACGGTCGGCGTCAGGAGCAGGTCGTAGCGCTCGAAGAAGGCCCGCACGTGCTGCCACCAGGTCAGGCGCTCGAACCACGCCTCCACGTAGCGCGTCGGCGGCTGGGCGAGCGCGCGCTCGATCATCGCCACGAGCCCGGGCTCGAGCTCCTGCCGTCGGTCGAGGTAGGGCGCCAGCCGCGTGGCGATCCCGCCGCAGAAGATCTGCTCCCAGGCCTGTCGCGGCGACGGCCACCCCGGGTCGACCTCCTCCAGGCGGCAGCCGAGCTCGCCGAAGGCGCGCGCGGCCTCGTGCGCGATCGCGCGCACCTCGGGGTCGACGTGCTCGACGAAGCCCAGCGTGTCGCTCCAGGCCACGCGCAGGCCCCGGATCGAGCCCCGGAGGGCGCGCACGTAGTCGACGTCGTCCGCGGGCAGCGAGTAGAGGTCGCGCTCGTCCGGCCCGGCCACGACGCGCAGCATGAGCGCCGCGTCGGCCACGGTCCGGGTCATCGGGCCCGCGTGCGACAGGCTCCAGGCGCCGCTGAAGGGGTAGACGGGCACGCGCCCGAACGAGGCCTTGACGCCGACGATCCCGGTGAAGGCCGCGGGGATGCGGATCGAGCCGCCGCCGTCGGTGCCGACGTGCAGGGGCCCGAGGCCCGCCGCGCACGCCGCCGCGGCCCCGCCCGAGGAGCCGCCGGGCGTGCGCTCGAGGTCCCAGGGGTTGCGCGTGGGACCGAAGAGGAGGTTGTGCGTGGCGCCGATCCACCCGAAGGTCGGCGTGTTGGTCTTGCCGAGCAGGATGCCGCCCGCGGCCTTGAGCCGCTCGACCACGGGCGCGTCCTCGGTGGGCACGTGGTCCCGGTAGAGCAACGTGCCGAAGGTCGTGCGCACGCCGCGCGTGATCACGAGGTCCTTGACCGAGAAGGGCACGCCGTGGAGCGGGCCGAGGCGTGCCGAGCGGCGGCCGAGGGCCTGCTCGGCGGCCTTCGCCGCGGCGCGCGCCTCGTCGGCGGTCAGCGTGACGTAGGCGTTGAGCCGGGGGTTGACGCGCGCGATCCGGTCGAGGACGGCGTCGACCACCTCGACCGGCGAGACCCGGCGGCGCCGGATCCGCGTCGCCAGCTCGGTGGCGCTGAGCCAGCAGAGCTCGTCGTCGGCCATGGTGCTCGCTCCCGGCGGATGGGGTGGCGGGGCGGGGCGCGCGGACGCGGCCCGCCCCGCGGTCGACCGTCGAGGGGCCCGCGGCCTCAGGAGCTCAGGTGGAAGACGACCATCTTGAGCTCGGTCATCTCCTCCACGGCGTAGCGCGGCCCCTCCTTGCCGAAGCCCGACTCCTTGAGCCCGCCGTAGGGCATCAGGTCCGCGCGCCACTGCGGGCCCCAGTTGATGTGCAGGTTGCCCGCCTGGACCTCGCGCGCGAACTTCCACGCCCACTCGAGGTTCTCGGTGAAGATGCCCGCCGACAGGCCGTAGTGGGAGTCGTTGGCGAGCGCGATCGCCTCGTCGATGTCCGTGAAGGGCGTCACGGCCACCGCGGGCCCGAAGAGCTCGTCGCAGGAGATCCGCATCTCGGGCTTGACGTCGGCGACGACCGTGGGCTCGTAGATCGCGCCGTGCCGGCGGCCGCCCGTCACCAGCCGCGCCCCGCTCGCGAGCGCCTCCTTGATCCACTCCTCCACGCGGATCGCCTCGCGCTCGCGCACCATGGGCCCCACCTTCACCGTCTCGTCGAGCTGGTTGCCCACCGTGAGCGCCTCCACGCGCGGCTTGAGCGCGTCGAGGAAGTCCGCGTAGACCCTGCCGGCGGTGAGCACGCGCTGCGTGGAGATGCAGACCTGGCCCGCGTTGGCGTAGCCCGTGGCCACCACCGCCTGCGCGACCTTGTCCAGGTCGGCGTCGGGCATGACGATGACGGGCGAGTTGGAGCCGAGCTCCATCGTCACGCGCTTGATGCCCGCCAGCTTGCAGATCCGCTCGCCCACGTCGCGGCTGCCCGTGAAGGTGATCTTCCGCACCCGCCGGTCGGTCACGAGCAGGTCGCCGATCTCGCTGCCGGAGCCGGTGAGGGTGTTGATGCCCTCGGGCGGCAGCCCGGCCTCGAGCAGGATCTCGGTGAGGCGCAGGGCCGAGAGCGGCGTGTCGGTGGCGGGCTTGACGACCACGGCGTTGCCGGCCGCGAGCGCGGGCCCCACCTTGTGGCAGACGAGGTTCAGCGGGAAGTTGAAGGGGCTGATCGCCACCACGACGCCGCAGGGCACGCGCAGCGTGAGCCCCACCTTCCCCGCCCCGCCCGGCGCGCCGTCGAGCGGCACGGTCTCGCCGTGCAGACGCTTGGCCTCCTCGGCGGAGCCCATGATCGTCTCGAAGGCCCGGCTCGCCTCGAGCCGGCCCTCGGCGATCACCTTGCCCTCCTCCATGGAGATCAGGCGCGCGAGCTCCTCCTGCCGCGCCGCGATGAGCTCCGCCGCCTTCTTGAGGATCTTCCAGCGGTCGTACCCGGACAGCCGGGCCATGACGCGGGCGCCCCGCTCCGCGGACTGGAGCGCGCGCTCCACGTCGCCGCGGTCGGCCCGCGGCACGGTGTCGATGACCGCGTTGTCGTAGGGGTTGCGGACCTCGATCTTCTCGGGCTTGTCGACCCACTCACCGGCCACGTACATCTTCATCGGCGTTCTCCTCCGGCCGTCGGGTGCTCCCTCCAGCGCGGCCGCGCGCCGGGACGCGCGACGGGGCGCGGGGCTCAGCGACCGCGCAACCGAGGGTCCAGTGTATCGCGCAGCGCGTCGCCGAGCAGGTTCGAGGCGAACACCGCCAGGCTGATGGCGATGCCGGGGAACAGCACCAGGTGCGGGGCCTTCTGGGCGTACTCGGCGGCCGAGACCGACAGCATCCGCCCCCAGGACGGGTACGGCTCCGGGATGCCGAGCCCGAGGAACGACAGCGCCGCCTCCACGAGGATCGCGCTGCCGAGCTGCGCGGTGCACAGCACGATGAACGGGCCCATGGTGTTGGGCAGGATGTGGCGGAAGGCGATCCGCGCGTGGCCCACCCCCAGGGCGCGCGCGGCCTCGATGTAGGGCATCTCGCGGATCGACAGCACGCTCGAGCGGATCACGCGCGCCGCGCGCGGGATGATCGGGATCGAGATGGCGACGATCACGTTCGGCACCGAGGGCCCGAGCGCGGCCGCCATCACCAGGGCCAGCACGAGCAGCGGCAGCCCCTGGAGGATGTCGAGGACGCGCTGCGAGAGCAGGTCGGTCTTGCCGCCGAGGTAGCCCGAGAGCAGGCCCACGATCCCGCCGAGCACCGAGCCGAGCAGCGTGGACAGCACGCCCACCACCAGCGACACGCGCGTGCCGTGGACGATGCGGCTGTAGATGTCGCGCCCGAGGTGGTCGGAGCCGAGCCAGTGCTCGGCGTCGGGGCGCGCGAGCGTGTTGGCGGCGTCGGTGGCGATCGGGTCGTGGGTGGCGAGCGCCTCGGCGAAGATCGCCGTCAGCGCCATCACGACCATGAGCAGGCCGCCGGCCGCCCCGAGGGGCTTGCGCCGGCAGAAGCGGCGCAGGCCCGCCCACGCCCCCGCCCCGGGCCGCGGCGCGGCGGTGACGAGCTCGAGGCCGGTGTCGGCGGCGACGGGCCTAGTCGCCATAGCGCACCCGTGGGTCGAGCCAGCCGTAGAGCAGGTCCACGACCAGGTTGGACAGGACCACGACAATGGCGATGAACATCACGAGGTTCTGCACGATCGGGTAGTCCCGCCAGAGGATCGCCTGCACCAGGAAGCGGGCCACGCCGGGCAGGTTGAAGACCGTCTCGGTCACCACCAGGCCGCCGATCAGGAACGCGAACTCGATGCCGATCACGGTCACCACGGGCAGCATCGCGTTCTTCAGCGCGTGGCGCCAGATCACCGCCGCGGCGCGCTGTCCCTTGGCCCACGCCGTGCGTACGTAGTCCTCGCGGAGGACCTCGAGCATCGCCGAGCGCGTGATGCGCGTGATCAGCGCCGAGGAGCGGTAGCCCACGGCCAGCGCCGGCAGCAGGAACTGCACGGCGTGGATCGTGAGGTTCTCGTGCGCCGGCACGTAGGTCACGGGCGGGATCCACCCGAGCCAGGCGACCATGCCGAGGATGATGACCATCCCGAGCCAGAACGACGGCATGCTGAGGCCGGCCAGCGAGAACACGCGCAGCGCGTAGTCGAGCGCCGTGTCCTGGCGCACCGCGCTCACGACCCCGGTGGGCACGCCGAGCAGGACCGCGATGATCGTCGACAGCACCGCCAGCTCCACCGTGACCGGGATCAGCGGCCGGATCACCTGCCAGGCCGGGAGGTCGTAGCGGTAGGACTTGCCGAGGTCGCCCGTGGCCAGGCTGCGAAGCCAGTCCAGGTACTGCACCCAGATGGGGCGGTCGATCCCGAGCTCCTTCATGATCGCCGCCTTGTCGGCTTCGCTGACGTAGCCGCCCGTGGCGAAGAGGATGTCGACGATGTTGCCGGGGGCCAGGCGGAGCAGCACGAAGATCACGATCGACATGCCGAAGAGCGTGACGATCGCGATCGCGAGCCGGTGCGCGATGTAGGTCCGCAGAGCCCGCTCCGCCGCCGGGGCCGGCCGGGGCCGCCGGGGGCGCGGGGGCGGCCCGCGGGCCGCCCCCGCGCCGGCCGGCTACTTGTCCAGCCAGACCTCCTGCATCCGCCCCCAGTTGTAGATGTTGTGGTGGGGGATAAGGTTCTTCACGTAGGGCCACTGCGCGTAGTAGTCGAGGCGCCACCCCATCATCGGCCGGGCCCCGTCTTCCTCGAGCTTCTTCTGGATCTGGGCCACGAGGGCGTAGCGCTTCTTGGGGTCGAGCTCCTGTGACTGCTGGTCCAGGAGCTTCATCACCCCCTCGTCGCAGTAGCCGGTGTAGTTGCGCGGCGAGCCGCACGCGTAGTTCTCGTAGAAGTTCGCGTCGGGGTCGTCCACGCCGACGCCGGTCAGGTTGGCGCCCATCTGGTACTCCTTGCGCGTGGCCAGCGGGTGCCACTGGGCCGTCTCCACCTGCTTCAGCGTGGCCTCGACCCCCACCTGCTTGAGCTCGTTGATGACGAACGAGGCGAAGTCGACGTAGATCGGGATCGCCCGCGTCGCCATCTCGACCCGGAGCGGGTTGCCCGGCCCGTAGCCGGCCTCGGCGAGCAGCTTCCGCGCCCGGGCCTTCTCCTCCTCGGGCTTGCCGTAGCCGGGCAGCCCGGCGAGGTCCTTGCCGGTGAGCCCCCAGACGCCGTACGGCGGCGGGGCCATGGCCGCGCCCACCACCGCGCCGCCCTGGTGGACGGCCTTCACGTAGGCCGCGCGGTCGATGGCCATGCTGATCGCCCGGCGGACCTTGACGTTGTCGAAGGGCGGCTTGGTGATGTTGAGCAGCAAGTTGTCGTTGACGTACTGGCCGACCACCGTCACCTGGATCGCGGGCTGGGCGGCCTTGACCTGGTCGACGATGGCCTTGGTGCTCTCGCCCGGGAACGCGGCGTCGAGCCGCCCGGCCTGGAGCGCGGCGTACTTGGTGCCCCGCTCGACGATGATCACGTACCGGATGCCGTCGAGGTACGGCCGGCCCTTGACGAAGTAGTCGGGGTTCTTCACGTACTCGACGTACTCGCCCCGCTTCCACTCCTTGAGCTTGAAGGGCCCCGTGCCCACGCACCGCGTGCGGAGCTCCGCGGGGTTGACGTGGGCCGGGTAGATCGGCGAGTAGCCCGACGCCAGCATCGCGAGCAGCGCGGGCTGCGGCCGCTTGAGGTGGAAGATCACGGTGTAGGGATCGGGCGCCTCGATGGACTCGACGTTGGCGTACCAGTCCTTGCGCGGGTTGATGCGGAGCCGCGCCGTCGCGTCCTTGGCCTCGCGCACCATGTCGAAGGTGTACTTGACGTCGCGCGAGGTGAACGGCTGACCGTCGTGCCACTTGACGTCGCGGCGCAGGAAGAAGACGAGGTTCCGGTAGTTGTCCTGCCAGGACCAGCGCTCGGCCAGCTCGGGGATGATCGTGTCCAGGCTCTCGCGGGGCTTGAAGGGATCGAAGAGGACCAGGTTGTTGTAGCAGGGCATGCTCGGCCAGACGCTCGAGATCGTGGCGGTCTCGTGGATCGAGAAGCCCTGCGGCAGGTCCTCGCGTTGCATCACGTTCAGGACACCGCCCGGCTTGCCGGTGGCCGGGGCGTTGTTCCGGGCGCCCGGCCGCGCCGTCTGGCTCAGCGCCGGCACGGCGACGGCGAAGAGCGCGACGAGGGCGATCAGCGACAGAGCCGCTCTGGACAGTCGGGGCATGGCACGTCCTCCCACGGGTGGCGGTTGGCTGAGTGTACTGGAAATCCCGGGACGCCGACAATCCGTCGACCGGCCCCGTCGACCGCGCCGCCGGACCCTCGCGGACCGTCACGGCCGGCCCGCGGCGGCGGGTCCGGGGCAGTGCGCGCCGGGCGCCCGGGCGGCGCGGACCCGCAGGCCGGCCCGGGAGCTCCCGGGCCCGGCGAGCGGGCGGCGAGCCCGGCCGCCGGCGTCGACCCCTCACGGCCGCGCCCGACCGCGCGGCCGCGCGGCGGCGGCGCGGCGGCCGCGGTCACCAGCCGTGCAGCAGCAGGTGGATCCCGTAGAGGAGGCCCCCGGCGAGCCCGCCCACCACCGTGCCGTTCACGCGGATGAACTGGAGGTCGTCGCCCGCGTGCTCCTCGACGAGCCGCACGGCCCCTTCGGGCCCGAGCGCGTGGACGCCCTTCTCGATGAAGGTCGCGAGCCGACCGTGGTAGCGGGTCACGAGCTCGGCCGCCCGCGCCTTGACCCACTCGTCCAGGCGCGCCCGCAGGGTCGCGTCCGCGAGCAGGGCGCGGCGCCACCGCTCGAGCCGGTCGACCAGCCACGCCACGACCTCGGAGTCCGGCCGGGCGACGTCGGTCAGGAGCGCCCGGCGCAGCGCCCCGGCCGCGTCCGGGACGAGCCGCGCCGCGACCGGGCCGCCCAGCCACTCGGCCTTGAGCGCCTCGACGCGCGCGCCGAGCGCGGGCTCGGCGCGCAGCCGCGCCGCCAGCCGCCGCGCCTCCTCGGCGAGGCGCCGGCGCACGGGGTGACGATCGTCGGCCGCGAGCTCGCGCAGGCCGGCGTGGAGGGCGCCCACGATGCGCGCCCGGTCGACGAAGCCGAGCGCGTCGGCCACGCCGAGGGCCAGCCGGGGATAGAGCGGCAACGTGTCCCGGTACCGGGCGAGCACCTCGTCGACGAGCGCGGTCACCGCAGCCCGCACCTCCTCGCGCTCGAGGGCGCCGGCCAGGGCCCGCGCGAGCGCGCCGGCCGCGCGCTCGACCCACCCGTGGTCGCAGGCGAGCTCGAGCGCCCGGGCCAGCGCGGGGGCGAGCGGGGCGTCGCGGAGCAGGCGCTGCACGCGGGCCGCGAGCTCGCCCGCCGCCGCCGGCGAGAGCCCCGCGGCGGCCTCGCGCACGACCGCGCGCGTGGCCGCCTCGAGGTCGCGCCGCTCCAGCCGCTCGGCGGCCCGCGCGAGCCAGCCGCCCACGTCCAGCCGCGCGATCTCGTCGAGCAGGAAGCGCAGCGTGAGGACGCGCTCGCCCACCATGGTGCCGACGCGCGCGGCCAGGAGCTCCCAGTTGGCGGGGATGAGCGCCGTGTGCGGGATCGGCAGCCCGAGCGGGCGGCGGAAGAGCGCCGTGACCGCGAACCAATCCGCGAGCCCCCCGACGATGCCGGCCTCGGCCACGGCGAGGATCCAGCCGCCCCACCAGGTGCCGCGCACCGGGTAGGCGGCGACCGCCAGCGCCGCGGCGCCGAGCAACACGGAGAGCGCGAGCCGCCGTCGCCTCACCCGCCGCCGCCCCCGGGGCGTCGTGCATCCACGCCGCCGTCGGGCGCCTCCAGGAGGAAGTCGAGCAGGTGGCGCGTGGCGTCCGGGCCCGACGGGAAGGTGTGCGTGGCCCGAGGGTCGCCGCCGCTCCAGGCGTGCCCCATGCCCGTGACCAGCCACGTCTCGACGACCGCGCGGCCCGCGGCGTCGCGGTAAAGGGCGCGCGTCGCGTCCGCGCGCCGCTCCAGGGCCGCGAGCCCGGCGCCGTGCAGGCGCGCGAACATGCCCGCGAGCGCCGTCAGGGCGGCCGGGCTCACGACCACGTCGCCGTCGCCGTGCCAGAGGCTCGCCCGCGGCGGCGCGGCGCCGCCGCCCATGGCCGCGCGGCAGGCGGTGGCCGCCGTCTCCGCGCGAAGCCCCTCGCCCCGGAGGCAGGCGACGACGGCCAGCGGGTCGGTCGCGCACCGGTAGGGTCCGCCGGCGCTCGCGCCCACGGCGGTCACGACGTCGGGCGCCACGCAGGCGAGGTTCACCGCCATGAACGCGCCGGCCGAGAAGCCCACGGCCAGCACGCGCGCCACCGCGTGCCGGCGCGCAACGTGGGCCACCAGCGCCAGGAGCTCGCCGGCCTCGCCGCCGTCGCGGCGCGCGGGCGTGAACCAGTTCCAGCAGCGGCTCGGGTTGGCCTGCCGCGGCTGCGCCGGGTAGAGGACGAGCAGGCCCCGCCGCTCGGCGGCCGCGTTCAGACGCGTGGCCCGCGCGAAGTCCTCGGGCGTCTGCCAGCAGCCGTGGAGCGCGAGCACGAGCGGCGTCGCCGGCGGGGCCGCCGCCGCGTCGGCGAGCAGCGCGGGCACGTAGAGCCGGAAGTCACGGGTGCCGAGCCGGCCGCGCTCGAAGCGCCCCTCCGCGGCCTGGGCGCCCGCGCCGGCCGCGAGCAGCGCGACCAGCGTCGCGGCGACGAGCCGGCGCGCCTCAGGCCGCACGGGGCCGCCGACGAGCCGGCAGCAGCACCCGGGCGCGCTTGACGTCCCACACGCCGCGCGGTGTGAGGCGGGCCGAGGGCAGGAAGTCGGCGGCCAGGAAGAACAGCGTGAAGAGCGGGTCGTGATAGGGGTGCCCGCGCGCGGCCAGCGCCTGTTGCAGGCGCTCCTCGGCGGCGGCCGCCGACTCGAGCGGCGCGCGCGCCATCACGCCGCCGAGCGGCAGGGCGAGCTCCCAGACGACCCGCCCGCCCTCGACCAGCACGATGCCGCCGTGGAGCGCGAGCACCCGGTTGACCGCCTGCGCCATCGCGGCCGGCGCCCGCCCGAGCGCGACGATGTTGAAGTCGGTGGTCAGGGTCGAGGCGAGCCCGTCGAGCGCGGTGGCAAAGCCGGCGACGAGGCCGTTCGTGACCCAGCGGCCCTCGCGGTCCAGCAGGGCCGCGAGCAGGTCGTCCGGCCCCGGCGGGCGCTCCTCGAGCCGCGTGATCACGGCGCTCACCAGGCGGATCACCGGGTAGCGCGCGCGGGGCGGGAGCGCGAAGTCCTCGGGGCGGGCGCGCCAGCGGACCGCCAGCCGCGCGCGGGCGGTCGCGAACACGCGCGCCCACGGCACCTCCGGGACGCGCACGAGGAGCCGGCCCGCGCGCGCCGCGAGCCGGCCGCGGGCGACGACGAGCTCGGGGCACGGCTCGGCGAGGTCGCGCAGCACGCACACGTCCCCCCAGCGCCCGGGCGCGATCCCGCCCAGGCGCCCGTCCAGCCCGCAGTAGGTGGCGGGGTTCAGCGTCGCCATCCGGTAGGCGTCCACCGGGGGCACCCCGCGCTCGAGCGCCACCCGGATCAGGTGGTCGACGAAGCCGTGGGCGCGCACGAAGGCGGGCATGGCGCCGTCGGCGGTGAGCATGGCGCGTGCGGCCAGCGCGGGCGCCTCCTTGAGGGCGTCGAGCAGGCCCGCGAGGTCGCGGCGCAGCGAGGACTCGCGCAGCATCACCGCGATGCCCTGCCGCGCCCGCGCGAGCACCTCCTCCGCCGTGATGGGCTCGTGGTCCGAGGTGAACCCGGCGGCGGCGAGCGCGGGCACCTTCTCCGCCGCCGCGCCCGCCGTGTGCCCCTCGACGCGCCCGCCGCGCGCCGCGGCGGCCGCGAGCCGGCGGAGCAGGTCCGGCGCCCCGCGCCAGGCGTCGGGCCAGCGGGTGACCTCGCCCACCGCGAGCGCCCACGGGTGCGCGAGCGCGCGCCGGAGCGCGTCGAGCGGGAACCGGCGCGCCTCGTCGCGCGAGCGCGACTGCGCGTGGGGGCGGATCATCCAGAAGAACTTGAGCGGCGCGCGGGCGAGCGCGTCCGCGGTGCGCCGGAAGGCGCGGAGCCCGCCGAGCTCCCAGAGCTGGAGCGTGTCGGCGACGACCGTGGTGGTGCCGCGCGGCAGGACGAAGCGCGCGAGCGCCGAGGGCGTGACCACGTGCGCGGGGTGGACGTGCGGGTCGACGTACCCGGGCACCAGCACGCGCCCGCGCACGTCGACGACGCGCGTGCGCGGGCCGACCATGTCCTCGCGCAGCCCGACGTAGGCGATCCACTCGCCCGCGACGGCCACGTTCGCGGGGTAGAGCTCGCCCGTGTAGACGTTGAGCAGCGTGCCGCCGCGCAGGTAGAGGTCCGCGGAGGCCGCCCCGCGGGCCACCGCCGTGAGCCGCCGACGCTCGCCGAGCGTCATCCGGCTGGATTATAAGCGTCGCCCCCGGGCCGGGCGCGGCGCGGGTAGACTGAGCGCGTGCCCGCGCCCATCGTCGTCACCGACCGCGTGCGCGTGCCCGCCCGCGCCCTCACCGTGCGCGCCTCGCGCGCATCGGGCCCCGGCGGCCAGCGCGTGAACAAGGCGGCCACGCGCGTCGAGCTGCGCGTGGACGTGGGGGCGATCGAGGGGCTCGACGACGCCGCGCGGGCGCGCCTCCGACGGCTGGCCGGGCGTCGGCTGGACGCGCAGGGGCGCCTGGTGGTGACGAGCCAGGCCACGCGCGAGCAGGCGCGCAACCTGGCCGACGCGCGCGCCCGCGTCCGCGCGCTGGTCGCCCGGGCCCTCGTGGCGCCCGCGCCGCGGCGGCCCACGCGACCGCCGCCCGCCGCCGCGGCGCGCCGGCTCGAGGCCAAGCGCCGGCGCGGTGCCCTCAAGCGCGCGCGGGCGCGCCCCACGGACGAGGGTTGAGGCCGCGGGGCCCGGGCTAGAAGCCGAGCGCGCGCGCCTCGGCGCGGAAGCGCTCGACGGCGCGCAGCTTGATCTCTTCGTAGCCCCGGATCAGGTCGGGCAGCGCGGCCAGGCGCACGGCGCGCTCGTAGGTCTCGGGCGACAGCCCGACGAGCGCCTTCTCCACCAGCGCCCGGTACTCGCCGGGCAGCGCGCGCTCGACGCGGCGCACCGCCGTGCGGCCGAAGGGGTCGAGCGGCGTGCCGCGCAGGCGCCGCAGGGCGACGAGCACGCGGAAGCCGAGCTCGACCCACCGCCCGAGCCGGAGCTTGCGGCGCAGGCCGAGGGCGCGCAGCAGCGGCGGGTGCAGGTGGTAGTGCACGCGCGCGCCCTGCTGGGCCAGGCGTGCGGCGAGGCCGGACCGCAGGTGCAGGCGCGCAACCTCGTACTCGTCCTTGTAGGCCATGAGCGTGAAGAGCGCGCGCGCCACCGCCTCGCTGAGCCGGGTCTCGCCCGGGACGGCGGCGCGCTCGGCCGCCGCCACGCGCGCGACGAACTCCACGTACTGCCGCGCGTAGGCGAGGTCCTGGTAGGCCGCGAGCTCGGGCACGCGGATCTCGAGCAGGCGCCGCAGCTCGCCGGTCGCGCCGACGGCGTCCACGAGGGCGCGCGTGGCCGGAGTGAGCGGCGCCGTGGCCTCCACGGCGCCGAGGCGCGGCGCGCGGACCGTGCGCGCCCACGCGGGGTCGACGACCGCGAGCCGGCCGGCGCGGAAGGCGGCCGTGTTCATCGCCACGGCGACGCCGTTCAGCGCGATCGCCTCCTCGATGGCGGCCGCGCTCACCGGCACGGCCCCGGCCTGGTAGGCCGCGCCGAGCACGATCAGGTTGGCGGCCATGTGGTCCTGGAAGAGCGCCTCCGCCAGCCCCAGGGCGTCGAGGTAGACGTTCTCGTCCTTGCGCGTGACCCGCTCGATGGCGGCGCGCAGGCCGCCCGGGTCCGGGAAGCGCGCGTCGGGCGAGGCGACCATCGCGCCCGTGGGGACCAGGCTCGTCGAGACGACCGCGATGGTCCGGTCCGGGCGCGCGCGCTCGAGGTTCGCGGGCGCGCTGGCGACCAGGAGGTCGAAGCCGAGGTAGCAGTCGGCCTCGCCGGCGGTCACCTGGGGTGAGACCGGTTCGGGCGCGTCGAGGAGCTTCAGGTGCGACACCACGGGGCCGCCCTTCTGGCTCAGGCCCGTCTGGTCGAGCCCCGTGACGTGCCGGCCGTCGAGCAGGGCGGCGGTGGCCAGGATCTGGTTCACGGTCACCACGCCCGTGCCGCCGATGCCGGTCATGACGATCGCCGCCCGCCGGGGTACGCGGAGCACGGGCTCGGGCAGCGGGCGATCCACCTGGAAGGGCGCCGGCCGGGCGGACGGCGCGCCGCCGGTGGCCGTCACGAACGAGGGGCAGTCGCCCAGCAGGCAGGAGTAGTCCTTGTTGCACGAGGACTGGTGGATCTGCGTCTTGCGCCCGAACTCCGTCTCGACCGGCTGGACGCTCAGGCAGTTGGACTTCACGCCGCAGTCGCCGCACCCCTCGCAGACGGCCTCGTTGATGTACACGCGCGTGGCGGGTTCGGGCAGCCGCCCGCGCTTGCGCAGCCGGCGCGTTTCGGCCGCGCAGCGCTGGTCGTAGATGAGCGCCGTGACGCCGGGCACCTCGCGCAGGCGCCGCTGCGCCTCCTCGAGCCGCTCGCGGGGCCAGACCTCCACGCCGGCCGCCCACCGCGCGCCGCGGTAGCGCCCGGGCTCGTCGGTCAGGACGATGATCCGCCGCACGCCCTCGGCCTCGAGCTGGCGCGTGAGCTCCGGCACCGGCACGGCGCCGGCGGCGTCCTGCCCGCCCGTCATCGCGACGGCGGCGTTGTAGAGGATCTTGAACGTGATCGTGGTCCCCGCCGCCACGGCCTGCCGGATGGCGAGCGAGCCCGAGTGGAAGAGCGTGCCGTCGCCGAGGTTCTGGAAGAGGTGTGGCGTCTCCGTGAAGGGCGCCATGCCGACCCACTGCGCGCCCTCGCCGCCCATCTGCGTGAGCCCGATCGTGCGGCGGTCCATGTAGAGGGCCATGCCGTGGCAGCCGATGCCGGCCGCGGCCAGCGAGCCCTCGGGCACGAGCGTGGAGCGGTTGTGCGGGCACCCGGAGCAGAAGTACGGGTGGCGCGCGGCGGCGACGACCTGCGGGCGCTCGCGCAGCGCCTCGAGCAGCGCCACGCGGGCGGTCACCGACGGCAGCCGCACGCGCCGCTCGAGGCGCGCGGCCACCAGCTGGGCGATACGGTCCGGGTCGAGCTCGCCCCAGGCGGGCACGAAGGGGCGCCCCTGCTCGTCGGTCTTGCCGACCACGCGCGGCCGCTCGGGCTCGGCGTAGAGGATGTCGCGGAGGAAGAGCTCCACGAACGCGCGCTTTTCCTCGAGCACCACGATCTCCTCGAGGCCGCGGGCGAACGCGCGCACGATGCCGGGCTCGAGGGGGAAGAGCAGGCCGAGCTTGAGGATCCGGATCCCGTGGCGACGCAGCGCCGCGTCGTCGAGCCCGAGCTCCGCGAGCGCCTGCCGCAGGTCGTAGTACGTCTTGCCGGCCGCCACGAGACCGAGCCAGGCGTCGGGCGTGGGCACCACGATTCGGTTCAGGCCGTTGGCGGCGGCGAAGGCGCGCGCGGCGGCCAGGCGCTCCTCGTGGATCTCGCGCTCCGTCTCGAGCGCGTAGGGCGGCATGAGCATCGGGTTCTGTCGCGGCCGCCACGGGCGCCCGCCGACCTCGACCCCCGGGTCCCGCACCACGATGCGGTCCGGCGCGACCTCGGCGGTGGCAATCGCGTCGGCGACGTTGGTGACGACCTTGAACCCGACCCAGCACCCGCAGTAGCGCGAGAGCTCGAACCCGAGGCGCCCGAGGTCCAGGATCTCCTGGACGCTACCCGGGTAGAGCACGGGGAAGAGCGCGTCGTAGAAGGCGACCTCGGAGTGCGAGGGGATCGTCGAGGACTTCGCCGCCGGGTCGTCGCCGCCCACGGCGAGGACGCCGCCCCAGGGCCCGACCCCCGCGAAGTTGGCGTGCTTGAAGACGTCCCCCGACCGGTCGACGCCGGGCGCCTTGCCGTACCACATGCCGAGCACGCCGTCGTAGCGCGGCTTGGGGAACAGGTGGACGAGCTGGCTGCCGTAGACGGCGGTGGCGCCGAGCTCCTCGTTGACCCCGGAGACGAAGACCACGTGGTGCTCGCGGAGGAGCTCGCGGTTGCGCTCGAGGGCCTGGTCGAGGCCGCCGAGCGGCGAGCCGCGGTAGCCGGAGATCAGCGTGGCGGTGCGCAGCCCGCGCCGACGGTCGGCGCGGTGCTGGTCGAGGGGCAACCGGACGAGGGCCTGGATGCCCGTGAGCAGGATGACGCCCTCTTCCTGGCGGTACTTGGCGTCCAGTGTGAACTCGCGCGCGCCGGGCATCCCGAGGTCCCCGCGTATCATACGGGCCCGCCGGGGCACCGGCAAACCGGCACGCGGGGGCGTCGGGGGGCCTCGGGCCTCGCCGCAGCCCGGCCCAGGGGGCCGGGGCGCCGCCGCGCGGCGCTCACCGCCGGTCGGGGCTCGCGGCCGCGCCCGGTCCGCCGCGCTGGGTCATCCGGACGAGCCCCCCGGCCCAGAGGCCACGGCCCGCCTGCCGGGCCTCCCGCTCCAGGGCCAGGAAGAGCGCCTGGTAGCGCACGTTCGGCGGAACGGTCATGACCTGCGCGTACCCCCGGCGGACCAGTTCGGCGTTGACCATCAGGTCCCCGACCCACACGTACGCCAGCAGCCGCCCGTACCGGTCGCGGGGCTGGACGTCGAGCTCGAGCCGCACGCGCTTGCCCAGCACGAGCGCGCGATTCAGGGCGGCGGCCTCGGCGGCCCCGGGCTGCGGGCCGCCGGCGCCGTGGAGCTCCGGCGTGTTGACGCCGATGTAGCGGACCTTCTCGATCCGGTCGCCGAGCTTGACGTGGATCGTGTCGCCGTCCACGACCCGGACGACCGTGCCCTCGAGCTCCTGTGCGCGGCCCGCGGCGGGCGGGAGCAGCGCGAGCAGGAGCGCGGCCAGCAGCGCGAGCGCGCGGGCGGGCACGAGCCCACGGTGTCACCCCCGCGGGACCGGTGTCAACGTTCGCAGACGGTGCGGGGCGCGCGTCAGGACGGCGTCTGCCGGAGCAGCTCCTCGCACTCCTGCCGCCAGACTTCGAAGCAGTCGCGGTGAAGCCGGAGCACCCGCCCGTCCCGCAGGTCGACCTCGAACTCGACCGCCGCGGGGACGACGATCTCGTCGCACGCGTCGCACGGGCGCCCCGTTCCCGGGCCCGCCCAGGTCTTCGGCGTGAACTCGCACGGCAGGAGGCCGGCCGCCATCTTCTGGCGAATCTTCAACGGGATCGCGCTGGACATGGTCCTCGCCCAGAGCTACTGCAGCGACCGTACCAGGGCCCGCCCGCGCCAGCCGCCGACGCGGCTCGCGCGGCAGGGCCGCGCCGACGCTCGAGCCCGCCGGGGAGGTCGCTCAGCGGGCGCGCAGGCGCCGGAGCGCGCGATCGGCGGCGCGCGCCGCGCGGGAGGGACGGCGCGGGTTGCCGCGGGCGCCCGGCGCGGCGGGCTCGTCTCGCTCGTCGAGGTCGCGCGCGTCGGCCGCGGCCGCGTGGCCGAGCGCGGCGAGGAACGCGTCCGCCGTGACGGCGGCGCACCGGGCGCGGCGCGCGGCGTCCAGGACCGCCCGGTCGGAGCTCACCACCGCGGTCCCGGCGCCGGCCGCGCGCGCGAGGCGGCGCAGGACGTCGTCGGCGGTCTCCGGCGGGCGCGAGAACAGGACCTCGAGCGTGCCCCCGGTGGGCGCGGGCTCCCGCCCCGGCGCGCCGTCGAAGACGACGGTGAAGCGGTCGCCGGTGCGGCGGCTCACCGCCGCCAGGCGCGCCAGGAGCGCCCGCCGCCCCGCCTCGAGCCCGCCCGCCTCGGCGCGGCGCAGGTCGGGATCGCGGCGGATCACGTTGTAGCCGTCGACGAGCCAGCGCACCGCGACGGCCTCAGGCGGCGCCGAGCTCCCGGCGGACCAGGCGCGCGCCCGCGGCGAGCGCCCGGAGCTTCGCGTACGCGACCTCGCGCGGCAGCGGCACCATCCCGCAGTTCGTGCAGGGATAGAGTCGCTCGGGGGGCACGAACGCCATCGCCTGCCGGATCACGGCGGCCACCTGCTCGGGCGTCTCGACCGCGTGCGTGGCGACGTCGATGCACCCGACCAGCACGTCCTTGCCGCGGAGCAGGCCGAGCAGCGCGATCGGCACGCGCGAGTTGGCGCACTCGAGCGAGACCTGGTCGATGCGGCTCGCGGCCAGCAGGGGGAAGATCCGCTCGTACTGGCGCCACTCGGGCCCGAGCGTGCGCTTCCACGCGATGTTGGCCGGGATGCCGTAGCCGTAGCAGATGTGCACGGCCGTCGTGCACCGGAGCCCCTCGATCGCGCGGTGGAGCGCCTCGATCCCCCAGGCCTCGACGTCGTCCAGGTAGACGTTGAACGCCGGCTCGTCGAACTGGACGACGTCCACGCCCGCCGCGGCGAGCTCGCGCGCCTCCTCGTTCAGGACCCGGGCGAAGTCCATCGCGAGCCGTGCCCGGTCCCCGTAGTACGCGTCGGCGAGCGTGTCGACGATCGTCATGGGCCCCGGCAGCGTGAACTTGAGCCGGCGCTCGGTGTGGGCGCGCGCCCAGCGGACCTCCTCGAGGTGCACCGGCGCCGGGCGCCGGATCGGCCCCGTCACCGTGGGCACCTCGGCCTTGTACCGGTCGGCGCGGATCCCGATCGTCACGCGCCGGCTGAAGTCGACGCCCTCGAGCCGCTCGACGAAGCCGTGGACGAAGTGCTGGCGCGACTGCTCGCCGTCGGTGACGATCTCGATGCCCGCGAGCTCCTGCACGCGCAGGGCGATGAGCACCGCGTCGCGCTGGGCCTCGCCGAGCGTCTCCGGCGGCACGAGCCAGGGCGCCCAGAGCGTCTCGGGCTTGGCGAGCCAGCGGGGCTTGGGCAGGCTGCCGACGATCGTCGTCGTGAGCATCGCGGGGTCGCGCGCCGACGCGCGCGGCGCATCTTACCGGCTCGGGGCCTCCGCCGCAACCACGCGCCCCCGGCGGGCGTGCCCGACGCGGCGCCCCACCGCGCGGCCGGCGCGGGCCAGCACGATCGCCCCGACGTGGCGGGCGCGCGCGACCAGGGCGAGCGGCACGAGGTACTCGTGGGCGGGAAGCGCCCGGCCCGCCAGGAGCCGGGGGAGGAGCCAGCCGACCGCGAGCCGCGTCCGGCCCGCCGGCGCCAGGCCCGCCAGCGCTCCGGAGGGCACCTCGAGGCCGAGGGCCGCGCGCACCACCGTGAGGGCGGCCCAGACGAGCCCGTCGAGGCGCGCGGCGCGGGCGGTGGCGACGACGGCGTCCCAGGCGAGCGCCGCACGCCAGCGCCGCGCCATGAGGTGCACATCGCAGTACCAGAGGAGCCCACGGAGCCCGTGGTTGCCGGCCAGGTGAACGCAGGCGTGGAGGAGCGCGTCGACCGGGGCGAGGGTCCACGCGGGCACGCCGTCCACCGTGATTTCGCGCGCCCGAGCCCAGACGCCGGCCGGCCAGGCGCCCGGCCGCGCGCCGTACCAGCGCTCGACGAGGTCCCAGTGCAGGTCGACGACGGGCGCGGTCGACCGCGCGCCCGGCGCGCGCGGCACGCGGCCGGACCCTGTCGGGATCGGGGTCGGCGCGAACGCCGCGGCCGCGCGGTGGGCGAGGTCCGCGGCCAGGTCGCCCACGGGTCGGTAGCCGAGCCCGGCGAGGGCGTGGGCGGCGCGGGGGACGTCCTCCCGGGGCACCAGGAGGTCCAGGTCGCTCATCGGGCGCCGGGCGGGGTCGGCGTAGAGCACCTCCGCGAGGACCGCGCCCTTGAGCACGAGCGCCGGCACGTCGGCCGCCGCGAGCGCCGCCAGCACGCGCCGGAGCGCGGCCGCGTGGAGCACGGCGCGCCCCGCGCTCTCGCGGTAGGCCCGCGCGAGCGCCGCGCGCCACGACGGCGGGGCGTCGGGCAGGATGTCGGTCGTCGCGGCGAGCAGCGGCGCCACGCCCTCGCGCCGGGCGAGGGCCAGGACCGCCGACCAGTCGACCGCCGCGGGCGCTGCGACCGGCGGGCCCCCGAGGGCCCGGCGGGTCAGCGCGCGGAGCAGGCTAGCAGGCTCGTGCGCCGCCCTCATCGACCACCTCAACCAGGCGGCGCGCGAGCAGCTCCCGCGCGAACGCCTCGACGTCCGCCGCGGCGCGGCCCGGGTCGACGGCGAACTCGCGGGCGAGCGCGGCGGCGATCTCGGCGAGGGAGCGGCGGCCGTCGATCAGCTCCCACACGCGCGTCCCGGTCGCGTTCAGCCCGCGCAGCATCCGCCCCTCGACGTCGAGGACGACCCCCTGGCCCGCGATCGTGCGGGAGGCCGTGGCGGGGTGCTTGCGCAGGATCACCGCCGGGCCCACCAGGCCGCGACGTAGAACGGCGCGCGGAGCCCGCGCCAGGCGAGCCGCGCGAGCGCGGGCGCGCCGAGGCGCGGGACGAGCCGCGCCGCCGCCCACGCGCAGCCGCCGAGCAGCCACTGCACGGCGCGCCAGGGCGTGCGCCCGAGCGCCAGCCGTCGGCCGGGCGCCGTCTCGAGCACGGTGACCGTCCCGAGCACCTCCCGATCGGTGACGAACGGGTCGAGGGCGAGCGCCGCGTCCCCTTTCGTCCAGCAGCCGCCGGGCGCCCGGGCCACGACGCGGTGGACGACCACCGCCCCGCCCCGCACCACGGCCACGAGGTCGCCGCGCCGGGGTCGGCGCGCCGGGTCGACGAGCAGTCGGTCCCCCGGGCGGAGCAGCGGGGTCATGCTCGCGGAGCTCCCGGCGCCCCAGCAGGGACAGCCGGCGCGCAGCACGGCGACGGCGAGCGCGGTCGCGGGGCGCACCCGCCTCACCCGCGGCGCCGGCACACCCGGCACGTCTCGATCACGTTCTCCACGCGGAGCCCGGCGGCCTCGATCTCGCCGTGGAGCTCGGCGGCCGAGAAGAAGTGGTGCTTGAAGACGGGCCCATAGGTGCCCTCGTACGTCCACGCGTCACCGGGCTCCGAGACCGGCCCGGCGCCCACCGCCCGCGCCAGGCGCCGCAGCGCGTCCACGAGCCGCGACCGGCCGAGGGGATGGCGCACCGAGACCCACTGGAAGAGGAGCAGCGGCGCCTCGTCCGTCATCGCGCGCGCGAGCCGGCGGAGCGTCTCCACCCGGCGCGCGCGGCCCGGGATGTACGAGTAGACCTCGGCGCTCACGAGGACGCCGTCGAAGGCGCCCGGGCGGAACTCGAGCGCGTCGATCGACGCCTGGACGAACGCGACGGCGACGCCCTCCCGCGCGGCGCGCCGCCGGGCGGCGCCGAGGAGCTCGGGCGAGACGTCGACCGCCATCACCCGGTGGCCGAGGCGCGCGAGCGCCACGGCCTCGCGGCCGGCGCCGCAGCCGACGTCGAGGATCCGGGACCCGGGCTTGAAGCGGTCGACCACCTGGAGCTCCTCCGGCGTCAAGACGTCGCCGGCCGCGTCGTAGAGCGTCACGGTCGCGGGCTCGCGGTAGGCCCGCCGCGAGCGACGGAGGACCTCCGGCTCCGGGCCGAGCCAGAGCGGAGGCCAGAGCGGGTGTGCGAGCCGCCAGCCGACCGCGAACGCCTCGAGGAGCGCGCGCCCGGTCGCGGGCCCCGCGCGGGCCAGCGCGGCCCCGAGCGCGCGGCCGAGCGGCGCGTCCAGGGCGAAGGGGCCCTCCTGCTTGCGGAGCCGGACGGCGCGCGCGACGGGCACCGCCCGCGCCTCGAGGCCGGTCAGGAAGTGGCGCACGTGCCAGCGCTCGCCGTCCACGGGCGCGCGCGCCCAGCCGGTGAGCAGCTCCGTGCCGGCACGGGCGATGACGAAGTCCCCCGGGCGCGGCCGCGTGGCGGCGACGACGTCGACCTCCTCGCCGGCGTGCAGGAACGGCGTCGCGAACCGGTCGGCCTGGATCAGCGTGACCGGCGCCCGCGCCCGGGCGAGCTCGGGGAGCGTGTCGAGCCGCAGCGGCTCGCCCGTCGCCTTGACGATCAGGCCGTACACGCGTCGGCCTCGCCCGCGCCCGCGCGCGCCCGGCGCACGGCCTCGGCGAGCGCCTCGCCGCGGCGGAACGGACCGAGCAGGTCGCCGTCCTCCTGCTCGGCGAGCGCGCTGCACCGGTAGGCGCCCGCCGCGGGCCGCGCGGGGTCCAGGCGGAGGTCGCGGCGCCGGAGCCCGCGCAGCCGGTGCAGGTAGGGCGCCCCCTGCCAGAGCTCGGCGAAGCGCTGTGCGCGCAGGTTGCCGACGGGGTGCGTGCTCACGAGGCAGGCGAAGACGTCGCCGTACGGGTCGATGCGGCACGTGCTCCGCCCCGCGGCGCAGAGCCCCTCGTCGCCGCACCCCGAGCCCGCGCCGGTCGCGCCTCCCGGGAAGAGCCGGCCCAGCACGGGGTCGCGCGCCAGCGTCCCCACCTGCGCGGCCGACAGCGCGAACGCCAGCGGCGTGCGGTCGCCGTCCCGGCGCGGGATCAGGACAGGATCGAAGCCCCAGTCGGCCCCGAGCTCCTCGGCGAGCGCGATCAGGCCGTGGTACTCGCCCGCGTTCAGCGTCATCAGCGGGGACTTGATCACCACGCGCACGCCGGCCGCGCGCAGCCGGCGCAGGGCCTCGAGCGTGCGCCGGTGCGAGCCCGGTACGCCGGTCACCGCGTCGTGGACCTCGGGCCGGCGGCTGTAGACGCTCGCCTCGACCGCGAACGGCCGCAGCGCGGCCAGGCGCTCGGCGTGCGCGGCCGTCATCACGGTGCCGGTCGTGAAGACCACGACGCAGAGCTCCCGTCGCCGCGCCGCCGCGACGATCTCCAGGAAGTCGCGCCGGAGGAAGACTTCGCCGCCCGTGAACGTCACCGTGAAGGTGCCCGCGTCGGCGAGCTCGCCGAGGATCCGGTCGATCTCCTCGAGGGTGAGCTCGCCCCCCGGCGGCCGGGGGCGGTCGGCCGGCCCCTCCGGCAGGTAGCAGTGGCGGCAGGCGAGATTGCAGCGGTAGGTCACCTCGAAGAGGACGGAGAGCGGCACGTGGCGGGCGGCCGCGAGCTCGCCGAGCGCCGCGAAGTGACTCACCGTGCCGCCCCGGGCTCCGCGCCGAGCCGGCCCAGCACGGCCGGCAGCACCGGCCCCTCGCGCGGGCAGCGCAGCCGGAAGGCCGGCACCGCCTGCGCCAGCCGCTCGACGCTTTCGAGGAGCCGCCCGCGCTGCCAGGCGCCCGCACCCTCCACGTACACGGAGGACACGACCCGGCGGACGAAGGCCGCCGGGGCGAGCGGCTCCACGACGAGGGCTTCGGCGCGCTCGAGCGCGAACAGCGCCGCGAGCGGCGCCGCGACCGCCCGGCCGCGCCAGGGCAGGCCCTCGGCGACCCATCCCGCGCCCGCCGGGCGCACGGCCACGGCCTCGTCCGAGAGGATCGCGACGCCCTCCTCCGCCGCCAGCCGCGCGGCGAGCGTGGTCTTGCCGCTCCCCGAGGGCCCGAAGAACACGAGCGCCCCGGCCGGGGTGCGCGCTCCGGCGGCGTGAAGGATGAGACCGCCGCGCTCGGCGAGGTAGCGGAGGGCGATCGCCGTGAGGAGTCCGCGCACCGCGTCCAGGTCGTGCGCCTGCCAGAGCACGCCCCGCCCGCGGCGGTAGTCGAACCACGCCCGGCCCGCCGCGCCGTGCATCCGGAGCGCGGTGTCGTCGGCGACGAACTCGGCCGCGGCGGCGCCGGCCGGGCCGGCGGCGACGCGGCCATGGACGCGGAGGCTGAAGGTCGGCGGCGCCGGGGTGAGGAACTCGCGGAAGGCCGCGGCGGCGGGGTCGGCCGCGGCCGGGTCGTCGAACTCGAGCTCGGCGACGACCCCGGCCAGGCCGATGCGAGGCTTCAGCTCTTCATGCTGAGCATGCACGCCTGCGTCTCGGCGGCGACCTTGCCGCACATCTTGAAGACATACGGGTCGAAGACCTCCTCCCACGCGATGGCGGGAGGCTCGTAGGGGCGCCGCTCGTCCCGGGGGGTGTCCGTCGCGCGCACGGCTCCGGTCCGATTCTACCGGGGCCCCCGCCGGGGCCCGGTAAGGGTTTTTCGGCGGGCCGGCCGGCCGCCGGGTCAGGGTAACGGCGTGGCGAAGCGGTAGAGCTTGCCGGCCGCCGTGCCGACGACGACGGAGACCCCGTCGCCGGTCGTGGGGTCCCCCACGGCGGCCGTCCCATCGCCGACCTGCACCGACCCCAGCACCGTGCCGTCGGCGAGGAGGAGCTCGTAGAGACGGCCGTCGCTCGACCCCACGACGGCGGTGGTGTCGAGCAGGAGCAGGGCCGAGGGCCCGGGGATCGTCCGCTGCCAGACCGGCGTGGGCGGGGCCGCGGAGCCGCTGTCCTGGAGCGCCCGCACGGTGCCGTCGGCCGTGGCCAGGTGGAGGAGCCCGGGGGTGTAGAAGTCCTCCCACACGAACCCCACGAGCGCGCCGCCGAGCGCGTAGGACCAGCGCACGGTGGGCGCCGCCCCGGTGAGGTCCACCGCGTAGAGGGTCCCCGAGGTCGCGCCGACGTAGAGCGTGTTCCAGTCCCAGCTCACGCCGAGCGCCGCCTCGACGTGGCCGAGCGCGAGGCTTCCGACGAGGCTCCCGTCCAGCGTGGAGAGCGTCCAGAGGCTCGGCTGGGTGCCCGCGGCCCCCGCGCGCGTCGGCACGTAGAGGCGCGAGCGGGCCATGTCCACGACCGGGACGCCGACGCCGCCGTCCAGGGCGACGCCGCCCGTGGCGTTGAACTGCCACAGCAGCGCGCCGTCGGCGAGGCGCAGGGCGTAGATCCGGTTCGTCGTGGTCGAGGCGTTCCGCGAGACGAAGAAGACGAGGTCGGTCACCGTCGGCCCGTAGCGCGCCCGGTAGCTCGGCCCGCTGTAGTCCCACATCTGCTCGACCGGCAGGGCCTGCACGGCCTCGGCCCCGGGCAGCGTCACCTCCCAGGCGACGGCCCCGGTCGCGGGATCCACCGCGTAGGCGCGCCCGCCGGCGTCGCCCGCCACCAGGTAGGCGGACGCGAAGCCGGTCCCGCTGTGGGGGGCCCACGTCACGCCGCCGCGGAGGCTCGCCTGCGTGCGCGCCGGGGCCCAGCGGTGCGCACCGGTGGCCGCGTCCAGCCCGAGCACGCGCGCGCCCCCCGCGCTCGCGTAGACGCCGCCGTCGAGGTCCATCGTCACGCCCGTCCGCAGATCACCGCCCTGGACGGCGTACTCCCAGGCCGGGGCCCCGGCGCCGCCGGTCGGCGGCGTCACGCTCACGGCGACCCCGATCGAGTAGAGCGGCGTGGCGTACGCGGTGTAGGCCTTGAGGTGGTAGGTCGTGCCGGCCGTGAGGCCCGACATCGCGACGGTGCCCCCGGTGCCGCGGTAGACCACCACCGAGCCGTCCGCGAGGGTGTCGCCGACGCGGTAGCTCACGCCGTCCACCGGGTCCGCCGTCGGCGCCGCGCCAGCCCGGCGCACGATCAGCGTCTCGGTGAAGTAGCCCGTGGCGTTCTCCCAGTAGGCCGTGACCTCACCGCCACGCGCCGCCGCGGCCAGGAACCCGGGCGGTGCGATCGTGATGCCGGTGAACGTGAGGCCCTGAGTGCGCGTGAGGCCGCGGTAGTCCGCCGTGACGGTGGCCGAGCCGCTGCGCTTGCTCGGCGGCGCCGTCAGGGCGACCGTCGCCCGCCCGCTCGTGTCGGTCAGCGCCGACCCGGCCGAGAGCGACCCGGCCGTCGTCGTGAAGGCGACGAGGCGGCCGGCGAGCGCGGTCCCCGCGCTCGTCAGCGTCAGCGTGAGCGTGCTCGCCGTCACGCCGTCCGCCGGGATCGACGTCGGCGACGCCGTGAGGGTCAGGCTGAGCCCGGTGAAGGTCACGGTCGTCGAGGCGCTCGCCGTCGAGGCGTAGGACGCCGTCACCGTCGCCGACACGTCCGAGCCGCTCACCGCGGCGGTGAGGTCCACCCAGGCGTCGCCGTTCGTGTCCGTGACGGCGGTCGTGCTCGACGCGCCGCCGAAGCTCCCCACCGTGGTCGTGAAGGTGATCGTCTGGCCGGCCTGGCCCACGCCGCTCCGCGTCAGGGTCACCGTGACGCGCGTGGTGGACACGCCGTCCGCGGGGATCGCCGACGGCGTCACGGACTTGACCGACACGACGTAGCGGGTGACCGTCACGCGGACGGTCAGGGTCGTCGTCGCTCCGCCGCGGCGGCGGATCCCCACGGAGAACGTGTACGCCGTGTCGGTGCCCGGGTCCCCGATGGACGCGAAGGTCACCGTGAAGACCTTGCTCGCCCCGCCCGCCGCGATGTCGGCGCTCACAGCCGGCGAGGTGAAGCGGTACTGGTCCGCCGTCGGCTGGCTCGCCGTCCACCCCGAGGCGTCGTTGTCGTCCCAGGTGGCGTTGGTCTGCCAGATGCTCGTGTTCGGGTTGCGGACCGTGACCTGATCGAGCGTCCCGGTGGTCAGGTTGTTCGTGACGGTGAACCGGAGCTGCACGGCGGTGGCCCCGGCCGCCACGGCGGTCGGCGCCACGTCCAGCCCGTAGGCGACCACCTGCCCGGTGTTGGAGGTCACGGACGAGGCCGTCACGGTGCCGCCGTTCGCGCTCGCGGATCCCGAGAACGAATAGGTGTCGCCCACCGCCCCGGTGATCGTGTACGTCCACTCGAACGTGGTCGTCGCGTCGGCGGAGAGCGAGGCCACCGTGGCCGGCACGGGGCCCGCCGTCAGGGTCTTGGCGGCCGTGCCGCCGGGAGCGAGCGCCGAGGGGGTCACGTCGGTGAGCGTGGTCGAGCCGGTGTTCCGCACCGTCATCACGACCCGGACCGTGTCGCCGCTCGCGACGCTCGAGTCGACCACGACCGACTCCACGCGCAGCGACGGGACCCGGACCGTGAGGGCGACGTTCAACGTCGTCGTGCCGCCGCCCCGACGACGCACGGCCACCGCGAACGTGTAGCTGGTGTCCACGCCGGGGTTGCCGATGAGGCTGAAGGTCACCGTGAACGTCTTGGCGGACCCGGCGGCGATGTCCTGGGCGACCGACGGCGAGCTGAAGCGGAACTGGTCGCCGCCCACCAGGCTCCGGTTCCAGCCGGAGGTGTCGTTGTCGCCCCAGCCGGGGTCGGTGAACCGCCAGATGGTCACGTCGGGGTCGGTGATCGTGACGCGGTCCACGGTGCCGCTGGCGAGCCCGTTCTCGACCGTGAACTGGACCTGGACGTTCGTCGCCGCCGCGACGACCGCGGTGGGCGACGCCGACAGGCCGAAGGCGCCGATGCTGCCCTGATTGGTCGTGGCGGTGGTGGTCGTGATCTGCCCGCCCTCGGCGGAGGCCGAGCCGGAGAACCGGTAGGTCTGCCCGATGCTGCCCGTGACCGTGTAGGTCCACGTGAAGGTCGCCGACTGCCCGGAGGCCAGCGAGGCGACCGTGGCGGGCTGGGGCCCCGAGACGAGCGTCACGGTGGCCGTCCCCGAAACGCTCAGCGCCGAGGGCACGACGTCGCGGATCGCCGCCGGGCCGTTGTTCGTGACGGTCATGGCCACCGTGACCGTGTCGCCGCTGACCACGCTGGCGTCCACGGTCATGGCGGTGACCTGCAGGTCCGGCGGCGTGTAGGTCACCACCAGGCGCGGCCGGAGCGTGGCCGTCCCGTGCTCGCGGGTCGCGAACGTCCCGGTGTACGCCGTGGTCGAGTTCTCGACGCTGTCCTTGACGAGCAGGCCGTGGTTCGGCGCCGCCCCGCTGTACCAGGCCTGGACGTCCGCGGTCACGTCCCAGACGAGCCAGACGCCGCTGACGGTCCCGGTCGTGACCGAGGCGGACGGCGTCGCCTGGTAGTCGCCGCCCGCCGTCGTCCACGGCACGCCGTTCGCGGCCTCGTTCCACGTGACCTCCGCCTCGACCCACGCCCGCGTGACCCGGTGGACGTGGTAGGTGCGCGTGGCGCCGGGCGCCGTGCTCAGGTAGAGCTCGAGCGTGGCCGCGGTGACCTGGCTGCCGGCCGGGATCGCGGAGAGGTCGAAGCGCACGACGCTCCGTCGATCGCGGCCGCCGCTGCGGCTCTGCACGTTCATCGTGGTCGCCGCGCCGTTGCGCCGGTTCGCGTTGTCCTCCCAGAGCGAGCTGTCCGCGGTGGCCTGGAGCGTCACGGTGGTGCCCCCGGCCGGCGTGGCGAGGAGGGCGACGGCGAAGAGGCCGAGGAGGGCGGCCAGGAGGGCCTCGCGGGGCGAGGCGCCCGGCGTCCGCACGCGGGCGGCGGTCCACGGGCTCGTGCGTGGCATCGGGTCGTCGCCCGGGCGATCGGCCGCCGGCGGCTGGGCGACGATGCCAAGAAGCTGGGCGCCGCGCCCGAGCGGGCGCCGCGGCGCTATGATGGCCGCCGTGACCCAGCCCACCCGCTGGCCCGAGGCCCGCGCGCGACGTGGCCTCGTCGCCACCCCGCACCGGCTCGCCTCCGAGGCCGGGCTCGCGATGCTCCGGGCCGGGGGCAACGCCCTGGACGCCGCGATCGCCGCCGTGGCGACGCTCGCCGTCGTCTACCCGCACATGACCGGCCTCGGCGGCGACAGCTTCTGGCTGATCTACGACGGCGTCGGGGGGCGGCTGCTCGGGCTCGCGGCGGCCGGCCGGGCGGCGGCGGGCGTGGACCCCGAGGCCTACCGCGCGCGCTTCGGCGCCCGCATGCCGGTCCGCGGCGGGCCCGCGGCGGTCACGGTGCCCGGCACGGTCGCGGGCTGGTGGGAGGCCCACGAGTTTTCCCGGAGCGCGCTCGGCTCGCCCCTCGCATGGGCCACGTTGCTCGAGCCCGCGATCACGCACGCCCGCGAGGGCGTGCCGGTCTCGCCCGGCCAGCTCCGCGCCACCGCCGCCGCGGCGGCGCTCTTCGCGGAGTCGGCCCCCGAGGACGTCCGCCGGACGTTCTGGCCCGTGTTCCACCCCGCGCGCCTGACCGGCGAGCGCTTCGTCCAGACCGCGCTCGCCCGGACGCTCGAGACGCTCGCGGGCGACGGCGCCGAGGCCTTCTACCGCGGCCCGCTCGCCCGGCGGCTGGCCGAGGGCGCCGCCGCGGTGGGCAGTCCGCTCCGGGCCGAGGACTTCGCCGCGCACCGGGCCGAGTGGGTGACGCCGCTCCGCGTGCCCTACCGGGGCGGCGAGGCGGCGAGCCTGCCGCCGCCGACCCAGGGGTTCGCGGCGCTGGCGATCCTCGCCCTCGTCGAGGGCTTCCCGCTCGCGGAGCTCGACGAGGCCGCCTACGTCCACGTGCTCGTCGAGGCCACGAAGCTCGCCCTCGCCGACCGCGACCGGTGGCTCGCGGACCCGGCCGTGGTGCCCGTGCCCGTCCCGCGGTGCCTCGACCCCGCGCGGCTCGCGCGCCGGCGCGTCCGGATCGCGCTCGACCGGGCGAGCCCCGGCCCGGCCGCCGAGGCGGCGGGCGACACCGTGGCGGTCGTCGCCGCCGACGCCCGCGGGCACGCCGTCGCGGTGATCCAGAGCCTCTACCACGAGTTCGGGGCGGCCGTGATCGCCGGCGACACCGGGGTCGTGCTCCAGAACCGCGGGGCGTTCTTCTCGCTCGACCCCGCGCACCCGAACGCGCTCGCCCCGGGCAAGCGGCCGGCCCACACGCTGATCCCCGCCATGTACCTGCGCGGCGGGCGCCCGCGGTTCGTCTACGGCACGATGGGCGGCGACGGGCAGCCGCAGACGCAGGCTGCGCTCCTCACGCGCCTGCTGGACCGCGGGGACGGCCCGCAGGCCGCCGTGGAGGCGCCGCGCTGGCTCTACGGCCGGACGTGGGGCGAGCCCTCGACGGCGCTGCGGCTCGAAGCGCGCTTCGCCTCCGAGACCATCGCGGCGCTTCGCGCCCGCGGCCACGACGTCCGCGTCGTCGAGCCGTGGAGCGACCTGATGGGCCACGCCCAGCTCGTCGCGATCGACGCCGACGGGCTCGTCGGCGCCTCCGACCCGCGCGCCGACGGCGCCGCGCTCGGGGACTGAGCGACCCGCCGGGCGCGGGCCTCAGCGCAGCGGGAGCTCCTGCTCGAAGAGCGTGAAGGGCGAGCGCCGCGTCGCTTCGAGCGCCTCCCGGATCTCGGCGGCGCCCCGGCCCGCGCCCTGCGCGAGCAGCGCCGCGAAGAAGCGCGTGTAGAACGCGTCCGGCTCCACGACCACGCGCAGCCGCGCTCGCAGGCCCGGACGGTCCAGGCGGAACCGGGACTCGAGCGTCGCCGCCTGGCCCGGCGCCAGGCGCGTGTCGGCGAGCTCGCGCGACAGGTCGAGCGTCACCTCGCGGCCGATGACGTGCTCGCGGCGGCTGCCCGGCACGGGCGCGCCGTCGGGCCCGACCAGCTCCGCCTGGAGCCGGACGCGGGGCGTGACGTACGTGGGGAACGCGTGCCCCACGCGCACGCTCTCGAGCCGGAGCAGGACCCGGGCGGTGTCGCCGAGCCGTGGCCGGGCGGGGTCCACGCGCGCGGTGATCGCGACGCCCGAGCGCACCATCTCCGGGTCGTGGATGCCGCGCCAGAGGTGGCGGCGGTCGGGCATGTGGCAGTCCTGGCACTGGACCCCCTCACGCGCGAACCGGCTCGCCCGCCACTCGTGGTACGTGTCCTCGAGGAGCTTGCCGTTGAGCGCGAAGCCGTCCGGCGCGAACTGGTGGCAGCTCCGGCAGAAGGCGCTCGCCAGGAACGCGGGCGTCCGCGTGACGCCGTCGTGGGGCAGCTGCGTCCGCGGCACCGGGCTCGCGAGCGTGCCGTCGCGCCGCGGCGGGCCGAAGCGCTCGTGGGCGCGCACGTGGCAGCCCGCGCAGGTCACGCCCTGGCGTTCGAGGGCGGGGTCGTAGACGGGATTCGGCCCGAACCCGGCGCCCGTCGGCCGGAGCGGACGTTGCTCGGCGAGCGGCGCGTGGCAGGTGTAGCAGGCGAGCGCCTCGGCGACGTCCTCGGCGCGCCCCGCGAGCTTTTCCACGAGCTGGCCGACGACGCCGGGGCCCATGGCGCGCGCGTGCCAGCTCGTGCGCCAGTCGGCGTACTGGGCCGGGTGGCAGGTGCCGCACGCCTCGGGCTGGAGCGACGCCTCGAGGGGCGAGAACCGCGCGGGCGGCGCGCCCTGCGGCGGGAGCGGGGCGCGCCAGTGGCGGGCGACGAAGGCCTCCACCGCCGCGGGCGCCGGGGCCGCCGTCGGCCCGACGCGCTCGCTCGCGCGCGCACCGACCACCGCGGCGGCGAGCAGACCGAGCAGGAGGCCCACGCTCCGACCGCGCACGGCGTCCACCTTACCAGGCGCGCGGGCGCGACGGACGCGTGATAGCCTCGCGGCGTGCCGCGCGGGCTCCCGATCGTCCAGGTCGGCGCGAAGGCGCGGGCGGCGGTGGAGGCCTCCGGCGGGGTCGTCCGGGTGCTGGCGGCGCTCTCCGAGTCGCTCTACCTGCTCGCCGGCGAGGAGATCGTCTGGCTCGGCGGGCGGGACGCGACGCTGCACCCCCGCGCCCTGCTCACGGCGACCCGAACCGTGCCCGTCGCGCTGGCGCCGAGCCGACTCTTCCAGCGCCCGCGGAGCGTGCGCCTCGATCTGGCCGGGGCGCGCGTCTGGGCGCCGGCGCCGCCGCCCCGCGGCCCCGCGGCCGTCGACGCCGTGCGCCGCGGCGCCCGGGCGCTGCGGGCTCAGCTGCCGACGCTCGGCGAGCCGCAGAGCTTCGCCGCGTTCCTGCTCGGGCGCCCGCTGCCGGCGCTGCTCGCCCCGGCGGCGGCCTCCGCGGCCGCCCTGCTCCGGGCCTGCGCCGACGACGACGCCGCGGGCGCCGCGACCGCGGCGCGCAAGCTCCTGGGGCTCGGGCCCGGGCTCACGCCCGCGGGCGACGACGTGGTCGGCGGCGCGTTCTTCGCCCGCGCGGTCCTGCGCGCGCTCGGCGACGACGGCGGCGCGCCGGAGCACGAGGCGTGGGCGCGAGCGGCGGCGGCCGTCGTCGCGGCCGCACGGATCGCGACCCACGCCATCAGCGCGACCCTGCTCGCCGACCTCTGCGCGGGCGACGCCTACGCGCCGCTGCACGAGCTGGCCGGGGCGCTGGCCGCCGACGCGCCGCTCGCGCACGCGGCGGAGGCGGCGCGGCGCCTCGTCCGCCTCGGCCACGCGTCGGGGTGGGATCTCCTGGCGGGGTTCCTCGGCGCGCTGACGGGGCCGCCGGACGGTTGACCGGCACGGTAGAGTGTCCGCGCGACCACTGCGCACCTGGAGGCCTGGACGTGGATTCCCTGCGACTGCCCCGCACGGTCGTGCCCACCCGCTACGAGCTTCGCCTGGCGCCCGACCTGACCACCGCCACGTTCACCGGGGAGGAGACGGTCACGGTCACGGTGGCGGAGCCCACGCGCGAGATCCACCTGCACGCCGCCGAGCTCGCCATCGACGAGGCCACCGCGAGCGACGGCCAGGGCGCGCCCCTTCGGGGCGCGGTGGCGCTCGACGAGGCGGCCGAGCGCTGTCGGCTGACCTTCCCCGCCGTGCTCGCGCCCGGGACGTGGCGGCTGCGCCTGACCTTCCGCGGCACGCTGAACGACAAGCTCCGCGGCTTCTACCGCTCCACCTACAAGGACCCGACCGGCGCCACGCGCACGCTCGCCGCGACGCAGTTCGAGGCCACCGACGCCCGCCGCGCCTTCCCGTGCTGGGACGAGCCCGCCTTCAAGGCGGTGTTCTCCACCACGCTCGTGATCGACCCGGCGCTCACGGCGATCTCCAACACGCGGATCGTGGCCGAGCACCGCGAGGGCGACCGCAAGGTCGTCCGCTTCGCGGACACGATCCCGATGTCGACCTACCTGGTCGCCTTCGTGGTGGGCGAGCTGGAGGCGACGGAGCCCGTGTGGGTCGGCCGCACGCCGGTGCGGATCTGGTGCGTGCCGGGCAAGCTCCGGCTCACGGGGTTCGCCCGCGAGATCGCCACGGCCTCCCTGCGGTTCTTCGAGGACTACTACGGCCTGCCCTACCCGGGCGACAAGCTCGACCTGATCGCGATCCCGGACTTCGCGGCCGGCGCCATGGAGAACCTCGGCGCCATCACCTTCCGCGAGACGGCGCTGCTCGTGGACGAGCGCGCGGCGACCCACGCCGAGCTCGAGCGCGTCGCCGACGTGGTGGCGCACGAGAACGCCCACATGTGGTTCGGCGACCTCGTGACCATGAGCTGGTGGAACGGCATCTGGCTCAACGAGGCCTTCGCGACCTTCATGGAGCTGCTCGCGGTGGACGCCTGGAAGCCCGAGTGGAAGCGGTGGACGACCTTCGGCGTCTCCCGCGCGGCGGCCTTCGGCGTCGACGGCCTCTGGTCCACGCGCCCGATCGAGTACGAGGTGGGCGCGCCCCGGGACGCGGACGCGATGTTCGACGTGCTGACCTACGAGAAGGGCGCCTCGGTCCTGCGGATGCTCGAGCAGTACCTGGGCCCGGAGGTGTTCCAGGCCGGCGTGCGCGAGTACCTCCGCACGCACCAGTACGGCAACGCCGACACCGGCGACCTCTGGGCGGCGCTGGGCCGCGCCGCGGGGCGGGACATCCCCGCGGTCATGAACGCCTGGATCTTCGCCCCGGGCTTCCCGCTCGTCAGCGTGCGCCGCGAGGGCGACGCCCTCGTGCTCGCCCAGCAGCGCTTCACCTACCTGCCTGAGCCGCCGCCCTGGGTGCGGCCGGTGGGCGACCGCGCCCAGCGCTGGCACGTGCCGCTCCAGCTCCGCCTGCGGGCCGGCGGGCGGACCGCCGTCGAGCGGCGGATGCTCGAGGGCGACGAGCTCCGCCTGCCGCTGCCGCCCGGCGTCGAGTGGGTCCTGGTCAACGAGGGCGGCCACGGCTTCTACCGCGTGCGCTACAGCGAGGACCTCCTGGAGGCGCTGCTCGCGCTGCTGCCGGACGGGCTCGCGCCCATCGAGCGCTTCAACCTGGTGGCCGACGCCTGGGCGGCCGCCGTGGCCGGGCTCGAGCCGGTCACGCGCTACCTGGACCTCACCACGCGGTTCCGGGCCGACCGCGACCGCAACGTGTGGACGCTCATCGTGGGCTCGCTCCACACCCTGAACCGCCTCCTGGCCCCGGGGGACCGGCCGGGGCTCGAGGCGTTCACGCGCGCCCTGGTGGGGCCCGCCGTCGCCGAGCTCGGCTGGAGCCCCCGCCCGGGCGACGACGAGCTCACGCGCCAGCTCCGCGGCGACCTGCTGCGCGCGCTCGGCACGCTCGGCAACGACCGCGCCGTGCAGGCCGAGGCCGCCGCGCGGTACGCCGCGGCGCTGCGGGACCCGGCCGCGGTCGACCCGAACGTGCTCAGCGCCCTGATCGCGATCCTGGCCCACGCGGGCGATCACGCCCGCTACGAGGAGTTCGTGCGGCGCTACCGCGAGGCGAGCACCCCCCAGGAGGAGCAGCGGTACCTCTACGCGCTGGCGGGCTTCCGGCAGGCCGAGCTCCTCCAGCAGACCCTCGAGCGCACGCTCAACGGCGAGATCCGCACACAGGACGGGCCCTTCGTCGTCCGCAGCCTGCTCATGAGCGTCGACGGGCGCGAGCTCGCCTGGCAATTCGTCAAGGCGCGCTGGGAGCAGATGGACCGGCTCTTCCCGCGGCACGGCCTGCGCCGCATGTGCGAGGGCATCACGGGGCTCGCCACCCCCGAGCTCGAGCGGGACGTCCACGCGTTCTTCACGGAGCGCCGGATCGAGCTCGGGGGCAAGACGCTCGAGCAGTACCTGGAGCAGCTGCGCGTGGCGGTGGCGCTGCGCGAGCGCGAGGGCGGGGCGCTGGCGCGCTACTTCGCCCGCTGGTCGTGAGCGCGCCCGCGCGCCCCCTCGGGTCGGGCGCCCACGCGTTTCCACCCGAGGAGACGCGCGGCGTCTACCGCGCGATCTACGCGCGGCGCGACGTCCGCGCGCAGTTCACGCCGGAGCCCCTGCCCGACGAGGTCCTCGCGCGCCTGCTCGCGGCCGCCCACCGCGCGCCCTCCGTGGGGTTCATGCAGCCGTGGAACTTCGTCGTGATCCGGGACGCGGCCCTCCGGCGCGAGATCAAGCGACTCTTCGAGGCCGAGCGCGAGCGGTCGGCCGTCCTCGCGGAGGCGCCCCGGCGGGCCCGGTACCTCGCGCTCAAGCTCGAGGGGATCCTCGAGTCCGCCGTGAACCTCTGCGTGACGTGCGACCGCACCCGCGCGGGGCCGTTCGTGATCGGGCGCTCGTCCATGCCGGACGCCGACCTGTTCAGCGTGTGCTGCGCCGTGCAGAACCTCTGGCTCGCCGCCCGCGCCGAGGGGGTGGGCGTGGGCTGGGTCAGCATCGTCTCCCCGGAGGGCCTCCGCCGCGTGCTCGGCATCCCGCCGCACGTCGTGCCGGTCGCGTATCTCTGCCTCGGCTACGTCACGCACTTCGAGGACGCGCCCGACCTCGAGCGGGCGGGCTGGCGGCCGCGCCTGCCGCTGACCGAGCTCGTGTTCAGCGAGCGCTGGGGGCGGCAGGAGGGCGCGGCCTGGCAGGCGCTGGCGCGGCACCTGGAGGCGCACGCGCGGCGCGACGCCCCGGAGGGGCCGGAGGCGCCGCAGCGGCTCGACGCGCCGGCGCCGCCGGTCGAGCCGGAGCGGGGCGGCGCGCCGTGAGCGTGCCGGCTCACGGCCCGGCGGGGCGCAGCGCGGCGGGCGTCGCGAGGCTCGTGGCCGGCGTGAGGTCCAAACGCGCCGTGCGGCCGGGCTCGACGACGACTGTGGTCTCCCAAAGGCGCACCGGCCCCACCTGGACCAGGAGCCGGTAGCGGCCCGGCGCGACGTCGCCGATCCGGTAGCTCCCGTCGAGCGGCACGCGCGCCCAGTACCGGCGGCCCCGCGTCGCCGGCTCGTCGCCGTCGAGCAGCATCTGCGCGGGCCGCCGCACGGCGTCGGCGTCCGCCCACGCGACGCGCCCTTCGACCGCGCCCGTCTGCCCGGGTGCCCGCGGCGCGCCCGCGGCCGGCTCGCCGCCGGGGCGGAGGCCGGCCTCGACGAGCCACTGGCGGGCCAGCCGGACCTCCTCGCGGTCGGCGGGCCCGTGATCGACGACCCACGTGAACGCGGTCAGCGCTTCGTCCACGCGGTCGAGGTGGGCGAGGGCGACCCCGAGGGCGTACCGGACGTGGAGGTCCTCGGGGGCCTGGAGCAGGACCTGCTGGAACGCCGTCACGGCCCCCTCCCAGTCGCGTCGGGCCAGGCGCGCCTCGCCGCGCGCCCGCCAGTCGGCGACCGTGACGGGGCGCGGCTCGGAGGCGAGCTCCGCCGGGGTGCTGCGCCCGCAGGCCGCGAGCGTCAGGAGCGCGAGGCCGAGGACGGCGCGCACCTCACTCACCGGGGGCGAGGTCCTTCCACGTCGCGATGGTGGTGAGGCGCCTGGCCGTCTGCGCGCCCGCGAGCGCCTCGCAGCTGTAGCGGATCTTGGCGTTGCCGGTCATCACGCCCTCGCGGAAGCCGGGGTCGGTGGAGGTCTCGTTCGAGATGACGGCGCCGTAGACCACCTGGTTGCCGCCGCCCATGTAGCCCACGCCCACCCAGCGGCCGGTGACGATGATGGCGCCATGCCAGAGGAAGTTGCCGTGGATCTTGAGGTCGCCGTCCTCGACGATCAGGATCCCGTAGCCCTGCGTGTTGCCGCCGAGCTGGAGGGCGGAGAACATCGAGGTCGGGTCGGGCTCGCCCCGGACGTAGACGATCTTGGGGGAGTCCGGCGTCCCCCAGCAGGTGGGGCTGTTGACGTCGCTCGCGCAGGTCGCCCCGATGTTGTTGAAGGTGAGCCCGTCGGGCTGCCGGCTGACCAGCGTGATGTCCGCCGCCGCCTTCGCCTGGTCGATGAACTCCTGCACCAGGGCGGGCGTGAGCTCCGGGTGCGGCGCGACCGTGTTGTCGCCCTCGCCGGGCAGCGCGGGGTTCTGCCGCTTGCCCTTCACGTTGTCCTTCTGCTGCGCGGAGAGCGCGTCCTCGACCACGGCCTCGTTGGCGCCCGGGTTCGGCGCCGGCAGCACCGAAGACACCGAGATCCCGAAGACCGGCGCGCACCCGCTGTCGAAGTTCGCCGGGTTGTTGGGGTTGTTCGGGTCGGGCGGGTTCGCCTTCCAGCCGCGCCCGTCGACCTCGAACGAGTTGCCGTTGAAGGTGACCTCGGCCTCGGTGCCGGGGAACGCCAGCGCGGCCGGGAACAGGTTGACCGGGAAGGTCAGGCGCCGCAGCGCGACCCGGATCGTCCGCGTGGCGGTGCCCACGGTGCCGGTGGACGCCACGATGACCACGCGGTTCCGGTCGTCCGTGGGGCTCTGGTCCGGCGCGACGCCCGTGATCGCCCGGTCCCCCGGCAGGGTGTCGTTCCGCAGGACGACCGTGTACGTCCCGCGCGCGGGTGGCAGCGTGCCGATGCGGCTCCCGGTCGTGAGCGTGACGCCGGCCGGGCCGGCGCCCACGAGCCGCGTGTTCCAGTCGCGGGTGCGCGCCAGCAGGTCGAAGGCCCACTCGATCCCCGCCTCGGCGGCGAAGCGCGCCTGCGTGGCGTCGGCCAGGTTCCGCGAGATCGCGGGCTCGAAGGCGGCCAGGGCGAGGACGCCGAGCGTCAGCGAAAGCATCGCCACGAGCACGAGCAGCACCAGCGGGAGCACGACGCCGCGCTCGTCCCGCATTGCCCTCACCGATTCCGGAGCCGGACCCGGTCGGTCATCGCGACGGTCCCGGGGCCCTGCGCGCCCTCGGCCCGGACCGTCACCGCGACGACCACCGTGCGGATCGCCGCCGGCGTCGCCGCAGGGTTGCCGTCCGCGTCGAGGTAGGTGAAGCGCAGCGCGGTCACCCCGCCCACCACCACGCTCTCGCACGCGTTGGCCGGCGGATCGGTCGCCCGCAGCAGCTGCGTGCCGCTCAGCCGGTAGGCGACGCGTTCGGTGACCGCCGTGGGGTCGCACGCGCCGGGAGGGTCGAGGACGCCGTTGCCGTTGAAGTCGCTCTGGATCGTCAGGCTCGTCGGCGTGGCGCCGACGATGGGGTCGAACGTGTAGGCGGGGGGGCGACCCGTGGGGTCGTAGCCCGCGCCCCGGATTTCGCTGATCATGCGCTCGAGCGCCCAGCGGGCGTTCTGCTGGGCCTCGGTCTGGGCCGCGGCCGCGAGCAGCGTCCGCGTGCCGAGCTGAAAGGCCGTGCTCGCCGCCGCCGCCACGAGGACCGCGACGACGAGGGCGACGAGCAGCTCCACGAGCGTGAAGCCCTCGGCGCTCCGGAGGCCGTGCTCCTCGGGCCCCGCGCGACGATCCCCCATCGGCGATCAGCGGGACACCAGCAGCGTCGAGAGCACGACCCCGGTCTCGGGCCCGAGCCGGTCGGCCTTCACGGGCCGGTAGTAGACGTACACCTCGACCTGTTTGGTGAACGGGGCGCCGCCCGGGTTGTCGACGACGACGACGCGCCGCCGGTAGTCGGGGTAGCCCGCGATGGTGCCGTAGGCTTCGTCCGGGAAGCGTGCCGCCCGGAGATTGGCCCACCCCTGCCCGGGTGCCGTGCTGAGCGCGAACGCCTTGACCTGCTCCATGCGCTGCTCGGCGAGGAAGAGGGCGCTCGTGGACCGGCGGGCCTCGTCGACGCCGGTGACCCCGGCGCTCGTGGCGGCCAGGACCGCGACGAGCGCGACGGCCAGAAGGGCCATCGCCGCCAGGGCCTCGGTCAGCGTGAACCCCGCCTCGGCGCTCCGTCCTACCCCGCCGCGCGCTCGCCTCCGCGTCATGGGCACCGCGGCAGCGGGCTGCACGCGGAGTGCCAGGCCGCGCGACGCCGCACCCGCGCGCCGCGGCCGAGGCTGCGCCGGGCCCGTCGCGACGCGACTCCGCGTCGCGGTGCCAATCGGGTCGCGTGCGTGACACGCTGGCCGCGCGGGCGCCGGGCCCCCCGGATGGCTGGGAGCGACCGGGCGTGGTAGGGTGCGGGGCGATGGGCTCCCGCCTCGTCGCGGCGCTGCTCACGCTGGGCCCCCTCGTCCTGCCGGCGGCGAGCGCCGCCCTCACCGTCCAGGAGGCGATCCTCGTCGCCAAGCCCGCCGTCGCCCTCGTGACCGCCCGCGTGGACGCCGAAGTCACGATGAGTTGCGGGGGCGAGGCCCCGGTGACGGTGCGGCCCGCGCCGTTCGTCGAGACCGGCACCGCGTGGTTCGTCCACGGGCGCGGCTGGCTCATCACGAACGCCCACGTGGTCGACCCCGCCCACCGCGTCCCCCCGTGGGTCGTCCACGAGCTCAAGAAGAAGGCGATCGACGACGCCTGTGTGGAGCCCGCGCTGCGCGCCCAGGGGCTCGTGCGCGGGCAGCGGCCGGAGCTCGAGGACCGGATCCGCCGCCGCGTCACCGACCGCGCCCTCGCCACCATGCGCTTCCGGCCGGAGCCGCAGATCACCGTGCTGCTGTCCAACGGCATGCGGTTGCCGGTCGAGGTCCGGAAGTTCAGCGCGCCGCTCACGCTCGACGGCGTCGGCCGCCCCCTGCCCGACTCCGGCCGCGACCTGGCCTTGCTCCGCGTCCCGGAGGGCACCTACCCGGCGATCGGGCTCGCGACCCGGGAGCCCAAGCTCGGCGACCCGGTGCACATCCTCGGGTTCCCGGGCGTCGTCCTCTCGCACGAGCTGCTGAACCAGAGCGTGGCGCTCGAGGCGTCGGTCACGAGCGGCACGATCTCCGGCTTCAAGCAGGACGCGATCGGCCAGGACGTCATCCAGACGGACGCGCCGGCCGCCCACGGCAACAGCGGCGGCCCCGCCATCGGGGACGACGCGCTGGTGGTCGGGGTGATGACGTTCGTGTCGCTCGCGCCCGGCGGCGGCTCCCTCGTCCAGGGCTTCAACTTCCTCATCCCCGCGCGCGACGTGGCGCGCTTCCTCGAGGGCACGGAGGTGACCCGGCCCGGCGAGAGCGAGTTCACGGCGGCCTGGCGCGCGGGCGTCACGGCCCTGTTCGCCCAGCGCTACGGGCTCGCCGTGAGCCGGCTGACCGACGCCGATCGGCTGCTGCCGAACCTGGTCGACGTCAAGCGGGCGCTGGCCGAGGCCGAGACCCGCCTCAAGCACCCGCCGCCGCGGCCCTTCCCGTGGGCGTGGGCGACGGCGGCCGTGACGCTCGTCTCCGTGGGCGTCTGGGGCGGCGTGCTCGCGCGGCGCTGGTGGAAGAACCGCTACCGCGTGCTGCCGGCCCAGGTCGTCGCCTTCATCGAAAAAGGCCTCACGCCCGTCCTGGTCGACGTCCGCACCGCCGCCGACTACGAGACGAGCCCCTTGAAGCTGCCCGGGGCGATCCGCGCCGCGCCGGAGGAGCTCGAGGCGGGGCGGATCAACCTCGACGCCGACGCCAAGCAGCTCATCGTGCTCTACTGCACGAGCCCGGACGAGCAGACCAGCGCGCGGGCCGCGCAGATCCTGCGCCAGCACGGGTTCGCCAACGTCCGGATCCTCAAGGGCGGGCTGGGCGGCTGGACGAACGCCCGCCTGCCCGTGGAGGCGAAGTCGCACCTGCCCTCCATCGGGCTGGAGATCTACAAGAGCCTCACGCTCGGCGACGTCGAGCGCCGGCGGTTCAAGGCGGGCGAGGTCGTCTTCCGGGAGGGCGACGACGCGCGCGGCGAGGCGTACGTCGTCCACAGCGGGACGGTCGAGATCCGCAAGCGGTTCGACGGCGACGAGCGCGTGCTGGGCACGCTGGGCGAGGGCGAGCTGCTGGGCGAGATGGCGCTCTTCCGGCGCGCCCCCCGCTCGGCCTCCGCCGTGGCGGTCACCGACGTCGAGCTGCTGGTCCTGCGCAACGAGCGGCTCGAGTGGCTGATCCGCAACCGCCCGCAGCTCACGCTCGAGATCCTCAAGCGCCTGTCGGAGTGGGTCGTGCTGAGCGACCGCGAGCGCAGCGAGCGGGCGGTGCGGGCCTCGTGAGGATCCGGTGACCTCGCCGGTCGAGGCCGAGCGCGGGCCGCTTCCCCTCGCCGTCCGCCGCCTGGACCCAGGGCTCCCGCTGCCCGCGTACGCGCGCCCGGGCGACGCCGGGCTGGACCTCAGCGCGGCCGAGCCCGTGACGCTCGCGCCGGGGGAGCGGGCGCTGGTGGGCACGGGCGTGGCCGTCGCGATCCCGCCCGGGTACGCCGGGCTCGTGGTGCCGCGCTCGGGGCTCGCGCTCGAGCACGGGGTCACCGTCCTCAACGCCCCGGGGCTCGTCGACGCGGGCTACCGCGGCGAGGTCAAGGTGCTGCTGATCAACCACGGAACACGCCCCGTGCGCTTCGAGCGCGGCGAGCGCATCGCCCAGCTCGTCCTCACCCCGGTCGCCCGGGCCGAGCCGCGCGAAGTCGACGCGCTGCCCCCGAGCGAGCGCGGCAGCGGGGGCTTCGGCTCCACCGGGAGGGCTCCGGGCCCGCGGTGAAGCGCTCCGGGCGTGGCTCGCGCGTGCGGAGCCGGGCTCTCCCCTGCTCCGTCCCGCTCGACGGAGCGCCGAGGATCGTCGCCGCGGCCAGACGCGCGCGGCGGCCCGCGGCGCGCCTCCGCGGCGGCTGTGACCTTGAAGGCGGTGCTCGCCGTCGAAGGCGGGCGCCGAGCGACGTGACCCGCAGCGGCTGATTCGCGCCCCCGAGTCCCGCACGGCGCGCGCGCCAGCCCGTCCAGGGGGCTGGGCCCACCCGCCCCCCTCGGGCGTGGCCCCCGCGGGCCGTTTCCGGGGTTCGGCGTCGTTTCCCCCTTGCGCTGGCTGCCCGACTCGTGCTAAGAGCCTCCCCGGCTCGTGCCCGGGCGCCCATGAGGGCCCAGGGAAGGCGGTGCGAATCCGCCGCGACCCCGTCACTGTGATCGGGGACGAAACCCGCGAGAGCCACTGGCGGAAGAGCCGGGAAGGCGCGGGGAGTAGGACGATCCGAGAGCCAGGAGACCTGCCCGGGCGCGCATCACGACCGACCGGTCTTCGCGGGAGGACCAGGGAGGGTATGCGTCGCTTCGTTCTCGCGGGCGTCGAGTCCTCGTTCCCCAGCTGCACGGCCACCGCGTAAGCCCGGCCAGCGAGCCGGCTCATGCGCGTGCCGCGCGTCCTCGTCATCGCCGGCGTGTCCAGCGGCGTCGGCAAGACCACCGTCACTCTTGGTCTGGTCGAAGCCCTCCGCCGGCGCGGCCTCGCCGTGCAAGCCTTCAAGGTGGGGCCGGACTTCATCGACCCCGGCCTCCACGCGCTTGTCACCGGGCGCCCCTCCTACAACCTCGATGGGTGGATGTGCGGGCGGGATCATGCGCTCGACACCGTCGCCCGCCACGCCTCGGACGCCGACGTCGCGCTGGTCGAGGGCGTGATGGGGTGCTTCGACGGCATCGACGGCACGAGCGAGGACGGCTCGACGGCGCAGGTCGCGAAGTGGCTCGGCGCTCCGGTCGTCCTCGTGATCGACGCCCGGAGCCAGTCGCGGAGCGCAGGAGCGGTCGTGCTGGGCTTCGAGCGATTCGATCCCGACCTTCGGGTCGCGGCCGTGATCGCGAACCGCGTCGGTGGTGACCTGCATGGCAGATGGGTTCGCCAGGCGATCGCGGCGAGCTGCCGCGCCGTGCCGGTCGGCGCGATCGCGCGTGACGAGGCGCTCACCCTCCCCGAGCGCCACCTCGGCCTCGTCACGGCCGCGGAAGGGCTGCTCACGCCGGAACTGCGCCAACGGCTGGGCGATGTGATCGAGCGCTCGGTCGATGTCGATCGGCTCCTGGCGCTCGGCGCCCCCGTCCACACGGCGACGGGCTCTTCGGCGGCACGGTCCGCTCCGCCGCGGGTCCGGATCGGCGTGGCGCACGATACTGCGTTCCAGTTCTACTACGCCGAGAATCTCGATCTGCTGCGCGCGGCGGGCGCCGAGCTGGTGTGCTGGAGCCCGCTCGCGGATCGGGAACTGCCGGACGTCGACGGCCTCTACATCGGCGGTGGGTACCCGGAACTCCACGCTGCGCGCCTCGCCGCCAACGCCGATCTCCACACGGCGCTCCGGCGGTTCGCCGAGGCGGGCAAGCCCATCTACGCCGAGTGCGGTGGGCTCATGTACCTCGCCGAGGCGATCGAGGACCTTGACGGCGTGACGCATCGGATGGTCGGTCTGCTGCCGGCCACCGTACGGATGCGACCACGCCGTCTCACGCTGGGATACACGAGCGTGCTGTTGACCGGGGACGCGCCGATCGGCGGCGCCGGGACAACGGCGCGCGGCCACGAGTTCCACTATTCCTCGCTCGACCCGGTCCCCGACTCGGTCTCGCGGGTCTACCAGGTCAGCCAGCGTCGCGGCGGGGAGCGCGCCGAGGGCTATCTCATCGGGCGCACGCTGATGAGCTACGTCCACCTTCACTTCGGCTCGAACCCCGACCTCGCGAGGTCGTTTGTCCGAGCGTGCGGCGAAAGGCGGTGACACCGCAGCCAGCTCGAAGACCACGAGCGTGGGACTGCCTCGGGCGCAGGGAAGACCGGTGACCATCCGGCGCTGCTCCACAACTGCGAGCGGGGACGAAACCCCGAAGACCACGGGTCGGTGGGCCGGGAAGGTGGGGGAGCAGGGGTGAGCCAGGAGACCTGAGCCCGGTCGCGAGTTTTGGGGGAGCTGATGACGCGGGTCGTCAGTCCAGCAACAAGGCATCTGAACCGCGCGCGCGGGATGGCATGGCTGATCGTGATGGGGCTGAGCCCCGTGGTGGCTTCGCCGGCATGGGCAGGGCGGCCGTTGACGACCGAGGATACCGGGACCTTGGATCCGGGCAAGGCGGAGCTCGAGCTCAGCGTCGACTACCTCAGGGACGGAGGCGCGCAAAGCCTCGTCGTCCCCGGCGGCCCAGTGCTGAACCTCGGGCTGACTGCCGGGCTTGAAGGAACGGTGGCCACCTCGTTTCTTCTCTTCGAGCCCCAGGGCAAGCCGTTGCGCGCAGGCCTCGGCGATAGTCTGATCCGGCTCAAGTACCGCTTCCTCGACGAGACCGCACGTCGACCGGCCCTGATGGCGGCGGTCAGCGCCCGGCTGCCGACCGGTGACGAGGGCCGCGGCCTGGGTGAGCCGGGCGTCGATATCCAGACGCTGGCGGTCGTGAGCAAGACGGCCGGACGGGTGACCTTGACGCTCAATACCGGCTACACCTTCGTCATTCGCAACCGGGATCTGGACGTCGCGAACGTCAACGCGTCTGTCGAGGGTGCCATCACCCGGGCCTGGGCGCTCGTCGGCGAAGTCGTGAGCGAGCTTGCCACGAGCCGCAGGACCGAGGATCGTGCCGTGCTGCGGATGGGGATGGTGCACGCGGTCACCGAACGCCTCCGACTCGACACAGCGGTCGGGTTCGGCACGACGCGCGCGAGCCCCGACGTCCTCTTCACCATCGGCGTGACGATCAATCTCAACTGAGCGCACCAGGAGGAGTCGGACGATGGCACATGCGGAGGCACCTACCAGGTGGCACAGGGCCAGCCTTCTCGGAGCGTTTCTGCTGGGCGTGCTTGGCCTCTATGTCTTGGCGCTCGACCAGGGGTTCGTGCCGTCGCTGGTCCAAGGCGACGTCGCGTTCGACATGAACCTCCTGCACGAGTTCTTCCATGACGCCCGGCACGCGGCGGGATTCCCCTGCCACTGACGCGCTGCCATGAGCTCGCGGGGTGCGCTGCTGAAGACGGCCGTCCTCGCCGGGCTGATCGCGGGCGCTGTGGCGTCCATCTTCCATCTCGCCCTCACCGAGCCGGTCATCGAGCGGGCGATCCGACTTGAGGAGCCACGAGGCCGCTCGAGTGACGCCTCGCCCGCGGCGCCGCTGGTGAGCCGGGCTGTCCAACAGGTTGGCCTCGTCGTCGGCCTTCTGCTGTACGGCGCCATCTGGGGCCTGCTGTTCGGCGTCGCCTATTGCCTCGTCGAGCGGCACGTCGAGGCGCCGACCCCGGGCCTGCGAGGCCCCCTCACGGCGGGCCTCGTCGGCTGGTCGGTGGCGCTCTTTCCCTTCCTCAAGTACCCGGCGAATCCGCCTGGCGTCGGTGATCCGGCGACGGTCGGACAGCGGCAGGCCCTCTACGTCGGTCTCGTCGCCCTCTCCGTCGTGGGCGTGCTGCTTGCGCTCGGAATTCGACGGACCCTCGTATCGGTCAAGGCGGCGCCAGCGAGCGAACGGTGGGGCTGGCCGGTAGCCCTCGGGATCTACGCGCTCTACCTCGCGGCCGTGTACGCGCTGATGCCCGCCACCCGCGATCCGGTCGAGGTGCCGATCCGGCTCGTCTGGACGTTCCGCGGTGTCTCGTTCGCGGGCCTCGTCCTGTTCTGGGGTGTCCTTGCCGTGGCTTTCGCCTGGCTTGCGCGGCGGCAGGCGCGTGCCTGACGTCCGATGAGCGTCGTGTGCGCTCGCGGTCGCTGCGGTTACCCCGATCGGGGCGGAGCGGCGGGGCCACCGCGCGCGCCCGAGGCGACGCCGTGGCGCGCGTTCACGCCGTCCGGCCTTGCCCGGTCGGTGCGGCTGTCGTGGGCGCACCGCGGGGGCGAGGTGAAGGCGGTTTTCCTCCGTCGGCACGGCCGGCCGCTCGGGTGCCATCGGATGGACTCGCCGGAAACACGGACACCGGTGGCCGAGTCTGCCCGCCGGGCCGCGAACGACCCCGGTTGCCCCGCATCGCCACGCGCGTTCCGTTGGTCAGGCGGCGGCCCCGGCCCCGTGTCATTGGGGCCGGAGCGCCTCGTGGAGGCGACGCCATGAGCACGCCGCGCCAGGCCGTCGTGATCGGGGGCGACATCGTCGCCCCCGGGGTCCGCCGTCTCCGCCTGCGCGTGCGCGACGGCGACCGACTCGGTCACCGCGCCGGCCAGTACGTCCTGCTGCATGCGCGAGCCGCCGACGGGACGCTGGTCAAGCGCGCGTACTCCATCGCCTCCCCGCCGCGCGAGGATCCGTGCTTCGAGCTCTGCGTGCGCCTGATCCCCGGGGGCGCGGCCTCGGCGTTCGTGCACGCCCTGAGGCCCGGCGCGGAGGTCTCCTTCACCGGACCGTGGGGGAAGTTCGTGGTCGACGACGAGACCCGCGATCTCGTTCTCGTGGCGACCGGCTCGGCGATTTCATGCACGGGGGCCATCGTCGAGGACGAGCTCGACAGGCCTCGGGCGCGACGCGTGCACTTGCTCTGGGGCCTTCGCAGCGAGCGCGACATTCACCATGCGGCGAGACTCGAGGAACTGGCCGCCGCCCACTCACGGTTCTGGTACCGGATCATGCTCTCGCGCCCCGGTCCAGCCTGGGGCGGTGGCCGCGGGCGCGTGACCGACGCGCTCCCGGCGGAAATCCGGCCCGACACGCTCTACTACCTGGCCGGCAACGGCGCGATGATCGCCGACGCGGAGGACATCCTGACCACGGCCGGGGTGCCGGCGACCGCGGTCCGCAAGGAGGTCTTCTTCACGCCCGGCCAGGTCCGCGTGCCGCTCCGCGAGCGACAGGCGCGTGCCGCCAACCGGCACCGCCCCGGGCGCGCCGTCGTCGGAGTCGCGCTGCACGCAGGCACCCCGGCCCGCGAGGTGATCGCGGCGATCGACGAGGCGCTCGCGCGCGCCGGCCTGCGCGCGAGCGACGTCAGGAACCTGGCGGCGCCGGCCAAGGCCTCCGACGAGCCGGGCCTCCTGGAGGCGTCCGCACGGCTCGGGCTGCCCGTGGAGTTCTACCTCCCCGTGGAGCTCGAGGGGAGCGCCGCCTCGCCGAGCACGTGCGAGAGGCTCGCGTGTCTGAGCGCCGGCGGCACGGCGCTGATCGCCCCCAAACACAAGACGCCGGCGGTGACCGTGGCGATCGCCGCCGTGTCCGGTCGAGCCAGCCCATGACCAACCCGAGCACGCCGATCATTCAGCCCGACGCCATCGAGGCCGAGTCGTTCCGCATCATCGACGCCGAGATGGGTCCGCACGACTTCTCCGCGATCGAGTGGCCGGTGGTCCAGCGCGTGGTCCACGCGACGGCGGATTTCGAGCTGGGCCGCAGCATGGTGTTCCATCCCCGCGCCGTGGAGGCGGGGATCGCGGCCCTGCGCAAGGGCGCCTCCGTGGTCTCCGATGTCCAGATGGTCCAGGCCGGGATCAGCGCCACGTCGCTCGCCGCGCTCGGCGGGCGCGTGCTCTGCTACATGGGCGAGCCCGACGTCGCGGCGAAGGCGCGGGCGGAGGGCACGACCCGCGCGATGCAATGCATGCGCCGCGCGGCGCGCGAAGCGCCCGAGGCGATCTACGCGATCGGCAACGCGCCGACGGCGCTCCTCGAGCTGCTCCGGCTCGTCGAAGACGGCGAGGCCGCGCCGTCGCTGATCATCGGGGTGCCCGTCGGCTTCGTCGCCGCGGCCGAGGCGAAGGAACAGCTCGAGCGGCAGCGCGTCGTGCCGTACATCACCAACCGCGGGCGCAAGGGCGGCACGCCGGTGGCCGTGGCGATCACCAACGCGCTCCTGCGGCTGGCGCACGGTCGCGCAGCCGAGGCGACGACCCCGTGAAGCTCTACGCGCTCGGCGTCGGCCCGGGGGCGCCCGATCTGCTCACGCTGCGCGCCGCCGAGATCCTCAAGCGGGTCCCCGTGATCTTCAGCCCGCTGTCGGCCATGGGGACGACGAGCCGCGCTCTGGACGTCGTGCGCCCGCTGCTAGATCCCTCGCGGCAGCAGGTCGTCGAGCTCGAGTTTCCCATGCAAAAGGAACAGGACGAGCTGGAGGGCGAGTGGGAGGAGGTGGCGGCGCAGATCGTCGAGCAGCTCCGCCGCCACGGAGAAGGAGCCTTTATCACCATCGGCGACGTGTCGCTGTACTCGACCTTCGGCTACGTCCAGCGCATTCTCGCGCTTCAGCACCCGGACCTCGTCATCGAACTGGTTCCGGGCATCCCCTCGTTCTCGGCCGTGAGCGCGCTCCTCGGGATCCCCTACGGGCGAGGGGACGACCGCATCGCCATCCTGCCGGCCACGTTCGGGCCGGAACGCATCGCGGCCGTGCTGCGCGACTTCGAGACGGTGATCCTGATGAAGGTCGATCGCGTGCTCGACCAGGTCCTCGACACGCTCGAGCGCCTCGGGCTGACGGACCACGCGACGTTCGTCACGAAGTGCGGGATGCCGGATCAGGCGGTGGTCTACGACGTCCGAACGCTCCGCGGCCAGCGCCCGAGCTACTTCTCGCTGCTGCTCGTGACGAAGACCGCCGGCCCGTCGGGGCCCACGGCGGCGCCGCGACCGCGCACGCTCGCCGCCGCGGCGCCGAGCGCGCCCGCTCCGAGCCGCCCGCTGGCGGCCTCGCCGGGGCCGGCCACGGCCGCGGCCGCCGCGCGCGGGCCGGAGGCCCCCCCGAGACCGGGGGGCAAGCTGTTCCTCGTCGGCTTCGGCCCGGGCAACCACGATCACCTGACGTTTCGCGCGCGCGAGGCGCTCCGAGAGGCCGAGGTCATCGTCGGCTACCGCACGTACGTGCGTCTCGTCGGCGACCTGATCGCGGGCAAGGAGGTCCACTACACGGGCATGACCGAGGAGCTGGAGCGCGCCCGGACGGCGGTCGACTTCGCCTTCGCCGGGCGCAAGGTGGCCCTCATTTCGAGCGGGGACGTCGGGATCTACGGGATGGCCGGCCCGGCGCTCGAGCTCCTGAAGCAGAGAGGCTGGCGCCGCGGTTGCGGCGTGGAGGTCGAGGTCGTACCCGGGGTGACCGCCCTCTCGGCCTGCGCGTCGGTGCTCGGCGCCCCGATCATGCACGATTTCGCCGCGATCTCGCTCAGCAACCTCCTGACCCCCTGGGAAGTCATCGTCAAGCGGATCGAGGCCGCCGCCGCCGCGGATTACGTGATCGCCCTCTACAACCCCAAGAGCGGCCGGCGCACGCAGCAGATCGTGGAGACGCAGAAGATCCTCCTGAAGTACCGCCGGCCCGACACGCCCGTCGGCATCGTCAAGAGCGGCCTCCGTCGCGGCCAGCGCGTCGTCCAGACGACGCTCGCCGACCTGCTCAACCACGAGATCGGGATGCTCACGACCATCCTGGTCGGCAACTCGACCACGTTCGTGTACGAAGGGTTCATGATCACGCCCCGGGGCTACCAGCACAAGTACGAGCTGCCGACCCTCGAGGGAGCCGCGGCGGCAGCGTCGGCGGCGATGATGGCCGGAGCCGCGGTCGGGCTCGATCCGCTCCTCGGGCGGACGCAGGAGCCGCGGTGACGCGCGAGCGGCGGGGCCTGGTGATCTGCTACACCGGCGACGGCAAGGGCAAGACGACCGCGGCGATCGGCCTCGCGGTGCGGGCGGTGGGCGCGGGGCTCCGCGTGCGGATCCTGCAGTTCATCAAGGGCGAGTGGAAGCCCGCCGAGCTCAAGGGGCTCGCCCTGCTCGGCGACCGCTGCTCGGTGGAGCCGCTCGGGCTCGGGTTCGTCACCTACAAGCCCAAGCTCCCCTACGAACGGCACCGCGAGGCGGCGCGCGCCGCGTGGGAGCAAGCGAAGCGAGAGATGCAGTCGGGCGCGCAGGACGTGCTGATCCTGGACGAGATCAACACCGCCGTTCGCTTGGGGCTCCTGCCCACGGCGGAGGTGATCGACGCGCTCCGGACGCGGCCCCGGCAGCTCCACGTCGTCCTCACCGGGCGCGGCGCGCCGCCCGAGATCCTCGACGTCGCGGATTTGGTCACGGAGATGCGATCAGTGAAGCACCCGTACGAGCACGGGATCGCGGCGCAGTACGGCATCGACTTCTGAGGCGACGGGATGGCTGGCGAGCTCCCGCGTGGCAAAGGCCTGCGCGAGGGATTCTCGACGGGATCCTGCGCGGCGGCAGCGGCGAAGGCGGCGGCCGCCGCGCTGCTCACCGGCGTCCACCAGACCGCGGTCGACATCACGCTGCCGATCGGCCGCCGGGTGACGTTCGCCGTGAACGTGTGCGAGATCGCAGACGGGCTCGCGCGCTGCTCGGTGATCAAGGACGCGGGCGACGACCCCGACTGCACCCACGGCGCCGAGATCTTCGCCGAGGTGCGCCTCCGGCGCGAGCCCGGGGTGTCGATCGACGGGGGCGAGGGCGTGGCGCGCGTGACCAAGCCCGGCCTCGGCATCGAGATCGGGCTGCCGTCCATTACCCGCGTGCCGCGGAAGATGATCACGGAGGCCGTCAGCGACGCGCTGCGCGCGGCGACCCACCCCGGGGGCGCCGACGTCCTGATCGTCGTGCCGCGCGGCCTCGAAATGGCCAAGAAGACCCTGAACCACCGCTACGGGCTCGTCGGCGGCATCTCCATCCTGGGCACGAGCGGGATCGTCAAGCCCTACTCGACGGCCGCCTACAAGGTCTCCATCGTCACGGCCATCGACGTGGCGGTCGCCTCCGGCCTCACGGAGGTCGTGCTCACCACGGGCGGGAAGAGCGAGGAGTACGCCCAGCGCATCTGGGCCCACCTTCCGGAGACGGCGTTCGTGGAGATGGGCGACTGGGTCGGCTTCACGCTCGCCTACTGCAGGAAAAAGCGCGTCGCGAAGGTCAACATCGCCGGCATGATCGGCAAGCTTTCCAAGGTCGCCGACGGCGAGTTCTACACGCACGCGCGTCACGCCGCGGTGAACCTCGCGGGCCTCGCGGCGATCGCCGACTCGGTGGGCGCCCCGCCGGACGTCGTCGAAAAGATTCGCCGCGGCAACACGGCGCGCGAGGCCCAGGAAATCGTGCTCGCGTACGGCGTGTCGGGTTTCTTCGACCGCATCGCCGAGAAGGTCGCGCGGAACTGCCGCGCGTACGGGCACGATGCGTTCAGGGTCGAGACAGTCCTCACCGATGCCGACGGCGTCGTCCTCGGCCGAGGGGTCGCGTGAGGGCGAGTCGCGGCGCGATCTGGGTGATCGGGGTCGGCCCCGAGGGGGCCGAGAGCCTCACCCCGCGCGCGCGGGCGCTGGTCGAGCAGGCCGAGGTGCTCGTCGGGGGTCAGCGCCTCCTCGACTGCTTCCCCCACGTCCCGGCCGAACGTGTGCGCCTCGGGGCCAGGGTCGACGACGTCCTGGCCGACGTGGCGCGACGGCGGGGCGAGCGGCGCGTGGTGATCCTCGCCACCGGCGACCCCAACTGCTTCGGGATCACCCGGGCCCTCCGTCGCCACGTCCCGGCCGAGGATCTCGAGATCATCCCCAACGTGAGCGCACTCCAGTGGGCGTTCGCCAAGGCGCGCGAGCCGTGGGACGACGCGACGTTCGTGACCGTGCACGGGCGCTCCGTGGACGGGCTCGTCGACGCCGTCCGCGGAAAACCGAAGGTCTGCATCTTCACCGACGAGCGCAACACGCCGGCGGCGATCGCCAGGGCGTTGCTCCGCGCCGGCCTGGGCGACTACGAGGCCATCCTCTGCGAGGATCTCGGCGGGCCTCGGGAGCGCGTGGCCCGCCTCTCGCTCGCGACGCTGGCGGAGTACGACGCCCATCCCCTGAACACGCTGATCCTCCTGGGGCCCCGCGCCGCGCCTGCGCCGGCACGACCGCGCCCGTGGACGCCGGGGCTCCCCGAGGAGGCGTTCGAGCACCGCACGCCGAGGCTCGGGCTCATCACCAAGCGCGAGGTGCGGGTGCTGAGCCTCTCGCGCCTGGCGCTCCGGGAGGACAGCGTGGTGTGGGACATCGGCGCCGGGTCGGGGTCGGTCAGCATCGAGGCCGCGCTCCTGGTCCCGCACGGTCGCGTCTTCGCCGTCGAGAAGAACGCGGAGGACGTGGAGATCGTTCGGGCCAACGTGCGGAAGTTCGGCGTCCCCCACGTCACGGTCGTGCATGCCACCGCGCCCGACGGCCTCGAGGCACTGCCGGACCCCGACGCCGTGTTCGTGGGGGGCAGCGGCGGGAGGTTGCGCGAGATCCTGCGCGTCGCCACGGCCCGTCTGACGGCCCACGGCCGCGTCGTCGTCAACGCGATCACCCTCGAGGCGCTGCACGAGACGGTCGCCCTCTGCCGCGAACTCGGCCTCGAGCACGAGGCGATCCTGGTCTCCATCGCGCGCTCGAAGCCGCTCCGCGGCATGCTGAGCTTCGAGGCACTCAACCCCGTCTACATCGTCACGGCGTGGCGGGGCGAGGGGCGCGCCGCATGACCGCGGCACCGCCGACGGCCGGGACGAGGACGCACACCCCGCCGGCCGCGGGCCGCCGCGGCGTCGCGCGCACCGTCCCGGAGCGCCGCGCGGCACGGCCGGACCGTCCTTGCGTCGAGATCCCCGACGCCGTGCGCATCCGGCGAGACCGCCCGTCACACCCCCGCGGCCGGCTCGCGGAGCCCCGAGCCGCCCCCGGGATCCCTGAGCGCGCCCTGCGCGAGCGCGGGGGCACGCTCGGGGCGGTTCCGGACCGCCGCGTGCCCTGCGCGGCGACCCGCGGCGATCCGCATGGGCTGGGCCGACGCGCGCGGGCCGAGCCCGACTGCTGCGGCGCGGTACCGCACGTCGGGCTGCCCGCTCGTGCGGCAGGCGCCGGCATCGGCGCGGTGCCCAGCGCGCAGCCCGGCGCGCTCGGGCGCCCGCGCACGACCCTGGGGGCGGTCGTCGGCGCGTGGCTCCGCGCCGGGGGCGGGTCGACGGTCGCTGCGCCCGCGGGCGAGCGCACCGGAGGGCGGGCGCCGCGCGCGCCTGCCGTCCTCGTCTTCGCGGCTGGGGGGGATCGGCCGGAGACCCGCCCGCGGGCCGCCGTGGCGTCGGAGGGCCGCGTGGCTCGATGAGGGACGTGAGGCCAGGCACCGTCTACATCGTCGGGGTCGGCCCGGGTGACCCCGAGCTGATGACGATCCGGGCGAAGCGGATCATCGACGCCGCCGACCTCATCGTCTACACGGGCTCGCTGCTCGGTGACGCCGGCTTCAAGGACGTCAAGCCCACCGCCACGCTGGTCGACAGCGCCGGCCTCCACCTCGCCGAGATCCTGGAGCTCATGACATCGGCCGCGCGCGCGGGGCGAGTCGTGGCGCGCGTCCACGACGGCGATCCGACGATCTTCGGCGCGCTCTCCGAGCAGGTGGCGCTCCTGGAGCAGGCCGGCATCCCGTTCGAAGTGGTGCCCGGCGTGACGGCCGCCTGCGCCGCGGCGGCGGCCCTGGGCGCGGAGCTGACGGTGCCGGAACTGGCTCAGACCGTCATCCTGACGCGGATGGAGGGCCGGACGCCGATGCCGGACGGCGAGAAGCTCCGCGACCTCGCCGCGCACCGGACCACGCTCGTGCTCTACCTCAGCATCGCGCTGATCGACCGGGTGGTGGCCGAGCTGCGTGCCGGCTACCCCGAGGACACGCCGGTGGTCGTCGTCCAGCGCGCCTCGTGGCCTGACCAGGTGATCCTGCGTGGCACGCTGGCCGACATCGCCGGACGGGTGAAGGCGGCCAGGATGCGCGCCCAGGCGCTGATCATGGTCGGGCCCGTCTTCCGGCCCGACCTCCGCGCGACGTGGCACCGGACGTCGAAGCTTTACGATCCCGCGTTCTCGCACGGGTTCCGGCGGGCGGCCGCAGGGCGAGCGCGCCGCGCCGGCGAGGACGACCGATGATCGACGGGGTCTTGGCGGCCCTCGACGACGCCCTGACGTTCCGCGAGGCGGTCCTCATCCTCCGGTCCCAGGCGGCGACCGCTGAGGTGGTGGCAGGCGGGCCGGTCCGCCGGCGTCAGGAGTGGCTGACGCTCGGCGACGAAGGTGGCGGCGCCTCGCACGTGCACCTCCGGATCGCGGTCGATCGCCTTCCGACGAACGAACTCCCTGGGGGGCGAGACCTTCGACCCCCACGGCTCGCCGCCCTCAGGGCGCGCTTCCGGCGCGTTGCGGAGGTCCCCGCATGAAGCTCGCGGTGGTCACGGTCACCAAGCAGGGCATCGCACTCGGCGAACGCATTCTGGCCGCGGAACCCGAGGCGGTCCTCTACGTGCCTGCCAAGTACGGCGTGGAGCCGAACGCGCGGATCCGCGTGTTCCCCGGCCAGCTCGGGCCGCTCCTCGCCGAGATCTACGGGGCGTACGAGGGCTTCGTGTTCCTGATGGCCACGGGGATCGTCGTCCGCACGATCGCCGAGTACATCAAGGACAAGCGCTACGACCCGGCCGTGGTGGTCATGGACATCACGGGCCGCTTCGCGATCAGCCTCGTGTCCGGTCACCTGGGCGGCGCCAACGCGCTGACCCGCCGCCTGGCCGCGGCCACGGGCGCCACGCCCGTGATCACGACCGGGACGGATGTCAACGAGACGATCGCACCGGACGTCATCGCGACGGAGATCGGCGGCGAGGTCGAGGATTTCGAGGTCATGAAGAAGGTCAGTGCGGCCCTGGTCGACGGCGATCCCGTCGGGGTCGTCGACCTCACCGGCGTCGAGGCACCGTCGCTGGCCGGGCCGCTCAAGGCCAACGTCCAGCGCTTCCCGAGCCTGGAGGCGCTCGGCGAGTCGCCCGTCGTGGCCGGCATTGTCATCACCAACCGCGTGCTCGACCTCGCCCCCCTACGCCGTCCGATCGTGATCCTGAGACCGAAGAACCTCGTCGTCGGGGTCGGCTGCAACCGCGGCACCACGGCCAGCGAGATCGTCGAGGCGGTCCTGCGCGTGCTACGCGACCACGGGCTGTCGGACAAGAGCGTGAAGACGCTCGCCACGGTCGACGCCAAGCGCGACGAGGCGGGACTCGTCGAAGCCGCGGCGCGCCTCGGGGTCCCGCTCGCGTTCTGTGACAAGGCGACCCTCAACGCGGTCCCCGACGTGCCCAACGCGTCCGCGGCCCCCTTGAAGTTCGTCGGCGTCCAGGGGGTGGCCGAGCCCGCGGCGCTGGCGGTCTCCGGGGGCCGGCTGCTGGTGGAGAAGGTCAAGGCGGGCAACGTCACGGTCGCCGTGGCGGAGTGCCCCTCGCGCCGGGCGCGATGAGCGGGTTGGCGCCCTGCCTCATGATCCAGGGCACGAGCTCCGCGGTCGGGAAATCGCTCCTGACGACCGCCCTTTGTCGGATCGTCGCGCGCGCCGGCTACCGGGTGGCGCCGTTCAAGGCGCAGAACATGTCCCTGAACTCCGCTGTGACCGTTGAGGGCGGCGAAATCGGGCGGGCCCAGGCGGCGCAGGCCGAGGCCGCTGGCATCGAGCCGACGGTCGACATGAACCCGATCCTGCTGAAGCCGGAGGCGGACCACCGCGTCCAGGTCGTCGTCCGCGGGCGCCCGGTGGCGAGCGTGAGCTTTCGTCAGTACGCCGGGATGAGGACGGAGCTCCTGCGCGTCGTCGCGGAGAGCCTGGACCGCCTGCGGCGCACGCATGACGTCGTCCTGATCGAGGGCGCCGGCAGTCCGGCCGAGATCAACCTGCGCGCGGGCGAAATCGTCAACATGCGGATCGCGAAGCTCGCGGACGCGCCCGTGCTCTTGGTGGGGGACATCGACCGCGGCGGCGTCTTCGCGGCGTTCGTGGGCACCCTCGCGTTGCTGCCCCCGGAGGAGCGCGCCCGGATCGCCGGCTTCATCGTGAACAAGTTCCGCGGGGCGCGCTCGCTGCTGACGCCCGGGTTGGCCGAGCTGACGGCCCGGACGGGCGTCCCGGTGCTCGGGGTCGTGCCCTACATCGCCGAGTCACTGGTGCCGGCCGAGGACTCCCTGAGCCTCGAGGACCTCGAGCGACGCGCCAGGACGGGGTCCATCGAGATCGCCGTCCTGCGGTTCCCGCGCATCGCCAACTTCGACGAGTTCGAGCCGCTCGCCTGCGAGCCCGGGGTGCGCCTGGTGTTCGCCCGGAGGCCCGAGGATCTCGCCCGCGCGGACGTCCTCGTGCTTCCCGGCAGCAAGAACACCGCCGAGGATCTCGGGTGGCTTCGACGGACGGGCCTCGCCGCCGCGATCACGACCGCGGCGGCGGACGGCAGGCCGATCATCGGCATCTGCGGCGGCTATCAGATGCTCGGCCTCGAACTGCGGGATCCCCACCACGTCGAGTCGGACGCCACGACCACGCCGGGGCTCGGCTTGCTCCAGGCCGTGACCACGTTTGCACGGGAGAAGACGACCGCGCGCGCCCGGGCGCGCGTCACGCCGCGGGCCGGGGTCCTCGCAGGTGCCGCAGGCCTCGAGATCGAGGGGTACGAGATCCACATGGGCCGGACGGACGTCGGGGAGGCGCAGCGGCCGTTCCTGGTCCTGCAGCGACAGGGCCGGCGCGTCGACGAACCGGAGGGCGCGCTCGACTCGACGGGCAACGTCCTCGGGACGTACCTGCACGGCCTCTTCGCCAACGATGGGCTCCGGCGCGCCTTGCTGCGGGAGGTCGCGCGGCGGAAGGGGCAGAGACCGGATCCCCGGTGGGGGGCGCCGACGGTGACGCGCCCGCGCTACGACCAGCTCGCCGACACGATCGCGGCGTCGTGCGACCTGGCGGCGATCGGGACGTTGCTCGGCCTGGATCTGGGCGCCGGCGTGGCGCGACCCTGCAGGAGGCGGTCGCCGTGAGCGAGACCGTCGTCCTGCTCATCGGCCACGGCAGTCGGGAGCCGGCGGGCAACGACGAATTCCGCCGATTCTGCGATGCGGCCCGCCCCCATCTCGGGCCGGAGCGGGTCGAACCCTGCTTCGTCGAACTGGCGACGCCGCTCGTACCAGAGAGCCTCGATCGCTGCGTCGCCCTGGGAGCGCGCCGCGTGATCGCCCTGCCGGTGATCCTGCTGGCCGCCGGCCACGTGAAGGTCGAGCTGCCGCACGCGCTCGACGAGGCCAGGACGCGGCACCCCGGGGTGGAGTTCCTCTACGGCCGTCCTCTCGGGCTCGATCCGCTCGTGCTGGAAATCGTCCACGAGCGACTCGCCGAGGTCGAGCAGCACGCGGCGTGGCCGGTGGAGGACACGGCCGTCCTCGTCGTCGGTCGCGGTTCGAGCGACCCCGACGCCAACAGCGACCTCTACAAGCTCGCCCGCCTGCTCTGGGAGTCCCGACGGTACCCGTGGGTCGAGGCCTGCTTCGTCGGCGTCACGCAGCCCTCGGTGCCCGAGGGGCTCCGGCGGTGCCGAGCCCTGGGGGCCCGGCGCATCCTCGTGGTGCCATACTTCCTGTTCACCGGCGTGCTCATCCCGAGGCTCCACCGCCTCGTGGACGAGTTCGTGGCCGCGCACGCCGGCGTGGACGTCCGGGTCGCCGCTTACCTGAACGGCCACCCGAAGCTCTTCCAGGTGTTGCGCGAGCGCAAGCTCGAGGCGCTCCGGGGTGAGGCCCGGATGAACTGCGCCCTGTGCAAGTACCGGGTGCCCTTGCCCGGCCACGAGCTCGCGGCGAGGGCGTCGGCATGAGCGCCGCGGTCTACCTGGTCGGCGCCGGCCCCGGCGACCCCGGGCTCCTGACGCTGAGGGCGGCGCGGATTCTCGAGACCGCCGACGTGGTCGTCTACGACCATCTGGTGGGCGACGCGATCCTCGACCGCCTGCCCGCGCGCGTGGAGCGCATTTACGCCGGCAAGGAGCCCGGCTCGCACACGATGAAGCAGGACGCCATCAACGCCGTGCTGGCTGAGCGGGCCCGTCGCGGGCAGACGGTCGTCCGGCTCAAAGGCGGCGACCCGTTCGTGTTCGGCCGGGGGAGTGAGGAGGCCGAGTACCTGGCGGCACGAGGCATCCCATTCGAAGTCGTGCCGGGTGTGACGTCGGCGGTGGGCGTGCCCGCCTACGCCGGGATCCCGGTGACTCACCGGGGCGTCGCGGCCAGCGTCGCGATCGTCACGGGCCGGGCGGGCCCGACAGGCGAGGCGCCCGCGGTGGACTGGCGGCGCCTCGCCGGCGCCGACACGATCGTGGTGCTCATGGGTGTCGCGAACCAGGAGTTCGTCGTGCGCGCGCTGATCGACGGAGGCCGAAGCCCCGAGACGCCAGCCGCGGCCATCCGTTGGGGCACCACGGCGCACCAACGCGTGGTGCTCGGGACGCTCGCCACGATCGGTCGCCGGATGCAGGAGGCGAACCTGCGCCCACCGGCGATCCTCGTCGTCGGCGACGTCGTCGGTCTGCGCGCGCACCTCCGGTGGGCGGAGCGGCGTCCGTTGTTCGGCCGTCGCGTCCTCCTCCCCGCGCCGTATCCGAGCTGTCTGACGGAACCGCTGGAACGGCTCGGCGCCGAGGTCCTGCACGTGGCGCCGGTGGAGTGGGTGCCGCCGCCGTCGTGGGCCCCGCTCGATCGGGCGCTCGATGAGCTGCCGGGCTTCGCGGGCATGGTCGTCGCCGACGAGGTGGCGCTCACGGCGGTGCTCGACCGGCTGGCGGCGCGCGGGCGAGACGCCCGGGCACTCGCTGCCGTCCCATTGGTGGCCGCCGGTCAGGCGGCGGCCCACGCGCTCCGCCGTTACGCGCTTCGACCGGACGCGATCGTCGAGGACACCGGGCGGGACCTGCCGAGCCGCCCCCACGGGCCATGGCTCGTGGTCGGGAGCCCCGACGCTCAGCACCTCATTGCGACCACGCTGGTCCAACGCGGACTCCGTGCGGAAACGCCGCCGGTGTGCGCGCTGCGCACGACCAAGGCGCGCACGGATCGTCTCCGCGAACTCCTGACGGCGCGCCGCGCCCACGCGATCGTCTTCTCCACGGCCGTGGAGGTCTGGCGGCTTCTCGGCGCCCTCGACGTCGACGAGCGCCCCGCGCTCCGGGCCGTGGCCCTGGTGGCGGTGGGCGCGGCGCCTCAGACCGCCCTGCTCCAGGCCGGCCTCACGCCAGCGATCACCACGACGGAGGCCGACCTGCCGGCGGCATTGGCGGCGACGCTCCCGCAGGATTCCGGGGATGCGCGCGCCTGACGGCCCGGGCGGCCTCTACCCTGTCGTGTGGCGTCTCGGCGGCCGGCGGGCCCTCGTCGTGGGCGGCGGCGCGGTGGCGGCGAGGAAGGCGGCGGGCTTGCTGGAAGCCGGCGCTCACGTGGTAGCCGTGAGCCCCAGGTTCGCGCCGGCGTTCAAACGGCTGGTCCCGCGCGCCGCCGTCACCTGCCTCGAGCGGCCGTATCGACCGACCGATCTGGCGGACGTCAGCGTGGCCATCGCGGCGACGGACGATCGCACGGTCAACGCGCAGGTCAGGGCCGACGCGCGCCGCGTCGGGGTCTGGGTCAGCGTCGTCGACGACCCCGGCCGCTCCGACTTCATCGTGCCCGCCGTGGTGCGGCGCGGCGACTTCCTGCTCGCGATCTCGAGCGGCGGAGCTAGCCCTGGCCTGGTCGCTCGCCTCCGCCGCGAGCTCGACCGGCTCGTGCCGCCGGACCTCGGCCGGCTGGTCAGGCTGCTCGGGACGGCGAGGGCGCGGATTCGGCGCGCGGTCCCCGACCCCGACCGGCGGCGCGAGCTCCTGCGGCGCCTGCTCACGCTAGCCCTGCGGTCGACGCCCCGGACCCGGGAGCGCGACGCGGTGCTGGGGCAGATCAGCGGCCTGATCGCGCCTGGAGATCCACGCCCAGCACGGCCTCGAGGGCGGCCATCCTCGCGCGAAACGCGCCGTCGTCGAGCACCGGACGGGCGCCGGTGACCGGGAGCGCGGACTCGAGTTCGACCCAGGAGCGACACCCGTCGTACCCGAAGAGGGAGGGCACCACGAGCGGCGCCGCGAGGCGATACACCCGGAGGGCGATCACATGGAGCCCAGGCCGCCGATAGTGGAACCGGCGCTCCACCGCCAGCCACGCGAGCACGTGCCACCCCTGAAGCCGGCGCAGCGGGTCGAGCGAGGCCACCTCGACCGCCGCCTCGGCCGTGGCGTAGAGCTGGAGGTGCAGCTCGCCCGCCGGCGGCGCCTCGCGCAGGATGCCCGGCAGCGCTCGTCGTGCGCTCTCGACGAGCTCGTCCTCGTTCTGGTGCACGTAGGTCGGAAACAGGAAGAACGCGCGGTGGTCGACGCGGAAGCCGCCCGCCGGCTCGCGCAGGCCGCCCTTGCGCAACAGGATCATCTGGCGGCCGGCGGCGAGCTCAGCGCAGATCACGGCCCACTCTTTGAGCGCCACCTGAATGCCTGCCAGCACGATCGAACGATATCACGGCGGCCGCACCCGCGCGCCCGGGACTGGTGCCGCCGGCGCCCAAGGTAAGCCATGTCCGACGGACTCGCCCAAGTCTGGCAGGCGCTGGAGGGTTGGGACCGCGAGCGCCCGCGCACCCTCACCTTGCCGCATGCCCGCGCCCAGCTCTACCTGGGCGCGATGGAGATCCCGCTGATCGCGGTTCGTCCGCGGCGGCCGGTAGCGCCGAGGGAGGACGCCATGACCGCGCTCGTGGCCGTGCTGGGCCGGTGGGGGCTGGAGCTCGAGTGCGTCCAGGCCGGCGAGAACTACAAGCTCAACCGCCGCGACACCAAGGCGTACGTGGGGCGCATTCAGCCGGACGCTCTCAAACTCCACGCAGAGCGCATCCTCGCCCTCGGGTACCCGGTGTTCGACGAGATCGTGACATGGTACCTCGCGCTACCGGCTCGATGAGCCCGCTCGACCCGCCTCCGGCGGCGCCAGCGGTCGTCCTGATGGCCGGCCTGCCCGCGTCCGGCAAGACCACGACCGCCATGCGGCTGCACGCAGCGCTAGGCGGGCTCTTGATCAGGAGCTGTGACATCTACAGGGAGCTCGGGATCGTTCTCTCGGAGTGGGTGGAGCGGACGCACGGGTTCACGGTCGACGTGGCCGCGTACGACCGGGTGCGCGACGAGGCGTACCTTGAGATGGCGGCCCGGGTCGACCGGGGGCTCGGCGCCGGAGTCCCAGTGGTCATCGTCGACGCGGTGCACGGCGAACGGGACAAGCGCGAGCGGCTCTACGACATCTGCCACGCCAGGCGGGCGGCCCCGGTCCTCGTGGTCTGTCGGTGCGACGATTTCGAGGAAGTCCGGCGGCGCTTCCGCGCGCGCCGCGGGCGCGAGCGCGAGCCCGAGCACGAGGCCAGCGACCTCTCGGTCTTCTACGACATCCGCCGTCGCTGGCAGCCGCCGTGGGCGGATGTGTTACCGGACGGCACGCGGCCAACGATCCTGACCTACGACACGGTCGAGGACCGCCTGGCGGAGATCCACGTGGCGGCCCCGGCGATCGCCGCGCGCATCCGGGCGGCGCTCGCCGCACTTTCGCTCGCGACGACGCGCACCCGGCCGCTCCCCTGACCCTTCCGCGCGACGTCCCACCGGGGACGAGCGAGCGCGTCCGCGCGATCCGGCTGTCGCCCTCGGGTGGTCGGCGCGGACGTCGCCCCGGGCCCAACCACGGCGGCGCCTCCGGCCTTTCACCCCTGGGCGACGGCGGCGTCTCCGCGATCGGCGACAGCGTGACCGCCTCGACCGTGCGGTGGCCCGGGCTGGAGTCGAGTACCCCCTGATCCCGGCCGGGGCTGCGATCGTCCGCTCCCGATTTCGGCACCGTCGCGCACCCGGCAGTCGCGGCACGCGAGATCGTCGGCGCGCTGAGCGGTCGGTAGCCGGAGACCCGCTGCGGGCGCCGCACTCCCAGCGCCGAGCGTGGCGAAGGTGGCGCTCAATCGCTCCCGGTCCGACGATGCGCCCACGGCCCTCGCCAAGCCGGCGACCCCGGGGCGACCGCAAAGGTCGTGGCAGAGCTCCGCCCGCCCTGGTGCCGGCCGCGCTGCGCAAGGCCACGCGCTCGGCCCACGTCCGGCGGACGCGGTGCGACGCTCTGCCCGCGCTCCTCGGCGGTGTCGGCTCGCAGACCACCGCGAGGCGTCGGCCGGCACCGGGTGCCGCGCTCGCAGCAGTCCCCGAACGTTTACGCAGCGATCACGCGCCCGTAACACGGCGGCGCGAGACTCCGGCCCGAAGAGGCTGCGAGCGCGCGCCGAGGAGGGGCACACATGCGGCGACGACGGTCACCGTAGGACTCCTGGCGGCCACGCTCATGGGCGGGCCGGTCGCCGCGCAGGTCCGGCTCGACCCTGAGCTGCCGCCGTATCGGGCCGTCGGCGGGGTGAGCGGCGCCCTCACCAGCGTGGGATCGGGCACCCTCGACAACCTCATGACCCTGTGGGGAGACCTTCCGGAAGGTCTACCCGAACACGCAAGTCCAGATCGAGGGCGAGGGCTCGTCCACGGCCCCGCCGGCCCTCATCGCGGGCACGGCCCGGCTCGGGCCCATGTCGCGCGCCATGAAGGCCAGCGAGGTGGACCAGTTCGAGAAGCGCTACGGCTACAAGCCCACGCAGCTCCGCGTCGCCGTCGACGCCCTGGCCGTGTTCGTTCACCGGGGACAACCCGCTCCGGTGCCTGAGCCTCGCCCAGCTGGACGCGGTCTTCTCGAAGTCGCGCCGTCGCGGCGCCCGCACGGACATCGTCCCCTGGGACCAGCTGGGGCTGGGCGGCGAGTGGGCGAGCCGGCCGATCAGCCTCTATGGCCGCAACTCGGCCTCGGGCACGTACGGGTCCTTCAAGGAACACGTGCTGCTGAACGGTGACGTCCAGGACTCCGTGAAGGAGCAGCCGGGGTCGGCCTCGGTGGTGCAGGGCGTGACGGTGGACCGCTACGCGATCGGCTACAGCGGCATCGGCTACGCCACCACCGGCGTCCGGACCGTGCCGCTGGCCGACACGGACGGCGGCCGGTGCGTGGAGGCTGTGGCCGACAACGCCTACGCGGGCACCTACCCGCTCGCCCGCTTCCTCTGCGTGTACGTCAACAAGGCGCCGGGCCGGCCGCTCGACCCGCTCACGCGGGAGTTCGTCCGGCTGATCTTCTCGCGTGACGGCCAGGAAGCGGTCGTCAAGGACGGGTACTTCCCCGTTCCGGCCTCGGTCGCCCGGGAAGAGCTGAATCGCATCCAGTAGCGTGGCGGTCGGCGTCGAGGCGACCCGTCCGAGGCGCCGGCGGTGGCTCGGCCGCTGGACGGCCCGCGTCGTCGCGGCCGGGGGCATCGGGATCATCGGCGCCGTTCTCGCCGTCATGGTGGTCAGCGGCCTCGAGGCCGCCCCGCTGTTCCGCCCGCCCCGCGGCGGCGGCCGAGATCCGAGCCGCGCTCGGCCGATCGCGGTACCTCCTGGGGACCTCCCACGGCAGGACGATCCCGCTCACGATGGGCTTCCGCGCGGACTTCTCGACGGCCGGGTGGCGCTCGGTGATCCCGGAGCCGGCCTTCGGCCCGCCGAGCTCGGTGGACCCCGGCGGTCGGCGGGCCGTGCTTCGCCTGGCCGCCGCCGAGACGGTGACCGTCGCCCAGGTCGGGCCGCGCGAGCTGGTCGTGCGTGTGACGCGCGAGCGACGGCCCCTGGTGGGAAGGCGGACGCGATTCTCGCCGTCTCCGCGGGCGGTCGGATCACGCACTGGAGCGTCGAGGATCCTCATCCCGAGGTGACCCTGGGCCCCCTCTTCGCGCGCGTCTGGTACGAGGGCTACCCGCGCCAGGCCTGGGTCTGGCAGTCGAGCGGTGGGACGGACGACGTCGAGCCGAAGCTGAGCCTGACGCCGCTGGTGTTCGGGACGGTCAAGGGCACCGTCCACGCCCTGCTCGTCGCCGTGCCGCTGGCCCTCCTAGCCGCGCTCTACGTGAGCGAGTTCACGTCGCCGGCCCTGCGGGGCGTCGTGAAGCCGGTCGTGGAGTTCATGGCGGCGCTGCCGAGCGTCGTGCTCGGCCTCGTGGCCGGCCTGTGGCTGGCGCCGAGCGCCTGGCCCTCGGCGGGGACGACCGGAGCTGGCTCCGGTCGGCGCTCGGGTTGACCTACGACCAGCGCAACGCGCTCGTGGCCGGTCTCGCGATGGGGTTCGCGCTCGTCCCGGTCATCTTCACCATCGCCGAGGACTCGCTGGGCGGTGTGCCCCAGCCCCTGCGGGCCGGCGCGCTGGCGCTGGGGGCCACGCGCTGGCAGACGGCGACCCGGGTCGTGCTGCCCGCCGCCAGCCCCGGGCTTCTCGGCGGTCATGATCGGCCTCGGGCGCGCGGCGGGCGAGACGATGATCGTGCTCATGGCCACCGGCACACGCCGGTCATGGACTGGTCGATCTTCAGCGGCTTCCGGGCGCTATCGGACGCCTGGTCCGCCATCCCTGGCGTGAGCCCCGGGGCGCCCGCTTGTCCGGCAGGCCGGCGCCGGGTCCACCAATAGGGCCGCTGAGCCTGCACCTCGAGCGCGCGGGGTTCCGCGTCCGCGCCGCGGCCACCGGCGAGGAGGCGCTGCGCGCGGTGCGCGCGCGGCGTCCGGACCTCGTCGTGCTGGACCTCATGCTCCCCGAGGTGGACGGCCTCGAGGTGTGCCGCCGCCTCCGCGCCGACCGCGCCACCGCCGGCCTGCCGATCCTCATGCTCACGGCCAAGGCGGACGCGGTCGACCGCGTGGTCGGGCTCGAGGTCGGCGCCGACGACGACGTCGTCAAGCCCTTCTCGCCACGGGAACTGGTCGCCCGCGTGCGCGCCGTCCTCCGGCGGGCGCAGCGCGTGGAGCTGGACCGGCCGCTGGTGGTCGGCCGGCTCACGCTCGACCCCGCGCGCCGGCTCGTGCGCCCCGGCGACACGCTGCTCCACCTGACGCCGCGGGAGTACGAGCTCCTGGAGACGCTCGTGGAGGCCGGCGGCCGGGTCCTGACACGCGAGCAGCTCCTGGACCGGGCGTGGGGCTACGGGCAGGTGACGGTGGCCGCGCGCCCGGGCGCGGGGGGCCGCGTGGCCCTCCTCGTGGTAGACCCGGGCGTCGGGATTCCGCCCGCGGACCTGCCGCGGGTCACCGAGCGGTTCTACCGCGTCGACCGCGCGCGCTCACGCGAGGGCGGCGGCAGCGGCCTCGGCCTGGCCATCGTCAAGCACCTGGTGGCCGCTCACGGCGGCGTGTTGCACCTCGAGAGCGCGTCGGGCCGCGGCACGACGGTGCGCGTGGAACTGCCCGCGGCCTGAGCGGCGCGCAGGGCGGGCCCTGGGAGACTTTTCGCGTCCGCCGACGGACCTGGCTCGTGACCGCCGGGGCCCGTGTCGATTCCTCCGGCAGGAGGCCGGCTACGCCCACTCGCGGGCACAGCTACGGGCACAGTCGGCGCGAGAGCGAGGGACACGTGCCGCGGAAGCGCTTGGAATCGTTGGCGGGCTCGACGGGACTTGAACCCGCGACCTCTGGATTGACAGTCCCCGCCGGGGCCTCGGAGGCCCCGGCGGAAAGTGGCCCAAGTATCGAGTTTTTCGCGCCATTCCTCCTGCACGGTCCCAGCGAGCTTCGTTGGTTCTTGTTGGGTTTTTGGGCTGGGTTTGGAGCTCGGCCGGCAAAGTGATGGGCAAAGTGGAGGCCGAGCGGCCTCGACCGTCTCGTGGCGCATTCAAGTACAGCGCGCAAGTACAGCGCGCACCGGGGCCACCGCGGCAGCAGGGCCCCGCCCGCCTGCCCGAGCGTTCCATCGGGGCCCACCGCGGGAGGCGACGCGTTGACAGCCGGACGTGCGAGCCCGATACCTCTCCCCATCCGCGCACAGGGTGCGCCGGAAGGCTGACGAGATGCTCGGCGTGATCGAACAGGACTTTGCGCCCCAGGGGCCGAACCCTAGGCGTGGGCCGCCGCGCCGCGCGCTTCCTGAGGGCCTGGACCTTCGAGCCCACCCTCGGCCTCACCCTTCCGCGGCCTCACCTTCGTCACGTTTCTCCCCGCCCCCGTCTACCGGGCAGGCCTGCTCGACGCGATGCTCTGGAGCATCGCCGCGGGAGCGCAGTGGGCCAGGAACTACCTGCGCGCAGGTCGGTGCTTAGACCGAAGATCGGGGCGCGCGAACCGGTGCTCCGACCGCCCGAGCAGCTGCGCGAATCATCCGCACCGCACCACCCCCGGGTAGATTTCGAAGACCTCGGGCCTGGGCTCGAGGGCACTCAAGAGATAGATCTTCTCGAAGGGCAGCTGCCCTGGGGGTAGTTGCCCTCGCACGAACGTTGCCGCGCGCCTCGCGACGTCCTCGAACTTCCGAGTGCCGATCCCGACGTACGGGGGGTTATACGCCGCAGCCTGCGCATAGTAGATGATGAGCCACACGCGCCGGGACGTTGCCCCGTAGTGAGCGATCTTCTTCTCCAAGATGCGGCGTAGGGCCTCCAGTTGGTGCTCTGGTGAGTACGAGCCTCCACGGGCTTCAACATCGATCCACGGCTGACCAGGACGCCAGGGCTCCATCGCGCCGCGCACGACGAAATTCACTGACTCAAGGTATTTGCCCAATGGGGCGTAGGCCTGGAGCTCGCGGCAGATTCGGCCCTGGGGCGAGTGCCAGCCCGGCGCGCTGGCCCACTGCTGCTCGGTCTCCCGGATGAGCTTGTCGAGCGCCGCCTTGAAGGCCGCCGCATCTGCTGGGTCGAAATCCGGGGCGTCGCTGCGCGGACACAGCATCACCGCATCGAAGTGCCGAGACAGGTTGGGCCCTTGCCCAATGGCGTCGATAATCGCGTCCCTCAACCTGTCATACCGGATCGCTGCGGCCATTTGGGGCCCGGCCACCCACTCGCCGAGCTCGACCTCCACCTCGGTGCCGTCCTTCAGCCTCACGACGACGTCCGGGAACTCCTCGGCCGGTTGACGAAACGTTTCTACCCCGGCTGCGAAGGCGGGGAACGCGGCGAGGAAGGCCTCAAACACCGCCCGCTCCTGTCCGGCCTGGGCTGCTGAGCGCTTCGCCATCGCGCAGAGGATACCCGTGGTGGGCTGCGGCCCGTCGCTCGACTCGCGCCACGCCGGGGCCCACTTGACGCAGTGCCAGAGTCAGGTTCTCGCCGAGCCAGGCCCAACCCCAGGAGGTCAATCTCCTTGACACCCCGGGGCGTGCCCACCAAGAATCGTCCCACCCTGCCACCGCCATGCCGGTGCGCCCTGGTCAGGGGCAGTGCGACCGCCCATGACACAGATTTCGGAGACGATCGTGAGGGCGGCTCCCAGACGAGCAGGAGCCCCGTCGGTGTGAAAATCCGGTGGCCGGGAGGCGCGCCATGGCGGCGGATGGGCCGGTCGGAGGAGTGAGCGCAGACCAGCTTGGCCAGCAAGCGCTGCACCGACGTGTCCGCCTGCCCGACTACTTCGCCGACCCCGTCCTCGTCGAGCACGTCATGCGCGAGGGCGGGGTCTTCCTGGTGACGGTCCGTACTCGGGCGGGCGCGCTCGAGCAGGTGACGCTCGACGAGGCGCAGCTCCGCGCGGCGCTGGAGAGCGCTCCCGAGGCCACCGAGCTCATCCCCGCGGAGTCGCTCTTCCTCTTGGTGGAGTCGGCGCGCATCCGGCTCGCCTACGCCTTCGACCCCCACTTCGCCGTGAGCCTGAGCGGGGTGGATGCCCTGCCCCACCAGCTGGAGGCGGTCTACGACCGCCTGCTGCCGCAGACCCGGCTGCGCTTCCTGCTGGCCGACGATCCGGGCGCGGGCAAGACCATCATGGCGGGGCTCCTGATCAAGGAGCTCCGGCTGCGGGGGGCCATCGACACCGTGCTGGTCCTCTGCCCGGCCCCGCTCACGATCCAGTGGCAGGACGAGCTCCATAGCAAGTTCGACGAGGTCTTCGAGCGGATCGATGCCGAGCGCGTGCGCGAGCGGCTGGCCGGCAACCCCTGGGAGCAGTACCGGCGGTGCATCGCGTCGATCGACTTCGCCAAGCAAGACGGCGTCTGGCAGGACCTCCTGCGTGTGCCCTGGGACCTCGTGGTGATCGACGAGGCGCACAAGTGCTCGGCGCGGACCTACGGGCAGGAGGTCAAGAAGACGCAGCGCTACCAGCTCGCCGAGCGGCTGAGCGCCCAGGCCGAGCGCCTGCTGCTCCTCACCGCCACCCCGCACCAGGGCGACCCCGACCAGTTCACCCACTTCCTGCGCCTGCTCGACCCGGACCAGTTCGCGGGCGGCACCCTGAACCAGGAACTCCTGCGTCTGGAGGGGAGCCCGTGGTTCCTGCGCCGGATGAAGGAGGATCTCCGCGACTTCGACGGCCGGCCGCTCTTCACCCGGCGCCACCCGGTCACCCAGCCCTTCGAGCTCTCCCCGGCCGAGAAGCGCCTCTACGACGAGGTCACCCAGTACATCAACCAGTTTCTGCCGCGGGCGACCGGCGGCCGGCGCCAGATGAGCGTGGCCCTGGCGCGCACGGTGCTCCAGCGCCGCCTGGCCTCCTCGCTGCGCGCCATCCGGCGCTCGCTCGAGCGGCGGCACGCACGCTTCCGGGAAGTGCTCGAGCTGCCTCCGGACGAGCGGGAGCGGCGGCTCCGGCAGCTTGGGTTGCTGGCCGAGGACGAGGAGCGGGAGAGCGACGATCAGGACGAGGCCGAGCAGGAAGCCGCGGCCACCGGCATCACCGCCGCCGAGCGCCTCGAGGACCTTCGGGCCGAGGTGCGGGAGCTGGAGCGGCTGATCCGGCTGGCGAGCGAGACCGAGCGGCTGGGGGAGGAGACGAAGCTCCGGGCGCTCCGGACGTGCCTGGACCGGGCGCAGTTCGCCGAGCTCCGGGACGGCCGCGGCAAGCTCCTGATCTTCACCGAGCACCGGGACACGCTCGAGTTCCTGCGCGAGCAGCTCACGGCCTGGGGATACACGAGCTGCCAGATCCACGGGGGGATGAACGCGCAGGCCCGGAAGGAGGCCGAGCGGACGTTTCTCCGGGACGTCCAGATCTGTGTCGCGACCGAGGCGGCGGGCGAGGGGATCAACCTCCAGTTCTGCCACCTGATGATCAACTACGACCTGCCCTGGAACCCCAACCGCCTGGAGCAGCGGATGGGGCGCATCCATCGGATCGGCCAGGACCACGACGTCTGGGTGTTCAACTTCGTGGCGACGAACACCGTGGAGGGGCGCATCCTCGAGACCCTGCTCCGGAAGCTCGAGGAGATGCGGCGGGTGCTGGGCGAGCGGGTGTTCGACGTCATCGGCCTGGTCCTGCGGCTGAACGACGTGAACCTGGAAGAGATGATGCGCGAGGCCGCCTACAACCCCCGGCGGCTGGACGACTACCTCGACCAGATCGAGCGCCTGGACCCGGAGCGGCTCCGGCGGCTGGAGGCCCAGACGGGCGTGGCCCTGGCCGTGAGCCACGTGGACCTCGCGCGGGTGCGCCAGGAAGATTACCGCTCGGCCGAGCGCCGGCTCATGCCGGAATACGTCGAGGGCTTCTTCCTCGCCGCCGCCAAACAGACGGGCCTGCGCGTCGAGCCGCGGGCCGACGGCCTCTGGCGCGTGCCCCACGTGCCCGAGCACTTCCGCGCCCCGGCGCTCGAGGCCGTCCGCCGGTACGGGCAGCCGCGCGACCAGTACGCGAAGCTCACGTTCCGCAAGGGGCACCTCAAGCAAGCCCAGCACCTCGACGCCGAGCTCGTCTCCCCCGGCCACCCGCTCTTCGCGGCCGTCGCCGAGGTGCTCGGTCGGAAGCTCGGCCGCGGCCAGCAGGGGGCGGCGGTGTTCATCGACCCGGGCGCCACGGCGCCTTACGCGCTGCACATCTTCGAGGTCAGCGTGCGCGGCGAGCGGTCCGATCAGGGCGGGCCACCGGCCCGGCCCGTGTTCGCCCAACTCGTGGTCCTGCGGGACCGCGACGGCCAGATCGAACTCGCCCCGCCTGACGTCCTCCATGACCTCACGCCGGCCGACGGCACCCCCCTGCCCCCGGGCCTGGCCGCCCCAGGGCCCGCCGACCTCCGGCGCCTGGACACCTGGGTGCGCACGCGGGTGCTCCACGGCCTCGTCGAGGAGCGACGGCGGGCGCGAGAGCGCGAGCTCGCCATCCGCCGGGAGTACCTCGAGCGGTCCTTCGGCGAGGCGCTTCGCGTGGCCCGCGAGAAGTGGGCGGCCCTCGCCGAGCGCGTGGCCGAAGGCGAGGAAGGGGCCAAGCTCGCGCGGGACGAGGCCGACAAGCGCGTGCAGGAACTCGAGGCGCGACGGGAGCAGAAGCTGGCCGAGCTGGCCCACTTGCGGCTGGTGCGCCCGGGGCCAGTGACCTACCTGGGCACAGCGCTCGTGGTGCCCCACGGGGATGCGCGGATCGCAGCCTCCATGGGGGCCGACCCGGAGGTGGAGCGGATCGCCATGGAGGTGGCGATGCGCTACGAGCGGGAGCAGGGATGGGAGCCGGTGGACGTCTCCGCCCTCCGCGACGGCAGCGGGTTCGATATCCGGAGCCTTGGGCCCGTCCAGCCGAACGGCCAGCGGGCGGTGCGGCGGATCGAGGTCAAGGGCAGGGCGGACCACCAGGGGGAGGTGGTGCTGACCCCCAACGAATGGCTCCAGGCGCGGCGCCACGGCGAGACGTACTGGCTCTACGTCGTGTGGGGGTGCAAGACCGGGAGCCCGCGGTTGCTGCGGGTGCAGAACCCCGCGGGCAAGCTCGCCCCGGAGGAGCTGCGGGTCGTGAAGGGCTACCGGGTCCCGGTCGAGGGCCTCATACTGGCGGCCGAGTAGGAGGGGGCATGGAGGCGAGCGAGCGGCGGCTGATCGAAGACTACCTGCCGGTGCTCGGTATCTCGGCCGAGTGCACGCGCGAGAAGCTGGGTGGCCACTACCTGAGCCAGGGCCAGCCCCGCAATCTCCACCTCTGGTGGGCGCGGCGCCCCCTCGCCGCGGCACGCGCCGCGGTCTACGCGACGCTCGTGCCAGCGCCGGCGACGGACGCGCAGCGCAAGAGCCTCGACGTGTTTCTCAAGGAACTCTGCCGGTGGGACAAGGATCGGATCGCGCGCCTCGACGAGGCGCGACGCCAGATCCTCGAGGCGGCCGGCGGGCGGCCACCGAAGATCCTGGACCCGTTCGCTGGGGGCGGAGCGATTCCCCTCGAGGCGCTGCGGCTGGGCTGCGACGCCACCGCGCTCGAGCTGAATCCGGTCGCGTACCTGATCGAGCTGTGCACCCTGGTGTACCCGCAGCAGTTCGGCGCGCGGCTGCGGGACGAGCTCGCGCGGTGGGGCACGCGGGTCATCGAGCGGGTCCGCGCGGAGGTCGGTGACCTCTACCCCCGGATTCCCGACGCGGCAGGCAAGGGCCGCGCGCGGCGGCCGGCCCGCCAGCTCGACTGGGAGGGGAAGGAGGCCGAACCGGACGGCCTCACGCCGATCGCGTACCTCTGGACCCGGACCGTGCCGTGCCCGAACCCGGTGCAGCGGACCCACGTCGTGCCGCTCGTCCGCCAGACGTGGCTCGTCCGGAAGAAGGGGCGCTACGTCGCTCTGCGAGTCATCCCGGACCGCCAGGCGATGCAGGTGCGGTTCGAGGTGGTGAGCGCGACCTCGGAAGGGGGGCTCGGCTTCGACCCGGCCGCGTTCAGCAAGCGCGGCGAGGCCACCTGCCCGCTGTGCAACACCGCCGTCTCCTCGGAGTACGTCAAGCAGCAGGGGAAGACCGGCCGGATGGGCCGGCAGCTCATGGCGGTGGTCGCCTGGCGACCGGACGGGCGCGGCAAGGTGTACCTCGAGCCGGACCGCGCCTTGGTCCCGGACGATGGCGACGTGCTCCGGCGGGTCGAGAAGCTCTGTGCCGAGACTGGGCTGACGCCGCCGGACGAGCCGATCCAGGACCAAGACACGATGAACATCAAGGTCCCTCTCTACGGCCTCACCCGCTTCCGCGACCTCTTCACGCCGCGGCAGCTCCTGACGTTGCTGACCTTCGTCAAGCACATCCGCCGGGCGCACGAGGAGATGGTGGGCGCCGGGGTGGACGCCGAGCTGGCCCGCGCGGTGGCGACGTATTTAGCGCTGATACTTGACCGGGTCGTGGACCGCTCGACGAGCCTGTGCCACTGGGATTGGAGTTGGGAGGGAACCTCCAACACTTACGCCCGCCAGGCACTCCCGATGGTCTGGGACTTCTCCGAGACCAATCCCTTCGGGGGCTCGTCCGGGGATGCTGCCGAGTTCCTGCGCCACGCGCTGCTCGTCATCGACCACTGCGCAGCGGCGGGTCGCCCCGCGCGGGTCGATCGCGGGTCGGCCACGCGGCTTCCCTACGCCGATGCCACCTTCGACGCGGGGGGGACTGACCCGCCCTACTACGACAACATCAGCTACGCCGATCTGTCGGATTTCTTCTACGTCTGGCTCAAGCGGAGCGTGGGCCACCTCTACCCCGAGCACTTCACGGGCGAGCTGACCCCCAAGCGCGCCGAGATCGTGGCCGTGCCCTATCGCCACGGGGACGACAAGGCACGGGCCAGGAGGGCCTATGAGGCCCTCATGGAGGAGGCCCTCCGGGAATGCCGGCGGGTCCTCAAGCCGGCCGCCCCGCTCGTGGCGGTCTACGCGCACAAGACGACCGCGGGCTGGGCGACGCTGATCAAGGCGCTCCGGCAAGCGGGGTTCGTGGTGACGGAGGCCTGGCCGCTCGACACCGAGATGCCCGACCGCGTGGGGCAGATGCAGACCGCTCATCTGGCCTCCAGCATCTTCATCGTCGCCCGGCGGCGAGAGGGCGATGACACCACGGGCGACTACCTCCACCGCGTGCGACCCCGGCTCCAGGCGATCGTCGCCGAACGGGTCCGGACGCTCTTTGGCTTGGGTATCAGCGGATCTGACCTGGTGATCGCGGCGGTGGGCGCCGGGCTCCGCGCCTACACCGAGTACGCCCGGGTCGAGCTTCCCAACGGCGACGAGCTCGACGAAGAGGCGTTCCTCGACGAGGTGCAGCGCGAGGTCCTCGAGGTGGTCCTGGCCCAGGTGATGCGCGTCGATCGCGCCGGCGTGGGCGCCGTGGACCGGCCCACGCGCTTCTACGTCCTGGCCCGCTACGAGTACGGCGAGGCCGCCGTGGACTTCGGCGAGGCCAACATCCTGGCCAAGGGCCTCGGCGTGGAGCTCGACGGCCCGGGCGGCCTCAGCGAGCGCCCGGCGCCGCTCGTCCGCAAGGTGAAGGACACGGTCGCGCTTCTCGACTACACCGCCCGCGGCGCCGACGAGGCGCTCGGCCTTCCCCGCGACGGCGCCCCACCCCGGCTCATCGACGTCCTCCACCGGCTGCTCTGGCTGGTCGAGCACACGCCGGCCAAGGTCGGCGAGTTCCTCGCCGCCGCCCAGCCCGACGGCGGCCAGCTCCGCCTCGTGGCGCAGGCCCTGGCGGGCCAGCCGCTCGGCCGGGCCGCCGGGCGCGGCGACGGCCCGGCGGAACGCACCCGGGAACAGCAGGCCCTCGACCGGCTGCTGGCGTCGTGGCGGCCGGTCGTCGAGGAGACCCTCTTCACCCGCGGAGGACGGCCATGAGTGCCTATCGCCTGCGGCCGTGGACCGAGGTGGCCGTCCCGCACGAGGACATCCTGCGGGGCGAACTCGAGATGGCGACCTATGCCGCCGACCTCGGCGCGGTCGCGCGCGGCGACCCCAAGTGCCACCGGGTCTACCGCGATCCGGTGGTCTTTTTCCACGCCACGTACCTCACGACCGCGCTCCGGAGCGTGCTCCGGGACGTGCTCCACGTGCTGTCCGGGGGCGCGGGCGACCGTGTCCTTCAGCTCCGCACCCCGTTCGGCGGCGGCAAGACGCACACGCTCGTGGCGCTCTACCACCTGGCTCGTGCCCGGGCGGCTCTTCGGGACCAGGCCGACCTGACGGCGCTTCCCGACCCGGGACCGACGCGGGTCGCGGTGCTCTCGGGCGTGGACCTCGACCCGACGGTCGGGCGGCGCATCGACGGGGGTCCGCATCTCCGAACGCTCTGGGGGGAGCTGGCCTGGCAGCTCGGGGGGCCCGAGGCCTACGAGCTCGTGCGCGAGCAGGATGCGGCGCGGGCCGCGCCGGGCGGGGATGCGCTGCGCCGGCTGCTCGAGGGGCCACCCACCTTGCTCCTCCTCGACGAGGTCCTCATCTACGTCGAGAACGCCAAGGCCATCCCGCTCGGCGACACGACGCTGGCCCGCCAGGTCATGGTCTTCCTGCAGCGGCTCACGGAGGTGGTCCGCGGCCTCGACCGCGGGGCGATGGTGTACTCGCTGCAGGCGAGCGTCCACGAGGCCGCGCGCGACGAAAGCCTCCTCGCCGAGCTCGACCACCTCGTCACCCGGATCGACGCCAAGCGCGAACCGGTCTCGGGCGACGACGTCATGCGGGTCGTCCAGCGGCGCCTCTTCCAGCAGCTCGGCGACCCGGACACCCGGCGCGCGGTCGCCGCCGAGTACGCGGCCCTGGCCCGTCGCCTCCGGGAGGCGACGGCCGGCAGTGCCGCGGAACGTGCCGACAGCGCCCACGAGGCCGAGCAGCTGGAGCAGCGCATCCTGGCCAGCTACCCGTTCCACCCGGACCTGCTCGACCTCATGTACCACCGCTGGGGGAGCCTGCCGAGCTACCAGCGCACGCGCGGGGCGCTTCAGTTCCTGGCGTGCGTCGTCCACGCCCTCTGGCGCACGCAGGAGAGCCTCCAACCCCTGATCGGGCCCGGCGACGTGCCGCTCGCCGATGAGGCCGTCCGGAACGCGCTCTTCGCCCAGGTAGGCGAGCGCGAACGCTACCACGCCGTGCTCGACGCGGACATCACCGGCTCAGACCCCCGCGCACGGCGCGTGGACGACCGGGTCGGCCACGACAGCCCCGCGCTCCGGCCGCTCCGCGTGGGGACCCGCCTGGCCACGGCCGCGTTCCTCTACTCGTTCGGCGCCCGCAGCGGCGAGGATCGCGGGGTGGTCGAGTCCGAGCTGGTGGCCGCCGTGCTCGCGCCGGGCCTGGACCGGACGGTGCTCGTGGCCGCGCTGTCCGACCTCCGCGACCAGCTCCTCTACCTCCACTACACCGGGCGTCGCTACCGCTTCGAGCCCCAGCCGAACTTGAACAAGCTCATCGCCGATGAGGCGCTCAAGTACGGGGCGGACGAGGTGCGCCGCGCGCTCGAACAGCGGCTCGGCGAGGCGCTGGGGGCCACGCGCGGGGTCGCCCTCTGGCCCCGCGAGCCGGGGCAGATCCCGGACCGCGAACCGGTCTTCACGCTCGTGTACCTGCCGCTCAAGTGGGCTGAACGCTCGGAGGCCGAGGTGGAGGCCCACGTGCGCGAGCTCCTCGACCAGCGAGCCGGCGGCAAGCGCGCCTTTCGCAACGCCCTCGGGTTCGCCGTGCCGGCCCGCCAGCCGGCTGAGATCGCCCGCCTCGCGGCCCGCACCGTCCTGGCCATCGACGAGCTCAAGCGCCAGCGGCGTCGATTCAGCTTCACAGCCGAGCAGCTCGAGGAGCTCGAGGAGCGGCGCAAGCGCGCCGAGGACGACCTCACGGGGGCGCTCCGGAAGCTCTACGAGGTCGTGAAGCTACCGGTCGTGGCCGAGGCCGGCCCCGAGGCCCTGCGGCTCGAGACCGTGGATCTCCGGGCGCAACCCTCTTCGCAGCGCGCGATCCACGCGCGACTCCTGGAGGGGCTGCGCCGGTGGGTTCACGCTGACGTCCGGCCCCATCGGCTCGTCGCCCTCACCAAGCTTGGCCAGCCCGACGGACGGGAGTTCGTCTCCTGCGGGGACCTTGTCGGCTGGTTTTTCGGGATGCTGGACTTTCCGAAGCTCGTCGATGAGCGCGCGCTCCGGGTCGGCATCGCCGAGGGGATCGGGGCGAGCCAGTTCGGCTACGTGCCGGCCGCTCGGCGCGATGACCGGGGCGGGCTCGTGGTGGACCCCTCCACCCCGATCGGCTTCGGGCCACCCAAGCCACCCCCGGAGGAGATTGACCTCTCGCCAGAGGCCTATCTGCTAGCGCCGGCGCTCGTCGAACGGCTCAGGCCGTCCGCGCCCGCGCCGCGTCCGGCCACGCCCCCGGCCAGCCCACCGCCGCAGGCGCCCGGGGCCCCGTCAGGTTCCCCGGCCGGGGCACCTCCTGGCGGGCCAGCGGCACCGGGGCCGGGCCGCCACTACGCCGTCACCATGCACGCGGCCAAGCCGCAGGTCTTCCGCGCGTTCCGCGTCCTTCAGAACCTCTCGGACCGCGCGACCTCGATGCGCGTCACGATCCGCGTCGAGGCCGAAGCGGCCGAGCCGTTCGACCCGGTGTGGGTGAGGAACGCCGTGGAGGAGCCTCTCGACGAGGCCGGGATCGACTGGCGGCAGGAGGGCGGGACGTAGACGGTGGCCGCCCCGAGTGTCGTCGCCACCCTCGCGGGCCAGTTCGAGCGCTGGCTCGACGCCTTCGACCGCTGGTGCCCGTTCAGCCCAGAGCAGCGCGACGCCCACGTCGAGACGATGACCCGGCGCCGGGCGCTCGGGTCGGCGTCCGCCGCGTTGGACGATGACGAGTTCCTGTGGGTGCTCTACCGCACGCTCCAGCGCTGGAGGATCGGCAGCCGCGGCTCGCGACTGCACCCGTTCGACCGGTTCGCCGCAGCCCTCCGCGCGAGGACGGCGGAGATCACGGCCCTCGACGGCCTCGCCATCGACCAGCCAGGGCTCGACGTCGGCGCGACGGTCGCCCGGCTCGTGCAGTCGCTCGAGATCGTGGCTAACCAGACCCGCGTGGTACCCGGCTCCAAGGCGCTTCACCACCTCCTGCCCGATCTGGTGGTCCCGTTCGACCGCGAGTACACGCAGCATGTGTTCGGGTGGCACGGTCCCCAGGTCCAGTACACGCCGGAGCGGAGATACCGAGAGGCGTTCGAAGCCTTCGCGGCGGTCGCGCGCCAGGTGGACCTCCGCGCGTATCTCGGCCGGGGGCCCTGGTACACGTCGCCAGCCAAGGTGATCGACAACGCCGTCGTCGGGCTGTGGTCTTGGGTCAGGACTCGGTGCGCTGAGCGTCGATGACATTCGCGCGGATGTGATCCCGATGCTGCCTCGGGACCCCGACTGGTCCGACGTCCAGATGTTCCTTGACCTCAACCGGCCTCCCGTGCTGGAGGAGAAAGCCGAGGTCACCCTGGCCGGCGCGCTCGACAGCACGCGGCGTCTCCTGGATGAGGGAGGGCGCCTGCTGCTCGAACTCTGGATGAGGCGGCGAGCCGATCCCACCTTTTTGCCGCAGCCGCGGGAGCAGTAGCCCCGCGTCGAGTTGCCAGGGCCGGTCGGTTTTCGGGGATACGCCCCAGGTTCCTTTCCTCACAGTGGCTCGCAGCTGAGGACTCACGGCGATGTGCTCCGGCGCTTGAAGGCAGCCGCCCTGGACGATGCGGTGCGCGGGCAATGGGCCACCTTCGATTGAAGCCATGGGTTGCGGTCTGAATCGCTTCAGCCTGCGGAACAGATGCTGCCAGGAGTTCATCATGGACTCGGCCGGTCTGCGCGCTGTTGAAACGTCCCGTCTCAATGCTAATCCCTTGGGGAACAAGGCGCCGTTCTGGAGCTTCTGGGCATGTGCCGCAACCACCACGAGTTCGAGGCCCGCGGGACGCGCCCAGCGGCGAGCCCTCGTGCTGTCGGTCCTGGCAACGTTCCTACTCGCCGGGTGCGTGTCGCCGACCGAGATCCGCCAGTTCGCGGCACAACCGCCGCTACCCCTAATGGGCGAGCCCCGACCGATCATGTTCAGGAAGTTAGTGAGCAAGCTCCCGCGGGGGCAGGAAATCGGCACCGTCCAGGGTGGCCTTGCCTGCGTCGGGCAAGAGAAGCTCTTCTGGAAGCGCGGCGGGCGCGTGCCGCTCGGTGACGAAGAGCTCAGCGACACGCTGAAGGAGGAACTTGTCCGCGCCGGCTACCGCGTGGTTGGCGACCCGGCTTCGCTTTTCGAGGACCCGCACGAGTGGAAGGCGGAGTTCCTGCTCGCAGGCGTCGTCAAGCACGTCGCCGTCAACATCTGCTATCCCCTCATCGGCTTTGCCAATTTCACCTCCAGCAAAGGTGAAGCCTCCATCGAAGTCGAATGGCAGGTCTACGAACGCCGAAGCCGCTCGGTGGTCCTGACCGTGACCACCGGCGGTACAGCACGCACCGACACGGGTCCGGAACAGGGCATACAGGCCTACTACGAGGCCTTCGCGGCAGCGGTACGCAACCTCCTCGCGGAACCGCGGTTCGTTACCCTCATGACCCGGCAGCCGAGCCAGCCGGGTCCTCCCCTGGCGACGCTCGAGATCGTCGTCCCGGACCTTCGCGACGCCGCGAGCACGCCCGAGTTGATCGAGCATGCCCGGAACGCCGTAGTCACGATCCCAATCGGATCGGGGCACGGCAGCGGTGTCCTGATCAGTACGGCAGGCCTGGTGCTGACGAATGCGCATGTGGTCGGCGAAGGCTCCGGGATGGTGACCGTCGAGTTGTCCACTGGCCGGCGAGTGGCGGGCGAGGTGGTCCGAGTCCACCGAGACGCCGACCTTGCGTTGATTCGGCTCGAGAAGGGCCGCTATCTCGCGGCGCCGATCGGGTCTGCAGAGCGGCTCCGGGTCGGTGACCCTGTTTTCGCCATCGGCGCGCCCCTCGATGAGCGCCTCAGCCGCACCGTCACACGCGGCATTGTCAGCGGCTTCCGGGAACTGGACGGCCGGCGCCTTATCCAGTCCGATGTGACGATTCATCCCGGCAACAGCGGGGGACCCGTCCTTGACGCGGCCGGGCGGGTCGTGGGCGTCGTGCACTCCGGCGTCGTCGCGGGCAGGACCGGGATCGGGTTGAACTTCTTCATCCCCATCGACGACGCGTGGCAAGCTCTCGGGCTCCGGCTTCAGCGCATCCCGGTGACGCTCGGTGACCTGCTGAGCGGTCGGCCGTAGCGTAGATCGTCGCAAGCCGTGTGAATTGGAGCCAGGGGCTGCGCGCTTCTGACAGTGCGAGGCGCCGTCGGGCCACGCGAGGTTCTTGACACGGAGAACGTGCTGGCGTACTAGGAGAAGCAACTATCGAGAGCGGCGCCGAGGGACCTGGCCCGATGACGCGCCCGCCAACCTGCCGCCGCCCGGCAAGGTGGCCCAGCCAGGCCCGGTGAGACGGGGACGATAGGGCTCACGCCGAGCAACTAATGGGCGGACCGAGCCCCTCCGTCGTGAGGGGCGTTTTCGTCTCGGCGCCTGCCGCCGGGTCGCGGGCCAGGCTCTCCCGCCGCGGGGAGGGCGCCCATGACTGTGCCAAGCGACGAACGCCCACGCGCTAGTCACGATCCCGTGCTGCGCGCCATAGGCGCCGCCGCGTATGCGATCCTCACCACCGCGCCCGCGTTCGCTGCCCTCTGGCTCACCCTGAGCACCGACTGGTCGGGGTGGGCGATGGACAAGCGGTTGTTCGACCCCGGCTGGTGGGCCACCCGGAGCGACCGCCTTTTCTGGCTTGCCCTGTTCGGCGGCACGGTCCTTCTGAACTTCGCCTTCCTGGACAGGGGCCTCCGGGCGTACGACCCAGACGACTGGGAGGTAGTGCGGCTACAGCGAGAGCAGAGACAGGCAAAGCTTCGCGCCGAGGGCTGGGGCACGATGGCGCTCCGCCTTGCGAGATGGAAGGAGCGGCTGGGTGACACGCTCATGAGCTCCTTGTTTTCACTCGGATTAGGCATTTTCCTTGGCCTCCTGGCGTCACCCCGACGAACCCTCGACTGGCTCGGTCAGCTGGCCAGTCGCGGGCAGTGGGACCTGTTCGCCTTGGTGCTCCTCATCGGCGGCTTCTTTGCACTGTTTAGTTTGCTTGGATTGCTTGCCTTGGTCGTCGGCGGCGTTGACTGCCTGTTGCGCGCCTGTCGGGCACGGTTCCAGACCAGTGCCCGCATGCGCCCCGAATGTCCCGGCGCGGCCTGCGTGTGGTCTTCGGCTCCCGTGCCGCCCGACCAGGGCCCGTCTGCATCGGCCGGCACTGTTCCGGACGCCCAGGTAATCGCCGACCGCTGGCTGAAATTTTACGAAGGCGGCTCGGGAGCTGACCGCCCTGGCCCAAAGCCAGCCGCGGCGAGCGCAGCGCAAACCGCGGGGCTGACAACCGCCCAGCTTGTCACCCTCTGGTATGCCGCCTTTCTCATAGTGGCAATCCTGCTACTGCTCGCGCTCTTCCAGGGCTCCCCTTGGCACCTGATGGTTGCGATCGTCCTGCTCGCGGCTCTGACGGTGTACACACAGGGCAACCATCCGCGAGCACGCCGAGCCCTGGCTGTCGCAACCGGGCTGGGTCTCGCCGCTGGCACCGCTGCGGCGTTCGTTGTTCTCCTGTTTGCTCGATAGAGTCCGGTGGACCCCACGACCCTAAACCACTGGGGTCTTACTACCCGGGGCCCGTCCGATGCCCAGGCGGAGAGGTGACGCCGCCCGCGCCCAAGCGTTGCGCGAGGCCGAAGCGCGCTGGCGATATCGGCTCCGTCACCCCGAATTTCAACGGGAACTGAACGACCTCCTGGCCCTCGGGTTTCCGCCCGACAAGCTCGCCCTGTTCGAGGCGAAGTGGGACGTGCGAATCCCGTTCGCGCTGAGACGCCCCGGGAGCCCTAGCCGCCTTGACGCGGAAACCCTCCCGGAATTCGAACGGTTGTTCGTTCCGTGCGTAATGGACCTGCCCGTCGCGGAAGTTCTCGACGTTCCCGAAGAACCTTCCCAAGCGGTGCGTGAACTCAGCCTCGAGGAGATTGCTGACATCGCCGCCGACCCCGAGGCCGTGCAGCGGGCATTCTTCGAAGGGGAGCGAGCGTCGAGGACGCTCTATCTGGCCATCCGGCTCGACTACCCGCTCGACGTGCTCATGGCCCTCGTGCAGAAGGAGATTCGCCAAGCGCAGGCCTTCCAACTCGACCCGGTGCCGCGGCGGGAGCGACGCCGGCTGGACAAGGTCAATCTCCATCTTCAGGTCTATGACCGAGCGCTCCGGGGTGAGACCTTCACGGCGATCGCGAAAGCGCTCCGGCGGCCGGTGTCCACCATCAAGAGCCTCTGGGTAGCAGCTCGGCGTCGCATTTTCGCGCCCGACGTCTCACCGCCATCGCGTGAGGCGATTCTACGCAGCCAGTTTGATCCGGACACGCACTTCAAGACCTGCGCCGTCTGCCGCGCCGCGGACACCGCCGACGCGCTGTGCCCAGTCGCACGCGCCGCCGTCGAGACCGACACCCGAAGCCGGCGCGAGCTGCTGGTGAAAGATTTCGATCGCGTCTCGGATCTACTGCAAGCGCCGCCGAGCGTGCGCGCGCGACGGCGGCCCCCGTCCCCTCCGAACGACTAAGGGCGCCCTTCATTCGTCGGGCCCGCGGGCGAGAAGCCGGGACGCGCTGAGCCCGCCGTGGGGCAGGGGTCGCGCGAGCTGAGTCGGCGGCAAGAAGTCCGAGGGCGCCCCTCCCGCCCTCCGGCGCTTCTCCGCGTGAGGGGATCACCCCTCCGGCCTCCGCGGCCCTGACGCGCGGCCCCAGCCCCGGGCCCGGGGCGCACCGGCGCGCGAGGCCGATCTGTTGGGGAGGTGACGCAGTGCTCGGCTCATTGCTCGCTCGGTTCGCTCGTGCTGTGCCACGCGGACGCCCCCAGGTTCCTGTCCGTTCCCTTCCCACGCCGTCCCCGGATGGAGCGGGGGGCACTGGTGGGGGCGCCCCCGCGGGGGCCGATCCCTGGCGGCGCGATTCGTTTCCTGCCGGCCCGCGGCCCCTAGGGGGTGGCGGGGAAGGAACGAATCCGGGCCCGCGCGACGGCCTGGGGCCTCTCTCGGCCGCCGGCCTCCTGGCCGAGGAGCCCCCGCCCCTGGTGTGGGTCTGGGAGCCCTTCCTGCCGGAAGGGGGGCTCGTGGTCCTGGCGGCGTCACCGAAGGTGGGCAAGAG